>JAESGI010000012.1_pt1:90000-654911 | contig 654911 bp, 616 predicted proteins | sample 9269671 | NCBI WGS metagenome assembly JAESGI01 (sample SAMN14515641, study PRJNA621666) | algae metagenome | isolation source: Nostoc indistinguendum CM1-VF10 and co-occurring heterotrophs from gravelly... | place: USA: Clark Mountains, San Bernardino, California | collected... | reverse complement strand
CGTCCTGGCCGGGCTTGTCCCGGCCATCCACGCCTTCCCGCGCCGCCGTGCATGTGTCCGTGGATGGCCGGGACAAGCCCGGCCATGACGAATTCTGAGTCATTCGCGAGCTCACGACTGCAGTCTCACGCCTCGTCGCGCGGCTTCAGGTCGCGCTTGCCCTTGTAGCCGCGGGTGGGGCGGCGCGGCGGGCCGTAGCCGGCGGACTCGGCCTCGTTGCGGGCGCGGGCTTCGTCGCTGCCGGTGCGCTGAACCAGCACGCGGCGGCCCTTGCGGTCCTCCACCGCGCTGCGCTTGAACACCGGCTTCTTGGCGATCACCGGGTCGAGATCCGGATCGCCCTTGCTCGCGGTCGGCCGGCCGAAATCGGCGCCGGCCAAGGCGGCGACTTTCTCGCCGAGCTGTTCGCGCAGCACGCGGGTCTTGATCTCCTCGACTTCGCCCTCCGGCAATTCGCCCAACTGAAACGGACCGTACGACACCCGGATCAGACGATTCACCTCGAGCCCGAGATGCGCCAGCACGTTGCGGACTTCGCGGTTCTTGCCCTCGCGGATCGCGAACACCAGCCAGACATTGGCGCCCTGGTCGCGCTCCAGCTTGGCGTCGATCGATCCGTATTTGACGCCGTCGACCTCGACGCCCTTCTGCAGCTCGTCGAGCTGCGCCTGCGTCACCTCGCCATGGGCGCGCACGCGATAGCGCCGCAGCCAGCCGGTATCGGGCAGTTCGAGCGCGCGCGCCAGGCCGCCGTCATTGGTGAGGAGTAGCAAGCCCTCGGTGTTGAAATCGAGCCGCCCGACCGAGATCAGCCGCGGCAGATGCTCCGGCAGATTGTCGAACACGGTCGGCCGTCCTTCCGGATCGGCATGCGTGGTCATCAAGCCGCGCGGCTTGTGGAAGAGAAACAGCCTCGTGCGTTCGCGCGGCGGCAACGGCTTGCCGTCGACGGTGATGACGTCGCTCTGCGTCACATCGAGCGCCGGCGAATTGATCTGCCGGCCGTTGACCGAGACGCGGCCCTGCGTGATCCATTCCTCGGCATCACGACGCGAACACAGCCCGGCGCGCGAGACGACCTTGGCGATGCGCTCGCCGGATTTCTTTTCCTTCGGCGGTCGCGCGGCGCGCTTCTCGAAGTCCGGCTTGCGCTCGCGATAGGCGCCGCGGCCGCCGAACGCCGGACGTTTGGCGAACACCTTGCTGTCGTCCTCGTTGTCGCGCCGCGGACGATCGCCACCCGCGTCATTGCGCGGATGTTCGTGCCAGTCGCCGCGCGGTTCGCGCGGGCGATCGAAGCCCGGACGATCGCCCGAAGGACGATCCTGTCGCGGGCGGGAAAATTTTGGCCGGTCGTCGCCGCCGGCGCGGTCGTCGCGCGGCCGGTCGAACGTCGGCCGGTCGAAATTCCGCGCGCCGTCGCGCGGCGGGCGCGAATTACGGCCCACATGGTCGGCCGCACTTGCGTCACGGGTTTGCCACGGCTTCGCCCCGCTGCGATCGGGGCCGCTTTCGAAGCGTTCGGGACGCCTGTTGTGCTCCTTGCGCGGCCCGCGGTCCGGCGCGCCGCGGCCGAACTTGCGTTCGCCGCCGAACTTCTTGTCACCGTCACGCGACGGCCGCGCGCTGAACGGCCGATCGCCGCTTGGACGGGGTCGGTCGCCGTCAGGCCGTGGGGTGTAGGGCCGCTTGTCGCCGAATTTCTTGTCGGCAAAGCGCCCGGCCGGCCGCGCGTCGCTGCGGTCGCCGCGCGGCGTGTAGGGACGCTTCTCGCCGCCCTTGCGGGGTGCATAGGGACGCTTCTCGCCGAAGTCCTTGCGCGGACCACGATCCGGCCGATCGCCGCCTCGCGCCGGCCGGTCGTCGCGGTTGAAGCGGGCGGGCCTGGGCGCGTCGGAATTGCGTCGCGGCGCATCGGAAAAATCGCGGCGCGGGGCATCGGAATAATCCCGTCGCGGCGGCGGGCCTTCGCGCTTGCCGGCGTAAGGCTTGCCGGGGCCGGAATAGGGCTTCTTGCCGTAGGACCGGGCCTCGCCGCCACCGCCTTCGGACTGGCCGGCAGCGGCCCGCTTGGCGAACTTCTTCTCGGGGCCGCGCGCAACGCCGGAGCGGCCCTTTGCGGGCCCCTTGCCGCCAAAGCCGCCCTTGCCGCCGGGCCCGCCGCGTCCGCCCGGCGGCCGATCGCGACGGCCTCGCGAGGAATCGTTGTTTTTGTCGTTGTCGCGGGGCATGACTGGGCTCACTTCAATCGTCGGAATGGCAATCAGGCTGACGGGAACGGGCTCGCGACGCTCTCAGGCGCGCCTTGTCGAAGGCGCAATGTCACGCAGAACCGGCATCCACTTGTGCTGAATAGCCCCTCCTAGCAGAGTTTTCCGCTTGATACGAGCCATGACCGAGCCATCTTTCATGGACCAGGCCCTCGCCGTAGCCGAAGGTGCCGGGCAGGCGGGCGAGGTGCCGATCGGCTGCGTCATCGTGCGCGGTGGAAAGGTCATCGCCACCGCCGGCAACCGGACACTGACCGATCGCGACCCGACCGCCCATGCCGAACTTCTGGCGATCCGACAGGCCGCAGCGGCGCTGGGCAGCGAGCGGCTCGGCGACTGCGATCTGTATGTGACGCTGGAGCCGTGCACGATGTGCGCGGGCGCGATTTCCTTCGCGCGGATCCGCCGGCTGTTTTACGCGGCGGCCGATCCAAAGGGCGGAGCGGTCGAGTCAGGCGTTCGCTTCTTCGATCAGCCGACCTGCCATCATCGGCCGGAGGTCTATCCCTCGGTTGGCGAAACCCGCTCCGCCGAGTTGCTCCGCGAGTTCTTCAAGGCGCGACGCTGAGCGATCAGTGCAGCCGCGCGCCGTCGGCATTGACCGAGCGCAGCGGCCTGATTTCGGCGGTCGCGGTTTCGGCGACGTCGTCGCGCGGATTGTGCGCATCCTGCAGTGCGTCGAGAAAATTCGCAAACCAGTTCTGGATGCTGCCGACGCGCAGCTTGTCCATCATGGCTTCCCACCGCATCCGCCGCTCGATCAGCGGCATCGTCAGAGCGGTCGAGATCGCGCGCGCCATGCCGTCGATGTCGTGCGGATTGACCAGCAGCGCGGTGTCGAGCTCGTTGGCCGCGCCGGCAAATTTGGACAGCACCAGCACGCCCGGATCGATCGGGTTCTGCGCCGCGACGTATTCCTTGGCGACCAGGTTCATGCCGTCCTGCAACGGCGTCACCAGGCCGACCTGCGCGGTGCGGTAAAGCCCCGCCAGCACGGTTTGATTGAAGCCGCGGTTGAGATAGCGGATCGGCGTCCAGTCGGCTTCGCCGTGGCGACCGTTGACGTCGCTGACCAGCCGCGCCAGTTCGCCCTGCAGATTGCCGTAAGCTTCGATCGAGCCGCGCGACGGCGTGGCGACTTGCAGCAGCGACACCGCGCGCTTCAGCGCCGGCTGGTTCTTCAGCATGCAATCGAATGCATTGACGCGGTTCGGCAGACCCTTGGAATAATCGAGCCGGTCGACGCCGATGACGAGCTTTTCGCCATTGAGGCTGCGGCGCAGGCGCGAGACATCCGGATGCGACATGCCTTTCGCGGCCTGGGCCGCAAACTTGTCGGCATCGATGCCGATCGGAAACACCGCGCAACGCGACGTGCCCGTCGACGTCGTGATCGTGCCGTCATTGCCGACCTTCATTCCGAGCTCGGTCCGCAGATAGCTCACGAAGTTGAGGCGGTCATCTTCGGTCTGGAAGCCGATCAGGTCATACGCCAGCATCGCCTGGATCAGCTCGCGATGATGCGGAACGCCGCCGATCGTCGCCGCCGACGGCCAGGGCGTATGAAGAAAGAAACCGAGCGGATTGTTGACGCCGAGGTCGCGCAGTTCGGCGCCCAAAGCGAGAAAATGATAGTCCTGAATCCAGAATGTCGTATCTTCCTTGCGGAAGCGCAGCAGCGCACGGGCCATGAAGCTGTTGACCTCGCGGTAGGACTGGTAGTCGTCCTGCGAAACGCGGATCAGGTCGGGGCGGGAATGCAGCGCCGGCCACAGCGCCGAGTTGGCAAAGCCCTCGTAGTATCCGCCATAATGCGCCGCCGGCAGATCCAGCATCGCCAGCGCGCCGGCGCCCAGCGACTCGATTTCGGCGAACGGCTCCTTCTGCAGTCCGTCGCGGACGCGACCGCTCGAACCGACCCAGATGGCCCCTGATTTCTCGACGACCGGCAACAGCGCCGCCGCCAAACCGCCCGTCATCGGCTCGCTGGCCGAGGCCCTCGCCACCCTGTTTGAAACGACAACGAGACTCAAGGTGCCATCCTCCCCGGTACCGCGCGAGTGCGGATCATCCGGAAGATAAACAGGTGTTCATCACAATCGTTCCCGTCCCGTTCATTTTATTCATCTTCGGATGGAACAGAAAGTCGGGTGCGGGATTCTTATGATCGGTCTTTTAAAGATCAGAATTGCGGAGCAATTGCGCCAGCCAGTCGCGGACGTCCTGAGGCTGGCCGAAATGACCGTCGACGTTGTCGGCATACCGTCCGACCGAAAACGACAGGCCGCGCAGTTCGGGCATGATGGCGAACACCGTTTCATCGGTGACGTCATCGCCGAGGAACACCGGCCGCCGCCCCTTGAACGGGGCATGCGACATCAGTTCCCGGACGCCGGTCGCCTTGGTGAAGCCCGAGTGTTTGATCTCGCAGACGAATTTCCCGGGCAGCACCTCGATCGGCGCGTCCGGCTGGGCTTCGCGCACCGCCGCCACCGCGTCGTACACCGCCTGTTCCAGATGCGGGGCGAGCCGGAAATGCAGCGCCAGCGAGTAGCCCTTGTCTTCCAGCAGGATACCGGGGCTCATTTTGCCGATCGCGGCAAGCTGCCGCTTGAGTTCCTTGTCCAGCGGCGGCGCACTGATCGCGACCGACTCGGTGTCGACCGACACCCGCATCTCGGCGCCATGGCCGCCTACCGCAGGAAATACCGTCGGCGCGAAGATCAGGTCGATGTCATTGAGCGAACGGCCACTGACCATGGCCAGCGCGCCGGAGGTGCGCTGATGTAGCTGTTTCAGCGTCGATTCCAGCATCGGCGGCACCCAGACTTCGCGCGGCGTCGGCGCCATGTCGAGCAGCGTGCCGTCGATGTCGAGCAGCAACGCGACCTCGTCGAGTCGGGGCATCACGGCGCCGGGAGCGAAGACCGTTCCCCGCGGGCCTGTGTTCGACGGCTTCCCGTCGGCAAGATCAGTCATCAATCTACTCCAAAGCGGCCAATGGCCGCGCAACGGATTCGAGCGGCTGGCGTTCCGCCGCGATCGCATAACGCCAGGCGACCACCGCCGCGCCCACCATCAGCGCCGCACCCAGCAGGTAGCCTACAAAGACGGTGCCGCGCGACCCCGTATCGATCAATGCGCCGAACAAAATCGGTCCGGCAACACCGCCCACCCCGGTTCCAATCGCATAGAACAGCGCGATCGCCAGCGCGCGGACTTCCAGCGGGAACGTTTCACTGACCGTCAGATAGGCCGCGCTCGCCGCCGGAGAAGCGAAAAAGAAGATCACCATCCAGGCGATGGTCTGGCCCTGCGCGCTCAGCGCGCCGATCGAAAACAGGTAACCGGAGCCCGCGAGCAGGATGCCCGACATGCCGTAGGTGAAGGTGATCATCTTGCGACGGCCCAGCGTGTCGAACAGCCGGCCGAGCAGCAACGGGCCGAGAAAGTTGCCGGCCGCGAACGGCAGGATGTACCAGCCGACCTGATTGGATGCGATGCCGAAAAAGTCGGTGAGCACCAGCGCGTAGGTGAAGAAAATCGCGTTGTAGAAAAACGCCTGCGCGCTCATCAGCGTCAGCCCGACCAGCGCGCGCTGCCGGTAGAGCGTCAGTAGCGTGTGCGCCACCTCGCGCAGCGGCGTGTGGCTGCGCATCTTGAGTTTGATAGTCGGCCAGATGCGGCCTTCGCTCGATGCGCCGGCCGAGGCTTCGATCTCGGCGACGATGCGTTGCGCCCGCTCGGGCTGGCCGTGGATCATCAGCCAGCGCGGGCTTTCCGGAATCCACATCCGCATCAGCAGAACCACGAGCCCGAGGATGGCGCCGATCAGGTATGCCATCCGCCAGCCGGTATCCGCCGCAAACAGCGCGGGATCGAGCAGCACGATCGCGCCGACCGCGCCCAGCGCAGCGCCGATCCAGAAGCTGCCGTTGATTACGAGATCGGTCCAGCCGCGATACTTCGCGGGGATCAGTTCCTGGATCGTCGAATTGATCGCGGTATACTCGCCGCCGATGCCTGCGCCGGTCAGAAATCGGAACAGCACGTAGCTCCAGAGATTCCATGACAGCGCGGTTGCGGCGGTCGCTGCGAGGTACACCGCCAGCGTGATGAAGAACATTTTCTTGCGGCCGATCCGGTCGGTCAGCCAGCCGAAGCCGAGCGCGCCGATCACCGCGCCGGCCAGATAGGCGCTGCTGGCAATGCCGACGTCGAGATTGCTGAAGCGCAGGGTCGGGCTGTCCTTCAGCGCACCGGCCAGCGCTCCCGCCAGCGTCACTTCCAGCCCGTCGAGGATCCAGGTGATTCCGAGCGCCAGCACCACGCGGGTGTGAAATCCGCTCCACTGCAGGGCATCGAGGCGTGAGGGAATGTCGGTCTCGACGATGCGATCGGCATGCGTCACGGCGATCCTCGACGGCGATGCTTCAGCTGTCACGCGATCCACCATGCATGTTGCTCCCGGACCACGCTGCCTCCGCGGACGCAGAAACGCAGCGAGCGACGGCAATGGCCCGAGGCATCCGTCAACCCGGCGGGTCACCGCTGGTTCCGCGCGGTGGCGGAACCGTTCGGCCGTAGATCTTTGCGCAACTGTGCGGAACGGCGCAGCGGCGCTCGACGGCCTGCGACCCAGTTGTTAAGCCGCCACTCCAGAGTGAAGAGTCTGAGTCGGCATGACCGTTGCGATCGAGATCGGACACACCACAGCGGGCGCTTCAGTCACGCTCGACCTCGAGGAATTGCTGGCGACGCGACTGCTGGTGCAGGGCAATTCGGGCTCCGGCAAATCCCACCTGCTGCGGCGGCTGCTCGAGCAGAGCGCGCCTTGGGTGCAGCAGACCATCATCGATCCCGAGGGCGACTTCGTCACGCTGGCCGAACGCTTCGGCCACCTGGTGATCGACGCCGAAGCGCACACCGAGCGCGGCCTTCAGGTGGCCGGCGAACGTGCGCGGATTCATCGCGTCTCGACCGTGCTCAACCTCGAGGGGCTCGATGCCGAGAACCAGATGCGGCGCGCCGCAGCGTTTCTCGGCGGACTGTTCGAGGTCGGCCGCGACCACTGGTACCCGATGCTGGTGGTGGTCGACGAGGCGCAGCTGTTCGCGCCGGCGGTTGCGGGGGAAGTGTCCGACGACACCCGAAAACTGTCGCTCAGCGCCTTGACCAATTTGATGTGCCGCGGCCGCAAGCGCGGGCTGGCCGGAATCATCGCCACCCAGCGGCTCGCGAAGCTCGCCAAGAACGTCGCCGCCGAGGCGTCGAATTTCCTGATGGGCCGGACCTTTCTCGACATCGACATGGCGCGCGCCGCCGACCTTTTGGGCATGGAGCGGCGGCAGGCCGACGCCTTCCGCGATCTGGAGCGCGGCCAGTTCATCGCGCTCGGCCCGGCGCTCTGCCGCCGCTCGCTGGCACTGCGGATCGGCCCGACCCAGACCCAGCCGCGCAACGCGACGCCGCGGCTGATGCCGTTGCCGGAAGCGACGCCGGACGCCCACGCCATGATCCTCGCTGCGCCGCCGCCGGAGCCGAATCGTCCGCAGCGCCGCGCGCCGTCGCCCGATCTGCTTGGCCAATTGATGGCGGCCAAATCCGCCGCGCCGGAGCTTCGCGCCGATCCGGTCGAACCGCCGCTCGATGCCGAACAGCTCGCTGAGCGCCACGCGCGCGTCGACCGCATCCTGCGCGCCGTGATGGCGGAGCCCGACGCCGGCTTCCGCGCGGTCGGCGTGCTGTATCAGGAGTTCGTGGTGCGCTGCCGGATCGAGGGGCTCGGCGCCGCGGTGCCCGACCTCGGCGACTTCCGCAAGCTGATGGCGCGCGCCCGCGCCGGGCTCGGCTCCGACACCGCCGAGGACGACGCCTGGCAGGACGTCTCGGCGCGCGCCGCGATCTTGCCGGAGGACATGCAGGGTGTCTTCATGATGATCGCCCGCGCCGCCAAGGAAGGCTGGCCCTGCCCGAGCGACGCCGCGATCGCCCGCGCCTATGGTTCGCATTCGCTGCGCCGCGCGCGCCGGCTGCTGAACTACATCGAGGAGCAGGGGCTGATCGTCTGTCAGCTCGACGGCATCGGCCGCCGCACCGTGACGCTGGTCGAGCTGGCCTGGGCGACGGCGCCGGGCGACCCGCATGCGGAGGTGATGGCGGCGGAGTGAGTTGCTCGTGACCGCCGTCGTCACAAAAATGCGGGTTGCAAATTTTTGCGTCTGTCCCTCTAATTGGAACAATTAAAAAGTAGGGAGGACGGCCCGTGTCCACAGTCAAGTTGACGGTCAACGGCAAATCCGTGTCGGCCGACGTCGAGGACCGCACGCTGCTGGTGCAGTTGCTGCGCGATCATCTGGGGCTGACCGGCACCCATGTCGGCTGCGACACCAGCCAGTGCGGCGCCTGCGTCGTGCATATCGACGGCCGTGCGGTGAAGTCCTGCACCACACTGGTCGGCCAGGCCAACGGCGCCAATGTCGTGACCATCGAGGGCATCGCCACCGGCGATCAGCTGCACCCGATGCAGGCGGCGTTCCGCGACAATCATGGCCTGCAATGCGGCTACTGCACGCCCGGGATGATCATGTCGGCGATCGACATCGTCAATCGCCACGGCGGCAACCTCGACGAGCACACCGTGCGGCAGGAGCTGGAAGGCAACATCTGCCGCTGCACCGGCTACCACAACATCGTCAAATCGGTGCTGGATGCAGCCGGCCGCATGACCATGAAGCAGGCGGCGGAATAGCCGCGGCTGTCTTGAATCTCTGATCCTAGTCTACGCCACCAATCCAGAACGAACCGCGGTCCGCGCCGGCAAACAGCGAGACAACAGCGGGCACAGGGAGATGATGATGGGTGTTGAGGGCATTGGCGCCAGCGTTGTGCGCAAGGAAGACCGCCGTTTCATCACCGGCAAGGGCCGTTATGTCGATGACATCAAGGTCCACGGCATGACGCATGCGTATTTCATTCGCAGTCCGCATGCGCACGCCAAGGTGAAGGGCATCGACTTTGCCGGCGCCAAGGACATGCCTGGCGTGGTCGACATCCTGACCGGCCAGCAGATCGTCGACGACAAGATCGGCAATCTGATCTGCGGCTGGGCGGTGCATTCCAAGGACGGCTCGGCGATGAAGATGGGCGCCTGGCCGGCGATGGCGCCGGACACGGTGCGCTTCGTCGGGCAGGCTGTCGCCGTGGTGATCGCCGAGACCCGCAACCAGGCGCGCGACGCCGCCGAGGCCGTGGTGGTCGACTACGAGGTGCTGCCAGCTGCTCCCGACATCCGATCGGCGATCGCCTCGGGCGCGCCGCAGCTGCATCCGGAAGCACCGGGCAATGTGGTGTACGACTGGGCGATCGGCGACGACAAGGCGGTCGACGATGCCTTCGGCAAGGCCGCCAATGTGGTGACGCTTGAACTGACCAACAACCGGCTGGTGCCGAACGCGATGGAGCCGCGCGCGGCACTCGCGGAATACAACGATGCCGAGGAACACTTCACGCTGCACACCACCTCGCAGAATCCGCATGTCGCGCGGCTGGTGCTGTCGGCATTCTACAACATCGCGCAGGAGCACAAGCTGCGCGTGGTAGCGCCCGACGTCGGCGGCGGCTTCGGCTCGAAAATCTTCATCTATCCGGAAGAGATGGTCGCACTGTGGGCCTCGAAGAAGGTCCGTCGCCCGGTGAAGTGGGCGGGCGACCGCACCGAGGCGTTTCTGACCGACGCGCATGGCCGCGACCATGTCTCCAAGGCCGAGATGGCGTTCGACGCCGACAACAGGATCCTGGCGCTGCGGGTCAAGACCCACGCCAATTTCGGCGCCTACATGTCGCTGTTCTCGTCCTCGGTGCCGACCTATCTCTACGCCACGCTGCTGAGCGGCCAGTACAACATCCCGGCGATCTATGCCGAGGTGATGGGCGTCTACACCAACTCCGCCCCGGTCGATGCCTATCGGGGCGCCGGTCGGCCCGAGGCCTGCTACCTGCTGGAGCGGCTGATGGAAACCGCCGCGCGGCAGCTCAAGGTCGATCCGGCCGAACTGCGCCGCAAGAATTTCATCACGTCGTTTCCGCACCAGACCCCGGTGATCATGGCCTATGACGTCGGCGACTTCGGCGCCTCGCTCGACGCCGCGCTGAAGGCGATCGACTATGCGGGCTTTCCCGCGCGCAAGGCGAAAGCCAAAGCCGAAGGCAAGCTGCGCGGGCTCGGCTTCTCCTGCTACATCGAGGCCTGCGGCATCGCGCCGTCGAAAGCCGTGGGCTCGCTCGGCGCCGGCGTCGGGTTGTGGGAATCCGCCGAGGTCCGGGTCAATCCGGTCGGCACCATCGAGATCCTGACCGGCAGCCACAGCCACGGCCAGGGTCACGAGACCACCTTCGCGCAACTGGTCGCCGACCGGCTCGGCATTCCGATCAGCCAGGTGCAGATCGTGCATGGCGACACCGACAAGGTGCAGTTCGGCATGGGCACCTACGGTTCGCGCTCGGCCGCGGTCGGCATGTCGGCGATCTTCAAGGCGATGGAGAAGGTCGAGAAGAAGGCCAAGAAGATCGCCGCGCACCAGCTCGAGGCCTCGGAGGACGACATCGTCATCGAGAACGGCGAGTTCAAGGTGACCGGCACCGACAAGTCGATCGCGCTGCCGATGGTCGCGCTGGCCGCCTACACCGCGCACAATCTGCCGGACGGCATGGAGCCGGGCCTGAAGGAGGGCGCGTTCTACGATCCGACCAACTTCACCTTCCCGGCCGGCGCCTATGTCTGCGAACTGGAAGTCGATCCGGGCACCGGCAAGACCGAGTTCATCAACTTCGTCGCGGTGGACGATTTCGGCCGCCTGATCAACCCGATGATCGTCGAGGGCCAGGTTCATGGCGGGCTGGCGCAGGGCATCGGCCAGGCGCTGCTGGAATCGGCGATCTACGACGACAGCGGCCAGCTCGTCACCGCGTCGTTCATGGACTACGCGATGCCGCGCGCCGACGACCTGCCGTCGTTCAAATTGTCGCACACCACGACGCTGTGTCCGGGCAATCCGCTCGGCGTCAAGGGCTGCGGCGAGGCCGGTGCGATCGGCTCGTCGGCGGCGGTGATCAACGCCATCACCGATGCGATCGGCACCAACGCGCTCGAGATGCCGGCGACGCCGGACCGGGTGTGGCACGCGCTGCAACTGCAGCAGGCGGCGGAATAGAGATCAGGGAGCGAACCCATGTACGAGACCACCTATCACCGTCCCGCCACCGTCGACGAAGCCGTGGCGCTGTTCGCCAAGGGAACTGATGCGAAATATCTCGCCGGCGGCCACACGCTCATTCCGGTGATGAAGCAGAGGTTGGCAAAACCGTCCGACGTGATCGACATCGCCCGCATCCCGGCGTTGATCGGCATCGAGGCGACCGCCGACACGCTGACCATCAAGGCCGCAACCACCTACATCGACATCCTCAACAGCGCCGAGGTGAAGCGCAGCATCCCGGCGATTACGCACCTGACCTCGGTGCTCGGCGACCCGGCGGTGCGCTATCGCGGCACCATCGGCGGCTCGGTCGCCACCAACGATCCCTCGGCGGACTATCCGGCCGCGGTACTGGCGCTCAACGCAACCGTGAAGACCAACAAGCGCGACATCCCGGCCGACGAATTCTTTAAGGGCATGTACGCCACCGCGCTGGACGAAAACGAGATCATCACCGCCATCATGTTCCCGATCCCCGAAAAGGCCGGCTACGAGAAGATGCGCAACCCGGCCTCGCGCTTTGCGCTGACCGGTGTGTTCGTTGCGAAATCGAAATCCGGCGAGATCCGGGTCGCCGCCACCGGCGCATCGCAGAGTGGCGTGATGCGGGTGTCGGTGCTGGAGCGGTTGCTCGGCGCGAACTGGTCGGCGGCCTCGCTCGACGGCGCCACCGTGTCGGATGACGGGCTGATCTCGGATATCCACGGCTCGTCGGACTACCGTGCCAATTTGATCAAGGTGATGGCGCAACGCGCGGTGACGCAGGCGGGCTAGACGTCCGGCACGAAAGGATTGTCATTCCGGGGCGCTCGCACTAGCGAGCGAACCCGGAATCTCGCACTAATTTATGCCACGTATTACAGCAAGATTCCGGGTTCGCGCGCAGCTGTCGCTGCGCCCGCCCTGGAATGACGACCTCGCCGCCATACAGCCTGCGCCAGCGACCGGGAGTTCGCTCCCGCATAGCCGCATGCGTCGCCGCGGCTTCAAGCCGCTTGCCCTGTCGGGCGTTCGCATGGAAGGTTTCTCGCAACGAGATCCAGACGCCCGCGCGCGTCCGACAACATTGCATGGGAACGCCAGGTGCAGGACACAGCGACCGCCGCAACGACGCAATCCAAGCCGACCACCAGTGGCCCGCTGAAGGGCGTCCGCATCGTCGAATTCGCAGGCCTCGGCCCTGGTCCGTTCGCATCGATGATGCTGGCCGACATGGGCGCCGACATCGTCACCCTGACGCGGGGCGAGCAGAAGCAGGGCCTGCGCGGCGGCATCATGATGCGCGGGCGGCGGCTGATCGTCGCCGACCTGAAGGACAAGGCCTGCGCGGCCGAGGTGCTCAACCTGCTGGATGGCGCCGACGTGCTGATCGAAGGCTATCGTCCCGGCGTGATGGAGCGGCTCGGCTTCGGCCCGGACGTCGTTCAGACCCGCAACAAGCGGCTGGTCTATGCGCGCATGACCGGCTGGGGCCAGTCCGGCCCGCTGGCAAATGCCGCCGGCCATGACATCAACTACATCGCGATCACCGGCGCGCTGGCGGCGATCGGCGAGCGGGCCAAGCCGGTGCCGCCGCTCAATCTGGTCGGCGACTACGGCGGCGGCGCGCTGTATCTGGTGGTCGGCATTCTCGCCGCGCTGCTGGAGGCGTGGACATCAGGGCAGGGACAGGTGGTGGACGCCGCAATGTGCGACGGCGCGGCATCATTGATGTCGATCTTCTGCGAACTATCTGCCGCGGGCCGCTGGAAGGACGGTCGTGAAAGCAACCTGCTCGACGGCGGCGCGCACTTCTACGGCACCTATCAGTGCAAGGACGGCGAGTTCGTCGCGCTGGGCTCGATCGAGCCGCAGTTCTATGCCGAGTTGAGACGACTTGCCGGCCTGACCGACCCGGTGTTCGACCGCCAGATGGACCCGCACGCCTGGCCGGAGATGAAGGCCAAGATGGCCGACATCTTCAAAACAAAGACCCGCGCCGAATGGTGCGCGATTATGGAAGGCACCGACGTCTGCTTTGCCCCGGTGCTGGCATTGTCGGAGGCCCCGCAGCACCCGCACATGGCGGCGCGGGGAGTGTTCGTCGATCATGAGGGCGTGCGCCAACCCGCCCCGGCGCCGCGGTTTTCGCGGACGCCGTCCGAGATCCGCAGCACGGTGGCGGCGGATCTCGCCGGCGTCGCGCAGGAGTGGCAGCGGGCGCGCTAGCCGTGCTTAGCTGTTAGTCTCGGTGGTCGGGTCGTTCTTGATCTTGGCGTAGCTATCCGCCTCACCTTTGACTTCGCCTTCAGCCTGAAGCCAGAACTCGTCGTCCCGTCCATCAGGATAGCCTGCGAGTTCCCACAACTCGCGGGCGCGACGCGCGATACGATCGTCGGATACGTCAGCCATCACAATACTCCCTCGATGCTATCATTAACTCAATGATCCAATCCGGCGCCGTGCGACAGGTTCCGCACCGCCGCCAAATCCGGCGGACACGAAGCTGCGACGGATGGTAGCCGGGTTTGATGACAGCAGGCTGAAGACCAGACGGACCCGGCGCCCCGGACTATCTCATCGCCAGTGCGAAGCACGCCATCGCGAGTATCGATGCGGCCGTGCGCAGGTGATTCCAGCGGGTCCAGACCGACAGATAGCGCTGCCAAAGCGCGTGAGCGTCGGCGCTGTCGGGTGCTTCGGCGGCCAGCGCGTTGTTCATCGGTACGTTGCAGATCATGGTCACCGCGATCACACCGGCAAGATAGCTGGCGGCGCCGGTGATCAGCCATGGCGCTCCTGGCTCCGGCCAGAGCAATCCCGTCACGGCAAGTATCGGGCACAGCACCGCCGTGCCGAGAAACGCGCCGAGAAAGAGCGGATTGAGGATGGTGGCATTGATCGACTGCATCGCCGCGATTCCTGCCGGCGCCGGCAGCCGGCCGAGCGCGGTCATGATCGTGACCGAGAACACGAAGAACAGCCCGGCCATCAGGCCGGAGCCGAGCAAGGCTGCGAAGGTCAGGGTCCACAGCACCGGGCTGTCTCGCGATCGGGTTGTGTCATTCGCAATTGACGAGCCACGGAATCCCGAACCGATCGACGCAGACCCCGAAGCGCCGCGCCCAGAACGTCTGGGCGATCGGCATCTGGATCGTGCCGCCCTCGGCAAGGGATGCGAAAATCCGCTCGGCTTCTTCCGGCTCGGAGGGATGCAGCGACACGTGCATGCCCTGCGGCGTCTGGTAGTGCTCGGGCGGCACATCGGACGCCATCAGCACCTCGCCGTCGATCGTGATCTTGGCGTGCATGATTTTTTTCACCCGGTCAGGCGGCATCTCCGCCGCCATGGGGGTGTTCTCGGCGGTCATCATATCGTTGATCGTGCCGCCCAGCACCTTGGCGTAGTAGTTGAACGCCTCTTCGCAATTGCCGTTGAAGGACAGATACGGATTGACCTGCATCGAACACTCCCCTGGTTGAATTTCACGATTTTTCTGCAGCGGATTTCAGGCTTGCAAGGCCCGCGGCAAAATCGCTCCCCACCATGCTGTCGAGGTTGATGAAGACCTGCATCACTTTCGACAGCATCGGCGCAGGTCCGCGCATCGTCCAGCTGACTTCGGTCGCGCCGGCGCGCGGTATAAGCTCGAATTCGGCGACGTTGCTGGCCTCGAACGGCGTCATGAACTCCAGCTTGATCAGCACGCGGTCGACGCCGGCATCGGTGATTTCCATTCGCCCCGAGCCGACCTCGTTGTTGCCGTCCCAGGCGTAAATCGCGCCTTTGCCGCGTTGCGCGCCCGAATAGGTGCGCTTCATCGCGGGATCTTTCCTCTCGTAGGGCGACCACAGTGCCCAGTTCCGAAAATCCTCGATCAGCGGCGCGATGCGTGCCGGCGGCGCGTTGATGACAATGCGTCGGCTGACTTTTAAATCGTCTGGCTTGGTCAACGCGAGAGCGAGGACGACAGCGACTGCGCCGGCCAGAAGGGCGGCGATGATGGCAATTACCTTCAGCATCGGCAGCTCATGCTTCAACCAGTCCGGCAGGCGGATGCGTCTCCGTCGCGCATGCGGTCGAGATGCATCCGGATATGGGCCGCCTCGGCCGACGTCGTGGCCAGGGCGATGGCGCGGTTGAAGGCCGTCCGCGCCGCATCGTTGCGCCCGAGCTGCATCAACAGGGCGCCGCTGACGCCATGATAGTAGAAGTAGTTCGCCAGCCGGCCTTCGAGCGGCGCGATCATGTCCAGCGCCGCCTCGGCGCCGCGCAGTTTGGAGACCACCACCGCGCGGTTCAGCGTGACGACCGGCGACGGCTGCAGCAGTTCGAGCGATCCATAGAGCAGGTCGATCTGCGCCCAGTCGGTGTCCGCGGGCGTCGCGGCGCGCGCATGCAGGGCGGCTATGGCGGCCTGGATCTGATACGCCCCCGGCCGGCGGTGCCGCATCGCCTTGTCGATCAGCGCCAGCCCCTCCGCGATCAGCTTCTCGTTCCACTGGCTTCGGTCCTGGTCGTCCAGCAGCACGATGGCGCCGTCCGCGTCGAACCGCGCGGCCGCGCGCGCGTGCTGCAACAGCAGCAACGCGGTCAGGCCCATGATTTCCGGCTCGGCCTGGAACAGCCGGAGCAGCAGCCGCGCCAGCCGGATCGCCTCCTCGCACAGCGGCGCGCGCTGCGCGGCGGTGTCGCCGCTCGCGGAGTAACCTTCGTTGAAGATGAGATAGACCATCGCCGCGACCGCTGCGAGCCGCTCGCTGCGTTCCGGCGCGCCGGGCGTCTCGAACGGGACGTCGGCCTTCGCGATCGCCGCCTTGGCGCGGGTGATGCGCTGCTCCATCGCCGCTTCGCTGACCAGGAAGGCGCGCGCGATCTGCTTCACGGTGAGGCCGGAGACGATCCGCAGCGCCAGCGCAATCTGTTGGGTCGCCGGCAGCACCGGGTGACAGCAGATGAACAGCAGCCGCAGGATATCGTCGCGATAGTGCGAACCGTCGAGTCGTTCGGCGAGGGTCTGCTCGGCGTCGCCGGTGTCGGAGATGTCCTCCTCCGGCGGCAGCGGCGCCTGCTTTTTGCGACGACGGATTTCGTCGATCGCGACGTTGCGTCCGACCATGATCAGCCAGGCGGCCGGATCGCGCGGCGGGCCGTTCTGCGGCCAATTGGTCAGCGCCCGCAGCGAGGCGTTCTGGAATGCTTCTTCGGCGGTGTCGAGGTCGCGGAAATAGCGCAGCAGCGCGCCGATCGCCTGGGGCCGCGCCGCGCTGAGCGCGGTTTCGATCCAGGCGAGGTCGCTCATGGCTGGGTCTGTCCCGGCCGGAATGTCCCGACGGGCCGGATTTCGTAGGCGCCGCCCGGATTGGCGCGGCCGAGATCGCGCGCCACGTCGATCGCAGCGTCGAGATCGGCGCAGTCGATCAGGTAGAAGCCGAGCAGTTGCTCCTTGGTCTCGGCATAGGGCCCGTCGATCACCAGCGCGGCGTCGCCATCCTTGCGCAGCGTGGTCGCGGCCGTGGTCGGCAGCAGCCGGGCCACCGGCCCGAGCCGGCCCTGCTTCACCAGCCGCTCCTGCACGACGGCGAGTTTCTCCATCACCGCGGCGTCCTCCTCGCGACTCCAGGACCCGACGAAATCCTCGTCGTGATAGCAAAGGATGGCGTACAGCATGTGATCTCCCTGTTTGAAGACGGACCGGTGTGCCGCTTTCCGACAGGATAGCGGAGAATTTTACCGCGCGGTTGCCGACCGACATCGGCTGGCAGCGGGTCAGCGCGCGGGGCCACACAGCTGATCGATCGCCGCGGCGGCCATCGTCTCCAGCTCCGCGCGCGGAATTCGCGCCCGGGCGCGGATGGCGAGCGAGTGCATCATCGCTGACGCCAGCTGGGCCAGGCTTTCGGGATCGGCATCCGCCGGCAGTTCGCCCTTCGCGATGGCGCCGCGGAGACATGCCGCCAGCGCCTTGTCCAGTTCGACAAGCCCGCCCTGCAGCGCGTCGCGGATCTCGGGATCGGCCACGGCTTCGGAGGCCGCCGTCATGACGGTGAAGCAGCCGCGCGGCCCGTCCTCGCCCGAGAAATAGATGTCGAGCGCGCCGGAAAAGATCCGGGCCAGCTTTTCGCGGATCGGGATGTCTGCCTGGAAGATCTCGATCAGGGCGGCACGCGCATCGGCGCGGTAGCGCAGGTAGCTCCTCAGGTACAATGCGCGCTTGTCCCCGAACGCGCCGTACAGGCTGGGCCGGTTCATTCCGGTCGCGGAACTGAGATCGTCGAGCGAGGTGGCGCCAAGGCCGTCCTTCCGGAACAGGTCGAGCGCGCGGCCGAGCGCCACGTCGGGCTCGTAGCCGCGCGGCCGGCCGCGACGCCTGGCGCCGGCCTTCGGGGCGTCCGCTTCAGGTTGCGCGACGCCGCTACCTCCGTCCGGCCTGCGAGATTTTTGTACCATTCCGCAATAAATCCATTGACCCGAATTATTTTGTGCGAGACAGTATAAAAATCAAAATCAGCAGGGAGGCAAGTCATGGATATCTACTTCTCGCCGATGGCCTGTTCGCTGGCGACGCGCATCGCATTGTATGAAGCCGACGCCGACGCGAACTATCTGGAGGTCGATCCGAAGACCAAGCGTGTGCTGGCGGACGGCTCCGATTTCCGGGCTGTCTATCCGCTCGGGCTGGTGCCGACGCTTCGGACCGATGATGGTGTGGTGCTCACCGAGAATGCGGCCATCCTGCAGTACATCGCCGACCGCTTTCCGGGCGCCGGCCTTGGCGCTGCAAGCGAATTGGAGCGCAGCGGGCTGCATCAATGGCTGTGTTTCATCGGCACTGAACTGCACAAGGGGCTGTTCGTGCCGCTGCTGTCGAAATCGGCGCCGGCCGACGCGAAGGACTACGCGTTGCAGATCGGGCTCTCCCGGCTCGATTTTCTCGAGCGGCAATTGACCGGCCGCGACTTTCTGCTCGAGCGCTTCAGCGTGGCCGACGCCTATCTGGCGACCGTCCTGAACTGGACGCTGGTGCTGCCGGCGGTCGATCTGGCGCGGTGGCCCGCGATCCAGGCCTATCACAACCGCATCCGGCAACGCCCCAGCTTCACCCGCGCGATGGGCGAAGAGTACAAGCTCTACCAGGCCGAACAGGCCCGGCACAAAGCGGCGGCGTAGTTCGCTAGAACGGCTCCGGGCCCAGGCCTGCCACGTCGGCGGGGCGCGGCCCGGGAGCGGGCCAGTGGAAGCGCCGATCGGTTTCGGCAATGGCGAAATCGTTGATGCTCGCCTCGCGGCGGCGCATCAGGCCGGCGGCGTCGAACTCCCATTGTTCGTTGCCGTAGGAACGGTGCCATTGCCCGGCGTCGTCGTGCCATTCGTACTGGAAGCGGACCGCAATGCGGTTGTCGTCGAACGCCCACAGGTCCTTGATCAGGCGATAGTCATGTTCCTTCGCCCATTTCCGGGTGAGGAATTCGACGATCGCGGCGCGGCCCTGGAAGAACTCTGCGCGGTTGCGCCAGAGACTGTCCTCCGTGTAGGCGAGCGAGACGCGTTGCGGGTCGCGGGAATTCCAGGCGTCCTCCGCCATCCGCGCCTTTTGCGCGGCGGTCTCGCGGGTGAAGGGCGGCAGTGGCGGGCGTGACATCGGGCTTCTCCGGTATGACCGGTCGAGACTGCCCGGATCGCCAAGCCGGTTCAAGTTGCCGCGTTGCAGCGCGATGCTCGGCGCGATGCGACCTGGCAAACAGGGACGATGCTTATCCCAGCGGCCGCAGGATCTTCACCAACTCGTCGTGGACATACTCGTTGCCGCACACCACGTTGCCGGTCTTCAGCAGATCTCCGCCGTGCAAGTCGCCCACCTTGCCGCCGGCCTCGCGGATCAGAACGATTCCCGCGGCGATGTCCCAAGCCGACAGATTGCGCTCCCAATAGCCGTCGAACCGCCCGGCAGCCACCGCCGCCATATCGAGCGAAGCGGACCCGAAGCGGCGCAGGCCGGCGACCTTCGGCTGCAGCGCGGTCATCTCCTTGCGCGACAGCTCATGGTCGCCGCGGCCGATATGCGGCAACCCGCAGGCGACGACGCACTCGTTGAGCTGGCGGCGGCCGGCGACGCGCAGCCGCTTGTCGTTGAGGAACGCGCCCTTGCCGCGCTCGGCAAAGTACAGCTCTTCATTCGCCGGATTGTAAACGAGGCCGGCGATCATCACACCTTCGCGCTGCAGTCCGATCGAGATCGCGAATTGCGGGATGCCGTGCAGGAAGTTGGTGGTGCCGTCGAGCGGGTCGACGATCCATGTATGGGTCTTGTCGTCGCCCTCGCGGATGCCGCCTTCCTCGCCGATGAAACCGTAGCCGGGCCGCGCCTTGCTGAGGTCGGCGTACAGCATCTCCTCGCTGCGCTTGTCGGCGAGGGTGACGAAATTCGCGGGACCTTTCAGCGAGACCTGCAGGTTCTCGACCTCGCCGAAATCGCGCTTGAGGCTGCGGCCGGCGCGTCGCGCGGCCTTGACCATGACGTTGATGAGGGCTGAGGAAATCATGATCCGGGCTCAAGCGACCTGAGCGTCAGGCCATGACAGGAAAGGGGAGGGGTGTGCAGACTGGGTGCCCTGCGCTGCCGCTGCCGTCAAGCCGCATCATTTGGTGCCCAGCCACGCGCGGGCCTCGGCCTGTACCTTGGCCCGATCATCGGCGGTGAGCTGCGCCAGTGCCTCGTCGAGCATCAGGTCGCCCTTGCCGGCGGTCTTGGCCACCAGATGCCATTTCAAGGCTTCCATCTTGTTCGCCGGAACGCCTTGCCCCATCACCAGCACCCGGGCGAGCCGGTTCTGGGCGATCGGATTGTTCTGGCGCGCCGCCTTGCGGAGCAGCGCGACCGCGGCCACCTCGTTCTTCGGTGTCCCGGTGCCATTGAACAGCGCGATGGCATATTCGACCTCGGCATCGACATTGCCGGACAACGACGCCGCCTGCAGCAGCCGCACCGCCTGGTCGATGTTCTTCTCGACGCCGGTGCCTTCCTTGTAGAACGTCGCCAGCGCGTATTGCGCTTCCGGATTGCCGGCGTCGGCTGCCACTCGCAGCAATTCGGCAGCGCGTTTCAGGTCCTGCGGAAACGTCTGGCCGTCGAGATAGAGCAGCGCGAGATTGTAGGCCGCTTTCGGATTGCCGAGCTTGGCCGACGAAGCGAGCCAGCGGGCGCCCTCTTCGCGACTGGCCGGCCCGGCACGTCCTGCGAGCCGCAGCATCGCCAGCGCGAACATTGCCTCGCGATCGCCCATCTCGGCGGCCCGGCGATACCAGTCTGCTGCCTTGACGTAGTCGCGTTTGACGCCGAGCCCGTTGGCATAGAGTTCGCCGAGCATCGTCATCGCCTTCGGGTCGCCATTCTCCTGCGCGCGTTTGCTGGCGAGATCGAAGGCCGTGCGATAGTGGCCGCGCTGATACGCGCCATAGACCAGATCGACGTTGGAATCGTCGGCGGCGGGCGCAGGCTGCGCCGTCTCCGGCCTAGTCTCCGCCGGAACCGGTTTCGCAGCCGGCGCAGCGGGCTTTTTCGCGGCGGTCGGTTGCTTCGGCTTCGCCTGTGGAGTGGCCTTCGGCGGGCTGGATTGAAGCGGCTTGGGGAACGGGTTGGCCGGAGGCGGCGTCAGCGACATCTGCGCCCAGGCGGGGTTGCCCGCCAGCATGACGCAAACCAGGCAGCCTGTGAGCGGCACGCGCATGCGGTCAGTCCTGCTGTGCGGTGGCTGGCGTTCCGATCGCCGCGAAGCCTCGCGACAGCGCCTCGCCGGCGTCCTGCAGGGCCGCTTCGGGACCGCGCGGATCCGCCCAGATGAAATCGCCCACCATGACGAAATCCGCACCCGCGGCGGCGAAGGCGAACACTTCGTCGTTCGACGTGGCGTAGCCGATACAAGGCGGCTCGAACAACTCCGCCCACCAGTCCAGTCGCTCGGCGATCGCCTCGGACGAAGGCCGATGTCCCGCGGCATCCGGTTCACCGAACAGCACATAGTCCGCGCCGGCCTCGCCCGCGGTCATCGAGTCATGCCGCGTCGCCAGCCCGCCCACTCCGGCGATGCGGTCCGGCTTCAGGCTCGGCAGCCACTCCAGCATGTCGTCGACACCCTGCAGATGCGCCCCGTCGGCACCGCCGCGCGCGACCAGTTCGGCATGGCCGTCGAGCAGCAGCGCCGCGCCGGCGTTCTGCACCACCGGCGCCAGTGCCTTGATCCGGCCGATCATGGTGCGTTGATCGGTCAGCGGCTGCCGCAGCAGCACCGCCGCCACATCCGCACCGGCCAGCAGACCCGGCAACGTCGCCGCCTGCGACGACCCATCGTCGTCGACCATCGGCGTTGCAAGGTACAGGCGCGGCGCCGGACGCGGCGGTGCGGGCTTGGCGGCCATTGCTTGCTATGCTGCCTTCTTGGATTCGAGGTCGGCCTTCCACTCGCCCTTGCTGGCGAGCGAATTCATCCGGGCGCGATGGGTGAAGGCGGCCTGGCCGGCGGCGACATTCTCGGCCTTGCCGGACCATGCCTTCTGCGGCGCAGCCTGAAGCGCGCGACCGTAGGAGAAGGTCAGGCCCCAGGGCAGGTTGCCGATCTTCTGCATCGCGTCGAGATGCGCGGTGGCGTCCTCGTCCGACTGGCCGCCCGATAGGAAGGCGATGCCCGGCACCGCCGATGGCACGCAGTTCCTCAGCATGCGCACGGTCTTCTCGGCGACCTCGCTCACGCCGGCCTGCGTTTTCGACTTCTTGCCGGCAATCGCCATATTGGGCTTGAGAATGATGCCTTCCAGCGCGACCTTCTGGTAGTACAGCTCCTGGAAGGTCTCCTTCAACACGAATTCGGTGACCTCGAAGCAGCGGTCGATGTCGTGGTCGCCGTCCATCAGCACCTCGGGCTCGACGATCGGCACGATCTGCGCCGCCTGGCACAACGCCGCGTAGCGCGCCAGCGCGTGCGCATTGGTGTGGACGGCGGCATAGCTCGGAATGCCGGCGCCGATATCGATCACGGCGCGCCATTTCGCGAAGCGCGCGCCCTGCTTGTAGTATTTCGCCAGCCGGTCGGCGAGCTTGTCGAGCCCGACGGTGATCAGTTCGCCGGGGCAGTTCGGCAGCGGCTGGGTTCCCTCATCGACCTTGATGCCGGGAATCGAGCCGGCCTGTTCGATCAGCTTGACCAGCGGCGTGCCGTCCTTGGCGTTCTGCCAGATCGTCTCGTCGTACAGGATCACGCCGGAGATGTAGTTCTCCATGGCTTCCTTGGTGCGGAACATCATCTCGCGATAGTCGCGCCGGGAGTCCTCGTTGGACTCGACCTTGATCGCGTCGAACCGCTTCTTGATCGTGCCGGAGGATTCATCGGCAGCAAGGATGCCCTTGCCGGGCGCCACCAGGGCGACAGCGATCTTGTTGAGGTCGGCGAGATTCATAGGTTGGCTCCTGTCGGGTCGTCTTCACTGAAAATGACTCGCTGGGTATTAGACAAAACCCAGGAAAATGGCGAGGGCGCGATGACCCGGACGATCCTGGCCCGGGAAAGCCGGCCAGCCCAACGGGCCCGGCCGGCCGGGGGTAGGGTGACTCATCCGGCGGCATGGACGCTTGGCCCATGGCTCCGACTCGAACGCGGCGGCTGACTTAGCGCGTCCGCAGCACCTCGACACCCGGCAGCGGTTTACCCTCCATCCATTCCAGAAAGGCGCCGCCGGCGGTGGAGATGTAGGTAAAATCGCCCGCCACCCCGGCGTGGTTGAGGGCCGCGACGGTGTCGCCGCCGCCGGCGATCGAGACCAGCCTGCCGGCTTTGGTGCGTTCCGCAGCATGCTGCGCCGCGGCCACCGTTCCGCGGTCGAATGGTGCCAGTTCGAAGGCGCCCACCGGGCCGTTCCAGACCAGCGTCGCGGCCTGGTCGATTGCGGCGCTGATCCGTTCGATCGAACGCGGGCCGACGTCGAGGATCATGCCGTCGGCCGGAATCGCATCGAGTGCGAAGGTCTGCGACGGCGCATTGGCCTTGAACTCCGAGGCCACCACCGCATCGATCGGCAGGATGATCTCGCAGTTGGCCGCCTTGGCCTTGTCGACGATGCGGAGCGCCGTCTCGGCCAGATCCTTCTCGCAGAGCGACTTGCCGATATCGACGCCCTGCGCATGCAGGAAGGTGTTCGCCATGCCGCCGCCGATCACCAGCACGTCGACCTTGCTGACGAGATTTTCCAGCAAATCGATCTTGGTCGATACTTTCGCGCCGCCGATGATGGCGATCACCGGATGCGTCGGCGCCTCCAGCGCCTTGCGCAATGCGTCGAGTTCGGCCTGCATGGTGCGGCCGGCATAGGCGGGCAGCTTGTGGCCGAGCCCTTCGGTGGTGGCGTGCGCGCGGTGGGCGGCGGAGAACGCCTCGTTGACCCAGATGTCGCCGAGCTTGGCGAGTTCGGCAACGAACGAGGGATCGTTCTTTTCTTCCTCTTTGTGGAAGCGGGTGTTTTCCAGGCAGAGGATATCGCCGTCCTTCATGGCGGACACAGCCTTTGCCGCGGCCTCGCCGATGCAGTCGTCGGCGAAGGCCACGTCGCGCTTCAGCACCTTGGCCAGTGCCACCGCGACAGGCTTCAGCGACTCTTTCGCGTCCCGGCCTTTCGGCCGGCCGAGATGCGCAAGCAGGATGACTTTGCCGCCCTTGTCGGCGATCTCGGTGACGGTCGGTGCGATCCGCTCCAGCCGGGTTGCATCGGTGACAACGCCATTGTCCATCGGCACGTTGACGTCGACGCGCAGCAGCACGCGCTTGCCGGAAACATCGACGTCATCGAGGGTGCGGAAGTTGCTCATGCTGAATGCCGGACCTATCGGTTAGGGACCACCAAAGCCGGCGCCGGAATGCCCGGGCGGATCGCCGTCCTGTTTTGTCGTCACCTTGAATCCCTGGCGGAATGCAAACACGACGAATGCACCGAACAGGATGCCGATCAGGATGATCGCCCAGTCAGGGAGAGCCATTCCGGCCGCCTGTTCGGTGTGAGACGCTAGATCAGCTTGCCCATCGCGACGGCGGTGTCGGCCATGCGGTTGGAGAAGCCCCATTCGTTGTCGTACCAGGACATCACGCGCACCAGCGTGCCGTTCTGCACCTTGGTCTGGTCCATCGCGAAGGTCGACGAGTGCGGGTCGTGGTTGAAGTCGATCGAGACGTTCGGGAACGTCGTGTAGCCGAGGATGCCCTTCATCTCCTGCTCGGAGGCGCGCTTGATGGCCTCGTTGATCTCCTCCTTGGTGGTCGAGCGCTTGGCGATGATCTTGAGGTCGACCACCGAGACGTTCGGGGTCGGCACCCGGATCGCGACGCCGTCGAGCTTGCCCTGCAGTTCGGGCAGCACCAGGCCGATCGCCTTGGCGGCGCCGGTCGAGGTCGGGATCATCGACAGCGCCGCCGCGCGGCCGCGGTAGAGGTCGCTGTGCATGGTATCGAGCGTCGGCTGGTCGCCGGTGTAGGCGTGGATCGTGGTCATAAAGCCGGTTTCGATGCCGACCAGATCGTTCAGCACCTTGGCGACCGGCGCCAGGCAGTTCGTGGTGCAGGAGCCGTTGGAAACCACCAGCTGGTCCTTGGTCAGCTTGTCGTGGTTGACGCCGTAGACGATGGTCGCGTCCGCGCCGTCCGACGGCGCGGAAACCAGCACCCGCTTGGCGCCGGCGGTCAGATGCGCGCTGGCCTTGGCCTTGGCGCTGAAGATGCCGGTGCATTCCAGCGCGATGTCGATGCCGAGATCCTTCCACGGCAGCGTGCTGGGATCGCGCACCGCGGTGACCTTGATCTTGCCCTTGCCGATATCGATGGTGTCGCCGTCGACCGTGACCGTGCCCGGAAACCGGCCGTGCACCGAGTCGAAGCGCAGCAGATGGGCATTGGTCTCGACCGGGCCGAGATCGTTGATGGCGACCACCTCGATGTCGGTCCGCCCGTCCTCATAGATCGCCCGCAGCACATTGCGGCCGATGCGGCCGAACCCGTTGATCGCGACGCGAAGTGCCATTCAGTTTCTCCTCAAAAGCTCAAACAAGCGACATCACCGCTCTTATATGGGCGGTTCTTGCCCTGAATGAAGTCAGCTTGCAATGCGTCGAAAAGGGCAAATGCCGGATAGCGTTTACTTCGCCTCCAGCCGTTTGGTGGCAGCGCTCACGGCGGCTTCGGCCGTGATGCCGAAATGCTTGTAAAGGTCCTTCGCCGGGGCACTGGCACCGAAGGTGCTCATGCCGATGAAGATGCCGTCCGGCCCGATCACCGCATCCCAGCCGAACCGCACCGCGGCCTCGATCGCGACCTTGACCGGCGCGCTGCCGACGATGGCGTGGCGGCGGTCGTCCGGCTGCTGCAGCAGCAGATCCAGCGACGGCACCGACACCACGCGCGCCGCGATGCCCTTCGCGGCGAGCTGCTTCTGCGCCGCCACCGCGATCTCGACCTCGGAGCCCGAGGCAAACAGCGAGACCTTGGCGGCGCCCTCGGCGGGCACCAGTTCGTAGGCGCCGTGCGCGCACAGGTTGTCGGCTTGGCTGACCGTGCGCACCGGGGTCAGGTTCTGCCGCGACAGCGCCAGCACGGTCGGTCCCTTGGTGTTTTCCAGCGCGAGTTGCCAGCACTCGGCGGTCTCCACCGTATCGGCCGGCCGGAACACCCGCATGTTCGGCATCGCGCGCAGGCTCGCCAGATGCTCCACCGGCTGATGGGTCGGGCCATCCTCGCCGAGACCGATGGAGTCGTGGGTCATGATGTAGACCACCGGCACATGCGACAGCGCCGCGATCCGCATCGACGGCCGCGCGTAGTCGGTGAAGCACATGAAGGTGCCGCCGGCGGGCGCGAAGCCGCCATGCGTCGAGATGCCGTTCATCGCCGCCGCCATGCCCATTTCGCGGATGCCGTAATGGATGTAGCGGCCGCTGAAATCGTCCGGGGTGACGTCCTTGGCCTGCTTGGTGCGGGTGTTGTTCGACGGCGTCAGATCGGCCGAGCCGAGCAGCAGCTCCGGCATCACGCCGACCAGCGCCTCCAGCACCAACTCGCTGGACTTGCGGGTGGCGATGGTCTGCGGCTCCGCAATCATCTTGTCCTTGAGCTTGCTGATCGCCGCGCCGAGCCCGGCCGGGCGCTTGCGGTCGATCACGCGGCGCATGAATTCGTTGCGGTCCTGCTCCGGACGGGCATCGAACCGCTTCTTCCAGTCGGCGTGCGCGGCCGCGCCCTTCTTGCCGACCTCGCGCCAGGCGGACAGCACGTCGTCCGGGACCTCGAACGGGCCGTAGTCCCAGCCCAGCGCCTTCTTGGCGCCGGCCAGCTCTTCGGCGCCGAGCGGCTCGCCATGGGCCTTGGAGGTGCCGGCGCGGGTCGGCGCGCCGAAGCCGATCGTGGTCTTGCAGGCGATCAGCGACGGCCGGTCGGATTTCTGCGCGGCTTCGATCGCGGCGGCGATCGCGGCCTGGTCGTGGCCGTCGACCCGCACCGCGTTCCAGCCGTGCGCCTTGAAGCGCGCGACCTGGTCGACATTGTCGGTCAAGGTCAGCGGGCCATCGATCGAGATGCCGTTGTCGTCATAGAGGAAGATCAGCTTCGACAGCTTCAGATGGCCGGCGAACGCCGCGGCCTCGTGGCTGACGCCTTCCATCAGGTCGCCGTCCGAGCACAGCACGTAGGTGGTGTGGTTGACGATGTCCTCGCCGTATTCCGCCGCGAGCAGCCGCTCCGCGAGCGCGGTGCCGACCGAGGAGGCGACGCCCTGGCCCAGCGGCCCGGTGGTGGTCTCGATGCCGGCGGTGATGAAGTTCTCCGGGTGTCCCGGGGTCTTCGAATCGAGCTGCCGGAAATTCTTGATCTGGTCCAGCGTGACGTCCTCGTTGCCGGTCAGATATAGCAGCGAATACAGCAGCATCGAGCCGTGGCCGGCCGACAGGATGAAACGGTCGCGGTCCGGCCAGCGCGGGTCGGCGGCGTCGAATTTCATGAACTTGGTGAACAGCACGGTGGCGATATCGGCGGCCCCCATCGGCAGCCCGGGATGGCCGGACTTGGCCTTCTCGACGGCATCCATCGAAAGGGCGCGGATGGCGTTGGCCATTCGGTTGGGATCGACCTGGGTCATGCTGAGAACCGCCTGCAATGCTGGAAGTGGGCGTCCCGCAGCCCGCGGAACGCTTGATCGCCCGCCGGATTCGCTCGCAACGCGCGCTGCTGCCCGAAAGACTGGAAGAGCCGCCTGAATAGCATCCTGCCCCGGCGAGTCCAAGGCCGCGCGGCGCTGCCCGCCGCAAGGCAGACCGGCGCTTTACGGTGCATAGCTCTGCGGCGGCGTTGCGCTCGGCTCGCTTGCAACGTAAATTTCGCAGCGTAAAGGCTTGCCTGCGCGCGGCTTTTGCTATCGCCGAGAGGTTCGTCGAATTTCCATGAGCGATCGCCCCGCCAACCGAACTGGCGCTTCCGAGGTCACACCGGCCGAGGTTGACGCTGCGACGCGCCGGTTGATGGCTGCGCTCGAGGCGTTGGAAAGCGCCGCGGAGCGCCGCAGCGAGGCCGATCGCGACGAGGACGAGCTGGCGTCGCGAATCCAGGCGCTGGGCGCCGACCGCTCCCGTCTAGCCGACGAACTCGACGGATCGCTGGTGCGCTCGCGCAAGCTGGAGCGGGTCAATCGCGAGATCGCGCAGAAGCTCGATGCCGCGATCGGCACCATTCGCGCCGTGCTCGACGCCGAGGAAACGTCATGAGCGCCAAACCGCCGCCGGCCGGCAGCAACCACGTCAACGTCACCATCAACGATCGGCAGTACCGGCTGGCCTGCGAGGAGGGCCAGGAATCCCGCTTGCTGCAACTTGCCGACAGCCTCGAATCCCGCATTCAGGATCTGCGCGGAAAATTCGGCGAGATCGGCGACGCACGGCTGATCGTGATGGCGTCGCTGACCATCGCCGACGAACTGCTCGACACCGGCAATCGGCTGCGCGCGCTGGAGCAGGAGGTCGAGGCGTTGCGCGAGGCGCGCGGCTCGGCGATCGATCGCGCCGGCCGCACCCAGGCGGCCGTGGTCGCGGCGCTGAACTCCGCCGCCGAGCGGATCGAGAAGACCACGGCCGTGCTCAACCGCACCATCGGCGGCGGCATAGCCATCGGGTGATTCTCGTTGCTGCTGGCGCTGCGGCGGCATCGTAGCTACATTGGCTGGGCGAAGCTGCGTCGCGCGTCAGGAACCACATATCCCCGGGGCCTTATCGATCCTCACGGGAACTGTCCCTGGCCAGGTCCGTGGACCTGGTCACATGGTGCCCACCTACTTTCGTAGGGAACTCCGGGATCGAGCGTTCCAACGGCCATCGCGGCTTCGCACTTTCACCTTTGGCAACGAACCAGCCCTCCCTGCGCTTTCGTCGCGGTTGGCAGCGGACTATGGTCGCGCATGTCCGACATGATCGTCAGCGCCAGCAAATCCGACCTCCGCAGCGCCGCTCTGGCGCGCCGTGACGCGCTGGATGCTGCCCTGCGCGACGCCGCGGCGAAGGCGATCGCCGCGCGCGGCCTGCCGTTCGCGGTGCCGACGGGCACGGTGGTCGCCGGCTACGCGGCGATCCGCAGCGAACTCGATCCCGGTCCTTTGATGACGGCGCTTGCGGCGCGCGGCGCCGTGCTGGCGCTGCCGGTGGTGATCGCGCCTGACCGGCCTCTGGTCTTCCGCGCATGGCAGCCGGAACAGCCAATGCAACGCGGACAGCTAGGCAATCCCGAACCCTCGGCTGCTGCGCCTGACGTTGCCCCGGACATCGTGCTGGTGCCGCTCGCGGCGTTCGACCGGCGCGGTCACCGCCTCGGCTATGGCGGCGGGCACTACGACCGCACGCTGGCGCAGTTGCGCAACCACCGTCCGGTCGTCGCGATCGGGCTTGCCTTTGCAGCGCAGGAAGTCGATGCACTTCCCGCCCTGCCGCACGACGCGTTGCTCGATCTCGTCCTGACCGAGCAGGCGACGCTCGACTTCCGGAGAATCTGACCTTGCGTATCTTGTTCATCGGCGACGTCGTCGGCAAGACCGGCCGCAACGCCATCGCCGCGCATCTGCCCGGCGCGATCCGCGACTGGAAGCTCGACCTGGTGATCGTCAATGGCGAGAACGCCGCCGGCGGCTTTGGCATCACCGAGGCGATCTACAACGACTTCATCGACGCCGGCGCCGATGCGGTGACGCTCGGCAACCATGCCTGGAATCAGAAGGAGGCGCTGGTCTTCATCGAGCGCGCGCCGCGGCTGATCCGCCCGCTGAATTTTCCGCGCCACACGCCGGGGCGCGGGGCCGCAATGATCGAGACCAAGACCGGCGCCCGCGCGCTGGTCATCAACGCCATGGGCCGCGTCTTCATGGAGCCGCTGAACGATCCGTTCAGCGCGATCGGCCGCGAACTCGATGCCTGTCCGCTCGGCGAGGCCGCCGATGCGATCGTGATCGATTTTCACGCCGAGGCATCGAGCGAGAAGCAGGGCATCGGGTTCTTCTGTGACGGTCGCGCCAGCCTGGTGGTCGGCACGCATACCCACGTCCCGACGGCCGATCACCAGATCCTGCCGGGCGGCACCGGCTACATGACCGACGCCGGCATGACCGGCGATTATGACTCGGTGATCGGCATGCAGAAGGACGAACCGCTGCGCCGCTTCACCACCGGCATTTCGTCGTCGCGCTACGAGCCCGCCAATGGCATCGCCACCATGAGCGGCGTTGCCGTCGAGACCGACGATGCCACCGGCCTCGCACTCAAGATCGCGCCGGTGCGGATCGGCGGACGGTTGGAGCCCGCGGTGCCGGCGTTCTGGAACGGCGGCGGCTAATCGCGCCGCGCGGCGAGGCGATCGCCGCTGCGCGCCTCAGTAGCGCTGCGGTACATACATATCCTGCGGCACAGGACCGCGCTGGTAGTCCGGATTGCGCACGCGCGGCGGCAGCACCACCGGCTCGTTTGGGATTTCCCGATACGGAATCTGGTCCAGCAGATGCGCGATGCAGTTCAGCCGCGCCTTTTTCTTGTCGACCGCTTCGACCACGTGCCACGGCGCTTCCGCGATATGGGTGCGTTCGAGCATGGCCTCCTTGGCCTTCGTGTACTGCTCCCAGCGGGCGCGCGACTGCACGTCCATCGGACTGAGCTTCCACTGCTTCAGCGGATCGTGGATTCGCATCTGGAAGCGCAGGTGCTGCTCCTCGTCGGTGATCGAGAACCAGTATTTGATCAGCACGATGCCCGAGCGCACCAGCATCCGCTCGAACTCCGGCACCGAGCGGAAGAACTCCTCGACCTCGTCGTCGGTGCAGAACCCCATCACCCGCTCGACGCCGGCGCGATTGTACCAGCTGCGATCGAACAGCGTGATCTCGCCGCCGGCCGGCAGATGCGAGACGTAGCGCTGGAAGTACCATTGCGACCGTTCGCGCTCGCTCGGCGCCGGCAGCGCCGCAACCCGGCAGACGCGCGGATTGAGCCGCTGGGTGATGCGCTTGATCACGCCGCCCTTGCCGGCAGAATCGCGGCCCTCGAAAATGACGACGACCTTGAGCTTGTTGTGCTGCACCCAGCTCTGCAGCTTGACGAGTTCGCCCTGCAGCCTGAACAGCTCCCGGAAATAGATCCGGCGATCGACGGTTTCCTTCGGGGAGTGGCCCGAGAACTCGTTGGTCAATGCGTCCATGCGATCGTCGTCGATCTCGAGTTCCAGCTCCTCGTCGAAGCTGTCCAGCATTTCCGTAGTGATGCGGTTCTCGATCGCGACTTGGTCCGGCGGCTTGGTCATGATGTCTTTCGGAAAAGGAAAACGCTGCCGGCACTGTAGCCGCCGGCGTGTCATCGGTGTGACCGCCACCGCCGTCATAGGCCAAATCGCCGCTTGCGCGCGCCGCCCGCCTGCATCACGTTGTCGCGGCCAAGTCATCATTGACCGGAGAATGAAATGACAAAGCCACCACCGCTCGAGCCGGACGACTTTCCGGTCCAGGCCGAGAAGAACAAGATCGTCAGCGACAGTGGCGAAGTGATCGCGGAAGCCCGCGACGACAAGACCGCGGAAGAAGTCGCCGACCGGCTCAACGAGGACGAGAACCGGCGCGAGGAAGATCGCTGGTCGGCCTGAGGTCTTGCGACGATTCGAACGCCGCTACAGCTTGTAGGCTGTACGAAAGCCGCCCCAGTGCCGGCCCTGAACGCGGATCGGCACGTCGATCTCGCGCATCATGATGGTGACGCCGTTGCCCATGTCGCGGGCGTAGCTCTGGATCAGATAGGGGCGCTCGTTGCGGCCGGCCGCCAGGCCGGCGGGATCGTTGAAGATGCGCCGGTTACGGCTGTGCGCGGTATTCCACGCGACATCGCCGGGCCGCTGCGGCTGCGAGTAAATCCGGTTGTGCACCGGCAGATATCCGTTGCGGTCGATCATCGCGCAGAACACCATCCGCGGATCGCGCGCCAGAAACGCTTCCTGGAAATCCGGCAGCACGCGATCGGCCCAGTCCAGGATGCGCGTGCGGTGCTGCAGCGGATCGGACCCCTCGATTTCCACGTAGTCGGTATCGAACATGTCCTCGATCCCGATCGCGCCGGACTCCACGCCCTGTTCGAAAATCCTGGTTAGTGCCGCGCCGGCCTCCATCGCGCGCGTGACGAATTCGGTGTTCTCGTCGTGAATGGCCCACAGCCGGTCCTCGATCCGCTCCTGCAGGGCCGCGTCCGGCGCCACGAAGCGGGCCTGCGCCCCGGCAGCGCCAAGTTCCGTGACCCGGATCTTGCAGGTGCCGATGTCCTGTAGCGTGGCGGCGCAGGCGGTATTCAGCGGCAGCTTCTCGGCCTGCGGCCCCGAGATCAGCACGCCGTCGAGGGAGATTTCATAGACCGGCAAGGTGAGCTTTGCTCCGTCCAGTTCGATCTCGATGCTGAGATGGCAGGGCAGCCGCTCGTGCTTACGGTTCGTCGCCCGGTCTCTCTGGCCCAGCAGCACCGCGCAACGCGCCTTCAGCTTTTCGGCGAACAACGTCACCGCCCGGCCGGCCTCGGTAACGCTGGTGCCGTGCGCTTCGGCCTGCCGGGTGGCGCTGTCGATCTCGGCGGCGTTGTCGGCGACCGAGACGATGAAATGCGAAGCCGACGCGGCATTGCTCGCCATCTCGCCGGTGGTGCGGTTCTGTTCGGCCACCGCGCCGTTGACGTGGTCGAACACCGGCCGGATCGCCTCGATCGCGCGGGAAATCCGATGAACTGCATCGACCGAACTGGCGGCGTCCCGCTGCAACGCGTCGATCTTGCGCTTGATCTCCGCGGTGGCGTCCTGGGTCTGCACCGCCAGCGCCTTGACCTCGCTGGCGACCACGGCGAAGCCGCGACCGGCAGCCCCGGCGCGGGCCGCCTCGATGGTCGAGTTGAGTGCGAGCAGGGTCGTCTGCTTGGCGATCTTGGCGATCAGGTTGACGACGTTGCCGATTGCGGCGGAAGATTCCCGCAGCCGGTCGACGTTCTGGCTCGCCTCAAGCGCGGCTTCGCTGGCCTGGTCGGCAAGATGGCTGGCGCTGCGCACCTGCGTGCCGATGCCCTGGGCCGACGCCGTGAACTTGTCGGCGACCTTTGAGAAGGTGGTCGCGGTTTCGTGGGCGGAGCTCGTCCGTGCGGTCAGCGCCTCGGTGCGCTCGCGGATGGTGGACAATGTCGCGGCCGTCGACTGCGCCCCGCCCGCGACGGAATTCGCGGCGCGTTCCAGTTGCCGGATCAGGGCCCCCAGCTCGAGCTCGAGCAGTTCGAGGATTTCCCGGCCGTCGCCCGCGGCTGCGGCCACCGGCGCGACGCCGGGGACAAGAGCCGGCGCAACCGCAACTGCCGGTGCCGGTGCCGGCTTCTTTCGAAACACGCCGATTGCCATGTCGCCTCCCGCGAGACTGGTAATTTGCGTGGTAGTATCGCAATGGGACGTGAAATCATGGTTAACGGCCGGTTGCCCCACCACCGAACGGCCACCGGATGATCGCGCATGTCTTTGATTTTGCCGGGATCGCGGCCTATAACGCCGCGCCGCTGACCCATTCGAACGATTCTTGCGAAAGACCCCGCATGGCCGGACATTCCCAGTTCAAGAACATCATGCACCGCAAGGGGCGGCAGGACGCTCAAAAGTCCAAGCTGTTCAGCAAGCTGGCGCGGGAAATCACCGTGGCCGCCAAGCTCGGCACGCCCGATCCCGCGATGAACGCCCGGCTGCGCTCGGCGATCATCGCTGCGCGGCAGGAGAACATGCCGAAGGACAATATCGAGCGCGCGGTCAAGAAGGCGATCGGCAGCGAGGGCGAGAACTACGACGAGATCCGCTACGAGGGTTATGGTCCGGGCGGTGTCGCGGTGATCGTCGAGGCGATGACCGACAACCGCAACCGCGCCGCCTCCGACATCCGTTCCTACTTTACCAAGTCGGGCGGCAATCTCGGCGAGACCGGCTCGGTCGCCTTCATGTTCGACCGTGTCGGCATCATCGAATACGACGCCTCGGCGGCGTCCGCCGACGACATGCTCGATGCCGGGATCGAGGCCGGCGCCGACGACGTGCTGTCGTCCGACAGCGGCCATGAGATCTATGCCTCGCAGGAAACCTTTCGCGAGGTCGCCAAGGCGCTGGAGGCGAAATTCGGCGAGCCACGCAAGGTGCAGCTGACCTGGAAGCCGCAAAACACCGTGCCGGTCGATGACGAGACCGGCGAGAAGCTCCTGAAGCTGATCGACCTGCTGCAGGAGCACGACGACGTGCAGAACGTCTACGCGAATTTCGAAGTGTCCGACGCGCTGGTCGCGAAGATGGGCGGCTGAGACCCGGCGCCTCACTTAATCCGGGTATGACCTGTCCGTTTCGGTTTCGTTCACCCGGGTCTGGCGCTATCAAGAGCCATGACTCATGCCCCGATTCGTCCTGTCGTCCGGATTCTCGGCATCGATCCCGGCCTGCGCCGGACCGGCTGGGGCGTGATCGAGATTGACGGCAACCGGCTGACCTACATCGGCTGCGGCTCTGTCGAGCCGTCGGATACGTTGCCGCTCGCGGAACGGCTGCTGGCCATCCACCGCGGACTGGCCCAGGTGCTGGCGGACTACGTGCCCGCCGAAGCTGCGGTCGAACAGACCTTCGTCAACAAGGACGGCGTGGCGACCCTGAAGCTCGGGCAGGCCCGCGGCGTGGCAATGCTGGCGCCCGCGATGGTCGGCATCTCGGTCGCCGAATACGCCCCGAACCAGGTCAAGAAGACCGTTGTGGGCGCCGGCCATGCCGACAAGGCGCAGATCCAGATGATGCTGAAGATCCTGCTGCCGAAGGCCGAGCCGAAATCCGCCGACGCCGCCGACGCGTTGGCCGTCGCCATCACCCACGCCCACCACCGCGGCAGCGCCGCCCTGCGGCTACGGCTGGTCGGGGCATGATCGGCAAGCTGAAGGGCATTATCGATTCCTATGGCGAGGATTTCGTCATCCTCGACGTGCAGGGCGTTGGCTATCAGGTGCATTGCTCGTCGCGCACCCTGCAGGCGCTGCCGGCGCCGGGCGAGGCCGCGGTGCTGTCGATCGAGACCTATGTGCGCGAGGACCAGATCAAGCTGTTCGGCTTCCGCAGCGACGGCGAGCGCGAGTGGTTTCGGCTGCTGCAGACCGTGCAGAGCGTTGGCGCCAAGGTGGCGCTGGCGGTGCTGTCGACCCTGCCGCCGGCCGAACTCGCCAACGCTATCGCGCTGCGCGACAAGGCCGCGGTGGCGCGCACGCCCGGCGTCGGCCCCAAGGTCGCCGAGCGCATCGTCACCGAACTAAAGGACAAGGTGCCGGCGTTTTCCAGCGTCGACCCGGCGCTGGTGCAGCTGTCCGGCGCGATCGACGACCACCGCGCGCCGCGCCCGGTCACCGACGCAATCTCGGCGCTGGTCAATCTCGGCTACGGCGCGCCGCAGGCCGCCGCCGCCATCGCCGCCGCCTCGCGCAGCGCCGGCGAGGGCGCCGAGACCGCGATGCTGATCCGGCTCGGCTTGAAGGAACTGAGCAAGTGAGCGCGCGAGCGCATGCGCGCCAGCGCTGTGATAGTTTCGCGGCATGACCACGCCGTCCCGCATCGTCACGCCCGAACGCCGCTCCGACGATGTCGGCGACACCGCCTTGCGCCCGCAGCTGCTGTCGGAGTTCGTCGGCCAGCAGCAGGCCCGCGCCAATCTGCAGATCTTCATCGACGCCGCGCGCAAACGCGGCGAGGCGCTGGATCATGTGCTGTTCGTCGGCCCGCCCGGCCTCGGCAAGACCACCTTGGCGCAGATCGTGGCGCGCGAGCTCGGCGTCGGGTTTCGCGCGACGTCGGGCCCGGTGATCGCCAAGGCCGGCGATCTCGCCGCGCTGCTGACCAATCTCGAAGAGCGCGACGTGCTGTTCATCGACGAGATCCACCGCCTCAGCCCGGCGGTCGAGGAGGTCCTGTATCCGGCGATGGAGGATTTTCAGCTCGACCTCATCATCGGCGAAGGCCCCGCGGCGCGGTCGGTCAAGATCGAACTGGCGAAATTCACGCTGGTCGGCGCCACCACCCGTGCCGGCCTGCTGACCAATCCGCTGCGCGACCGCTTCGGCATTCCTGTGCGGCTGAATTTCTATACCGTCGAGGAGCTTGAAAGCATCGTCACCCGAGGCGCCCGCGTGCTCGGCATCGGCATCACGCCGGACGGCTCCAACGAGATCGCCCGCCGCGCCCGCGGCACGCCGCGCATCGCCGGCCGGCTGCTGCGCCGGGTGCGCGACTTCGCGTCCGCCGCCGACGCCGCCGCGATCGATCGCGCCATCGCCGATCACGCGCTGAGTGCGCTGGAGGTCGACGCCGCCGGGCTGGACGCCATGGACCGACGCTACCTGTCGACGATCGCGTTAAACTATGGCGGCGGCCCGGTCGGTGTCGAGACCATGGCGGCGGCGTTGTCGGAGCCGCGCGACGCCATCGAGGACATCATCGAGCCGTTCCTGATCCAGTGCGGCTACCTGCAGCGCACGCCGCGCGGGCGCCTGCTGACCAGCCACGCCTTCCGGCATCTCGGCCTCGCCGAGCCCACCCGCGACCCGGCCCAGTTCGGGCTGTTTGGGGGTGAGGAGGCTTAATCAAGTCATAGAAAATGGCAACTTATGATGCTATTTACTGTGTCGTGGAGTTGAAATCATGCGAACGACCATTGCGATCGACGATGAGCTTTTCGCCAGTGCTCAGAAATATGCGGGTGTTGACGAAACGTCGGCGGTCGTCAAGAAGGCTTTGCAAGCCTACGTGGCGATGGAAGCGGGCCGACGCCTCGCATTGCTGGGCGGGTCGATGCCCGATGCGACAGCCCCACCGCGTCGGCGACCGCCAGATTTTACGAATGATTGATGCTGCTGGTCGATACCTCGATCTGGATTGATCATTTTCGCGCCAGCAACCCGCGTCTCAGCACGAGCCTCGTTCGTTGCGAAGTTTTGGTCCATGCCTTTGTTTTAGGAGAGCTCGCGCTCGGCCATATTTCGCTTTTCAAACGCATTGTGGATGATCTCTCGGATCTTCCGAGCGCCACCACTGTGGATCCCGGCGAAGTCGTGCGGCTGATTGCGCAGGCAGCGCTGGCCGGCTCTGGCATAGGATATGTCGATGCACATCTCGTGGCCTCGACATTGCTGACCCCTAAGGCCCGCCTCTGGACCCGCGACAAGAAACTGCTGGCGGTAGCCACCCGGCTTTCGATCGCCGCAGAGGTGGAGTGACGTTTGACCAATTCCCTCGACGGCGCCATCGCCGATGGCCTGCATCGCATGACGGTCCGTGTCTATTACGAGGACACCGACTTTTCCGGCATCGTCTACCATGCCAACTACCTGCGCTTCATGGAGCGGGGGCGCAGCAACTATCTGCGGCTGCTTGGCGCCGACCAGCGGGCGTTGTTCGCGGCGGCCGAGAGCGAGGCGCCGGGCTTCGCTTTCGTGGTGCGCGCGATGCAGCTCGATTTCCTGAAGGCCGCCCGAATGGACGATCTGCTCGAGATCGTCACCCGGCCGGTCGATGTCCGCGGCGCGTCGATTACGCTGCACCAGGAGGTTCGGCGCGGTGACGAGCTGCTGCTCGAGGCCAGCGTCAAGGTCGCGTTCGTTTCCGGTGGCCGGGCGCGGCCAATCCCGAAGCCGCTGCGCCTTGCGATGCAGGCGGATCAGCAGAACTAATCGTTGCGTTCCGCGACAGGTTGTCGCGCGTGAGATTATTCTTCGCCGGAATAAGCGCGTCCTGGCACACCTTTCTCTCCCGGCCAATATCGCGACAAGACGATTTTTTCGGTTGAAACAACGCGTTGACGGCGTGCGTCGGCGGTGGCCGGAATGCGGTTCGCAGCGTCGCGAGCCGGATCGCCGGCACCGACGCGCTATCAACCCCGGGAGCCAACCATGACATCGAAGACCTTCCTCGCAGCGGCGACTTTGTTCGCGCTCGTGGTCGCGATCGCCGCGCCCGCACAGGCGCAGACCAAGTCCGAGCCGCTGGTCACCGGCGAGTGGCTTGAAAAGAATCTGAGCGATCCGAAGCTTCGGATCGTCGAGGTCAGCGTAGAACCCGGCCTGTTCGAGCGTGGCCATATTCCCGGCGCGCAGAATGTGGTCTGGACCACGGATCTGGTCGACACCGTGCGTCGCGACATCGCCACGCCGGAGAAATTCCAGGAGTTGACCCGCAAGCTCGGCATCGAGAAGGATTCGACGGTCGTGCTGTACGGCGACAACAACAACTGGTTCGCCGCCTGGGGCGCCTGGATCTTCAAGAGCTACGGCTTCGAGAACGTCAAGCTGCTCGACGGCGGCCGCAAGAAGTGGGAGGCCGACAAGCGCCCCCTCGATACCCGCGTCGCCGCCGTGACGCCGAGCAAGGTCACGGTCGCTGCTGCTGACAGCAAGCTGCGCGCCAGGCTTACCGACGTCAACGACGCGGTGGCCAAGAAGACCAACGCCACCATCGTCGACATCCGCTCGCCCGACGAATTCTCCGGCAAGATTTTTGCGCCGCCGGGATCGCAGGAACTCGCAGTGCGCGCCGGCCATGTCCCGGGTGCGATCAACGTGCCGTGGGTGCGGGCCGTGAAGGACGACGGCACCATCAAGTCCGCCGACGAGCTGAAGAAACTCTACGCCGACGCCGGTATCGACGGCAGCAAGCCGATCATCGTCTATTGCCGGATCGGCGAGCGCTCCAGCCATACCTGGTTCGTGCTGTCGCAGATCCTCGGCTACGACGTCCGCAACTACGACGGCTCCTGGACCGAATACGGCAACACCGTCGGCCTGCCAGTCATCAACGTCGCCGGCACCGTCTGGGGCGTGAAGTGATCGCCGCAATGATGCGTCGAATGGCGACGCGGTGAACCAGCATCAATCCCTCGCGGTGCGCGCAGGCGCGACCGCGACGGTGGAGACGGCGGACTCCCATCCGACGTCTCTCGTGGTGTCGCCGAGCGGCTGGCGGGTGACCGTCTCGTCGGCGATCCTGATCGCGCTGGCTGCGGTCGCGTACCTGCTGCATGCGCAGGGCCAGGCCGCGTTGTCGCTGTCGGTGCTGTTCGGCGCCGCCTTCGGGCTGGTGCTGCAGCGGTCGCGGTTCTGCTTCCTGTGCAATTTCCGCGACTGGTTCGAGACCGGCGATCCGCGCGGCCTCTACGGCATTCTGGTCGCGTTGGCGGTCGGCATCCTCGGCTACACCGTCGTATTCGGCGCCTGGCTGCCGGATGCCGGCACCGGGCGATTGCCGCCCGACGCTTTCATCGGCCCGGTCAGCGTCGCGCTGGTCGCCGCCGGGCTCGCCTTCGGTGTCGGCATGGCGCTGTCCGGCTCCTGCATCAGCGCGCATCTGTATCGTCTCGGCGAAGGCTCGCCGACCGCGCCCTTCGCGCTGATCGGCGCCGCGCTCGGCTTCGTGCTCGGCTTCTGGAGCTGGAATCCGATCTACCTCGCGGTGGTGTCGGATGCGCCGACGATCTGGCTGCCGCGCTGGCTGGGCTACGCCGGTTTCCTGATCGTCACCCTGGCTGGCCTTGCGGCGATCGCCGCCTTGCTGGCGAGAAACGCGCCGCGGCAGAGCCCGGAACGACCGCCCCCCGATTTCTGGCAGCGGGTGCTGGTCGAGCGCTGGCCGGCCTGGATCGGCGGCGCGGTGGTCGGCGTGCTCGGCACCGCGGCCTATCTGCGGGTCGGGCCGCTCGGCGTCACCGCCGAACTCGGCGGCCGCGCCCGGCAGGCCGCCACCGCGCTCGACGCCGCGCCGCCGCGGCTGGAGGGGCTCGACACGCTGCGCGGCTGCATCACCGTGGTCAGCGACGCGCTGGTGACGAAGAACGGCGCCTTCGTGCTCGCGCTGGTGCTGGCATCGTTCGCCGCGGCCCTCGTTGCGGGCCAGTTCAGGCCAGCCCGGCCCAGCGGCCGGCAGATCGTCCGCGGCCTGTCCGGCGGCGTATTGCTGGGCTGGGGCGCGATGACCGGGCTGGGCTGCTCGGTCGGCACCTTCCTGTCCGGGGTGATGGCTGGCGCGCTGTCGGGCTGGATCTTCGGCGCGGCGATGTTCGCCGGCGTGGCGGCGACGCTGTATCTCGAGAGAATGGTGAAACGGTCGACCTGACCGTCCGGCCGAGCGGCCTCCCACCTTCACGTTCGCCCCGGATCGCGAATGGTGCTACGCCAGTGCGTGCGCTTCTCGCTTTCCGGGCCGGCCATGACTGATCAGAACCTGCATAAAATCGTCGTCGTCGGCGGCGGCGCCGGCGGACTCGAGCTCGTCACCGCGCTCGGCAATTCGCTGGGCCGCTCCGACAAGGCGCGGATCACGCTGGTCGACCGCAGCCGCACCCACATCTGGAAGCCGCTGCTGCACTCGATCGCCGCCGGCTCGCTGCGCCGTTCGCAGCATGAGCTGAACTACATGGCGCAGGCGCATTGGCACGGCTTCCACTTCCGGCTCGGCGAGATGACCGGGCTGGACCGGCAGGCCAAGACGATTACGCTGGCGCCGGTGGTCGACGAGGAAGGCCGCGAGATCAGCCCTGAATCTCGGCTGCCCTACGACACGCTGGTGATCGCGATCGGCAGCGTCACCAACGATTTCGGCACGCCGGGCGCGCGGGAATTCGCGGTGCCGCTGGAAACCCCGGAGCAGGCCAGCCTGTTCAACCGCCGGCTGGTCAACGCCTGCCTGCGCGCGCAGCACCAGAAGACTCCGATCGCGCCGGGTCAGCTTCACGTCGCCATTATCGGCGCGGGCGCCACCGGCACCGAGCTTGCCGCCGAACTCCACCACACCGCCCGGGAAATCATCGCCTATGGGCTCGATCGCATTGACCCCGAGCGCGACCTCAAGATCGTGCTGATCGAGGCGGCGCCGCGGATCCTGACGGCTCTCCCGGAGCGGGTCTCGGCGGCGACGCTCAAGCTGCTGCAGGATCTGAATATCGAGGTCAGGACCAACGCCAAGGTCAGCGAAGTGATGGCCGATGGCGTCAAGCTCGCCGATGGCGAGGTGATCCCGTCGGAGCTGGTCGTGTGGTCAGCCGGGGTCAAGGCGCCGGACTTCCTGCGCGAGATCGCGGGGCTCGAAACCAACCGGATCAACCAGCTGGTGGTCCCGCAGACCCTGCAGACCACGCGTGACGATGCGATCTTTGCGTTCGGCGACTGCGCGGCGTGCCCGCGGCCGGGCTTCGACAACCCGATCCCGCCGCGCGCCCAGGCCGCGCACCAGCAGGCCGACTTCATGGCGTCGCAGCTCGAACGGGTGCTCGAGGGCAAGCCGCTGGAGGAGTTCGTCTACAAGGATTTCGGCTCGCTGGTCTCGCTCGGAAAATACAGCACGGTCGGCAACTTGATGGGCTCGCTGGTCGGCGGCAACATGCTGATCGAGGGCTACTTCGCCCGCTTCATGTACCGCTCGCTGTACAAGATGCACGAGGCCGCGCTGCATGGCCGCGGCCGCACGTTGCTGAGCCTGTTCTCGTCCGGCGCCCGACCGGCCCCGACCGTGAAGCTGCACTGAGCCGCGCCGGCCGTCACGTCGCCATCATCCGGTAATGGCTGACGCCCCATTCGCTGCCTTCGGCGGTGCCGAACAGGCCGGAGGTGGCGAGAAAGAACCAGCGCCAGCGGCGCATCCACAGGCGCGTCTGGCGGCCATAGACCGGACGCAGCACGGCTTCGATCTCGCGCCGGTTGGCGTCGAAATTTGCCAGCCAGTCTTCGGCGGTGCGCTGATAGTGCACGCCGCTCCAGCGCCATTCCTTCTCGACGGTGAACAGGTCGGCATATTGCCGGATCAGATGGTGGCTCGGCATCACCCCGCCGGTGAAGAAATGCTGCGCGATCCAGTCCTCGCGGTCGTTGCGGTCGAACAGATACGAGCCCGAGCGGTGCGTGAAGATGTGCATGAAGAGCCGGCCGTCGGGCTTCAGCCACGACCGCACACGGATCATCAATTCGCGCCAGTTCATCATGTGCTCGAACATTTCCACCGAGACCACGCGGTCGAACTGCGCGCCGGGATCGAACACGTTCATGTCGCAGGTGACGACCTGCAGGTTGGTCAGGCCGCGCGTCCGCGCCTCGCCCTCGATATAGGCGCGCTGTGACGCCGAGTTCGAGACCGCGACGATCCGTGCATCGGGAAACTGCCGCGCCATCGTCAGCGACAGCGAGCCCCAGCCGCAGCCGAGTTCGAGGATGGCCTGGCCGTCGGCCAGATCGGCGTGCTCGATGGTCTGCCGCAGTGCCTCCTCCTCGGCTTCCTGCAGGGTCGACGCCGGCTCCTTGTAGAAGCAGGAGGAGTATTTGCGGTTCGGCCCCAGAACCTTGGCGAAGAACGCCGCCGGCACTTCGTAGTGCTGCGCATTGGCGGCATCGGTCTCTTCGGCGATGGCGCGGGCCGCCATCTCGCTGGCGAAGGCGGCGTCGCTGTCCGGGTTGCCCAGCGCCAGCTTCGTCGCGGTGCGCGCGCAGAGCTGGGCAATCGCCGCGCGGATCACCGCATCCGGCAGCGGGACGCGTTCGCCGATCTCGATCGCTTTTGAGATGGCCGTCACGAAGCGGTCCGGTTTTGTGGCGGCAGCGGGAAGAACTTGGAGGTGCGGGCCTGATAGTCGCGATAGCGCTCGCCGCGCGATTTCAGCATCTGCTCTTCCAGCGGCGGTATGCCTGTGACGTGCACGAGAATCCAGTACATGAATAATGGGGCCAGCAGGCTGGCGAACCCCCAGGGATAATCCGGCGACAACGCAATCACCGGATAGGCCAGCCAGCCGAACCATTCAAAGAAATAGTTCGGATGCCGCGACCAGCGCCAGAGTCCGGTGTCGCAGACCTTGCCCTTGTTGGCGGGATCCTCGCGAAACGCCTTGAGCTGGGAGTCGGCGATGCCTTCGCCGGCGATGCCGGCGAACAGGATTGCGACGCCAAGATAATCCTGCAGCCGCAGCGCATCGAGCGGAAACCGCGCGGCGACGAAGATCGCGAACACCAGCGGGATTGTGCCGAGCGCCTGATTTTGCAGGAAGATGAACATCTTGCGCGGTGCGTCCGCGCCCCAATCCTTGGCAAAGGCGGCGTAACGCGGATCGTCGGTGATGCCCTTGGTGCGGATGGCGATGTGGGAGCCGAGCCGGACCGACCAGATCGCGACCAGCGCGGCGACCAGCCATTGCCGGGCGTTCGGCGACGCACCGGCTACCGGCCACAGCGCACTGGTGGCGCCGACCAGCCCGAGCGAGAACGTCCAGATGGTGTCGACCCAGCCGGAATTGCCGGTCCGCTGCTGCACGATCCAGGCGAACGCCATCAGTCCGGAGAGCGAAAGTGCAATCAGGAGAAGCGCCTGCAGATACAAAAACGTCATTCAGAATCCCGTCAAATCATGCCAGCTTTTGCGTCGAGCCGCAGTTACGCATGATTTGAGTCCGGGTTTCAGCGAAAGTTCCGCGCCGCGGTACAATTCGCGCCGCCTTGCTGTTTTCCGGCCCCGGCTGTGGCATATTGATCCTGAAGAGCTTTGCTCGCAACGAATGATGAACCGCACGATGGCGCAAGGCCCCACCCGCTCTGCAATCGAGATTGAACTGACCAAGCTGTCGTCCCCCCGCATCTTCCTGGTGCGGATGCTGGTGTTCCTGGTGCTCTGCGCGCTGCTGATGGTGGTGCTCTACAAGCAGATCATCACCGCGTTCTTCGCCAATCCGGGGCTGAACGGGCTGATCGGTGCGGTGCTGCTGATCGGCATCATCCTGTCGTTCCGGCAGGTGATCCGGCTCTATCCGGAGGTGTCCTGGGTCAACAGTTTCCGGATTTCCGATCCGGGGCTGGCGCTGGAGCGACGCCCGGTGCTGCTGGCGCCGATGGCGGCGATCCTCGGCGGCGAACGCACCGGCCGGATGTCGATCTCGCAGCAGACGATGCGGCACCTTCTGGACTCGATCGCCACGCGGCTCGACGAGGCCCGCGACATCTCGCGCTACATGACCGGACTGCTGGTGTTCCTCGGTCTGCTCGGCACCTTCTGGGGCCTGATCGAGACCGTCGGCTCGGTCGGCAAGGTGATCGAGGGGCTGAAGGTCGGCGGCGATTCAGGGTCGCTGTTCGACACGCTGAAGGAAGGCCTCGCCGCGCCGCTCGGCGGCATGGGCATCTCGTTCTCCTCGTCGCTGTTCGGCCTCGCCGGATCGCTGATCCTCGGTTTCCTCGACCTGCAGTCGAGCCAGGCGCAGAACCGCTTCTACACCGATCTCGAAGACTGGCTGGCCTCCACCGTCCGCGAATACGCGGCGCCGACCGGCGCCAGCGGCGAACTGCAGAGCGTGATCGAACGGCTGCGGCAGACGCTGGAAGACGGCAGCGGCGGCAACCGCGGCACCACCACGGCGATGGCCAATCTCGCCGACGCCATCCAGAGCCTGGTCGCGCATATGCGCACCGAGCAGCAGATGATCCGCGAATGGGCCGACGGCCAGGGCGAGCAGAACCGCGAGATCCGCGCGCTGCTGGAGCGCATCGCCCGGCAGCCGGAGAAGAATTAGTGCACGGAGCCGGCGCAAGCGCGGTCACCCGTGGCTCCCCCTCACCCGGCTGCTTCGCAGCCGACCTCTCCGCGGCGGGGAGAGGTAACGAAGCCGATACGTCGCCGCTTGTTCACCTCTCCCCACCGGGGAGAGGTCGCCGCCGCAGGCGGCGGGTGAGGGGGCGCGCTTCTATCGGTGCAGCGCTGCGCTTAAACGGAAGACAGTAACGATGGCGCTTGCACGCGGACGCCGCAGCGACGGCGGGATGAACTACTGGCCGGGCTTCGTCGACGCGCTGTCGACGCTGGTGCTGGCGATCGTCTTCCTGCTGTCGGTGTTTCTGGTGGTGCAGTTCTTCCTGTCGCAGGAGGTCACCGGCAAGGACAAGGCGCTGGAGCAGCTCAACGCCCGGATCGCGCAGCTCAACGACCTGCTGTCGCTGGAAAAGCTCGGCGTGCTCAATCTCGACGACCAGCTGGCGCAGACCCGCGCCGGGCTTGCCACCGCGGAGGCCGAGCGCGATCGGGTCAAGGGGCTGTATGACGGCCTTGCCGCCGCCGGCAACGATGCGGCGGGCCGCGCCAGCGAACTCAATCGCGCACTGGATTCCGAAAAGCAGCTGACCTCGCGCGCGCTGGCGCAGGTCGAGGTGCTGAACCAGCAGATCAGCGCGCTGCGGCGGCAGCTCGCCGCGCTGGAGGACGCGCTCGGCGCCTCCGAGAAGCGCGACCGCGAGGCGCAGGGCCGGATCGCCGATCTCGGCTCGCGCCTCAACGTCGCGCTGGCGCAGCGGGTGCAGGAATTGTCGCGCTACCGTTCGGAATTCTTCGGCCGGTTGCGCGCCATTCTCGGCACCCGGCCCGACGTCCGCATCGTCGGCGACCGCTTCGTGTTCCAGTCCGAGGTGTTCTTCGACACCGGCCAGGCCGTGCTGCTCGGCGAAGGCCGCGCCGAACTCGACAAGCTGGCGGGCGCGCTGATCGATCTCGACAAGCAGATTCCGCCGGAAATCGCCTGGGTGCTGCGGGTCGACGGCCACACCGACATCCGTCCGGTCTCCGGCGCCGGCATCTTCAAGTCGAACTGGGAGCTGTCCAGCGCGCGCGCCATCTCGGTGGTGCAGTATCTGGTCTCGCTCGGCGTCCCGGCGCAGCGCCTGCTCGCCGCCGGCTTCGCGGAATTCCAGCCGCTCGACCCGGAGAAGACCGAGGAGGCGTTCCGCCGCAATCGCCGCATCGAGCTGAAGCTGACGGAGCGGTGAGGTTGCTTCGCGGTTTTTCATCTTCGTCATCGCCGGGCTTGACCCGCCTGCGGGGCCGAAGCCCCTTCGGCGCAGCGAAAGCCCGACGATCCATCGCCTGTGCGAAAGGTTTTCCCAAGTGGATGGATGCCCGGATCAAGTCCGGGCATGACGACGGTGTTCAAATGGCCCGTACGGGTCGGCCATGACCGCTGCCTTTCAACTCCGCCCGTATCGCGCGGCCGACGAGGACGCCGCGATCGCGCTGTGGCATCGCACCTGGCAACTGGCCTATCCGTCGATCGACTTTGCCGCGCGGCTGGAGTGGTGGCGCAAGCGCTGGCGCGAGGAACTGGTGCCGGCGGCGTCGGTCGTCGTGGCCGAGCGCGACGGCGCGGTGATGGGCTTCGTCACGATCGACGGCACGGGCTATCTCGACCAGCTCGTGGTCGGCCCCGAACATTGGGGTGTCGGGCTTGCCGATGCGCTGGTGACCGAGGCGAAGCGGCTGTCGCCCGGCGGCGTGACGCTGAAGGTCAATGCCGACAATTTTCGCGCGATCCGGTTCTACGAGCGCAGCGGCTTCGTCGATACCGGCGAGGACGTCAATCCCGGCTCGAGCCGCCCGGTGCGGCGGATGCAATGGAAGCCGTGACCCGGCGGGACTGAAACGGGTGTAGGCCGGGCCGCGGCTCAGGCGCCGCGCACCACAGTCTTCAGATAATTATACGCCTTGATGATCTCGATCAGGCGATCCTCGGTTGAGCGATCGCCGCCATTGGCGTCGGGATGGTGCTGCTTGACCAGCGCCTTGTATTTCGACTTGACGGTTTCGAGCGTGGCGTCGGGGCCAAGGCCCATCACCTGCAGCGCCTTGCGCTCGGCATTGAACACCTTGCGGGTCTCGGCCTTCGGCTCCTCGGCCTGCGATCCCGGGCCGGGCCGCCAGCGGCCGCGGCCGTTGAGTTCGCTGAACATGTGGAACGGATCGGCCGCCGCCTCGAGATCGGCCTCGGCGGTCTTGCCTTTGCCCTTGGTGCCGTTGGCGCCCATCTTCCAGGTCGGACGGTGCCCGGTCAGCGCGTCCTTCTGGTAGCGCGCGACCGCGTCGGCGGCCATGCCCTGGAAGAAGTTGTAGCCCTGATTGTATTCGCGGACGTGGTTCAGGCAGAAATGCCAGTATTCCTTCTCGGCGCCGCGGCCCTTTGGCGCGCGATGCGCGCCCTTGTTCTTGCAGCCGGGCGCTTCGCACATCTGCGCTTCCTCGCGCGCGGCGGCCTGCTGCTTGGCGCTCAGCTTGTTAGGCTTGATGCGGATGCTGTCGAAGAATTTGGATGAGTCCATGGCCATGGCTGACTATGACAACGCAACGCGAAAGGCTTCAAGTCTTGACATTGCAAATCCCGTTACTTGATCCGGTTGACGAACCGCGATGGCGCACGTAAGGCCAGACGATGAGCGCCAAGGACACTATCACACAGAAGCTGAACCAGGCGTTCGCGCCGGACAGCATCGACGTCACGGATGAATCACATCTCCATGAGGGTCATGCCGGTCACCGGCCGGGCGGCGAAACCCATTTCAGGGTTCATATCGTGTCGCCGGCCTTCCGGGGGAAGAGCCGGATCGACCGCCACCGCATGATCAATACCGCGCTGGCCGCGGAACTGGCCGGCTCGGTCCATGCGCTGGCCATCAAGGCGCTGGCGCCGGGCGAAAGCTGAGCCGACCGCAGGCGGTCAGACCGGCGCCGGCCACTCGATCAGCGAACGGGTCTTGCTGACCGCGTCGTAGACCTGGATCTGCAGCATCGGATAACGGTTCTTCAGCGACATGCCGGCCTCTTCGGCGGCCTCGACGGTGTCGTGATGCGACTTGAAATGGCCGTCCACCACCAGCGAATAGCCCTCGGTCGGCGCCTTGTCGGCGCGGATGATCTTGCGCGGCTGCAGGTCGTCCATTTCGATCTTCGGCTTTTTCATCGTCACTCCATGGCGCCGCCGCGCACCTTGCGCGGGGCTGGCCCCGTTTACACCGGCGAGCGGAAAAAGGCAGCCAAGTTTGCACGGTTGGGGATAATATGGCCGCCAATGGCGGTCAGATTGAGGTGCAAGGCTCCGCAATCGCCCCAGACCGCGCCGCCGCCCCAATCCGACCTGGATCGTCAGGCCATGACAGGACCTGCCAAGGAACCCCGCCCCAAACCGCTCGGGAAGGCGGACGACGACGAGCCCGTGCCGCCGCCGCCGTCCGACGACGAATTATACGAAGCGGGCGACATCGCCACGCCCGAACGCGACCGCGACGACGAGCAGCGCGACTAGCGTCGCCCAGCCATTGAGTCCGGCTGCTCCGGCCACGATATAAGCAAGAGCACCAGACACATTGAGAGGTTCGATGGCTTCGACCGCCGCTGCGCCGCGTCGCAGACGACCGCGCCATGCATGATCTAACGCGCGGTGCGCGGGCCGCGCTGAATGTCAGCGGCCTGAGCAAATCCTATCTGTCCGCCCAGGAGCGCGTGCCGGTGCTGCGCGGCGTCGATCTCGCGCTCACCGCCGGCGAAAGCGTGGCGCTGACCGGCGAATCCGGCAGCGGTAAGAGCACGCTGCTGCATCTGATCGCAGGCTTGGACCGGCCGGACGGCGGCGAGATCCGTTTTGGCGACACCGTCGTCACCGACCTGACGGATGCCGGCCGCGCCGCGTTCCGCCGCGACCGGCTCGGGCTGGTGTTCCAGCAGTTCAATCTGATCCCGAGCCTCAGCGTCGCCGACAACCTCGCCTTCCAGTCGCGCATCGCCGGACGCCATGATGCGACATGGCACGCCGAACTGATCGAACGCCTCGGTCTCGGCAAGCTGCTGAAGCGCTATCCGGAGCAACTGTCCGGCGGCCAGCAGCAGCGCGTCGCGATCGGCCGCGCGCTGGCGGTGAAGCCGCTGTTGCTGCTCGCCGACGAGCCGACCGGCAATCTCGACGAGGCGACCGCCGACGACGTGATCGGCCTCGCGCGCGATCTGGTGAGCCGCACCGGCTGTGGCTTCCTGATGGTGACGCACAGCGCGCGGCTGGCCGCGATGCTCGACCGCCAGGTCCATCTGCATGCCGGCCTGATCACATGAGGCGCGCGCTGTGGACGCTGGCGGTGTTGCTGAGCCATTGGCGCCGACATCCGATGCAGCTCGCCACGTTGCTGATCGGACTGATCGCCGCCACCGCGCTGTGGAGTGGCGTGCAGGCGCTCAACCAGCAGGCCCGCGCCAGCTACGACCGCGCCGCAGCCACGCTCGGCGGCGCGCGTACCGCGACCTTGGTGCATCGCGACCGCGAGACCTTTCCGCAGCAATTGTTCGTCGACCTGCGGCGCGCCGGCTGGCCGGTGTCGCCGGTGCTGGAAGGCCGCGTGCAGATCGGCGGCCGCTCGGTGCGGCTGATGGGAATCGAGCCGGTGACGTTGCCGGTCGAAGCCGCCACCGCGCCGGCACTTGGTAGCAAGGGGCTGCAGAGTTTTCTGCTGCCGCCCGGCGAGACGCTGCTGTCGCCGGAGACATTGGCCGAGCTCAAGCAGAGCGCCGGCGCGACCCCGACGACATCGACCGGCGGCACGCTGCCGCCGCTGCGGCCGCAGGCCGAAATGGCGCCCGGCGTGCTGGTCGTCGACATCGGCGTCGCGCAGAAGCTGCTCGACCGGCCGGATCAGGTGTCGCGTCTGCTGCTCGGCAGCAAAAGCAGCGGACCGCGCGCGGCCTTGCAGACCATCACCGGCGATCAGTTGCGGCTGGTCGAGCCGGACGGCGAAACCGATCTGCAGCGCCTGACCGACAGCTTTCATCTCAACCTCACCGCGTTCGGCCTGCTGTCGTTTCTGGTCGGCCTGTTCATCGTCAACTCCGCGATCGGTCTGGCCTTCGAACAGCGCCGCCCGATGCTGCGCACCTTGCGCGCCTGCGGCGTCTCGGCGGCGATGCTGAACAGCGTGATGGTGTTCGAACTGGTGATGATCGCGCTGCTCGCCGGCGCTGTCGGCCTGGTGTGCGGTTATCTGATCGCCGTAGCGCTGCTGCCGGATGTCGCCGCAAGCCTGCGCGGCCTGTACGGCGCGCAGATTCCCGGTCGCCTGAGCCTGCAGCCGCAATGGTGGCTGGCCGGCATCGCCATCAGCGTGATCGGCGCGCTGGCGGCCGCCGCGACGAGCCTGCTCAAGGCCGCGCGGTTGCCGGTACTCGCGGCGGCGCAGCCCTATGCGTGGCAGCAGGCGCAGCGCCGCTGGCTGCTGGCGCAGGGCGCCGTCGCCATCGCCGTTGCCGCGGCGGCGGTCGCCTTCCTGTCGCTCGGCGATTCCCTGCTGGCGGGTTTTGCGGTGCTCGCCGCGATCCTGCTTGCCGCCGCGCTGGGGCTGCCGGCGATCCTCGGGCTCGTGCTGTATCTCGGCGAACGCGCGACGAGCAGGCCGGTGGCGAAATGGTTCTGGGCCGACAGCCGGCTGCAATTGTCCGGCCTGTCGCTGGCGTTGATGGCGCTCTTGCTGGCGCTCGGCGTCAATGTCGGCGTCGGCACCATGGTCGAGAGCTTCAGCCGCACCTTCAACAGCTGGCTCGACGGACGGCTCGCCGCCGACATCTACCTCAACGCCGCCAATGACGCGCAGGGCCGCGAGATCAAGACGTGGCTGGAGACACGCCGCGAGGTGCAGGCGATCCTGCCGGCCGCGCAGACCGAGGTGCAGCTCGGCGGCCTGCCGGTCGAGATCATCGGCTTTGCCGACCACGCCACCTATCGCGACCGCTGGCCGCTGCTGGAGTCGATGCCCGAGGCCTGGGATCGCGTCCGCGCCGGCAACGCCGCGCTGGTCAGCGAGCAATTGTCGCGGCGGCTGAAGCTCAAGCTCGGCGACCGCGTGTCGGTGCCGACCGCGACCAGCAACTGGCCGATCGAGGTCGTGGCGATCTACGCCGACTACGGCAACCCGAAAGGCCAGATCGGCGCCGATCTCGGCGCGCTGCTGACGCGTTTCCCCGGCATCGCGCAGACCCGCTTCGGCCTGCGCGTCGCGCCCGCCGATCTCGCGCCGCTCATCGCTGAATTGCGCGACGGCTTCAAGCTCGACGACCGCAGCCTGGTCGATCAGTCGACCCTGAAGGCGATGTCGACGCGGATCTTCAACCGCACCTTTGCGGTGACCGCCGCGCTCAACGCCTTCACGCTCGGCATCGCGGGCGTGGCGCTGCTGACCAGCCTGCTGACCTTGAGCAATTCGCGATTGCCGCAACTGGCGCCATTGTGGGCGCTCGGCATCACGCGACGACGGCTTGCCGTGATCGAGCTGATGAAGACGCTGTCGGTCGCCTTCATCACCGCGCTGCTGGCGCTGCCGCTCGGGCTGATCGTGGCGTGGTGCCTAATCGCGGTGGTCAACGTCCGGGCGTTCGGCTGGCGGCTGCCGTTCGAGGTGTTTCCGATGCAGCTGGTGCAACTGCTCGGCGTCGCGATGCTGGCTGCGCTGCTCGCCGCGGCGCTGCCGGTCCTCAAACTGCTGCGGATGCAGCCGGCACAGCTCGTGAAAGTGTTCGCCGATGAACGCTGATCACTTGAAGTTATCGCGGCGCAGCTTCGCCGCATCGCTGCTGGCGCTGGGTCTTGGTGCGAAGCCTGCACTGTCGCAGGGCTTCGCCGGCCTCGGCAGCGATGCCGGCGGCTTCGCGGAGGTCGTGCCGGGCAGGGCGCTGACATTTCCTGCCGATCACGGCGCGCATCCGGAGTTTCGCATCGAGTGGTGGTACCTCACCGCGAACCTGACCGACGCATCGGGCAAGGCCTATGGCGCGCAGTGGACGCTGTTCCGGCAGGCCACCGCGCCGGGCCCGCAACGCGACGGCTGGGACAACCAGCAGATCTGGATGGGCCACGCCGCCGTCACCAGCGCCGAGACGCATCGCAGCGCCGAAGCATTTGCACGCGGCGGAATCGGGCAGGCCGGTGTCACCGAGACGCCGTTCCGCGCCTTCATCGACGCCTGGGAAATGCGCGGCGGCGAAGCGATGGCGGAGATGCTGCTGTCGCCGCTGACCGTCTCGGCGGCCGGCGCCGATTTCAGCTATTCGCTCGATCTCACCGCAAGCCGCCCGCTGGTGCCGCAGGGTGTCGACGGCTACAGCAAGAAATCCGAACGCGGCCAGGCGTCCTATTACTTCAGCCAGCCCTACTTCGCGGCCACCGGCACGCTGACCATCGACGGCAAGCCGGCGCAAGTCTCCGGCCAGGCGTGGATGGACCGCGAATGGTCGAGCCAGCCGCTGGCCTCCGACCAGACCGGCTGGGACTGGTTCTCGCTGCATCTGGCGAGCGGCGAAAAGGTGATGCTGTTCCGGCTGCGGCAGAGCGATGGTTCGGCCTATCTCGCCGGCAACTGGATCGGGCTCGACGGCCGCTCGACGCCGATCGCGGCCGACTCGATCTCCATGACGCCGACCGCCACCACGGACGTCGCCGGCCGTACGGTGCCGACCTCGTGGCGGCTCGCCATCCCCGAGCGCGGTCTTGCGATCGAGACCGAGCCGCTCAATGCGACAAGCTGGATGGCGACCAGCTTCGCCTATTGGGAAGGGCCGATCGCCTTCAGCGGCAGTCAGCGCGGGCTGGGCTATCTGGAGATGACCGGCTATTGAGGTCTTGCCGCGCAGCAGCGCGGCGCTCAGGGGGACCGCTCATGCCGCACTACACCGCGATCGTCACATTGCTCGCCCTGGCGTTCTATTTCTACGCGGGGGTCGAAGTCAGCCGCGCCCGCGCCGCGTTCGGCATCAAGGCGCCCGCGACCGTCGGACATCCGGATTTCGAGCGGGTGTTCCGCGTGCAGATGAACACGCTGGAATGGCTGCCGATCTTCCTGCCATCGCTGTGGCTGTTTGCGTTCTATCTCAGCGACGGGATCGCGGCCGCGATCGGCCTGGTCTGGATCGTCGGCCGCGTGCTCTACATGACCGGCTATTCCAAGGCCGCCGCAAAGCGCGGCCTCGGCTTCGGCGTGCAGGTGATCGCGGCCATGCTGCTCTGGGCCGGCGCGCTGTTCGGTATCGTGCGGGCGTTGCTGAAGTAAGCGTCGCGTTCGGCACCGACCTTCACCAGGCCCGCACCCGAACTTCCCCTTCCGCGTGCGGGGAAGGGCGGGGGTGGGGCGGGCGGCGAATGCCGACCCTCAAAAAATTCATCGTACAACAAATTCAGCAGGCGGGGATAAACCCCCGTCATTCCGGGATGCGCGCACTTGCGCGCAGGCCCGGAATCCATACGCCGCAGCGGCGCGGTTGGCGACGCATCGAGGCAAATCGGCGCCAGGGGTTATGGATCCCGGGCTCATTCGCAGCTGTCGCTGCTCATGCCCCGGGATGACGTTCGCGGACTACTTAGTCAGCGGGCAGCCGCTTTCCGCAGCGGTGGGGAACGCCTGGTCGCCGGGGACGGTGGCGAGCATCTTGTAGTAGTCCCAGGGCTTCTTGGATTCCGACGGCTTCTTGACCTCGAACAGATAGAGGTCGTGCACGAAGCGGCCGTTCTGCTGCACGGTGCCCTTGGCGAAGGCGTCGTCGACCGGCAGTTCCTTCAGCTTCTTGGCAACGGCTTCGGTCTCCTTGGTGCCGGCCGCCTGGACCGCCTTGAGGTAGGCCAGCGTCGCCGAGTAGGTGCCGGCCTGGATCATGTTCGGCATCCGGCCGGTGCGCTTCATGAACTTCTCGGAGAATTCGCGCGAGCGGTCGTCGCGATCCCAGTAGAAGGCCTCGGTCAGCACCAGGCCCTGCGCGGCGTTGAGGCCGAGGCCGTGCACTTCGGCCAAGGTCAGCAGCAGGCCGGCGAGCTTCTGGCCGCCGGCGACGATGCCGAATTCCGCCGCCTGCTTGATCGAGTTGGCGGTGTCGAGGCCGGCATTGGCGAGGCCGACGATCTTGGCCTTGGAGCTCTGCGCCTGCAGCAGGAAGGACGAGAAGTCCGACGAGTTCAGCGGATGCCGCACCGCGCCGAGCACCTTGCCGCCCTTGGCCTTGACGATGTCGCCGGTGTCCTTTTCCAGCGCATAGCCGAAGGCGTAGTCCGCGGTGAGGAAGAACCAGGTATCGCCGCCGGTCTGCACCAGCGCGCCGCCGGTGCCGACCGCCAATGCGCGGGTGTCATAGGCCCAGTGAAAGCCGTAGGGCTGGCAGGCATCGCCGGTGAGCCGCGAGGTGGCGGCGCCGACCACGATGTCGATCTTCTTCTTCTCCTTGGAGAGCTCGTGGACCGCCAGCGCCACCGACGAGGTGGTGAGTTCGGTGATCATGTCGACGCCGTCGACGTCGTACCATTTGCGGGCGATCGAGATCGCGGTGTCGGGCTTGTTCTGGTGATCGGCCGAGACGATCTCGATCTTCTGGCCGAGCACGCTGCCGCCGAATTCCTCGATCGCCATCTTGGCGGCCTCGAGCGACCACTTGCCGCCGTAGTCCGCATAGACGCCGGACTGATCGTTCAGAATGCCGATCTTGACGCCCTGCGCCATCGCCGGCGTCGCCAGCAGCACACACGCGGCCGCAACTGCGGACAGAGTTCCCAACTTCATACGTCGCCTCCCATAGGGTTTTTGTTGCGCGCAGACTATGGAGAAGGGTCGTGCGAGGCCAGTGAAACTTTTGGCGTAGCGGGCAGCGCGCGACGTGCCTCCAAGGCGCGCCAGGGCACGCACGGCGCCAGAGTTTTGTCATTCCGGGGCATGAGCGCGTAGCGCGATATGAACCCGGAATCTCTGTGCCTTGCGTTCTGTGCGTCCGATCGGGATTCCGGGTTCGCTCGGCCTGCGGCCTCGCGCCCCGGAATGACGTGCGGCGGGCGACCGGCGCGTGCCCGGATGAAGGTGCCTGTCGGGGCGATCACGCGCCCCTCAGGCGGCGATCCCCTTCAGCACCAGCCGGTTCAGCCGGCCGGCGAAGGCGGCCGGGTCGTCGGGCAGTTCGCCGTCGAGGATCTGGGCCTGTTCCAGCAGCAGCATCGACAGGTCCTTCGACTGCTCGGCATCGGCCTTGGCGGCGCCGATCGCGGCCAGCAGCGGGTGGCGCAGATTGACCTCGAGGATCGGCTTCAGGCCGGGGCCCTTGCTCTGCCGCGCCAGCATGCGCTCCAGCTCGCGGTCCGGCCCGAAGCCGCCGGCGACGAGGCACGACGCGCTCGAGGTTAGCCGCTGCGACGCCTTGACGTCGGACACCTTGTCGCCGAGCGCATCCTTGATGACCGCAATGGTGTCGGCCTCGTCGGCTGCGGTCTCGGCCGGCTTGTCGGCGTCGTCGAGCGGCTTGATCAGGGTGAAATCGACGTCGCCCTGGCTCAGCGACTTCAGCTTCTTGCCGCCGAAATCGAGCGGCGCCGAGGTCCAGAACGCATCGACCGGATCGGTCAGCAACAAAACCTCGATGCCGCGCGCGGCCGCCGATTCCAGCTTCGGGTTCGACTTCAGCCGCTCGATCGAATCGCCGACCAGATAGTAGATCTCGGTCTGGTTCTCCTTCAGCGCCTCGACATATTGCTTCAGCGTGCGGTTCTCGCCCGCGGTGGTGGTGAAGCGCGACAGCGCCAGCAGCTTTTCGCGGCGCTCAAAATCCTCGTAGATGCCTTCCTTGATCACCGGACCGAAGGCGTCCCAGATCTTGGCGAAATTATCCGGCTCCTTCTCGCCGAGCGCTTCGAGCTCGCCGATGAACTTGCCGGTCACCGCCTTGCGGATCTGCGCCAGCTGCGGATTGTTCTGCAGCATCTCGCGCGACAGGTTGAGCGGCAGGTCTTCCGAGTCGATCACGCCGCGCACGAAGCGCAAGTAGGCCGGCAGCAGGTCGGCGTCGTCGGTGATGAAGACGCGGCGGACGTAGAGCTTGATGCGGCCCTTGCGCTGCGGCTCGAACATGTCGAACGGCTTGGTCGACGGCACGAACAGCAGCACCGCATAGGACTGCCGGCCCTCGGCGCGGTAGTGCAGCGTCATCGCCGGCTCGTCGAACGCCGAGGCGATCTGCTTGTAGGCCTGCGTGTAGTCCTCGGCGGTGAGTTCCGACTTCGAGCGCTGCCACAGCGCGCTGGCCGAATTGATCTGGCGCGGCTCGCCGTCTTCCGGCACCAGCTGGATCGGGAACTGGATGTTGTCGGAGTAGGCGCTGACGATCCGTTCGATCTCGTAGGCCTCGAGATATTTTGCCGCGTCGGGTTTCAGATGCAGCACGATCTCGGTGCCGCGGGTGACCCGCGCGGCGGCGTCCTCGCTGGCGGGGGCGATCTCGAAGCCCGAGCCGCCGGACGAGGTCCAGGTCCAGGCTTCGGCCGAGCCGGCGCGGCGGCTGGTGACGGTGATGCTGTCGGCGACCATGAAGGCGGCGTAGAAGCCGACGCCGAACTGGCCGATCAGCCCAGCGCCGTCCTTGGCCTCGGTCAGCTTCGACAGGAAGGATTTGGTGCCGGAGCGGGCGATGGTGCCGAGATTGTCGATCAGCTCCTGGCGGTCCATGCCGATGCCGTTGTCGGCCACGGTGAGGGTGTCGGGCGCCTTGCGCGGAACGATGCGGATCGCCGGCGGCTCGCCGTCCGCCATCAGCTCGGGATGGGCGATCGCCTCGTAGCGCAGCTTGTCGCAGGCGTCGGAGGCGTTGGAAATCAGTTCGCGGAGGAAAATGTCGGTCTCGGAATAGACCGAGTGCACCATCAGGTTCAGAAGCTCCGCCACCTCGGCCTGGAAGGGCTGCGACTGCGGCGCGGTATCGATCGTCGTGGTCATGGGGCGCTCAATCCTGCAAAGGGGGAAAACGCCGATATAGCGAGATCGGCGGGCGGCGCAAGATTTCCGCGGGCGGCCGGCGCGGCGGATTTGCGCCGATCTGCCCGGCGCGATAGATACGCGGCTGCGCCGGCGCGACAGCGGCGCCCCGGATGCCGCGCATGCAGATCGTCAGACACCGCATCGAACTGGCCAGCGCCGCGCCGATCGAGATCGTCGACATCACCGACCGGGTGAAGGATTTCGTCGCCCGGAGCGGCGTGCGCGAGGGTCTGCTGACGGTGAGTTGCCTGCATACCACCGCGCGGGTCAACATCAACGAGCGCGAGCCGCAATTGCAGCGCGACATGCTGGCTTTCCTGCAGCGGCTGGCGCCGCGCGACGGCGACTATCTGCACAACCTCGATCCGGTGGACGGCCGCGACAACGCCCATTCGCACCTGCTCGGGCTGCTGATGAATTCGTCGGAGAGCGTGCCGGTGGTCGGCGGCGAACTGCTGCTCGGCGGTTGGCAGGCGGTGTTCTTCATCGAGCTCGACGGCCCGCGGGAGAAGCGCGCGATCGAGCTGCAGGTGATGGGGAATGCGTGAGTGCGCCGTGCAGCACGCGCCGTATGCAGCACGCGCCGTCATTCCGGGGCGCGAAGCCGGAGGCTGAGCGAACCCGGAATCCCGAGATCGAACGCACGGGGCCCGATCTCGGGATTCCGGGTTCATGTCGCGCTGCGCGCTCATGCCCCGGAATGACGACCCATCGACGTGGTGCACTGGCAGCCGCATCTTTCTCCCAGGTCATCGCCGGGCTTGACCCGGCGATCAATCTCCTTGCGAAGGGGATGGATACGCAGGTCGAGCCCGCGTATGACGGAGGTGATAGTTGCAGCCCCGCGGCTAACAGCAACCGCTGAGTAAGTGGCGATATGACATGACCCCCGACGACATCGCCGGCTTCTATGCCACGCGCGGCGAGCTCGATCCCGCCGACTACATCGAACTCGACTTCGAGTTCGAATGCGCCGGCGATCCGCGCGCAGCGGCGGCGCATCTGTGCAGCGAGCAGTCGACCGCGCAATGGCGGCGGGTCGGCGTCGACGAGGATTTCCGGCCGCGCTTCGCGGCGAAGGTGCTGGAGCTGCACGCCGAGCCGCGGCCCGGCGGGTTCAGCATTCCGGTGGAATGCGCCGCGACCGGCCCGGTGCATGCGTGCCGCGTCACCATCGCGCATCCGCATCGCAATTTCGGCACGAAGTTGCCGAACCTGTTGTCGGCCGTCTGCGGCGAGGGCGTGTTTTTCGCGCCCGGCATCCCGCTGATCCGGCTGCAGGACATCCGCTTCCCCGACAATTACCTCGCCGCGTTCCAGGGGCCGCAATTCGGCGTCGCAGGTCTGCGCGAGCGGCTGCAGGCGTATGACCGGCCGATCTTCTTCGGCGTCATCAAGCCCAACATCGGATTGCCGCCCGACGCCTTCGCCGAACTGGGCACCCAGAGCTGGCGCGGCGGGCTCGACATCGCCAAGGACGACGAGATGCTGGCCGATGTCGACTGGTGCCCGCTGGCCGAACGCGCCGCGTTGCTGGGCGCCGCGCGGCTGCGCGCCGAGCGCGAGACCGGCGTGCCGAAAATCTATCTCGCCAACATCACCGACGAGGTCGACCGGCTGGTCGAGCTGCACGATCTCGCGGTCGGCCACGGCGCCAACGCGCTGCTGATCAACGCGATGCCGGTGGGCTTGAGCGCGGTGCGGATGCTGCGCAAGCACGCCACCGTGCCGCTGGTGGCGCATTTTCCCTTCATCGCCGCGTTCAGCCGGCTGCCGGGCTACGGCGTGCATTCGCGGGTGATGACGCGGCTGCAGCGGCTGGCCGGCTTCGACGTGGTGATCATGCCGGGATTCGGGCCGCGGATGATGACGCCGGAGGCCGAGGTGCTCGACTGCGTGCGCGCCTGCCTCGCGCCGATGGGGCCGATCAAGCCCTGCCTGCCGGTGCCCGGCGGCAGCGATTCCGCGGCGACGCTGGAAGGCGTGTACCGCAGGATCGGCAGCGCCGATTTCGGCTTCGTGCCGGGCCGTGGCGTGTTCGGCCATCCGATGGGCCCGGCCGCCGGCGCGGCCTCGATCCGGCAGGCGTGGGACGCGATTGCGCAGGGCATCGCGGTGACGGATCACGCGCGGAGTCATCCTGAGCTGGCGGCAGCGCTCACGGCGTTCGGCGGTTGATCGCATCGTCTGCTCCCGCGGCTGCGCGATCCCGCGACGCCGATGCGCCCGGGGTGTGAGCCGCCCCGAAAGAGGGGGTGGCGGGCGCGCCGCTCGGCGCTCTGGTTTGGTGTGCTCGCGGTCCGTCGCTCCGCCGCGCGAGGGCGAAACGGCGATCCGCGCATCGCCTTGCGGCGCGCCCACCGCGACGGTTTTGGGCTTCCGGACGGTGCTTCCGGGCACGGGCGCGAACCGAAGTCCGCATTCACGACGGTCTCCCGCCGATCTCCGTGCCGCGTGCAGCCCTCGAGGGGCAGGACCCCGTAATAGGCCCGGACCGCGACCGAAGCCTCCCGGGCGCGGGCTTGCGAGACCCTTGCGCGGGACGCCGCATCCGACCCGGCTTCGCTGCAAGCAGCTCCGCCCGGCCAGCGAACCCGGCCGGTTGCCCGGCCCGGCGCTCTGTCCCGCTCCGAAACGCCTCGCGAAGCGCCCCCTCGTGGACAGGATTGAAACGGAATATAATCCTATCGTTAAGTTTTGTCAAGGGGTCGATTTGAGGGACTCAGCTCGCCCCGACCACCCGACGTCACCGGGCTTGACCCGGTGACCCATCTTCTTCGCGAAGAGCGTCCGCTGCCGCGGACGATGGGTCCGCGGGTCAAGCCCGCGGACGACGCTGTGCCGTCTGGCAGCGACCTGCACGCGGCCGAGAAGCGGTTGAGCAAGGACCTCGCAAAAATTCCGACGCTGCCGGCTGCGTAGGTAGCGTCCGTGTCCCGGACGCGGTGCAGCGCGTAGCGCTGCGCCGCAGAGCCGGGACCTTACCAACGGAAGCGCCTGTCGTTTGACGCCTGGAAGTCACCGGGTGGGACGGTCCCGGGTCTGCGAAGCGGCATAAGAATGCCGCATCGCGCCCGGGACACGCGCGGTGCGCAATCAGCTTGCGGTTATCGACTCGCGCGCCACGGCCCGTTCCGGGAATGCAGCCGCCAACGATGCGCGGTCGGGCGTCAGCACGCCGCGTTCGGTGATGAGGCCGGTGACCAGCCGGGCCGGCGTGACGTCGAAACCGTAATTGGCGACGGCGGAGCCGTCCGGCACGATGCGGACGGTCTCGATGCGGCCGTCGCCGGTGCGGCCGGTCATGTGGGTGACTTCGGAGGCGGCGCGCTGCTCGATCGGGATCTCCTTCACGCCGTCATGGATGGTGAAGTCGATGGTCGGCGAGGGGAGTGCGACGTAGAACGGCACATCGTTGTCGTGCGCGGCGAGCGCCTTGAGATAGGTGCCGATCTTGTTGCAGACGTCGCCATCGGCGGTGACGCGGTCGGTGCCGACGATGCAGAGGTCGACCATGCCGTGCTGCATCAGGTGGCCGCCGGTATTGTCGGGGATCACGGTATGCGGCACGCCGTGATGGCCGAGCTCCCAGGCGGTCAGCGCGGCGCCCTGGTTGCGTGGCCTGGTCTCGTCGACGAAGACGTGGATGTCGAGGCCGCGCTCATGCGCCAGATAGATCGGCGCGGTCGCGGTGCCCCAGTCGACGGTGGCGAGCCAGCCGGCGTTGCAATGCGTCAGCAGGTTGATGCGCCGGCCGGGTTTCGCTGCAGCGATCGCCTCGATCAGCGCGAGGCCGTGGCGGGCGATGTCGCGGTTGATGGCGACGTCGTCCTCGGCGATCGCATTAGCGCGCCGGTAGGCCGCGGCTTCGCGTTCGGCCGGCGGCAGCGGCGCCAGCAGGCCGCGCATCTCGTCGAGCGCCCATTTCAGGTTGATCGCGGTCGGCCGCGTCGCATGCAGGGCCTGGTAGGCCCGCTCGATCTGCGCGTCGGACGGATCGGCGCGCATCGCCAGCGCCATGCCATAGGCCGCGGCGGCGCCGATCAGCGGCGCGCCGCGCACCAGCATCGAGGCGATCGCGTCGGCCGCCTGGTCCAGGGTGGTGAGCTTGGCCACGACGAAGTCGTGCGGCAGCAGGCGCTGGTCGATCGCCGCGACGGTGACGCCGTCGGGCTCCAGCCAGATGCTGCGGGTGGGTTTTCCGTCGACCTTCATGAACGCCTCACGCTCTAAGGAGCCCGCGCGCAGCTAACTACCAACGCAGATCGCGGGTCAATGCCAGCGGCGGGTGGCCGAACAGTTCCTTGATCGCCGCCGGCTCCATCCCGTCGATCCCGGCGAACTCCTCGGAGTGAATGCCGCGGGTGACGAACAGGCAGTCGATGCCGAACGCCTGCGCGCCGAGCAGGTCGGTGCGCACCGAATCGCCGATCGCCAGCACCCGGGCGTTGGGCGTGGCGCCGCCGCGGCGCTCGGCCGCGAGTTCCAGCGCGCGCTCGTAGATCGGCCGGTGCGGCTTGCCGTAGAACATCACCTCGCCGCCGAGTTCGCGATACAGTTCGGCGATCGCGCCGGCGCAATAGACCAGCCGGTCGCCGCGTTCGACCACGATGTCGGGATTGGCGCAGACCAGCGGCAGTTTCCGCGCCAGCGCCTCGCCCATCATCTCGCGATAATCCTCGGCGGATTCGGTCTCGTCGTCGAACGGCCCGGTGCAGACGATGTAGTCGGCCTGCGCGAGCGGCGTCAGCACCGCGTCGAGCCCGCGATAGATCGAATTGTCGCGCTCGGGGCCGAGCCAGTACACCGACTGGCCGGGACGGTCGGCGACGTAGTGCCGGGTCAGGTCGCCGGACGAGACGATCGCGTCATAGACGTCGTCGGCGACGCCGAGCTTGCGCAATTGCCGCTGCACCGAATCCGCCGGGCGCGGCGCGTTGGTGATCAGGATGACGGTGCGGCCCTGCTCGCGGGCGGTGCGCAGCGCGGCGCAGGCCTCGGGAAACGATTCCAGTCCGTTGTGAACGACGCCCCAGATGTCGCTGAGCACGATATCGGTGTCGGCGACGAGGTCGCGCAGATGGTCGACGAAACGCAAGGTTGTCATGAAAGAACCAGTCAGCCCGGGCCGAGTGCGCGGCGGGCGAGTGCAGCATTGCCGGTCGCGCGCGGCGCGTCCTGGCGGTTGGGGTCCGGACGGTTGGGGTCCTGGCGGACGATGTCCAGAGCCGGGCGTGTAGCACCGTTGCCGTCCGGACGGAATGCCTCTGATGCAGCGGTCGCCGGCTTCTCGGCGCCCTCCGGCCGCAGCGGCCTGGGCGCGGCGAACAAAAAGCCCTGGCCAAACCGCACGTCGTAATCCAGCAGATCGACCACCGCGCGCTCGCCCTCGATACGCTCGGCGATCAGGTCGATGCCGTAGCGGCCGAGCAGGTCGGAGAGGTCGGCGGCGTGGATGTCGGACGCCGACGGCTCGCGCGGGTCCAGCAGCAGCGCGGCCGGAACCTTGATGTAGCGCACGCCGCGGTCGGCCAGTTCGCGCGGCTCGATCCGCAGGTCGGTGACGTGGTCGATCGAGAAGCGGAAGCCGCGCTGCGCCAATGCGGCGAGATGCTCGATCGCCACCGGGTCGAGATTGCGCAAGGTGCTCTGCTTGAACTCCAGCACGAAGCTCGACGCCAGCGCGCGGTTGGCCTCGAGGAAATCGAGGCACTGCGTGAAGCCGTCGCGGCTGCGCAGCGTGGCGGCGGCGACGTTGCAGAACACGCCGACATCCTTGTTGCGCACCATCAGCCGCCGCAGCACCTGCATGCTGCGCAGCATCACGGCGTGGTCGATCTGCCCCATCAGGCCGGCGGCCTCGGCGACCGGGATGAAGTCGTCGGCGCCGATCACCTGCTCGTCGGCATCGCGCAGCCGGGTCACCGCCTCGTAGAACCGCACCTTGCGCTGCGGCAGCGTCACCATCGGCTGCAGATAGAGGTCGATGCGGCCGGCCTCGACCGCGCCCCTCACGGCGCCGAGCAGTTGGGCGGCGCTGCGCCGGGCCGGGGGTTCGGGCGGCGCAGGGGCGTGTTCGGCGACCGACTGGCCGACCTCGTCGGCCCGGAATTCCTCGACCGCCGGCTGCGGCGCGGGCGCGGGCGACGGCGGAGGCGGCGCCGGACGGGCCGCCAGCAGTTCGTCATGGGTGGCGACGGAGCCGGCCAGCTGCCGCACCAGATGGCCGAGTTCGTTGATCTCGCCCTGCACCGCCAGGATGCGGTCCTGGTTCGTCGAATTGGCCGACACCAGCTTGCCCTCGACGGCGGCCAGCCGGCGGCCGAATTCGGCGACCTGGCGGGCCAGATCGGCGGTGCCGTTGGAGAGGTCGGCGATCTGCCCGGAGGAAATGTCGGCGGAGTCGCGCAGCCGCATCGACACCGCGTTGTAGAGGATCATCATGGTGAGCGCGCCGAGCGCCACGATGGCGGCGGCGTGAACGGTGAAGCCGGCCACCGCGTGGAGCACCATGCCGAGCGAGGCCGCGACCAGCACCATGCAGATGGCGATGAAAATCGTCGAGATCCGGATCATCGCAGCCAGCGCAGTCCCTTGAGGGCCGATTCGGCCATCATTGGTGATTCGCCCTGCGAGTCCACCTGTTTCGGCACGCGAAGGGCCCGGCAGCGGGTGCTGCCAGGCCCTCCAAACAGGTCAGGGATCAGGCGACGGCCTTGATCACCTTGGCGACCTTACCGACAATCTCGTCGATCTGGTCCTCGCTCATGATCAGCGGCGGGGTCAGCGCCAGCGTGTCGCCGGCCACCCGCAGCATCATCTCGTTGTCGTGGAACGCGCTGTTGAGCGCCTCGTAGCCGCGCTTGCCGGGCATGTCGGACCGCGGCGCAAGGTCGATGCCGGCGGTCAGACCGACGGTGCGGATGTCGACCACGTTGGGCTGGCCCTTCAGCGAATGCACCGCGTCGGCGAAGATCGGCTCCAGCTTGCGGGCGCGCTCGAACAGCTTCTCGTCGCGGTAGATGTCGAGGGTGGCGAGACCGGCGGCGCAGGCCAGCGGATGCGCCGAATAGGTGTAGCCGTGGAACAGCTCGACGGCGTGGTCGGGGCCGGTCATGAAGGCCTCGTGCACGGTGTCGCGCACGATCACGCCGCCCATCGGCGCCGCGCCGTTGGTGACGCCCTTGGCGAAAGTGATCATGTCCGGCAGCACGCCGTAGCGCTCGGCCGCGAAGGCGTAGCCGAGCCGGCCGAAGCCGGTGATGACCTCGTCGAAGATCAGCAGGATGCCGTGCTTCTGGGTGATCTCGCGCAGCCGCTGCAGATAGCCCTTCGGCGCCGGGATCACGCCGGTCGAGCCGGCCATCGGCTCGACGATCACCGCGGCGATCGAGTGCGGGCCGTGCAGGGTCACCAGACCCTCGAGCGCGTCGGCCAGATTGGCGCCGTAATCCGGCTCGCCCTTGCTGAAGGCCTGCTTGTCACGGTCGTAGGTCGAGGGAATGTGGTCGACGCCGACGATCATCGCGCCGAACATCTTGCGGTTGTTGCCGATGCCGCCGACCGCGGTGCCGCCGAAGCCGACGCCGTGATAGCCGCGCTCGCGGCCGATCAGCCGCACCCGCTGGCCCTCGCCGCGGATCTGATGATAGGCCAGCGCGATCTTCAGCGCGGTGTCGGCGGCTTCCGAACCGGAATTGCAGAAGAACACGTGGTCGAGCCCGGCCGGCGCCATATCGGCGATCCGGGTGGCGAGTTCGAACGACTGCGGAATCGCGAACTGGAACGGCGGCGCATAGTCGAGCTCATGGGCCTGGGCGGCGATCGCCTCGGCGATCTGCTGGCGGCCGTGGCCGGCATTGGTGCACCACATGCCGGAGGCGGCATCGATGATGCTGCGGCCGTCGGTGGTGGTGTAGTGCATGTCCTTGGCGCCCTTGAGCATCCGCGGCGACCGCTTGAAGTCGCGGTTCGAGGTGAAGGGCATCCAGAAGGCGGCGAGATCGTTCGGCGCGCTGACGGCGGAGGTGGGCGGGCTTTTGTCGAGCATCGGGAAATCCTCATGCGGTTGCAGCGCTGCGGCTGGTCGCAACCTATCAGCTTCGGCGCCGCGACGCCAACGTTGCGCGGCGATGGGCGCTATGCGGCGTCGCTCGGTTGCAGCGCGGCGAGCGGCACTTCCAGCGTGTAGATCAGCCCGGTCGGCTGATAGGCCAGCGACACCTGGCCGTTGAGCTGCTTGCCGAGGCTTTCGATCATCCGCGTGCCGAAGCTGCGGCGGGTCGGCGCGCGCACCGCGGGGCCGTCCTGCTCGGTCCAGGTCAGCAGCAGCGTCTGCGCGGAGTCGTCGGTCCGCCAGTCGATCGCCACCCGGCCGGACGGAACCGACAGCGCGCCGAATTTGGTGGTGTTGGTGCAGAGTTCATTGAGCGTCATCGCTAGCGCGATCACCGAGCCGGACGAAATCCGCAACTCCGGGCCGGTCATGGTGAACCGCGCCGCGTCCTGGCTGTCATAGGGTTCGGTGGCGCCGCGCACGATCTCGCCGAGCGACGCGCTGGACCAGCGCGCCTGCAGCAGCAGGTCGTGGGCGCGGCCCATCGCCAGCAGCCGGCTCTCGATCGCCAGCGCGCCCTGTTCGAGGCTGGTCGCGGTGCGCAGGCTCTGCGAGGCGATCGCGCTGACGGTGGCCAGCGTGTTCTTGATGCGGTGGTGCAATTCCTCGAGGATCAGCTTCTGCAGCCGGTCGGCGGCCTCGCGCTCGCGTGCCTCGATGCCGGATCGCGCCAGCAGCGCGCGGGCGTCGATCCCAGCCTGCTCCAGCAGCAGCCGCAGGCCGAGATTTTCCGCCTGCAGGCCCTGGGGAGGCGTCGGCACGTCCATATCGCTCTTTCTGCTGATGAAGCGCGGGTGCTAGCACGTTTATGCGGCCACAACAGGGCTGTTGGGCACAGTGGGGAGCGATGGTGGGTGGAGGCGCACGGCGTTCTTCCCCTCTCCCCTTGTGGGAGAGGGTGGCTGCGCGCGAGCGCAGCCGGGTGAGGGGGCGCTGACTCAAAGCTCTGTTTCGCCCCCTCATCCGGCACGGGCTTCGCCCGCGCCACCTTCTCCCACAGGGGAGAAGGGAAGGTTGCCGCACTTCGCCGGCGCTGGTAACCAGCCTGCATCATGGCTGACAAACCGAAGAAACCGCAGAAACTCCGCGCCCGGCTGCCGCGCGGGCTGGCCGACCGCGGCCCCGCCGAGATCGCCGCCACCCGCCGCATGGTGGCGACCATCCGCGAGGTCTATGAGCGCTACGGCTTCGAACCGGTGGAAACCCCGGCGATGGAATTCACCGACGCGCTCGGCAAATTCCTGCCCGACCAGGACCGGCCGAACGAGGGCGTGTTCTCGTTCCAGGACGACGACGAGCAGTGGATCTCGCTGCGCTACGACCTGACCGCGCCGCTGGCGCGCTATGTGGCGGAAAACTACGGAACCGACCGCATCGTGCTGCCCTTTCGCAGCTATCGCGAGGGCTACGTCTACCGCAACGAAAAGCCCGGCCCCGGGCGCTTCCGCCAGTTCATGCAGTTCGACGCCGACACGGTGGGCAGCGCCTCACCGGCGGCGGACGCCGAGATGTGCATGATGGCGGCGGATGCGATGGAGGCGCTGGGCATTCCGCGCGGGTCGTATGTGGTGAAGGTCAATAACCGCAAGGTGCTCGACGGGGTGATGGAGAGCATCGGGCTTGGCGGTGAGGAGAATGCGGGCCGGCGGCTGACGGTGCTAAGGGCGATTGATAAGCTGGATAAATTTTCGACCGACGACGTGCGCAAGCTGCTCGGTCCAGGACGTTGGGACGGCGGCGAAGAAGGCAAGGGCGACTTCACCAAGGGCGCTCATCTCGACGACGAACAAACTAACATCATCATGATGCAGTTCGCTCAGCCTCCCGTAACGCCTCTCGTTGACGGGCCGTCTCGGGTCGAGTCGAGGATCCATAGCGATAGCGATGCGGCCGTTCCCACGAGCGACGTTCCGGCCAGATCGTACCCCGTGCATCAAGCCTATATCGATGGAACGATGGAGCTCGTTGAAATCCAACGACTGGTCCTTGCAAGCGGTTACGAGTCTGACCGGATCAAGATCGATCCCTCCGTCGTCCGCGGCCTCGAATACTACACCGGCGCCGTCTACGAGGTTGAACTCCTGCTCGAAACCAAAGACGACAAAGGCCGCCCGGTGCGCTTCGGCTCGGTCGGCGGCGGCGGGCGCTATGACGGGCTGGTGTCGCGCTTCCGCGGCGAGCCGGTGCCGGCGACGGGGTTTTCGATCGGCGTGTCGCGGCTGCAGGCGGCGCTCACCCTGCTGGGCAAGCTCGACGTCACGCCGCCGGCCGGCCCCGTGGTCGTAACCGTGTTCGACCGCGACCGCATCGCGGACTATCAAAGAATGGTCGCGTTGCTGCGCAATGCCGGCATCCGCGCCGAACTGTATCTCGGCAATCCGAAGAACATGGGCAACCAGCTGAAATACGCCGACCGCCGCAACGCGCCCTGCGTCATCATCCAGGGCTCGGACGAGAAGGCGACCGGCGAGGTCATCGTCAAGGACCTGATCCTCGGCGCCGAACTGGCGACCCTGGAAAAGGACCGCGAGGAATATCTGCAGAAGCAGGGCGAAGCGCAGAGCAAGGTGCCGGAAGGTGAATTGCTTGCAAAGGTTCGCGAGATTCTCGCGCGTCATCACGTGACGTGGAGTTGATTGATGAGGGAATACGCGACGAGGGCGTGCCGCGAGATTCCGGGTTCATGTCGCAGCTTCGCTGCTCATGCCCCGGCCATGACGGCGCATGCCTCCGTCATGGCCGGGCTTGACCCGGCCATCCATCGTTTTCAAGAGATGGATTGCCGGATCAAGTCCGGCAATGACGCGGGTGATAATTTCGATGATGGTATCGGCCGCGAGATTCCGGGTTCATTTCGCCGCTGACGCGGCTCATGCCCCGAAATGACGATGTCCGTGAGGTTCAACTCACAACACTACCAACGGGGGAAACACCAATGCCTGAGATCACCATCAGCATGGCCGAGGGCCGCACCGACGAGCAGAAGACCGCGATGATGCGCGACATCTCGCAGGCGCTGGTGACGCATCTCGGTGTTCAGGCCGAGGACGTCGTGATCCAGATCAACGAGGCACCGCTCAAGCACAAGATGAAGGGCGGCAAGACCTTCGTCGAGCGCAAGGCGGCGCGGGAGAAGTAGCGCGTCGTCCGTCACCGCCTTCGTCATTCCGGGGCGGGAGCGGCGCGAGCCGCGAGCGAGCCCGGAATCCATACGCCGCAATGTTAGCGGTTGGCCACGGTGGACGATCCCTTCGCGCCAGGGGATATGGATTCCGGGCTCGCGCGAAGAGCGCGACCCGGAATGACGGCGTCAGGCGGGACTACCGTCCCTCGCGCAGCCAGGTCGCCGCGAACGCGCCGAGCGGCAGCAGCAGGCCGATCAATCCGGCGAACATCGGCAGCACGCCGACGCCGCGCACCACGCTGGCGTCGCGCATGCGGACGCCGAGCCAGCCGTCGCCGCGGAACACGCTGGCCGACGTCACCGGCACGATGCGCGGCAGCTCGATGCTGCCCGACGCCTCGACGATCCGGCGGGAATCGCCGCCGGTGGCCTGCGCCAGCGGCCGCAGCGGCTCGGTGGTGGACGTCACCTCGGAAAATTCGCGCGGATTGACGGGGCCGACATTGATCAGCGCCTTCAGGGTGCCGTCGGTGGCCTGCCACAGCCCGAGTTCGTCGGCCGGGGTGCCGGCGCGCCATGAGCCGGGATCGGACGAGGCAAGCGTCAGCTCGCGCTTGACGCCGGACGGCGAGGTCACCGTCACCGGCGTCACCGCGTCCGCCATGGTCTGCCGCGTTACCTGCAACTCCTTGCCCTGCACCGACAGCCGCAGCGCCTCCTCGTCGAGGTCCGGCTGCTTCATCAGCCAGTGCGAGGTCCGCCGCAGCAGATCGAGATGCGGCCCGCCGCCCTCGAAGCCGCGCGCCCACAGCCAGATGTGGTCGGACAGCAGCAGCGCGACGCGGCCTTCGCCGTAGCGCGACAGCAGCAGCAGCGGCTTGCCGTCGGCGCCGGTCATCACCGGCGGCACCGTGGCGTTGCGGGTGTCGACGGTGCGGAAGAACCGCGCCCATTGCGGCGGCTCGGTCGCCGAGCCCTCCAGCCCGCGGGTGACCGGATGCCGCTTGCCGGCATCGCTCAGCACCGCGTGATACGGCTTCTCGGTGACGCCGACCGGCTCGGCCGGCAGCACCGCATCGAGCGGCGTGCGCCAGATGCTGGTGGTCGACGCGTAGTCCGGCCCGGCCGACACCAGCACCGCGCCGCCGTTGCGGACGTAGCGCGCGATGTTGTCGAAATACGCCATCGGCAGCACGCCCTGGCGGGCGTAGCGGTCGAAGATGATCAGCTGGAATTCGTTGATCTTGACCTGGAACAGCTCGCGGGTCGGAAACGCGATCAGCGACAATTCGTTGATCGGCGTGCCGTCCTGCTTCTCCGGCGGCCGCAGGATGGTGAAGTGCACCAGATCGACGCTGGCGTCGGACTTCAGCAAATTGCGCCAGGTGCGTTCGCCGGAATGCGGCTCGCCGGACACCAGCAGCACGCGCAGCTTGTCGCGCACGCCGTCGATCGCCACCACCGCGCGGTTGTTGACCAGCGTCAGTTCGTTCTCGACCGGCGAAGCCTCGATCTCGACGATGTTGGGCCCGGCGTGCTTGATCTCGATATCGACCTTGACGGTCTGGCCGCTCGCGACATTGCGCTCGCTCAGCACGTCGCCGTCGCGGCGGATCACCACGCGGGCGGGGGTGTTGGCAATGCCCTGGTCGTCGAGCCGGAAGGTCACGCTCTGGCTCTGGCCGACGATGCCGAAGCGCGGCGCGGCGACGATCTGGACGCGGCGGTCGCGCTCGTCGCGCCGCCCGGTGACCAGCGCATGGACCGGTGCCTGGAAGCCGAGCGCCGCCGCATTGGCCGGAATGTCGTGGACCCGGCCGTCGGTGATCAGGAACGCGCCGGCGACGCGGTCGGTCGGCACGTCGGACAAGGCCGAGGCCATCGCGCCGAACAGCTTGGTGCCGTCGGTCTCGCCGTCGGCTTGCCCGGCCTCGACGACCCGGACCTCGAGGCCCTTGACCTGTTTCAGCCGGTCGACCAGCGCGTCGCGCGCCTGCTCGGTCTCGGCGGTGCGCGTGCCGAAATTCTGGCTCGGGCTCTTGTCGATCACCACGGCGGCGACGCTCGACAGCGGCTCGCGCTCCTCGCGCGTGAACGACGGATTGGCCAACGCCAGCAGGATCAGCGCCAGCGCCGCAACGCGTACCAGCGCGCCACGCGCGCGCGCCACCAGCAACACGATGGTCATGACGATGATGGCGCCGAGCGCGACCCACAGCACGAGGCTGGGGACGAGAGGCGCGAATGCGATTCCGTATTGCATCAGTTGCTAACTCCGGGCACTGCGAGCCCCCTCTCCCCACCGGGGAGAGGTGAAGGCCGCGCCTCGATGTTGATTGCGATCACTGCCCCAGCCGTTCGATCAATGCCGGGGCGTGGACCTGGTCGGCCTTGTAGTTGCCGGTCAGGGTGTACATCACGATGTTGACGCCGGTGCGGAAGGCGAATTCGCGCTGGCGGGGTTCGCCGGGGGTGAGCGGCAGCATCGGCTGGCCGTCGGGGCGCATCGCCCAGGCGCCGGCGAGGTCGTTCGAGGTGATGATGATCGGCGAGACGCCGTCGCCGCCGCGCGCCGGGCGTGCGCCGACATCGTCGTCGTCGTCGCGCGGCAGGGTCTCGACCCAGGTCTCGCCGGAGGTGAAGCGGCCGGGGAAGTCGCGCAGCAGATAGAACGTCTTGGCCAGCACGTGCTCGCGCGGCACCGGCTCCAGCTCCGGGATGTCGAGCGACGACAGGATGTTGCGCAGCGCGAACATGCCGGGGCTCTGCGACGCGCCGTCGGGACCGGGCGGCGCCTCGATGGCGTCGCGGGTGTCGAACAGGATGGTGCCGCCCTGTTTCATGTAGGCGTCGATGCGGTTGATGGCGTCCTGCGGCGGCTTCGGGCTGCCGGCGATCACCGGCCAGTAGATCAGCGGAAAGAACGCCAGCTCATCGCGCGCCGGGTCGACGCCGACCGGCTCGCCGGCCTCCAGCGCGGTGCGCTGCGCCAGGAACAGCGTCAGTCCGGACATCCCGGCCTTGACGATGGCGTCGACGTCGGCGTTTCCGGTGACCACGTAAGCGAGCCGGGTCTGCGAGATCGCCTTGATGGCGAAGTCATCCTGGCCCGTTGCGGCGGCCGGCGGCTGGGCCGGCGCACGCGGCGGCGGCGCGGTCTGCGCGCGGGGCGCGGGCGACTTGGTGGTCTGCGCGTGGGACGGCTGCGGTGACAGCGCGGCCAGTGCGACAGCCACCGCAATCGCTGCCGGCACCGCACGGCGGCGCAGCAGCGCGGCGAGGCCGCCGCCCAGCAGCGCCACGATCAGCGCGTCGATCAGGAACAGCGCCAGCGCGGTCGAGAGCAGGATGCCGCGCAGATCGCGCGGCTCGGCGCTGGTGTAGTTGGTGCGCGTCGCACGGAGTCCGGAAGTATCAAGTGCTGCAAGGCGGTCTGCGGCGGCGAGCGTGTTGACCGCGAGCGGACCGTCGGCGGGGCCGTAGAAGCCGGGCGGATGATCGGGCGTGGCGCGGGCGCGGTAGTCGGCCAACAGCGGCTTGGCGGTGGAGGGCGGCGGGCCGAACGCGCCGAAGCCGTCCAGCGTGCGCAGCGGCGCCACCGTCTCCGCGCCGGTTTCGCCGGCCACACCGGCGCCGGGCGTGGCCGTGTAGCCGGACAGATCGACGATTCGGCGCAGCATCTCGACGAAGGTGCCCGACATCGGCAGATCCGACCAGCGCATATCGGCGCTGATGTGGAACAGCGTCACCAGACCCTTGCCGCGCTTCTCGCCGGTGACCAGCGGCGTGCCGTCGACCAGCGAGGCCCAACTCTTGGTCGCCAGCACCGCATCGGGCTCGGCCAGCACCTGGCGCGTCACGGTGACGTCGGGCGGCACCCCGATGCCGGCGAACGGGCCGTCGGCGGCGAACGAGGCGAGGCGCTGCGGCTTTTCCCAGGTCAGGCTGCCGCCGAGGCTGCGGCCGCCGCGGCGCAATTTCACCGGCACCAGGTCGTCGTCGGCCTGCGCCAGCCGCGGGCCGGCGAAGCGCACCAGCACGCCGCCCTGCGCGATCCAGGCGTTGAGGCGTTCGCGGATCTCCGGCGACAGCGTGCCGACATCGGCCATCACGATCATCGGTAGCTTCTGGTCGAGGAACTGGGCGATGGTCGCCTGCGCCGCGCCGCGGTCGCCGAGCCGGACGTCGGCAAACGGCGCCAGCGCGCGGGTCAGGTAGAAGGTCGGCGCCAGCAGCGGCTGCGCGGTGTCCGAACTCGCCCCGGTGACGATGCCGATGGCGCGGCGGCGCCAGCGCTTGTCGAGCAGCTGCACGGCGCCGGCGGAGCGCTCGCCGGTGATCTCCAGCCGGGCGATGTCGTTGCGCAACTCGACCGGCAGGTCGAACGCGGCTTCGGTCTCGCGCTCGGCGGCGGCGAAGTTGAAGCGCGCCTCGCCGATCGGCGAGCCCTTCTGGTCGAGCCCGCGCACCACGCCGGCGCTGATGCCGCCGGTGCCGGCGCGCAGCACTTTCACCGTCATGTTGGCGGCGGCATTCTCCGCGGCGGCTAGAGCGAAGGCCGGCGGCGCGCCGCCCTCGACGATGGTCAGCGCGCGGTCCTGGATCACCTTGCCCAGGCCCTCGACGAATTCCGGCCCGCGTCCGGTATCGACGCCGTCGGTCAGCCAGGCGATCTCGGCGTCGCCGGTGGCGGTGAGCAGGCGGCCGATCGCCGGCAGCGTGTCGACGCGCTCGATCGCATAGGGCTTTGGCGACAGCTGGCGCAGCGCGACGCGTGCGGTACCGGCGGGCATCAGCGACAGGTCGCGCGATGGCTCCGACAGCGGCACCAGCGCAACCGCACGGCGCGAGGCGTCGGCATTGGCGATCAGTTCGTCGGCGGCCTTGATGCGCGCGTCCCAGCTCGACGCCGCGCTCCAGCCGTCGTCGAGCAGGATCACCAGCGGCGCATTGCTGCTGCCGGCGCCGGTCTGCGGATTCCAGATCGGTCCCGCGGCGGCGAAGATCACCAGCGCGGCGGCGATCAGCCGCAACAGCGTCAGCCACCACGGCGAGCGCGACGGCGTCTCTTCTTTCGGCGAGATCTCGAACAGCAGCCGGGTCGGCGGGAAGTCGATCCGGCGCGGCCGCGGCGGCGTGACCCGCAGCAGCCACCACAGCACCGGCAGCGAGGCCAATCCGAGCAGCAGCAGCGGTTGCGCGAAGGACAGCGGCAGACCCATCATGCGATCTGTCCTACCTTGACGCCGGCGTTGCGGGTGCTGGAGCGGTTCGCGGTCAGGCCGGCATGCATGAACAGCAGCAACTCGGCCGCGGAGCGGTCGGTGGTGTGGGTCGAGAACAGCCAGTCGATCTTGTTGGTCTCGGCGCGGATCGCGTCGCGATGTGCCGCCACCTTCGCCACATAGTCAGTCGCCCATTTTTCGGCGCGGCCGGCGGTGATCGTCCCGAAGCCTTCGGGCTCGACGAATTCGACGCGGCCCGAATAGGGGAAGCTTTCTTCAGCGGGATCGACGATCTGCAGCAGCGTGCCGTGCGCGCCGGAGCCGGACAGCCCGGCCAGCATCGACCTGATCTCCGGGACCGGCGACCAGAAATCCGACATCACCACGATCTCGGCCAGCGCCGAGGGCACGAAGGACGGCGGCAGGCTGGCGCGCGTGGTGCGGTCGTGCAGCATCGCCTGCGCCATCTTGTCGACGACGTTGCTGTTGGCGGACGGATTCATCAGCCCGGGCACGCCGACGCGCTCGCCGCCGGCGACGAGCAGCTCGGCCAGCGCGAAGGTGACGATCAGTCCGCGCTCCAGCTTGCTCTCGCGCGCGGTCTTCGACGCGAACGCCATCGACGGTGAGCGGTCGGGCCACAGCCAGACGGTGTGCGCGGCCTCCCATTCCTGCTCGCGGACGTAGAGATGATCGTCGCGCGCCGAGCGGCGCCAGTCGACGTTCTGCGCGGCCTCGCCGGAGACGAAGCGGCGGTATTGCCAGAAGCTCTCGCCGCTGCCGGCGCGGCGGCGGCCGTGCACGCCATGGATCACATTGGCGGCGATCCGCCTGGCTTCCAGCATCAGCCGCGGCAGTGACGCCGCCAGCGTGCGGCTTTCGCCATCGGCGCGTCGAAGGGCGATCGTTTCCTGTTCGGCGTGCCCTTTCGCTTCGGCCATCAACCGATCCGCGACTTGAGCTGCCGGATCACGTCCGGAATGCTGCGGCCTTCGGCGCGCGCCGCGAAGGTCAGCGCCATACGGTGTTTCAGCACCGGCTCGGCGAGGTCGAGCACGTCGTCGATCGAGGGTGCGAGGCGGCCGTCGAGCAGCGCGCGGGCGCGCACCGCCAGCATCAGCGACTGGCTGGCGCGCGGGCCGGGGCCCCAGGCGATCAGCTTGCCGGCGTCGCCGGCATCGGGTCCCGGACGCGCCGAGCGTACCAGTGTGAGGATCGCCTCGACCACGGAATCGCCGACCGGCAAACGGCGCACCAGCCGCTGCGCGGTCATCAGCGTGTCGGTGCTCATCGCCACCTTCGCGACCGCCTGTTCGGAGCCGGTGGTGTCGAACAGGATGCGGCGCTCGGCGTCGCGGTCCGGATAGTCGACGTCGATCTCCATCAGGAAGCGGTCGAGCTGCGCTTCCGGCAGCGGATAGGTGCCTTCCTGCTCCAGCGGGTTCTGCGTCGCCAGCACGTGGAACGGCTTCGGCAAATCGTGCCGCGCGCCGGCCACCGTGATGTGCTGCTCCTGCATCGCCTGCAGCAGCGCCGATTGCGTGCGCGGGCTGGCGCGGTTGATCTCGTCGGCCATCAGCAATTGCGCGAATACCGGGCCAGAAATGAAGCGGAAGGCGCGCTTGCCGGTGGTGCTTTCGTCGAGCACCTCGGAGCCGAGAATATCCGACGGCATCAGGTCGGGGGTGAACTGGATTCGCTTGGCGTCGAGCCCGAGCGTGGTGCCGAGCGTTTCCACCAGCTTGGTCTTGGCCAGGCCGGGCACGCCGATCAGCAGCGCATGGCCGCCGGACAGGATCGTGACGAGGGTGTTCTCGACGACCCGCTCCTGGCCGAAGATCACGCTGGAAATCGCGTCCCGCGCGGCGCGGATTTCGCCGGAGACCTGCTCGGCCGAACGCACGATGACGTCCTCGAGTTTTTCCACCGTCTCTGCCGCCATCGTTCACTCCTTCAGCCGTGGTGCCGTCGATCCGGCGCAATCTGCGCCCGTCGTCATGTCATGCCCCGCGTGGTAGAGCGAAGGCTATGGTTTTGTTGAACTAACAAACCTCATTATGAGGCTACAAAGCAACGGACCGCATCACGATATGGAGAGTTGTATGACAGTCCCCAGCGGATGTTGCAGCAATCGTGCCAATTCGTGCGAACAGGGTCAGGGTAAACCATGGCGAAGCAAGGGCAGGCGGATCGGTCGCTCGAAGGGCTGAGCGCAGCCGCAACGGCGGCGGCCCAGCCGGCAAAGGGATTGCCGCCGGTGCATCTGTGGAATCCGCCGTTCTGCGGCGATCTTGACATGCGAATCGCCGCCGACGGCACCTGGTTCTATCTCGGCACGCCGATCGGACGGCCGGCGCTGGTGCGGTTGTTCTCGACCATTCTGAAGCGCGAGGACGGCAAGCACTTTCTCGTGACGCCGGTCGAGAAGGTCGGCATCGTCGTCGACGATGCACCATTCCTGGCGGTGGAGATGGTCAAGGAGGATCACCCGCAGAGCCGGGTGCTGCGGTTCCGCACCAATGTCGACGACTGGGTGACCTGCGACGCCGATCACAGGCTGCGCTTCGAGCCCTCCGCCGATGACGGGCTGACGCCCTATCTGCATGTCCGCGCCGACCTGTGGGCCAAGGTGACGCGGCCGCTCTATTACGATCTGGTTGACATCGGCGAGGAGCGGGTGGTCGATGGACGCGCGATGTTCGGCGTGGCCTCGGGTGCGGATTTCTTTGCGATGGCCGATGCCGAGCAGGTGAGGGACGCGCGTTGAACGAGCCGCAATTGACGAGCGATTCCGCGCATCTGCCGGCGACCGATACCGATATTGGCTGTGCGGAATTCTTCGCGCGTGCACGGGCGCGGCTGCGGTTCGACGTGCCGCCCGGCCTGACCGATGCGTCGCTCGTTCCTGCGAGCGGCGACGCCGGCACCGACAAGATGTGGCAGATCGTCTCGCAGGAGCGCCCGGTGCGCCCCGCGGCGGTGCTGATCGCGGTGGTCGAACATGCCGAGCCGACCGTGCTGCTGACGATGCGCGCCGCGCATCTCAACGACCACGCCGGCCAGATCGCGTTCCCCGGCGGCAAGATCGATCCGACCGACGCTTCCCCGCTCGACGCCGCGCTGCGCGAGGCCGAGGAGGAGATCGGGCTCGATCGCTCGTTCGTCGAGCCGCTCGGCTATCTCGATCTCTATGCCACCGGCTTCGGCTTCCGCATCCTGCCGACGCTGGCGCGGGTCAAGCCGGGGTTCGAACTGACGATCAATCCGTCGGAGGTCGACGACGCCTTCGAAGTGCCGCTGTCGTTCCTGATGAACCCGGCCAATCATCAGTTGCACAGCAAGGAATTCCGCGGCGCGATGCGGTCGTATTATGCGATGCCGTTCGCGGAACGTTATATCTGGGGTGCCACGGCGGGAATTCTGCGCGTGCTGTATGAGCGAATTTACCTGCCATGATCCGTCCCGTCCTGACTGAAATCGCGATCTTCCTGATTCCGTTTGCCGCGTATGCGGTGTTCCTGATGGCGACCCGCGCGGGCGTGCTCGATCCGGCGTCGTGGCCGCTGCCGGTGGTTGCCAAATTGACCTTCGGCGCGCTGCTGCTGGTGGTGCTCAGCCTGGTGCTGCTCGCGCAGTATTCGGGTGCGCCGCCCAACTCCACTTACGTCCCGGCGCGGATCGAAAACGGCGTCTTCATTCCCGGACGGGAGATACCCGGAGACGCCAAATGAGCGGCGCGCCGCGGCTCGGCGATGCGCCGTGGCTGCGATCCGGACCGGCCGCGCGGGTGCTGGCGCTGCTGAATGGCGACGGCGAGCAGGCGCGGGTGGTCGGCGGCGCGGTGCGCAACGCACTGCTGGATCTGCCGATCGGCGATATCGACATCGCCACCACCGCATTGCCCGACGAGGTGATCCGCCGTGCGCGCGGCGCAAGTATCAAGAGCGTGCCGACCGGCATCGAGCACGGCACCGTCACGCTGGTTCTGGAGGGGCAGCCGTTCGAGATCACCACGCTGCGCGAGGATGTCGAGACCTTCGGCCGCAAGGCGACCGTCGCGTTCGGCCGCGACTGGGCGCGCGACGCGCAGCGGCGTGACTTCACCATCAACGGGCTGTCGGTCGACGCCGAGGGGCTGGTGCACGATCACGTCGGCGGACTGCCTGACATCGCGACGCGGCGGGTGCGCTTCATCGGCGACCCGGACAAACGCATCGCCGAGGACTATCTGCGCATCCTGCGGTTCTTCCGGATCCACGCCGCCTATGGCGCGGGCGAGCCCGACCGCGAGGGCTATCTTGCCTGCATCCGCGGCCGCGCCGGGCTGGAGCAATTGTCGGCCGAGCGGATGCGGATGGAGATGCTGAAGCTGATGGTGGCGGACAACGCGCTGCCGGCGGTGGTGGCGATGGCGGAGTCGGGGCTGCTGTCGACGGTGCTCGGCGGCGTGGCGTTTCACGGCACGCTGGCGGCGATGATCGCGGCGGAGCGCCGGCTCGGTCTCGCGCCGGACGCGATCCTGCGGCTCGGCGCGCTCGCGGTCGCGGTCACCGAGGATGCCAGGCGCGTGGCGCAGCGGCTGCGGCTGTCCAAGGCCGAGACCAAGCGGCTGGATTCGATGGGCCATCGCTGGTGGCGGCTGCGCGACATGGACGAGACGATCGCGCGTCGAAGGCTTTACCGGCTCGGCGAGGCGCGGTTCTTCGACCGGCTGATGCTGGCCTGGGCCCGCGCCGGGCAGGACGCCGATCCGGCGCCATGGCTCGACCTGGTACAACTGCCGCAACGCTGGCAGGCGCCGGTGTTTCCCTTGAAGGCGGCCGATTTCGTGGCGCGCGGCATCGCGGTCGGCCCGGCGCTCGGCCATGTGCTCACATTGGCCGAGGACGCGTGGCTCGCTGCCGACTTCCCGCTCGAACCGTCAGCGGTCAGCGCGATCGCCGATCTCACCGTGGCGCGGTTTTCCAGCGATCATCTGGTGTGAGCGAGGCGAAGCCTCAGTGCTTGACCGCCGGCGGCACCGGCTCGTGCGGGACCGCGGGCGGAAACTGCTCGCGTTCCGGATCGTCCTCGCCGGTCGAGGTGAGCAGCTTCTTGCCGTAGCGCCAGCACAGCGCGCCGATATCGTCCATCAGCATGAACATCGCCGGCACGAAGATCAGCGACAGGACGGTGGAGAACAACAGCCCGCCGATCACCGCCAGCGCCATCGGCGAGCGGAATTCGCCGCCGGCGCCGAACGCCAGCGCGCTCGGCACCATGCCGGCCGCCATCGCGATGGTGGTCATCACGATCGGCCGCGCGCGCTTGCGGCCGGCGTCGATCATCGCCTCGTCGCGCGGGATGCCGGCGCGGATCGACTCGATGGCGAACTCCACCAGCATGATGGCGTTCTTGGTGACGATGCCCATCAGCATCAGGATGCCGATCCACACCGGCGTGGTGAGCTGCTTGCCGGTGACCAGCAGCGCCATGATCGCGCCGCCGATCGACAGCGGCAGCGAGAACAGGATGGTGATCGGCTGCAGGAAGGTGCCGAACAGCAGCACCAGCACCGCATAGACCATCATCAGCCCGGCCGAGATCGCGGTGGCGAAACCGGCGGACAGTTCGTTGAGGCTCTCGGCGTCGCCAGACTGCTTGACCTCGACGCTCTTCGGCAGCGACTTCATCACCGGCAGTTCGTAGATCTTCTTCATCGCATCGCCGAGCGCGGCGGTGCCGACGAGGTCGGCGGCGACGGTGGCCTGCCGCTCGCGGTCGTAGCGGTTGATGCTGGTCGGCCCCTGGTCGAACTTGATGTCGGCCACCACCGACAGCGGCACACCGCCGCGGCCGCCGCCGATCGGCACCCGCAACTGCTCCAGCACGTTGATATTCCCGCGCGCGCTGTCGACCAGCTGCACGCGGATCGGCACCAGCCGGTCGCCGGCGTCGAACTTCGCCAGCGCCGGGCCGACGTCGCCGATGGTGGCGACGCGGATGGTTTCCGACAGGCCGACGGTGGAGACGCCGAGCCGGGCCGCGAGGTCGGCGCGCGGCTCGATGCGCAATTCGGGGCGGTCGAGCGAGGTCTCGGAGATCACATTGGCGATCAGCGGAATCCGCTTCATCTGGCTGGCGAGTTCGTTGGCGACGTTGCCGACGATGCCGATCTCCGGTCCGGTCACCACCAGCGAGATCGCGCGCAGGCCGTTCTCGTCGAGGAACCAGTAGCGGATGTCGGGCACGTTCTCGAGTTCGGCGCCGATCGCCAGCTCCAGTTCGCGCTGGGTGATCTTGCGGTCGCCCTTCGGCGAGTAGTTGATGATCAGCGCGGCGCGGCGAACCTCGAAGATGCCGGGCGGCACCCGGCCGCCGTCCACGAACACGCTCTGCACCTCGGGCCGCTTGCGCAGCCGTGTGGCGATGTCCTCGGTGACCTTTTCGGTGAAGGCGAGCTGCGAGCCCGGCGGCAGCTCCATCGCCAGCAAGGAGCGCGCGGTGTCCTGCGCCGGCAGGAAGCCCTGCGGCAGCAGCTGGATGCTCCAGATCGAGGCGGCGAACACCGCGAGGCCGAGCAGCACGGTGGCGTAGTAGTGCTTCACCGACCATGTCACCAACCTGGTATAGGTCTGCAGGATCCGTCCCGGCGGCGGATCGGCGTGCGGATGATCCTTGAGGAAGTAGGCGGCCAGCACCGGCGTGACGAAGCGCGCCGCCAATAGCGAGAAGAACACCTGCACCGCCACCGTGATGCCGAACTGCTTGAAGAACTGCCCGGCGATGCCGGACATGAAGCTCGCCGGCACGAAGATCGCGATGATGGTGAGCGAGATCGCGATCACCGCCAGTCCGATTTCATCGGCGGCTTCCAGCGCGGCGCGGTAGGGCGACTTGCCCATCCGGATATGCCGCACGATGTTCTCGATCTCGACGATGGCGTCGTCGACCAGAATGCCGGTGGACAGCGTGATCGCCAGGAAGCTGACCAGGTTCAGCGAGAAGCCCAGCATCTCCATCGCCCAGAACGCCGGGAAGATCGACAGCGGCAGCGAGATCGCGGCAATCACGGTGGCGCGGAAGTCGCGCAGGAACAGGAACACCACGATCACCGCCAGGGTCGCGCCCTCGAACAGCGTCGCGATGGCGGCTTCGTAGTTGCCCTTGGTGAATTCCACCGAGGTGTCGATCAGCTTGAGGTCGACGTCCGGGTAGGTGCCCTTCAGCGCCTGGATCCGCTTCTCGACCGCGGCGGCCACCACCACGTCGCTGGCGCCCTTGGAGCGCTTGATGCCGAGCGCCACCACCGGCTCGCCGTTGAAGCGCGCGAAGGTGCGGCGGTCGGCGATGGTGTCGGTGACGGTGCCGAGGTCGTCGAGCCGGACCTCGCCGCCGGCCGGCAGCGCGATCATGGTGCCGGCCAGTTCGTTCAGCGTCTTGGCGCCAGCCAGGGTGCGGATCGCCTGGTCGTTCTGGCCGATCTCGGCCCGGCCGCCGGCGAGATCGACATTGGTGCCGCGCAGCCGCTGGCTGACGTCGACCGCAGTAAGGCCGGCGGCCTGCAGCCGGTCGGGATCGAGCGACACCAGGATTTCACGTTCGACGCCGCCGATGCGCTCGACCTGCGCCACGCCGCGCACGCCCTGCAGCGCGCGCTTGACGACGTCGTCGACGAACCATGAGAGCTGCTCGGGCGTCTTGCCGGGCGAAATCGCCGCATAGGTGACGATCGGCAGGCCGATGACGTCGACGCGCTGGATCAGCGGCTCGTTGACGTTCTGCGGCAGGTTGGCGCGAACCCGCGTCACCGCGTCCTTGATGTCGTTCAGCGCGCGGTCGGTGTTGGTCTCGAGCGCGAACTGGATGGTGGTGACCGACAGCCCGTCGGTGATCGAGGAGGCGATGTGGCGCACGCCCTCGACGCCGGAGACGCCGTCCTCGATGGTCTTGGTGACCTGCGCCTCGAGCTCGGCCGGCGCGGCGCCGAACTGCGCCACCGCGACCGATATTACCGGAATGTCGGCGCTCGGCAGCCGGGTCACCGCGAGGTTGGTAAAACTCATCCATCCGACGATCAGCAGGATGATCGAGAACACCACCGACGGCAGCGGATTGCGGATCGACCAGGCCGAGATGTTCAGTGCCATATTCAGCGTACCCGCGATCGGTCGAGGTCATCGGCGAACATCGTCTTCACCTGATCGCCGTCGTGCAGCGAGGTGCCGGCGTCGGCCACCACCAGTTCGCCCTCGGTCAGGCCTTCGAGAATTTCGACGCTGGTGTCGGACACCAGTCCGGCCCGCACCCGCCGGGTCTCGACGGTGTTGTCCTTCACCACCTGCACGGTCTGCTTGTCGATCGCCGAGCGCGGAATGGCGACGCCGCAGCTGCGCCGCGCGTCGATGGTGGCGCGGGCAAACATGCCGACCCGCAGCGACGGATTGTTCGGCAGGGACAGCCGGGCGCTGCCGAGCTGGGTGCGCCGGTCGATCTCCGGCGAGACCTGGCGGACCCGGCCGATCAGGTCCGGCGCGTCGTCGCGGGTGACGCGGGCGGTGGCGCCGGGATTGAGCTTCAGCGCGTGGATGCCGGGGACCTCGGCGTCGAGTTCGATCTCGTTGTTGACGGCGATCCGCACCATCGGTCCGCCCTGCGGCGATGCCGGCGCGCCCACCATGGTCTTGATCTCGGTCACCAGCCCGGCGGCCGGCGCGCGCAGCACGGCCGGGCCGCGCGCAGAGGCGGGCGCGCCGGGCGGCAGCGGTGGCGGGGTCAGCCGGATCAGGTCCTGGTTCTCGGTGACGACGTCGCCCTCCCGCACCAGAATTTCCGCGACCTTCGATCCCTCATTGTCGACGCCCACCACGGCCTCGCGCCGCGGCACGACGAAGCCGGTGACGCGGACCATGTCGGAGAAGCAGGCGCTGGTCGCGCGCGCGACGATCACATGGGCGCCGGCCGGCTCGGCTGCGGGTTTCGGGTCGGCGGCAAGGGCCGGACCGGCCAGCATCACGGTCGTCAGGAGGAGCGCCCTTGCAGCGAGCGACCGCTGGGTCTGGATTGATGCGGCTCGCCATCGGCAGCGTGCTCCCTCTCCCGTGGGGAGAGGGTTGGGGTGAGGGTTGGGGTGAGGGGGTACGGTCTCTCGAATGTCGAAACCCCTCACCCGGATTGCTTCGCAATCCGACCTCTCCCTATGGGAGAGGTGAAACACCATGCATCGACCAGTCGTGGCGGTCTCGAAGGTCGCGTCACCTGGCGGCTTCATTGCGGCGAACTCTGATCCAGCGGGACACGGACATGCGCGCCGGAGCGCTCCTGTGCCAGGACGATTTACGGGGCAATCTACACGCGCGTCCGGCAGGGCAAAAGGACAAAGCGTTGCGCGCAGCATGGAACGTCGATCTGCCACGACCATCCGGCCGGGGCACGGCGATGACATCGCGCGACAACACAAGGCGCTCGCGGAGCCCGCGCTGCTACTTCGCCGCGGTCTGGTTCGCCATGTTGACGACCTGGACGCGGCGGTTGGACGGATCGGCCGGCGCGGCCGGATCCTTCAGCTTGCTCTTGCCGTAGCCGACGGTGACGAGGTCGGTGCCGGCGATGCCGTATTTCTCCACCAGATGCCGCTTGATGGCGTCGGCGCGACGTTCGGAGAGATCCTGGTTGTAGGCCTCGCTGCCGATGCCGTCGGTATGGCCGGCGAGGATGAAGGTGGAGCCGCGCAAATCGGCGTTGGTCAGCGCCTTGCCGAGCGCGGCGACCGCCGGCTGCGCCCTGGCGCTGATGGTCGCCGAATTGTACTCGAAGGTGATCTCCAGATCGATCTTCGGCTTGTCCTGCGCGATCGCGGCGATCTGCTCGCGCTCGCCGGACGACAGCGACCGGGTGGTGCGGTTGCGCAGGCTCGAGACGAACTGCGCTTCGGCGGGGTTGACGGCCGGCGCGGCGGCCGGCGGTCCCATGGACAGGCTGCGGGTCAGCGGCTTCTTCGGCGCCAGCGCGCGCAGGATCTGGTCCTCGGTGGCGTCGTCCGCGGCCAGCGCCGTTCCGGCGCCGATGGCCAGAACGCTGCCGATCGCCAGCATCGCCTTCGCCGCCTGATAGCTCCGCCGTCCGTTGAATGTCGTCATGCCAATGCCCCCTGCGCAGCCCGCGCGTTCAATGATCAGTCAAATCGTCGTCGAAAAAAGAAATGGTGGTCGTTCTGTGGTCGTCTCCGGGGCGCGCCCGGTTCAATCGCCGCGAAGGCCGCCCGCATCAAAACGATGCGGTCAGCGCACGCCGTAGCCTTCAAACTCCTTGACGATGTTCGGGTCCAGATTCTTCGCGGTGGAAATGTCGAGTTCGCCATCGATGGCGGCGCCGCTGCGCTGCTTGGCAAGGCCGCGACCGTACAGCGACGAGGTCAGCCGCGGATTGATCTTCAGCGCGGCGTCGAAATCGGCGATCGCATTCTTGTCGTTGCCGCTCTTGAGATTGACGAGGCCGCGGCTGTCGAGCGCGTCGACGAAGCTCGGCCGCAGCCGCAGCGCCTCGTTGCAATCCTTCAGCGCCGCTTGCAGCTCGCCGATCACCGCGCGGGTCCAGCAGCGGTTGTTGAAGGCCTCGACGTCCTTCGGATTGGCGCGGATGGTCTCGTCGAAATCGGCCAGCGCCAATGCGTAGGCGCCCTTGCTCGCATAGACCTGACCGCGGCGGTAGAGCGCGTTGGCGTCCGACGGGTTCTCCGCGAGCTTGCTGTTGAGCGCCTTGATGGTGGGATCATCGGCGAGCGCCAGTTCGAGCTTCTTGTCGCTGGCGGGCGGGGACGCGATCGCCGGCTCGGCCGGTTTCGGCGCGGGCGGCGGCGGTGGCGCGGCGACAACCGGAGCCGGCGCGGGGGCCGGCGCAGGCGCAGGCGCAGGCGTCGGAGCAGGTGCCGGCGCCGCAGCGACCGGCGCCGGTGCAGCGACCGGCGCCGGTGCAGGGGCTGGCGCCGGCGGCGGGGCGACCACGACCGGGCTCGGAAGCGGGGGCGCGGCTGCAGGTGGCGGCGGAGCCGGAGCGGGCGCCGCTTCCTTGACCGGGGCCGGCGCTTCCTTGCGCGGCGGCAGCGGCTCGGGAGCGGGCGGCCGGGCGGCGACCGCCGGACCGCGCGCCCCCGGCACGAAGGAGAAGTCGTCGGCCAGCGACGACGAAATCCACGGCACCTGCTCGCTGCGCGACGCGCGGGTGACGCCGACCCGGGTGCGGTTCAGCGCTTCCTCGGCGGTGAGATCGGGGACGCGGATTTCCTTCAGCAGCTCGCTGACGAACAGGCTGCGCTCGCCGCCATTGTCGCTGACTACCGAGCTCAGCGCGGCGGAATACATCACCAGCGAGCCGCCCGGCGCGATCACCGGCGCGAGCCCGGCGGAGAAGCTGCGGAAGCGGCGCTCGAACGGATTGCGGCGCGAGGCGTCGATCAAAGCGATCTTCACGGCGGCGCCGCGGCTGTGCAATTCGCCGAGAACCGTCTCGAGGCTGAAGCCGTCGCGGCGCACGTCCGGCTCGGTCCAGATCTGCGCATCGACCGGAATGAGGTAGCTCTGCCGCGACGACTGGATGCCGAAGCCGCTGAAGAACACCAGCGCCACGCTGCCCGGCTTGACCCGGCCGTACAGCCGGTCGAACGCCCGGCGCATCGCATCGCCGTTGAGGTTCTCGCCGAGGTCGACGTCGAAGCCGTCGCGCTTCAACTCGTCGGCGAGGTCGCGGGCGTCGTTCACCGGCTCTTTCAGCGGCCGTTCGCTGTCGGGATATTTTGCGTTGCCGATCACCAGCGCGAAGCGCTCTCCGGCGTTGCGGTCGGCGGCGATCGCGGACGCGGCCGGAAGCGCCAGGGCGAGCAGGGTGAACAGAGCAGTACGGATGTTCATTCGGCGCCGGTCCACGCGATGGGGCACCCGTTCCGGCCTGTCGCCGCGGCACCTAACTCCACGCAGCGGCATATCAAACCGCCGCGACGGCTGGTGTCAACTGTCGGCAGCCGTCGGCATGTCAATGTCACACGGGGCGCGTTGCAAGGCTCTCAGTAGGCGATGCCGAGCATCAGCACGAATTGCCGGCCGCACCATGCGGCGCAGCCGTCACGATAGGCCACGCGGCGCACCTGCGGCAACGCCAGCCGCGGGCGTTTTGCCACCGGGCGCGGCATCGCCGCCTGTGCGTCGGAAGCGGCAGCGGCAGGCTTGGCGGGAGCAGCTTCGGCGGTGGTGGTCGTTGCGGCAGGAGCGGCGGTCGCGGCAGCAGCGGCGGTGGCAGTGGCCGCAGCCGGAACAGGAGCGTCGGTCTCCGCGGCCTGCGCGGGCGCGCCGGTCAAGGCGGCAATCAGGATGGCGGCGGTCAGGCCTTGCCGCACCGGATGAAAAAATCGGGCCATCGAAATCTCACCTTTCCAAACGAAGGGCTGTCGTCGACTGGTCGTCAAAATCAGCAAATAACAGAACAGCCTTTGGTTAACAAATTTTCGCTCGATCTGGATCCGGCATCGGGGCCTGGCCTGTGCCGACGACGGGACGCTCAAAACCAGATACCACCATGACCGCTATCAGGTCGAATTCGGCGCCATGCGCGATCAGAAGCCGACGCCGATCATGGTCGCGCCACCGCCTCCGCCTCCGCTCGGCCGCGAGGCCTGCTGGCGGGCGCGCTGCGGTTCGGCGCGGGGCGCCGGCCGCGGGGCCGGCCGCTCGGCCTGACGCTTCGGCTGCGGTTTCCGCGCGGCGGGGCGGTCATCCTCGTCGTCATCGCGGCTGCGGCGCGCAGTCGCCGGCGGCGCGGCCGGCTTGTCGGCGACGCAGGTCTCGCCCTTGGCGACCTGGCCCGCCTTGCACTCCAGCGGGCAGACCCGGGCCGACTGTCCGGTCAGGTCCGAGACCAGCGCTTCGGTGACGGTCATGTCGTCCGCCGGCTGATTTTTGACCGAGAAATAGCGGCCAAGCGCCGACTTCGTGGTCTCGTTGAGCGCACCGTCCGGCTTGCCGGGAGCGCAGCCGAGCCGGGCGAGCTGGGTCTGCGCCGCACGGATCAGCTCCGGCGAGTTCGGCTGCGCGGCGGCGCGCTTGGCGGCCTCCGCCTGGAATTTGCCGAGCGCCGCGGTGACCTGCGGGCGCAGCCGCTCGCAGCTCACCGTCTTGGCGAAGGCTTCGAGATCGGCCAGGCCGCTGCCGTCGCCGCCCTTGGCGCTGAGTTCGTCGAAGCGCGGCTGCTGCTGCGCGCAGGCGGCCTCCTGCGCGGAAGCGAGTTCGGCCTTGCGGCGTTCTTCCTCGGCCTGACGCGCCTGCTTCTCGCTTTCGGCACGCGCCTTGGCGGCGTCGGCGGCGGCGCGGTTCTTCTCGGCTTCCTCGGCCTTGAGCTTGGCTTCGGCCGCCTTGCGCTCGGCCTCGAGCGCCTTGGCCTTCTGCTGCTCCTCGGCGATCTTGGCGCGGCGCTCGTCCTCCTCGCGCTTCTTCGCGGCGGCGGCCTCCGCCTTCTTCTGTTCGGCCTCGCGCCGGATCGCCTCGGCGGCCTTCTGCGCCGCCTCGCGCTCGATCCGTACCTTCTCGGCGCGCTCCTGCGCGGCGCGCTGCAGCAGTTCGAGCCGCTGCTCGGCGGTGATCGACAGCGGCGACTCGGGGAATCGCTTGATGAAACGCTGCAATGCGGCGATGTCGTTGCTGTCCTTGACGCGGTCCCACTCCAGCGCCTCCTTCGAGGCCTGCTCGCGGCCCGGCGCGATGGTGTTCGGCGCGACCGCCGCGACGGCGACATTGCCGGGCGTCGCAGCGGCGGCGGGGGCCGGCACCTGATCGTTCAGGCTGGCCATCTGGGCGCGCGCCAGATCGGCGTAGAAGCCGGTCTTGTAGGTGCCGAGAAACACCTCCCAGGCGCGCCGCGAGCCGATCTTGGCGACGAGGTCGTAATCGGCCTTGACGCCGGCGGCGTCGGCGACCGTCTCCTGCGCCACCTCCGGCTTCGGCACCAGCGCGATGTTGCCGCCGCCGAGCGAGCCGTACACGAACGGCTCCTGCTTGTTGTTGGTGGCCTTCATGACCTCGTCGCGCACCCGGCCGAACGCCAGCCGGATATCGAGCCCGGGCACCGTCAGGTTCTTCAACACGGCGGCGGTGAACGGGCTGTTCTGGCCGTCGCCATCCTCGGCGGTGGAGCCGGCCTTCGCCGCGTAGGCAATCAGCGTATCGGTGGAGGTCGGCTCGATCTTGCCGAGGCCGGACGACACCGCGCGGTTGGCGACCTTGCGCTCGCGCCGCATCTTCACCGTGAACGGGTTGTCGCGGCAGGCATCGAGAATCACGATGCGCAGCTTCTGCGCGCCGTCGGCAGACGACACCATGCGTTCCAGCGGGATCGCCTCGTCGTCGGCGTCGCGGTCGCTGGCCAGCCGGGCGTCGATCGGGATCAGGTAGTTGGTGCCGCCGATCTCGATGCCGTGGCCGGCATAGTACACCACCGCGATGTCCGCCTTGTCGGCGTCGGCCTCGAATTTCCGGATGGCGCGCTTGAAATCCAGATTGCCGACATCCACCGCGGTCGACACCTCGAAACCGGCGTCCTTGAACATCTTGGTGACCGCGCTGGCGTCGCGCGACGGATTGGGAAGCTGCGGCACCGTCTGGTAGGTCGAATTGCCGACCACCAGCGCCACCCGCTTGTCCGCCCACGCCGCAGCGGAGGACATCGCCAGCAGAATGGCGCCTCCGATCAACGTCACGATGGGGCGGCTACGCCTTGTCATGGTGATGTCCTGCGCGTCACCCGATGGGGTCGCGAGTCCTTTGCAAATCGTCTCGCGCCGCGATCGGCGTGTTCGAAATTCGGGTCGTCCGGCAATTGCGGCGCAAGCCTACCTTGAGATGTGCGCCGCAATCAATCGCGTTCGCTGGTATGCCGCGCGTCAGCGCGACGCCTGCTCGGGTTCGGCCATATTGACGATCTCGACCCGGCGGTTCTCGGCGGCATAGGGATCGGCGGTGTTCTTCAGGGTCTTTTCGCCGTAGCCCGCGGTCACCAAATTGGTGGCCGGGATGCGATACTTCGCCACCAGGAACTGCTTGACGGCTTCGGCCCGGCGCTCCGACAGCGCCTGGTTGTAGTCGTCGCTGCCCTTGGCGTCGGTGTGGCCGCCCAGCATGATGATGGCGCCGGTCAGTTCGCTGCTGGTCAGCGCCTGGCCGAGACTGTTGAGTTGCGGCTCAGCCTGCGCGGCGAGCGTCGCGGAATTGTACTCGAAGTTGATCTCGAGGTTGATCTTCGGCCGTTTGCTGGCGATTTCCGCCACCTCCTGCCGGTCCGCCGCCGACAGCGAACGGGTCTGGCCGGTCACCCGCTTGATCACCGCGAGGTCCTTGGCGTCCATGCTCGGGCGCGCCGAGCTGGACAGGCTGCGGGTCTTGGAGACCCTCAGCCCGTCCTTGATCTGGTCCGCGGTCAGGCTTTCGGCCGCCGCGGTGAGGGAGCCGCCGGCCAGAAAAGCGATGGCCAGCGCGGTTGCGAGATAGCTCTGCCGAATCATCATCGTCGTCTCCATCCGGTGCGGGCTCGCCGGAGCGGCGGGCCCGTTGCCTGTGGTCGCGACGATGCCCCGGATCGTTCAAGGCCACCGTGACCGACATCACGTAGTAGCATCCAGGCACTGTGACGGACATCACTTGCGAGTAGTCCGCAGGCTCTGGTAGCGCGCGGCTCATCGCCGAATAGCCCGGGTGATTAGCCAATATTATCCAGCGGATAACGGCGGACTACCGGCCGCTTAGTGTCGGTGCGAGCCCGTGCAATCACCGGATTCCGGAAATGTGGCGCGAATAGCACATCGACGCAGATTGTCGCGTTTTCCAGTCGGTCGCCTCACCGATGTTCTTGCTGCTACGAAATCCGCTGCCGTACAACTACGTCGATCCAGCCGCGTTAGCGGGCACGACTTTGGGGACTGATTGATGACAAGCCTTTTCAACGCGCCGCGCGCATCCCATTCCGGCCGCAAGCTGCTTGCCGCATTCGCGGGCGTCATGGCGCTGTCGGCCTCCACTGGCGCCATGGCATCCTGCACCGGCACGGGCGTGTTCGCCGGCGCCGGCCTCAGTCCGATCCTTCCTTTCGCTGCCGGCGGCGCCGTCAATTCGCTGGTGTCCGCGATCAATACGGCCAACACTGCGTTTCTGACTCAGTCCACCGCGTTCGTCAGTGCGCCGGGCAACCCGCAACCGAACCAGGAAGGCGGCGGCGTCTGGGCCCGCGGCATTGGCGGCGAGATCACCACCAAGGCCACCAGCACGACCTCCAATGTGACGCTCGGCGGCGTCGGCGTGCCGGGCACGGTGGACTGCGCCAGCGAAACCAAACTGAAATTCGCCGGCGCGCAGGTTGGCGCCGATACCTCGATTCTGAATTACAATGGCTGGAATCTGCACGTCGGTTCGACCGTCGGCTACATCGGCGCGAAGGCCAACGACGTGTCGTCGGCAGGCCCGCTCAACCCGCTTGGCGGGACTTTCAGCGATACGCTTCAGGTGCCGTTCGCCGGCGTTTATGCCGCGGTTACCAAAGGCGGCTTCTTCATGGACGGCCAGGTCCGCACGGAGTTCTACCAGAACTCGGTGAACGACCCGATCGTCGCCGGCATCTTCAGCCAGAAGCTGGATGCGCGTGGCCTCTCCTTCACCGGCAACATCGGCTTCAACGCGCCGCTGCAGAACAACTGGTTCATCGAACCGTCGGCCGGCATCGTCGTCTCCAAGGTCAAGGTCGATCCGCTCAACGTCACCGGTTCGCTGGCGCTGCCGGCCTCGTTTACCCCGGGCATCACCTTCCCCGGACAACTGCAGATCAACGACATACGCAGCACGCTCGGTCGCCTCAGCCTGCGCGGCGGCACCACGATCGCTTCGGGCAACATGATCTGGCAGCCCTTCGCGATCGCCAGCGTCTATCATGAGTTCGAGCAGAGCGTGACGTCGACGTTCGACAGCGGACCCGCGACCCTGCAGGCGTTCGGTCCGGTGCTCGCCGGCGTCGCGCCGGCCGGCACCATTTCGACCAGCAATATCGGCACCTACGGCCAGTTCGGCGTCGGCATCGCCGGCCAGATCGTCAATACCGGCTTTCTCGGCTACCTCCGCGGCGACTATCGCACCGGCGAGAACATCGAAGGCTACAGCCTGAACGGCGGCATCCGCTACCAGTTCTCGCCCGAGCCGCTGGTCGCCGCGCCGCGCATGTACACCAAGGGCGGGCCCATCGTGAAGGCGCCGGTTCTGGTACAGGTGGCATACGACTGGACCGGCTTCTTCGTCGGCGGCAGTTTCGGCGCGCTCAACGGCCGCACCAAGTGGGACTTCCCGGCGTTCGGCACCAACACCGATCCGCGTTTCGCCGGCGCCCTCTACGGTGGCCAGATCGGCTACGACCGCCAGTTCGGCAAGTGGGTGGTCGGCATCGAGGGCGCGGCCTATGGCAGCAACGCCAGCGGCGCGCGGGCCTGCCCGAACGGCGTGTTCTTCACCTGCGAAACCGACGTCGCCTGGATCGGCACCGCTACCGCCAAGCTCGGCTACGCTTTCTGGAACCGCTCGCTGGTGTACGTCCGCGGCGGCGGCGCGTTCGGCGACCTCGGCGTGACCACGCGCTGCAACACCGGCAATGTCGGTTCTCCGGTGCTCGGTCTGGCGGCCAATTGCGCCGAGAGCAGCACCCAGAATCGCGTCGGCTGGACGGTCGGCATCGGTTCGGAGTTCGCGCTGTCCCGCAACTGGACGGTGCGCACCGAAACCAACTATTTCGACATGGGCCGCGAGCGCTACAACTTCCAGCCCTCCAACCTCGACGCCGACGTGCACCAGACCGGCTTCATCTCCACCGTCGGCCTGAACTACCGCTTCGCCCCGGCGCTGGTGACCGCGAAATACTGATCGCGCGGCCCACTCGGCTAAGTTCGATAGCCAACATAGACGGGCGGTCGCTGATGCGGCCGCCCCTTTTTGCATTTCGGCCCGACATTATCACAATGCATGACGCTCACTTCGCTGCGACGTTGCGGGGCTGGCAGAGGGGTAATGAAATGTGTTTCATGCGCGGGACGCTGGCCGGGCTGGAATACGGATGGTCTGAATGTTCGATGGTTTCGACGCCGTGGTGCTGGCCCGGGCGCAGTTCGCCTTCACGATGTCGTTCCACATCATCTTTCCGGCGTTCTCGATCGGGCTCGCCAGCTATCTGGCGGTGCTGGAAGGGCTGTGGCTGTGGACCGGCCGCGAGGTCTTCATCAACCTGTTCAATTACTGGTTGAAGATTTTCGCCATCGCCTTCGGCATGGGCGTCGTCTCCGGCATCGTCATGTCCTACCAGTTCGGCACCAACTGGTCGGTGTTCGCCGACAAGACCGGCCCGGTGATCGGGCCGCTGATGGCCTATGAGGTGCTGACCGCGTTCTTCCTCGAGGCGGGCTTCCTCGGCGTCATGCTGTTCGGCCTGAAACGGGTGGGGCCGAAGCTGCATTTCGTCGCCACCCTGATGGTGGCGATCGGCACGCTGATCTCGGCGTTCTGGATCCTGTCGGCCAATTCCTGGATGCAGACGCCGACCGGACACGCCATGAATGCCGAGGGCCAGTTCATCGCGGTCGACTGGTTCAAGGTGATCTTCAATCCGTCGTTCCCGTACCGGCTGGTGCACATGGTGCTGGCGGCGTACCTCACCACCGCGCTGGTGGTGGGTGCGGTCGGCGCGTATCACCTACTGCGCGACTCCCGCCGCGAGGCGGCGCGGGTGATGTTCTCGATGGCGATGTGGATGGCGACCATCGTCGCGCCGCTGCAGATCTTCGCCGGCGACCAGCACGGCCTCAACACACTGGAGCATCAGCCGACCAAGGTGATGGCGATGGAGGGGCACTTCCAGAGCCATCCCGACGGCGCGCCGCTGATCCTGTTCGGCATCCCCGATCAGGCCGAAGGCAGGATGAAATACGCCGTCGAGATTCCGAAGCTCGGCTCGCTGATCCTGAAGCATTCGCTGGACGCGCCGATGGACGGGCTCGACACCGTGCCGCGCGAAAACTGGCCGCCGGTGCCGATCACCTTCTGGTCGTTCCGCATCATGGTCGGCATCGGCTTCCTGATGCTGGCGCTGGGCGCGTTCAGCGCCTGGACCCGGTGGCGCAGCACGATCTATCAGTCGCGCCCGCTGCACTGGTTCGCGCTGGCGATGGGCCCGTCCGGCTTCATCGCGGTGCTGGCCGGCTGGATCACTACCGAGACCGGCCGCCAGCCGTTCACGGTCTACGGCCTGCTGCGAACATCGGACTCGGTGTCGCCGCTGGCTGCACCCGCAGTCGGCTCGTCGCTGATCGCCTTCATCATCGTGTACTTTCTGGTGTTCGCCGCCGGCACCGTTTACATCCTGCGGCTGATGGCAGAGCCGCCGCATCACGGCGAAGAGGGCCCGCGTGGCGACATGCCGGCGCGTGCGGCCGGCATCACGCCGGCGCCCGCCGTCGCAGCGCGGGAGGGTTGAGCAGATGCCTTTCGATCTGGCCGTGCTCTGGGCCTTCATCATCGCCTTCGCGGTGTTCGTCTATGTGGTGATGGACGGCTTCGACCTCGGGCTCGGCATCCTGTTTCCGCTGTTTCCGGAGAAGCACGACCGCGACATCATCATGAACAGCGTCGCGCCGGTGTGGGACGGCAACGAGACCTGGCTGGTGCTCGGCGGCGGCGGATTGATGGCGGCGTTTCCGCTGGCCTATGCGGTGCTGATGCCGGCGCTCTACACGCCGATCATCGTGATGCTGCTCGGGCTGGTGTTTCGCGGCGTCGCGTTCGAATTCCGCTGGCGCACCCAGCGCGAACGCAATTTGTGGGACATCGCCTTCGCGGGCGGCTCGATCATCGCGACACTCGCGCAGGGGGTCGCGCTCGGCGCCATCCTGCAGGGCGTCACCGTCGAGGGCCGCGGCTATGGCGGCGGCTGGTGGGACTGGCTGACGCCGTTCTCGATCCTCACCGGCCTCGCGCTGGTGACAGGTTACGCGCTGCTCGGCGCCACCTGGCTGGTGATGAAGACCGAGGGCGAGTTGCGCGACGAGGCCTATCGGCTGAGCTGGTGGCTGCTGATGGCGATGCTGGTGGCGATCGGCGTCGTCAGCCTCGCGACGCCGTTCCTCAATGTCGAGTATTTCCACCGCTGGCTGGTCTGGCCCAACGTGATCTTCACCGCGCCGGTGCCGATCGCGGTGGCCGGCGTCACCTTCCTGTTGCTGAAGAGCCTGAAGGACCGCAAGGACTACCGGCCGTTCTTTCTGTCATTGGCGCTGTTCGCGCTGTCCTATGCCGGGCTCGGCATCAGCATGTGGCCCTACATCGTGCCGCACAGCATCACCATCTGGCAGGCTGCCGCACCCGAGAACAGCCAGGTCTTCATGCTGTTCGGCGTCGCGGTGCTGATTCCCATCATCCTGATCTATACCGCATGGGCGTATTGGGTATTCCGCGGCAAGGTGAACGCCGAGAGCGGCTACCATTGAGCGACTGGCCAGAACAACCGACCTCGAAGGCGCCGCCGGAGGCTCCGCGTCCGCTGCGCGAGCGCCTGTTGTGGTTCGTACTGCTGTGGTGCGGCGGACTCGCCGCCGTCACGCTGGTGTCGTACGGCCTGCGCCTGTGGATCGCGCCGAAGTAGTTGCTTTGTCTGTTCGTGCCCGGACGCATTGCACCACGACGCTCTTGCGTCGTGGTGCGATGCAGAGCCGGGGCCATTCCGGCGGAAATCTCCAATACGATCGGCGTTGCCGCTGGCACGGTCCCGGGTCTGCGAAGCGGCATGAAGAATGCCGCATCGCGCCCGCGACACGGATGCTGTGAGCCGCGCGCTCAGCCGTGTTCGTCATTCCGGAGTATGCGCCGCGCAGCGGCGACCCCGGAATTCCGGGATCGGTTTCGTTGCGTTCAATCTCGGGATTCCGGGTTCGTTTCGGCTTCGCCCTCACGCCCCGGAATGACGGAGCGCTTTGGCCGCCCGGCTTGCCAGCCCGGCTTGGCTGCGGTTTGATGGCTGCGTGATTTGGGAGAGCCCTCGCATGACGCCGGTTTTTCGCAATTTGATTCGCATTCAAACCATTGCCGCCGCTGCTTTCATTTTTACCGCCGCGCCGAGCCACGCGCAGCAGCCGGCCGATGACGGCGACCAGCCCGGACTGATTGCCGACGATACGCTGCAACTGCCGCCGGAATATCAGCGGCAGATGGTGTCGTACCGCTCCAGCGAGCCGCCGGGCACCATTATCGTGCAGACCTCGGAGCGCTTTCTCTATGTCTTGCAGGGCAACAACCGCGCGCTGCGCTACGCCATCGGCGTCGGCCGCGAGGGCTTCCAGTGGCAAGGACTCCTGAAGGTGTCGCGCAAGGCGGAATGGCCGGACTGGACGCCGCCGCCGGAGATGATCGCGCGGCAACCCTATCTGCCGCGCTTCATGGCAGGCGGGCCCGGCAATCCGATGGGGGCCCGCGCGCTCTATCTCGGCGCCACGGTGTATCGCATCCACGGCACCAACCGGCCCGACACGATCGGCACCGCGGTGTCGTCGGGCTGCTTCCGGCTGGTCAATGCCGACGTCAGCGACCTGTACGATCGCGTGCCGGTCGGTACCAAGGTGATCGTGCGGCAGCGCCCCAAATTGTAATCACGCCTGATATTTTTAAAGCCATTGCCTCCGCGATGCCGAGAAAGGCTGTCCGATGTTCAAGATGACATTCCGCAACGGGCTGCTGATCGGGCTCGCGATCGCCGTCGCGGTCGCCGCTGCTGCGATAACCTATGAGCGCTACGACACAAGGACGCTGAAGCGCACGCTGCGCCGCGACGCCGTGCTGTGCGGCGTCAACACCGGGCTGCCCGGCTTCTCCATTCCCGACGGCGCCGGCAACTGGTCCGGCTTCGACGTCGATTTCTGCCGCGCGGTGGCGGCGGCGATCTTCAACGACCCGAAGAAGGTGCGCTTCGTGCCGCTCGACGCCAACGAGCGCTTCAACGAATTGCGCAGCCGCAAGGTCGACATCCTATCGCGCAACTCGACCTGGAGCATGTCGCGCGAGACCAGCTACGAGCTGCTGTTTCCCGGCGTCTCCTATTACGACGGCGGCGGCTTCATGCTGCCGCGGGCGCGCAATATCGACTCAGCGCTGGAGCTCGACGGCAGCAAGGTCTGCGTGCAGGCCGCCACCACCAACCAGCTCAATCTCGGCGACTACTTCCGCGCCAACAACATCACCTTCACCGAGGTCAAGTTCGACAAGCTCGACGACGTGTTCAAGGCCTACAATTCCGGCCAGTGCGACACCTTCACCGCCGACGTCTCGCAGCTCTATGCGCTGCGTCAGAATCTCGCCAAGCCCGGCGACCACGTGATCCTGCCCGACGTGATCTCGAAGGAGCCGCTGGCGCCGGTGGTACGCCAGCGCGACGACGAGTGGCTGATGATCGTCAAATGGACGCTGTATGCGATGATCAACGCCGAGGAGCTCGGCGTCACCTCCGGCAATATCGACCAGGCGCTGGCCTCGAAGAAGCCCGACGTGATGCGGCTGGTCGGCACCGAGGGTGCCTATGGCGAGGAGCTCGGGCTGACCAAGGACTGGGCCGCGCGCATCATCCGCCACGTCGGCAATTACGGCGAGGTGTATGAGCGCAACGTCGGCACCGGGTCCAAGCTCGGCATCCCGCGCGGCCTCAACCAGCTCTGGAACGCCGGCGGCATCCAGTACGCCCCGCCGATCAGGTAGTTGGGTGCTGACTTTCCGTCGTCGTGCCCGGGCTTGACCCGGGCATCCTTCCATCTCGCAGCAAGATGGATTGCCGGGTCGAGCCCGGCAATGACAGCATTGTGGTCGGTGCCGTTTTGCTCGGCCGTACCGCGGCGTAGCCCGGATGGAGCGAAGCGCAATCCGGGTTCACAGCATTTCGTCTGTCCCGGATTTGGCTTTGCTCCATCCGGGCTACAGAGTGCCTCAGTAGCTCTTCATCCGCGCCAGCTGGTCGGCGTGGAAATTGCTGTCGCCGAGCAGTTCCTGGCAGACCCGCGCGCGCTTCATGAAGAAGCCGATGTCGAACTGGTCGGTCATCCCCATGCCGCCGTGCATCTGCACGCCTTCCTGCACCGCCAGCGTCGCGGTGGTGCCGGCGCGCGCCTTGGCGACCGCGACCGCGGCGCCGGCATTGGCGACGTCGGCGTCGAGCGTCTGCAGCGCCTTCAGCACCGCGGCGCGCGTGATCTCGATCTCGGTGTAGAGATGCGCGGCGCGGTGCTGCAGCGCCTGGAATTCGCCGATCAGCCGGCCGAACTGCTTGCGCTCTTTGAGGTAGGACACGGTGCGCGAAAACACCTCCTCGCTGACGCCGACCATCTCGGACGCCACCGCACCGCGGCCGACATTGAGGACGGCGTCGAGCAGCGCGCCGCCCTGATCGACCTCGCCAAGCACGCTGTCAGCATCGACCTCGACATTGTCGAACACGATGCGCGCCGCATTGTGCGAATCCACCATCGCGGTGCGTTCGGTGGCGAGGCCCTTTGCCTTCGGATCGACAAGGAACAAGGTCAGCCCGTCGCGCTCGCCCGGCGCGCCGGCGCTGCGGGCGGCAACGATCAGCAGATCGGCGGTATGGCCGTCGACCACGAAGGCCTTGGCGCCGTTCAGCCGGAAGCCGTTGCCGGAGCGCACCGCCTGCATCTGCGTCTTCAGCGGGCGATGCTTGGCACCCTCGTCGATCGCCAGCGCGGCCAGCAACGTGCCGTCGGCCATCTTCGGGAGGTGCTCGGACTTCTGCGCCGCGCTGCCGCCGCGGGCGAGCGCGGTCGCTCCGAGCACGGCGGTGGAGAAGAACGGCGACGGCATCAAGGTGCGGCCGATCTCCTCCATCACCACCCCGGCCTCGACGCAGCCGAGCCCGGAGCCGCCATGTGCTTCCGGCACCAGCAGTCCGGCGAAGCCCATCTCGGCAAAGCTCTTCCAGAGCTCGCGCGAAAATCCGGTGGCGTCCCTGTCGTCGCGCAGCTTTCGCAAATGCGCCACCGGCGCGTTGTCGCCGATGAAGCCGCGCGCGCTGTCGCGGAGCATTGTTTGTTCGTCGTTGAGGACAAGGGCCATACAGTTGTTTTCCGCTTAGTTGCGATCTTTGTCGTTCAAGTTCGTCATTCCGGGGCGTGAGCCGCAGGCGAACGAACCCGGAATCTCGCGGCGTGGCGCATTGCTGCGAGACTCCGGGTTCGAGCGAGCTACGCTCGCGCGCCCCGGAATGACGTCGAGGGGCGATGCTACGCCCCCGGCAGATCCAGGATCCGTTTCGCGACGATGCCGAGCATCACCTCGCTGGTGCCGCCCTCGATCGAATTGGCCTTGGTGCGCAGCCACGCGCGCGGCCGCGCGCCTTCGCGCGAGCGCGGGCTTTCCCATTCCAGCGCGTCGATGCCACCGGCCGACATCAGGATCTCGTGGCGGCGCTTGTTGAGTTCGGTGCCGTAATATTTCATCGCCGACGAGAACGCCGGATGGCCCTGGCCGGCCTTCGCCATATCGACCGCGCGCTCGGACGCGCAGGCCAGCGCCGCCTCGTCGATCTCGAACGCCGCGATCTGGCCGCGCAGGATGGGGTCGTCGAGCCGGCCCTGTTCGTCGGAGCCGAGCGAATCGGCGGCGACCTGGCCGAGCGGCCGGGCGACGCCGCGCTCCCCGAGCCCGGAGATCATCGCGCGCTCGTGCTGCAGCAGGTACTTCGCGACGTCCCAGCCGCGATTGACGGTGCCGACCACGTGGGATTTCGGCACCCGCACGGAATCGAAGAAGGTCTCGCAGAACGGCGACTTGCCGGAGATCAGCAGGATCGGCCTGGTGGAGACGCCGGCGGAGGCCATGTCGAACAGGATGAAGCTGATGCCGTCGTGCTTCTTCGCCGTCGGGTCGGTGCGCACCAGGCAGAAGATCCAGTCGGCGTAGTTGGCATAGGAGGTCCAGATCTTCTGGCCGGTGATGAGGAAGTCGTCGCCGTCGCTCACCGCGCGGGTCTGGATCGAGGCCAGATCGGAGCCGGCATTGGGCTCGGAATAGCCCTGGCACCAGCGGATTTCACCGCGCGCGATCTTCGGCAGATGCTCCAGCTTCTGCGCCTCTGTGCCGTATTTCAGCAGCGCCGGCCCGAGCATCCAGATGCCGAAGCTGGACAGCGGCGAGCGCGCGCCGATCGCCGCCATCTCTTCGCGCAACACCTTGAATTCCGCGGCCGACAATCCGCCGCCGCCATAATCTTTCGGCCAGTCGGGAACGGTCCAGCCGCGATCGCGCATCCGCTCGAACCAAAGCCGCTGCGGCTCCGAGCTGAACTTGCCGTTGCGGCCGCCCCAATAGGTGTCGTCGTCGCCGGCCATCGGCGTGCGCATCTCCGGCGGGCAGTTGGCCTCGAGCCAGGCGCGTGTGTCGTTGCGGAATTGATCGAGGTCCGACATGCCGTTATCCGTCCCATGGCAGCAGGGCGCTGCGTTTCTTGATCGTTGGGGAAACCTTAGCGGCGGCGACGCGAAATTCAATACGCCTTGCGCCCCGTCGCCCGGCGCGCTGTGATGGGAATCGGCGTCGGCTCAACCGCATGCCGCAACGTGAAAAATTCGAGGAAACGAAAAATGCGCCTGAAGCTGCTTTCTCCCGGCGAGATGACCGACGACCAGCGACAGACCTATGAGGAATCGATCGCGTCGAAGCGCGGCAGCCCGCCGCCGCCGATGATGGCCTGGCTCAACAGCCCCGAAATGGCGCGGCACGCCACGCGGCTCGGCGCGTTCCTGCGCTACGACACGTCATTGACGCCGGCGCTGTCCGAATTGGCGATCCTGGTCACGGCGCGGCACTGGACCTCGCATTACGAATGGTACGCGCACAAGAAGATGGCGCTGGACGGCGGCCTCGACCCGGCAATCATCGAAGCCATCAGGCAGCGGCGCAGCCCGACATTCGACGATCCGAAAGCGCAGGTGATCTACGACGTCGCGAAATCGCTTCACGAGGCACGGGGCGTGGCGAAGCCGCTTTACGACGATGCCGTCAGGCTGCTGGGCGATCGGGGGCTGGTGGAGATTATCGGCCTGTGCGGCTACTACACGATGGTGTCGATGACGCTCAACACCTACGAGTTCGAGCTTCCCGACGGCCAGGTTTCCGAACTGGCGTGACGGCGGCTCATCGCTGGAACGGAGGGCGAGCGCAGCGCCGCCCTCGGAAACTCGATGGTCACCAAAAGGCGCCGCAGCACATGAATCATGCAGCGCTGCAGCAGGCGCGGTACGGTCAGGTCGTTATCCGCCACCATCCGCAGCGCCCGCTGCGTGGAGTCCTCGACGTCGACAAGGATCTGAGGCCGGCCAAGTGCACCGGGTTGCATGACACATAATCCCGAGAATTGGGCGTTAACGCGGAACAGTTTCATTCGTTCCCCGGCGTAGCGAAAAAAGTTGCGGGCTTTGCGGCCGCTCGCTTGACCGCGCCGCGGCAGGGATGATCTCTCAAGCGATCGCCGCGGGGCTGCTGTGGAAGCCAAATTCCAGATCCTCCTGATCTTGCTGGCGGTCCTGGCCGGGACCGCGCTGCTGGCGCGACGGATCAATGTCGCGCCGGCCATCCTGCTGCTGCTGAGCGGCGTGGCGCTGGCCTTCGTGCCCGGCATCCCGTCGCTCGAGTTGCCGCCCGAACTGGTGCTGCTGGTGGTGCTGCCGCCGCTGATCTATTCGGCCAGCGTCGCCATGAGCTGGCGGGAATTCTGCAAGAACCTCCGGCCGATCGTGCTGCTGTCGGTCGGCTGCGTGATCTTCACCGCCTGCGCGGTGGCGGTGGCGACGCATTATCTGATCGGGCTGCCCTGGAGCATCGGGTTCCTGCTCGGCGCCATCGTGTCGCCGCCGGATGTCGTCGCGCCGCTGGCGATCGCGCGCCGGCTCGGGCTGCCCCGCCGCATTCTGGTGGTGCTGGAAGGCGAGGGGCTGGCGAACGACGCCACCGCGCTGATCCTGTATCGCTTCGCGGTGGTGGCGATCACCACCGGCGCATTCTCGCTGCCCAAGGCGTCTGCGACTTTCGTCGCAATTGTCGGCGGCGAGCTGGCCTACGGCGTCGCCATCGGCTGGCTCAGCCTGCGGATGCGGCAGCGGGCGCGGGATCCGCAGATCGAGATCACGCTGTCGCTGCTGACGCCGTACATCGCGTTCTGGATTCCGCAGCATCTCGGCGGGTCGGGGGTGCTCGCGACCGTCGCCTGCGGGCTCTACATCAGTTGGAACGGCGCGCTGCTGATCCCGGCCGCGACGCGGCTGCAGGGCATCTTCTTCTGGGATCTCGTGATCTATCTTGTCGAGGGCATGCTGTTCCTGCTGACCGGATTCCAGATGCGGCTGCTGATCGAGAAATCCGACGAATTTCCGATCGCCGACATCCTCGGCACCATCGCGCTGGTCTCGGCCGTCATCATCGTGGCGCGGTTTGTCTGGGTCTTCTCGGCCAGCTATCTGCCGCGACTCTGGTCCTCCCGCTCGCGCAGATCAGACCCTCTGGAAGACTGGCGCGGGGTGTTCGTGGTCGCCTTCACGGGCGTGCGGGGCGCGGTTTCGCTCGCCGCCGCGCTGGCGCTGCCTTATGCGCTGCCGGGCGGCGAGGCTTTTCCGCATCGCGACCTGATCCTGTTTGTCGCCTTCGGCGTCATCCTGATCACGCTGGTAGGGTTCGGGCTGACGCTTCCTTTGGTCGTGGAGTGGCTCGGACTTTCCGCAGCCGGCCGCGACGAGCACCGCCGCGAACACGAGTCCGAACTGGCCGCACGGCGCGACGCGCTGAACGTCGCGCTGGCCTCGCTGAACGCCATCACCGACAATCGCGAATTGTCCGACGAATTGGTTAAGCGGCTGCGCACACGGCATCAGGGGCGCGTCAACCAATTGCCGCTGTCGCTGGAGCCCGACGATCGCAACCTGTCGGCCGCGTCGCGCGCGCTGGTGCGCGAACTGATCGAGGCCGAACGGAAATATATCCACGAGATGCTGCGCAAGGGGCAGATCACCGACGAAACCCGCCGCCGCATCGAACGCGATCTCGATCTCGAGGAAGCCGGTCTCGCCAATCGCGAGGTGTTCAGCCCGGGCGAGCCGCGCCGCCCTCAGAAATCCAGATCGACGTAGGTCCGCGACGCCGGCACGCCGGCCAGCCACTCGCTCAGCAACGGGCGGAACGACGGGCGCGACTTGATGCGCGCGTACCAGGCTTTCGCCGCGTCGTCCTCGCTCCACGGCACGTCGCCCAGATAGTCGATCGCCGACAGGTGCGCGGCGGCGACGAGGTCGGCGTAGGTCAGCCGGTCGCCGGCGAGGAAATTCCGGGTGCGCGCCAGCCAGCCGATATAGGCGAGGTGATAGCGCACATTGCTGGTCGCGGCCCGGATCACGTCCATCGAGGGCGGGCCGCCGCCATCCTCTTCGTTCATGAAGCGCTTGTAGATTCGCTCGGTCACCAGCGGGCCGCTGGCCTCCTCGAAGAACTTCTCGTTGAACCATGACATCAGGCGGCGGACCTCGATCCGCTCCGCCATCCTGGCCGGCAGCAGGCGGCGCTCGCCCATCGCCGCGCCCCGGGTCTCGTCGATGAACTCGGCGATCACGCCGACGCCCGGAATCGCCGGATGCGCCTCGGTGACCAGCACCGGCGTGGTGGCGGCGGGGTTCATTGCCAGAAACTCGACGCGCCGCTCCCAGCCCCGCTCCTCGACCAGCTTCAGATCGAGACCGTATTCGCCCATCACGAGGCGGATGAACCGCGACTGGGGGCAGAACGGGTGATGAAGCAGGGTATACATGACGACCTTGTTAGGTTCGGGATGCTTAACAGGCGGTAACCAGCCGCATCGCCGGCGGGGCTGCTTCAACCACCGATCCGGGCAAAGGGCAAACGGACAATATCAGCGGCCGGGGCAACCCGGACCTGCGGCTTTTGCCGTTGCGGCGCAGCAGGGATTGCGCCAAAACGGCGCGGCCCCGCCGCCCCGCCTCACGGATTCGCCATGCTGCTCGACATCGTCAAGGCCGTCATGCTCGGCGTCATCGAGGGGCTGACCGAATTCCTGCCGGTGTCCTCGACCGGCCACCTGCTGTTGTTCCAGCGCTTCTTCGGCTTCGGCGAAAAGTCGTTCGGCGATACCTTCGCGATCCTGATCCAGCTCGGCGCCATTCTGGCGATCCTGTCGGTGTATTTCGGGCGGCTGTGGCGGCTGGCGGTCGGCGCGGTCTCGGACCCCGGCGCGCGGCGCTTCGTGATCGGCGTGCTGGTGGCGTTCCTGCCGGCGGTGCTGGTCGGGCTGGTGGCCGGCAAGTACATCAAGGAACTGCTGTTCAATCCCTGGGTGGTCTGTTTCACGCTGATCCTTGGCGGGGCGATCCTGCTGTGGGTCGATCAGCTCGATCTCGAGCCGCGCTATCACGACGCCACCACCTTTTCGCTGCCGATGTATCTCGGCATCGGCGCAGCACAGTGCCTGGCGATGATCCCCGGCGTGTCGCGCTCCGGCGCCACCATCGTGTCGGCGATGCTGTTCGGCTCCGACAAGCGCTCGGCGGCGGAGTTTTCGTTCTTCCTGGCAATCCCCACCATGGTGGGCGCCTTCGCCTATGAATTGTTCAAGAGCTACGACCGGCTGTCGTCCGACAACATCACCCTGATCGTCATCGGTTTCGTCACGTCGTTCTTTGCGGCGCTGCTGGTGGTGCGGCTGTTCATCGACTTCGTGTCGCGCCACGGCTTCAAGGTGTTCGCCTGGTGGCGAGTGATCGTCGGCACCCTGGGACTGATCGCGCTGGCGCTCGGCAAGTAGGCTTACGCGAAGTACCGATCAAGCACGCCGCGATAGATGGCCGTCAGCGTCTCAAGGTCGGCGACCGGCGTGCGCTCGTCGATCTGGTGCATGGTCTGGCCGACCAGGCCGAATTCGATCACCGGGCAGTAGCGGGTGATGAAGCGGGCATCCGAGGTGCCGCCGCCGGTATTGAGATCGGGGCGGCGGCCGGTCACCTGCTCGATCGCAGCCACCACGAGGTCGGTGAAGGCGCCGGGCGTGGTGACGAAGGCGTCGGCGTTGCTGGGCTGCCAGTCGATGTGGGCGCGGATGTGATTGCCGCAGGCCTGCCGCAGCCGCAATTCGATCAGGATCCGCAGCGACGCCTGGGTGTGCTGGTCGTTGAAGCGGATGTTGAATTTCGCCCGCGCCTGCGCCGGGATGACGTTGCTGGCCGGATTGCCGACATCGACCGAGGTGAACTCCAGATTCGACGGCTGGAACTGCGCGCTGCCGCGGTCGAGCGGCTCGCTCGACAGCGCCACGATCAGCGCGGCGATGTCCGGCACCGGATTCGACGCGCGATGCGGATAGGCGACGTGGCCCTGCACGCCGTCGACGATCAGGGTGCCGGACAGCGAGCCGCGGCGGCCGATCTTGATGGTGTCGCCCATCGCCTCGACATTGCTCGGCTCGCCGACGATGCAGTGGTCGAACTTCTCGCCGCGCGCCGCCGCCCATTCCAGCAGCTTGACGGTGCCGTTGACCGCAACGTCTTCCTCGTCGCCGGTGATCAGGAACGAGATCGACCCCCTGGGCTTGCCGCCCTGTGCTGCGAGATATTGCAGCGTCGCCGCGACCGCGCAGGCGATGCCGCCCTTCATGTCGACCGCGCCGCGGCCATAGAGCAGGCCGTCCTGCACGTCGCCTGAGAACGCACCGTGTGACCACGCGGCCTCGTCGCCGGGCGGCACCACGTCGGTATGGCCGGCGAAGCAGAGATGCGGCGCGCCGGTGCCGATCCGCGCATAGAGGTTGTCGATGTCGGCGGCGCCGGGTTCGCTGAAGGTGACGCGATAGACGGCGAAGCCTGCATCGGTCAGCAGCCGCTGCAATACGCCGAGTGCGCCGGCGTCCGCCGGGGTCACCGATGGGCAGCGCAGCAGGTCCTGAGCGATGCGGAGGGCGTCAGTCATGAAGGCGGACCATTGGTTGCGCGGCGGACGGGAAAAACGCGGGCAGCGTCAGTGCGATCGCAGCGCCGACGATCAGCAGCGGCCACAGCGTATCGATCACCTCGAGGCCGGGATAGATCACGAAGCTCAGCAGCAGAAGCTGCAACACCACGAAGACCGGCGGCCGGCCGGCGTCGCGCAGCCGCTGCACGCTCAGCGCCAGCAGCATCCAGATGAACAGCGCCAGCAGCGGGATCGCCAGCAGCGGCGCGCCGCCGCCGGTCGGGTTCATCGCGGATGCGGCGAGCATCACGGCCAGCACCAGCGTCGCGAAGGCGCAGAGCAGGCCGATGGCAAAACGCCGGCGTCCGATGCGGCCCTTGAAACCGAACAGCGCGCCGATCATGTCGGTGGACTGTTGCGGTGTCGCAGGCTCGCTCATGGCTCAGTCCCGCAGCAATTCGTTGATGCTGGTCTTGGAGCGGGTGCGCTCGTCAACGCGCTTGACGATCACCGCGCAGGCGGTGGAGGGGCCCGGCTGGCCGTTCTTCAGCGGACGGCCGGGCAGGTTGCCCGGCACCACCACGGCATATTCCGGCACCTCGCCGACGAACACCTCGCCGCTGTCGCGGTCGACGATCTTGGTCGAGGCGCCGAGGAACACGCCCATCGACAGCACCGCGCCCTTGCGGACGATGACGCCTTCGGCGACTTCCGATCGCGCGCCGATGAAGCAGTCGTCCTCGATGATCACCGGGCCGGCCTGCAGAGGCTCCAGCACGCCGCCGATGCCGACGCCGCCGGAGATGTGCACGCGCTTGCCGATCTGCGCGCAGGAGCCGACCGTCGACCAGGTGTCGACCATGGTGGCCTCGTCCACATAGGCGCCGAGATTGACGAAGGACGGCATCAGCACGACGTTCTTGCCGATGAAGGCCGAGCGCCGGACGATGGCGCCGGGCACCGCGCGGAAGCCGGCGTCGCGGAACGCGTTGTCGCCCCAGCCGTCGAATTTCGACGGTACCTTGTCCCACCACGTCGCGCCGCCGGGGCCGCCGGCAATCGCGCTCATGTCGTTGAGCCGGAACGACAGCAGCACCGCCTTCTTCAGCCACTGGTTGACGCTCCATTTGCCGTCCGCGCCACGCTCGGCGACCCGGGCCTCGCCCTTGTCCAGCAGCTCCAGCGCATGCTCGACCGCGTCGCGCACCTCGCCTTTGGTCGCGGCGTTGACGCCGTCGCGGGCGTCGAACGCGGTGTTGATGGTGGATTCAAGGGCGGACAGCGACATCGGCATTTCCTCGGGAACGGCTTCGGCGGGGCAGTTTTGCGCGGCTTTTGTCGGGATTTGGCTGGGGAGAGTCAAGGCGGCGGCTTTGTCCAGATGCGACGCGCCCCGGACGCAGCGCAGCGCGCCGCTCTTCGCGGCGTGGTGCGCTGCCGAGCCGGGGCCGTACCATCGGAAGCACAAGATCCGATTGACGATGCCGTTGGGACGGTCCCGGTTCTGCGAAGCGGCATGAAGAATGCCGCATCGCGCCCGGGACACGGATGGCTACCGCGCCGCGTTCAGTGCTTCCAGAAAGCCGGTCAGATCGTCGGTGACGTGATCGACATGCGCGGCGTCGCGGCCTTCCATTTCCCAGTCCTCGCGCACCACGTCCTTGCTGCCGTCCGGCACCACCAGCACGGTGGTCATGCCGAGCTGGTGCGGCACCACGAGGTTGCGCGCCAGATCCTCGAACATCGCGGCGCGGCCCGGCTCAACGCCGTGCAGGTCGAGAAAGCGGCAGTAGGTCTGCGGCGCGGGTTTCGGCTCCAGTTCGGCGGCGACGATATCGAACACCGCCTCGAACTGCTCGCCGATGCCGAGCCGCGCCAGCACCTTGCCGGCATGCGCGGTCGAGCCGTTGGTCAGGATCAGCTTGCGGCCGGGCAGGCCGGCGATCGCCGCGCCCATCTCCGGGTTGGGCGCCAGCGGCGAGTGATCGATCTCGTGAACGTAAGCGAGGTAGTCGTCGGCGTGGACGTCGTGCTCGGTCATCAGGCCGCGCATCGTGGTGCCGTAGCGCTTGTAGTAGTCCTTCTGGATCCGGTGCGCCTCCTCGGGCGTGACCTTCAGGAAATCCGCGACGAAGTCGCGGATCCGGACGTCGACCTGCTGCCACAAATTGACGTGATGCGGATACAGCGTGTTGTCGAGGTCGAACACCCAGGTTTCGATGTGGGAGAACTCGCGCTTCGATGGCTCGGTCAAATCGATCATGGCATTCCAAATCTGAGGACCCGGCCGCTGCCGGTGATGTCGACCGGGACGAAGCCGGTGGGTTTCAGGCCGCGCGCGCCGCAGTCGCCCTGGTCGCTGATCTCGAACTTGGTGTCGCGCGTGCACAACATGGTGCTGCCGCCCCAGTTCACCGCGCGCTCCTTGACGCGGATCGCGCGGCCCTCGGCGTCGACCGCCTCGGCGAAGCTGAAGATCTGGCGCGGCTGGCCGATGATGTCGGGCTGCAGGCACTTGCCCGGCTCGATCCGGTACCAGCCGCGGCTGATCACGGCCTTGCCGTCGTCCACGGCGACTGCGGCGAGCACCTTGTGCGGCGTGTCATTGCACCAGCTCAGGCCCGTGGCAGATGGCTGCTCGACGGCCTTGATCATGATCTCGAAAAAATTCGGCGCCTGCACCGTGTCCGCTCCGAGCCCACGGCTCTTGAGGAACGCGGCCAGCGCGGCCTGGGTCTTGCGGCCATCGACGCCGTCGATCGGCGAGGCGTCGTAGCCAGCGATCACCAGCAGCCGCTGGATGCCGGCGAGCCTGGCCTGCTCGTCATCGTACTCGCTGCGCTCGGCCAGGTAGGCGACCAGATGGCCGTCCTCGGTGGTGGTGGGCCGAACCTCGGTGAAGGCAGCAGGGCTCTGGCCGCTGCGGCACTGACGGGCGGCGGCGATGACGAAATTCTCCGGCGCGATGCAGAGCCGGTCGCTGCCGTCCTGCGGCAGCGGCGACGCGCCATAGACGCCGAGCGCGCGGGCGTGCAGCAGGATGCGATCGGCCGACAGCGTGCCCTGCGCCACCACGCGGCACTGCGCCGGGTCGATCCGGAACCAGCCGCGGGTCGCGGTGGCCGACTTGTCGTCGATCCCGATCGCGGCCTCGACCACGTAGCTCATGCGGTTGCAGAGTTTCAGGTCAGCGAGGGCGGGGGTCGTGAGCACGCAGGCGATGATCGCTGCAATCGTTCGGAGTGTCGGTCGGAGACTGCTCCAATTGCATGCGTCATGGCCGGGCTTGTCCCGGCCATCCACGTCTTTGACCGCGCGACCGAGGAAGGCATGGATGCCCGGGACGAGCCCGGCCATGACGCGTCCCATGGTGCGCGCGCTCGTCACTTGTAGATCAGCGTGCCGGTGCCCTGGTTGGTGAACAGCTCCAGCAGCACCGCGTGCGGGACCTTGCCGTCGAGGATCACCACGCCTTCGACGCCCTGCTCGAGCGCGTAGATGCAGGTCTCGACCTTGGGGATCATGCCGTCGGAGATCGTGCCGTCGGCGATTAGCTTCCGGGCCTCCTTGACCGACAATTCGGGGATCAGCTTCTTCGATTTGTCGAGCACGCCCGGCACGTCGGTCAGCAGCAAGAGCCGCTTGGCCCGCAGCGCGCCGGCCACCGCGCCGGCGAAGGTATCCGCGTTGACGTTGAAGGTCTGGCCGGACACCGAGGTCGCCAGCGGCGCCAGCACCGGAATCAGTTCGTGGCCGATCAGCTGGTTGAGCAGCGTGAGATCGACCTTTTCCGGCTCGCCGACGAATCCGAGATCGATCACCTTCTCGATGTTGGAGTTCGGGTCGACCACGGTGCGAGTCACCTTCGACGCGGTGACCATGTTGCCATCCTTGCCGCACAGCCCGACCGCCCGGCCGCCGGCCTCGTTGATGTAGCCGACGATGGTTTTGTTGATCGACCCGGCCAGCACCATCTCGACGATCTCGATGGTGGCGGCGTCGGTGATGCGCAGCCCGGCCGCGAATTCCGACTTGATGCCGAGCCGCTGCAGCATCTGCGCGATCTGCGGACCGCCGCCATGCACCACTACCGGGTTCACCGCGGTCTGCTCCAGCAGGACGATGTCGCGCGCGAACGCCTTGGCCATGTCCTCGGCGCCCATGGCGTGGCCGCCATACTTGATGACGATGGTTTCCTCGTCGTAGCGCTGCATATGCGGCAGCGCCTCGGACAGGATGCGGGCCTGATCGAGCGGACTGATGACGGGCGCGTCGGTCATGAAGCTGTTCTCGCGATTCGAGCCGTTTCGGACGCCCAGAGCGCTAGCATTTCGGGGCGCACGATCCTAGGGGCACTGAACCGCGTCGTAGCCCGGATGAAGCGCAGCGAAATCCGGGATTTGCTGCGGTATCGGTGCCGGATTGCGCTGCGCTTCATCCGGGCTACAGGGCGCTGGACCGCCTTGGCCAGAGTGCCGCCACCGCCAGCAGCAGCCAGCTGGCGATCAGCAAGGTTCCGCCGCCCGGCGCGGCCATCGGGAACAGGCCGTGGCCGGCGTAATGGCGCATCGTCAGGTCGCCGGCGAACAGCGCGGTGCCGACGAGGAGGCCGAAGGTCGCGGCGAGGCCGATCACCGGATGCACCAGATTGCGCTCGCACAGCATCGCGGCCGCGATGATCGCGGAGGCGTGGAACAGCAGCATCGACGAAGCCGGCGCGAGCCGGGCGGCGTCGGCGCCATGCGCGGCGGCGGCCGCAAGCGCGACGCCGGCGGCGCCGAACAGGCCGGCGAACGCAATCAGCACACGGAGCAAGGCGGAACGCGTCATTGGCTGCGCTCGCCGATCAGCCGCAGCATGGCCGCGCGCAGCTCTGGCATGCCGGCCCCGGTGCGCGACGAGGTCACCAGCAGCTCGGGAAACGCCGCCGGATGCTTGGCCAGCGCCGCGGTGGTCTCGGCAATGCGCTTCTCGAGTTCTGCCGGCTTCACCTGATCGGCCTTGGTCAGCACCACCTGATAGCTGACGGCGGACTTGTCGAGCGTCTTCAGCACGTCGAGGTCGACATCCTTGAAGCCGTGGCGCGAGTCGATCAGCAGGTAGACCCGCGCGAGGCTGCTGCGGCCCTGCAGGAAATCGTGGATCAGCTTGGTCCAGGACGCGACCTTGACCTTCGGCGCCGAGGCATATCCGTAGCCCGGCATGTCGACCAGCCGGAAGCCGAGATCCTTCGGGCCTTCGAAGAAGATCAATTCCTGGGTGCGGCCCGGCGTGTGCGACGTCCGCGCCAGCGCGTTGCGGCCGGTCAGCGCGTTGATCAGGCTCGACTTGCCGACATTGGAGCGGCCGGCAAACGCGACCTCGACGCCGGCCATCGGCGGCAGCGTCTCGATCGAGGGCGAGGCCCAGATGAAATCCCACTCGCCGGCGAACAGCTTTCGCGCCTGTTCGATCAGCTTCGCATCGGGGTCGGCGGTCATGCGCAAGCTTTCGGTTGTGGCGGACGCAGCGTTTTCGCCGGATCGTATCCCACAGTCGTCATTCCGGGGCGGGCGCAGCGTAAGCTGCGCGCGAACCCGGAATCTTGCAACATGCACTGTGGCGCGAGATTCCGGGTTCGTGCGCCTTCGGCTTACGCCCCGGAATGACGGACGAGAGACAGAGGCGGGGTTCGCTACGTCTTCTTCTCGACCGGCTTCTTCGCGAATGTCGATTTGATGTTGTCGAACAACTCCACCTTCACGCCGTTCTTGCGCATGATGTAGCCCTGCTGGATCACCGACAAGAGGTTGTTCCAGGCCCAGTAGATCACGAGGCCGGCCGGGAACGACGCCAGCATGAAGGTGAACAGCAGCGGCATCCAGTCGAAGATCATCTTCTGGGTCGGATCCGGCGGCGTCGGGTTGAGCTTCATCTGGATCCACATCGTGATGCCCATCAGGATCGGCCAGACGCCCAGCGCCAGGTAATAGCCGAGCACCGGAATCTGCGTCGGATCGAACGGCAGCAGCCCGAACAGGTTGAACAAATTGGTCGGGTCGGCGGCGGACAGATCCTTGATCCAGCCGAAGAACGGCGCGTGGCGCATTTCGATGGTGACGAACAGCACCTTGTAGAGCGAGAAAAATACCGGGATCTGCAGCAGGATCGGCAGGCAGCCGGCGACCGGATTGATCTTCTCCTTGCGGTAGATCTCCATCATCTCCTGCTGCTGCTTCTGCTTGTCGTCCGGATGACGCTCCTTCAGCGCCATCAGCTGCGGCTGGATCGCCTTCATCTTCGCCATCGAGGCGTAGGACTTGTTGGCGAGCGGCAGGAACAAGAGCTTGACCAGCACCGTCACCAGCAGGATCGCGACGCCGAAATTGCCGAACAGCCGGAAGAAGAAGTCGAGCGCCAGGAACATCGGCTTGGTGATGAAGTAGAACCAGCCCCAGTCGATCAAGAGGTCGAAATGGTTGAGGCCGAGCTGCTCGTCATAGCCGCCGAGGCCGGCGATCGGGAAGTTGATGCCGACCACGCTGGCTTCCTTGGCGCCGGCGAACAGCCGCGCATTGGCGGTGGCGGTGCCGCCGATCGGAACGGTGCGGGCGTCGAGCAGGTAGTCGGTCTGGTAGGTGCGGGTGCCGCCGACCTGGTTCGACGAAAACCGCGCCTTCAGCTGCGCGTTGGTGTCCGGCAGCAGGGCCGAGGCCCAGTATTTATCGGTGATGCCGAGCCAGCCATTGGTGACGTTGTCGAAATTGACCGCCTTGGCTTCGTCGATCTTGGAGTAGCCGTATTCCTGCAGGCCCTTGTCGCCGAGATAGCCGACCAGGCCTTCATGCAGGATGTAGTAGCCCTCGACATGCGGCGTGCCGTGACGCGAGATCAGCGCGAACGGATACAGCGTGACCGGCGCGTTGCCGACATTGCTGACGTCGTCCTTCACGCTGAACAGATAGCGGTCGTCCACCGAAATGGTGCGGCGGAACACCAGGCCTTCGCCATTGTCGAATTTCAGGGTGACCGGATTGGCCGGGGTCAGGCTGCCGGAACCCTCCTGCTGCCAGACCGTATTCTGGTCGGGAATCTTCACATTGGAGCCGCTGGCGGCGACCCAGCCGAACTCGGCGTAATACGCGTTCGGCGCGCCGGACGGCGAGAACAGCATGATCGGCGGCGACGACGGATTGACCGTGGTGCGGTATTGATTGAGCGACAGGTCGTCGATCCGCGAGCCCTTCAGCGCCAGGCTGCCGTTCAGACGCGGGGTTTCGATCTTGATGCGCGGCGACGCGGCGATGGCAGCCTCGCGATTGACCGGGGCCACTGCGGCTGCCGGGGCCGCAGGCGGCGTGCCGGACGGGGCGGCGCCGGGCTGCGGCGGAGCGCCCGGCGTGGCGGGCTGCGGCGTGGTCGTGGTCTGCGCCTGCTGGCTCTTGGCGGCGAGTTCGGCGGCGCGCTGCTTTTCCATCTGCGGGATGTTGAAGAAATACTGCCAGCCCAGCAGCACGAGGCCCGACAGGATGACGGCCAGAATGGTGTTGCGATTGTCGGTCATCGGTCAGGTCCGTCGTTCAATTCGGGTGTGGCGCACGGCGCTCGACGCGATCGAGCGCCGTGCGCAGGTCGTCGAGCATGATGGAAAAATCGCGGTTCAGCGCGGCTCGACGGCCGACTAGCACATAATCGCTGTGCGGTCGCATGGATAAGCCGGCGCGCTTCACCAATTCGCGAAGCCGCCGGCGGATGCGGTTCCGCTCGGGCGCGTTACCGACCTTTTTGGTCACGGTGAAGCCGACCCGGGCCGGGCCGTCATCGTCGCGGCGGCGGCGCTGCACGACAAAGGCGGGCCCGTTCGCCCGCGCCGCATTGGCAACGGCGATAAACTCCGCCCGCTGCCTTAACCGATCCATGATGTGATCTCGGGGAGGCCCGTTCAGGCGCTCAGGCGCTTGCGTCCACGGGCGCGGCGGGCAGCCAGCACCTTGCGGCCGCCGGTGGTCGCTAGCCGGGCGCGAAAGCCGTGGCGGCGCTTGCGCACCAGTTTGCTGGGTTGATAAGTCCGCTTCACGGGTCGTTCTCCGCTGACCGGGCAAGTTCGCCGAGGTAATTGAGGATAGTCCGGTGATGCTGGCTCAAATCCGAGCCGTGACCGGCTCCATTGAACCGCCCCGGTCGAGCCGGGCCATCGCGGACAGTTGGCGCGGCTTATACGGGAGCCTCCGGTTTTCGTCAATCGCACGCTCTGTCGCGCCGCGGTCCTTGGAAACGGCTTATTTCGTGGCGATATAGAGTCCTGGCGGCGCATCGATTGCGCATGCGCAAAAGCATCTCAGGACCATCGTGGCAGACGCCGAGAACCTCCCGGACAAGCAGCTCAGCGGGTTTATGCGGGGCCGCCTCGGGCTGTCCGGAAAACTGCTGCTGCTGACGATTCCGCTGGTGCTGATCGCCGAAATCCTGATCTACGTGCCCGCCATCGCCAATTTCCGGATGAACCGGCTGAACGACCGGCTTGCGGCAGCCAATACGGCCGCGATGGTGCTCGATGCCGCCCCCGGCGGCATGGTGCCGGAATCGCTGGCGCGCGAGATTCTCGCCAGCATCGGCGCCCGCGCCGTGGCGATCAAGACCGGCCAGCACCGCCGTCTCCTTGCCAGCGACGAACTGCCGCCCACCATCGGCCGTGACGTCGACATGCGCACCGAAACGCCGTGGTCGGCGATCGTCGAGTCGCTCGGGATGTTGCTGGATACCGGCAACGAGGCCATGCGCGTGATCGGGCCCGCCCCCGGCGGCGCCCAGTTCATCGAGGTGGTGGTCGACGAACTGCCGCTGCGCAAGGCGATGTACCGGTTTTCCAGCAACCTGTTCCTGGTCTCGATGGGAATCGCGATCCTGACCGCGGCGCTGGTCTATCTGGCGCTGCACTTCCTGTTCGTGCGGCCGATGCGCCGGCTGACGGCCAATTTGATCGCCTTCCACCAGAACCCGGAGAGCGCGGCCAGCATCATCGTGCCGTCGCAGCGCGGCGACGAGATCGGCGTGGCCGAGCGCGAATTGTCCGACATGCAGCGCGACCTGGTGTCGATGCTGCATCAGAAGAGCCGGCTCGCCGCGCTCGGCCTCGCGGTGTCGAAGATCAATCACGATTTGCGCAACCTGCTGGCCTCGTCGCAGCTGCTGTCGGACCAACTCGCCAGCGTGCCGGATCCGCGGGTGCAACGCTTCGCGCCCAAGCTGATGCGCTCGCTGGAGCGCGCCATCGCGTTCTGCCAGTCGACGCTGTCTTACGGCCGTGCGCAGGAGGCGGCTCCCGACCGCCGCATCATGCCGATCGAGCCGGTGATCGAGGAGGTGCGGGAATCCGCGGGGCTCGCCTCCGACGCGTCCATCACATGGGTCAGCGCGCTGGAGCGCGGGCTCACCATCGACGCCGATCCGGACCAGCTGTTCCGCGTGCTGCTGAACCTGGTGCGTAACGCCGCCCAGGCGCTGGAGAGCCAGCCGCGCGGCAATGCATCGACCCAGCAGATCCGCATCACCGGCCGCCGTGAAGGCTCGGTGACCATCATCGAAGTGTCCGACACCGGTCCCGGCGTGCCGCAGAAGGCACGCGATCACCTGTTCGAGGCGTTCCAGGGCTCGGCGCGGGCCGGCGGCAGCGGGCTCGGCCTCGCCATCGCCGCCGAACTGGTGCGCGCCCATGGCGGCGACATTCATCTGGTCGAGGGCACCATCGGCGCGACATTCCGGATTTCGATCCCGGACCGCCCGGTCGAACTCTATGCGGTGCGCGGCGAACGCGCGCGGGCCTGAGTTCGGGCCCGCGCTGGCGCGCCGCCGGTTTCTGACCTTGCCAAGCCGGTCCGGAGCCGATAGCTATGGCCCGCTTTCGCGACGCACCGCGTCCGCAGGCACGGCTCCGGGGCAACCCCGACCACAGTGACACGCGCCCGTAGCTCAGCTGGATAGAGCACTAGACTACGAATCTAGGGGTCAGAGGTTCGAATCCTTTCGGGCGCGCCACTTTTGAATCTGCATCCGATGCTTGGCTTGCAAGATCGACAAACCGCCGATCGGGGATGCCTTCCGCTCATCGCACCGCGCCTCAATGGTCGATATTCGACGTCACTGCGTTGCCGTCAGAATGACCGCGACGGTCTCGTCGGGCATGTCCCATGCGGGGAAGTGGCCGCTGGACTCGAACCAGTGAAGATCCGCCGACGGGAAGGCCGCTTTGGCCCGCGCCGCCTGGCGGGGCAGGCAAAGCCGATCCTGCCTGCCCCATCCGATCACGACGCGACCGACGGATTGCGCGGCTGGCCCGGTCTGCTCGGGGCCTGTAGCGAGATCGTGAACCAGCGCGTCGAATGTCGGCGTCGTGCTATATCCCGTGAGTTCGGTGGTCACGACATGCGGGTCGAGCGCCCATGGCCGCACCGAAAATTGTGCCAGCAACGCCGTGCGCGTCACGGCATATCGGCTGAGCGTCGGAAGCAGCGGTCGGGCCGCGCGCAGCAATCGTCCCGACAGCCCGACGGTCATCCTGAAAAAGGTCCGTTCCCAGCCGCGCCAGAAGCCACCCGGATCGAGGGCGACCACGTTGCCGACGCAGCCGCGCCGTGCAAGTTCGAGAACGATCCGTGCGCCCATCGAGCTGCCGACAATGTCGACGCCCGTCAGATCATTCGCCTCGAGATAGCGCTCGACGCTGCCGACAAGCCCGACGAACGTGCCGCTATTGCCTTCAGCCGGCGTGGCACCGTGTCCGGGAAGGTCGACAGCGATCACCGTGCGATGCGCGCTGAGCGCATCAAGGATCGTGCTCCACGATTGCCAACTTCCGCCGAGGCCGTGGATGAGCAGCAGCTTCGGCCCTGTGCCGCGTTGAATATGGTGCATGTAAAGCCTTTTGAGGTCCCGCAGACCCTAACGCACCAGATCGGCTTATGGGCCATTAATGAACCGGTCACGCGTTCCCGCGCGCGGTCCGGCCGCGCCGGTAATCGAAACCGGGATGGCCGCGACTGTGCATGGCGGACGCAAAGGACGTCCTCGTCAAACTCGGCCCAGCGTTTCGTCCCAGCCAGTCGAACATCCTGAGATCGCGCAGTCCGAAGGCTTTGGATAGTTCGTTGCGCTGCGGTCGATGCCGCCTCGGCCACAAGCTGCTTCAGGACGGCAGCAAGCCGACGCCGATTCGCTGCATCAGACGGGCCTGCGCGTGGGCCAGTTCGTCGCCGGACATGCCCAGGCTTGAAACCGCATCGGAGGCAGCAATGCCGGCAAAGCCATGAAGCGCGGACCAGACGAACATGGCATCGCGCCCGGCGTCGGTCTCCTCATTCCCTCCGTCGCCCAGCGGCCTTCGCGGCATCGATGACAATCGCTTTCGCAGAATATCGAACGCGCGGTGCGCTTCTTCCATCATGTCCGGAAACCTGTCGGGTGCAGGCAGCGGCGTGCCAAACATAAGCCGGTACTTCAGAGGGTTTGCCTTCGCGTAGGCGAGATACGCGATGCCCATATTGTAAAGGTCGCGCTCCGGATCGTCGCAGCGCGGCCTTGCTTCCAGATGCCGGGAAAACTCGCCGTAGGTCCGGGCGACCACTCCGGCCAGGATATGGTCCCGGCTTGCAAAGTGCTTGTAGGGAGCCTGGTGCGACACGCCGAGCCGGCGCGCGACCTCACGGATGCTCAGCGATTCAAGCCCGTCTTCGGCGATAATTCTGTAAGCTCCATCGAGGTAACGGTCTTTCGCGGCGCCTTCGAGGTCACGCGGGGCTTCGGTCTTGCTTTCACGTTCTCTGCGCATCCTGATGTTTCGTCATACCAGCCATAATGCGGCCCATGATCGCGGAGCGGGCGCGGCGCGGCAACATGGACAGCGAACCGCCAAGCACCTTGCCCAGCGCGCCGGGAGCAATCCGGTTGCGTCGCCCGAGCGCAGCCAGCGTCTGGGACGCTACAATCTCGGGGCTGTCCGCGCCACCCATGATCATGTTGGCCCGTTCGGCAAAGCCGCTGCGGACCGGGCCGGGCGCGCTTGCAAGCACATCGACGCCGCGCGCTGCCAGATCCGGCGCGATCCCTTCGGCAAGAGACTGCACGAAGGCCTTTGTGGCTGCGTAGGTTGCAGAGCGCGGCGCTCCCTGGAATGCCACGATCGAACTCATCAGAATGATGCCGCCGCGCCCGCGATCGGCTAAGCGTTCACCGAACCCTCGCGCGAGAAGTTGGACTGCGCGGCAATTCAGGTCGATCATCGCCAGTTCGTCGTCGGCAGGAATGGAAAGATAGTTTCCCGACGTCCCGAAACCCGCGGCCTGAACCAGCAATCCGGCATCCAACGGGGCGGTCCGCGCCAACAGCAGTTCCGGTCCGGCAGCGTCCGCGAGATCGGCGGCGATCACCATCGTGCCGATCCTGTGGCGACCTTCCAGTTCGCGCGCAATGGCTTTCAGTCGGTCTTCCCGGCGGGCGACCAGGACAAGGCTTGCCCCCCGCGCAGCCATTGCCCGCGCAAAGGCCTCGCCGATGCCGCAAGAGGCGCCCGTCACGATCGCCCACGGCCCGTAGCTCTGCAAAAAATCCGGTTGAGCGGCCATGCACGTTTCCTCGCAGAAGGTTGACGCCGTCTACCCGGTAGCATAACTCTGTTGTAGACAGTGTCAACCTAGGCCTTGGGAGCGCGATCATGCATGCCGAATGGCTCTACGTTTCGGTGACCGGGCTGTCGATCAAGTCCGCTTGGCATGCGCCGCCGCGCTTCTGGTGGCATGCGCTTCGGTCGATGGCACAGGCGCGCGCTGCCGAGGGCAATCTCTTTGCCGACGCCCGCATCGTTGAGGGGATCCACCACACGCTGACGGTCTGGCGCTCCGAAGCCGCAATGCGCGCCTATCTGCGAAGCGGGCCGCACCTCGTCGCCATGCGGGCCCTTGCGTCGATCGGGACAGGCCGCGTGCTTGGCTACACGTGCGCTGAAAAGCCTGGCTGGGATGAAGTCTTGGCCCGACTGGAATTGGACGGGCGCGCCGTCTGAGCGAAGACCGCCGCGCGCCTGCCGGGGAGCCGGGCTCACGCCCGGCGCGACTCCAGCGCCATCCGGATCGCCAGGCCGGCAAGCACGGTCCCCATCAGCCAGCGCTGCACCAGCAGCCAGACCGGCCGCGCGCCAAGAAACAGCGCGATCGATCCGGCGGCCAGCGCGATCAGCGCGTTGACGCTGACGCTGATGGCGATCTGGATAGCGCCGAGCAGCAGCGACTGAACCATCACGCTCCCGGCGGCGGGATCGATGAACTGCGGCAGCAGCGCCAGATACAGCATCGCGATCTTCGGATTCAGCAGGTTGGTCAGCAAGCCCATCGCGAACAGCTTGCGCGGGCTGTCGATCGCGAGACGGCGGACCTGAAACGGCGAGCGGCCGTTCGGCTTCACCGCCTGCCACGCCAGCCACAGCAGATAGGCGGCGCCGGCCAGCCGCAGCGCGTCATAGGCATAGGGCACCGCGAACAGCAGTGCGGTGATGCCGAACGCCGCACTCACCATGTAGAATACAAAACCGAGCGCGACGCCGCCGAGCGAGATCAGCCCGGCCATCGGCCCCTGCGAGATCGAGCGCGAGATCAGGTAGATCATGTTCGGCCCGGGCGTCAGCACCATCATCAGCGAGACCAGGGCGAAACCGAGCAGTGCGTCCGGCTGTGTCATCAGTGTGCCTCGTCCCAGTTGTTTGCCGCCCGCGCGTCGACCTGCAGCGGGACGTGCAGCAGCACCGCCGGGAACGGCGCGTCCTGCATCACGTGCTGCACGACGGGCAACGTCGCCGCGACCTCGTCGTCGGGCACCTCGAAGATCAGTTCGTCGTGCACCTGCAGCAGCATCTGCGCCGACAGTTTCTTCTCGGCCAGCGCCTCGTCCATCCGCGCCATGGCGCGGCGGATGATGTCGGCGGCGGTGCCCTGCAGCCGGGCGTTGATCGCGGCGCGCTCGTTGAAGGCGCGGATCGAGGCGTTCGACGCCTTGATGTCCGGGTAGTGGCACTTGCGGCCGAACAGCGTCTCGACATAGCCGTGGGCGCGGCAGAAATCGCGGGTCTCGTCCATGTAGGCGCGGATGCCGGGGAAGCGCTCGAAGTACTTCTTGATGTAGGCGCCGGCCTCCTCGCGCGGAATGCTCAGCTGATTGGCGAGGCCGAACGCCGAGATGCCGTAGATGATGCCGAAATTGATCGCCTTGGCGCGGCGGCGGATCTCGCTCGGCATGTCCTTGACCGGCACGCCGAACATTTCCGACGCCGTCATCGCGTGAATGTCGATGCCCTCCTGGAAGGCGGTGCGCAGCGCCGGCACGTCGGCGACCTCCGACAACAGCCGCAGCTCGATCTGCGAGTAGTCCGCCGACACCAGCTTGTGGCCCGGCGACGCAATGAACGCGCGCCTGATCTTGCGGCCGTCCTCGGTGCGCACCGGAATGTTCTGCAAATTGGGCTCGTTCGACGACAGCCGCCCGGTGGTGGTGGCCGCCAGCGCGTAGGTGGTGTGGACGCGGTGGGTCTGCGGATGCACATAGGTCGGCAGCGCGTCGGTGTAGTTCGAGCGCAGCTTCGCGACCTGCCGCCATTCCAGGATCATGCGCGGGAAGGCGTGGCCCTGTTCGGCGAGGTCGTCGAGGATCTGCGCGGTGGTCGACCACGCGCCGGTCTTGGTCTTGCTGCCGCCCGGCAGGCCCATCTTGCCGAACATGATGTCGCCGAGCTGCTTCGGGCTGCCCGGGTTGACGTCCTCGCCCGCCGCCTCGCGGATCTCTGCCTCGAGCCGCGCGGCGGTCTGGGCGAATTCGCCCGACAGCCGCGACAGCACCTGGCGGTCGATCGAGATGCCGCGCCGCTCCATCCGTGCCAGCGTGGTGATCAGCGGCCGCTCCAGCGTTTCGTACACCGTGGTCATGCGCTCGGCGACGAGGCGCGGCTTGAACACCCGCCACAGCCGCAGCAGCACGTCGGCGTGCTCCGCGGAATGCTCGGTGGCGCGCTCGATCGCCACCTGGTCGAAGCCGAGCTTGTTCTTGCCGCTGCCGGTGATCTCGCCGAAGCCGAGCGTCTTGTGACCGAGCCAGCGCTCCGCCAGCCCTTCGAGCCCATGCGCATTTCGTCCGGCGTCGAGCGCGTAGGACATCAGCTGCACGTCGTCGGCGTTCTGCAAGGTGATGCCGTGCTGCGCCAGCAGTACCGCGGAGAACTTGATGTTGAAGCCGATCTTCAACAGTCCTTCGGACTGCAGCAGCGGCCGCAGCGCCTCCAGCGCCTCGCGGGCGTCGATCTGGTCGGGCGCAAGGCCGTTGCCGAACAGCCCGGCTGCCTCGCCGGACTGTTTGTGGCCGAGCGGGATGTAGCAGGCGTCGTTGGGGCCGAGCGCCAAGGCCAGCCCCGCGAGTTCGGCCTGCATCGGATCGATCGACGTTGCCTTGGCCTCGAACGCGACATGGCCGGTGTCGTGGATGCGGGCGATCCAGGCCTGCAAATCGTCCAGCGTCCGGACGATCTTGTACGTGCTGCGATCGACCCGCACTTTTCGCGCTTCCTCGGCGCGGGAGGCGGCGAGGGTTTGCGGGGTGAGTTGGCTCAGCGCGCTCCCACGCTTACCGCCGTCGCCCCCGGGCTTGACCCGGGGGTCCATCGTCTTGGAAGAGCCTTGCGAAGCGGGATGGATGGCCGGGTCAAGCCCGGCCATGACGGGCTGGGAATCGGGCCGGCCGAATGGCGAACGCGCCGCGCTGACATTCGCCGCGTCCGCCTCGACATCCGACGGATTGACGTCGGCATATTCGGCGACCCGCCGGGTCAGCGTCGAGAATTCCATCGCCTTCAGAAACGCGATCAGCTTGCGCGCGTCGGGCTCGTGCACGGCGAGGTCGTCGAGCGGCACGTCGAGCGCGACCTTGTCGTCGAGCAGCACCAGCTGTCGCGAGATCCGCGCCTTCTCCGCATTGGCGATCAGCGCCTCGCGGCGCTTCGGCTGCTTGATCTCGGAGGCGCGGGCCAGCAGCGTGTCGAGGTCGCCATATTCGGTGATCAGCTGCGCCGCGGTCTTGACGCCGATGCCGGGCACGCCGGGCACGTTGTCGACGCTGTCGCCCGCGAGTGCCTGCACCTCGACCACCTTGTCGGGCGGCACGCCGAACTTCTCGATCACCTCGGCGATGCCGATGCGGCGGTCCTTCATGGTATCGTACATCACGACGCAATCGGTCACCAACTGCATCAGGTCCTTGTCGGACGACACGATGGTGGCGCTGGCGCCGCGCTCGCAGGCCTGCCGCACATAGGTGGCGATCAGGTCGTCGGCCTCGAAGCCGATCTGTTCCAGGCAGGGCAGGTCGAAGGCGCGCACCGCCTCGCGGATCAGCGCGAATTGCGGGATCAGGTCGTCCGGCGCCGGCGGCCGGTGCGCCTTGTAGTCGGGATACAGCTTGTTGCGGAAGGTGTGCTCGGACTTGTCGAAGATGATGGCGAGATGGGTCGGCCGGTTGTCCGGCGGCATGTCGCGCAGCAGCTTCCACAGCATGTTGCAGAAGCCGAGCACGGCATTGACCTGCAGCCCGTCCGACTTGCGGTTGAGCGGCGGCAGCGCGTGATAGGCGCGGAAAATATAGGACGATCCGTCGACCAGGAACACGTGGTCGCCCTTGCCCGGGGCTTTGGCGGCGACAGGTTTTGCGACGGCTGGCGAGGAGGTTTTCGGCATGGCCGCAACTTAAGGATTTTTGCGGCCAATGACACCCTGGAACAGGGCTTTGAGGGTGGATTCTGACGTCAGACGTTGTGCCCCGGACGCAGTGCATCACGCCGCCCTTCGCGGCGTGGTGCGCGGCTGAGCCGGGGGCCCGGTTGCGCGTTGTGCCAAAGAAGAAACCAGGGTCCCGGGTCGGCGAAACGGCACTGCGTGCCGCATCGCGCCCGGGACACGCAAACTATTCCGCGGCCTGCAGCGTGGCGCGCTTGCGCGGCGCGATCCAGAAGGCGTCGGGGCGTTCGAACAGGAAGCGCGCGCCGACCATCAGCGCGAGGCGCCAGATCGCCAGCGCGCCGGCGACGGCCGCGATGTTGACCAGCAGCGAGATCGTCCCGATGTCGAGGAAGGGGGCGAACTTCAGCAGCACCGCACGGGTCACCGCCATCGGCAGGAAGAAGGCGAGGTAGATGACGATGGAATGCTCGCCGCAGAAGCGCAGCCAGTCCATCCATTGCTTCCGCGCCAGCAGCGTGCCGGCGACGATGATGGCGGCGGCGCCGGCGAAGCCGAGCAGCAACGAGACCAGCGCCAGTTCGCTGCCGCCGTCATAAACCATCGCGGCATTGACGATCGCCCACATCGTCAGCCCGATGAGCGCCCACCCGGGCCGCGCCCGGGCGCGATCCGACAGCGCGAAGAACTGGTTTGCGAAGATGTAGCCGGCGTAGAAATAGACATAGCGCGCGCAGAACTCGTCGATGACGGTCCAGCCGGTCGCCACATGCGTCATCTCGAGCGCGGCGGCGATGCCGAGCATCAGCACCGGCGGCACCCGGCGCGTCGCCTTGGTGATGACGAAAAACACCGGCAGCAGGTAGATGAACCACAGCGTGCCGAACGGCTCGATGAAGGATTGCAGGTACAGCGCGGCGGCATGTCCCCAGCCGGCCTCGGCGGCAATGCCCGGCGCCTTGAAGCCGAACTGGATGGTTACCCACAGCACGTAGAAATAGAGGAAATGCACCACCTTGCGGTCGAGATAGGTGCGCCAGTCGCGGTCGATCACCACCGCGAGAAACAGCCCCGACAGCAGGAAGAAGTCCGGCATCCGGAACGGCTTGGCGAAGGCGACGAGGTGATGCATGAAGCCGGTGTCGCCGGCGGCTTTTTCGACGCCCAGCACCGAATGCATCATCACCACCATGATGATGCAGATGCCCTTGGCGTAGTCGACCCAGTCGATCCGCGGCGCGGTGGCTGGCATGGCGGCTGTGCCGTTTCCGGTCATCCTGTGTCCCTGTTCGACGCTTGTTTTGCGCATCATGACGCAAAGCGGTTGCTGGCTTCTTGATGCGATCAAGGAATGTGCCGGGTTTCTGCCGAATGTGATCGGTGCGGCTGGTGTGGTTAACGGGCCTTAGCAAATGTGCTCATGCGTCGTGGCCGGGCTTGACCCGGCCACCCATCCCCTTGCGAAGAGCGATGGATACGCGGGTCAAGCCCGCGTATGACGCGGTAGATGACGCGAATATTTGCCACCCCACTGCCGATTGACGACGTGCTGGGGCAACTCAGCGCGGCGCTGTCGCGCGGCACCACCGCGGTGCTAGTGGCGCCGCCCGGCGCCGGCAAGACCACGCGGGTGCCGCTGGCGCTGCTGGATGCGCCATGGCTGCAGGGCAAGAAGATCATCATGCTGGAGCCGCGGCGGATCGCGGCGCGCGCCAGCGCGGAACGCATGGCGAAGACGCTGGGCGAGCGGGTCGGCGAGACCGTCGGCTATCGGGTCCGGTTCGGCTCCAAGGTGTCGCGCGCCACCCGCATCGAGGTGGTCACAGAGGGCATCTTCGCGCGACAGATCCTCGACGATCCGGAACTCGGCGGCGTCGCCGCCGTGCTGTTCGACGAGTTTCACGAGCGTTCGCTCGACGCCGATCTCGGCCTGGCGCTCGCGCGCGACGCGCAGACCGGGCTGCGCGAGGACCTGCGCATCCTGGTGATGTCGGCCACCATCGACGGCGCACGGGTGGCAAGACTGCTCGGCGACGCGTCGGTGATCGAAAGCCTCGGCCGGGCCTTTCCGGTGGAGACGCGCTATCTCGGCCGCAAGCTGGACGCGCCGATGGAGCGGCAGATGGCCGACGCCATTGCGGCGGCGCTGCGCGAAAATCCCGGCTCGGTGCTGGCGTTCCTGCCGGGCGCCGCAGAGATCCGACGCACCCAGACCATGCTGGCCGAGCGCGTCCACGACGCCTCGGTCGAGATCGTGCCGCTGTTCGGCGCGCTCGACGCCGCCGTGCAGGACCGCGCCATCCAGCCCGCGCCGAAGGGCAGCCGCAAGGTGGTGCTGGCGACCTCGATCGCCGAAACCTCGCTGACCATCGAGGGCGTCCGCATCGTGGTGGATTGCGGCCTGGCGCGGGTGCCGCGCTACGAGCCCAACATCGGCCTGACCCGGCTGGAGACCGTGCGCGCCTCGCGCGCCGCGGTCGACCAGCGCCGCGGCCGCGCCGGCCGCACCGAGCCGGGTGTCTGCTACCGGTTGTGGGACGCGCCGCAGACCGCGTCGCTGCCGCCCTACACCCAGCCGGAAATCCTCAGCGCCGACCTGTCGTCGTTGGTGCTCGACCTCGCGCAATGGGGCGTCGCCGATCCTGCCACGCTGGCGTTCCTGGATCCCCCGCCGTTGCCGGCGCTGACCGAGGCCCGCGCGCTGCTGCGCGAACTCGGCGCGCTGGACGGCGACGGCCGCATCACCGACGAAGGCAAGGCACTGGGCGCGCTGGCGCTGCCGCCGCGGCTGGCGCGGATGATCGTCGATTCGCACCGGCTCGGCGCCGGCGAAGCGGCCGCGGAGATCGCCGCGATCCTCACCGAGCGCGGTCTTGGGGGCGACAGCGTCGACCTCGACGCACGGCTCGACCAGTTCCGCCGCGACCGCTCGCAGCGGGCGGGCAGCGCGCGTCAACTCGCAGAGCGCTGGGTGCAGCAGGTGGCGTCTTCACCCTCCCCCTTGCGGGCAGGGTGGCCGGCCGAAGTCCGGTCGGGTGGGGGTAGCGGCGAACGCAGTGCCCGCGGTACTGCCACCCCCGACCCCGGATCAAGTCCGGGGCAGGCTCCCTCCCCGCAAGGGGGAGGGGAGTTGTCGACGGGCGCGATGCTGGCGCTGGCGTTTCCGGATCGGGTTGCGAAGAACCGCGGCAATGGCAGCTTCGTGCTCGCCAATGGTCGCGGCGCCGCGATTGACCGCGCCTCCGCATTGGCGCGCGCGCCGTACATCGCGGTCGCCGAACTCACCGGCACCGCCGCCAACGGCCGCATCCTGCTCGCGGCGCCAATCGCCCAGGCTGACATCGAGCAGCGGTTTTCCGCCGAGATCCGCGACGCCGATGACGTGACGTTCGACCGTGCGGCCATGGCGCTGCGCGGCCGTCGGCGCCGCACGCTGCACGCCATCACGCTGTCGGAAGCCCCGGTCCCGCTGAAACCATCGGCCGAGACGGCACGCGTGCTCGCTGACGGTCTGGTGGCTGCGGGTCTCGACCGGTTGCCGTGGTCCAAACCGCTGCAGCAATGGCGTGGCCGGGTGATGTTCCTGCGCAAGGCGGAGGGCGTCGATAGTTCGTGGCCCGATATGTCCGACGCGGCGCTCGCTGAGGCGCGCGAGGCCTGGCTGGTGCCGGCGCTGTACGACAAGACCGCGCTGAAGGACATCTCCGCCGGGGACCTGTCTGAGGCACTGATGGCGCTGCTGCCGTGGGAACTGCGCGCGCGGCTCGATCGCGAGGCGCCGACGCATTTCGAGGCGCCGACCGGCACGCCGCTGGCGATCGACTACGAGGCCGAGCAGGGCCCGACCATCGCGGTGCGGCTGCAGGAATTGTTCGGGCTGACCACGCATCCGTCGGTGGCGCGCGGCGCGGTGCCGCTGGTGCTGGAATTGCTGTCGCCGGCGCATCGTCCGGTGCAGGTGACGCGCGACCTGCCGGGATTCTGGCGCGGCTCGTACGCCGCTGTCCGCTCCGACCTGCGCGGCCGCTATCCGCGCCATCCCTGGCCCGAAGACCCGGCCAGCGCGATGCCGACGCGGCGCGTGAAACCGCGCGGAACGTAACAGCCCGCCAACTGCTCGTTAACGCTTCGCTCATCCTGTTCAGCAAAACTATCAGCCGTGCAGCGTGGCGGCATCGCGCGGCACGGTGTGGCGTGGTGTGATCGGGGGCTGCTGAGTCCTCCAGTCTGAGTGAGCGTGATGCGGACTATCCTGATCTTCGCGGCCGTGCTGGTCGTTGCCGGCACCTTCATGGCGCAGATGGCGGACCGCATGACGTCGCCGACGCAGGCCCATGCCTCGACGCGGTCCTCACTGAGCGTGGCGACCACGGGCCGGGCCGGCAGTCGCAGCGTCAGCATCGGTCGCGATCATCGCGGCCATTTCCAGACCGACGGCAAGATCGACGGCCAGCGCATCAATTTCATGGTCGACACCGGCGCGTCGGTGATCGCACTTAATGAAAAATCCGCCGCGCAGTTCGGACTCCGTCCGTCGCGTGCGGACTACAATGCGACTGTCTCAACCGCCAACGGTACGGTGAAGGCCGCGCGCACCCGGCTCGCGATGGTGGACATCGGCGGATTGATCGTGCGCGACGTCGAGGCGATGGTGCTCCCCGACACGGCGCTGTCGGAAAACCTGCTCGGCCTATCGTTCCTGTCGAAGCTGAAGCGATTCGAATACGCCAACGGCCGCATGGTACTTGAGCAATAACCGCAGCGCTTTCTGAACATCCATTCAGTAAAATCTGCCTAAGATCCTCGGAACACTCCTCAATCTTCCGTGTTTCCTGTCTACTGAAACACAGGAGACTATCATGAAGCTTCGTTACGCCGCCTTCGCCGCCGCGCTTGCCGTTGCTACGTTCTCGGTCGGCTCGGTCGCCGCACCGACCAGCGCCGAGGCCCAGACTGTCGTCGTCAAGAAGGTCTATCGCGACGGCGGCCCGCGCGCCCACATGCGGATGCACCGCCACCATGATCGCCACATGCATCGCGCCCGCATGCATCGCGGCGCCGACAAGGTGGTGATCGTCAAGAAGCGCCGCTATTGATCGACGGCTCGCCGTCGCCTTGACGGCAGTTGTTCAAGCGAAGGGCCGGACAATCGCGAGATTGTCCGGTCTTTCCTTTGCCTGACGTCTGTCAGGCCTGGCCGATCAGCGCCTCGACTTCGGACCGCGAGGGGCACGCAAAGGCGCCACCGAACCGGGTGCATTTCAACGCGGCGGCGGCGGAGGCGAAGGTCAGCGCGTGCGGCAGATCGCGGCCCTCGGTGATCGCCAGCGCGAAGGCGCCGTGGAAGATGTCGCCGGCGCCGAGCGTATCGACGGCATCGACCGGGAATGCCGGAGTGACGCGGGGAGCACGCGTCGTCTCGTCCAGCCACAGCGTACCCCTCTCGCCACGTGTGACGGCGACAAAGGACGACGTCAGCGCGGCAACCTTGGCAAGCGCGTCGGACGCATCGCTTGTGCCCGAGGTCGCCTGCAGCGCGTCACTGGAAAAGATCAGATGCGAGGCCGCGTTCAGCAGCCCGTCGTGAAGCTGCATCGTGCTGTCGACATCGACCACCACCGCAATGCCGCGCTCTCGAGCCTCCGCGCAAAGCGCCGTTGCGAACGATGCGCAGCGGCTTTCGACGAGGATCGCGTTGCAATCCCGCAGCAGCGCGTCGGCATTGGGCAGCTCGACCTGCCACAGCGCCGGATCGCGGAAGGTGACGATGCTGCGCTCGCCGCCGGCATCGACCATCACCGCCGAGATCGGCGTCACCAGGCCCGGCATATGGACCAGCCCGCGGGATTGGACGCCTTGCTCTGCAAGCCTGTCGAACATGAATCGACTGGAGACCTCGGCGGCATCGCCCATCGGGCCGGTGAGCGCGGCCCGTCCGCCGAGCCGCGAGATGCCGATCGCGGCGTTGACGGCGTTGCCGCCGCAGATCTCGTCGAAATGGCTGGCGGGAATCTTCGCGCCGCGCGCCGGGACGGCCTCGACCCGGAACGTCAGATCGCGCACCGGAATGCCGATGCAGAGGATGCGCGGCCGCGCGACCATCACGGCTGCAGCCAGCGGCCGACCAGATGATGCGCGATCGCGAACGGATGCGGCCCGGCGAGGCCGTCCGGATGCGTTCGGTTCATCATTGCGGTTACCTCGGCGCGGTCGAACCAGCGGGCGTCTTCCAGTTCGGTGAGATCGACCGTGACGTCCTCGCTGGTGGCGCGCGCGGTGCAGCCGATCATCAGCGACGACGGATAGGGCCAGGGTTGAGTCATGTAGTAGGCCACCTCCGTGCAGCGGATGCCGGATTCCTCATAGATCTCGCGCTTCACCGCGTCCTCGATGGTCTCCGCCGCCTCGACGAAGCCGGCGAGGCACGAATACATGCCGGGCGGAAACTGCTTCTGCCGGCCGAGCAGGCACTTGTCTCCGTGGGTCACCAGCATTATCACCACCGGGTCGGTGCGCGGAAAATGCTCGGCCTTGCAACTCGGGCAATCGCGCTTCCAGCCGCCCTGCGACATCCCGGTGCGGACGCCGCAATTGGCGCAGTAGCCGTGGCGCTGATGCCAGGTGACCAGCGATTTCGCCATCGCGATCGCCGACAATTGCTCCGGCGGCACCACACCCTGCATCGCCATGCCGCGCAGTTCGGTGACGGCAACGTCATCGCGGGTCAGCAGCTTCTCGACGGCGGTCGCGGAGATCCCCATGCCGAACACCGCCGCGCCGTCGCGCAGGCCGAGAAAGACGGTGCCGGGATTGGCACCGAATTGAAGCGCCTCGTCGATGGTCAGCAGCGCGCGCGGGCCGGCGGCGTCCTGCTTCATCACCAGCGAATCGCGATGAACCACATAGGCGCGGGCGTTCGGTTGGCCTTCCATCGCGAACAGTTTCGCATCGTCGCAACGCAGATGCGCGGCGCGATCCAGTGTGTTCGAGATGAAGGCGGGCTGGCCGAGCGGGAAGGCGGGATTTGCGGTCATGATGAAGCTACCCGAGCCAGATCTTGCGCCGCAGCGCGCTGATGAAACTCTGCACCTCCTCGGCATCGTGCGGCAGCGCCGGCACCACGCCCCAGACCGGGCGCGGCCAGGCCGCGTCGCTGGTGCGGCGCGCGATGACGTGGACGTGCAGTTGCGGCACCACGTTGCCGAGCGCGGCGATGTTCAGCTTGTCGCACCGGGTGATCTCCTTCAGCGCCCGCCCGACCCGTGACATCTCGGTCATGAGCTGCGCCTGCTCGACCTCGCTGAGATCGATGATCTCGACCGCGTCCGGGCGGCGCGGCACCAGCAGCAGCCAGGGAAAATTGGCGTCCTTGATCACCAGCACGCGGCACAGCGGCAGGTCGCCGATGTCGATGGTGTCCTTTTGCAGCTGCGTGTGCAGCGACCATTCGGGTGCGGGCATGATGTTCCGGTGCGGCCTTGTCGACGAGGCTCTTGTTTCAACCGGCGTGGGGAGCCGGCAGGCTGTCATATCAAGCCGGATCGGCTCACGAAAGCCGACGATGCCCGATTCGTGCCCTGCCGACCGGCTGTCCGGCGGCGCTTGCATTCGGGCGGTTTTGCCTCCAAATAAGCCCCGGGAGATTGGCGGTGGACGAGCCACTCGCCAACCGGGTCAGGTCCGGAAGGAAGCAGCCCTAACGAGGTCCGGATCGGGTCGCTCGTCAGTCTCCTACCTGTTTTTTCGAGCGAATCCAGTGCTCGGTCGGCGGGTCGTTGCGCGCATAATGTTGCGCGCGACCTGTTCGGCGATCCGGCCCGAGAGATATCAATTGCGGATCGATCGATGACCGACGCCGGCGCGCCCGTTCCTCCGACGACAGACCAGAATGGCTTCGACCTCGGCAGCGCGCCGGAAGCCGGCAAGCACTATCGCGTGCTGGCGCGCAAATATCGTCCCAACAGCTTCGACGACCTGATCGGCCAGGAGGCGATGGTCCGCACCGTCTCGAACGGGTTCGAGACCGGCCGGGTGCCGCAGGCCTGGATCCTGACCGGCGTACGCGGCGTCGGCAAGACCACCACCGCGCGCATCCTGGCCCGTGCGCTGAATTACGCGCTCCCCGACGGCTCGGTGAAGGGCCCGACCATCCACATGCCGACGCCCGGCGTGCATTGCCAGGCGATCATGGAAAGCCGGCACGTGGACGTGCTGGAAATGGACGCGGCGTCCCATACCAGCGTCGACGACGTCCGCCAGATCAACGACAGCGTGCGCTACGCCCCGGCCAGCGCGCGCTACAAGGTCTACATCATCGACGAAGTTCACATGCTGTCGACGGCGGCGTTCAACGCCTTCCTGAAGACGCTCGAGGAGCCGCCGGAGCACGCCAAATTCGTGTTCGCCACCACCGAGATCCGCAAGGTGCCGGTGACGGTGCTGTCGCGCTGCCAGCGCTTCGATTTGCGCCGCGTCGATGCCGACGTGCTGATGACGCACCTGAACAACATCGCCGCGAAGGAAAACGTCGAGGTCGAGCCGGAGGCGCTCGGCATCATCGCCCGCGCCGCCGAAGGCTCGGTGCGCGATTCGCTGTCGCTGTTCGACCAGGCGATCGCGCATGCCGCCGGCACCGTACGCGCCGAGGCGGTGCGGCAGATGCTCGGCCTCGCCGACCGCACCCGCGTCATCGACCTGTTCGAGCAGCTGGCGCGCGGCGATCTCGCCAGCGCCTTCCGCGAGTTTCGCGAGCAGTACGACACCGGCGCCGATCCGATCGCGATCCTCAGCGACCTCGCCGAATTCGTCAATTTCGTCACCCGCGTGAAGATCGTGCCGGCGACCGCCGACAACGTCGCGTTCGGCGAGACCGAGCGGACCCGCGCGCGGGATTTCGCAACCAAGCTGTCGATGCGGGTGCTGTCGCGGATGTGGCAGATGCTGCTGAAGGGCATCACCGAAGTGCAGGGCGCCACGCGGCCCGCGGCGGCCGCCGAAATGGTGCTGGTGCGCATCGCCTATGTGGCCGACCTGCCGACTCCGGACGAAGCCATCCGGATGCTCGAGACCAACGGCGGCGGTTCGGCGCCGGCGATCGGCAGCGGCGCGGCGCCGAGCGTCGCGCCAACGGGGTCGCCGTCGATGCAGCCATCCGCGCCGCGCAGCCTGCCGCAGCGCGGCGGCGGCGGTAGCGAGGCCGCGCGGCCGCAGATGATGGCGCCGTCGCCGGAGCCGCAATCGGCGCCGGTGCTGCGGATCGCCACCTTCCCCGAACTGGTCGCGCTCGCCACCGAGAAGCGCGACCTGATGACCCGCGCGGCGCTGGAAGCCGACGTGCGGCTCGTGAAGATCGAGGACGGCCGCCTCGAGGTGGCGATGGAGCGCAGCGCGTCGCGCACGCTGATCAACGACCTGTCGCGCAAGCTCGAGCAATGGACCGGGCGGCGCTGGACGGTGATCGTGTCCAATGCCGAAGGCCAGCCGACGCTGCGCTCGCAGAACGAGGCGCAGAAGAGCCAGCGCGAACGTGCAGCGGAAGCCGATCCGCGCGTGCAGGAGGTGCTGGCGCGGTTTCCCGGCGCCAAGGTCGTCGAGGTGCGACGGCTTGCCTCCGAGCCGCCGGAATCCGATGCCACCAGTGACGACTCCGCCGATCCGTTCGACAGCGACGATTCGTAAACTCACTCCAGCAAGGGACAGGTCATGGCTGATTTCCTCGGCATGATGAAGCAGGCGGCGCAGCTGCAATCGAAGATGAAGGCGATGCAGGAGGAACTCGATCAGATCGAGGTGGTCGGGCTGTCGGGTGGCGGCCTCGTCAGCGTGCGCATGACGGCGAAGATGGACCTCAAGGGAATCACGATCGATCCGTCGCTGATGAAGCCCGAGGAGCGCGAGGTGCTCGAGGATCTGATCGTGGCGGCCTGCGGCGATGCCCACCGCAAGGCCGAGGCTGCGATGCAGGAGAAGATGCAGGCGCTGACCGGCGGCCTGTCGCTGCCGCCGGGGATGGGCCTCACCTGACATGGTGAGTGCGGTTGCCGGACCTGAAATCGAGCGCCTGATCCAGTTGCTGGCGCGGCTGCCGGGGCTCGGCCCGCGCTCGGCGCGGCGCGCCGCGCTGCATCTGATCAAGAAGCGCGAGGCGCTGATGGCGCCGCTGGCCGGCGCGATGCAGGTTGCGATCGAGAAGATCCAGGTCTGCAACGTCTGCGGCAACATCGATACGCAGAATCCGTGCACGCTGTGCACCGACCCGCGGCGCGACCCCGCGATCATCGTGGTGGTCGCCGATGTCGCCGATCTTTGGGCGCTTGAACGCGCCCATGCCACAAACGGACTTTATCACGTGCTCGGCGCGACGCTGTCGCCGCTCGACGGCATCGGTCCGCAGGATCTCACGATCGACGCGCTGGTGGCGCGTGCGCACGCGGCCCAGGTGACCGAAATCATCCTGGCGCTCAACGCCACCGTCGATGGCCAGACCACGGCGCATTACATCACCGACCTGCTGCAGGAGGCGGGGGTGAAGGTGACGCGGCTCGCCCACGGCGTGCCGGTCGGCGGCGAACTGGACTATCTCGACGAGGGCACGCTGTCGGCGGCGATGCGGCAGCGGACCCTGTTCTGAACGGATTGGAAGAGACTTGATGACGATACGACACTTCGCCAGAGCCTTTGCTTTGGCCATTGCCGCTCTCGCTTTGCTTCCCGGTGCTTCGCTCGACGTTCAGGCGCAGGGTCCTGCGCCAGCGCCGACTCCTGCGCCCGCGCAGGCAGCCATGAAGGTCGGCGATGTGCTGACCGGGCAGCTCAATGCGATGCGCGTGCGCGGCCCGAAGGGCAAGCGCGTGCCGACTTACCAGCTGGTCAGCGAGCCCCGCCGGCTGCCGCCGCCGGCCGGTCTGTGCAATCTCGAGACCGGGCCGCAGACCTTCCAGATCGTCACCTCCAGCGACGCCCAGGCGGCGCAGCTGAAGGCGTTCCTCGGCAAGCAGGTGTCGCTGAAAGTCAACGAAGTCGCCTGCGCCGAGGAAGCCGGCCAGATGAGCGAAGCTTTAGTGACGAAGTGGAGCATGGTCGGCAAGCCGTAACGCACTGTGCTCGACGAGCCTTCAGGCCGTTATTCCGGGGCATGAGCCGCGCAGCGGCGAAACCCGGAATCCCGCGACACGACGGGCGTTCCTTATTGCGGCGCGATTCCGGGTTCGCTCGCCAAGGGGCGAGCGCCCCGGAATGACGACAGTGCTACAATGCTTTCGCACAACGCGCCTACACCCGCACCTCGCCGACATCCGCAAAATGCCCGCGTCGCTGCAGCCAGGCCAGCAGGATCAGGCTCGGCACCGCGACCGCCACGCTGATGATGAAGAACGCCGGCCATCCGGTCGCTTCCGCGACGTAACCCGCGCCCGCCGACAGATACGTGCGCCCGACCGCCGCGAGCGCGGTCAGCAGCGCGTATTGCGTGGCGGTGTGCAGCGGGTTCTTGCACAGCGCCGAGAGGTAGGCGACGAAGATCACGGTGCCAATCGCGCCGGTGAAATTCTCCACCGAGATGGCGAAGGCCAGCGCCCACTGGTTAATGCCGACGGTGGCGAGCCACGCGAAGGCCAGGTTCGACAGCGCCTGCAGCACCGCGCCGATCCACAGGCTCGCCGCCAGCGAGTAGCGCCGCGCGACGAAGCCGCCCGCGAAGCCCCCGATCAGGGTCGCGGCGAGGCCGACGCCCTTCACGATCGCCGCGTAATCGTTGCGGGTGAAGCCGAGATCGATCACGAACGGCGCCGTCATGGTGCCGGAAAACGCATCGGTGAATTTGAACAGCACGACGAAGGCCAGCGCCGCCAGCGCGTCCTTGCGGGTCAGGAACTCGGAGAACGCGCCGACCGCTGCGCGCATCACCCGCACGAAGGCGCTGTCGCCGTGGCTGGCTTTCTCCGCGGCCGCCGACTGCTCCGGTTCGGTCGCGATCAGCGCGGTGATGGTGCCGACCAGGACCATCGCCGCCATCGCCGCATAGCCCCACATCCAGGCGTTGGATCGCGCCAGACCGGTGCCTTCGAAGGCGCTGACCAGAAACAGCACGCCGGCGGTCGACACCAGCATGCCGATCCGGTAGGCGGCGACATAGGACGCCATGCCGGCCGCCTGCTCGCTTTCCGGCAGGCTTTCGACACGGAAGGCATCGACCACGATGTCCTGGGTCGCCGACATTGCTGCCACCAGCAGCGCGCCGAGCGCCACGAACAGCGGCGATTTTGCGGGGTCGGTCAGCGCCAGCAGCAGGATGGCGGCGATCAGCAGCAGTTGCGAAAACACCAGCCAGCCGCGGCGGCGGCCGAAGCGGCGGGTGAACAGCGGCACGTGCAGCGCATCCACCAGCGGCGCCCAGAGGAATTTCAGCGTATAGGGCGTGCCGACCAGTGCGAACAGCCCGATGGTGCCGAGGTCGACGCCGGATTCCCGCATCCACACCAGCAGCGTGGAGCCCGACAGCGCCAGCGGCAGGCCGGAGGAAAATCCCAGCACCAGCACGATCAGCACGCGCGGCTGCAGATACACCGCGAACGCCTCGCGCCAGGAGGCGCGCGGCTTGGGCAGGAGGGTCGGGTCAGGCAGGCTGTCCGGCGCGCTGGTCATGCCGCAGTGCTAGCAGATTCGGACGAGGTGAGGACGCCATGCGCATTCGCCGGCGATGGCAGCCTCGGTCGCCGCAAGCCCGGATTGACCACGGCACGGGGCCGGCTTAAATCCCGCCACATGGCCCTTCGCGAGATTATCATCCTCCCCGACAAGCAACTGCGGCTGGTGTCAAAACCGGTCGACACCGTCACCCCCGAGGTGCGGCGGCTGGCCGACGACATGTTCGAGAGCATGTACGACGCGCCCGGCATCGGCCTCGCCGCGATCCAGGTCGCGGTGCCGCTGCGGCTGATCACGATGGACCTGGTGCGCAAGGAAGGCAGCGGCAAGAGCGAACCGCGGGCCTTCATCAATCCGGAGATCCTGACGTCCTCGGAGGACATGAACGTCTACGAGGAAGGCTGCCTGTCGATCCCGGAATATTATGCCGAGGTCGAGCGCCCGGCGCGGGTGCGGATCCGCTACACCGACCTCGACGGCAAGACCCACGAGGAAGACGCCGACGGCTTGTTCGCCACCTGCATCCAGCATGAGATCGACCACCTCAACGGCGTGCTGTTCGTCGATTATCTCTCGAAGCTGAAGCGCGGCATGGTGATCAAGCGCTTCGAGAAGGCGGCGAAGCGGGCGGGGTAGCCGTTATTGCACAGTCGGAACTCGTATGATATCATTGATATCATGGAGTGGAAATGGCCGATCTTCTTATTCGCGACATCGATCCAGAATTGAAGCGCCGTGTTGAAGAACGGGCGCTCGCGCACCGACGGAATCTGTCCGACGAGGTCAAGGCGCTGATCCGGACCGGCCTGACCGTGCCAGAAGAAGACATGAAGTTGGGCACATGGATCTCCAGCCTGGTCCGGCCTGAAGATCGCGGCGACGACCTGATTTTCGAACACCCCGCCAAAATGCGGCCGCCGCCCGACTTCGAATGATCCTGCTGGATACCAACGTTGTCTCGGAGCTATGGCGTCCAAAACCGAATCCGGCGGTTGTTGGCTGGGTCGATGGGCAACCGAGACTGACGCAATATCTCTGTACCCCGGTTATCGCTGAGTTGCGGTTTGGTATTCAGCGTCTGGCAGAGGGTGGACGAAAGAACCGATTAGGCGCAGCTGCCGATCATCTGATCGAGGGTTTTCGCGGACGCATTCTAAATTTCGATGTGGCCGCAGCTGATCAGTTCTCTCGCATCAGCGCAATTCGTGAGCGAAACGGACGTCGTCTAGAGCCGATGGATGCGATGATCGCCGCAGTTGCTCTCGCGCACCAAATGACCTTGGCCACCCGCAACACCGATGACTTTACGGGCATTGGCCTCGACTTCATAAACCCGTTCGCGCCGATCGTCGGCTAGCTGAACTCAACCGGGCCATTCAATGCCGCTTCGCCTGATCTTCATGGGCACGCCCGATTTTGCGGTGCCAACCCTGCTGGCGCTGGTCGGGCATGGCCACGACGTCGTCGCAGTCTATACCCGCGCGCCGAAGCCGGCCGGGCGGGGCATGAAGCTGCAGCCGACGCCGGTGGAGCAGGAGGCGCGGCGGCTCGGCATTCCGGTGCTGACGCCGAAGACCTTGCGTACGCCCGAGGCGGAGGCCGAACTGCGCGGCTTCGAGGCCGATGCTGCGGTGGTGGTGGCGTACGGCATGATCCTGCCGCAGGCGATCCTCGACGCCCCGAAACTCGGCTGCTTCAACCTGCACGGCTCGCTGCTGCCGCGCTGGCGCGGTGCGGCGCCGATCAACCGCGCCATCATGGCCGGCGACACCGAGAGCGGCGTGATGGTGATGAAGATGGACGCCGGCCTCGACACCGGCGACGTCGCGATGGCGGAACGGATCGCCACCACCGACGCGATGACCGCGGCCGATCTGCACGACGCGCTGGCGCCGCTCGGCGCCGACCTGATGGTGCGCGCGATCGGTGCGCTGGAGCGCGGCCGGCTGCAACTCACGCCGCAGAGCGCGGACGGCGTCACCTACGCCGCCAAGATCGACAAGGCCGAAGCCCGGATCGACTGGAACCAACCGGCCCGCGCCGTGCTGCGGCACATCCACGGCCTCTCGCCATTCCCAGGTGCCTGGTGCGAAATGCCGATCGAGGGCGCGGCCGTCCGTATAAAAATTCTGCGCTGCGAGCTGGCGGCGGGGTCCGGCGCGCCGGGCGAACTGCTGGACGATCGACTGACCATCGGCTGCGGCGACGGCGCCATCCGCGTGCTGCAGCTGCAGCGCGCCGGCAAGCAGCCGATGCAGGCCGACGAGTTCTTGCGCGGCACGGCGCTGCCGCCGCGGCTCCGGCTAAGCTGATTGCGCTGTTGCTCAGGCGGGCTGCAGCGCCAGCCAGCGATGTTGCCGGGAGTCAATCTTCCGGGGAAGGTCGCCGTCGGCCACGCTGACCAGATCGGTATGGGCAAAGCCCTTGGAGTAATCGAGGATCGAGACGAATTCCGGCACCGCCCGCAACACGGCAACGTCGGCGTCCGCCGGGCGCGGCATCGTGGCGTATTCGGGATAGCGCCGCAGCAGCACTTCGATCGCGCGGTCGATCTCCGCCTTGTCGTCGACCACCGTCACATGGGCCGAGAGCGACAGGCCCTTGATCTGCAACGGCTGCGGATAGTCGTTGCCGATGGCGATCGAGACGCGGGAGTCGCGCGTGATGTTGGTGAACTTCTGGCTGCCGCGGCCGATGAAACAATAGATCAGCAACCCGTCGTTGGCGTAGCCGACGATGGTGGCCTGGGGCCAGCCGTCGGCGCGGTTGGTGGCCAGCGTCATAATACGATGCGAATCCAGCAGCGTGATGATTTGGTCCTTGAATTCCCGGTTCATCGCGTGCACCTCCGGTCACTGACCGGGTCACATTGGACGTCCGCCGCCGCTTTGCCTTGAGGTGCATCAACCTTGCCGCGCTACAAGCTCATCATCGAATATGACGGCGCGCCGTTCTGCGGCTGGCAGATCCAGGAGAACGGGCCGTCGGTGCAAGGCGCGCTGGAGACGGCGGTGAAGGCAACCTGCGGTGCGTTCGTGCGGGTCCACGGCGCCGGGCGCACCGACGCCGGCGTGCACGCGCTGGGGCAGGTGGCGCATTGCGACATCGACAAGCCGCTGCCGGCCGGCCGCTTGCGCGACGCGCTGAACGCGCATCTGCGGCCGCATCCGATCGGCGTGCTGTCGGCCGAGATCGTGGCGGACGATTTCGAGGCGCGGTTCTCCGCGATCAAGCGGCACTACGTCTATCGCATCAGCAATCGACGGGCCAACCTTGCGCTTGACATCGGCAAGGTCTGGCGCGTCGCCAAGCCGCTCGACGCCGACGCGATGCATGAAGCGGCAAAGCGACTGCTCGGCAAGCACGACTTCACCACCTTCCGCGATACCGAGTGCCAGGCCGCATCCCCGGAGAAGACGCTCGACCAGCTCGACGTCGTGCGCGATGGCGATAGCATCACGATCGTAACGTCGGCGCGTTCGTTCCTGCACAGCCAGGTACGGTCGATGGTCGGCTCGCTGGTGTGGGTCGGCGAAGGCCGCTGGCGTGCCGACGATCTCGCCGCCGCGCTCGCCGCGCGCACCCGCGCTGCCTGCGGCCCGGTCGCGCCGCCGGACGGGCTGTATCTGGTTCGGGTGGATTATTGAGACATCCGGCAGCGCCGGGCCGGCGCGCGGGGGTCACCGTCCCGCGTTGAGCTCCCTGAGTTCATGAATGCGGCGGCGACGGCGGGTGGTGGCAGCGTCGATCAGCATCCGGCCGGCCCAGCGATACACGTTCCATTCGCGGACCTGATCACGCATCTGGCGCATGCGCTCGCGCTGCTCCTGCGCCGGCATCCGCAATGCGGCGTCGATGGCCGAGGCCATGTCCTGCACGTGATACGGGTTGACGATCAGCGCCTCCGACAATTCGCGCGAGGCGCCGGTGAAGCTCGACAGCACCAGAACGCCCTGGTCGTCATCGCGCGCCGCGACGAATTCCTTCGCCACCAGGTTCATGCCGTCGTGCAGGCTGCTGACGATGCAGACGTCGGCGGCCCGGAACAGCCTAAACACTTCGGTCGCCTCGTGGTGGCGGACCAGCAGATGGATCGGTGTGAAGCTGTCGTCGCCGTGGCGCCGGTTGATGTCCTCGACCAGCGCCAGCGCCTCGGTCTGCAGCAGGCTGTAGCTTCCGAGCTTGCTGCGGGTCGGCGCGGCGACCTGGACGAAGGCAAATCCCCGCTTGAGCGATGGGTTGCGGGTCAGCAGTTCGTCGACCGCCTTGATGCGATCGAGAATTCCCTTGGTGTAGTCGAAACGTTCGATGCCGACCGCGAGCTTGACGTCAGTCGCCAGGCCGAGCGCCGCGCGGACGTCGGCGCGGCATTGCTCGACCGGCGGCTGGCCGTCGAGGGCCTTCGGGGGCCACTCGATCGAAATCGGATAGGGCCGCACCATCGACTCGTGGCCGCCGAGCGTCACCGTGGCGTGTTCGCGGTCGATCCGGCTCTCGACGAAGCGGTCGACCGTTTCGAAGAAGTTGTTGCAATGGAACTGCGTGTGAAATCCGAGGATGGTGCTGCCGAGCAGGCCGTCGATGATCTGTTCCTTCCAGGGACAGATGCTGAAGGTCTCGGCGTTCGGCCAGGGAATGTGCCAGAAGGTGATGATGGTGGCCTTCGGAAGCAGCCTGCGGATCATGCGGGGCGCCAGCGCGAAGTGATAGTCCTGCACCAGGACGATCGGATCCTCGGTCCTGGCCTCCTGCGCCACCGCATCGGCGAAACGCTGGTTGACGATCTCGTAGGCCTTCCAGTCGGACTCGCGGAACTGCGGCCGCACGAAGGCGATGTGGCAGAGCGGCCAGAGTCCTTCATTGGCAAGACCGTAATAGTAGCCGTCCTGCTCCTCGTCGCTGATCCAGATTCGCCGCAGCGTGTAGGCCGGATCGGCCGGTGGAACGGCGATGTGGTCGGCGGCGTCGACCGTGGCACGGTCGGCGCTGCCGCTGCCATGCGCGATCCAGGTGCCGCCGCAGGCGCGGATGACCGGCTCGAGCGCCGACACCAGGCCACTGGCCGGCGTCTGCATCACGACGGCGTCGTCGGCCTGATTGTGGATGTAGGGCTCGCGGTTCGAGATCACGATCACCTCGGCGCCGGGCAGCGCGCCGTGCAGCAGGTCCTGCAGCGCGGCGGGCGACCAGTCGATCTGCCGGCCGCCGATTGCCTCGCGGCCGCCCTCGATCTCGCTCAGCAGCTTCTTGATCTGGCCGTCGATCGAGGAGCGGTCATGCGCCGGCGCCGGCGGCGTCGCCCCGGAGCGCAACTCGTCGACGGCGCGGCGCAGCGACGTCATCCAGCCGCGCAGCACCGCGATCACGAAGATCGCAGCGATCCCGGCAATCACCAGCGCAATGCCGGCCAGCGCCGCGAGGATCAACGCCTGCGCTTCCCCGGACCTCGCCTCGATGAAACTGAGATCGTGCAGAACGACCAGATACGACCGCCGATTGCCCTCGCCGACTGGAAACGCGGCGACCAGGATGCGCCGGCCGTCGCTGAGCACCGTGGAAAAGCTCTCGGCGTCCGAGCGCGCGACGTTCTCGCAGGAGAACGTGCGGGGCATCAGGCTGGTGGGCCGCACCAGCCGGCCCGCCTCGTCGCACAGCCCGACGGCGAGAATCCGCTGGTCCAGCGCGACACCCTCGAACACGGCCGCCAGCCGATCGATTGCGCCATCGTCGAGCGCGCGGAGGATCGACGGCTGGATCGCGTTGTGGACCATCCGCGAGCGTGCCTCGACATCGCTCCGCGACCATTGCTCCACCAAGTGCCGCGACAGCGGCGCGGCGACCAGCGCCATCGCAATCGTGACGATCACTCCGAGCGCGACGTAAGCGATAATTCTGTTTCGCATCCAGTCTCCAGACAGTCCGGGACGACCCTATTGATCCCGGATCCTCCTGTCGAACAGACCGGACGCGCGCATCGCGGCCATCGGTCGCGCCGGCGTGGGACCGCATGACGGCATGTCAGGTCCGGCCCGGCGCCAGCGAGACTGGAGCGGGCGGAGGGAATCGAACCCTCGTATGCAGCTTGGGAAGCTGCCGTTCTACCATTGAACTACGCCCGCGATCGCAGACCATGATCTAGCCGAGACCGGGACGTTCGCCAAGCCGGTTGGCAGCTTCCGGCGGGGCCACGTTGGGTTGCCCTGCGTCACTGCAGGCGAAGCAGAGCGATCCGGGCCGCGGCGCGCGGACCGGATTGCGGCCCCGCGGGAGGCTGTCGGCGATGACCGCCGCCGCGGTCGTGCGACCGTTCTCGCCGGGGACCACCCTGCGGAGATTCCAGATGCGGCCGGAAGCGCCGGTGTTATAGTCCACGCCAGTATGACGTGGCGTGGGTACACAGTGTTCGATACGACGGTCGGCCGGTGCGCCATCGCATGGGGCGCGGGCGGCATCGTCGGCGTGCAGTTGCCGGACGCGCGCGAGATCGATACGCGGCGCGGGCTGCTGCGGCGGTTTCCCGAGGCGCGCGAGAGCCGGCCGTCGCCAGGCGCCGAGCAGGCCATCGAGATCATCGTCGCGCTGCTGCGTGGGCAGGCCAGCCAGACGTCCGACCTGCTGCTCGACCTGGACGGCGTGGTCGCTTTCAACCGGCGCGTCTACGAGATGGCCCGCATGATCCCGCGCGGCGAGACGATGACGGTAGCCGAACTGGCCAAACGGCTGGGTGCATCCGGCGCGGTGCATTCGGTGGCGCAGGCGCTGGCGCGCAATCCGTTTCCCGTGCTGGTGCCGTGCCATCGCGTGCTCGCCGCCGCTGGCGATCCCGGTCCGGCCTGCGCCAATGCGGGCGTCATCAGCAAGCGCCGGCTGCTGTCGCTGGAAGGCGCCGGACCCGGCGCCGCGCCGAGCCTGTTCGACGCGCTGCTGGTTGCCCGGCCACGACCCGCCGGCTAAAATTCCCGGATGACGGCGACCACGCTTTTGCACAGCGGCGCGATCCGCGTCACCGACTATCGCTGCAGCGCCGGGCCGCACGACGTGCCGTTCGTCGAGCAGCACGCCGTTCACTCGATCGCCTTCGTGCGCCGCGGCAGTTTCGGATGCCGCACGCTCGGCCGATCGTTCGAACTGGTGCCGGGCGCGGTGCTGGTCGGCCATCCCGGCGACGATTACATCTGCACCCACGAGCATCACGCCGGCGGCGACGAATGCCTGTCGTTCTCGCTCGCGCCGGACCTGGTCGACACGCTGGGTGATGACGCAGGGATCTGGCGCCGCGGCGCAATGCCGCCGCTGGCCGAACTGATGGTGTGGGGCGAGCGGGCGCAGGCCGCGGTCGACGGCCGCAGCGATATCGCGCTCGACGAGATCGGCCACGCCTTCGCGCATCGCTTCGTCGCGCTGGCCGGCGGGTCCGACCACGGCGCGCGGCAGCCGAACGCGCGGGACCGCCGGCGCGCGGTCGAGGCCGCGCTGTGGATCGACGCGCATGCGGCGCAGGCGATCGATCTGGAACGCGCCGCCGCCGCAACGGGGCTCAGCCCGTACCATTTCCTGCGGCTGTTCTCGCATGTGCTCGGCGTGACGCCGCATCAATATCTGGTGCGCGCGCGCCTTCGTCATGCGGCGCGGCTGCTGCTCGACCGCGAGCGGACGATCACCGATATCGCCTACGACGTCGGCTTCGGCGACCTGTCGAATTTCGTCCGCAGCTTTCGGCGCGCCGCCGGGATGTCGCCGCGTGGATTTCGGGCGGCGTCGCGCGCCGACCGCAAGAATGTCCAAGTCCGGCTGGCGGCGCCCTCGCTAGGCTGATTTCCGAGGCGCAATCCCGCGCCAACGGAGATCATCATGTACGACCACATCGGATTGAAAGTCGGCGACCTCGACGCCAGTGTGCGCTTCTACACCGCGGCGCTGGCGCCGCTCGGTTATGTGCTGTGCTCGCGCGACGACAGCGGCGCAGGCTTCGGCCCGAAGGACGCGCCGGCGCTGTGGCTCTATGCCGACAAGGCCAAGGCCGGGCGCGGCGCGCATGTCGCGTTCCGCGCGCCGGACCATGCGGCGATCAAGAAGTTTCACGCCGCAGGGCTGAAGGCCGGCGGCCGCGACAATGGCGGCGCCGGGCCGCGCGCGGACTACAGCCCGACCTATTACGCGGCGTTCCTGATCGATCCGGACGGCAACAATGTCGAGGCGGTCTGCGCCTGACGCAGCCCGCCCAAAAGAAAACGGCGCGCCTTTCGGGCGCGCCGCTTGTCGTGTTGAAGGTTACGCTTACCGGCGCGGCGGGGCGGTGCCGGGGGGCGGCGGCGGCAGCGAGGCGGTGCCGCCGCTCAGCAGCGGCGTGATGTTGCGGATGGTGACGCGGCGATTCTGCCGCTCCGCCGCATCGGTCTGCACCTTCAGATACTGCTCGCCATAGCCCTGCGAGGTGAGGTTTTCAGCCGGCACCTGGAATTGCTCGGTGAGCAGCTGCGCGGCGGCCTCGGCGCGGCGGTCCGACAGCGACAAATTGTCGATGTCACTGCCCACCGCGTCGGTATGACCCTCGATCAGGAACACCAGCTTCGGGTTGCGCGAGATCGCCCGGTTCAGGCCGTTCGCGATGACCTGCAGCTTCTGGGCCTGGTCCGGAGGAATCTCCCACGAGCCGAACTCGAAGGTGATGGTATCGAGATCGATGCTCGGCATCCGCTGCCGCACCGACGGGCTGTATCGGATCTCGTCGAGTGTGTAGCGACGCTCGAGCCGTTCCACCGGCGGCGCCATCAGCGTGTCGTAGATCAGCTCCGGATCGGCGCCTTCGGCCTCGACAATGTAGCGGTTGCGCGGGATGCGCAACACCGGGGGCGGCAGGTCGACATAGAACCCAACCTGTCCGCGCGGGCGGTAGGAGTTGTCGATGATGATCACCTCCTGGCCGCGATTGTCGCGGCGGACGCGGCGCAGCAGCCGGCCATCGCGATCGTTGACGGTGATGATCTGGGTGCCGTCGGGACGCACCACGATGGTGCGGCTTTCGTTGCCGACCTGCTCGGTGCGAACGTCCCGCGCGCCGTAGCGGAAGCGGTCGACCTCGTTGTGACGGATGAACGAGCGGCCGCCCGGATCCTGCACGATGATTCGGCCGGGTTCGGTGAACACGGTTCGGCCATCCTGCTGGGTCTCGCGACGCTCGCCGCGGAAATCGTCCATCCGGCGTCCGCCCTGACGGGCATCGCCGGGCGCGATTGGCGCGGCGGTCTGCGGCGGCGGGGCCGGGGGGATCGGCGCGGTAACGGTGGGAGGCGGGGTGCGTGCCAGCGGAGCCTCGCCGGCCGGCAACCCGGTGCGGGAGCCGGGTGCACCCTTGTCCATAGGCGCCGCACCCGGCGGCGGCGGTGCGATGCCGGGTTGGGGCGCTGGCGCGCCCGCGGGGCCGGCGCCGGGGGCCTGGCGCGGCGCACCGTCCGGTCCCAGACGGCTACGTCCGCCTGGGGCGCCTGGAGGGGGCGATCCCGGAGGCGCGCCCGCTGCGGGCGGGGCGGCTGCCGGAGGCGGCGTTGCTGGCGCAGCCGGGGCGACAGCGGCCGGAGGGGCGACTGCTGCGGGCGGTGCTGCCGCAGGCGGCGCGGCGGCCGGAGGCGGAGCGACCCGCTGGGCAGGAGCTGCTGCAGGGGGCGCAGGCGGCGTCGGTGCGGCGGCCGGCGGCGCTGAGGGCGCGACTGGAGCGGCAGGCGCAACTTGCGCCGGAGCACGGCGTTCGCCGGCGCCGGGGCGTTCACCGCCGGGCGGTCCGGTGCGATCGCGCGGCTCGCGCGGGGCAGCGCCGGCCGGCGGCTCGGGGCGTTCGCGACGCGGTGCGGCGTCGGGCGCCGCGGCTGGCGGTGCTGCGCGGGGCGCGGGCGCGGCTGCGGGCGGAGCGGGAGGCGGCGGTGGCGCGGCAGCCGGCGGCGGAGCGGCGCGCGGTGCCGGCGGCGGAGGAGCGGCGGCCGGCGGAGCGGGACGCGGCGCAGGCTCGGCAGCGGGCGGGGCCGCGGCCGGCGGGGCCGCGCGCGGAGCAGGTGCGGCGGCCGGCGGCGCGCCAGGGGGCGGCGCTGCACCCGGCGGCGGACCGGGCGGACGCGGACGCTCGCCACGCGGTTGCTTTGGCGCACCTTCGGCCGGTTCGGCGGCAGGAGCGGGCGCAGGCGCTGCCTGAGCGATTTCGAACGTCGCGGACTGCGCGTGCGCGCTGAGCGTTGCGAACTGCCAGGCTGTCAGCGTGGTGGTAGCAAGCAGCGCTAATCGGAATGTGGTCATGATGGCGGGCATCCTTGGGAATTTGTTTTTTTGCAAACGCGTTTCCGCGTCGGGCGATCGATCAACGGCCAGCGGTGGGGCCGCAATGTGGCGCGCCACCAGGTATTTTTCGCGACGCCTCAACGAGGAATGCGGCGCTATTCACGCCGCATTCAGATCATCGCTACGTGTTGCGATCATTCACATGACAGCTGGGTTCGGTGCCCCAGGCGTGTCCGGACCGCGGGCCGGCACTTCCTCTGGAGACGCTGGAGGTAATTCCTGCGGCTGCGGTGGCGATCCCGGTTCGTCGATCGGCGGCGGGATATCTGGCTGTCCCGGATTTCCCGGCGGCACGCCGGCCGGCGGCTCGGTGGGCTGACCGGGCTGGTTCTGCGGCACTTCCTGCGGATCCGGCATCAGATCGAGACCTTGGCGTTGGTGCCGAGATCGGGACGCGTTCCGGTCGCAGCGGCGACCGCCATCTTGACGTAGCTGACGATGGTGCCCGGCGAATCCCAGTATTCGGCTTCGTCCGGAATCACGCGCAGCACGCGGATGTTCGGGTCTTCTGCGCTGTCCCACCACGCCTTGGCTGGCGTCGAGAACAGCTCCTTGATCAGGGCGCGATCGTTCGACACCGTCGCAACGCCGCTGACCGAGACGTATTTGTGTCCGCCGGTGTCGGCGAAGCTGAGATTGACATGCGAGTCCTTGGCGATCTCGTCGTCCTTGTGGCGACGCACGTCGGTGAGAAACAGGATCTCGTTCTTGTCGGGCTCGACATGCGCGCTCATCGGCCGCGCGCGCAGCTTGTCGCCATCGCGGGTGACGAGCATCGCAAAACCGATCTTCGTCATCAATTCCCAGGCGCGCTTGGCGTCGCCCTGATTGTGGTCGCCCGTCATCGTGTTCCTCCGTTGCTGAACGAGCGATAACGGGACGGTCGGGCCGAGGTTCCCGCCGGATCAGACCGACAGTTTGCTGTCGGTCGCTGCGGGCTCCAGCGGCCGCGGTGCCCATGGCGCGCGCAACTGCGGCATCGACTGCGCTCCACCCAGCACCATTCCGCCGGCGACGCCGACGCCGACGACATAGACCCAGCCCTGCGAAAAATCCGCGATGTGCGAATTGAAGATCGACGAGACCATGTTCTGCACCACCACGATGAGGCCGATCCACGCCGTCAGATTTGGCGCCCTGAACAGCAGGAGATGCGCGATCCACATCGCGTAGAGCGAAATTGCACCGACCGCGCCGAGCTGGATCGCGACGGCGAGCGTCTGGTTGTGCGGATTCTGCGAGGCGACCGCGGACAGACCCTTGTCGCCGGTGGCCGCACTTCGGAACAGGTTGGGAATCGAGCCGACGCCATTGCCGATCAGCGGCGCCTGCGCGACGAAGCCCAGCGACTTGCGCCAGAATTCCAGCCGCAGCCCGGCCGAGGTCTCGGTGCCGGGATCGCTGGAGTATTTCTGGTATTCGATGCCGACCGAATCGACGCGCGCGCGCAGATAGGGCGAACTGTACCAGGCCGCGCCGACGACGATCGATCCCAGCACGCCCAGCGCGACCGCGCCCTTCCAGCCGAAGCGGCGCAATGCGAAGATCAGCGCCAGCACCGCGACGACGACGAACGCCGTGCGCGCGGTCGCGATGTAGACCAGATTGGCGAGAAACGCCGTCGCCAGTAGCACGCCGCCCCAGCGCCACGCCGGCCGCGTCCAGTCGTTCAGCGATGCCCAGAGCAGGCCGAAGATGCACAGCGTGAACACGCCGCTCTGCGAGATGTAGTCCTTCACCGGCACGCCGGGCTGCAGCTTGCCGCGCCAGGTTAGGCCGGGCAGAAACACCAGCGCCGCCGACACGACCAGCAAGGCGATCGAGCCGAGCAGGAACGCCAGCATCACCCACCAGCCGTTCGGCGAGCGGCGGAACTGGGCGAGCAGCAGCGGGATCACCAAAAGCTTGTGGAAGGCGCCGAGCGCGTGCAGCCGGTCCTGCATGCCGGCGTCGGCCCACAGCATGCCGACGACGGCGAGCGCCCACAGCGCCACCGGCAATCCGCCGGCCGGCGTTGATAGTTCGCGGCGCAGGTCTTCGAGGCGCAAGGTCGGCGCCAGCGCGATCAGCCACAACACCAGCAGGATCGCGGTGATCGAGGTCGACCATGGCATCGAGGCGGCGACCGCCGCGACGAGGCCATCGGCGACCTTGCGGCGCTCGGGCGTATCGCCGAACAATCGTCGCACCATCGCCGTCACCTGGCGCGGCCCTGCAGAAAGAGCGCGGCCGGTTGCTGCGGCTGTTCGCGCAATGTCGACAGTCCCGCACGCGCGCGGACGGCGCGGCTGGCGATCACGGCGTCGATCAGGCCGTCATTGACGGTAAGTTGCGACATGTCGGCCGGCGGATGCCACAGATGCAGCACGCCGGTGGCGAAGGTGCCCTGCTTGCGCCGCACCCCGGCATGCAGCAGCCGCAGCGCCAGATCGGAATCCTCGCGGCCCCAGCCGGTGAACGATGCGTCGAAGCCGTCTACATGTTCGAAATCGGATCGCCACACTGCAAGGTTGCAGGTGCGCGCACCGCGCCAGGCCTCGGCCTTGCCGTTGCGCAGCGGACCGAGCGGCAGCGGCAGCAGCGGCGCGATCCGGTTGGCGTCGCCGCGCAACCGCAGCTTCAGCCAGGTCGACAACGGCCAGTCGCCGGGCCGCAGGCGGTCGCGGAGGATCGTGGCAGTGAGGGTTTCGGACAGCAGCACGCGGTTGCCGGTGACGAAGCGGCCGGGCTCGGCGAGCCGGCGGTGCTGCGCGATGAAGTCGGCGCGCGGCACGCAGTCGCCGTCGAGGAAGATGCAGTACTCGCCGCGGCTGGCGAGGATGCCGCGGTTGCGCATCTCGCCGGCGCGGAAGCCGCGATGCGGCTGCCAGACATGGTGCAGGCCGTTCGGGAAGTGCGGCTGACGCTGTGCGATCAACTCGGCCGTCGCTGCATCCGAACCGTCATCGGCGACAACGACCTCGACGTCGCGATCGCCTTGCCGCGCGAGCGCGTCCAGCACCGTCCCCAGCGCGTCCGCGCGGTTGTAGGTGGTGACGATCACGCTGATCAGTCCGGTCACGGCGCCGCTCCTCGCCCGGAGCCAGCAGCGGACCGGGTCAGATCTGGCGTTCTACCAGCTTGAGCTTGAGGTTGGCGATGGCCTCGGAGGGATTGAGACCCTTCGGGCAGGCCTTGGCGCAGTTCATGATGGTGTGGCAGCGGTACAGCCGGAACGGATCCTCGAGATTGTCGAGCCGCGAACCGGTGGCCTCGTCGCGGCTGTCTTCCACCCAGCGGGTGGCCTGTAGCAATGCCGCGGGACCCAGGAAGCGCTCGCTGTTCCACCAGTAGCTCGGGCACGAGGTCGAGCAGCAGGCGCACAGGATGCACTCGTACAGCCCGTCGAGCTTCTCGCGGTCCTCGTGGCTCTGCTTCCATTCCTTCTGCGGAGTCGGCGTCACCGTCTGCAGCCACGGCTCGATCGAGGCGTATTGCGCGTAGAAATTGGTGAGGTCGGGGACCAGATCCTTGACCACCGGCTGGTGCGGCAGCGGGTTGATCTTCACCGGGCCGTCCTTGACGTCTTCCATGGCCATCGTGCAGGCCAGCGTGTTCTGGCCGTCGATGTTCATCGAGCAGGAGCCGCAGACGCCCTCGCGGCAGGAGCGGCGGAAGGTCAAAGTGGGGTCGATGTTGTTCTTGATCCAGATCAGGCCGTCGAGCACCATCGGCCCGCAATCCTGGGTGTCGATGTGATAGGTGTCGACGCTCGGGTTCTTGCCGTCGTCCGGATTCCAGCGATAGACCTTGAACTCGCGCGTCGCGGTGGCGCCGGCCGGCTTCGGCCATTCCTTGCCGCCGCTGATCCTGGAGTTTTTGGGAAGCGCGAATTCAACCATCAGTCCCGCCTTTTGCCTCTTCCGTGTCATGGCCGGGCTTGACCCGGCCATCCATCATCTTGAGATGGAAGCGCGGGTCGAGCCCGCGCATGACGCCATTCTAAATCTTGCTCAATACACCCGCGGCTTCGGCGGGATGTACTGCACGTCGTTGGTCATCGTGTAGTCGTGCACCGGACGATAATCGATCGTGGTGCCGCCGCTGGCGTCGAGCCAGGCCAGCGTGTGCTTCATCCAGTTGACGTCGTCGCGCTCCGAGAAGTCCTCGCGGGCATGGGCGCCGCGGCTCTCGGTGCGGTTGGCGGCGGATTCCATCGTCACCACCGCCTGCGCGATCAGATTGTCGAATTCCATCGTCTCGATCAGGTCGGAATTCCAGATCAGCGAGCGGTCGCTGACGCCGACATCGCTGATGCCGCTGTGCACCTTGCGGATCAGGTCCTGGCCCTCGTGCAGCACCTCGCCGGTGCGGAACACCGCGCAATTGGTCTGCATCACGTGCTGCATCCGCTCGCGCAGCCGCGCGGTGGGCGTGCCGCCGGAGGCATGGCGATAATGGTCGAGCCGGCCGAGCGACTTGTCGGCGGAATCCGCCGGCAGTTCCGGCTGGTTGGCGTTCGGGGTCAGCTTGTCGGCGCAGCGCAGCGCCGCGGCGCGGCCGAACACCACCAGGTCGATCAGCGAGTTGGAGCCGAGCCGGTTGGCGCCGTGCACCGACACGCAGGCGGCTTCGCCGAGCGCCATCAGGCCCGGCACCACCGCATTGTCGTCGCCGTCGCGCTTGGTCAGAACTTCGCCGTGATAATTGGTCGGGATGCCGCCCATGTTGTAGTGCACGGTCGGCAGGATCGGGATCGGCTCGCGGGTGACGTCGACGCCGGCGAAGATCCGCGCCGATTCCGAGATGCCCGGCAGCCGTTCCGCCAGCACCGCAGGATCGAGGTGATCGAGGTGCAGGAAGATGTGGTCCTTCTTCTTGCCGACGCCGCGGCCTTCGCGCATTTCGATCGTCATCGCGCGCGAGACGACGTCGCGCGAGGCGAGATCCTTGGCGGACGGCGCGTAGCGCTCCATGAAGCGCTCGCCTTCGGAGTTGACGAGGTAGCCGCCTTCACCGCGGGCGCCCTCGGTGACAAGGCAGCCCGAGCCGTAGATGCCGGTCGGGTGGAACTGGACGAACTCCATGTCCTGCAGCGGCAGCCCGGCGCGCAGCGCCATCGCGCCGCCGTCGCCGGTGCAGGTATGCGCCGAGGTGCAGGAGGCGTAGGCGCGGCCGTAGCCGCCGGTGGCGAGGATCGTGGTCTGCGCCTTGAAGCGGTGCAGCGTGCCGTCGTCGAGCTTCAGCGCGATGACGCCGCGGCAGACGCCCTGGTCGTCCATGATCAGGTCGATGGCGAAGAACTCGATGTAGAATTCGGCGGCGTGACGCAAAGCCTGGCCGTACATCGTGTGCAGCATGGCGTGGCCGGTGCGGTCGGCGGCGGCGCAGGTGCGCTGCGCCTGGCCCTTGCCGTAGTCCAGGGTCATGCCGCCGAACGGACGCTGGTAGATCTTGCCATCCTCGGTGCGCGAGAACGGCACGCCCCAATGCTCGAGCTCGTAGACCGCCTCGGGCGCGTTGCGTACCATGTATTCGATGGAATCCTGGTCGCCCAGCCAGTCCGACCCCTTGACGGTGTCGTACATGTGCCAGCGCCAGTCGTCCTTGTGCATGTTGCCGAGCGCGGCCGAGATGCCGCCCTGAGCCGCCACGGTGTGCGAGCGGGTCGGAAACACCTTGGTGATGCAGGCGGTGCGCAATCCGGCCTCGCTGCAGCCGACCACCGCGCGCAGCCCGGCGCCGCCGGCGCCCACCACGACGACGTCATAGGTGTGGTCTTCGATCGGGTAGGCCTGCCCGTTGACCGCGGGTCCGCTGCCGTTCGCGCCGATGCCGTTCGCGGCCATGCGCTAGACTCCAGATGATAGTTTGAAGATGGCGAAGATCGCAGCGAGTGCCACCGCAATCGAGAAGAAGTTATTGGCCATGATGGTGATCAGTTTCAGCTTCTCGTTCTGGACGTAGTCCTCGATCACCACCTGCATGCCGATCTTCATGTGGACGGCGCTGGCGATGATGAACAGGATCATGATCAGCGCGATCAGCGGCGAGCCGAGGATCTGCGCCGCGCCGGCCTGGTTGCGGCCGAGCAGGATCATCACCACGACGATCACCGGCGCCATCAGCAGCACCATGGCGACGCCGGTGATGCGCTGGCGCCAGAAATCCGAGGTGCCGGAGCCGGCCGGGCCGAAATAGCGCACGCGGCCCATCGGGGTCCGCATCGAACGGGATTTGCGCGGCGAGCCGTGCGATTCTTCGACGCTCATCGTCCGCCTCCCAGCATGTAGCCGGCAATCCACAGCAGCACCGTCAGCGCGATGCCGCCGATCAATGCGGCCCAGGTCAGCCATTCGCGCTCGCTCGGCTTGAAACCGTAGCCGAGATCCCAGACGAAATGCCTGAGACCGCTCAGCATGTGATGCACCAGCGCCCAGGTGTAGCCGAACGCGATCAGCCGGCCGATCCAGCTGCCGGTGAAGGCCTGCACATTGGCGTAGGCCTGCGGGCCGGCGGCGGCGGCGATGAGCCACCAGGCCAGCAGCAGGGTGCCGAAATACAGCGCCACGCCGGTGGCCCGGTGAACGATGGACAGCGCCATCGTCAGGGTCCAGCGATAGGTCTGCAAATGCGGCGAAAGCGGTCGTTCGATCCTGGGGGGCATCGGCTGCTTCGGTTGGCGGAGACGATCGGCAGGTTGGTGCGGGTCTATTTACGAAGTCGGCATGTGGAGCGCAACGTCCAAAATCGCATGCGCCGAATGGAAATTCATACTTTACAACCGGTTGCTGCAGCTGGCTCTGCCTACAGCGCAGCAACTTCGCTGAAGCAAGATTCACAGGCGTGATAGTGTTCGGCCGAGCCGACGCCTAAATGAAGACGGACGCAACGTCCATCAGACCGGGCCTAAGAATGACGGCATCTTCGCACAGCCATGCGCATCACGATCATCCCCATGATCACGGGGATTCGCATGACGGCGCCGGGCATGTCCATGCGCCCGCCAGCTTCGGGGCGGCCTTCGCGATCGGGATCGCGCTGAACACCGCGTTCGTCGTTATCGAGGCGGCATACGGCTATGCCTCCGGATCGATGGCGTTGATTGCCGATGCCGGGCACAATCTGTCCGACGTGCTCGGCCTGGTGGTGGCCTGGACGGCGACCGTGCTGGCGCGCCGGCCGGCCTCGGCGCGCTACACCTACGGGCTGCGCGGTTCGTCAATCCTCGCCGCCCTGTTCAACGCGGTGTTCCTGCTGGTCGCGGTGGGCGCGATCGGCTGGGAAGCCATCATGCGCCTGCTGCATCCGGAACCGGTGGCCAGCCTGACGGTGATCGTGGTCGCCTCGATCGGCATCGTCATCAATGGCGCGACCGCCCTGCTGTTCGCCTCCGGCCGCAAGGGCGACCTCAACATCCGCGGCGCCTATCTGCACATGGTCGCCGATGCGGCGATTTCCGCCGGCGTGGTGTTGGCCGGAATCGCCATCCTTTTCAGCGGCTGGACCTGGCTCGATCCGGTGGCGAGCCTTGCGATCAGCGCGGTGATCGTGTGGGGCACCTGGGGCCTGCTGCGCGAGAGCATGGCGATGTCGCTCAGCGCGGTGCCGCGCGGCATCGATGCCGACGCGGTGCGCGCCTATCTCGCACGAAGTCCGGGCGTGGCGCAGGTGCACGACCTGCACATCTGGCCGATCAGCACCACCGAGGTGGCGCTGACCTGTCACCTGGTGATCCCCGCCGGGGCGCCGGGCGACGGCTACCTCGTCGATCTCACGACACGCTTGCGCGACACCTTCGGCATCCACCACGCCACGCTGCAGATCGAGACCGACCCCGACACGCCCTGCGCGTTGTCGAGCGATTGTGCGTGAACAGCCAAGGCCGTCACTCCGGGGCATGCGCAGCGAAGCTGCGCAATGAACCCGGAATCTCGAGATCGGGCTCCATGCCTATCAGCTCTGGATTCCGGGTTCGTTTTGGGCTTCGCCCTCACGCCCCGGAATGACAACAAGAGGGAACGCCGTCATTCCGGGGCATGCGCCGCGCAGCGGCGGCATGACCCCGGAATCTTGCCGCTTGCGGCGGCCGCGATCGGCTGCACCCGCCTCGCTTAGTTTGCGTAGAGCTTCGCGTAGCTGTCGCGCAGCACGTTCTTCTGCACCTTGCCCATCGCGTTGCGCGGCAGTTCGTCGACGAACAGCACGCGCTTCGGCATCTTGAATTTGGCCAGCCGGCCATCCAGCGCCGCCAGCACCGCGGCCTCGTCGACCGTCGCCGCCTTGTCGGCGACCACCACCGCGGTGACGCCTTCGCCGAAATCGACATGCGGCACGCCGACCACCGCGGACTCGATCACGCCGGGAATGGCGTCGATCTCGCTCTCGATCTCCTTCGGATAGACGTTGAAGCCGCCGGTGATCACCAGATCCTTGCCGCGGCCGAGGATGTGGACGTAGCCCGCGCTGTCGATCTTGCCGAGATCGCCGGTGATGAAGAAGCCGTCGTCGCGGAATTCCGCCTTCGTCTTCTCCGGCATCCGCCAGTAGCCCTTGAACACGTTGGGGCCCTTCACCTCGATCATGCCGATCGCATCGTGGATCAGTTCGCGCCCGGTCTCCGGGTCAGTGACGCGCACCGCGACGCCGGGCAACGGCAGCCCGACCGCGCCGGGCACCCGCTCGCCGTCATACGGGTTCGAGGTGTTCATGTTGGTTTCGGTCATGCCGTAGCGCTCGAGCACCGCATGGCCGGTGCGCGCCGACCATTCGCGATGGGTGTCGGCCAGCAGCGGCGCCGAGCCGGAGATGAACAGCCGCATCTTGCTGGTGGTCTCGTGCGACAGCCTCTCGCTCTGCAGCAGCCGCGTATAGAAGGTCGGCACGCCCATCAGCACGGTGGCGCGCGACATCAGGTTGATGATCTTCTCGGGGTCGAGCTTCGGCAGGAAGATCATCGCGGCGCGCGCGAACAGCGTGACGTTGCTCGCCACGAACAGGCCGTGGGTATGATAGATCGGCAGCGCGTGGATCAGCACGTCGTCTTTGGTGAAGCGCCAGTAGTCGATCAGCGTCAGCGAGTTCGACGCCAGATTGTCGTGGCTCAGCATCGCGCCCTTGGAGCGCCCGGTGGTGCCGGAGGTGTAGAGGATCGCCGCGAGATCGTCGTTGCCGCGCGGCGCCGTCGCGAACTCCGGCGATGCCGCGTCGGCGGCGTCGGTCAGCGAGCCCCGGCCGTCGGCGCCGAGCGTCTCGACCCTGGCGCCGACCTTGGCCGCGAGCGCGGCAAGGCCGTCCGCCTTCGACGGATCGCACACGATTAGCGAGGGCTCGGCGTCGCCGATGAAATACTCCAGTTCGTTCAGCGTATAGGCGGTGTTGAGCGGCAGGTAGACCGCGCCGGCGCGCACCGTTGCGAGATACAGCACCAGCGCCGCCACCGACTTCTCGGTCTGCGCCGCGACGCGGTCGCCGACCTTGACGCCGCGCGCGACCAGCACGTTCGCCATCTGCCCGGCGCGTGACACCAACTCGCCATAGCTGATGCGCTCGCCCTCGGCGGTCTCGATCGCCAGCCGCGCGGGATCGCCGAGATCGTCGAACAGCCGCGCAAACAGATTGGCGTTGGCGGTGGTTTTTCCCGAATTGTTCATGCATCATTCCGATCGAGGGCGCGCAATCCGGTCCGCTGGATAGCAAGAAGACCCTTTAAAAAGCAACGGAGACGGTTTGCATGGCAAACAATGGGAAACGCGTCGCCTGGATCACCGGTGGGGGCAGCGGCATCGGCGAGGCCGGCGCAGAGGCGCTGGCGGCCGATGGCTGGACCGTCGTTGTGTCCGGCCGCCGCAAGGACGCACTCGATACGGTGGTGCGCAAGATCGCCGGGCAGGGCGGCCGCGCGGAAACCATCGTGCTGGACGTCAGCAACGCGCAGGCGGTCGACAATGCAGCGCAGCAAATCCTGGAACGGCACGGCCGCATCGACCTGCTGGTGAACAGCGCCGGCGTCAACATTCCGAAGCGCAGCTGGGCCGACATCGAGCTCGAGGGCTGGGACAAGCTGGTCGATATCAACCTCAACGGGGTGATGTATTGCATGCGCGCGGTGCTGCCGGCGATGCGCAAGCAGCAGGACGGCTGCATCATCAACGTCTCGTCCTGGGCCGGCCGCCACGTCTCGAAAATGACCGGCCCGGCCTACACCACCACCAAACATGCGGTGCTGGCGCTGACGCATTCCTTCAATATGGACGAATGCGTCAACGGGCTGCGCGCCTGCTGCCTGTCGCCGGGCGAGGTGGCGACGCCGATCCTCAAGCTGCGGCCGGTGGTGCCGACAGCCGAGGAGCAGGCCCGCATGCTGCAGCCGGACGATCTCGGCCGCACCATCGCTTTCATCGCCGGCATGCCCAAGCACGTCTGCATCAACGAGCTGCTGATCAGCCCGACCTGGAACCGGACGTTTGCGGGAGCGGGAGCGACGGCGCCTTAGAGCCCGGTGCGCTGCGGCGGGTCGTCACCGCGGCCGCAGCGACTCCACCGCCTGCTTCACCTCGGCCTGCAGGCCTTCGCCGCCGGCGTCGAGATGCGCGAGGATGGCCTTGCGCATGCGCGGGTCCCAGAACTTGCGGATATGTTCGGCGGTGCCGTCGGCGGCGGTGTCGGCGCCCTGGCTGCGGAAGAAGGTGCCGATCTGGTTGGCCATGTACACCAGGCGGTCAGGCGACATCGGCTGTGCCCTTGCTGGCATCGGGGACGATCCGGTGCGGATGGCTGAACACCTCGAAGCCGTCGGCGCGCGCCACCGCCACCAGCGTGATGCCGGCCTCTTCGGCCATGCGCACCGCCAGCGCGGTCGGCGCCGACACCGCGACCAGCACCGGCGCGCCGATCGCGGCGGTCTTCTGCACCATCTCGACCGAAACCCGGCTGGTCAGCAGCACGATGCCCGAGCCGCCGGCGATCTGCTGCCGCGCCAGCGCGCCGCCGAGCTTGTCGAGCGCGTTGTGGCGGCCGACATCCTCGCGCAGCGCCACGATGCCCTGAGCGGGAGTCCAGAACGCCGCCGCATGGGTTGCGCGGGTGGCGATGCTGAGCGTCTGCAGCGCCGGCATCGCGGCGATCGCGGCATTGATCTGCGCCGGCGACACGGTGAGCGCGGCGTTGACGATGGCAGCGGGGCGCAGCGCTTCGGCGATCGAATCGACGCCGCACAGCCCGCAGCCGGTCGGGCCGGCGATGTGGCGGCGGCGCTGCGACAGGCGCTCGGCATGCGAGCCGGCGAGCCACATCCGCAATTCGACGCCACCGTCGTGATCGACGATGGTGAGTTCCTCGATCTCGGCGACGGACGCGACGATGCCTTCGCTGAGGCTGAAGCCGACCGCGAAATCCTCGAGGTCGCTCGGCGTCGCCATCATCACCGCCTGCGTGCCGCCATTGTAGCTGATCGCGGTCGCGGTTTCCTGCGGCACGACACGGCTGCCGTCGCCGACGCTTTCGCCGCGATAGCTGCGGGACACCACCGTGTGCCTGGCGTCCTGCACGATACTACTCCGCGGCCTGCGCCGGCACCGCGATGCGGCGCGACTGCCGGGCCAGTTCGTCATATTCCTTCTGCCACTCCGACGGCCCGTTCGACGGTGAGACCTGAACGGCGGTGACCTTGTATTCCGGGCAGTTGGTGGCCCAGTCGGAATAGTCGGTGGTGATGACGTTGGCCTGGGTGTCTGGGTGGTGGAACGTGGTATAGACCACGCCCGGCGCGACCCGTTCGGTGAGGAGCGCGCGCAGGCTGGTCTCGCCGGCGCGGCTGGCGAGTCGCACCCAGTCGCCGTCGCGCACGCCGCGCTGCTCGGCGTCGTGCGGATGGATCTCCAGCCGGTCCTCCTGATGCCACACCACGTTGGCGGTGCGCCGGGTCTGCGCGCCGACATTGTACTGCGACAGGATGCGGCCGGTGGTGAGCAGCAGCGGGAAGCGCGGCCCGGTGCGCTCGTCGGTCGGGACATATTCGGTGATGACGAACTTGCCCTTGCCGCGCACGAAGTGATCGATGTGCATCACCGGCGTGCCCTCCGGCATCGCGGCGTTGCACGGCCACTGAATCGAGCCGAGCTCGTCGAGCCTGGCGTAGGACACGCCGGCGAAGGTCGGCGTCAGCGCGGCGATCTCGTCCATGATCTCGGACGGATGCGCGTAGTCCATCGGGTAACCCATCGCCTTCGACAGCCCGAGGGTGACCTCCCAGTCCTCCAGCCCGTTCTTCGGCGTCATCACCTTGCGGACGCGCTGGATGCGGCGCTCGGCATTGGTGAAGGTGCCGTCCTTCTCCAGGAAGGTGGAGCCGGGCAGGAACACGTGGGCGTAGTTCGCGGTCTCGTTCAGGAACAGGTCGTGGACGATGACGCATTCCATCGCCTCCAGCCCGGCGGCGACGTGCTTGGTGTTCGGGTCGGACTGCAGGATGTCCTCGCCCTGCACGTAGAGCGCCTTGAACGAGCCGTCGACCGCGGCGTCGAGCATGTTGGGAATCCGCAGACCCGGCTCGGCGTTGAGCGCGACGCCCCACAGCGATTCGAAGCTCTCGCGCACGGTGTCGGTCGAGATGTGGCGATAGCCCGGCAGTTCGTGCGGGAACGAGCCCATGTCGCAGGCGCCCTGCACGTTGTTCTGGCCGCGCAGCGGATTCACGCCGACGCCGGGCCGTCCGATATTGCCGGTCGCCATTGCGAGGTTGGCGATCGCCATCACCGTCGTGGAGCCCTGGCTGTGCTCGGTGACGCCGAGCCCGTAATAGATCGCGCCGTTGCCGCCGGTGGCGAACAGCCGCGCGGCTGCGCGCAGCTCGTTCGGATCGACGCCGGTGGCGATCGCGGTGGCCTCCGGCGAATTGTTCGGCTGCGCGACAAACGCCGCCCAGTGCTCGAACTCGCTCCAGTCGCAGCGCTCGCGCACGAAGGCCTCGTCGGCGAGGCCCTCGGTGACGATGACATGGGCAAGCGCGGTCAGCACCGCGACATTGGTGCCGGGTAGCAGCGGCAGGTGATGCTGCGCCTCGACATGCGCCGAGCGCACGACGTCGATGCGGCGCGGATCGACCACGATCAGCTTCGCGCCGGCGCGCAGCCGCTTCTTCAGCCGCGAGGCGAACACCGGGTGGCCGTCGGTCGGGTTGGCGCCGATAATCATCACCACGTCGCTGTGCTCGACCGAGTCGAAATCCTGGGTGCCGGCCGAGGTGCCGAAGGTGGTTGAGAGGCCGTAGCCGGTCGGCGAGTGGCAGACCCGCGCGCAGGTGTCGACATTGTTGTTGCCGAAGCCGGCCCGGATCAGCTTCTGCACCAGGAAGGTTTCTTCGTTGGTGCAGCGCGACGAGGTGATGCCGCCGATCGAGTCGCGGCCGTATTTCGCCTGGATTCGCTTCAGCTCGGAGGCGGCGTAACTGAACGCCTCGTCCCACGACACCTCGCGCCACGGATCGGTGATCCGTTCGCGGATCATCGGGTTGAGGATGCGCTCCTTGTGATTGGTGTAGCCCCAGGCGAAGCGGCCCTTGACGCAGGAATGGCCGCGATTGGCCTTGCCGTCCTTGTACGGCACCATGCGGATCACTTCCTCGCCGCGCATCTCGGCCTTGAAGGTGCAGCCGACGCCGCAATAGGCGCAGGTGGTGATGACCGAGTGCTCGGGCTGGCCGATCTCGATCACAGCCTTCTCGGTGAGCGTCGCGGTCGGGCAGGCCTGCACGCAGGCGCCGCAGGACACGCATTCGGAGCCGAGGAAACTCTCGTTCATGCCGGGCGAGACGCGGCTCTCGAAACCGCGGCCGGAAATGGTCAGCGCGAAGGTGCCCTGCACCTCCTCGCAGGCCCGCACACAGCGCGAGCAGACGATGCATTTCGACGGGTCGTAGCTGAAATACGGATTGCTGTCGTCGGTCGGCATCCAGTGGTCGTTGTCGCAGCCATGCGCCTTGGCGGTGACGTGGTTCGCGCCGTCAGTGCCATAGCGCACCTCGCGCAGGCCGACCGCGCCGGCCATGTCCTGCAATTCGCAGTCGCCATTGGCGGCGCAGGTCAGGCAGTCCAGCGGATGGTCGGAGATGTACAATTCCATCACGCCGCGGCGCAGCGTCTTCAGCCGCTCGTTCTGGGTGTGGACCACGAGCCCGTCCATTGCCGGCGTGGTGCAGGACGCCGGCGTGCCGGCGCGGCCCTCGATCTCGACCAGGCAGAGCCGGCAGGAGCCGAACGCGTCGACCATGTCGGTGGCGCAGAGTTTTGGAATCTGCGTTCCCATCTCCATCGCCGCGCGCATGATCGAGGTGCCCTCCGGCACCGTGACACTGCGGCCGTCGATGGTGAGGGTGACCATCTTCTCGGACGGCGATCGCGGCGTGCCGAAATCGATTTCATGGATCAGCGACATGAGATTGCTTCCGAACACTCATAGTTCAATGCGGTCATGGCCGGGCTCGTCCCGGCCATCCACGTCTTGGCGGCATAAAAGGCGTGGATGCCCGGCACAAGGCCGGGCATGACGGCGGTATGTGTGAGGTGCGCCATCGGACTACTCCGCCGCCTGAAGTTTCGGCATTGGGCCGAAATCTTCCGGGAAATGTGTCAGCGCGCTCATCACCGGATAGGGCGTGAAGCCGCCCAGCGCGCAGAGCGAGCCGAACTTCATGGTGTTGGCCAGATCGGTCAGCACCGCGATGTTCTCGGCGACGCGCTCGCCGCGGCGGATCCTGTCGATGGTCTCGACGCCGCGGGTCGAACCGATCCGGCACGGCGTGCACTTGCCGCAGGATTCGATGGCGCAGAACTGCATCGCGAAGCGCGCCTGCTTCGCCATGTCGACGCTGTCATCGAACACCACGATGCCGCCATGGCCGATCAGCCCGTCCTTGCCGGCAAAGGCTTCGTAGTCGAACGGCGTGTCGAACAGTTCGCGAGGGAAGTAGGCGCCGAGCGGGCCGCCGACCTGGACCGCGCGCACCGGGCGGCCCGTGAGCGTGCCGCCGCCGATCTCGTCGACCAGTTCGCCGAGCGTGATGCCGAAGCCGATCTCGAACAGTCCGCCATGCTTGACGTTGCCCGCCAGCTGCACCGGCATGGTGCCGCGCGAGCGGCCGAAGCCGCACTCCGCATAGGCCTGCGCGCCGCCGGCAAGGATGTAGGGGACGGCGGCGAAGCTCAGCACGTTGTTGATCACCGTGGGCTTGCCGAACAGTCCCTTATGGGCCGGCAGCGGCGGCTTGGCGCGCACCACGCCGCGCTTGCCCTCGATGCTCTCCAGCATCGCGGTCTCCTCGCCGCAGATATACGCGCCGGCGCCGACTCGGACCTCGATGTCGAAGCCGTGCGGCGAGCCGCAGACGCTGGCGCCAAGATAGCCGCCGCGCCGCGCCGCGGAGATCGCGGCCTGCATGGCCTCGATGGCATGCGGATATTCCGAGCGGATGTAGATGTAGCCCCGGGTCGCGCCGACCGCGATGCCGGCGATGGTCATGCCCTCGATCAGCATGAAGGGATCGCCCTCCATCACCATGCGGTCGGCGAAGGTGCCGCTGTCGCCCTCGTCGGCATTGCATGCGATGAATTTCTGATCGGCGGGCGCCTGCTGCACGGTCTTCCACTTGATGCCGGTCGGAAAACCCGCGCCGCCGCGGCCGCGCAGCCCGGAGGTGACGACGTCGGCGATGATGGCGTCTTGTGTCAGCGTCAGCGCCCGTTCGAGGCCCTGATAGCCGCCATGGGCACGGTAGTCGGCGAGCGAGCGCGGATCGACCACGCCGCAGCGCGCGAAGGTGAGGCGGGTCTGCCGTTTCAGCCATGGAATCTCGTCGACGAGGCCGAGCCGCAGCGGATGCGCGGCATCGGCGATCGCGGCGTCGAGCACCGACGGCACCTCGGCGACCGTCATCGGCCCGAAGGCGACGCGGCCGGCCTGAGTGGCGACTTCCAGCATCGGCTCCAGCCAGTACAGCCCGCGCGATCCGGTGCGCACCAGGTCGAGCGCAACGCCGCGCGTCTCGGCCTCAGCGGTCAGCGCCGCGGCGACCTCGTCGGCGCCGACCGCCAGCGCGCCGGCATCGCGCGGAATGAAGATGCGGACGCTCATCGCCGCGCCTCCGCCATCGCGGCGTCGAGCCGCTGCGTATCGAGCCGGCCGAGCACGCGGCCGTCCAGCATCGCGGCCGGCGCGGTGGCGCAGAGGCCGAGGCAGTAGATCGACTCGACCGTGACCGCGCCGTCGTCGGTGGTGCCGCCGAGCGCAACGCCGAGCGATTGTTCGACATGCGTGGCCAGCGCGTCGGAACCTGCAGCCTGGCAGGCCTCGGCGCTGCACAGCTTGAGCACATGGCGCCCCGCCGGCGCGTGGCGGAAGTCGTGGTAGAAGGTGAACACGCCATGCACCTCGGCGCGCGACAAATTGAGCGCCTCGGCGATCATCGGGATCGTCGGCTGCGGCACATAGCCGAACGCCGCCTGCAGCGCGTGCAGCATCGGCAGCGTCGCGCCGTCGGTGCCGGCGAGGCGGTCGATGATGGCGGCGGCGCGCGGCGCGTCCCAGTCGGGCGGGGTCGGATTCATCTGCACTCTCAACGGCGTTCCCAGACGAACAAAGTCACAATCGGGCGAAAGATCAATACGCAATTCGCGGCGTCACGACTGCAAATTCCGGTTACGGCCACGCCGCATAGGAGCCGTCGCGCTGCGCCAGGTCGAGCCGGACGCGGCGGCGATAGGCGCCGGGCGAGGTGCCCTGATATTTGCGGAAGAACCGGCTGAAATAGCCCGGATCGCGAAAGCCGAGGCCGTAGCCGATCTGCTCGACCGGTAGGTCGAGCTGCTGCAACCGGGCACAGGCCTCCTGCATCAGCCGGGCATGCACGATGGCGCGCGGGCTGCGGCCTTTCTCGCGCTTGCAATGCGAATGCAGCTTGTCGTCGGTGACGCCGAGCGCCGTGGCATAGCGCGCCACCGGCCAGCCGTCGCGGTAATGGAATTCGACCAGCTGTAGGAAATTGCCGACCAGCCGCGGCCCGTCGCCGCGCCCGGCGCCGTCGTCGCGGCTCTCTCCGGACGCCGCCGAGCGCCACAGATGCAGGCAGAGCAGCAGCAGGTGCGAGCCGATCATGGTCGCGCTGCCGCGATCCGGCTGCTGCAACTCGCGCAACAGCGTGGCGCAGGAGGCGATCACCGCGCCGAACGAACGCTCGATGTCGGAGGCGCCCAGCAGCACCAGCCGGTCGAGGGTCCGGCGCAATTGCAGCGCCTCGGCGCTGCTCGCCACCGTCCGCGTCAGCACGTCCTCCGACGCCGCGATCAGATAGCCCTGCGCGCCGGCCTCGATGCGCAGCTCGCAATCGAGCCCCGCCGGCAGCCACAGCAGCGACGGCGCGGCGAAGGCGACGTTGGAACTGCGCAGGGCGGCGACGCCACGACGGGATTCCATCACGACGAGATGGGCGCGTCGCGGTCCGTACTGGCGGATGGTCCAGAGCGACGGCGCCAGCCCAGCGGCGAAACGCTCGGCGTGGACCGCAGGAACCGCGCTGTCGACGAACGCATGCGCGGAAGGAATTTGGAGCATCCAGCCTCATCCTGAGACAATCGGTCGCCCGCAGGGCGGGATATTCGACGGGAATGTACAATCATTCACCGGATCCGTCCAATTCACCCCGGTGAAGCCTCGACTAGTGTTCCGGCGATCGAACGCCATCAAGGCGGGAGACCTCAATAATCTGGGAGGACATCATGTCATCAGTCAGTCGCTTCACGGCGGGCCTTATCGCCGCCGGGGCTGCCACGCTTGCGGCGGCGTTGCCCGCGACCGCGCAGGAATCCGTCAAGATCGGCTACGCGGTGTCGCGCACCGGCCCCAACGCCGGAGGCGCCGCGGTTTCGACGATCCCAAACTACGAAATGTGGGTAAAAGAGGTAAACGCCGCCGGCGGGCTGAAGCTCGGCGACAAGCGCGTGCCGATCGAGGTCGTGCAGTATGACGACCGCTCCAGCGCGGAGGAGGCGTCGAAGGCGCTCGACCGGCTGATCACCCAGGACAAGGTCGACTTCATCCTGCCGCCCTGGGGCACCGGCCTCAATCTCGCGGTCGGCCCGATCTTCAACAAGGCCGGCTATCCGCAGCTCGCCGCCACTGCGGTCACCGACCGCGCGCCCGAACTGGCGAAGCGCTGGCCGAATTCGTTCTGGCTGCTCGGCACCAGCAACGGCGCGGCGACCGCATTGGTCGAGCTGCTGGAAAAGCTGCGCGGCGAGGGCAAGATCGGCGACACCGTGGCGATGGTCTCGATCGCCGACGGCTTCGGCATCGACCTGTCGAGCGCGGCGCGGCCGGCGCTGACCAAGGCCAAGTTCAAGCTGGTCTATGACAAGTCCTATCCGATCGGCACCCAGGACCTCAGCCCGATCGTCAACGACGTCAAGGCGCTCAATCCAGACACCTTCATCGCCTTCAGCTATCCGCCGGACACGCTGGGCCTCACCGAGCAGGCGCGCATCAACGGCTTCAATCCGAAGATCTTCTACACCGGCGTTGGCACCGCCTTCCCGCTTTACAAGAACAAGTTCGGCGCCGCGACCGAAGGCGTGATGGGGATCGGCGGCTGGAGCGGCGACAGCGCGCCGATCAAGGACTATCTGGCGCGGCACAAGGCCTCCGCCGCGAACGGCGCCGAGCCGGACCGCTGGGCCAGCGCGGTGACCTATGCCAGTCTGCAGATGCTGCAGCAGGCGATCGAACGCGTCGGCAAGGTCGACCGCGCCGCGGTGATCAAGGACCTGCAGACCGGCGAGTTCGACACCGTGATCGGCAAGATCAAGCTCGAGAACAACATGCCGACCAAATACTGGTGGGTCGGCCAGTGGCAGGGCGGCGAATTCTACGGCGTTGGCCCGGCGAGCAACGACGGCGCCCGCGCGGCGATCGTGCCGAAGCCGGTGTGGAAAGGGCCGTAAGTCATCAACTCTCGTCTCGTCATTCCGGGGCATGAGCGGCGCAGCCGCGACATGAACCCGGTCTCTCGCGGCGTACAACTCGGCGCGAGAGTCCGGGTTCGCCCGCAGCTTCGCTGCGGCCGCCCCGGCATAACGGAGTACTGCTCCCGACGCGCAGCGTTCGGGGCACGAGATGAGAGGCAGCAATGACGGCGACGAACGCATAGCCTAACCGCTTGTCATTCCGGGGCATGAGCGGCGCAGCCGCGACATGAACCCGGTCTCTCGCGGCATACAACTCGGCGCGAGATTCCGGGTTCGGCCGCAGCTTCGCTGCGGACACCCCGGAATGACGGACGACTAGATCCGACGCGCAGCGTCGGGGCACGATGAACTCAACTATCAACTCCGAATGACCTCACCCGCATGACCAACGCGATTTTTACCGGCCTGATGCTCGGCGGCATGTATGCGCTGATCGCGATGGGGCTGACGCTGCAATATGGCGTGGCGCGGATCATGAACCTGTCCTATGGCGAGGTTCTGGTCGGCGCCGCCTTTGCGGCCTACTGGCTGGTGACCGGAGCGGCGCTCAATCCGCTGCTGGCGCTGGCGCTGGCAATCCCGGCCGGCTTCGGCACCAGCCTGCTGCTGTACCGCGTGCTGCTGACGCCGCTGGTGCGCCGCGCGCGGACCCGCGGCGCGCTGGAGGTCGATAGCATTCTGGCGACCTTCGGCATCATGTTCATCCTGCAGGGCATCATGCTGGCGATGTTCGGCGGCGCCTATGTCAGCTACTCGGCCTTCGCGGTGCCGGTCACGGTGTTCGGCGAGATCGTCGCGCTGAACCGGCTGATCGCCTTCGGCCTCGCGGTCGTGGTCGGCCTCGCGCTGTATCTGGCGCTGACCAGAACCCGCTTCGGCACCGCGATCCGCGCCGTCGCGGTCGATCCCGCCGCCGCGCAGCTGGTGGCGATCGACGTGGCGCAGACGTCAGCCTTTGCGTTTGCGCTCGGCGGCGCACTGGTCGCCTCGGCCGGCGTGCTGATCTCGATGTTCCTGACGTTCAGCGCCACCTCGGGCGTGGTGTTCACCATGAAGGCGCTGATCGTGGTGGTGATGGGCGGCGTCGGCAATCTGCTGGGCTGCCTGGTCGCCGGCCTCGCGCTGGGGCTGAGCGAGGCTCTGGTGGCGACCTATATCGATCCCGGCCTGACGCTGGCGGTGAATTTCGCGCTGTTCCTCGGCGTGCTGCTGGTGAAGCCGGCCGGACTGTTCGGGCGGGCGCAGCGATGAGCCCGATGCGCATTCTCCTCGGCGTCGTTGCCGCAACCGCGCTCGTCGGGCTGGCGCTGCTGCCGCGCGTGATCGACGCCTACTACCTGTCGCTGTCGCTGAGCCTGCTGCAGTTCACCGTGCTGGCCACCGCTTGGGGGCTGTTCTCCGGCCCGACCCGCTACGTCTCGCTGGCGACCACCGCGTTCTTCGGCGTCGGCGCCTACACCGTCGCGGTGCTCGGCGAGCAACTGCCCTGGCCGCTGGTGCTGCTGATCGCGGCCGCGGTCGGGGCGGCGATGGCGGTGATCGTCGGGCTGGCGACGCTGCGGTTGAGCGGGCTGCATTTCGTGATCTTCACCTTTGGTCTGGCCGAACTCGTTCGCCAGATCGTGATCTGGTACGAGGTCAACATCAGCCGGGTGCTCGGGCGCTACGTGTTCGTCGACATCACCCCGAGCGACATCTACTGGCAATTGCTGGCGCTGGCGGTGGCGGTGTTCCTGATCGGCTGGCTGATCGCGCGTTCGCGGCTCGGCTTTGCGATGCGCATCATCGGCGAGGACGAGACCGTCGCGCAGCATTGCGGCATCAACGTCACCATCGCCAAGGTGGCGCTGTTCACCGTCAGCGCGGTGTTCATGACGCTGGTCGGCGCGGTGATGGCACCGCGCTGGACCTACATCGAGCCGTCGATCGCGTTCAACGCCACCATCTCGTTCCAGGTGGTGATCATGGCGCTGCTCGGCGGGGCGCACCGGCTGTGGGGCCCGGCGCTCGGCGCGATTCCGCTGACGCTGCTGTTCGAGTTTCTCTCGGCGCGGTTTCCGAGCAGTTCGACCCTGATGATGGGCGTGGTGTTCCTACTGATCGTCTACGCGCTGCCGAACGGGGTGGTCGGCGTCTGGGAGAATCTGCGCGGGCGCTGGCGACGCGCCCCCGTGCAGGGAGCGCAGGCATGACCCCGGTGCTCGACGTCAAGGGATTGACCCGCGCCTTCGGCGGCCTGGTCGCCGTCAATGCGGTCGATCTCGTCGTGCAGCCCGGCGAGATCGTCGGCCTCCTGGGGCCGAACGGCTCCGGCAAGACCACCGCGCTCAATTTGATCTCCGGCGCGCTGAAGCCGGACTCCGGCTCGGTCCGCTTCGCCGGCCACGACATCGCCGGGATGCCGACCCACCGCATCGCGCGGCTTGGGCTGGCCCGCACCTTCCAGCTGGTGCGCGTGCTGGACGGCATGGATTGCGCCGACAATGTCAAGGCCGGGCTCGCCTTTCACGCCAAGCGATTGCCGCGCGACCAGATGGACGCCGAGGCGCTGCGGCTGCTCGAGCGCGTCGGGCTGTCGGGCTACGCGCGGCGCTCCGCTGCCGAACTGACCTACATCGACCGCAAGCGCATCGAGCTGGCGCGCGCGCTGGCGCTGTCGCCGCAACTGCTGCTGCTCGACGAATGGCTGGCCGGGCTCAATCCGTCCGAACTGCTGATCGGCATCGAGTTGATCCGCTCGCTGAAGGACGAGGGGCTGTCGGTGCTGCTGGTCGAGCATGTGATGGATGCGATTCGCTCGCTGTGCGACCGCTGCGTGGTGATGAATTCCGGCCGCCGCATCGCCGAGGGCACGCCGCAATCGGTGCTGTCCGATCCGGCGGTGATCGAGGCCTATCTCGGAGCGCCGGCCGATGCTTGAGGTGTCGCAGATCAGTGTCGCCTACGGCCAGCACCGCGCATTGAGCGACGCCGCGCTGAATGTCGCGCAAGGCGAGATCGTCGTGATTCTCGGCGCCAATGGCGCCGGCAAGACCACGCTGCTGAAGGCGATCGCCGGCATGGTGCCGGCGCTGTCCGGCAAGCGCATCGCGCTCGGCGGCCGTGATATCTCCGCGCTGCCGCCACATCTGATCGTCGAGGCCGGGCTGGCGCTGGTGCCGGAGGGGCGCGGGATTTTCGGCGAATTGAGCGTCGCGGAAAACCTGCTGCTCGGCGCCAACCCAAAACGCGCGCGTGACGGCGAGGCGGCGCGGCGCGCCGAGGTGTTGTCGCTGTTTCCGCGGCTGAACGAGCGCATGGGCCAGACCGCGCGCACCATGAGCGGCGGCGAGCAACAGATGGTGGCGATCGGCCGCGCGCTGATGTCGAAGCCGGACATCTTACTGCTCGACGAGCCGTCGCTCGGGCTGTCGCCGCTGCTGGTGCGTGAATTGTTCGCAGCGCTGCGCAAGGTGCGCGCGGCCGGCGTCGGTCTGTTGGTGGTCGAGCAGAACGCCCGCGAAAGCCTCGCCATTGCCGACCGCGGCTACCTCCTGGAGAACGGCCGCATCGTCGGCCACGGCACCGCGGCCGAACTGCAATCCGACAGCGCCGTCCGCCGCGCCTATCTCGGCGGCCTCGCCGCGGATGCGGTGTGAGCGGCGATCTCAACTAACAGAAAACCCAACTGGAGAGGACGTATGAACCAGATCAATCTGCTGCTCGAGAACCAGGACGTGCAGGCCGTCGACGGCGTGACGTTCGACCGGCTCGATCCGCTGACCGGCGACGTCGCCACGCGCGCGGCAGCCGCGCAGATCGCGGACGCCACGCGGGCGGCGGATGCAGCCGCAGCGGCGTTTCCGGCGTGGTCGGCGACCGGGCCGGGCGCGCGGCGGAAGATCCTGCTGAAGGCCGCCGACGTGCTGGAGGCCAACACGCCGAAATTCATCGAACTGATGGCGACCGAGACCGGCGCGACCGCCGGCTGGGCCGGCTTCAACGTCATGCTCGCCGCCGGCATGCTGCGCGAAGCCGCGGCGATGACCACGCAGATCGCCGGCGAGGTGATCCCGTCCGACAAGCCGGGTTGCCTGTCGATGGCGATCCGCCAGCCGGCCGGCGTGGTGCTGTCGATCGCGCCGTGGAACGCGCCGGTGATCTTGGGCGTGCGCGCGCTGGCGCTGCCGTTGGCCTGCGGCAACACCGTGATCCTGAAGGCGTCTGAAATCTGCCCCGGCACCCACCGGCTGATCGCCGAATGCCTGCGGGATGCGGGATTGCCGTCCGGGGTGCTCAACGTCATCACCAACGCGCCGGAAGATGCGCCGGCGCTGATCGAGGCGCTGATCGCGCATCGCGCGGTGCGGCGGGTGAACTTCACCGGCTCGACCCGGGTCGGCCGGCTGATCGCGCAGACCGCGGCGAAGTATCTCAAGCCGGTGCTGCTCGAACTCGGCGGCAAGGCGCCGCTGCTGGTGCTCGACGACGCCGACCTCGATGCCGCAGTGGCGGCGTCGGCGTTCGGCGCCTTCATGAACCAGGGTCAGATCTGCATGTCGACTGAGCGGCTGGTGGTGGACCAGAGCGTTGCCGACGCCTTCGTCGCAAAGCTGGCGGCCAAGGCCGAGACGCTGGTCGCCGGCGATCCGCGAAAAGGCAACACGCCGCTCGGCTCGCTGGTCGGCACCGACGCGGTGGACCGGCTGCAGGCGCTGATCAAGGACGCGGTCAGCAAGGGCGCGCGCGTCGTCGCCGGCGGATCGTCCGACGGCACGCTGATGTCGGCCACCGTGCTCGACCACGTCACCTCGGCGATGCGGATCTATGGCGAGGAATCGTTCGGCCCGGTGGTCGCGGTGGTGCGCGTCAACGGCGTCGACGAGGCGGTGCGGGTCGCCAACGACACCGAGTATGGATTGTCGGCCGCGGTATTCGGCCGCGACATCGCCCGCGCGCTGAGCGTCGCGAAGCGCATCGAATCCGGCATCTGCCACGTCAACGGCCCGACCGTGCACGACGAGGCTCAGATGCCGTTCGGCGGCACCAAATCCTCCGGCTACGGCCGCTTCGGCGGCAATGCCGGCGTCGCCGAATTCACCGAGCTGCGCTGGATCACCATCGAAACCGGCCCGCAGCATTACCCGATTTGAGCAGTATTGCTGCTTGAATGCTGTCATGGCCGGGCTTGTCCCGGCCATCCACGCCGTGACCCGACGCCAGGGCGTGGATGCCCGGAACAAGTCCGGGCATGACGAACAGAGGTCGTGCCTCTCATCCGTCATTCCGGGACGCGCTCTTGCGCGGGCCCGGAATCCATACGCCGCAGTGGTGCGGGGGGCAGGGCGGTGAGCTGTTACCAACGCCAGGAATTATGGATTCCGGGCTTGCGCGAAAACGCGCGCCCCGGAATGACGGCCTCGAACTAATCGTATCCGAGATACGCCGACTTCACCTTCGGGTCGGACAGCAGCGCCTGGGCCTGGCCCGTGTGCACGATGCGGCCGGTCTCGATGACGTAGCCGCGGTCGGCGATTTCCAGCGCGGCGGCGGCGTTCTGTTCGACCAGCAGCACGGTGATGCCCTCGGCGCGCAATGCGACGATGGCGGCGAGGATCTGGTCGACCAGCAGCGGCGACAGGCCGAGCGACGGCTCGTCGAGCAGCAGCAGCTTCGGCTTGCCCATCAGGGCGCGGCCGATCGCCAGCATCTGCTGCTGGCCGCCGGAGAGGCCGGCGGCGGGCAGCGCGTGCTTCTCGCGCAGGATCGGAAACATCTCGTAGATCCGCTCGCGGTCGGCTTCGACGCCGCTGTCGCGGCGCAGGTAAGCGCCGAGCGACAGATTGTCGGCGACGCTGAGCGGGCCGAACACCTGGCGGCCTTCCGGCGACTGCAGGATGCCGCGGGCGACCCGGCGATGCGACGGCGCGCGCTCGATCCGCTCGCCGAGAAACCGGATCTCGCCGCCCGACACCGGCTGCACGCCGGACAGCGCGCGCAGCAGCGTGGTCTTGCCGGCGCCGTTGGAGCCGATCAGCGCCACGACCTCACCCTGCCGCACCTCGAGGCTGACGCCCTTCAGCACCTCGATGCGGCCATAGCCGCTTGTCAGGTCGACCACCTCAAGCATGGCCGCGCACTCCGTGCTTGCCGAGATAGGCTTCCAGCACCTGCGGATTGTCGCGCACCTCGCCGGGCGTGCCCTCGACCAGCACGCGGCCGCGCACCAGCACCAGGATGCGATGCGAAATCTTCATCACCAGCCGCATGTCGTGCTCGACCAGCACCACCGCGATGCCCTTGGCGGCGACCTTGCTGATCAGCCGGTCGATCTCTTCGGTCTCCACCGAATTGCAGCCGGCGGCGGGCTCGTCGAGCAGCACGATGCGCGGCTCGGAGGCCAGCGCGCGCGCGATCTCCAGCCGCTTGCAGGCGCCGTAGGACAACGCGCCCGCCGGCACGTCGGCGCTGTCGCGCAGGCCGACCTCGTCCAGATAGGCGAGCGCCGCCTCGCGGGTGGCGCGGTTCTGCCTGGTCACCGACGGCAGCCGGAACAGGTCGGCGAACAGATTGCACTTCTCCTGCAGATGGCGGCCGACCATGACGTTCTCGGCTGCGGTCATGCGCTGGAAGATCTGCAAATTCTGGAAGGTCCGGGACATCCCGCGCGCCGCAAGCCGCTCCGGCGGCAGGCCGGTGACGTCGGAGCCGTCGAGGCTGACGCGGCCGAGCCCGGTCTCGTAGACGCCGGAGATGACGTTGAACAGCGTGGTCTTGCCGGCGCCGTTCGGGCCGATGATGGAAAAGATCTCGCCGGGCGAAACGGTGAAGCCGACGTCGTCGATCGCCTTCAGCCCGCCGAACGAAATCCCGATGCCCTCGACCGACAGCAAGCTCATGATCGCGCCCTCGCCATCAGCTTCCACAGCATCGGCACGATGCCGTCGCGCATGAAGATCATCGCCACAATGATGATGAGACCGAGCAGCAGATGCTCGTAGTCGTGGAACACGGTCAGCGCCTGCGGCAGCATGATCAGCACCGCGGCGCCGACGATCGAGCCCACGATCGAGCCGAGCCCGCCCAGCACCACCATGGTGACCAGCTCGACCGAATGCAGGAAGCTGGCCTGGTCCGGATTGACGAAGCCGTTCATCAGCGCCAGCGCCGAGCCGGCCACCGAGGCATAGACCGCGGCGATGACGAAGGCCTGCAGTTTGAAGCGGTTGACGTCGATGCCGGTGACGCGGGCGGCGACCTCGCTGTCATGCAGCGCGCGGAAGGCGCGGCCGGTCGGGGTCTCGTCGAGGTTCAGCGCCACCCATGTCCCGATCAGCAGCAGTCCCGCCGTGATCCAGTACCAGGCGATCGGCGACGACGCGCGCCAGCCGAACAGCATGAGCCGGCCGACCGGCATGCCGTCCGGTCCGCCGGTCCATTTGCTCTCGGTGGTGATCACCAGCGCCACCAGCACGCCGAAGCCGAGCGTGGCTATGGCGAGGTAGTGGCCCTTCAGCCGCAGAATCGGCCGGCCGACCAGGAACGCCAGCAGCGCCGACAGTGCGACGCCGATCAGCATGGCCAGCAGCGGGTGCACGCCGAGCTGCGCCGGGCCGATCGCCACCGCATAGGCGCCGATGCCGAAGAAGCCGGCATGTCCGAGGCTGACCTGGCCGGCCTTGCCCATCAGGATGTTGAGCCCGATCGCCGCCAGCGCCGAGACCCAGACCAGCGAGGCGACGCGCAGGTAGTAGCTCGACGGAAAGGTGAACGGCAGCACCGCGATGATGACGGCGAGCACGATCAGGATGCCGGTGCGGCTGCCGAGCCAGGTGAGCATGGCTCAGACCCTGTCCACGGTGCGGCGGCCCATCAGCCCCTGCGGAGCGGCGAACAGCACGGCAAGGATGACGATGAACGCCATCGCGTCCTTGTAGGTCGAGGAGATGTAGCCGGCGCCGAACGCTTCCAGCAGGCCGAGCAACAGCCCGCCGGCCACCGCGCCGAGCGGATTACCCATGCCGCCCAGCATCGCGGCGGCGAAGCCCTTCAGCGCCAGCAGGGTGCCGACATCGTAGCTGGTCAGCGTGATCGGCGTAATGAGAATGCCGGCGATGGCGCCGATCGCGGCGGAGCCGCCGAACGCCAGCGCCATCACGGTGGCGGTGTTGATGCCGACCAGTTTTGCGGCGAGCCGGTTGGCCGCGGTGGCGAGCACCGCCTTGCCGAGCAAAGTGCGTTCGAGGAACAGCCACAGCAGCAGCACGATTACCGCGGTGCCGCCGAGCACCCAGAAGCTCTGTGGCTGGATCGCGGCGCCGAGCAGGTCGATCGGCGCGTCGCCGGAGAAAGCCGGCAGCTTGTGGAATTGCTTGTCGAACACGATCTGCGCCGCGCCGCGCAAGAAGATCGAGGCGCCGATGGTGATGATGATTAGCGACACCGCAGACGCGCCGCGCGCCGGCGCGATCGCCAGCCAGTACAGCAGTAGCCCGACGACGATAGCGACACCGACCGCGATCAAAGCGGCGAGCGGCAGCGGCACGCCGGCCGCATAGGCGAACACCGTCACCATGCCGCCCAGCATGACGAACTCGCCCTGCGCGAAATTCACCACGTCGGAGGCGTTGTAGACCAGCGTGAACCCCAGCGCGACCAGCGCATACACCGCGCCGACCGTCAGTCCGGACACCAGGAATTGCAGGAACTCGGCCATCGGGCTCGCGGGTTGGTGTGGTGTGAACTAATCGTGTTCAGTGCATTGGTAGTAGTCGTCATTCCGGGGCGCTTGCCCTGTGGGGCAAGCGAACCCGGAATCTCGCGCCGAGTCGTGTGCCGCGAGATTCCGGGTTCATGTCGCGGCTACGCCGCTCATGCCCCGGAATGACTCGTGGATAGGCAATGCGCTCATTGTGTGCTGCACTGCGCTAGTAACTGTCATTCCGGGGCGCTTGCCCTGTGGGGCAAGCGAATCTGGAATCTCGCGCCGAGACGTGCGCCGCGCGATTCCGGGTTCATTCGCCGCTTCGCGGCTCATGCCCCGGAATGACGCAGCAAGTACCGCTCAGCTTCCCGCCTTCACCTCGGTCCACTCGCCACCCTTCACCTCGAGCATGCGGAAGGCGGAGAGGTCGAGGCCGAGGTGGTCGGTGGGAGACATGGTGACGATGCCACCGGTGCCGACAAAGCCCTTGGTCTTTTCGATCTCGTCGCGGACCTTCTTCGGGTCGGTCGAGTTGGCGCGCTTCATGGCGTCGACCAGGATGAACAGGCCGTCATAGGCGTGGCCGCCGAAGGTCGAGACCGGCTGCTTGGCGGTGTCCTCATAGGTCTTCTTGTAGTCGACCACGACCTTCTTCTGCGGATCGCTGTCGGGCAGCTTGTCGCCGATCAGCAAGGCGGCGGCGGGCAGCCGGACGCCTTCGGCGGCCGGGCCGGCGAGCTCGATGAAGCTCTTGGAGGCGACGCCGTGGCTCTGGTACAGCGGCGTGGTCGACATGCCGAGCTGCGCGTAGTTGCGGGTCACGATCGCGGGACCCTGGCCGAAGCCGGGATTGACCACGGCCTGGATGCCGGCGGTGTTCTTGATCTTGGTGAGCTGCGCGGTCATGTCGCTGTCGCGCGGGCCGTAGGTTTCTTCCGCAACGACCTGCACGCCGTAGGTCGGCGCCACCTTGAGGCACTGCGCGCGCATCGATGCGCCGAAGCCGTCGGTGCCGGAGATCATGGCGATCTTGGTGAAGTTGCGCGCCTTGAGGTTCTCGAAGATCTTCTCGCAGGCCATCTTGTCGGTGTGCGGCGTCTTGAACACGAATTTGCGCACCGGATCGATCACCTCGATGGCGCCCGCCAGCGAGATGAACGGCACCTGTGCTTCCTCGAACACCGGGATCATCGCCATCGTGGTGCCGGTGGTGGAGCCGCCGACCATCGCGACCACCTTGTCGTCCTCGATCAGCCGGGTGGCGAAGGTGCGCGCCTTGTTGGCGTCGCCGCCGTCGTCATAGACCACCAGTTCGAGCTTCTTGCCGCCGACGCCGCCGGCGGCGTTGATCTTCTCGACATACATCTTGAGCGTCTTGTCCTCGGGGTCGCCGAGGAACGACGCCGGGCCGGTGACCGACAGCACCGAGCCGATCTTGACGGTCTGCTGCGCCAGCGCCGGGCTGCCAAGGGGACTGCCGAGGGGGCCGCCAAGACCGATCGCGAGAGCAGCGACGGCAACAAAAGGTGTGAAAGATCGCGACATGGTTTCCTCCTGGTGGGGCTGCTCATTTTTACGAGCTTGCCGGTGCATCCTGATCCATCCCGGCGGTCATCGGCCGCTCCGGATGGGACACTTCGCGTGGCATCCTCAATATAATTGACCGGACGGTTGGTCAATAGTAACCTCCCACGCAACGGCGACGATACGCCGACCGGAGGATACGATGGGAGAGGACGTGGCTGTGGCCGATACGCGCGACCCGCAGGCGCTGGCGGAAGCCTGCGCCGCGGCGATGTGGCGCACCGATCGCGCCAGCCAGGCGCTCGGCATGAGCATCCGCAAGATCGCGCCCGGCGAGGCGATGATCGCGATGCCGGTGCGGCCCGACATGACCAATGGCTACGAGATCTGCCACGGCGGCTACATCTTCACGCTGGCGGATTCCACCTTCGCCTTTGCCTGCAACACCTACGGCCAGCGCACCGTCGCGCAGCAATGCGCGGTGACGTTTCTGCGCCCGGTGCATGCCGGCGACACGCTGACCGCGCACGCCGTCGAGCGCAACCGTGCCGGGCGCGGCGGCATCTACGACGTGACCGTGCGCGATTCGAAAAATACCGTGGTCGCCGAATTCCGCGGCCATTCCCGCACCATCGCCGGCGACATTCTGGCGCCGAATGCCGACGCATAACTTTCGGGAGAGACCGTTGTCTTCAATTCCGCTGCGCAAACTGCAACAACTCAGTCCGGAGCCCCCGACGCTCGATCGTTTCGAGACCGCCTCGACCGACGAACTGCGCGCCTGGCAATTGGCGCAGCTGAAATGGTCGCTGCGTCACGCCTACGACAACGTGGCGCACTACCGCGCCAGCTTCGACGCCGCCGGCGTGCATCCCAACGACCTGCGCTCGCTCGACGATCTCGTGAAATTCCCGTTTACCACCAAGGCCGACCTGCGCGACAACTACCCGTTCGGCATGTTCGCGGTGCCGCGCGAGCAGGTGGCGCGGGTGCATGCCTCGTCCGGCACCACCGGCAAGCCGACCGTGGTGGGCTACACCAAACCCGACCTCGAGGTGTGGGCCGACGTGGTGGCGCGCTCGATCCGCGCCGCCGGCGGCCGCGCCGGGATGATCCTGCACAACGCCTATGGCTACGGCCTGTTCACCGGCGGGCTCGGAGCGCATTACGGCGCGGAAAAGCTCGGCTGCACGGTGATCCCGATCTCCGGCGGCATGACCGAGCGGCAGGTGCAGCTGATCAACGACTTCAAGCCCGACATCATCATGGTGACGCCGTCCTACATGCTGGCGATCCTCGACGAGTTCAGGAAGCAGGGGCTCGATCCGCGCAAATGCTCGCTGCGCGTCGGCATCTTCGGTGCCGAGCCCTGGACCAACGCGATGCGCGAGGAGATCGAGGAGGCGTTCGACCTGCATGCGGTCGATATCTACGGCCTGTCCGAGGTGATGGGTCCCGGCGTCGCCAGCGAATGCGTCGAGACGAAGGACGGGCTGCACGTCTGGGAGGATCACTTCTATCCGGAGATCATCGATCCGGATACCGGCCGCGTGCTGCCGGACGGCGAGCAGGGCGAGATGGTGTTCACCTCGCTGACCAAACAGGCGATGCCGATCATCCGCTACCGCACCCGCGACCTGACGCGGCTGCTGCCGGGCACCGCGCGAAAACTGCGGCGGATGGAGAAGGTCACCGGGCGCACCGACGACATGATCATCCTGCGCGGCGTCAACGTGTTCCCGACCCAGATCGAGGAGAAGCTGCTGACCATCGAGGCGCTGTCGATGCACTATCAGCTGGTGCTGAGCCGCAGCGGCCGGATGGACGAGATGGACGTCAATGTCGAGTGCCGGCCCGATGCGACGGCGTCCGAGCGGGCGGCCGCGGGCAACCGGCTGGCGCAGGCCATCAAGGACACCATCGGCATCACCGCGCGGGTCAATGTCGGCGATCCCGACAGCATCGAGCGGTCCGCCGGCAAGGCGAAGCGCATCGTCGACCGCCGTCCGCGCGAGCCGAACTAGAGAGGTTTTCCGCCCGCATGGCCCGCCCCCGCGCCACCGACTACGACGACAAGCGACGCGCGATCCTCGATCGCTCGGCGGCGCTGTTTTCCGAGCACGGCTACGACCGCGCCTCGATAAGCCGCATCGCGGAGGCCTGCGGCGTCTCCAAGGCGACGCTGTATCATTACTACACCGACAAGGACGAGCTGCTGTTCGACGTCATCCGCTTCCACCTCGAGAAGCTGCTGAAAGTGGTCGGCGCGGCGGACAAGCCCGACCTCGCGCCGAAGCCGCGGCTGCGCGAGCTGGTCGCGGCCCTGCTCGAGGCCTATCGCGACGCCGATGCACAGCACAATGTGCAGATCTCCAGCATGCGCTTTCTGTCCGACGCGCGGCAGGTCGAGTTGAAGAACATGGAGCGCACCTTGGTGCGTACCTTCTCCGACGCGGTCGCCGCCGTCGCGCCGCAACTCGACGGCACCCATCTGTTGAAGCCGGTGACGATGTCGCTGTTCGGCATGGTGAACTGGCACTACCTCTGGTTCAAGACGCCGGGCCCGGTCAGCCGCGCCGACTACGCCGACCTCGTGACGCGATTGATCGCCGACGGCACCAGCGGCCTCGCCGCCGAGCCCGCACCCGCCAAGCGCACATCGGTGCGGCGTCGATGACGGGCGTCTCAGCAGGACCATCCCTCCCCCTTGTGGGGAGGGTGGCCCGGCGTAGCCGGGTCGGGTGGGGGGAGCGGCATATCGCGACGCTGCTAATCGCTGCTACCCCCACCCGACCGGCCTTGCGGCCGGCCACCCTCCCCGCAAGGGGGAGGGATAAGGCGCGGCACCGCTGTGCTCCAAATTTGATTGCCCTGCCGCAAAAGCGGCGAGGGAAAATATGTCGTCCATCGTTTTGCAGGAGCAATCCATGAACCTTGAAAGCTTCGTGCGCGGACAGTGGGCCGCCGGCAGTGAGCCAATTGAAATTCGCGGCGCGGTGACCGGCGACGTGGTCGCCCAGGCAAAGGTGGGTGGGCTCGACATGCGCGAGCTGCTTGCCTATGGCCGCGATACCGGCGGCGCGAGTTTGCGCAAGCTCTCGTTCCACCAGCGCGGCGAGATGCTGAAGAAGCTCGCGCAATATCTGGGCGAGCGGAAGGACGAACTCTACAAGCTGTCGCTGCTGGCCGGCGCGACTCGACTGGATGCGATGATCGACGTCGACGGCGGCATCGGCACGCTGTCGGTCTATGCCGGCAAGGCGCGTCGCGAACTGCCGAATTCCACCTTCCTGCTCGACGGCGCGGTCGAGCCGATGTCGAAGGGTGGCAGCTTTGCCGGGCGGCACATCGTCACCACGCTGCGCGGAGTCGCGGTGCATATCAACGCCTTCAACTTCCCGTGCTGGGGGCTCTTGGAAAAGCTCGCGCCGGCGCTGCTGGCCGGCATGCCGGTGGTGACCAAGCCGGCAACGGTCACGTCCTATGTTGCCAACGCCCTGATGCGGATGATCGCGGACTCCGGCATCCTGCCGGATGGCGCGCTGCAATTCGTGGTCGGGCCGACCGGCGATCTGTTCGAGCATCTGACCTGCCAGGACGTGGTGTCGTTCACCGGCTCGGCGGCCACGTCTGAAAAGCTGCAGCGCCATCCGATGATCGCGCGCAATGCGGTGCGCTTTGTCGCCGAGCGGGACTCGCTGAACGCCGCGATCCTGGCGCCGGACGCAGCCCCCGGCACGCCGGAGTTCGACCTGTTCGTCAAGGAAGTGGCAAAGGAGATGACGGTGAAGACCGGGCAGAAATGCACCGCGATCCGCCGCGCCTTCGCGCCGGCCGCGCAGGTCGACGCGGTGATCGCCGCGCTGCGCGAGCGGCTGTCGAAAATCACCATCGGCGATCCCGCGCTGGAGAGCGTGCGGATGGGGCCGGTGGTCGGGCTCGACCAGCGCCGCGACGTGCTGGATCACGTCGCAAGGCTGCGCAAGGAAGCCGAACTGGTGGCAGGCGATCCTGACAACTTCGCAGTGGAAGGCGCCGACGCCGCGCGCGGCGCATTCATCCCGCCGCTGCTGCTGCATTGCGCCGATCCGGTCGGCGCGCGCGCGGTGCACGAGGTCGAGGCCTTCGGCCCGGTCTGCACCGTTATGGGCTATGACGGCATCGACCAGGCGATCGCGCTGACCAATCGCGGCGGCGGCAGCCTCGTCGCGTCGGTCTATACGCATGACAGCAGAACCGCCTCCGATCTGGTGTTCGGCGTCGGCGCGTTTCATGGCCGGCTCGTCATCATCGATCGCGACTGCGGCAAGGAGCAGACCGGACACGGCTCGCCGATGCCGCAGATGGTGCATGGCGGCCCCGGCCGCGCCGGCGGCGGCGAGGAGCTCGGCGGCATCCGCAGCCTCGCGCACTACATGCAGCGCACCGCGCTGCAGGGTTCACCCGCGATGCTGAGCGCGATCACTGGCAGCTGGTCGAAGGGCGCGCCGGTGGTGGAGGCCGAGCGGCATCCGTTCCGCTATCACTTCGAGGATCTGGCGATCGGCCAGACCTTCAACTCGAAGGCGCGCGAGGTCACGCTGGAGGACATCGAGCACTTCGCGCATTTCACCGGCGACACCTTCTACGCCCACATGGACGAGGAGGCCACCAAGGGCCACCCGTTCTTCCCAGGCCGTGTCGCGCACGGCTATCTGCTGCTGTCGTTCGCCGCCGGGCTGTTCGTCGATCCCGATCCCGGCCCGGTGCTGGCCAATTACGGCCTCGACAGCCTGCGCTTCCTCAAGCCGGTGCAGCCCGGCGAAGCCATCAAGGTGCGGCTGACGGCGAAAGAGAAGTCGCCGCGCAACAAGCAGTACGGCGAGGTGCGCTGGGACGTCGAGATCACGACGAGCACCGGCGAGACCGCGGCGACCTATGAATTGCTGACCATGAACGCGGTGCGCCCGTGAGCGATGCCGCGCTGGTCGGCGGGTTCTCGCTACAGGCGCTGCCGGATGCGTTCTACGACGATCCGTATCCGACCTATCGGGCGCTGCAGGCGAACGATCCGATCCACCGCATGCCAGACGGCTCGCTGTTCCTGACGCGGCACCGCGATCTCGAGGCGGTGTACAAGGACGCCGCGCGCTTCACCTCCGACAAGAAGGTCGAGTTCGCGCCGAAATACGGCGCAGAGTCGCTGCTGTTCCAGCATCACACCACCAGCCTCGTCTTCAACGACGCGCCGCTGCACACCCGCGTGCGGCGGCTGATCGCCGGCGCGCTCAACCCGCGCGCGATCGCCGAACTCGAGCCCGCGCTGGTCGCGCTGGTCGACCGGCTGCTCGATGCGATGGCAGCCAAGGGCGAGGTCGACCTGATCGCGGATTTCGCCTCCGCGATTCCGATCGAGGTGATCGGCAACCTGCTGGCGATCCCGCATGCCGAGCGCGCGCCGCTGCGCGACTGGTCGCTCGCCATCTTGGGCGCGCTGGAGCCGAAGCTGACGCCGCAGCAGTTTTCCCGCGGCGAGACCGCGGTGGCTGAATTTGTCGACTATCTGCGCGGGCTGGTCGCCGACCGCCGTGTCCGCCCCGGCAACCCCGACCACGACGTGCTGACCCGGCTGATCGCCGGCGAGGCCAGCGGCGAGCGGCTCAGCGAGATCGAGCTTCTGCAGAACTGCATCTTCATTTTGAATGCCGGGCACGAGACCACTACCAATTTGATCGGCAACGGGCTGGAATTGCTGCTGCGCTTTCCCGCGCAGCGGCAGCGGCTGATCGACGATCCGTCGCTGATCCGCACCGCGGTCGAGGAATTCTTGCGCTACGAGAGCTCGAACCAGCTCGGCAATCGCGGCGTCGCGGTGGACACCGAGCTTGACGGCGTGGCGCTGCCGAAGGGCACATTGCTAACGCTGTGCATCGGCGCCGCCAATCGCGACCCCGCGCAGTTCGCCGCGCCCGAGCATCTCGACATCGGCCGCGCGCCGAACCGCCACCTCGCCTTCGGCTCCGGCGCCCACGCCTGCGCCGGCCTGGCGCTGGCGCGGATGGAAGGCCGCGTCGCAATCGGCCGCTTCCTCGCGCGATTTCCGCACTACGCGGCGAACGGGGTGCCGCAGCGCGCCAGGCGCGCGCGGTTTCGCGGGTTCACGTATTTGCCGGTGACATTGGGATGACTGGTTCGACGATGCCCCCCGCCAATCACTCCCGTCATTCCGGGGCGGGCGCAGCGCAGCTGCGCACGAACCCGGAATCCATAGCCCCTTGCGCTGGTTTAACTCACCGCGTTGCCCCGACGCTCCGCTGCGGCGTATGGATTCCGGGCCTGCGCGCAAGGGCGCGCATCCCGGAATGACGAATTTAGACTCACTCCATCGCGCAGCAGGGAGACCTTGATGAGCTTTGACCAGACCGCCGCCACCGCGCTGCTGAAATCCGTCTTCGCGCCCTGGGTGCAGGATCTCGATCTCTCGGTCGAACGCATTGACCCAGACACTGCGGTGCTCCGCATGAAATTCTCCGACAGGCTCTGCCGCGACAATGGCGTAGTGTGCGGGCAGGCGCTGATGTCGCTGGCCGACACCGCGATGGTGTTCGCGATCTCGGCCGCGAATGGCGGCTATCTGCCGATGACGACGGTGGACCAGACCGTGCACTTCCTGCGCCCCGCGCTGCGCGCCGACCTGCTGGCGGAGGCGCGGGTGCAGCGGATCGGCAAGACGATGGCGTTCGGAAGCGTGACGATCACGACCGACGGCGACGCCCGCCCGGTGGCGCTGGCGCAGACCGCCTACGCGCTGATGCGGGAGGGGAAGTAGCAACGCCCGTCATTGAGCGGCGGGACCTCCTGGCCTCGTCATTCCGGGGCGTGAGGGCGAAGCCCGAAACGAACCCGGAATCCCGAGATCGAGCGCACCGAGTCCAACCTCGGGATTCCGGGTTCATGTCGCCGCTGCGCGGCTCATGCCCCGGAATGACGCCTGAGAACTGCCCAGTGACGCGCGACAGTTATTACACCTGATCGTAATCCACCACGACCCGCGACGAGACCGGGTGCGCCTGGCAGGTCAGCACGAAGCCGGCCGCGAGCTCCCATGGCTCCAGCGAGTAGTTGACGTCCATCCTGGTCTCGCCCTCGACGATCTTGGCGCGGCAGGTGCTGCACATGCCGCCCTTGCACGCGTAGGGCAGGTCCATGCCGGCGCGCAGCGCAGCATCGAGGATGACTTCGCCTTCCGCAACCGGGACATCCTTGCGCTTGCCGTCGATGATCAGCGCGGCGGTGGCATAGGGCGGCGCGTCCGGCGCGACCACCGCTTTCGGCCGCGGCTTGCCGCCGAGGCCCGAGACGAAGCGCTCGACATGGACGCGGTCGGCCGGCACGCCGAGCTCCTCGCAGGTCGCGGCGATCTCCTCGCTCATCGCGGTCGGGCCGCAGATGAAAACGTGATCGATCGCAGCCGCCGGCACCATCGCGCGCAGCAGCACCGCGACCTTGTCGCGGTCGAGCCGGCCGTACAGGATCGGCAGATCCTGCTCCTCCTGCGACAGCACGTGGAACACCGAGAAGCGGCCCATGAAGCGGTCCTTCAGATCCTCCAGCGCCTCGCGGAACAGGATGTTGGCGCTGCCGCGGTTACCGTAGAACAGGAAGAACCGGCTGTTCGGCTCGCGCGCGAGAATGCCGCGGATGATCGACATGATCGGCGTGATGCCGGAGCCGGCGGCGAAGCCGACATGCACGCGCGCTGCTTCGGGGGCGTGCGCCACGCCGAACCGGCCGGTCGGCGTCATCACGTCGAGTTCGTCGCCGGGCTTGAGATGATCCAGCGCCCAGCTCGAAAATGCGCCGCCGTCGACCTTCTTCACCGCGATGCGCAGTTCGCGGTCGTCGGGACTGGAGCAGATCGAATAGGAGCGGCGGACTTCCTCGCCGTCCATCATGGTGCGCAGCGTCAGGTACTGCCCCGAGTTGAAGGCGAAGTCGTCCGCCAGCTCGTCCGGAATCGCGAACGTCATCGAAATCGCATCCGGCGTCTCGCGCCGCAGATCGCCGATCGCGAGACGGTGGAATTTCGGGGTGTGGGACATGGCGCGGTCCTGGTTCATTCGAAAGCGTTGATGATCAGATCGTCATTCGGGGGCGTCAGCCGAAGGCGCACGAACCCGGAATCTCGCGCCACAACGGCGCGTCGTTCCGCTGCGAGATTCCGGGTTCATGTCGCCGCTGCACGGCTCATGCCCCGGAATGACGGCGGGTGCGGGTGGATACCAAGTCGAAACCTCTCGTTCGTCATTCCGGGACGCGCGTCTTCGCGCGGGCCCGGAATCCATAACCCCTGGCGTCCCGGCTCGATCGCAGTGCCGCCACGCACCACTGCGGCGTATGGATTCCGGGCTCGCTCGCGTTGCTCGCGCCCCGGAATGACGGCGGGTGATGGGGGCGCGTGGCGGCGGAAACCTCTCGTCCGTCATGCCCGGACGTGTTCCGGGCATCCACGCCTTGGCTGCGCGGCATAGACGTGGATGGCCGGGACGAGCCCGGCCATGACGCAGTGAGTTGGGCAGCCACAGCGATCATCTCGCGCTTCTCTCAATGGCACTTGAAGTAGTCGAACGGCTCCTTGCAGGCGGTGCAGCGCCACAGCGCCTTGCAGGAGGTCGAGCCGAATTCCGACAGCACCTCGGTGTCGAGCGAGCCGCATTGCGGGCAGGCGACCTGCTGTTCGCCGAACAGCGCGCGGCGGCCGCTGCCGGGCTGCGGCGGGGCGATGCCGTAGTCGCGCAGTTTGCGGCGGCCGTCCTCGGTCATCCAGTCGGTGGTCCAGGCCGGCGACAGCACCGTGCGGACTTTTGCACCGGGAAAGCCCTCGCGCGCCAGCGCCAGCTCGATCTCCAGCGCGATCATGTTCATCGCCGGACAACCCGAATAGGTTGGCGTGATCGCCACCTCGACATGGCCGTCGCTGACCGTGACCTCGCGCAGCACGCCGAGGTCGGCGATGGTCAGCACCGGGATTTCCGGATCGACCACCTGCGCGGCGGCGTTCCATGCGGCCTGGCGCGGATCGGCGGCTACCATGACGCGCCCGGGAAGCTGCGCTGCAGCGTCTGCAATTCGCTGAGCAGATGGCCGAGATGCTCGCTGTGCTGGCCGCTGCGGCCGCCCTTCTGCATCCAGCCGGAGGCGGGCGCCGTGAGCGTCGCGGTCTGCAGCACGCTCGACACCGTCGCGGTCCATACCGCGCGCAGCGTCTCCGGATCGACGATCGCGCCGCTGTCGATCAGCGCGGCGTCGCTGTCGTCGCGGTGGAACAGCTCGCCGGTGAAGGCCCACAGATCGTCGACCGCGGCTTTCGCGCGGCGGTGGCTTTCCTCGGTGCCGTCGCCGAGCCGGATCACCCATTCGGAGGCGTGCCGCAGGTGATAGGCGCTTTCCTTCTCGCTCTTGGCCGCGATGGCGGCGAGCGTCTCGTCGGTCGAGCCCATCATCGCGCGCCAATACGGATCGGCAAACGCCGAATAGAACAGCTGCCGCACCATGGTGCGGGCGAAGTCGCCATTCGGCTGTTCGACCAGCAGCAGATTGCGGTACTGCCGCACGTCGCGCAGATAGGCGTAGGCGTCCTCGTCGCGGCCGGCGCCCTCGGAGACGCCGGCGTAGCTGTAGAGCTCGCGGGCCTGGCCGATCAGGTCGAGGCCGATATTGGCCAGCGCCATGTCCTCTTCCATCATCGGCGCATGGCCGCACCATTCCGACAGCCGGTGGCCGAGGATCAGCGCATCGTCGCCGCGCCGCAGCGCATAGAGCACCAGCGGGGATTCGGCGACGGTGATGGAGGCGATAGGCATGGGTTATGTCCTTTATCGCGGAGCCCAGTGCTTGTGCCCCGGATGCTATGCATCACGCCGCTCTTCGCGGCGTGGTGCATTGCTGATCCGGGGCCGTCGCAGCGGAATCGTTGAATACGATCGATGCTGCGGTTGGTACGGTCCCGATTCTGCGGAGCAGCACTGCGTGCCGCACCGCGCCCGGGACACGGGATTAACTCAAGCAGGTTCACATATGTCCGACTTCGTCGGGCACGTCGTAGAACGTCGGGTGGCGGTAGATCTTCGACAGCGCCGGCTCGAACATCATGCCTTTCTCGGCGGGGTCGGAGGCGATGATGGTGTCGGACGGCACGATCCAGATCGACAAGCCTTCGCCGCGACGGGTGTAGACGTCGCGCGCGGCCTGCATCGCCAAGGTGGCGTCGGCGGCGTGCAGCGAGCCGACATGCTTGTGCGCCAACCCGTTGCGGCTGCGGATGAAGACTTCCCAGAGCTGCATGTTCGGTTCGGTCATGATGGCTTCCGTTACGCCGCGACGGCGGTGGCTGGCTTCGCGGCCTCGCGCCTGGCGCGCTGCTTGTCGGCATAGGCGCGGGCGGCGTCGCGGACCCAGGCGCCATCGGCATGCGCCTTGTTGCGGGCGGCCATGCGGTCGCGGTTGCAGGGGCCGTTGCCGGCCAGCACGTCCTTGAATTCCTGCCAGTCGATCGCGCCGTAGTCCCAGTGCCCGGTGGCCTCGTTGAAGGTCAGCGCCGGGTCGGGAATGGTCAGGCCGAGATACTGCGCCTGCGGCACGGTGGCATCGACGAATTTCTGCCGCAGCTCGTCATTGGAGAAGCGCTTGATCTTCCAGCGGGTGGACTGGTCGCTGTGCTGGCTCTCGCCGTCGGGCGGGCCGAACATCATCAGGCACGGCCACCACCAGCGGTCCAGCGCGCTCTGCGCCATCGCCTTCTGCTCCTCGGTGCCCTTCGCCAGCGTCACCATGATCTCATAGCCCTGGCGCTGGTGGAAGGATTCTTCCTTGCAGACGCGGATCATGGCGCGGGCGTAGGGGCCGTAGGAGCAGCGGCACAGCGGGATCTGGTTCATGATCGCCGCCCCATCGACCAGCCAGCCGACCGCGCCGATGTCGGCCCAGGTCAAGGTCGGGTAGTTGAAGATCGACGAGTACTTCGCCTTGCCGCTGAGCATCTGCGCGACCAGTTCCTCGCGCGAGGTGCCGAGCGTTTCGGCCGCGGCGTACAGATAAAGCCCATGGCCGCATTCGTCCTGCACCTTGGCGAGCAAGGCGGCCTTGCGGCGCAGGGTCGGGGCGCGGGTGATCCAGTTGCCCTCGGGCAGCATGCCGACGATTTCGGAATGGGCGTGCTGGGAGATCTGCCGGGTCAGCGTCTTGCGATAGGCGGCCGGCATCCAGTCGTTCGGCTCGATGCGCTCCTCGGCGGCGACGCGGGCCTCGAAAGCGGCCGACTTCTCGGCGTCCTCCAGATGGCGTTCGTCGGTCTGCGGCGCATTCAACGCTTGCGTATACATGGCGTGACCTCCCTGATTGCGACCAATCATATAACAGGAAATCTGGTCTGCAAGTTATTTTTGTAACATATTGGCGGCCTCGTCAGGGAACCTCCGCTGCAGTTCCCGCCCGGGGCCCGGCAGGGCGCCGCCGACGCTCTGGCCATGCTCATCGAGCCAACGCTCGGAAGCCGGCAGCAGCGCACGATACACTTCGCCGCAGAAGGCGCGGGCCTCGGCGGCCGGCCAGCCGTCCGGCAGCAGCGCCGCCGGCAGCAGCGGATCGCGCAGGATCACCCGCCGGTAGTGATGGATCAGCAGGATGCGGGCGAGCATCGCGTCGGCCGGATCGACACGGCCGGCGCCGGCGACCCAGTCCCGCAGCGGCGCGAAGGTCTTGAGGAAATCCCGATACGAGTCGGCAATCTGCGGCAGCGACCAGCTCAGCCCGATCAGCCGCTGGCCCATCGCATTGTCGGCCGCGACCTCGAGCCGGATCGCATTGCGCGCCGCTTCCGGCACCGCGACGCCGGCCGGCGCCACCCAGACGCCGGGCATCGGATTGCCGAAGCCGGCCTCGATCAGCGCGGCCCGCGCGGCGTCGCGGTCGGCGCCGTTGTCGATCAGCAGCAGTTCGAGCCGGCCATCCCACGCCGAGGGATGCGGATTGTAGACGTGCTCGACCGCGGCCTCGAAGCGGTCGCGGCCGCCCGGCGCGAGCCGGTAGAAACTCTTGCGGCCGAGCTTCTCGCGCTCCAGCCAGCCATCGGCGGCGAGCCGCGACACCGCGGTGCGCACCACGCCGCCATCGGTGTCGAGCAGTTCGAGAAACTTCAGCAGGGTGCCGAGCCATACCGAGCCGCCGCGCGGCAGGATGGCGTCGCCGTAGAAGGTGATGATCAGCGATCCGGTGCGCGACGGCTCGCGCTTGAACTGGCTGACGATGCGGGACAACGGATCGGGCGACATGCCCCAGCGGTAGATGATTTTGCGCGGGGTTCCAACATCGCGTGTCGCATCTTCGTGCTAAGGCTCCGCGCGCGGCCCGGCATTTGCAAGGTCGACCGCGCCACAGGAGCCCGCATGAAACTCTCGATCGACGCCGAGCTGGTCTACAGCTTCGCCGACTCAACGCAGGTGATCGCCAATCTCGAGGCGGCGCATACGCCGGACCAGGAGATCCTGTCGGAGTCGCTGGAGGTCACGCCGGACGCGACCTGGCTGCGCGACAAGACCGCCGCGGGCGAACGCCAGGTCCGCGCCTGCCTCGGCGGCGAGGTGACGATCCGCTACCGCGCCATCGTGGAGAACAAGCTGCGCCAGCTGCTGCCGCAGGCCGGCCGCCAGCACCTGTGGTCCGACCTGCCGAACGACGTGCTGCCATTCCTGCTGCCGAGCCGGTTCTGTCCGTCCGACATGTTCATGCGCTTCGCGCAGCGCGAATTCGGCGCCGCCGGCGACGGCGTGGCGCGGGTGATGGCGATGCTGGACTGGATCAACCGCAACGTCGACTACGTGGCCGGCGTCAGCAATGCCGAGACCACCGCCGAGCGCACCTTCGTCGACCGCGCCGGAGTGTGCCGCGACTTCACCCATCTCGGCATCACGCTGTCGCGCGCGCTTGGCATCCCCGCGCGTGCCGTCTCTGCCTATGCGCTGGCGCTCGACCCGCCGGATTTTCACGCGGTGTTCGAGGTGTTCCTGGAGAACGAGTGGTGGCTGGTCGATCCGACCCGGCTGGCGCCGATCGAGGGCCTGGTCCGCATCGGCAGCGGCCGCGACGCCTCCGACATCGCGTTCCTCACCTCCGACAAGCAGTGCCAGGTGATGCGGCAGACCATCACGGTGGCGCGCGCGAACGATTAGCGCATCGGCGATCACGGCTGCGCGACCTCCGCTTGAGATGGGCCGGCGCGTCGAACCGAAGCCGGTTCGCGGCGTACAGATTTGCACGCCGCGCATCCGGCGAAGCATTGAGCGTCTTCTTTCTGGCCAGCAGCGGGCGGTGCGGTCGATCGCCGTGGCGACATTGCCGACTGCCCACTCAAATGAGTGAGGGAGTTCAGCCATGCAATTACTTAAAATCGTACTCGCCTTCCTGGTAATAACTTTGCTTCCGCAATCGGCCTTTGCCCAAAGCTGCCGCTGGGACGGCACGGCGCCGTGGTGCGCCGGTGCGTGCAGGGGCGGCGAAACCGAAGTGTTTCGCGCCTCCGATCTTCCGCCGCACTGGAAGGACGCCTTTCCGGCCGTCCAGAACACCAATTTCGGCGAGAGCTGCGCACTCGGCACCAAGACGCTGTGCTGCGCGGCAACGGCCGGCTCGGAGTGCCGCTGGGACGGCACGGCGCCGTTCTGCGACGGCGGCTGCCGCGCCGGCGAGGTGGCGGCGACGCCGCCGGCCGGCGTCCCGAGCGGCGCTGCGTGCGTGACGGGCAGCAAGAAGTGGTGCTGTCGAGCCCGCACCGCCTCGACCGGGCAGGCGCTGTCCACCAACCCGAAGCTCGCGCTGTTCGCGGCGATCTGGGACAAGTCGAACGGGCCGGCCTGGCAGGCGCGCCACGGCCTGAGCTCGGCGCAGTATCAGCAGACCTTCAACGAGCTGGTGGGGCAGGGCTATCGTCCGGTCGACGTCAGCGGTTACAGCGTCGGCGGCCAGGCGACCTATGCGGCGATCTTCGAAAAGCGCTCCGCGCCTCAATTCGCCGCGGTCCACGGCTTGTCGAACGCGCGCTATCAGCAGGAGTTCAATCGCCTCACCGGAGCCGGGTTCAAGCCGGTTCATGTCGCCGGCTACACGGTCGGCGGGCAGGATCAATACGCCGCGATCTTCGAGAAGTCGCCGTCGCAGGGCTGGGCGGCGCGGCACAACATCGACGGCGCGACCTACCAGCGGGAGTTCGATCGCTGGACCCGGCAGGGCTACCGTCTGGTTGCGGTCAGCGGCTACAACGTCAACGGCACGGACCGCTACGCCGCGATCTGGGAAAAGATGCAGTCGCCGGCCTGGGTCGCCCGCCACGGGTTGACGTCCGGTCAGTATCAGCAGGCGTTCAACGAACTCGCCGCGCAGGGCTATCGGGTCGTTAAGGTCAATGGCTGGCGGTCGGGTAACGAGCCGCGCTTTGCGGCGATCTGGGAAAAGGTCGAGGGCCCGCCCTGGCAGGCGCGGCACCAGATGCTGGGCGACGGTTACCAGGAAGAGTTCGATCGCCTCCAGAGGGAAGGCTACCGGCTGCGTTACGTCAGCGGGTACCACATGTACGACTGACGGCGGCGGGTTGGTGCTTTTGGAGCTGGACGTCGTCCCCGCCTTCGCGGGGACGACGAAGTCTTGTCAGCCTCAGTCTTTCTTCTCGACGTTCCAGAACACCGGGGTAGCCGGGCCCGGGAGCACGCCGGTGATCGATTTGCGCCAGACGCTGGGAGCCGTGTACTGGCCGAGCGGGATGTAGATCACCTGCTCGTACACCAGCTTCTGGATCTCCTCGGCGACCTTCTTCTGCTCCTCCGGCGAGGTCGAGCGGGCGAACTTGTCGCGCAGCTTTTCGAGCTCGGCGTTTTCCGGCCAGCCGAACCAGCCGCCGGTCTTGCCCTTGCCACTGGTCGAGACGTTGGCGATCGGGTTGAGAATGTCCGGGCCGGCCCAGTTGGTGAAGAACATGTTCCAGCCGCCCTCGCTGACCGGCTTCTGGCTGGCGCGGCGGGTCACCACGGTCTGCCAGTCGGTGGCCTGGACGTCGACCTTGAAGCCGGCGTCGCGCAGCAATTGCGCCGCGACGATCGGCTGCGCCTTCAGCGTCACCACGTCGCCCGGCGCCATCAGGGCGATCGGCGTGCCGTCATAGCCCGACTCGGCAAGCAGCTTCTTGGCCTCCGCCATGCCGTTGCCCTTGACCAGCGACTCCGCGCCGACGTCGCTGGCCAACGGCGTGCTGCAGCCGAACACCGCGCCGCAGACCTTGTAGTATTCCGGATTGCCGACCAGCGCGTCGAGCACCGGCTTCTGGTTCAGCGCGAGGAACGCGGCGCGCCGCACCTTGACGTTGTCGAACGGCGGATGGATGAAATTCATCCGGCCGAGCGTCTGGAAGCCGAGCGGGCTCAGCGTCTGCACCACGAGGTCCTTGTCGGCCTTGACCACCGGCAGGATGTCGAAGGACGGGTTCTCGATGAAATCGATGTCGCCCGACTGCAGCGCGTTCACCGCGGTCTGCGCGTCCGGCATCGTCAGCCATTCGACGCGGTCGACCTTGACCACCTTGCCGCCCGAGGTCCAGCTCGGCGGCTCCTTGCGCGGCACGTAGTCCTTGTTCTTCTCGTAGGCGACCTTCACCCCGGGCTGGAATTCGGACTGGATGAACTTGAACGGGCCCGAGCCGACCTGCTCGGCGATGGTCTTGCCGGCCGGCGTTTCGGCCAGCCGCTTCGGCATCATGAACGGCACCAGCGACGACGGCTTGCCGATCGATTCCAGCACCAGGCCGTAGGGCTCCTTCAGTTTCAGCGTGATGGTCTTCGGATCGGTCGCCTCCAGCGACGCGGTGAAGTCCATCAGCTTCTGGCCCATGCCGTCATTCTTGCCCCAGCGCTTCAGCGAGGCGACGCAGTCCTCGGCGGTGACCGGCTGGCCGTCGTGCCATTTCAGCCCGTCGCGCAGCGTGAAGGTGTAGGTCAGCTTGTCGTCGGAGACCTTCCACTCCGCCATCTGCGGCTGGACCTTGAAGTTCTCGTCCATCGCCAGCAGCGTGTCGTAGACCATGTAGCCGTGGTCGCGGGTGATGTAGGCGGTGGTGATGCCGGGATCGGTGACGCGCAGATCGGAATGCATCACCGCGGTGAGCGTCTTGGCGGCGGCCGGCATCGACGCCAGCAGCGCCGTCGACAGCATCAGGCCGCCGAGCGTCCTTGCAAGTCGCGGCACGGCCAGGCGCGCGCGCGATCGATCAGACATCACATGAGACATGGAGCTCTCCTGACTTGAAACTGGTCATAAGACGGTGATTGATTATGCAGTGCGACAGAATTTTGGGCGCGGCATCGACCGCGCAAAAGGCGATAGCGTAGGCGAGAGCGGATCGCTCGTTGCTAACTGTCTGTCTCAGCATGGACCGAAAGACTTGCATCAAGCGCCAGTCGCGTCAATCGCGTTTTCGCGCATTGCGTCGCAGGCGGCCGCGATGCATCGCGGGCGCCATGCAAATTCCGCTGCTGATCGTTTGCATGAAATGCTCCATCATGCTGAAAGACGAACGCGCGTTAGCTAGGAGAAGGCCCGCATGAACCCCGCCAATCTGCCATTCGATTCCGATGCCATGCTGCAGGGGCTGCGCGCCTGGGTGGAATGCGAGAGCCCGACCTTCGATGCGGCCGCGGTCGAGCGCATGCTCGACCTCGCCGCGCGCGACATGGCGATCATGGGCGCGTCGATCGAGCGCATCGCCGGACGGCAGGGCTTCGCTGGCTGCGTGCGTGCCAGATTTCCGCATCCCAAGGCGGGCGAGCCCGGAATCCTGATCGCCGGTCATCTCGATACCGTGCATCCGGTCGGCACGCTGGAAAAACTGCCGTTCCGGCGCGAGGGCTCCAAGGCCTACGGCCCCGGCATCTGCGACATGAAGGGCGGCAACTATTTGTCGCTTGAAGCGATCCGGCAGCTCGCCAGGGCGTCGTTCACCACGCCGTTGCCGATCACCGTGCTGTTCACGCCGGACGAGGAGGTCGGCACGCCGTCCACCCGCGACATCATCGAGGCCGAGGCGGCGCGCAACAAATACGTGCTGGTGCCGGAGCCGGGCAAGATGGACAACGGCGTCGTCACCGGCCGCTACGCGATCGCGCGCTTCAATCTCGAGGCGATCGGCAAGCCGAGCCATGCCGGCGCGACCTTGTCGTCGGGCCGTTCCGCGATCCGCGAAATGGCGCGACAAATCATCGCAATCGACGGCATGACCACGGAGGACTGCACCTTCAGTGTCGGCATCGTGCATGGCGGGCAGTGGGTCAATTGCGTCGCCACCACCTGCACCGGCGAGGCGCTCAGCATGGCCAAGCGGCAGGCCGACCTCGACGCCGGCGTCGAGCGGATGCTGGCGCTGACCGGGTCGTCCAACGACGTCCAGTTCAAGGTGACGCGCGGCGTCACCCGGCCGGTGTGGGAACCCGATGCCGGCACCATGGCGCTGTACGAGAAGGCCAGCGGCATCGCCGCGGGACTCGGCTTCGCGCTGCCGCATGCCAGCGCCGGCGGCGGCTCCGACGGCAATTTCACCGGCGCGATGGGCATTCCGACCTTGGACGGCCTCGGCACCCGCGGCGGCGACATGCACACGTTGAACGAGTTCATCGAGGTCGAAAGCCTGGCCGAGCGCGGCCGGCTGATGGCGGGGCTGCTGGCGACGCTGGACTAGTGCGATCCGCGTCTATCCAATGGCACGGGACTTGCTAAACTCCGTGGGGGCAATGAAGGAACGCGATGCTCGGATATCTGCTACGCCGCGTATTGGCCGCGATCCCCGTGATGGGGGTCGTCGCGCTGTTCGTGTTCCTGCTGCTGCGGCTGACGCCCGGCGATCCGGCGGCGATCCTCGCCGGCGACAATGCGACGCCTGAGCAGCTCGACCGCATCCGCACCTCGCTCGGCCTCAACGAGCCGCTCTACACGCAGTTCTTCACCTGGATCGGGAAGCTGCTGCACGGCGACCTCGGCGTCTCGCTGATCTCCAACGTGCCGGTGCTGCAGATGATCAGCCAGCGGCTGGAGCCGACCATCTCGATCGCGCTGTCGACCATCGTCGTCGCCATCGTGATCGCGGTGCCGCTCGGCGTGGTGGCGGCCTGGAAGCACGGCACCTGGATCGACCGCTTCGTGATGGGCCTGTCGGTGATCGGCTTCTCGGTGCCGGTGTTCGTGATCGGCTATGTGCTGATCCAGATCTTCGCCATCGAACTGCGCTGGCTGCCGGTGCAGGGCTTCCGCAAGATGGCCAACGGCTTCGGGCCGTATTTCGAGCGGCTGATCCTGCCGACCTTCACGCTGTCCTTCATCTACATTGCGCTGATCGCGCGGATGACCCGCGCGGCTATGCTCGACGTGCTCGGCGAGGATTATGTGCGCACGGCCCGCGCGAAAGGCATCGCCGAGAGCGGCGTGCTGCTGCGCCACGCGCTGCGCAACGCCGCGGTGCCGGTGATCACCGTGATCGGCACCGGCTTCGCGCTGCTGATCTCCGGCGTCGTCGTCACCGAGAGCGTGTTCAACCTGCCGGGCATCGGCCGGCTCACCGTCGATGCGGTGCTGGCGCGCGACTATCCGGTGATCCAGGCGATGATCCTGTTGACGTCCGGCATCTATGTCGCGGTCAACCTGCTGATCGACGTCGCCTATACCGTGCTCGATCCCAGGATCCGATACTGATGGCGATCGACACGCTCCCCGAACCGATCCTCGCCGACCGCACGCGCGGCGCCTCGCCGCTGGGTTTCCTGGTCGGCAGCCCGATCATCGCCGCGGCGACGCTCTGCCTGGCGCTGATCGCGCTGTCGGCGATCCTGGCGCCGTGGCTGGTTCCGCACGATCCGATGCTGCTGGCGCCGGCGCAGCGGCTGAAGCCGGCCAGCGCCGAATTCCTGCTCGGCACCGACGCCTATGGCCGCGATATCCTCTCACGCATCATCTATGGCGGCCGGATCTCGCTGATGATCGGGCTCGGCGCCGCGGTGGTGGCGATCGCGATCGGGCTGCTGATCGGCCTGGTCTCCGGCTTCTTCAAATGGGTCGACGCCATCCTGATGCGGGTGATGGACGGCCTGATGGCGATCCCGAGCATCCTGCTGGCGATCGCCGTGGTGTCGTTGTCCGGCGCCAGCCTGACCACGGTGCTGATCGCGATTACCATTCCGGAAATCCCCCGCGTCGCGCGGCTGGTGCGCTCGGTGGTGCTGTCGGCGCGCGAGGAGCCCTATGTCGAGGCCGCGATCTCGGTCGGCTCCAGCCTGCCGAAGATCATGGCGCGGCACCTGCTGCCGAACACAGTGGCGCCGCTGATCGTGCAGGGCACCTACATCGCCGCCTCCGCGATCCTGACCGAGGCGATCCTGTCGTTCCTCGGCGCCGGCATCAGCCCGGAAACCCCGACCTGGGGCAACATCATGGCCGAGGGCCGCGCCTTCTTCCAGATCAAGCCGTCGATGATCTTCTGGCCCGGCCTGATGCTGTCGATCGCGATCCTGTCGGTCAACCTGATCGGCGACGCCGCCCGCGACGCGCTCGACCCCCGCATGAAACAGCGCGAGGGCGCGAAGTGAGGGGGTTTTTCGTCCTGTGCCCCGGACGCGATGCGGCACGCAGTGCTGCTTCGCAGAGCCGGGGCCATACCAGCGGAAACGTCAAATACGATCGATGCGGCCGCCGATACGGTTCCGGTTCTGCGCAGCGGCATGAAGAATGCCGCAGCGCGCCCGGGACACGGCTCTGTTTTATGGACGGTACCCCCGCATGACCGACACCGTCCTCGACATCGAAAACCTCGTCGTCTCGCTCGGCAAGTCGTCCGCCGGCGAGCGGGTGATCGACGGGATCTCGCTCAACGTGCGGCAGGGCGAGACGCTCTGCGTGGTCGGCGAGAGCGGCTCCGGCAAGTCGGTGACGTCGCTGTCGGTGATGGGGCTCTTGCCGAAGGGCGCGCTGAAGGCGACCGGCGGCCGCATTCGCCTGGTCGGCGAGGACGTGCTGACGGCCAGCGATCGCCGGCTGCGGCAGCTGCGCGCCACCACGATGGCGATGATCTTCCAGGAGCCGATGACCGCGCTCAACCCGGTGGTGCCGGTCGGCCGGCAGATCGACGAGGTGCTGCGCGCCCACACCGACCTCGATGCCCGCGCCCGCAAGGCGCGCATTCTCGACATGATGGAGCAGGTGCGGCTGCCCGAGGTCGAGCGCATCTTCGCGTCCTATCCGCACCGGCTGTCCGGCGGCCAGCGCCAGCGCATCATGATCGCGATGGCGCTGGTGCTGGAGCCGAAACTGCTGATCGCCGACGAGCCGACCACCGCGCTCGACGTCACCACGCAGAAGCAGATCCTCACCCTGATCCGCGACCTGCAGAAGGATCACGGCACCGCGGTGCTGTTCATCACCCACGACATGGGCGTGGTCGCCGACATCGCCGACCGCGTCGCGGTGATGCGGCACGGCCGGCTAGTGGAGACCGGCACGCTTGACGACATCCTGCGGCAGCCGAAGATGGACTACACCCGCAACCTGTTGTCGGCGGTGCCGAGCCTGGTGCCGCGCGCGGCGCGGCCGGCCTCCACCGAGCCGGTGGTGCTGGAGGCCAACGAGCTCGGCAAGGTCTATCGCGAGCGCTCGTTCTTCGGCCGCGCCCGCGAGGTGGTGGCCGCGCAGGACGTCACGCTGACGCTGCGCAAGGGCCGCACGCTCGGCATCGTCGGCGAGAGCGGCTCCGGCAAATCCACCGTGGCGCGCTGCATCGTGCGGCTGATCGATCCGACCTCCGGCGGCATCCGCCTGGCCGGCCGCGAAATCTCCGGGCTGTCGCGCCGGCTGCTGCAGCCGCATCGAAAACACATCCAGATCGTGTTCCAGGATCCGTATCGCTCGCTCAACCCGCGCATCACCGTCGGCGAGACCATCGCCGAGGGCCCGATCAATTACGGCGTGTCGCATGCCGACGCGATGGCCAAGGCCGCCGGCCTGCTGGAGCTGGTCGGCCTGCCGGTCGACGCGATCAGCCGCTATCCGCACCAGTTTTCCGGCGGCCAGCGCCAGCGCATCGCGATCGCCCGCGCGCTGGCGCTGGATCCCGAGGTGCTGGTCGCCGACGAGGCGGTGTCGGCGCTCGACGTCTCGGTGCAGGCGCAGGTGCTGAAACTGCTGGCCGACATCCAGGCCCGGCTCGGCATCGCGCTGCTGTTCATCACCCACGATCTGCGGGTCGCCGCGCAGATCTGCGACGACGTCGCGGTGATGCAGAAGGGCCGCATCGTCGAGCAGGGCCCGGCCGGCGAGGTGCTGACGCATCCGAAGGAGGCCTACACCAGACAATTGCTCGAAGCCGCTCCCGGCCGCGGCTGGGACTTCGCGAATTTCCGCCCGGTCGCCGCCGAAGCGATGGCGGCGACTTGACCGAGCATGCCTGACGGGTTGTCATTGCACCCAACGTCGTCATTCCGGGGCGCGCTCTTCGCGCGAGCCCGGAATCCATACGCCGCAGTGGCGCGGATGGGCGGTGCCGTCGAGAACACGTCCGCCGGGGGCTATGGATTCCGGGCCTGCGCGCAAGAGCGCGCATCCCAGAATGACGAACGGAGAAACAACGAACTGAGAGACTAGCCGTTGATCGCCATCACCCGACCCGCCGCCGTCATTCCGGGGCATGCGCAGCGAAGCTGCGCGATGAACCCGGAATCCAGAGACTGGACGCAGTGCGCACAATCTCTGGATTCCGGGTTCGTTCGAGCTGACGCTCTCACGCCCCGGAATGACGAACCGAGAGACATCGCTTCATGATCCGTATCGCCGTCGGCGGCTTCCTGCACGAGACAAACACCTTCGCGCCGACCAGGGCGACCTATGCGGATTTCGTGCATGGCGGCGGTTGGCCGGCGATGGCGCATGGCACCGACGTGCTGAAGGTGATGCGCGGCATCAATGTCGGGCTCGCCGGCTTCATCGATCAGGCGGCGATCAACAAATGGACGCTGCTGCCGACGGTCGCCTGCGGCGCCAGCCCGTCGGCCCATGTCACCGAAGACGCCTATGAGCGGATCGCCGGCGAGATCGTCGACGGCATCGCAAAAGCCGGCCAGCTCGACGCGGTGTATCTTGACCTGCACGGCGCGATGGTCACCGAACATCTCGACGACGGCGAGGGCGAGTTGCTGGCGCGGGTCCGCGCGGTGATCGGCCCGACGCTGCCGCTGGTGGTCAGCCTCGATCTGCACGCCAACGTCACGCCCAGGATGGTCGAACACGCCGACGCGCTGATCGCCTACCGCACCTATCCGCATGTCGACATGGCCGACACCGGCCGCGCCTGCGCGCAGCACCTGGCAAAACTGCTGCGTGCGCAGCGCTTCGCCAAGGCGTTCCGCCAGCTGCCCTTCCTGATCCCGATCTCGTGGCAATGCACGATGCTCGAGCCGACCAAGGGCATCTACGACAAGCTCGCCGCGATGGAGGGCCACGCGGTGCCGACGCTGTCCTTCGCGCCGGGCTTTCCGGCGGCGGATTTTCCGGACTGCGGGCCGAGCGTGTTCGCCTATGGGGTGACGCAGGCCGACGCCGATGCCGCGGCCGACGCACTGGTCGCGCTGGTGGAAAGCCACGAGGACGATTTCGACGGCAGGATCTATCAGCCCGACGAGGGCGTGCGCTACGCGATGGAGCTTGCGACGCGCTCGACCAGGCCGGTGGTGATCGCCGACACCCAGGACAATCCCGGCGCCGGCGGCGATTCCGACACCACCGGCATGCTGCGTGCGCTGGTGCGCAACAACGCCAGCGCCGCGCATGGCGTGATCTACGATGCGGCGTCGGCCGCCGCCGCGCACGCAGCAGGCGAGGGCGCCAGCGTGACGCTGGCGCTGGGCGGCAAGTCCGGCATCCCCGGCGACGCGCCGTATGAGGCGACCTTCGTTGTGGAAAAATTGTCGGACGGGAAATTCGTCGCGCCGGGCCCGTACTACGGCGGCCGCGACATGGACATGGGGCCGTCCGCCTGCCTGCGGATCGGCGACGTCCGCGTTGTGGTGAGTACCCACAAGGCGCAGCTCGCCGACCAGGCGATGTATCGCTATGTCGGCATCGAGCCGACCACGCAGAAAATCCTGGTCAACAAGAGCTCGGTGCATTTCCGCGCCGACTTCGCGCCGATCGCGCAGGAGATCATCATTTGCGCCGCGCCGGGCGCGATGCCGGCGGACACCGCGGCGCTGCCATGGACGCGCCTGCGCGCGGGCGTCCGCATCAAGCCGAACGGCGCAGCCTTCGCGCCGGCCGATGATAAGGTGATGTCGTGAGCGCGCAATCTGTCGTGCCCCGGACGCGATGCAGCACGAAGTGCTGCTTCGCAGAGCCGGGGCCGTTCCGGCGGAAACGCATGACACGATCAAGGCTGCCTTTGGTATGGTCGCGGTTCAGCGGAGCGGCATAAGAATGCCGCACCGCGCCCGGGACACGCAGAACCGTTTCGCACCCGATAATAAAAGGACGTAACCCATGCCCAATATCGACCGCATCGACGGCTTTGCCGATGAGCTCACCGCGATCCGCCGCGACCTGCATGCGCATCCGGAGATCGGCTTCGAGGAGGTCCGCACCTCGGGCATCGTCGCCGAGAAGCTGAAGGGCTGGGGCATCGAGGTGCATCGCGGGCTGGGCGGCACCGGGGTGATCGGCGTGCTGAAGGGCAAGGGCTCCGGCGGCAAGCGGATCGGGCTGCGCGCCGACATGGACGCGCTGCCGATGGAGGAGAACACCAACCTGGCCTGGCGCTCAACCATTCCGGGCCGCTTCCACGGCTGCGGCCATGACGGCCACACCACGATGCTGCTCGGCTCGGCGCGCTACCTCGCCGAGACCCGCGACTTCGACGGCACCGTCCACTTCATCTTCCAGCCGGCCGAGGAAGGCCTCGGCGGCGCGCGGGCGATGATCAAGGACGGGCTGTTCAAGCAATTTCCCTGCGACGAGATCTATGGCCTGCACAACGCGCCGGACCTCGCGCATGGCGAGATCGCGATCCTGCCCGGGCCGGCGATGGCGGGCGCCGATTTCTTCGACATCACCATCACCGGCTATGGGGCGCATGGCGCCATGCCGGAGCGCTCGAAGGATCCGGTGGTGATCGCGATGACGCTGGGGCAGGCGCTGCAGTCGATCGTCAGCCGCAACGTCGATCCATTGCAGTCCGCGGTGCTGTCGATCACACAGATCCACTCCGGCTCGGCCTACAACGTGATTCCCGGCGATGCCAAGCTGTGCGGCACGGTGCGGGCGTTCGACGACGGCGTCCGCGAACTGATCCGCGAGCGCATGCGCAAGCTCTCGGCCGGCATCGCGCTGGCATTCGACGTCGAGATCAAGGTCGAGATCCGCGACGGCTTCAGCGTGCTGGTCAACCAGCAGGAGCAGAGCGACGTGGTCGCCGAGGTGGCGCGCACCATCGTCGGCGCCGACAACGTCATCACTCGCTCGCAGCCGAAGATGGGCAGCGAGGATTTCGCCGACATGCTGCATGCCGCGCCGGGCGCCTATTTCTGGGTCGGCCATGACGGCGACGTGCCGGTGCACAATCCCGGCTACGTGCTCGACGACAAGATCCTGCCGATCGGCGCCAGCATGCTCGCGCGGATCATCGAGACGCGGCTGCCGGTGAACCATGTCTGACGGCGCGCCGAAGGCAGCGACGGCGCTGCACGATCTGTCCGCGGTCGAGTTGCTGGCGGGCTACGCGGCGAAGACATTCTCGCCGAGCGAGGTGATGGACGACGTGCTCGGTCACGTCGAGCGCTGGGAGCCGCACATCCAGGCGCTCTACGCCTTCGATCCCGATGGCGCCCGCGCCGGCGCGAAGGCGTCGACCAAGCGCTGGCAGAAGGCCGCGCCGCAGGGCTCGCTCGACGGCGTGCCGGTGACGGTGAAGGAGAACGTCGCCAGCAAGGGCGTGCCGGTGCCGCTGGGTGCGGCGACCACCACGCTGGTGCCGGCGGCGGTCGATGCGCCGCCGGTGGCGCGGCTGCGCGAGGCCGGCGCGGTGATGTTTTCCAAGACCACCATGCCGGACTACGGCATGCTGTCGTCGGGGCTTTCGAGTTTCCATCCGCTGACGCGCAATCCCTGGGATCTGTCGAAGAACACCGGCGGCTCCAGCTCCGGCGCCGGAGCGGCCGGCGCCGCCGGCTACGGGCCGCTGCACCTCGGCACCGACATCGGCGGCTCGGTGCGGCTGCCGGCCTGCTGGTGCGGGCTGTTTGCGCTGAAGCCGAGCCTCGGCCGCATCCCGGTCGATCCGCCCTATGTGGGCCGCGTCGCCGGGCCGATGACGCGGACGGTCGCCGACGCCGCGCTGATGATGAGCGTGCTGTCGCGGCCGGATGCGCGCGACGGCATGAGCCTGCCGCCGAACGATTTCGACTGGGCTGCGCTCGAAGCGTCGCCAAAGGGCCTGCGCATCGGGCTGCTGCTGGATCTCGGCTTCGGTCAGGATCTGGAGCCCTCGGTGCGCGAGGTCGTGGAGAAAGCCGCGCGGACCTTCGAAGCCGAGGGCGCGGTCGTCAGCGAGGTCACGAGCCCGTTCACCCGCGACATGCTGAACGGTCTCGACGCGTTCTGGCGCGCGCGGATGTGGGACGACGTCTCGAAGTTTTCGCCGGAGCAGCGCGGCAAGGCGCTGCCCTACATCGTCAAATGGGCGGAAGGCGGCGCGACGCTGTCCGGCGTCGACGTGGTGCGCGGCTTCAACGCCACGATGGCAATCCGCGCGGCGGCCGCAAGGCTGTTCGCCGATGTCGACTACCTGATCTCGCCGGTGTCGCCGGTGGTGAACTTCGCCGCCGAACTGGCCTCGCCGCTGGACGACCCGGACCGCCCGTTCGAGCACATCGGCTACACCGTGCCGTGGAACATGGCGGAGAACCCGGCGGCGTCGATCAATGGCGGCTTCGACGCGAAGGGTTTCCCGATCGGCATCCAGATCGTCGGCCGCCGCTTCGACGACCTCGGCGTGCTGCGCATGGCGAAAGCCTTCGAGGCACTGCGCGGCCCGCAGCTGCCGTGGCCGCAACCGCCGCAGTAAGAGCGCCGTCATTCCGGGGCGCGCTCTTGCGCGAGTCCGGAATCCATATCCCCTGGCGCGAAGGGATCATTCTCAACCCCAGGATTATGCCCACTGCGGCGTAGGGATTCCGGGCCTGCGCGAAGATCGCGCATCCCGGAATGACGACTGAGAGTTCGTTCGTCATTCCGGGGCATGCGCGGCGAAGCCGCGCAATGAACCCGGAATCTTGCGCAGCACTCCGTGGCGCGAGATTCCGGGTTCGTGCGCCTTCGGCTTACGCCCCGGAATGACGAGCGTGCCGCGCGCCAAGACCTCTCATCCGTCATGCCCGGGCTTGTCCCGGGCATCCACGTCTTGGCGGCTTTAAAGTTCCGACTTCACCAAAGGCGTGGATGGCCGGGTCAAGCCCGGCCATGACGAACTAACTCGCAGTGCCCGACGTCAAGCGACTACTCCGGCGGCTCGCGCGCTACCCGCTCGAAGATCGCCACCGCTTCGACTTCGGTCGCGCGTTCGATCGCGCCGGCGGCGATGTCGGCGCGGGTCCACATCCAGGAGCGCGCCGGATCGTCGCGCATCGCCCAGTCCGGAAACAGCCGCTGCGTCACCGCGCGGCTGCTGAGCAGCCGCGGCTCCAGATGGCGGTCGTCTTTCACGATGCGGCCATACGTTGCCTCGACCGCGGCCTGTGGCCCCTCGAGCAATTGCAGATAGAGGTCGGCGCGACAGATTAGCGCCCCGGTGATGTCGTCGCGGCTGTTGCAACGCCGCGCATCCATCAGGATTCCATTGAGCACCGCCTCGTCGAAGCCGAACGGGCGCGACGCATAGATCAACTGAATGAGTTGCATTTGAATCAAATCCTCCGCATCGAGCCTAGGTGGTCTTCGTTGCATTGTCGAACGCATCGTCGGCGTTCCAGATAGCCGCGTATTTCGATCAATTGATGCAAGCTGCTTTAACCTCAATTGCAGCAAGCCGCATTAACCAAACGCTATTCGATTTATTCGGAACCGGCGTCCGCTTAAACTCCGGCCCCAGGGGCAACCTCTTTTCAGCTTCGCGCTGGAAACCGGAGCAGCATCATGAATTCGATGACTATCAACAAAGACATTCTGGTCGACTGGCAGGCGCATCATCAAGACCTGCTGGGACAGCATGCCATCAAGCTCAAGCATCGTCTGGCCGAAACCGGACTGTTCACCCGCGAGGCGCTGGGCCGGCTGATCGAGCGCTGCCCCACGCACGAGCTCGGTCTCGAATCCGTCAGCTATCACGGCGAGACGCATCACCGGCTGTATGGCGAACTCGGCGGCGCATCCGGGGCGGAGGCGATCGCGGCGATCGAGAAGGGCCGGATGTGGATGAACATCCGCCGCGTGATGGACTGGGCGCCGGAGTACCAGGCGCTGCTGGAGCGCATCTTCGACGAGCTCGATCTGCGGATGGGCGGCTTCAAGACCTTCAAGCGCAATCTCGGCGTGCTGATCTCGTCGCCGAACTGCAAGGTGCCGTATCACGCCGACATCCAGGGCCAGTCGCTGTGGCAGATCGAAGGCGTCAAGCGCGTGTTCGTCTATCCGCGCTCCGACGTCTTCATGCCGCCCTCCGCGATCGAGAAGATCCTGCTGCGCGAGACCAACGAGGACATGCCGTATCGCAGCTGGTTCGACGAATTCGCGACGCCCTACGACCTGCATCCCGGCGAGATGCTGACCTGGCCGCTCTACGCGCCGCACAAGGTCGAGAACCACGACTGCCTCAACATCTCGGTGACGATGGAGCACTGGACCCAGGCGATCTGGAATTCCTACGCGGTGCATTACGGCAACGGCGTGCTGCGCCGGACGCTCGGCCTGCGCAACTCGTCGACCCGCGATCACGGGTTGCACGTCTATCCGAAGGCGGCCTCGGCCTTCGTGTGGAAGAAGGCGGGCCGGCAGATCGAGGGCGACGTGGTGAAGCGCCGCGATTTCCGGATCGATGCGTCGAGCCCGAACGGCCGCACCGACATCGCCGCCGCCGCCCGCGCGGCCTGAGGTCGCGCCGATGCGCAGCGTCGATCCGAAGGCCGTTGCGCCCGACGTCGCCGTCGCGCTCGAGCCGGCGTTCGACTTCGGCTCGCCGGAGTATCGCGCGTTCTTCGACCTGTCGCGCGGCACCGTGTTCCAGGCGCCGCTGTGGCTCGACAGCATTCACCGCAAGCTCGGCCCTGCGCTCGGCGCGCGGCAGCACACCATCACGCTGCGCAATCGCTACGACCGCAGCCTGGTCGCGGTGATTCCGCTGATGGTGCGGCGGTCGACCGGCATCGCCATCATCCAGCCGGCCGATTTCGGCGTCTGCGACTACAATGCTGTCGTCGGCCGGCGTGAGGCGCTGGAAAGCCTCGCCGCCGACGCGTCGGTCGTGGCGCGGATCGACGGCTTGCTGACCGGCGGCGTGCTGATGTTCCGCAAGGTGCGCGACGACGGCTTCGATGCCAGCCGGCTGTTTCGCAAAGCGGTGGCCAGCCCGTGCGAGAACGCGGCCTATCACATCGAGACCGGGCCGGATTTCGAGGTCTGGCAGCGCAAGACCATCAGCCGGAAGTTTTCCAAGGAACTCGGGCGTCTGGCGCGGCAGATCGAGCGCGACCACGGTCGCTATGAGCACCGCGTCGCGACGGAGGAGGCCGACATTCGCGAGGCCTTCGCGTTTCTGCGCGCCATCCGCGCCGGCCGCTTCGAGGGCGATCTGCTGGACGATCCGCTGTTCGCCGACTTCTATCTCGACTTCGCGATCGCCGGCGCGCGCAGCGGCGAGGCCGTCACCTATGTGAGCACCCTCGACGGCAAGCCGGTCGCGGCGCTGCTCGGCGTGGCCTTTGCGGACGAATGCCACGCCGTGCTGATCGGCGCCGACATGCAGCGCTTCGGCAAGTATTCGCCGGGCATGCAGCTGCTGTACCGCATCATCAAGCTGCGCTTCGAGCAGGGCCTGCAGCGCTTCGACATCGGCCTCGGCAACACCGGCTACAAGTCGCATCTCAGCGCCGAGGTGACGACGCTGCAGAACTTCACCTCGGCGCGATCGCTGCCCGGCGCGGCGCTGGCCTTCGTCTATCACCACGCCAAGCCGCTGAAGACCGCGCTGCGCAAGCTGTCGCCGCGGTTGCGCTGACGGGCTCGTTGCGATGTCAGCGCTATGGGCTCGCCACACCGGCAGCGCGCCCCTCTCCCCACCGGGGAGAGGGTTGGGGTGAGGGGGCACCGGCCTCTCGATAATCTCACCCCCCCTCACCCGGATTGCTTCGCAATCCGACCTCTCCCCGGTGGGGAGAGGTGAAGGGGCGCAGCCACCGAACAGCGGTGCGAGCTAGTCCCGCAGCTTCAATCCCGTCGCCGCTTCCAGCTCCGCGATCGCCTGCGCGGCATCGATTACCTTGATGGTCGTCATGCCCATCTCGCGCGCCGGCTTCAGGTTGACGCCGAGGTCGTCGAGATAGACGCAGCGCGCGGGGTCGACGGCGAGCGTGTCCGCCATCATCCGGTAGATCCGCGGGTCGGGCTTGCGCAGGCCGATCTTGGCCGACTCGATAACGTGATCGAACATCGCCATCACCTCGGCGACGTAGATCGAGCGGCCGCCCGCGCTGCCGATCGCGTTGGCCGGCAGATTGTTGGTGATGCAGCCGGTCTTGAATGTCGCCGCGACGCGGCGCAGCGCTTCCACCATCTCCGGGCGGAGATCGCCGATCAGCAGCGGCAGCACATCGGCGCCGCGCACCTCCGCGCCGAGCGCGCGCGACTCCTCCGCGAACAATTTGTCGAACGCATCGAGATCGATCTCGGCGCGCTCGAATTTGGCCCAGGCGTTTTCCCAATGGTTGGCCGCATTGGTGCGCCGGATGATGTCGACGGGAAGTCCGCGCTCGCGCTCGAAGCGCGCGAAGGCCTCGAATGGCGACGTCGTGAAGACGCCGCCAAAATCCCAGATCACCGCCTCGATCATCGTTCCCGCCCGTTGTTGTGCATTTGCCAGACGGCTAACACGGCCGAGGTGTGGAGGCCAGTCCGGCCGCATCCGGCGAAAACAAGGCGCAGCGCTTCGAGGCCTTCTAATCGTGCGGGTGCCTCCAAGTGTTGAGCGGTCGCTGATCAGCGACTACCATCTTCACTCGAAACACATCGGCAGGCTGATCGTTAGAAGAGGTTTCCGCGCATGCTAGTCCCGCAGGCACCAGAGCATCAAACGACGGACGAGCATGCGGCGAAGATGCAGCTCGAGCAGGTGATGCTCGCCAATTTCTGCCGCACCCTCAACGGCACGCGGCTGTCGCCGGTCACGGTGTTGCGAATGATGGCCGGCGCGCTCGGCAAGGCCTATGCGAATGTCGCAGCCGCGCACAGCCACGGCGATTGTCCGTGCGGCTGGCGGCCATCGCCGACGCAAGACCTCGAAGCGATCCGTGCAGCGTTGTCCGTAGACGATGTGCCGGGCAACGACCTGATGCGCATGGCCGCCGCCGGTCACGCCTGAATGCGACGAGTAGCCATCGTATCGGGGGCGACTTCGCCGGAGGGGCCGAGGACGTCCGTCGCCGCGTCCATCAACGCGGCGAGCGAAGCCTCGGCATCCTGCAGCCCGGTCGCGATCAGCTGATCGCGGGCGACGTCGGACACGCCGCCCCAACTCGGCAGTTCGATGTAGAAGGTCGTGCCGCCGCCCGGCGCGTCGGCGAACCCGACCTTGCCGCCGAGCCGTTCGACGATCTGCTTGACGATGCTGAGGCCGAGCCCGGTCCCGCCCTTGCGGCGGATGTTGCTGGCGTCGGCCTGCGCGAAGCGTTCGAAGATGTGCAGCTTGAACGCCTCAGAAATGCCCGGTCCGTGGTCGCGGACATTGATGCGGACCAGGTCGATACCCTTCTCGATGTCGATCACCACCTCGCTGCCGGACGACGAAAACTTCACCGCATTGGAAAGCAGGTTGGTGACAACCTGGGCCAAGCGGTCGGTATCGGCGCGCACATTGGCTACGGCGCTGGTGGCGCCCTCGATCCGCAGCCGCACATTATGGGTCTCGGCGAATCCGCGGTTGGCGTCCACCGCCTGCTCGATCAGCGCGCGAACCTCGACCTTGCGGAGGTCGAACACCACCTGGCCGGATTCCAGCTTCTCGATATCCAGAATGTCGTTCACCAGCCGGACCAGCCGCTGGCAGTTGGTGTGTGCGATCTTCAGCAGCCGCGCCGCCGGCGCCGGAAGCACGCCGGCGGCGCTGCCCATCAGCAGCCCGAGCGAGCCGGTGATCGATGTCAGCGGCGTGCGCAGCTCATGGCTGACGGTGGCGACGAACTCGTCCTTGAGCCGTTCCAGCCGCTTGCGTTCGCTGGCATAGCGCAGCGCGCGGAGCAGGCTGCGGGTCTCGATCTCGCCCTTGATCAGGTAATCCTGCGCGCCTTCCTGGAGCGACGACGCGGCGAGCGCGTCGTCGTCGGCTCCGGTCAGCACCACCAGCGGCGTGCCCGGCGCCGCCATGCGGGCCCGCCGGATCGCCTCGATTCCCTGGGCGTCGGGCAATCCGAGATCGAGCAGGATGATGTCGATGCCATTGGCGGCGAGACACGTCTCGGCCTCGGCCATGGTGCCCGCCAGCACCAGATGCGCCGGATAGGTGGTGTCGTCGCGCAGCATTTCGCGCAACAGTCGAGCGTCGCCGGGGTTGTCCTCGATAATGAGCAGCGTCTTGACGGCTATCTTGCTCATCGGGCTGTCCCCCGTTGTTGCGGCAGCTTCACCATGGTCAGCCAGAAATCGTTGATGCTCTTGACCAACTCCTCGAAGTCTTGCAGCTCGACCGGCTTGTTGAGGTAGCAATTGGCCTGCAGCTTGTAACTCGTCAGGATGTCGGCCTCGGCCTCCGACGTGGTCAGGATCACGGTGGGGATGGTCTTGAGGTTCTCGTCATCCTTGATCAGCGCCAGCACCTCACGGCCATCCATTTTCGGCAGGTTGAGGTCGAGCAGGATGAAGTCTGGCCGCGGCGCATCGGCGTAAGGGCCTTCCTTGCGCAGGAAAGCCATCGCGTCGACGCCGTCGACCGTGACGCGCAGATCGATCGTCCTGTCGGCCTCGCGGAACGCTTCCTGCGTCAGCCGGACGTCGCCGGGACTGTCTTCAACCAGCAGCACGATTCGCTTCATCGGGTATCCTGTTCTCCCTGCGGCTGCTGGGGCAGCTTCGCCCTGGTCAGCCAGAAGGTGTTGATGCTTCGCATCAGGTTGTTGAAGGCGTCCCAGTGCGCCGGCTTCCTCAGATAGCAATTGGCCTGCAGCTGATAGCTGATCAGAACATCGGCATCCGCATCGGACGTCGTCAGGATGATGGTCGGGATCACCCTCAGGCTGGCGTCGCGCTTGATCTCGGCCAGCACCTGGCGCCCATCCATTCGGGGCAGATTGAGATCGAGCAGGATGAGGTCCGGCCGCGGTGCGTCGGCGTAGGGGGCCTCGCACCGCAGAAAGGCCATCGCCTCGATGCCGTCGGCGGCGAGATGCAGCCGCACCGGCTTGCCGCACTCGCGAAACGCCTCCTGGGTGAGGCGGACGTCGCCAGGGCTGTCTTCGACCAGAAGAACCTCGATCGGCATGTCATCGTCCATTCTAAACCCTCTCGCTCGCAGGGAGTGCGAAGCGGAAGGTCGATCCGACGTTCAGCTGCGATTCGACTGAGATGTGACCGCCATGCCGCTCGACGATCTTCTTGCAGATCGCAAGGCCGATGCCGGTGCCGGCGAATTCCTCGCGCTTGTGCAGCCGCTGGAACATGCCGAAGATGCGCTCGAAATATTGCGGGTCGATGCCGAGGCCGTTGTCCTGCACCGAGAACCGGCATTGGCTGCCGCCATTGGTCGCCCCGATATGGATCTGCGGGGTGCGGCCATTCTGGTACTTGATCGCGTTGCCGATCAGGTTCTGGAACAGCTGGACCAGCTGGGTCTCGTCAGCGACGACGCCCGGCATCGGGTCGTGCGTGACCTGCGCGCCGCTCTCCTCGATCGAGCCGCGGAGGTTCGCCAGAGCCGTTTTCAGCGCGGTCTCGCTCGAGGTGTCGAGGAAGTCCTTGGCCTTGGTCCCGACGCGCGAATAGGCCAGCAGATCCTGGATCAGCCGCTGCATCCGCGTGGCGCCGTCCACCGCGAAGGTAATGAACTCGTCGGCGTCGGAATCCAGCTTGCCCTTGTAGCGCCGCGACAGCAGCTGGGTGTAGCTCGCCACCATGCGCAGCGGCTCCTGCAGATCGTGCGAGGCGATATAGGCGAACTGGCCCAGCTCCTCGTTCGAGCGGTTGAGCTCCTCGACCTTCTCCAGCAATTGGGCTTCGGCGGTCTTGCGGACGCTGATGTTGCGGATGGCCGCCGTGATCAGGATGCCTTCCGCCCCGCCGAGCGGGCTAAGCATCAGTTCGATCGGAAATTCCGTGCGATCCTTGCGGCGGGCCGACAGCTCGATGCCGGTGCCGATCTGCTGCGCCAGCGCGTCTTCCGCGGAGCGCAGCCCATCGGCGATCAGCCGCTCGGCGAAGCCGTGCGGAATGATGTTCGTCACCTTCTGGCCGAGCAGTTCGTTGCGGCGATAGCCGAACTGCTTCTCGGCCTGCAGGTTGAGCAGCACGATCTCGCCGGCCTGGTTGACCACGACGATCGGATCGGGCGCCGCCTCGAGCAGGCCGCGATATTTGCCTTCCATCTGCGCCAGATGCTTCTCGGCATTCTTGCGGCCGCTGATGTCGCGCACCGCGGCGGTGACCAGCATGCCGTCGGCATCCTCCAGCGGGCTCAGCATGATCTCGATCGGGAATTCGCTCTGGTCGCGGCGCCGGCCGGTCAATTCGATGCCGGTGCCGATCTCCTGCGCCAGCGCGTCTTCCTCCGAGCGCAAATCGTCGGCGACCAGCCGCTCGGCAAAGCCTTCGGGGATGATGTTGGTGACCTGCTGCCCGAGCAGCTCGTCGCGGCGATAGCCGAACTGCTTTTCCGCCTGCAGGTTGAGCAGCACGATGTCGCCGGCCTGGTTGACCACCACCATGGCATCCGGCGCCGCCTCGAGCAGGCCGCGATACTTGCCCTCCATCTGCGCCAGCACTTTCTCGGCACTGCGGCGCACGCTGATGTTGCGGATCGCGGCGGTGACCAGCGTGCCTTCCGGACTGGCCAGCGGGCTCAGCATCATCTCGATGGGGAATTCGCTGCCGTCCTTGCGCAGCGCGTTGAGTTCGATCCCGGTGCCGATCTGTTGCGCCAGCGCGTCCTCGGAGGAGCGCAGGTCGTCGGCGATCAGCCGCTCGGCAAACCCCACCGGGATGATGTTGGTCACCTTCTGGCCGAGCAGTTCGTCGCGGCGGTAACCGAACTGCTTCTCGGCCTGGACGTTCAGCAGGACGATCTCGCCGGCCTGGTTGACCACCACCATCGCGTCGGGCGCGGCTTCCATCAGGCCGCGATACTTGGTGCCCGACACCGTGCTTTCGCTGAGGTCGCGGCTGATGACGGAGTATCCCTGCAGCTGGCCGCCGGCGTCGCGCGACGCCGTGTAGGTTGTCTCCACCGGAAACCGGACGCCGTCGGCACGCACACGTGTTCCCGCTTCCCGGTATTCGCCGCGCTCGGCGGCGAGCCGCAACAATTCCTGCGGCTTGCCGGCGGCGACCGCGTCGGCAGGAAACATCAGCGCGAAGCTCTTCGACTCGACGTCGGCGAAGCCGTATCCCGACATCCGCTCGGCGCCGGTGTTCCAGCTCCGGATCTCGCCGGCCGGCCCCAGCAACAGGATGGCGTGGTCGTTGATGCCGTTCACCAGCATGCGGTACTTGAGCTCGCTGGCCTTGAGTTCCGTCTCGGCGAGCGCGCGGCGCGAGGTGTCGCGCAGCACGTTCCACGCTGCGAGGCCCGTCACGATCAGGCCGAACAGCGTGCCGGCGACGAGCATCGTCTGCGCGTGCAGTACCTGCGCCGCGGCTGCAGCCTTGCGTTCCGCCAGCAGGCGCTGCTCGTCGCTCTGCAGATCCTCGATCAGCTTGTTGTACTCGCTGGAGACCACGGCGGTCGGTCCGTCACGGACTGCGTCCCGGGCTGCCTCGAGGCTCTGTGTCCTGCTGACGTCGATGATCGACTCGGCGCGCGCGACGCGCCCCGCCGCGAGGGTCTCGAGTGCGGCGAGTCGCTCCAGCTGGGTTGGGTTGTCGCTGGTCAGGCCGCGGAGTTCGGTTTCGAGACGCGCCATCTCCAGCCTGGCGGCCTGATAGGGCACCAGGTCGGCGGCGGCGCCGGTGATGACGAAGCGCCGGATACTCGACGAGATCGCCGCCATCGCCGCCGAGAGCTTCTGCAGGCTGCCGATCACGTCCCTTGTGTGCAGCACCGATCGGTCGCTGGCTTCCGATACGACGATGCTGCGATAGGACAATGCGCCGACAATGATCAGGATCGCGATGGCCGCACCGAACGCTGTGAGGACACGCCCGCTCGATGCCGGATCGGTATTCATTATGTGCGGCTTTCATTGGTGGGCCGTCGCGCGTGGCACGCTGACGGACCCACATAGCCATATTGTATTGAGCAATCGTTCGGCGGCGGGCGAAAGTCGATCGGCTGTCGCACCGCACCGCTTCTCGTCTCGCTGACGCGGGCTGTCCTTAATACGGCGCCCGCCGCCCATGTGATGGTCAGAATGAAACAAACGCAACGTCAGTACGAAATCGTAGTTAGTAACAGGTTCGATCCGTAGTACTACGAAGTATCCTGCCCGACGCAAATCCCGTAGTCATGCGATGCTGCTGATTTGCACGCAGGGAATGGAAGATGCCGGACGCAGAATTCCAGTCGAGGCGGTTGTCGCGGTTCAGCGACGCCGATCGCCGCGCCCAGATGCAGGAAATGATCAGGCTGCAGACCGAGAACGGCGAGCTGAAACAGCTGGTGGTCCGGCTTTCGGAAACCATCATCAAGAATGTTACGGCCACGCGCTGAGGCGTTCCGCGATCGGCCGGCTACGTTCCCGTTAGGTCTGTTCGTCCATTTCGCTTGCAACCGGCGGTCGTCGCGATTTATCACGGTCCGGGAAGGCGTCGTGTCGCACGCCTGTGCGGCCGGGAACCTTCATGATCACGACATTCCGGAGATCGCCCGTCAGGGGCTATCTCCTCGCGGTGCTCAGCTGGCTGGCAGCCACCGTGATGCGCCACGCGCTCGACCATTACCTGACCGACGGCTTCCCGTTCCTGACGTTCTTCCCCGCGGTCGTGCTGGTGACCTACCTGGCCGGTATCAAGGCCGGCGTGCTCACCGCGGTGCTGTCCGGGCTGACCGCGTGGGGCGTCTTCATGGGCCCGGTGCCGTTCGCCACCTCCACCGCGGTGCTGCTGGCGATGCTGCTGTTCGTGTTCATCGTCTGCGTCGATATCTTCTTCATCGACGGCATGGAACGCGAGCGCGCGCGTGCGGAACTCGAGAGCGAGCGGTCGCGGGACATGGCGCAGCGCCAGGCCGTGCTGATGGAGGAGGTGCAGCACCGCATCAGCAACAATCTGCTGGTGGTGTCGGCGCTGCTCGCGCTGCAGGGCCGCAACACCGACGACCCGGCGTCGCGCAAGAACCTGAACGAGGCGCGCGACCGCGTCTCGGTCATCGCCAAGATCCAGCGGGCGCTGTACAGCGCGTCAGGCAACCATGAGCCGATCCTGTCGGTGGCGGAAAACCTGCTCAAGGATGCGCTCGAGGCAGCCGACCGCAGCGACATCACCTACGCCGTCACGGGCGACGAGGTCGTGCTGCCGCCGGACCAGGTCACGCCGGTGGCGCTGATCTTCCTCGAATGCGTCAACAACGCGCTGGAGCACGGCTTCGCCGACCGTGCCGGCCATATCGGGGTCCGGCTCGAGACCGTGAATGGCGAACGGGTGCTGTCGGTGACCGACGACGGGCCCGGCCTCGGGGCGGCGCCCGCGGCGGGTGCATCGCCGTCGCTCGGCCTCACCATCGCCAACAGCCTTGCCAAGCAATTGTCCGGTGCGTTCAGCATCGCGGACGGCCCCGCCGGCGGCGCGGTGGCCCGGCTGAGTTGGCCGGTGGCGACATGATGGGGCGCCGCTGATGTTCGCCGGCGCGCGGACCCGGTTGCGCAGCTACGCCGCCAATGACGACCGCGTTGCGGCCGCAGGCAATGTCATCGCCCTGGTGCTGGCCGGCAATGCGCCGTTCTATCCGCTCTATGTTGCGCTGCTCGCCGGCGCCGACGGCATGCCGTGGCTGCTGCTGACGATGCTGAGCTGCCCGTTCTTCCTGAGCGTGCCGGCGATTGCGCGGCGCAATGCTCTCGCGGGCCGCGTCGCGCTGTCGCTGTTTGCAACGAGCAACACCGTGTTCTGCACCTGGCTGCTCGGCGAGCCGTCCGGCACCGAACTGTTTCTGCTGCCCTGCGCGACGCTGGCGGCGCTGCTGTTTCGCCCAAGCGAACGTCTGGTGATGCTGGCGCTGGCCGGGCTGCCGCTTGCGGCCTATCTGGTGCTGCACGGCCGCTATGGCGGTCCGCCATTCGTGTATTCGCAGGAGGCCTATCGGGCGCTGCTGGCGATGAACGCCATCAGCGCCGGATCGATCTCGATCTTCATCGGCATCGTCTTTGCCGGCCTGTTCGTCGCGCAATCAGATCGCGCGACGAAGTAACAGCAAGCGCTTTGCCGACCGCCCGCCGAAGCGGGCGATCGCGGTGGCGATCAGGCCACCGCTTCCTTGGTCTTTTCGGCGCGCTTGCGGTCGTTGGCGTCCAAAAACTTCTTGCGCAGCCGGATCGACTTCGGGGTGATCTCGACCAGCTCGTCGTTCTCGATGTAGGCCAGCGCCTTTTCCAGCGTCATCCGGATCGGCGGGGTGAGGCGGACCGCCTCGTCCTTCGAGGTGGTGCGGATGTTGGAGAGCTGCTTGCCCTTCAGCACGTTGAGCTCGAGATCGTTCTCGCGGGTGTGCTCGCCGATGATCATGCCCTTGTAGACCTTCCAGCCCGGCTCGATCATCATCGGGCCGCGGTCTTCCAGCTTGAACATCGCATAGGCGACCGCTTCGCCGGCGTCGTTGGAGATCAGCACGCCGTTGCGGCGGCCGGCGATCTCGCCCTTGTAGGGCAGGTAGTTGTGGAACAGGCGGTTCATGATCGCCGTGCCCTTGGTGTCGGTCATCAGCTCGCCCTGATAGCCGATCAGGCCGCGGGTCGGCGCGTAGAACACCAGACGGAGACGATTGCCGCCGGACGGGCGCATCTCGATCATCTCGGCCTTGCGCTCGCTCATCTTCTGCACGACGACGCCGGAGAACTCCTCGTCGACGTCGATCACGACTTCCTCGACCGGCTCCAGCGTGTTGCCGTCCTCGTCCTTGGTCAGCACGACGCGCGGGCGCGACACCGAAAGCTCGAAGCCTTCGCGGCGCATGTTCTCGATCAGGATGGCGAGCTGCAATTCGCCGCGGCCCGACACTTCCATCGCGTCGCGGTCGGCGGATTCGACGACCTTGAGTGCGACGTTGCCTTCGGCCTCGCGCAGCAGGCGGTCGCGGATCAGGCGGCTGGTGACCTTGTCGCCTTCGGTGCCGGCGAGCGGCGAGTTGTTGACGATGAAGGACATCGACACCGTCGGCGGATCGATCGGCTGGGCCTGGATCGGGGTCTCGACCGCGGGATCGCAGAAGGTGTCGGCGACGGTGCCCTTCGGCAGCCCGGCGATGGCGACGATGTCGCCGGCTTCGGCGATCTCGACCGGCTGGCGCTCGAGGCCGCGGAAGGCAAGGATCTTGGTGATGCGGCCGGTTTCCACCAGCTTGCCGTCACGCGAGATCACCTTCACCGCCTGGTTCGGCTTCACCGAACCGGACGCGATGCGGCCGGTGATGATGCGGCCCAGATAGGGGTTGGCTTCCAGGATGGTGCCGAGCATGCGGAACGGGCCGTCCTCGACCACCGGGGCCGGAACGTGCTTCACGACGAGGTCGAACAGCGGCTTCATGCCGTCGTCCTGCGAACCGTCCGGGGCGTCCGACATCCAGCCATTGCGGCCCGACCCGTAGAGGATCGGGAAGTCGAGCTGGTCGTCGGTGGCGTCGAGCGCGGCGAACAGGTCGAACACCTCGTTGACGACTTCGGTAATGCGGGCGTCCTGGCGGTCGACCTTGTTGATGGCGACGATCGGGCGGAGGCCCAGCTTCAGCGCCTTGCCGACCACGAATTTGGTCTGCGGCATCGGGCCTTCGGCGGCGTCGACGAGGACGATCACGCCGTCCACCATCGACAGGATGCGCTCCACCTCGCCGCCGAAATCGGCGTGGCCCGGGGTGTCGACGATGTTGATGCGGACGTCTTCCCAGACCACCGAGGTGCACTTGGCCAGAATGGTGATGCCGCGCTCTTTTTCGATGTCGTTGGAGTCCATCGCGCGCTCGACCTGGCGCTGGTTGTCGCGATAGGTCCCGGACTGCTGCAGCAACTTGTCGACGAGGGTGGTCTTGCCGTGGTCAACGTGGGCGATGATGGCGATGTTGCGAAGGTTCATGGCTCTACTTTTAGGTTCTGTGGGCCGAATGCCCAGTCCGTCAGCGCAAGGTTGGCAAATCCCGATCTCGCGCCAAACCGCGCACCGGACTCTGCCTTTGCCTGAAACGCGCTGGGGCAATCCCTAAAAAGCAAGCCCGGCCAAAAAGGGGCCGGGCACTCGAGCGCGTTGCGTTGCAATATAGCGGAAAAATGCCAAAAAACAATGACGGGATGCGACAATTCGCATCTTTCAGGGATTTGCGATGGCCACTTGTGGCCGCGGGGTCCGGACCGGGCTGGCGAATTGCTGGTCGGCCAGCACCGCCTTGCGATCGGCCACCGCGTTATGGAACTGCTCCAGCGCGATGCTGAAGGCCGTCAATGTGCCCTGTTCGATGGCTCCGGCCTCGAAACAGGCCAGGGTGTCGCGCAGGATGCCGTCGGCCTCGGTCTGCATGGCGTCGAGTTCCTCGACGCTGTCGCTCTTGCGGGCCACCGCGATCATGTCGAGCAGCCGCTCGCGCAGCGAGTAATTGGCGTTGCGGTCTTCCTTCTTGAGGTAGCTGGCGAACCAGGCACCGGCCGAGCCCATCGCGGACAGCCCCATCAGCGCCCACCAGATGTAGTCGCTGTAGCGGTCCATGAAGCTCTTTTCCTCGCCATCGACATAGGCGGCGGCGCCGGGATGGACCGGGATTACGGCATCCTTGTCGGTGTCGGGGGTCTCGATCTTGGCGGCGAGCGGAGATTCGGTGATCAGCCGTTGGCGGAGGCCGAACAATTGTCGGGTGAAGGCCGAAACCGTCACCTCGGACAACGTGTTGCGGGCGACAATGTGGTGCGAGAAGCTGATGGTCTTGACGTCGTCGTCCGGCCGGTCCGGCGAGCCGCCGAACGCCCCCGCCGGAATTTCGGAGGCCTCGTAGACCGGGTGGTTCTGCGCGATCGCCTCGGCGGTATCGATCGCCAGGAAGGTCGGTGTGCCCTCGCGCGAGGACGCGGCGATGGCTTCGCTGGTAATCTTGCTGTTGACCGGGCCGGCGGCGAGGAAGGCATCGACCTTGAAGTCCTTGGCCGCCTCGGACACCTCATTGGTGGCGAACTGCACGGTCTCGACCTTGGCGGGGTCGACGCCGTATTGCTGCAAAATGACCCTCAGCACATTCACATTGGCCGGGGTGCGGCCGATAATGCCGACCTTCTTTCCAGTCAGATCGGTGATTTTCGCGATCTTTCCGGCCTTTGCCGCCTTCGCCCCGCGCCGGGCCTTGGCCGCGCCGGGCACCCAGATCACCACAACGTTCTTGCGCAAGGTGGCGACCGCCTGGGCATTCTTCGGCACGTTGAGGTCGCCGCGGACCACGGCGAGGTCGACCTTGCCGTCGGCCAGCGCGGTCGCGCTGGCGACGGCGCCGTCGGTCAGGATCGGCCGCAGCCGCACCTGCCGCTTGTCGGCGGCAAACGCCTGGGTCAGCGCCTGCACCACCTTGACGTCGTCGCTGTTCTGCGGACCGACCGCAATCCGCAGCGTGACCGGGCGCATCGCGAAGTAGTATGAGCCGGCGGTGATGCCCACGATCGCGAGCACCGCGGCCAGCAAGATCAGCGTCATTCGCCGTTGCGCAGGCGAGGTTCTGTTCAAGGGGACTCGCACCGGTTGGGAGCCAGCGTCGGTCAGTTCAGGCGACGTTCGGTCGTTGCTGGGTGTCATCGGCCCGACGGGTTCGATCTGCAGTCTAGCAAATTTTCCGGTGCCGCGAAGTTCCGTCCGCGACATGGTTAGCGGTGCTTTCAACTGGCAATCCCGCAGGAGTGTGGCATGGATTGGCAACGGTCCGGCAGACCGCCGGTTCAAGTTGACGTGAGGCGGAGGCACGGGATGGTTGAGAAATTGTCGATGGAAGCCCGCGCGGCGGCGCTGGCCGAACTGCCGGGCTGGAGCCCGCAGCCCGATCGCGATGCAATCGCGCGGACCTTTACCTTCAAGGATTTCAACGAGGCCTTCGGATTCATGGCGCGGGTCGCGCTGGTCGCCGAGAAGGCCGATCACCACCCGGAATGGCGCAACGTCTACAAGACCGTCGAGGTGGTGCTGACGACCCACGACGCCTCCGGGGTGACCTCCCGGGACGTGGCGCTGGCGCATGCGATGAACGCCATCGCGGCGCAACTCGGCGCGCGCTGAGGCCGGTATTCGCGTGTGCTTGCGGCGTCCCGGCGCCGTGCATAAATCAAACACGCCGCTGATTGCGTGCGCTGGGAGTGCCGATATGGCTGCCGATCCATCCGTCCCCGATTATCGCGTCGGCTTCGAGCCGGCCGACCGCCTGGCGCGTGACAGCGAGCGGGTGCGCAAGGGATTCTGGGCCAAGTTCAAGCGGGTGGCGTCCAGCCTGCCGTTCGCCGAGGAACTGGTGGCGGCCTATTACTGCGCGTTCGATCTGCGGACGCCGCGGCATGTCCAGGTCGCGCTGCTCGGCGCGCTGGCCTATTTCATCCTGCCGTTCGATTTCGTGCCCGACCTGCTGCCGCTGCTCGGCTTCGGCGACGACGCCGCGATCCTAGCCACCGCGCTGCGCATGGTCGCCACTCACATCACCCCCGAACACCGCGCCGCCGCCCACGCGGCCTTGCAGCGGGTGAAGGACGGCGAGCCGGGCGATATCGAGGAAACCGCCAGCCCGGTCTAGTGCCCGCCCTTGCTGCCACTGTGGTCACCGGCCCAACGGTCGGACAGCGCGATCATCACGGTCGAGACCACGAACACCAGATGGATGCCGGCGAGCCAGGCCATCTTGCTGGGGTCGAACGCGGCGTCGATATTCATGAAGGCCTTCAGCACCTGCACCGCCGAGATCGCCACGATCGACGCCAGCAGCTTCTGCTTCAGCGCGGTGAAGTCGACCTTGGTCATCCATTCCGGCCAGTCCGGATGGCCGCGCGGGTCGATCCGCGAGACGAAGTTCTCGTAGCCGGAAAACACCACGATCAGGATCAGATTGCCGGTCAGCGACAGGTCGATCAGCGACAGCACGCCGAGGATGGTGTCGGACTCCTTCGCCGAGGGCGCGTGCACGATGAACTCGAACAGCTGCAGGCCGAATTTGTACAGCAGCACCGCGAGGCTGACGACCAGGCCGAGATAGAACGGCGCCATCAGCCAGCGGCTGTTGAACAGCACGGTCTCGAAGATCGACTCGGCGCGCTTCAGGCTCGGGTTGGGTTTGTAGTTGTCGTCTGGCTCGTCGGTCATCACGGTCCCCAGATCGCTGAATCCATCAAAGGCTCGTCATGGCGGGCTTGTCCCGGCCATCCACGCCTTTGAGGCCTCCAAGACGTGGATGCCCGGGACAAGCCCGGGCATGACGCAAGTATCGACGTTACTTCGCGGAACGCAACGCGCGACGAACTACGCCGCCTTCTTCTTGGCGCTGATCAGCTTGCGGTTGATCAGGCATTCGGCGATCTGGATCGCGTTCAGCGCCGCGCCCTTGCGCAGGTTGTCGGACACGCACCACAGCACGAGGCCGTTTTCCACCGTCGCGTCCTCGCGGATGCGGCTGATATAGGTGGCGTCCTCGCCGGCGGCTTCATACGGCGTGACGTAACCGCCGGGCTCGTGCTTGTCGATCACCAGGCAGCCCGGCGCGTTGCGCAGGATGTCGCGCGCCTCGTCGGCCGAGATCGGGTTTTCGAATTCGATGTTGACCGACTCGGAGTGGCCGACGAACACCGGCACGCGGACGCAGGTGGCGACCAGCTTGATCTTGGTATCGAGGATCTTCTTGGTCTCCATCATCATCTTCCACTCTTCCTTGGTGAAGCCGTCTTCCATGAAGACGTCGATCTCAGGAATGATGTTGAAGGCGATGCGCTTGGGGAATTTCTTGGTGACCAGTTCCGAGTTGGTGTAGACCGCCTTGGTCTGCGAGAACAGTTCGTCCATCGCATCCTTGCCGGCGCCCGACACCGACTGATAGGTCGACACCACGACGCGCTTGATTACCGCGCGGTCGTGCAGCGGCTTGAGCGCGACGACGAGCTGCGCGGTCGAGCAGTTCGGGTTGGCGATGATGTTCTTGGCGGTGAAGCCCGCGACCGCGTCGGCGTTCACCTCCGGCACGATCAGCGGCACGTCGGGATCCATCCGCCACGCCGACGAATTGTCGATCACCACCACGCCCTGCGCGCCGATCTTCGGCGACCATTCCTTCGACACCGCGCCGCCGGCCGACATCAGGCAGATGTCGGTGTCGCTGAAGTCGAAGTGCTCGAGTGCTTTGCATTTCAGAGTGCGGTCGCCGTACGACACCTCGACGCCCATCGAACGGCGTGACGCCAGCGCCACCACCTCGTCCGCCGGGAATTTGCGCTCGTCCAGAATGTTGAGCATTTCACGCCCGACATTGCCGGTCGCACCGACCACCGCGACTTTGTAACCCATCGTTCACTCTCCGAAGAAATATGCTCCGCCTTTGCGCTTTGCGGAAAGGGAAGAGCCAGCGCTTCTATGCGAGAACCGCCGGCAAGACAACGGCGGCAAGCCACCATGCCGCCTCGGGTTAGCCTCCAGTTTGCCATTCCGCCAGAGCGTACCGATGCGACCTTCCTGGGCCACCCGCCCCGCGCCCCGGCGCCCGTTTGCCCCCGGCCTGCGCGGCTTCGCGGATGAATGCCGGGACGCGGCCCTGCGGATCATGGCCTATATAGGCGGGCTCGCATTGATCGCCATCGTCGTGGTGACGGGCGCCAATCCGTTTGCCGAGGCCGCCATCCAGGCCGCGATCGAACCGATCGCCAGCGTGCGGCCGGACTGGACCGCGGCGCCACGCCTGCAGCCGGCCTTCAGCGTCAGCCAGATCGATCTGGCCGGCCACACCGAGACCTACGATGTTCTCCGAAACGGCACCGCCGGCCGCAAGGACGTGCTGCGCTGGATGCTGCCGGGCGACCCGCGGCCGGTCGCCGAACTCGAGATTTACCGCCAGGGCACAGAAACAGCCGTGGCGCCGCCGGCGGCCGAGATCGCCGCGCGGATGGAGCCCGACTCCACGCGCCAGATCGAGGCGGCCGGCGTTATCGACAGCAAATTCGGACCGGTGATGCTGCTGCGGCTGCCGGATCCGGCCGGCAAGGCCCGCTCCTGCCTGGGCTTTCTGAAAGGCATCGAGCAGCCATCGTTGCGGATCTCCGGCTGGTCCTGCCAGGGCGCGACGGTCCCGGCGCAGCGCGCCGCGATCGGCTGCATGCTCAACCGGCTGGTGCTGCTGAACGCCGGTAACGATCCGAACCTCGCCAGCCTGTTCGCCCGTGCCGAACTGCGCCGCACCGCCTGCACCGGCGCAACCTCCCAAACCAGCGCCTCGGCGGACTGGGTCAACGGCGCCGGCAATCCTCGCCTGCGCGGCGGGCTGTGACCGCATGTCCCGGCCAAGGTGCTGGATCTGATGCAACATTTCGTGCGAAGCGGCATTATCTGCCACGGTGTGGCCCAATTGACCTTGTGGCGCGGTGCCTCCCGCCGTTAAATGCCTGAAACTCGAATCCCGCCTGCCGGGCCGCCAGGACGTTGAAAACATGATGATTTCGAAATTTTCCGCCGTGACGACCAAGCTGGTGCTGCTAGCAGCGGCGGTCGCCGTCGTCAGCCTCGCCGCTGCACCGGCGGATGCCCAGCAGCAGCGCAAGCGCGTCGACCGCGGCAACAGCACGGCCTACGGGCCGGGCGGCCCGAACTCGTCCTACCAGCAGGGCCCGCGCACCCGCATCTACGTGACCAAGCGGTCCTGGCTCGATGCCGGCACCGAGGTGCTGCCGGGCGAGCGCAAGTTCACCGACTACGCCTTCCCGCCGGGCTACTCGTTTGCCCGCGAGAACAAGAACTGGCCGCTCGACCGCCAGCCGCTCAACCCGCCGTCGGATCTCGGCGGCTATCCCGAGCGATTCCCGCTGTACTGAGCGCGACTACCCTCAACGCAAAATGCCCGGCTCAGCCGGGCATTTTTGTTTTTGCTGATCGTGCCCCGGATGCGGCGCAGCGCGCCGCCATTGCGGCGTGTTGCGCTGCTGATCCGGGGCCCCGGTGCCCACTGCGTCGCAGATATTACCGGGGTCCCGGGTCTGCGAAGCGGCATAAGAATGCCGCATCGCGCCCGGGACAAGATTACCCCATCGCGGCCTGCATTTCCTTCACCACCGCTTCGCCCATCTGCGTGGTCGACACCAGCGTGGTGCCTTCGGAGCGGATGTCGGCGGTGCGCAGGCCCTGCGCCAGCACGCCGGCGATCGCCGCGTCGAGCTTGTCGGCGAGGTCGCCGCGGTCCAGCGAGTAGCGCAGCGCCATCCCGAACGAGGCCAGCATCGCCAGCGGATTGGCCGCGCCAGTGCCGGCGATGTCCGGCGCCGAGCCGTGCACCGGCTCGTACATTGCCTTGCGCTTGCCGGTCTTGGCATCGACCTCGCCGAGCGAGGCCGACGGCAGCATGCCGAGCGAGCCGGTCAGCATCGCGGCGATGTCGCTCAGCATGTCGCCGAACAGATTGTCGGTGACGATGACGTCGAACTGCTTCGGCCACTTCACCAGATTCATGCCGCCGGAATCGGCGAGCTGGTGCTCGAGCTCGACGTCCTTGAATTCGCGTGCGTGTACCTGCGTGACGACTTCATTCCACAGCACGCCGCTCTTCATGACGTTGCGCTTCTCCATCGACGTCACCTTGTTGCGCCGCTTGCGCGCAAGGTCGAAGGCGACACGGGCGATGCGCTCGATTTCGTAGGTGTCGTAGACCTGGGTATCGATCGCGCGCTTCTGGCCGTTGCCGAGATCGGTGATGGTCTTGGGTTCGCCGAAATACACCCCGCCGGTGAGTTCGCGCACGATCATGATGTCGAGACCCTCGACCACCTCGCGCTTCAGACTGGAGGATTCGGCCAGCGCCGGGTAGCACACCGCCGGCCGCAGATTGCCGAACAGCGCGAGATCCTTGCGCAGCCGCAGCAGGCCGGCCTCGGGGCGCGCCTCGTAGGGGACGGCGTCCCATTTCGGCCCGCCGACCGCGCCGAAGATCACCGCATCGGCGGCCTGCGCCAGCGCCATGGTGGCGTCCGAAATCGCAACCTTTTCGGCGTCATAAGCGGCGCCGCCGACCAGGCCGTGCTCGAGTTCGAACTTTGCGACGCCGGAGGCCGAGAGCCAGTCGATCAGCCGCTGCACCTCGGCCATCACCTCGGGGCCGATGCCGTCGCCGGGAAGGAGCAGCAGTTTGTGGGTCGCCATGGTCGGTCACCTTTAGGAATGCGTCATGGCCGGGCTGGTCCCGGCCATCCACGTCTTGAGGCAGTGGATGCCCGGGACAAGCCCGGGCATGACAAGTCAAATGAGTTGCGCGCGGAGTGCTAAAGCCGCGACGGCGGCTTGGCAAGCCGCGGGACCTCTGCCGCCGGCACCCGTCAGAACAGCCTTGCAGCAGCCGCGGTTGCGGCGCAGATCGCAACGCTGGCAGATTACCGCACCCGCCGGAGACTCCCGTGACGCTGCCAGACCGATCGACGCTGCACGCCAATCCTGCGCTGGCGATCATGATCCTGTCGCTGGCGCCGACCGTCGGGCTCGGCATCGGCCGCTTCGCCTATTCGCTGGTGCTGCCGGACATGCGGGATTCGCTGGCCTGGTCGTATTCCGCCGCCGGCTTCATGAACACCGTCAATGCCGCCGGCTACCTGCTGGGCGCGCTCGGCGCGGCGAAGCTGGTCAACCGGTTCGGGCTGATCGCCGTAGTGCGCGCCGGCACGCTGGCCTGCGTGGCGTCACTGGCGCTCTGCGCGCTGTCCGGCGATTTCGTGCTGCTGAGCATCGCCCGGCTGATCGCAGGGATCGGTGCTGCGGTCGGCTTCGTCGCCGGCGGCGCGCTGGCAGCGACCATTGCGCAGAGCCAGCCGGCGCGCGCCGGATTCCTGCTGAGTCTGTTCTACGCCGGCCCCGGTCTCGGAATTCTTGCCTCCGGCCTGATTGCGCCGTTCATGCTGCAAGGCTTCGGGCCCGGCTCGTGGTGGCTGGTGTGGATCGCGATGGCGCTCGTCGCTTCCGTGATGACGGCGCCGCTGCTGCTGCCGCTGGCTGCGGCGCCGGCACGACTCCAGGGCGCGGCTCCCGGTCCGTTCGCGATCCGCCCCGTCGCGATCTATCTGGTCGGCTATTTTCTGTTCGGCGCCGGCTACATTGCCTACATGACCTTCATGATCGCCTATGTGCGCGACGCCGGCGGCGGCGCTGCGGCGCAAAGCGCGTTCTGGTCGCTGATCGGAATCAGCGCCTTCGTCACGCCCTGGGTGTGGCGCCGTGTGCTGGCGCGGTTCAGGGGCGGCGGCGCCACGGCGATCATTCTCGGCGTCAATGCGCTCGGCGCGGGGCTGCCGCTGTTCGGCCATTCGCCGTTGCTGCTCGCGGCGTCGGCGCTGATATTCGGGGTGGCGTTCTTCGCCGTGGTGGGGTCGACGACCGCCTTCGTGCGCTTCAACTATCCGGTCGCCGACTGGCCCAAGGGCATCGCGGCGATGACCATCGCCTTCGGGATCGGCCAGACGCTCGGCCCGATCGTGGTCGGCGCCATCACCGACGCGATGGGAAGCCTGACCTATGCGCTCAACGTCTCGGCCGCGATGCTGGCGCTGGGCGCGCTGCTCGCCGCGTTCCAGCGGCCGCTCAAGCCGGCGGCCCCGTAAGCGCTACTTCGGCGCGGCGTCGGCTGCGGCCACCACCGGGCGCACCGGGTCGCCTTCGCGCAGCAGCGCGCCGGCGCGGGCGACAACTACGTCGCCCTCGGCAAGTCCCTCACGGATTTCAACCTGGCCGCCCGACATCAGCCCGAGTTCGACCCGCCGGGTCTCGACCCGCTGCCGCCGCACCACCTGAACGACGGTGCCGCCCGTGACATAGAGCACTGCCGTGAGCGGCACCGAGACGCCGCAGCTCTCGCCGGTCTTGATCATCGCCCGGCCGGACGCGTTGGCCAGCAGCCGCCTCGATGTCGTCAGCGCGACGAAGACCTGGCCGAGCTGGGTGTTGGGTTCGACCGTGGCCGCGATCTGCCGGACCCGGCCGGGCACCTCGTCGGCGCCGACGATCTTGATCGTCGCCGGCTGGTTGACCGCCAGCTTCGCCAGATTACGGGTCGGCACCTGGGTGACCAGATCGTATTCGTTGCGCGCGATGATGCTGAACAGCGCCTCGCCCTTGGCCGAAGCGACGCTGCCGATCACCGCGGACGAATTGCTGACAAGCCCGGCGGTAGGCGCCTGCACCGTGACGCTACTGCCGTCAGGCGCGGTCAGCCGCGCCAGGGTCTGACCGGCCGTCACGGTGGCGCCGGGATCGACCAGCACGTCGCTGACCTTGAGCCCGGGCCGGTCCGGCCGGATGGCGATTTCCTCGCGCGGGATCAGAATGCCGAACGCCTCGACGATCGCCGAGAAGCAGGACTTGGCGGCGTTGACGACGGTGACGGCCGCGCCCTTCACCGTGTCCTCCTCCTGCGCCCGCAACGGCTGCGCCATCGCTACGGTTGCAGCAGCGGCCAGCAGCGCGACACGCATGCCTGTTACGGTAGAATGGGTCATCGTCACTCCTGTCAGCCGTCGGCCAATTGTACGGCCGATCCGGCCGAATTGAAGCATCTGATTTCGCTCATGACGCGGCCTGGCCCGCCGCGCGGGGGGCGGCATCCGCCATGTCGCGCCAGCCGACGATCTCCACCGCCGGGACCGGCCGGGCGAAGCCCTTCAGGTTCAAGGGTTCGATTGCCACCGCCTCCGCCCATTGCTCGACCATGCCGTAAGCGCGCTGGCTGACCACGATCTGTCCGGCCTTGGCCTCGTCGCACAGCCGCGAGGCGAGGTTGGTGACGCTGCCGATCGCCGCATATTCCAGCCGGCGCTCGAAACCGATCTGGCCCAGGGTGGCGTAGCCGAGCGCCACGCCGATGCCGAAGCCGAGGCTGTGGCCGCGGTTGCGCCATTTCTGGATCAGCACGCCGATCTGGGCCTGCATCTCGACCGCCATCTTGATCGCCCGGGCGGTGTGGTCGGGAAACGCGATGGGGGCGTTGAACAGGATCATCACGCCGTCGCCGGCATAGCGGTCGAGCGTGCCCTCGTAGCGGAAGATCAGTTCGCCCAGCGCGGCGTGATACTCGCGCAGCACGTTCATCGCCTCTTCGGGCTCGGAGCTTTCGGTGAACGCCGTGAAGCCGCGCAGGTCGCAGAACACCACGGTGACCTCGCGGCGGTGGCTGTGCAGCAGCGAGTCGTGGCCGTCCGAGGAGGCGATCAGTTGCGCCACCTGCGGCGCCAGGAAGCGCTCCAGCCGCCGGATCCGCTCGATCTCGCCGAGCTGCTTCTCGACGCGCTCCTCCAGCGAGCGATTCCAGTTCTTGAGCTGGTCGGTCTGCTCCTGCAGCTTGGCGGCCTGCCGCTGCACGGTGTCGTGCGCAGTGGCGAGTTCGCGGCCCTTCTGGTCGACCTCGTGGAACAGCCGCGCGTTGCGCATCGCCAGCGCCGACTGGTGCGCGAAGGTGCGCATCAAGCCGATCAGATTTGTGGTGAACTCCCCGACGCTCTTGCGCAGCACGATCAGCGAGCCGAGCACGCCCTGCTGGTCGATCAGCGGCACCACTAGCACCGCATGAAAGCCGGCGGCGATGGCGATGTGCTTCAGCGGATGTTCGGGCGCGGCGGCGACATCGGCCACCGCGATCGGCCGGCCGCGTCTGGCGGCCTCGCCGAGTACGCTGTCGGCCTCGTCGACGATCGCGTAGTCGGCGGCGCGGTCGACCATCGGCGCGACGCCGATCGCCTCTACCATTTCGAAACGCGCCTGCGCGGAATCGTAGCTGTAGATCAGCACCGCGTCGGCCTGCGTGATCTCCAGCGCGCGCGCCGCCACCGTGGGCAGTACCGCATTGAGGTCGAGCGAGGAGGCGACCGCCCGGCCGACCTCTTCCAGCACCTTCAACTCGTTGACCGACTGCGCGAGGTCGCGGGTGCGCGCCGCGACCTTGGATTCAAGCCCGGCATAGGTTTCCTGCAGCTGCCCGGCCATGTCGTTGAACTGGTCGGCGAGCTCTTCCAGTTCGTCGGCGGTCCTGACCTCGATGCGGTGGTTGAAATCGCCGGCTTCGAGCCGGCGCGCGCCGGCGGACAGCGCGTGAATCGGCACCAGCATCCGCCGCGCCAGCACGATGCCGGCCAGGATCGCGACGCCGAGACCAAGCGCCAGCAGCAAGGCGATGCGCAGCAGGAGGTCGCGGATCGGCGCGAAAGCCTGGCTGGTCGGCTGCTCGAACAGCGCGTACCAGCCGAGCTTCGGCACCGGCCGCGCGGCGCTCAGCACGGCATGGCCGTCGATATCGGTGCCGGCGGCCAGCGGCTCGCCGCCCGGCCGCAGCAGGGCAGCGATCTGCGGCAGCGCTGCGATGTCCTTGCCGACATTGCCGGCCTGCGGCGAACTGGCGAGGATCATGCCCTTGGGATCGACCAGATAGGCCGAGCCGGCCTTGCCGATCTGCGCATCGCTGACGAAGTCCGACAGGAATCGCAGGTCGATCTCGGCGACCGTCACCGCAGCGTCGCGGCCGGAATGCGAGACGGCGATCGACATATAGGGCCGGCCGTCGCGAAAGAACGCGCGGCCGTATGAGACATTCCGCGCCATCGTCTCGGTGAAGCGCGGGTCGCGCGAATAGTCCGCGCCGCTGCCGACCGACACCGTGGAGCGGGTCAGCCGCAACTGCTCGCGGCCATTGCGGTCGAGCTGGAACAGCTGGCTGATCGACGGCACCTGCTGCATCAGCTGCGCGTAGTCGGCGCGGCGTTGCTCGACGGTGACGACGCTCGCGCGGGTCACCCAGCTGATCTGACGCTCGAGTTCGGCGACGGTCTGCGCGACGCGGCGCGCGGTGGTCTCGGCCTTTTCGGCCATCGCCTGCGTCAGCGTCGCCTTGGTCTCGCGATAGCTGATCCAGACCTCCAGCGCGCCGTTGATGGCGAGCACGAACAGCACCAGGCCGACCAGCGACAGCACGTATTTGGCGAACAGCCCGCCGCGTCGAAACCAGCTCTTGTTGTCGTCGTTCGGCATCGATGGTCCTGGTCGCGGCTCAGACTACGCGAAGCCGGGCCAGCCTATCACATTTCTCGGGAGAGGCCGGCGTAGCGGCGGCCAGTCGAAGACGTCCCTACCGCCCGAAAAGCCGGTTCATGATCGCTTTCATCGTATCCTCCGCCTCGTTGGGGTTGGCAGGGGCGGGCGGCGCGCCTTGCGGGTTGGCTGACGGCGGCGGGGCGGCGCGCAAGCCTTGTTGCAGCAGCGTGCCGAGCGTTTCTCCCAGTGGACCACCGAGCGGATTGGCGGCGCCGGCCCCGCTTCCGGCCGAACCGAACAGGCCCTGGCCGAGCGCGCGCAGCTGCGCATAGGCGGCGTCGGGATTGTCGAGGATGCCGGCCACGTCGGGATAGAATCGCGGCGCACTCCACGGGCCTTGTATCACCACCGGAATGCCGAGCCCGACGGGATCGGCGGCGCCGCCCTGGCCCTGCGTGGTCATCACCAGCTTCGGCTCGACCCGCAGCGCCACCGCCTTGGCCGCAAGGTCGATGGTGCCGGCGCCGGTCAACCGCACCAATGGCCCGGCCAAGGTCAGATCGCTGGTCGCGGCCTGGCCGCGCTCGATGCGGAACGACGCGGCGAGCTGCGACAGGTCGGTCGCCTCGTTGGGGCCGAGCTGCCAGCCTTCCAAGGTGCCGGAGGTCAGCGCGCGGATCATCTTCGCGACATTGAGGCCGCGGATCTCGCCATCCTGGAAGCTCGCGAAGGTCGTGCCGGCGAGGTTGGTCATGATCGCGCGCTGGCTGGTGCCGGCGGATTGCACCGCGATGCGCGCCTGCAGCTTGCCGTCGAGCCGGTCAAAATCCGCCAGCCCGGACAGCAGCGGCAGCGCCCGCACGCCGTCGAGATCGGTGCGCAGCGCGTAGGACGGTGCGCCGCGCGAAACGTCGACGCTCAGATCGCCGGAGGCCTGGCCGCCATAGATGCCAAGCTGGGTGAAGGTGGCTTTGAGCACGCCGCCGCCCAGCGTGGCATCGAAAGCCGCGGGCTGAAAGCGCGCGCTGCCGATCGTTAACTCGGCGGCGGACATGCGCAGCTGGGCATCCAGGTAGTTGAGGCCTTTGAGGTCGACCGGTGCGTCGCTCCACGGCGCCTGAGTAGCGGCCAGCGTCGACGATTTGGGCGTGCCGATCGTGAGCCGCTGGAAATCGAGGTCGAGTTTGACCAGCGGCTTGCTGGCGAGATCGGCCGACGCCCAGCCGTTGAAGGCGCCGTCGCCCAGCATGCCGCTCACCCCGTTGACCAGCAGCACAGGACCGTTGAACCGGACCTCGGCTTTCGCCGTGAGCGCGGCGGGCAGCAGGTCGGGCGCGTCGAGTTTGAGGTCGATCGGGATGGTCTGCCGCCCGAGCGGGGCGGGCGGCATCTTCGCCTTGAGGGTGAAGCCGACCGGCGAGCCACCGACATTGGCGCGCCCGATGGTGCTGAGCCGGCCGTCCGGCTCGTTCCAGATATCGCCGTGGATCGCTTCGATGCGGGTCTCGACGCGATCCTGCGGATTCGACAGCACGACGGTGCCGTCCGCGATCGTGACATGCTCGACGGTGAGCGGCGCCGCGGCCGCCGCCGCTGACTGCGGAGCAGGCGCCGGCGCGCGGCTGCGGTCGCGTAGCAGTGGCACGCGCAGCACGGGCTTTGTCAGCGTCATCTCGGCAATCTGCGGCTTGCCCGAAAATACGCTCCCGGCCGTCAGCTGCGCACTGAGCCTGCCGATCGTGATTTGGCTATCGTCGCGCGTTTTCGGATCGCTGAGCGTGACGTCCTGCAGGGTCACGGTCAGCGCCGGCCACAGCCCCACCGTCGAGGGACCTGCGACCGCGATCCGGTAGCCGGTGTCGCGCTCGACCCGCGACTGGATCGCCGCATTGACGAGCCCGGAGGGAATTCCGATCAGCAGCAGCGCTATCAGGGCGACCGCACCGAGGGCGACAAGTGCTGCAAGGATTTTCAAGGCGCGCATGACGGCTTCCGGTGCGATGGCGTAGCGGCGAGTTTACCTGCATTGCGGCTTCGGCCAAATGCCGGACTGAGGCCTGCCGGTTGATCGGTTCGGGCGGGACAACCGGACTACCAAAGCGGGGTGCAAACCTGTGTGACCTGTGACACACTGGCGCGATTGAAGCGTCACGACCGATTTTCAGCGGGCATATTGCAATGAGCACACAGGCAGAATTCGCTGTCATTCTCAAAATGAATCCAATGTTTTCGGACCTCGGCCCCGAGGAATTGCAGCGGATTTCGAGGCTCTGCCACACGCAACAACTCAACACCGGGGAAATGCTGTTTCAGAAGGGCGACGACGGCAACGCATTGTTCGGTGTGCGGCGCGGCCAGATCCGGATCGAGACCGGCGCCTCCGATGGCAGCCGGCTGACGCTGAACTTTCTCGGCCCGGGAGATCTGTTCGGCGAAGTTGCGGTGCTCGACGGCCAAAGCCGCACCGCGGATGCAACGGCGGGCGAACCCACCGAATTGTTCGTGCTGCGGCGGGAGGATTTCCTGGCGCATCTGGAGCGCGAGCCCAAGGTGGCGGTGAAGCTGATCGAACTGCTGTGCCAGCGGATCCGCTGGATGAGCGAGCGGATGGAAGAGTCCGTGTTGCAGCCGCTCCCGGTGCGGCTGGCGCGGCGGCTCTGCGCGCTGGCGTCGGATTTCGGCTCCGAGGTGCACATCTCGCAGGAGCAGCTCGGCGTGTTCGTCGGCGCGGCGCGCGAAAGCGTCAACCGGCAATTGCAGCAGTGGCGCCGCGACGGCATCCTCGACCTGCAGCGCGGCCGCATCCTGCTACTCAATCTCGGCCGGCTGACATCGGTGGCCCGCAACGACACATAAGGTCGCGGAGAGGGAAACCTCTCGGCTGTCGATCGTTGCTCTCCCATCACCAAAGGGAGACAGAGATGAAGACAACGATCACGGCAGCCGTTTTCGCGATAGCCCTTGGATCCGCAATGGTTGCTGGCTCGCACGCCCGCGCCGATCAGCCCGGCGCAGACTGGATGCCCGCCCAACAGGTCAAGGAGAAGCTGATGCAGTCCGGCTACTCGCAGATCACCGAACTCGAGGCCGATGACGGGCGCTGGGAAGGTGAGGGCATCAAGAACGGCGTCAAGATGGAATTCCACGCTGATCCGAGGACCGGCGCGATCATCAAGGAAAAACGCGACTGACCGACGCACGAATAGCATCGGGACGCTACCGGGCTGGGCTGTCCGCTCAGCCCGGAATCATGCTCCGCACCCGCCGCATCAGCACGTCGAGATCGAACGGTTTGGTGATCATCTCCATACCCGCTTCGAGAAAGCCGTCGGCGACCACCGTGGTCTCCGCATAGCCCGTCATGAACAGAATTCTCAGTCCCGGCCGGGTCTCGCGGGCCTGGTCTGCGAGCTGGCGACCATTCATGCCGGGCAGGCCGACATCGGTGAGCAGCAAGTCGATCCTCCCGGCTGTGCCGAGCAGGGCGAGGCCGGAGGGTCCATCCACCGCTTCGATGACGCGATATCCCTGTTCGTGCAGCATCTCGACGATCACCGAGCGCACCACCGGTTCGTCCTCGACGACCAGCACGGTTTCGCCCGCCACCGCCCGGTCCTGGACGCTTTCGGTGTGCACCGGCTCGTGGGTGCTGTCGCCGAGGTGGCGCGGCAGATACAACTTCACCGAGGTGCCGTGCCCCAGCCGGCTGTCGATGACGACGTGGCCTTTCGACTGCTGGGCAAAGCCATAGATCATCGACAGGCCAAGACCGGTGCCCTGGCCGAGCGGCTTGGTGGTGAAGAACGGGTCGAAGGCGCGCGCCACGACCTCCGGCGTCATGCCCGTTCCGGTGTCGGTGACGGTGATGCAGACATAGTCGCCGGGCGAGAGGGCGGGGACGGGGGAGTTGAGCGTCGCAACCTGGGCATTGCCGGTCGCGATGGTCAGCGTGCCGCCTTCCGGCATCGCATCGCGGGCGTTGATGGCAAGGTTCAGCAGCGCGCTTTCGAGTTGGTTCGGATCGCACAGCGTCGACCACAGGCCGTCAGCGGCCACGATGCGCAGTTCGATGGTCTCGCCGATGGTCCGCCGCAGCAGGTCCTCGAGCGACAGCACCAGATGATTGGCCTCGACCGATTTCGGCACCAGCGGCTGTCGCCGCGCGAATGCCAGAAGTCGGTGAGTGAGCGCCGCTGCCCGATTGGCCGACGTCATCGCGGCGTTGATGTACCGCGGGAGGCTGTCGGTGCGGCCCTGGTCGAGCCGGGTTTGCATCAGGTCGAGCGAGCCGACGATGCCGGTCAGCAGGTTGTTGAAGTCGTGCGCGATGCCGCCGGTGAGTTGGCCGACCGCTTCCATCTTCTGCGATTGCCGCAGCGCGTCCTCGGTTGCCTTCAGCCGCTCGGCGGCCGCCTTGTCGGCGGTGATGTCGCGGGCGACGGCATAGACCCGGTCCTCGTCCGGTACCGCCATCCAGGACAGCCAGCGATAGGTGCCGTCGCGATGGCGCAGCCGGCTTTCGAACCTGATCATCGGCGCGCCGCCCGCGAGTGCAGCGATCTGGCTGCGCGTCGTCTCCCGATCGTCCGGATGCATGATCCAGTCCGAACTGCGATCGCGCAGGTCGGCTTCGGTCCAGCCGAGGGTCCGGGTCAACGCCGGATTGACGTTGCGCCAGACGCCGGCGCGATCGGTCACCACCATCAGATCGTGCGAGACGTTCCAGATCCGGTCGCGCTCGCGGGTCTTTTCCTGCACCCGCTGCTCCAGCGTCTCATTGAGGCTGGCGAGTTCGGCTGCGATCTTTTTCTGGTCGTCGAGGTCGGTATTGGTCCCGATCCATCGGATGATTTTTCCAGTCTCGTCACGTGCGGGCACCGCGCGCGACAGGAACCAGCGATAGATCCCGTCGGCCCGGCGCAGGCGGAATTCATTGTCGTAAGGCTCGGCGCTTTGCAGGGCGCGCGTCCAGTTCTCGAGCGTGCGTGGGATGTCGTCCGGATGAACGATCTTGCCCCAGTCATCGCCGTCCAGTTCGCCGTGCGCGGCGCCTGCGTATTCGTAAACCCGCGGATTGAACCAGTTGAGCGAGCCATCGGGACGCGCCGTCCAGACATGGTGCGGCAGCGCTTCGGCGAGCGTGCGGAATTCCTCCTCGCTCTGCCGCAACGCCTGCTGCGCGGTGATCTGGTCGGTGATGTCGGTGTGGGCGCCGATCAGGCGCGTGGCGCGGCCGTCCTCGTCGCGTTCGATCAGCGCGCGAACCGAGATCCACCTTGTCTCGCCGTCGCTCGGGCGGATGATCCGGTATTGCGCCGTGTAGTCGCGAACATCGCCGCGCACCGCATCGCGGAAGTGCCGGTCGGCGGCGTCGCGGTCCTCGGGATGCAGCCGCCTGCGCCAGTCGTCATGGGTTTCGTTGGCGGCGTCGGGTGGCAGGCCGTGCACCAGCAGATATTCCGGCGAGCGATAGTTCTGAAATCCGTGTCTCAGATCGATCTGCAGCCCGCCGATCCGGCCGAGTTGCTGCACTCGCGCCAGTTCGGCCTCGCGCTCCTGCAGGGCGTTCGCCGCGTGCAGCTCCTGGGTCACCTCTCGGCAAATCATCAGCACGCCGCCGATCCGGTCCTCGTGATCGATCGGACTGCAGCTATAGGTCCAGTAGGCCTGGTCGACGCGGCCGTGGCGGGTCACGGGAGCGAGCTGATTCTCGTTCCAGGTCGCCCCGCCGCCGCGCATGACCTGTTCGACCTGGGGGCCCATGATAGGCCAGCTCTCGGACAGGACATCGCGCGCGCTCTGACCGAGCGCGCCGGGATGGCGCTCCGGTCCCATGGTTTGGCGATAGGCGTCGTTGTAGAGCTGGGTCAGCTCCGGCCCCCACCAGACGAACATCGGGTAGTTGGTGTTGAGCAGCAGCCGGACGACGGTGCGGAGCGCCTGCGGCCACGCCTCGGGCGGCCCGACCGGGGATGCCGACCAGTCATGGGCGCGTATCAACGCACCCATCTCGCCGCCGCCCCCCAGGAAATCTGCGGAGTTCGCCCTGTCGGGATTCAACATGCGGCAATGCGGGTCATGCGCGGTCCGGTCGTCGGAAAAGCGCAAACTAACGGGGCGGCCTGCCGCGTGCAATGACGGGTGTCACCCGACCGGCCGTCGCATTGACCGACCCAACTTTTCCTCAGCAGGCGCCGCTATTTCATCAGCCCGGCGGCGGTCAGCGCCTTGGTGATGACCGCGTTGACGTCGATGCCGCGGCGATCGGTCTGCTTGCGGCCGCCACCGCGGCGATCGCTGGCGGCGCGAGCCTTGAAGGCGTAGCTGACGGCCGGTTCCGGCAGGTTGGCAACGGGGTCCGGTGCCGGCGTTGCCGGCGACGGCTGCTTGGCCTGCCGCCGCTGCCCGGTCAGACCGAAAAACTGTGCGATGCGGTAGGACGACGAGATGCCGGCTTCCAGCAGGTAGGCACCAGCCTCGCCGTAGCGCTCGTCATTGTCGGCAGCGCCGAGCGGGGTGCCGTGCGCCATATCTGCGATGGTGTAGGACTCCACGACGGTCGCGCCGTCGCCGTTCCACCAGACGTGGCGCGGATGGCCATCGACGATGGTCTTGGACATCGGGACTGGCGGCAGTCCGTGCAGGTTCAGCCACTGCTGAACGATATCGTCGGCATTGTCCGGATGCACCGTCCGGTCGGCGCTGCCATGCCACACCGACAGGCGCGGCCACGGTCCGGTATGGGACGATGCGTTGCGCACAAGATCGCCGAGCGCACGCGCCGAGTGCCCCGTCGATTTCGACATGCCGCCCAGCGCCTCGCGGACATTGGTGGCGATGCCGTAGGGCAGCCCGGCGATGATGGCACCGGCGGCAAACACCTCCGGGTAGGTCGCAAGCATCACCGCTGACATCGCGCCGCCCGCGGACAGGCCCGTAATGAAGATGCGGTCGGGATCGACATGGTGCTCATGCGCCATGTGCTCGACCATCTGCCGGATCGACCGGGCCTCGCCGCTGCCGCGCGCGATGTCGTCGGGCACGAACCAGTTGAAGCAGCCATTGGCGTTGTTGGACGACTTCTGCTCGGGCATCAGCAGCGCGAAGCCGTAATGATCCGCCAACGTCGACCATCCGGCGCCGAGGTCGTAGCCGGCGGCGTTCTGCTTGCAGCCGTGCAGCACGACGACCAGCGCCGGCTCCGCGTCCTTGTCGGCCGGAACATAGGACAACATCCGCAGATCGCCGGGATTGGGTCCGAAGCTGGTGGTCTCGATCAGCCTGGCGGAACCCTTGGCCTCGGATCCCGACAAGCCGGCCATGCCCTCCAGCGCCATGCCGTTCATCTTGCGCAGGCGTTTGAAGAATTCGATGTTCTGGGCAATCGACACGGCGGCTCCTGGTCCTGAGTCGGTGGATAATCTGTCAGGGGTGATATGGTTGCTGCACTGCAAAATAAAATGCTGCGCAGCATATTCAAGGCGCTTTCGATGCGCGCGGGGCGCGATTCGATGCGCGGGGCGCGAGTTGTCTGAGGCGCACGCGCCAGGATCCGCATGAGCTTGCAGTGACAATGCGTCGCGGTGCGGTGGACAGCGCCCCCCGTGGCCGGGTTAAGGTACCGGCAACCACCACAAGGATGGCATGGAGACAGCGTGTTCGGCCACGTGGGACGTCTGTTGCTGTGAAAGAGGTTGATGCCGCACGATACTCCCTTGATTGCGACGATCGTTGCCGGCCTTGGGCTGGCGTTCGTCCTCGGCGCCATTGCGCAGCGGCTGCGCGTGCCGCCGCTGGTCGGCTACCTGCTGGCCGGGGTGATGGTGGGCCCGTTCACCCCCGGATATGTGGCCGATCAGGCATTGGCGACGGAACTCGCCGAAATCGGCGTGATCCTGCTGATGTTCGGGGTCGGCCTGCACTTTTCGTTGAAGGATTTGCTGTCGGTTAAAGCCATCGCGGTGCCCGGCGCCATCGTGCAGATCGCCGTCGCCACGCTGATGGGGCTGGGGCTGGCGCTGTGGATGGGCTGGTCGATCGGCGCCGGGCTGGTGTTCGGTCTCGCGCTGTCGGTCGCCAGTACGGTCGTGCTGCTGCGGGCGATGCAGGAGCGCCGGCTGATGGAGACCGAAAAGGGTCGCATCGCGGTCGGCTGGCTGATCGTCGAGGATCTCGCAATGGTGCTGGCGCTGGTGGTGCTGCCGGCGCTGGCCAGCCTGCTGGGCACCACCGACTCGGCGGTCACTTCGGACCCGCTGGCGGCCCAGTTCGGGCTCGGCATCGGCGGGGTGCTGGCGCTGACGCTGCTCAAGGTCGTGGTCTTCGTGGCGATCATGCTGATCGTCGGGCGCCGGGTGATTCCGTGGATCCTGCACTACATCGCCCATACCGGCTCGCGCGAACTGTTCCGGCTCTCCGTGCTGGCGATCGCGCTGGTGGTGGCGTTCGGCGCGACCAAACTGTTCGGCGTTTCGCTGGCGCTTGGCGCGTTCTTCGCCGGCATGATCCTGAACGAATCGCCGCTGAGCCAGCGTGCCGCGCAGGAGACCTTGCCGCTGCGCGACGCTTTCGCGGTGCTGTTCTTCGTTTCGGTCGGGATGCTGTTCGACCCGTTCATCGTGATGCGCGAGCCTGGGCCGCTGGTTGCGACGCTGTTCATCATCATTGTCGGCAAGTCGTTCGCCGCTTATCTGATCGTGCGGGCGTTCCGGCATCCGCGCAGCACGGCGTTGACGATTTCCGCGAGTCTCGCGCAGATCGGCGAGTTCTCCTTCATCCTCGCCGGGCTTGGCGTCAGCCTGAAACTGCTGCCGCCAGAGGGCCGCGACCTGGTCTTGGCCGGCGCGATCATCTCGATCATGTGCAACCCGCTGATCTTCGCGCTGGTGGACTGGCTCAACGAGCGGGCGAAGCGACAGAGCGCACCCGTTATTCCCGAGCCGGCGGTGCGACCCGATTCAACCGAACTGAAAGCGACCGCGCTGACAGATCACACCATCCTGGTCGGCGGCGGCCGGGTGGGAAGCATCGTGTCCGACTCCTTGAAGACCAGCCAGCGGCCGTTCCTCGTCATCGAAGTCGCGGAGGCCGACCTGGCGCGGATGCGGAGCGACAATATCGAGACCGTCGCGGGAAATGCCGCGCGATCGGACGTGTTGTCGGCCGCAAATCTGGTCGGCGCCAAATATCTCGTCATTGCCATTCCGGAAGCCTTCGAGGCCGGGCAGATTGTGCAGAAGGCCCGCGCGGCCAATCCAAAGATCCAGATCATCGCCCGCGCGCATTCGGATGCGGAGGTCGAGCATCTCAGGGGGCTCGGCGCCGATCTGGTGATCATGGGCGAGCGCCAGATCGCGCTCGGCATTATCGAGGATCTGCAGGAGCGGGAGGGCCGCGCGGCGATGCAGCCGGTGTGAGAACCGCTACAGCTTTTCCGACGTGTCCTTCTGGACCCGCTGCGCCATCTCGATCAGCCGCTTCCATGCGTTCTCCAGGAAACTCATGACGCGGTCGATGTCGCGATCGCTCGGCAGCGGGATTTCCAGCTTGCGCTCGCCGCCGTCCGACTTGAGTTCAGGCCCCTTCAGCGAATCCTGCTTCGGCAGCGCCTCGTCGGTCTTGCCGCTGACGGCTGGTCCGCGCTGCGCCAATTGCAGCCGCAGCGAATCGGCGTCGTTGCGAAGCGTCTCCGTTTCTTTCCTGAGCGCCTCATTGTCCGCCTGCAGCCGGCCGATCTCGCTGTCCAGCGCGGCGCGCTCGTCAGGCATCGCGTAGCAGGCCCATCCGGCGCCCTTGTCGGTGCAGGTTGACATCACGCCACTGCGGGTGTCGAGGCGCAGCACGCCATCCGCCGTCGGCGACAGCGCGTAGCGGCCGTTTTCCGATTCGGGCTTGCCCTGCGCCTGAGCGCCGGAAACGGCGGTGAGGCAAACGATCAGCGTCACGAGGGTGGCGGGGATCCGTTGCGAAAGCGTGGTCATGGCATGCTCCGCTGCTGAAGAGGCCTGCGATCGTCCTAACCTGATGACAGATAGGGTGCGCGGCCGGATTTCAACGCATCGTCCAACAATTCGATCCGGTCCTGGCCCCAGAACACCTCGCCGTCCAGCACAAAGGCCGGCGAGCCGAACACGTCGGCCGCCATCGCGTCGTGACGGTTCTGCTGGTAGATCGCGCCGATCTCGTCCGACCGCGAGCGGGCGACCAGTTTCTCGCCGGGCAGGCCGGCCTCGTTGGCGAGCGCCGTGACCGTCGCCGCATCGCCAAGGTCGAGTTGCTGCTCCCACACCGCGGGATAGGCCTTGCGCAGATAGGGATCCGGATCGAGCCCGGCTTCGACCGCGGCGATCACGACGCCGTCGGCCAGCCGGCCGTCGAACGGCCAGTTCTTGGGCTTGAGGTGAAAGTCGAGACCGCGCTTTTCGCGCCAGCGCTGCAATTCGACCATGCGATAGCGCTGGCGTGCCGGATGGCGCTTGCCGAGCGGCAGGCCGCCGGTCTCGGCAAACAGGTCGAGCAGGATGACGGGCTTGTAGGTGACCTTCAGGCCGTAGGTCTTGGCCAGGTCGCTGAACGGGGCGTGGCCGATATAGGCCCAGGGCGACTGCAGCGAGAAGTAATAATCGACCGAACGCGGCATTCCGTCTCCGATGGTGCGAGGCAATTGCCGGGCGATCCCAACAGACCTGCAGGGGCGGGGCAAGGGTGCTTGGACAGGATGTGGCTGCTGCAGTGCGGCGATTGTACCCAGCGAAATTTCGGAATCATACGAGAATACAAGGCGAATCAATGCACTAACTGATCGCACCCAACCTTGACTCGGGGGAACGCGCTGATTATGGTCCGCGCGGTTTTGGGGGTGATCCGCGGGCATTTCCAGCGCTTGATGACGCGATTTCGGGTGTCGACACAATGGCCGACAACACGGATGACAGCGTCGGCAAGGGCGGAAGCGGCGGCAAATCGGCACCCGACGAAACTGCGCTTTCCGCAAGGCTGGGAAGTCTGGATCAGCGGTTGTCCAAAGTCGGACGCGACCGCAAGAGCCGGATCGACCAATCCGAACAAGAGGGCGGGTCCGCACAATCCAGGGCTTCGGCCATGGCGGTCGGGCTCCGGCTTTCATCGGAACTGGTGGCGGGCGTCATTGTCGGAACGGTTCTCGGCTGGGGCTTTGACCGTTTGTTTTCGACCTCGCCCTGGGGGCTGATCGTTTTGATGCTGCTCGGCTTCGTCGCCGGCGTGATCAACGTGATGCGCTCGGCCGGCGTCGGTCGCGCGAAGTAATTACCGCACGCAGTTCTGCGCAGCGGCTCAATCGCCGGTTTCCGGCAACGATGAAAGACCGACCTGGATGGCCGATCCGATCCATCAATTCGAGATCCAGAAGATCTTCAGCCTGGGCCACATTGGCGGCCAGGAAATCGCCTTCACCAATTCCTCCGCCTACATGTTCGGCGCGGTGGCCGTGGTGTCGGTGCTGATGCTCGGCGGCAGCGCCGGCCGGCAGCTGATCCCGAACCGCTTCCAGTCGGTGGCGGAACTGTCCTACGAGTTCGTCTCGAATACCCTGCGCAGCAGCGTCGGCGAAGAGGGGATGAAGTTCTTCCCGTTCGTGTTCACGCTGTTCATGTTCATCCTGACGGCGAACCTGATCGGTATCATTCCCTACACCTTCACGGTGACCAGCCATCTAATCGTCACGCTGGCGCTGGCGCTGATGGTGTTCCTGACCGTGCTGATCTACGGCATCTACAAGAACGGCCTCGGCTTCTTCAAACTGTTCGTGCCGCACGGCATCCCGATCTACATCATGCCTCTGATCATGGTGATCGAGGTGATCTCCTTCCTGTCGCGGCCGGTGTCGCATTCGGTGCGTCTGTTCGCCAACATGCTGGCGGGCCACATCACGCTGAAGGTATTCGCGGGGTTCGTGACGTCGCTCAGCGCGCTCGGCGCGCTCGGGATCTTCGGCTCGATCCTGCCGCTGCTGATGACGGTGGCGCTGACCGGCCTCGAACTGCTGGTCGCCTTCCTGCAGGCCTACGTCTTCACGATCCTGACCTGCATCTACCTCAACGACGCGCTTCATCCGGGACACTGAGCGTCCCGGGGAATTCACCCCCAATCTGTCTCAACCTATTCCAGCAAGGAGCTTCACCATGGATCCAGTCGCAGCAAAGTACATCGGCGCGGGTATCGCCTGTCTCGGCATGGGCGGCGCCGGCATCGGCGTCGGCATGATCTTCAGCCAGTTTCTGAACGGCGCGCTGCGCAATCCCTCGGCCTCGCAGGGCCAGTTCGCGAACCTGATCTTCGGCTTCGCCGTGACCGAAGCGCTCGGCATCTTCTCGCTGCTGATCGCGCTGCTGCTGCTGTTCGCCGTCTAACACGCAACCGACCTGGGCGGCGCCCCGCGGGGGCACCGTCCGGTCCAGAAGGAGAGTGCTGTGGCGGAAGGTACTGGCGCTCATACCGCGGCAGATGGCGGCCACAAGGCCGCCTTTCCACCGTTCCAGGCGGACACCTTTGCGTCGCAACTGGTGTCCTTCGCGATCGCGTTCGGACTGCTGTATCTGATCGTGTCGAAGCTGGCGCTGCCGCGTGTCGGGGGAATCCTCGCCACCAGGCAGCAGGCGATCGACAATGATTTTAACGAAGCCGCCCGGCTGCGCGACGCATCCGACGCCGCATTGAAGGCCTATGAGGCTGATCTCGCCGCCGCTCGCGCCCGTGCGCAGGCGATCGGCGCGGAGATTCGCGAGAAGCTCAACGCCCAGCAGGACGCCGAAAAGGTCCGGCTGGAAGAAAGCCTCGCGACCAAGCTCGCCGCGGCCGAGACCACCATCGCCGGCATGCGTGAGCAGGCGATGGGCAATGTCCGCAGCATCGCCGGCGAAGCCGCCACGGCGATCGTCGAGCGTCTGACCGGCGCTCCCCCGAACGCAGGCAGCCTCGACGCCGCGCTCGACACTTCGCTGAAGGGATAGCGCGATGTTCGGACTGCAAGCGGAGTTCTGGGTCGCCGTCGCCTTTGTCATGCTGCTCGGCGTGTTCGCCTATTTCGGCGTGCATCGCACGGTCTTGAAGGCGCTCGACAACCGGCGTGACCGGATCAGGGCCGAACTCGACGAGGCCCGCCGGATGCGCGAGGAAGCTTCCGCGCTGCTGGTTGAATACAAGGCCCGCCAGGCCACCGCCGAGCGCGAGGCGCAGGAGATCGTGACCTCCGCCAAGGAAGAGGCCGAGCGCATCGCCGCCGAGGCCAAGGCCAAGCTCGAGGACTTTATCGCCCGCCGGACCAAATCGGCCGAGGGCAAGATCGCGCTGGCCGAGGCCCAGGCGCTGGCCGACGTGCGCGCCGCGGCCGCCAACGCCGCCGTCGCTGCCGCCACCACGATCCTGTCGCAGTCGGTCAAGGGCGAGCTCGCCGGCGACCTGCTGACCAAGGGTATCGGCGAAGTCCGCGCCAAGCTGAACTGATCCGCGACTGAACTGCCCGAATCAAAAAGCCGGAGCGATCGAATCGCTCCGGCTTTTTTCTGTCGGCAGATGTTTTGACGACGGCCGCTATTTCTTCCTTGCAGCGCCGCGCGCGGCGGGCTTCAGCGCCTGCGGGTCGAAGCCGATATAAAACACATAGGAATCGCCGCTGGTGCCGGTCGGCACCGGATAGACGATGTCTTCGGCGACCAGGCTGAACGGCACGTTGTTGGCCTCGCCCAGCGATACGCTAGTCTGGTAGGCCTTGGTGGTGATCGTCTTCGGCGTGATCGCTTCATGGACCACCGCGACGCGGATCGGAATGTCGACCGTCGGCGGCGATCCGGCCGGACCGGCAATGACGCGCCCTTGGATTCCGATCCGCGCCGTGATCTGGCCGTTGTTGACCGTGCAGTCGCGCGCCGTGCGGGTGATCGACGCCTGGTAGCGCAGGTCGGAGCCGACGGCCGGCTTGCCGGGCAGGCCGACCGCATAGGTCGAGGCTCCGAAGCGGATCTCGACATCGGGGCAGGTCAGCCCGTCGGCCTCGGTCGGTCCCTGTTGCATCTGGACGTTCGGGGCGGCGGTGGCCGGTGGCTCCGCACTGCCGCCGAACAGGCTTCTGAAACGGTCGGTGATCGACTGCGCCGACGCGGGCGCCGCCAGCGCGCCGCAGAGGACGGCGGCAAGGGCTGCCCCGCAAACGATCCTGCCGCCTTGCGGCGATCTGTTTCTGCGCATCAAAATTCCCCGGATTGGTTCGGCCCTGGCGTTCGCGCGACCTTATACCAAGCCAATGGCGGCGAACCCAAGGCGTCACAATGCCCTGCCCGACGCGGGGAGGCGGCGCGATGCAGGATCGGTGGATCAGCCGCGCAGATCCTCGTGCAGCATGCCGAACAGGATGTGGTCCTGCCAGACCCCGTTGATGCACAGGTAGCGCCGCGCCAGGCCCTCGCGGGTGAAGCCGGATTTCTCCAGCACGCGGATCGACGGCGCGTTGCTCGGGATGCAGGCGGCTTCGACCCGGTGCAGGCTCAATTCGCCGAACAATGTCGGCAGCAGCACGCGCAGGGCCGCGGTCATGTAGCCCTGGCCGGTGTAGGGTTCGCCGACCCAGTAGCCGATCGTGCCGGCCTGCACGATGCCGCGGCGTACATTGGCCAGGGTGATGCCGCCGATCAGCGCCTCGTCGGCTTCGCGAAAGACGAGGAACGGATAGGCGCGGTCGCTGCTGATGTCCTCGGCATAGCGCCGCAGCCGACGCCGGAAGCCGGAGCGGGTCAGGTCGTCGGACGGCCAGATCGGCTCCCACGGCGTCAGGTAGGCGCGGCTCTGGTCGCGCAACTGCGCCCATTGCGGAAAGTCGGCCATCAACGGCGCCCGCAACAGCAGGCCGTTACCGCGCGGCGCCAGCGCCGCCGGCGCGATCGATGGCATGCGAAACAGCGCCATGTCGAAACTCCGGATCCGACGCCGACCGTATCATGCGGCCGCCCAATCGCCAGCGTGTGCAACGCAGGGCTGAATCACGTTTTCTGATGAGGCACGAACCGACCGCAAGGAACGGCGGCGCTCGATGCGCCGAAGCGTCAGGCCGTTAGCGAGAGCATGTGGCCGAGGTCCGGTTGCACGCGGCCGTCGAGCGTGTCGCGATAAACCTGCTCCACCGCTGCAGCGCCGAGTCCCTCGACCACGTCGAGCCATTGTCCGAGCATCGGCTCCAGCGTTGCCCAAGCCGCTGCAAAACGGGCGTCCACGCCGCCCGGTCCCCAGTCCTTTGCGCGCTTGCGAACCTGGTCGGGCGCAAAGAAGAACGTGGGTTTGGCGCCCGGCAGGTCGTCGGCATCGGTGCCGGCGTCCTGATGGGTCAGGCCGATGCGGCCGCTATAGGTGACGTGGTCGCCGAAGAGCCGATGCAGGCGCGCGCGCACTGACGGATTGCCGGCCATGTCGACGATCGCGACCGGCCGCTCGGACCGCAGCGTTGTGAGATCGTCGTAGGCCACGACACCTTGGTAGCAGCCGAGCGATTCGACAAACGGAACATTCGCTGCCGAGGTCAGCCCGATCGCCCGCACTGGCCGGGAGTTCTGACGCAGCAGATGCGCCAGCCCCAACGCCGTCTTGCTGGAGGCGCTGGTCAGGATCACGCTGTCGGCGCCGAAAAAATTCGCCTCGGCGAGAAAATCGTCGACCAGGAATGACAGCATGAAGAGCGGTCGCAGCAGCGCCTGGTAGTCGCCGCGGCGCCCCGCAAAGGCCGCGTCACCGCTGACACGGGCATAGGCATTGTAGATCGGCGCCACGCCTTGACGGTGCGGCGCGCCATCTCGGAGACCGCGCGGGCTGACGCCATCCGCATTGATGACCAGATGGCTGGCCATAGGAAAGTACCCGAACAGCCGTTCGCCCTCGGCGACGTCCGGATGCCGCGAGGCCAGCACTTCGCCAAAGCCCCAGACCGGGATGATGCCGAAGCCTTGCGGTGCCGGAAACAGCTGCCAGTATTTCAGCCCATCGCCCAGCATGGCATAGGTGATGTTGTTTGCCGTGAAGGCAAACCGCTCGACCTCGAGAAGCAGTCCGCCGCTTTGCAGGACGTCCGGTCCGGGCAGGTCGGTCTCGATCACTTTGGTCGTTCGGAGATCGCCGCGGGCGACCACGAATTGCTGACCCTTCATGTCTCGTCCCGTGTTGCTTTTGTCGGGATCTTCCGTCTTGCCGGTGTCGGTTTTACGACGGGCGCGCTGTTTAAAACTTTGTTCGTGGCGGTGGCGGTGGCGGTGGCGGTGGCGCCGGCGTCGACGCCGTCGCGCTTTTTCACGGCGTGATAGTAGGCCCACCACAGATGCGCTGCGGCGCCGCGCAGCGGACGCCACGGCTCGGCCAGGGGCGCCATCTGCTTGACGGTGGGACGGGCCTTCAGCCCCAGCCCGATGCGCATCGCCTCCTGCACGGCGAGGTCGCCCGCCGGCCAGGCATCGCCATGGCCGAGACAGAACAGCAGATAGATGTCGGCGGTCCACGGCCCGATGCCATGCAGCGCGGTGAGCGTGTTGTGCGCGGCGTCGGCGTCCTCTTCCGCCAGCACGTCGAGGTTGAGGCGTTCGGCGGCGAGTTCGCGGGCGAGCGCCTTCAGCGTCTTGATCTTCGCCGCCGACAGGCCGAGCCGGCCCAGCCGGTCGGCGCGCGCGCGCTTCAGCACGTCATGGTCGAACGGATTGAAGGCCGCTGACACCCGGCCCCAGATCGCGCGGGCGGACGCCACCGATAATTGCTGGCCGCAGACGATCGCCGCGAGCCCGGCAAAGCCCGGCTCGCGCCGCCGCAGCGCCGGCATCCCGGCGACCTGCAGTACCTGCTTCAGCCGCGGATCCTGCTTCACCAGAATGGTGATGGCGTCTTCGAGGTCGGACTGGGTCTCGAGGTGGACGGTCATGGTGGATCACTGTCACGGGCCGCGCGCGGACTTGACCCGCGCAGCCATCTGCTATCGGTAGCAACTGTCCTGCCGGATCGATTGCCGGGTCAAGCCCGGCAATGACAATGTCGAGAATCGATGCCGCCCGTCTTCCGCTTTGCGCCGAGCCCGAACGGTTACCTGCATCTCGGCCACGCTTTTTCGGCGCTGCTGAATTTCGATCTGGCGCGGCAGCATGGCGGCCGGTTGCTGCTGCGGATCGAGGACATCGACGCCGCGCGCTGCAAGCCAGAATACGAGGCTGCGATCTACGAGGATCTGGCGTGGCTCGGCGTTGTCTGGGAGCAGCCGGTGCGGCGGCAGTCCGACCACATGGCCGACTATCGCGCCGCCATCGATCGGCTGACGCGACAGGGCCTGATCTATCCGACGTTCGACAGCCGCGCCGAGATCGCCCGCATGGTCGCCGCACAGGACGCCGCCGGCGTCTGGGCGCGCGACCCGGACGGCGCGCCGGTCTATCCGGGCTCGGCCCGCTCGCTGTCGGAGGAGGTACGCGCGGCGCGTCTTCGATCCGGCGAGCCGTACGCATTGCGGCTCGACATGGCGTCGGCCCGTGCCCGCGCCGGCGCGCTGACGTGGCGTGAGGCCGGCGCGGGGCCGGACGGCGAGACCGGCACGGTCGCGGCGCGGCCCGAGGCGTGGGGCGATGTGGTGGTCGCGCGAAAGGACAGTCCGACCAGTTACCACCTCTCGGTGGTGATCGACGACGCGCTGCAGGGCGTCACCGACGTGGTGCGCGGCCGCGACCTGTTCTGGTCGACCAGCGTGCATCGATTGCTGCAGGACTTGCTGGGTCTGCCTGCGCCGCACTATCGGCATCATCCATTGATCGCCGACACCACGGGGCAGAAATTGTCCAAGTCGACCGGCGCAACCGGATTGCGCGAGCTGCGCGCCGCTGGCGTCTCACCCGCCGGGATTCGCCGCATGGTCGGGCTGTCGTCCTAAGCAAGGCTGTTAGTGATCGCGCGGTCCGGCGTGACTTGGCGACGATCGGCGTGGCATTGTGCCGCCGGGCGGGGACAGGGGAATCATGTCGGCGAAGTCGCGCGCACCGCGCAATCCGCGGTCGCCAACCGGTCGGGTGACGACGAAGCGGACCGGGACGGCCGCGGCGCCGAAACTGCGCGCGCGGCCGCGTGCGTCCGCGCGCAAGCCGGACGTCGTCGAGACCGCGCTGGCGGCCTTCGCCCATGAGGTGCGGACGCCGCTGACCGGCATCCTGGCCGTCAGCGAGCTGCTCGCGACCTCCGACCTCGATGCGCGCGAACGCCGCTGGGTCGATACGATCCGGGCCGGCGCCGAACATCTCGCCAGCCTCGCCACGCTTTTTGTCGATGCCGCGCGCAGCAAGCGATCGGCGCTGGTTCTTCGCCAGGAGGTGTTCGACCTGCCGGCGCTGGCGCGCATGGTCGGCGATTCGCTGGCCGGCCGGACCGCGGCCAAGGGCCTGCATTATGCCGTCGTGATTTCGGATCGGCTTCCCGCATTCGTGACGGGCGACGCGACGCGACTGCGTGTGGCGCTGGAAAACCTGATCGACAACGCCGTCAAGTTCACCGAGCAGGGCGAGGTCACGCTCGCCGTGTCACGCCGGCCGGTCGTCGTGAAGGGCAGGATCGCCATCGCCTTCACGGTGACCGACAGCGGGATCGGGCTGTCGCTGGCCGAGATCAAGCGGCTGTTCCGGCCGTTTTCGCAGGCCAATGCCAGCATCGCCACGCGGTTCGGCGGCGCCGGGCTCGGGCTGTCGTCGGTCCGGCAGATCGCGCGGGCGATGGGCGGCGACATCACCGTAGCGCCGCGGGCGGGCGGGGGGACCGTGTTCACGCTGACGGTGCAACTGGTCCGGGCGAAGGGCCCGGCGGCGGCTGCGCCCGACCCCGACGCCGCCTCGAGGGCGACGCCCGTCCGGTCGCTGAAGATCCTCAGCGTGGAAGACAATCCGTTCGGCCGCGTCGTGCTGAACGCGATCCTGACCGAACTCGGTCATCACGTCGAATTCATCCAGCGCGGCGAGGCAGCGGCGGAGCGCGTTGCGCAGGGCGAATTCGATGCCGTGCTGATGGACATGGTGCTGCCCGGTATCGGCGGCGTTGAGGCGATCCGCCGCATTCGCGAAATGCCGCCGCCGGGCGGCAAGGTTGCCATCATCGGCGTCTCCGGTCGCGACGACGACGAGGTGGCGTCGCGCGCCGCTGGCGCCGACGCCTTTCTCGTCAAACCGGTGTCTCCTCGGGCTTTAGCTTCTGCGCTGCTTGCAGCGACACGCCCTTCGGCAACCGCGACTTGATGATCGCGGCGTTGAGTTCGCCGCCGAACACGAAGATCGCCGCGATGAAATACAGGAACACCAGCGCGATGATGACGGAGGCGAGGCCGGCATACATCGTGACGTAATTGCCGGCAAAACGGGCCAGATACATGCCGAAGCCGATGCCCGAGATCATCGACGCCAGCATGGTGAAGATGATCCCCGGCAGGATCTGCGCGAAGCTGCGCCGTCCGGTCGGCAGCCAGGTGTGCAGGATCAGCAGCACGATCACCATGGCGGTGATGGTGATGCCGTAGCGCGCGACATTGAGCAGCCGCTCGTTGGTTTCGACGATCAAGGGCACGTAGTAGCGCGCGGTCTCCAGGATCAGCGGCCCGAGCACGATCAGAAAGGCCATCGCCAGCGCCGAAAAGGCGGCCACGATGGTGTAGCCGATCGACTCCAGCCGCAGCCAGTACCAGGCGCGCATCTCCACCACCGAATAAGCGCGGTTCAGCGCGACGCGCAGGCTCTCGACGCCGTTCGAGGCGAAATACACCGCCAGCAATAGGCCGATGGTGAGCGCGTCGCCGCGCGTCGTGGTCAGCACGCTGTGAATTTCGACCGACAGGGTTTTGGCCACCTGCTCCGGCCAGATCTGCAGCAGAAGTTCGACGGCCTGATCGGCGAGGTTTTTCGAGCCGAAGAAGCCGGCCAGCGAGGTCAGCACGATCAGGAACGGAAACAGCGCCATCAGCGCCGACAGCGCGATATGGCTCGCGATCGCCCAGCCGTCATCGGCCAGAAAGGCGTAAAACGCATCCATTCCGACCTGGTAGACGTAACGCAGATGCCTCACGGGATGACCTCGATCCAGACGAATGCCCGGACTCAACGAGCGTTCAGGCTACCATCCGGAAGCTACGGGAAAAAGCCCGCAAGGTTGCATTTGCCTCGCGTGATGTGAGCATTGGCGCCGCAGCGCCGGTGGTGATATGAACCGCCGATGTCATCGTTTCTCAGCACAATCGCCATTCCCATTGCACTCGCTGCGGTCACGGTGGTGCTGCTGCTCGGTCTCTTCAATATGATGCGCGGCGGCTCGCCGAATCGCTCGCAGACCTTGATGCGGTGGCGGGTCGGGTTGCAGTTCGTCGCCATCGTGATCGTGATGATCACCATATGGGTGATGGGCCGCTAGGCTGTTTGGCCGACGCACGGCGTCGAGGCAGGATACTGACGATGGTGGTTCTCAATCGGATCTACACGCGCACCGGCGACGACGGCACCACTGCGCTCGGCAGCGGCGAGCGGCGGCCGAAATATGACCTGCGCATCGCCGCCTATGGAACCGTCGACGAGACCAATGCGGCGATCGGCGTGGTCCGGCTCCATCTCGCCGACGCGCCGGAGATCGACGCGATGCTGGGCCGGGTGCAGAACGACCTGTTCGACCTCGGCGCCGACCTCGCGGTCCCGCAGCGCGACGGCCGCGAGCGGCTGCGTGTCTTGGCGACCCAGGTCGAGCGCCTGGAGCACGACATCGACACCGTCAATGCCGCGCTGGCGCCGTTGAACTCGTTCGTGCTGCCGGGCGGTACGCCGGCTGCGGCCCATATGCACGTCGCCCGAACCGTCTGCCGTCGTGCCGAGCGGGTGATGGTGGAACTCTCGTTTCAGCCGGGCGAGGCGGTCAGCCCGGCGGCGATCCAGTACGTCAACCGGCTGTCCGACTTCCTGTTCGTCGCCAGCCGGGCCGTGAACGGCAACGGCGCCGGGGACGTGCTCTGGGTCCCCGGGCAGAACCGCTAGCCGCGCTGCGGCTTTAGGCCATCGCCCGCAAAGCGGGCACTTTTTGGCTTTCGCGCGTTGACCCCTGCTGGCCGGGGCTTTAGGTTCCGCGGCCACGAGACGAACAGCCCCAACACGAAAGAGGATCGATGAAGGTTCTGGTGCCGGTCAAGCGGGTGGTGGATTACAACGTCAAGATCCGCGTCAAGAGCGACGGGTCGGGCGTCGAGCTCGCCAACGTCAAGATGTCGATGAATCCGTTCGACGAAATCGCCGTCGAGGAAGCCCTGCGCCTGAAAGAGGCCGGCAAGGCGACCGAGGTGGTGGTGGTGTCGATCGGCCCGGCGCAGGCGGCCGAAACCATCCGCACCGGCCTCGCAATGGGCGCCGACCGCGGCATCCTGGTCAAGGCCGAAGGCACCGTCGAGCCGCTCGCGGTCGCGAAGATCCTCAAGGGCATCGTCGACGAGGAGAAGCCGGGTCTGGTGATCCTGGGCAAGCAGGCGATCGACGACGATTCCAACCAGACCGGCCAGATGCTGGCCGCGCTGCTCGGCTGGTCGCAGGCCACCTTCGCCTCCAAGCTGGACATCGAAGGCTCGGATTTCACGGTGTCCCGCGAGGTCGACGGCGGCTCGCAGACAGTGAAACTCAAGGGACCGGCTATCGTGACGACCGATTTGCGGCTGAACGAGCCGCGCTACGCCAGCCTTCCCAACATCATGAAGGCCAAGAAGAAGCCGATCGCCGACAAGACCGCCGACGAGTATGGCGTCGACCTGACGCCGCGGCTCGAAATCCTCAAGACCACCGAGCCGGGCGGCCGCAAGGCCGGCGTCAAGGTCAAGGACGTCGCCGAACTGGTGTCGAAACTCAAGAACGAAGCCGGGGTGATCTGATGACCACGCTGCTGTTAGCCGAACACGATCACGCCAATCTGAAGGACTCCACCAACAAGGCGCTGACCGCTGCGACCGCGCTCGGAGCCGAGGTTCACATCCTCGTCGCCGGCGGTGGCGACGGCACCAAGGCCGCGGCCGAGGCCGCGTCGAAGCTCGACGGCGTCGCCAAGGTGCTGGTGGCCGACGATGCGCAATACGAGCACGATCTGGCCGAGCCGCTCGCGGCGCTGCTGATCTCGCTGGCGCCGAACTACGACGCCATCGTCGCGCCCGCGACCTCGCGCTTCAAGAACGTGATGCCCCGCGTCGCAGCCCTGCTCGACGTGATGCAGGTGTCCGAGATCATCAAGGTGATCGCGCCCGACACCTTTGAGCGTCCGATCTATGCCGGCAACGCGATCCAGACCGTGAAGTCGAAGGATGCCAAGAAGATCATCACGGTGCGCACCTCGACCTTCGCCGCCGCCGGCGAAGGCGGCAGCGCGCCGATCGAGGACGTGGCGGCCGCGACCGATCCGGCGCTGTCGAGCTTCGTCGGCGAGGAGGTCGCCAAGAGCGATCGTCCGGAGCTGGCGTCGGCCAAGATCATCGTCTCTGGTGGCCGGGCGATGCAGAGCCGGGAGAACTTCACGCAGTACATCGAGCCGCTGGCCGACAAGCTCGGCGCCGGCGTCGGCGCTTCGCGCGCCGCGGTAGATGCCGGTTACGCCCCGAACGACTGGCAGGTCGGCCAGACCGGCAAGGTGGTGGCGCCGGAATTGTACATCGCCATCGGCATTTCAGGTGCCATTCAGCATCTGGCCGGCATGAAGGACTCCAAGGTGATCGTCGCGATCAACAAGGACGAGGACGCGCCGATCTTCCAGGTCGCCGATTACGGCTTGGTGGCCGATCTGTATCAGGCGGTGCCCGAGCTGACCGAGGAACTCGGCAAGCTCGGCCGTTGAGACTTAAGACGGGTTTGGCGGGTTAACGCAAAACTCGCGGGTTCAGTGCAAGGTCAGCCGCGCCGCGATATCCGCGGCGCAGCACGGCATGAGATGGCAATGGCAGGCGTGATCAAGAAGGTCGGAGTCATCGGGGCGGGCCAGATGGGCAACGGCATCGGCCACGTCGCAGCCCTCGGCGGCTTCGAGGTGTTGCTCAGCGACGTCTCGGCCGACCGCGTCAAATCCGCAATGGCGACCATCAACGGCAATCTGTCGCGGCAGGTCGCCAAGAAGCTGATCACCGAAGACGACCGCAAGCAGGCGCTGACCCGGATCCACGCCGCCGACAGCCTCGAGGGCCTCGCCGATTGCGACCTCGTGATCGAGACCGCGGTCGAGAAGGAAGAGACCAAGCGCAAGATCTTCCACGATCTCTGCGCCGTGCTGAAGCCCGAGGCGATCATCGCGTCGAACACCTCGTCGATCTCGATCACCCGGCTGGCCGCGTCGACCGATCGTCCCGAGCGCTTCATCGGCATTCACTTCATGAATCCGGTGCCGCTGATGGAGCTGGTCGAACTGATCCGCGGCATCGCCACCGACGACGCGACGTTCGAGACCTCCAAGGCCTTCGTCACGCAACTCGGCAAGCACATCGCCGTCTCGGAAGATTTCCCGGCCTTCATCGTCAACCGCATGCTGCTGCCGATGATCAACGAGGCGATCTACACGCTGTATGAGGGCGTCGCCAATGTCGAGGCGATCGACGCGGCGATGAAACTCGGCGCGCATCATCCGATGGGCCCGCTCGAACTCGCCGATTTCATCGGGCTCGACACCTGCCTGTCGATCATCCAGGTGCTGCATGAGGGGCTGGCCGACTCCAAATATCGGCCGTGCCCGCTGCTTGTGAAGTACGTCGAGGCCGGCTGGCTCGGCCGCAAGACCCAGCGCGGCTTCTACGACTACCGCGGCGAAAAGCCGGTCCCGACGCGCTGATACGAGCCCGCGTCACGGGCGCGATGCGGCGTTCTGGCACTGGGTCAGTTTGAATAGGGAGAGAAATGAGGGTTGATCGGGCCAGCAGCGGGCGCATATTGGCGGCATGGCCATTTCTGAAGTCACATGCCCTGATTGTGGTGCCCTTTTCGAACGCACAACCATCAAACTCCCAGTTCGGGACCGGGACGATTTTCGCTGCTGTGAGACGGTGATCGAGCGCTGGAATGGCTCCACGCTTCCGCGCTTTAGGCTAATCAGGAAGCCCGGCGATGATTCCTAAACGTCCACGAGACCCGAATCAGCTCGCGTAGGGGATCTTGACATTGCCGCTTGCGGCAATCCGTCGCATGACGATCCGTCACCTTCTGCAGCCGCTGAGCTTGGACGTAAGGGCGGCCTGAAAGGCGGAAATGCCCGTGCTGCAGCGTTAACTGAAGCTCAACGGTCTGTGATCGCCAAGAAGGCTGCTGCGCTCTTGTCATGATCACGTCGGAAGACGTTGAACGCCAGCAGTCACGCGAGCGTGAGCTGGAGAAGGCCATTGCCGACGCCCAGCACGAGCTTGCTGGGGTTCGGGAGTGGCTGCGGGCTATGGCAATTCTGCGAAAGCTTCCTCAGGCTGCTCCTTCTACGCTAGCGAATCCTACGCCTTTGCCGGATTTGATATCCGCGTGGTGGAGTCACAGAGCGGCAGATGCAGGGCAGGCGAATGCCGATACTGACGCGCCGCCGGACTCGGACAACCTCACGGACGCGATTGAGAGTATTGCGAACGGCAGTCCCGTCGCGATCACCAAGAAGGAGCTGAAGAAGACGCTCCAGAAGCGAGGGTTTCCTGCTGAGCGGCTGGAGAATTACTTCTACACGGCGGTCAACCGGCTGAAGAAGAAGCGGCGGATCACGGTTATGAGCGACGGCAGCGTCTGGAAGGCCCCTCCAGCGGAGTCCGCTCAATAAGAATAAGGCGCTGGCGGTGAATCCTGGCAAGGGACCGCGCAGCGCCTTTGGTGCAGAACTCCCCCGTGAAGTCGGGGAGGAGGTGGGATATGAAAAAATAACTAGTTAGGTCTTCGGCTTCGGCAACAAGGTTCGCACCCTTAGCGCCGGAGCCGAGCCTATTTTCTATAACACATTGATTGGATTGTCAATTCAGACGAAAGCCTGAGTCTCGACAAGGGGTTACGGGCTGATAGTTTTTTGTCAGCTAATTGACCCTTATGCGTGACCGCTCAAGCATGATGTGATCGGTTTTTGTCATGAACAAGCTTTCTCATGAAGACCGCGCCACAAGCTGACCCAGTGCCGGCATTCTTCATGTCGCTTACGCAGAACCGGGACCATGTCGAAGGCAGCGCCGGCGGTCGATCGCATCAACCGTTTCCGTTGGAAAGGCCCCGGCTCAGCATCGCACCACGCCGCAAGAGCGGCGCGCTGCAATGCGTCCGGGGCACGCCAACTTTCACACGCTGCACTCGGTTAGCGCTCATTTAACCCGCGCTTGGTAATCTCGCTCCAAGCGGAGAGTGATGCGTATGGACATGATGAGCCTGGTCAGCAGCCTGATGGCCATGAAGAGCGGCAGCACGCAGATGCAGGTCGCGGCGACAATCCTGAAGACCAATGCCGACGCCGAACGCAGCGCGGTGCAGACCCTGCTGGGAACGCCGCCCGCCGATCCCGGCCCCGGTGTCGGCGGACAACTCGACGTCACCGCATAAGCGCTAGGACTTCACCAGTGTCTTGAAGCCGCCATAGAACATCCGCTTGGCGTCGAACGGCATGGTCTTCGGGTCCATATTGGCCATCCGCGGATCTGCCATCACCTTGGCCATGATGCTGTCGCGCTGCTTGCGCGATTTGTAGACGATGTAGGCGAACACCACGACCTCGTCAGGCTTCAGCTTGACGCTGCGCGGGAACGAGGTCCGCTTGCCGACCGCGACGTCGTCGGCGACGGCTTCGTGATAGTCCAGCGCGCCGTATTCCAGCCAGACCTTGCGCGCCAGCCGCGCCATTTTGACGTAGTCGTCCAGACGATCCTTCGGCACCGGCGCCACGAAACCATCGACATACGACATGCAGTATCCTCCCTCTTTCGCCCACGGGTGACTGCAAGACGTTGCGCCCCCGCGCCGTCCGACATCTTCGGAACGGATATGGGCGATCGTGAGGGATTATTTCGCGAGCGCGGCCTGGATCAGTTGCACGGCGTCCTGGCTGTCCCATTCGGCAGGACCGGCGATGGTGGCGATCTCGCAGCCATTGCCGTCGATCAGCACCGAGGTCGGCATGCCGAGCGCCCGGCCGACGCCCTTGAGGTCCTGGAACACCTTGGCCTTCGCGTCGGCGTAATAACCGAGCTTGGTCAGTCCGCCTTCGTTGAGGAAGGTCTTCGGCTTCTGCGGATCGCGGGTGTCGATGTTGATCGCCACCACCTCGAAATCGCCGCTGCCGAGCTTGGCCTGCAGATTGTCGAGCGCCGGCATTTCCTTGCGGCAGGGCACGCACCAGGTCGCCCACAGGTTCAGCAGCACGGTGCGGCCACGCCAGTCCGACAGCTTCTTCGGCGCGCCGTCGGCGTCGGTGAAGGCCAGGTCCGGCAGCTGCAGCGGGCTCGACGCCATGGTCAGCGCGGCGACTTCGCCATGCGCCAGCGGCGCCAGCTTCTTGGCCAGGTTGACGGCGGGCCGGCAGGCCGCATCCCCTGCATTGCGTTGCGCCCCGCCCATCCCGTATACCCCGGCAAATCCGATCGCCCCGCCGATCAACACAGAGGCGATCACGATCGGAATGCGGCGGGTCGGGCTGCGGCGCGGCTCGTTGAGGTCGGGGGTCTGGTCGGTCATCGGATTGGCAGACGATACTTCCGGCGGCGGGTCAAGCCAAACACCAGTGACAAACATGATCGTGAGCAGGTGACATGAGCAACAAGATGTGGGGCGGCCGGTTCGGCGAGAGCCCCGCTGCGATCATGGAAGAGATCAACGTCTCGATCGACGTCGACCGGCACCTCTTTGCCCAGGACATCGCCGCCTCGAAGGCGCACGCCGCGATGCTGGCCGGGCAGGGCATCATCACGGCCGCAGATGCCGGCGAGATTTCCGGCGGGCTGGACACGATCCTGTCCGAAATCACCGCCGATACCTTCAGCTTCAAGCGCGCCCTCGAGGACATTCACATGAATGTCGAGAGCCGGCTGTCGGAACTGATCGGCCCCGCCGCAGGACGGCTGCACACCGCGCGGTCGCGCAACGACCAGGTCGCCACCGATTTCCGCCTCTACGTCCGCGACGTGCTGGACGAGGCCGATGCCGCGCTGGCGGCGTTCCAGCAGGCGCTGGTGGACCGCGCGCTGGAACACGCCGGCACCGTTATGCCGGGCTTCACCCATCTGCAGACCGCGCAGCCGGTGACCTTCGGCCACCATCTGATGGCCTATGTCGAGATGGCGGCGCGCGACCGCGGCCGCTTTGCCGACGCCCGCAAGCGGCTCAACGAATCGCCGCTCGGCGCCGCGGCGCTGGCCGGCACCTCGTTCCCGATCGACCGCGATGCCACCGCGAAGGCGCTCGGCTTCGACCGGCCGATGGCGAATTCGCTCGACGCGGTGTCGGACCGCGACTTCGTGCTGGAGACCTTGGCGGCGGCGTCGATCTGCGCGGTGCACCTGTCGCGTTTCGCCGAGGAAATCGTGATCTGGACTTCGCCGCTGGTCGGGCTGGTCCGGCTCTCCGACAAGTTCACCACCGGCTCCTCGATCATGCCGCAGAAACGCAATCCGGACGCCGCCGAACTGGTGCGGGCCAAGACCGGCCGGGTGATCGGCGCGCTGACCGGGCTGCTGATCGTGATGAAAGGCCTGCCGCTGGCCTATCAAAAGGACATGCAGGAGGACAAGCAGGGCGCGATGGAGGCGTTTTCGGCGCTGTCGCTGGCGGTGCGGGCGATGACCGGCATGGTCCGCGACCTGGTGCCCGACGAGGAGCGCATGCGCGCCGCCGCCGGCGAAGGCTACGCCACCGCGACCGATCTCGCCGACTGGCTGGTCCGCACCCTGAAAATGCCGTTCCGCGACGCCCATCACGTCACCGGCAAAATCGTCGGACTGGCGTCCGATGCCGGCGTGGCGCTGCACGAACTGCCGCTGGCGCAGATGCAGGCGGTCGAGCCGCGCATCACGGCAGAGGCGCTGGCGGTGCTGACGGTCGACGCCTCGGTGGAGAGCCGGACCAGCTATGGCGGCACCGCGCCGGACAATGTCCGCGCGCAGGCGAACCTGTGGCGGAAACGGCTGGGATTCGGACCGAAATCCGGCTGATCGGGAAATTTTCAGCAGTTAGAACGAGCTGCGAGGGTCTCGCCAGATCGGGCCAATCTTTGTATGGTGCCGGCGCAATTGGGGATATCCGCCGTGATCCGTTCTGCTCGCCCGTCCAGATGGGCTCTGCTTGTTGTTGCCGCTGCGACGCTCGCGCTGGCGGGGTGCGGTCGCAAGGGCGGACTGGACCTGCCGCCCGGCGCCGCGGCTGCCCAGGCGGCGCAGGAGGCTGTTCCCGAATACGACCGCGAGCCGGCCGCAAACAAGCAGGGCGGCGGCGTGTTCGACCCGTCGTTCGGCGCCAACGCGCCGCCGACCGCGTCGCGCGGCCGCAAGAAGCCCTTCCTTCTCGATCCGCTCCTGGACTAAGCCGCCATGCGCCATTTTGACTACCGCGACGGCGTGCTGCACGCCGAGGGCGTGAATTTGGCTGCGCTGGCTGACGCAGTCGGCACGCCGTTCTACTGCTACTCGACCGCCACCCTGGAGCGGCACTACCGCGTTTTCACAGAAGCCTTCGCCGGCATCGACACGCTGGTGTGCTACGCGATGAAGGCGAACTCCAACCAGTCGGTGCTGCGCACCTTGGCCAGGCTCGGCGCCGGCGCCGACGTGGTGTCGGGCGGCGAGTTGAAGCGCGCGCTGGCGGCCGGCATTCCGCCGAACAAGATATTGTTTTCCGGCGTCGGCAAGACCGAGACCGAACTGCGCGCCGCGCTGGCGCACGACATCCTCTGCATCAACGTCGAGTCCGAACCCGAACTCGATTTGCTGTCGCGGCTGGCGACCGAGACCGGCCGCACCGCGCGCATCTCGGTGCGGGTCAATCCGGATGTCGATTCCGGCGGTCACGCCAAGATCACCACCGGCAAGTCCGAAAACAAATTCGGCATACCCATCAGCCGCGCGCGCGCGGTCTATGCCCGCGCAGCAAAGCTTCCGGGCCTCGCGGTCACCGGCGTGGACATGCATATCGGCAGCCAGATCACCGATCTCGGTCCGATGGAGGAGGCCTTCCGGCTGCTGGCGGATTTCGTCACCGTGCTGCGCACCGACGGCCACAGCATCAGCCATGTCGATTTCGGCGGCGGCCTCGGCATTCCCTACTACGAGGATCGCGCCGCGCCGCCGGAGCCGCAGGCCTATGCGGCGATGGTCAAGCGGGTGACGCACAATCTCGGCTGCACGCTGATGTTCGAGCCCGGCCGCATGATCGTCGGCAATGCCGGCATTCTGGTCGCGCGCGTGATCTATCTGAAGCACGGCGACGGCAAGAACTTCGTCATCATCGACGCCGCGATGAACGACCTGATCCGCCCGACGCTGTACGAGGCCTATCACGAGATCCTGCCGGTGCAGGCGCCCGCGTCCGGCGCCGCGATGATCGTTGCCGACGTGGTCGGCCCGGTCTGCGAGACCGGCGACTACCTCGCGCTGGATCGCAAGCTGCCGCAGCCGAAGCCGGGCGACCTCGTCGCCATCATGACCGCGGGCGCCTATGGCGCCGTGCAGTCCGGCACCTACAACACCCGCCCGCTGGTGCCCGAAGTGCTGGTGAAGGACGATCAGTATGCGGTGGTGCGCCCGCGCATCGAGGTCGAGGACCTGATCGCGATGGACAGGCCTGCGCCGTGGCTGTGAACGGCTCCTTGCCGCGACAAAGGTGGGACCGCCAGACTCAACAAAATAACCGGCGGTCCCGATCGCGTCATTGAAATCGTGGCCAGCAAGGCGCCGCCTTGCTGGCCAACTCTACGCGACGATCTGAGCTTATCGGTCGCGCGCGGCCGGGCAACGCGATCCTGTTCTTAAGCTAACCGATCAACCTTAACCGCGGCGTCCGCCGCAGGCGCGCCGTCACGCTTTCGTGTTATGCGCCGCGGGGGTGGGGACGGTGATGTCACGCCGGGTGCCTCATTGCCGCCGCTGTGCTACGGTGCTGTCCGGTAACCCGGAGAGCGTGTTGAGCGGCACCAGTCCCGAGCTTCCCCATGATCCTGACGCAGCCGCGCGCGCGCGGTTGAACACCGCGTTGCGCCGCGCCACCGCGGCGATCGTCTGGGAGCGCGTCTGGCCGCACCTCGCCCGGCTGCTGAGCGTGGCCGGTCTGTTTCTGGTGGTGTCCTGGGCCGGGCTCTGGCTGGCGCTGCCTTTTCCCGCGCGGGTCGCCGGCATCGCAATTTTCGGCCTGCTCGCGCTGGCGACGCTCGTTCCGCTGGTCCGGATGCGCTGGCCCGGCCGCGACGACGGCCTCGGCCGGCTCGACCGCAACACCGGCCTGCGCCATCGCCCCGTCACCGCGCTGACCGATACGCAGGCGTCCACCGATCCGGTGACGCAGGCGCTGTGGCAGGCGCAGCGGCAGCGCACGCTGGCCGCCAACAGCAAGATCCGCGCGGGCCTGCCGTCGCCGCGACTGTCGATCCACGACCCGTGGGCACTGCGGGCGCTGGTCGCGGTGCTGCTGGTCGCGACCTTTTTCGCCGCCGGTGAGGAGCGCAACGCCCGCGTCGCCGCCGCGTTCGACTGGAACGGCGTGATGGCGCCGGCCAATGTCCGGGTCGATGCCTGGGTGACGCCGCCGCTCTACACCAACCGACCGCCGATGATTTTGGCGTCCGCCAACAAGGAAGCCGGTAACGACAATGCGGCGCTGCCGGTGCCGGCCGGCTCCAAGCTGATCGTGCGCTCCAGCGGCGGAAATCTCGACGTCAGCCTGACCGGCGGCGTCACGGAAGCCGCCGCCACCGAGCAGGCGCCGCAGGGCACCAACGAGAAGCAGTTCACGATCGCCACCGACGGCACCGCGCAGGTGCGCGCGCCGGCCGGCCAGCCGCAATGGCGCTTCATCGCCCAGGCCGACCAGCCGCCGACCATCGCGCTGGCGAAGGATCCGGAGCGCCAGGCGCGCGGCTCGCTACAGATGTCCTACAAGCTCGAGGACGATTACGGCGTCACCGAAGCCAGGGCGAAAGTCACCGCTCGCGCGCAGCCCAACGCCGGCGAGGCCGCCCGGCCGCTGTTCGCAGCGCCGGAGTTCGTACTGTCGCTGCCCAACGCGCGCACCCGCAACGGCGTCGGCCAGACGGTGAAGGATCTCAGCGAAGACCCCTATGCGGGCGCCGACGTCACGCTGACGCTGACCGCGCGCGACGAGGCCGGCAATGAAGGCCACAGCGCGCCGTTCGATCTGCGGCTGCCCGAGCGGCTGTTCACCAAGCCGCTGCCGCGCGCGCTGATCGAGCAGCGCCGGCTGCTGGCGCTCGACGCCAACCAGAAGGACCTGGTCGGCGTCGCGCTTGACGCGCTGATGATCGCGCCGGAAGCGTTCACACCCGAAGCGGGGCACTATCTCGGTCTGTTCAGCGTCGCCGACCAGCTCAAGAACGCCGGCTCGGACGATTCGCTGCGCGAGGTCGTCGCCAGCCTGTGGTCGCTGGCGGTGACCATCGAGGACGGCGACATCACCGACGTCGAGAAGGCGCTCCGCGCGGCGCAGGAGGCGTTGAAGCAGGCGCTGGAGCGCGGCGCCTCCGACGAGGAGATCAAGAAGCTCACCGAGAATCTTCGCGCGGCACTCGACAAGTTCATGAAGCAACTCGCCGACCAGATGCGCAACAATCCGCAGCAGCTGGCGCGCCCGCTCGATCCCAACACGAAGGTGATGCGGCAGCAGGATCTCAACAGCATGATCGAGCGCATGGAGCGGCTGTCGCGCTCCGGCGACAAGGACGCCGCCAAGGCGCTGCTCGAGCAGTTGCAGCAGATGCTGGAGAACCTGCAGATGGCGCAGCCCGGGCAGGGCGGCGACGGCGAGATGGAGCAGGCGCTGAACGAACTCGGCGACATGATCCGCAAGCAGCAGCAGCTCCGCGACAAGACCTTCAAGCAGGGCCAGGACTCCCGGCGCGACCGCCAGCGCGGCCAGAAGGGCGAGCAGAGCATGAGCGAATTGCAGCAGGACCAGCAGGGCCTGCGCGATCGCCTGAAGAAGCTGCAGGACGAACTGGCCAAGCGCGGCATGGGCCAGGGCCAGCGCGGCCAGAAGGGCGAGCAAGGCCAGAAGGGTCAAGGCCAGCAGGGCCAGGGTCAGGGCCAGCAGGGACAGGGCGGCGAGGGCGAGGGTGAAGACGGCCTCGGCGACGCCGACTCTGCGATGGGCGATGCCGGCGGCCGGCTCGGCGAGGGCAATGCCGACGGCGCGGTGGATTCGCAGGGCCGCGCGCTCGACGCGCTGCGCAAGGGCGCGCAGAACCTCGCTCAGCAGATGCAGCAGGGCGAAGGCGAGGGCCAGGGCGACGGTCCCGGCGACCGCCCCGGCCGGCAGCAGGGCAGCGCCCGGCAGAGCGATCCGCTCGGCCGCCCGCTGCAGGGCCGCGAATTCGGCGACGACCTCACGGTGAAAATCCCCGGCGAGATCGACGTGCAGCGCGTCCGCCGCATCCTCGAAGAGCTCCGCCGCCGCCTCGGCGAAACCGCGCGGCCGCAACTCGAACTCGACTACATCGAGCGGCTGCTGAAGGATTACTGAGGGCGGGTGTTGCCGTCTTTAGTGCATTACCCGCTTCGCCAACTACTTGTTCATTGCCGGACGTGATCCGGCAATCCATCCTTTTCGAAAGCGATGGATGGCCGGGTCAAGCCCGGCCATGACGCGGTAATTGCAGCGGTTTCAACGGCGCAACTAAGCCCGCCGCTTCGCCGCGAGCGCGTCGGCGACGGCGGTGCGGATGTCGGCCACCGAGAACGGCTTGGTGATGACGTCGTGGACGATGGCGTCGAGGCCCGAGGCGCGTTCGCGCTGGTCGGCGAAGCCGGTCATCAGCAGGATGGTGAGCTGCGGGAAATCCCGCGCCGCCGACAGCGCCAGCGCGATGCCGTCCATCACCGGCATCTTGATGTCGGTGAGCAGCAGGTCGAACGCGCCGTTCTCGCGCGTCAGGATCTCCAGCGCCTCGGCGCCGTCCTCGGCGGTGACGGTCTGGTGGCCGTCCATGCCGATCGCGCGCGCCACCAAAAGGCGCATCGACTCCTCGTCGTCGGCAATCAGGATGCGCGGCATGGGGGCCGTCCGGCTGTCGGCTGCGCCATGATCAGACGCCCCCGGCGCCGATGTCGCGCCTGTTGAAGAACCGCACGTCGATGCTGCGGGCTTCCGGCGGCGGCGACGCCAGCCGCGAACGGAACCAGGCCTTTTCGCCCGGCTTCAGCACCGGCTGTTCCAGCAGCGCGCTCCAGGCGTAGATTTCGGTGCCGCGCTCGTCGCGCACCACGAAGCGCAGCCGCGGCAGCTCGACCGGCTTGCGGGCGACGTCGAAGATCGCGCCTTCGATCACCAACACCGGCTTGCCGTCGACGGTCTCCGTCGAGATCCTGACGTCCTTGATCTCAAGCCCGCGCAGATTGACCGGCAGGCCGATGGCTTTATAGAACGCCGCGGTCTGCGGCAGCAGCCGCACCACGTCGCCGCGCCACACCAGCAGCGCCAGTACCAGCGCGCCCATCGCGGCGCAGGCGGTCGGCAGGCTGATCGCCGGGCGCGCCGCGCGCAGCGACAGCGCCGCCCGCAGGCGCTTCAGCAGCGACGGTTTTCGCGCGCGGGCAAATGACCGCGACGGAGAGGACTGGTCGGGGGCGATCGCCACACGCGGCTCGGCCGTGTCGGCAGAGCCGCGATCATGGGAGGTGTCCGAGGCCGGCATCTCGCCCACGATCGACGGGCTGTCGATCTCCGGCGGCGCGCCGCTGTCGAGATCGCCCCAGCCGCGATTGTCGGCCTCCGGCTCGGCCGCCGCCATCGCCGGCACCCGCCGCTCGCTGCGGACATCGTCGTCCGCCCGGGCCAGCCAGACTTCCTTGCAGCGGGAACAGCGCACGGTGCGGCCGGCCTCGCCCAGGTTCGACGGGTCGATGGCGTAGGAGGTCGTACAATGCGGGCAGACGATATGCATGAGCGATTCGCCGAATGATGCTGCAGCCATGCTACAAGGCGTCCGTTAACGAACCGGAAACCATAACGGCCGCACAACCGGGTTATCGGCCGGCGCCACCCAGGGCACGCGAGATCGCGGACGGAACAACAACCTCGAACGGAGCTGACATTGGTCCGGTTCGAACATGTCGGTTTGCGCTACGGGCTCGGCCCCGAAATCCTGCGCGATCTCAATTTCGAGATCCCGGCGCACTCCTTCCAGTTCCTGACCGGGCCGTCCGGCGCCGGGAAGACCTCGCTGCTCAAACTGCTGTTCCTGTCGCTGCGGCCGACCCGCGGGCTGGTCAACCTGTTCGGTCAGGACATCTCGCTACTCGGCAAGGACGAGATCTCGCAGCTGCGCCAGCGCATCGGCATCGTGCTGCAGGATTTCCGCCTGCTCGACCACATGACGACCTATGAGAACGTCGCGCTGCCGTTCCGCGTCACCGGACGCGAGGAATCCAGTTACCGCAAGGAGGTCATCGACCTGCTGAAATGGGTCGGGCTCGGCGACCGGATGGACGCGCTGCCGCCGATCCTGTCGGGCGGCGAGAAGCAGCGCGCCGCGATCGCGCGCGCGGTGATCGCCCGGCCGCAACTGCTGCTGGCCGACGAGCCGACCGGCAACGTCGATCCGACGCTGGGCCGCCGGCTGCTGCGGCTGTTCATCGAGCTCAACAAGACCGGCACCGCGGTGATCATCGCGACCCATGACATCACCCTGATGGATCAGTACGAGGCGCGGCGCCTGGTGCTGCATCAGGGCCGGCTGCACATCTATGAATAGGACCCAGCCACAACCGTCGCGCGATCCGCTGGTCGACCTCGGCCACGACCGGCCGCAGGTGCCGGCCAAGGCGCGCAACCTGTCGCCGATCGTGCCGCGCGGCTCGATCGCCGGCCGCGCGCTGGTCGCGGTGGTGGCGATCATGGCGTTCCTGGCGTCGATCACCACCGGCGCGGTTTTGCTGATCAGCGCCTCCGCCAGCGAATGGCAGTCCGAGGTCGCCAGCGAGATCACCGTTCAGGTGCGCAATGTCGGCGGGCGCGACGTCGAGCGCGACGTCGCCGCGGTGGCGGAGGCGATGCGGGCGATGCCCGGCATTGTCGACGTGCGGCCCTACAGCAAACAGGAATCCGCGCAGCTGCTGGAGCCATGGCTCGGCACCGGCCTGTCGCTCGACGATCTCCCGGTGCCGCGCGTCATTGTCGCGCGCATCGCGCAGGACGGCCGGCTCGATCTGGCCGAATTGCGGCGCCGGGTGACGCAGCTGGCGCCGAGCGCCAGCGTCGACGACCACCGCGCCTGGATCGAGCGGATGCGCTCGATGACCGGCGCCACGGTGATCGTCGGGCTCGGCATCCTGGCGCTGGTGATCGTCGCAACCATCATTTCGGTGTCGTTCGCCACCCGCGGCGCGATGGCGGCGAACCGGCCGATCGTCGAGGTGCTGCATTTCGTCGGCGCCGGCGACCGCTATATCGCCAACCGCTTCTTCCGGCATTTCCTGCGGCTCGGCCTGCAGGGCGGCGTGATCGGCGGCGGCGCGGCGATGCTGGCCTTCGGCTTCTCGGAATCGATCGCCAGCTGGTTTTCCGGCACCCCGGTGGGCGACCAGTTTGCGGCGCTGTTGGGAACTTTTTCGCTGCGGCCGCTTGGATATCTCGCGCTCGCCGCGCAGGCGGTGCTGATTGCAGGCGTGACGGCCTGGGCGTCGCGCCGCACGCTGTTCGCCACGCTGGATGAGATCGATTGATACGCAGGTCGGCCCATTCCGGCCACCGGACGGACTTCACGCCGCCCGAAAACGAACTAGTGTAGCGCCAGCCGGCGAAGGAAATCAGCCTGTTATGTCTGCGCGCCCGGACCCAGACCAGCCACAGCGAGCCCGGCCGATCGGCTGGGGGGCACGGCTGCGCGCGGCGATCGCGGTGCTGTTCGCGCTGGGCTTCATGGTGGCGAGCGCCGGCTTCGTCGCCTTCCTGTCACAACTGCGCGGCGCCGAGATCCAGCCCGAACGCAATGCCGACGGCATCGTGGTGCTGACCGGGGGCTCCTCGCGGGTCTCGGACGCGATCGAGCTGTTGTCGAGCGGCTACGGCAAGCGGCTGCTGATTTCCGGGGTGCACCCGACCAGCGGCGCCAGCGAGATCTCGCGATCGCTGCCGGAGAGCCAGGCGCTGCTCGGCTGCTGCGTCGACCTCGACCATTCCGCCATCAACACCCGCAGCAATGCCGCGGAAGCCCGGCGCTGGGCCTCCGAGCGCGGCTTTCATTCGCTGATCGTGGTGACCTCGAACTACCACATGCCGCGCGCCATCGTCGAAATGTCGCATGCGATGCCGGAGGTCGACCTGATCCCGCATTCGGTGATCGGCGAGAAGTGGCGCGACGAGCCGTGGTGGACCAGTGGCGCCACCTTGCGGCTGCTGCTATCGGAATACGTCAAATACCTCGCCGCCGAAGCGCGGGTTCGGCTCGCCGGTCTCGGCATCGACCTGCCGCCGGACGCCGCGCCGGAGCCCGCCGATCCGCCGCAGCGCCGCAGGCCGGCCACGGCGCTCGTCAACTGACCGATCGGGTTACAATGCTGTCGATCTTCCTGCGCTCGCTGCTGTTCAACGTGCTGTTCTACGTGCTGCTGGTGTTCTGGGTCATCGTCGGCCTGCCGACCTATCTGATGCCGCGCTGGGGCACGCTGTGGATCGCCAAGAACTGGGGCCGCAGCAGCATCTGGCTGATGCGCGTGATCTGCAACATCCGCGTCGAGATTCGCGGCGCGGAGAAGATTCCGGCGGGCCCGCTGATCGTCGCGTCCAAGCATCAGTCGATGTGGGAGACCTTCGCGCTGCTGCAGTTCTTCGATCAGCCGATCTACATCCTCAAGCGCGAGCTGCTGCGGATTCCGTTCTTCGGCTGGTATCTGCGCAAATGCGGCATGATCGGCGTCGACCGCGGCACCGGCGGTCGCGCGCTGATCGAGATGGCCAATCGCGCCGCCGAGGCGGTGCGCGGCGGCCGGCAGCTGATCATCTTTCCCGAGGGCACCCGCATGCCGGTCGACGCGCCGCCGGCCTATAAATCCGGCGTCGGCCAGATCTACGCCGCCACCGGCGTGCCGTGTCTTCCGGTGGCGCTGAACGCCGGGCTGTTCTGGCCGCGCCGCACCTTCCTGCGCTACCCGGGAACGCTGGTCGTTGAATTTCTCGACGTGCTGCCGGCCGGCCTGCCGCGCAAGGAGTTCATGGCGCGAATGTCGACCGCGATCGAGGACGCGACCAACCGCCTTGTGGCCGATGCGCGCCGCGAACAGGCGGTGCTGTTCGGCCGGGTGCCGAGCGCGGTGGTGGCGGAAGAGAAGTAGCAAGCATGCGTCTCGGAATCTCGCAACGGAACGGAGCGCTGCAGTTTGCAGCGAGATTCCGGGTTCATGTCGCCGCTGCGCGGCGCATGCCCCGGAATGACGAGCGACGGGTCTGCTAGGCTGGCACCGCCGCGTCGCCGCGCAGCATCGCGGCCAGTTGATGCAGCGGCGCGTCGCGGCAGCCCTGGGCTTCGAGCGCCTGCACGGTCGAGAGCACGTAGTCGCGGTTGGGGCCGGAGCGGCCGTGGCCCTGGCGGACGTAGTGCAACTGCTGCTCCAGCGTCAGCCGACCGGCATATTGCACATGGCCGCGGTCGACCACATAGGCCAACGCGCTGACGCGGCTGCGCGCCTCGTCATGCAGCCAGACTGAGCGCATCACTTCGCGGTAGACGTTGGTGGTCTGCTCGCGCTCGCGCAGATATTGGATCGTCGCGTCGCGGTTCGCCTCGGCGACGCGGAAGGCGATGCCCCGGCAGGCGCCGCCGCGGTCGAGCCCGAGCACCAGCCCCGGCCGCTCCGGCGTGCCGCGATGGTCGAACGAATAGACGCACAGCGCCCGATGCTCGCCGATCAGCCGCGCCGGCACCTGCTCGACGAAGTCGAAGCCGGGCCGCCACATCAGCGAGCCATAGCCGAACACCCAGAGATCGCCGCTTTCCGGCGGGTTTGTCACCGCCATCGGCGAAACATCGCTGATTTGACAAAATCGAGGGTGTAAGGTCGCCGCATGTCCCAAATCACCCTTGCGCCGCGCCGGCGCCGGCTCTGGCCGGTTTTCGTCATGCCCACCCTGCTGCTGGTCGCGGCCGCGGCGTGGAGCGTGTTCTGGTTTTACACGGCGTCGCAGGTCGATCAAACCGTCGATGCCTGGCGCGCCCGCGAGGCCGCGTCCGGCCGCGCTTATGATTGCGCCAAGCGCTCGGTCGCCGGCTTTCCGTTCCGGCTGGAGGTGCGCTGCGAGGGCGTCACCGTCGGCTTGACCGAGCAGACGGCGGGGCAGACAGCGACGCAAACGCTGACGACGGCGCAACTCGCCGAAATTCTCGTGGTCGCCCAGGTCTATGATCCGCAACGGCTGATCGCGGAATTCAAGGGGCCGGCCACCTTGGCGGAAGGCGGCGGTACGCCCTCGCTGTCGGTGACCTGGAGCAAGGGCCGCAGCAGCGTGGTCGGGCTGCCGAGCGTGCCGCAGCGGGTCTCGCTGGAGTTCGACGCGCCGCTGATCGAGCGGATCGCCGGCGCCGATCGCAAGCCGCTGGCGAGCGCCCGCCATGTCGAGGCTCATGCGCGGCGGGTCGACGGCGCGACGCCGGACCAGCCCGCGATCGAGACTGTGGTGCAACTGGCCGGCGCCAGCGTGCCCGACGTGCATCCGGTGCTGGCCGAAACCTTCGACGCCGATGTGCGCGCAGTGCTGCGCGGCGTGACGGACTTTGCCCCGAAGCCATGGCCGGAGCGGCTGCGCCAGATCCAGGCGGCCGGCGGGCGCGTCGAAATCGTCGCGTCACGCATCGCGCAGGGCGAACTGCTGGCGACCGGCACGGGATCGCTCGGGCTGACGGCGGCGGGGCATCTCGACGGCGAGATCCAGATGATTGTCGCCGGAATCGAAAAGATTATTCCCGCGCTCGGCATCGACAAGATGCTGGAGCAGGGCGTGCCGCAGGCGACGCTCGACCGCGTCGCGCCGGGCGTGAAGAGCGACGACGTCACCCGGCTGATGGGCGCGCTCGACCGCGCCATTCCCGGACTCGGCAAGGCGGTGCGGCAGAATGCCAATGCGGGCGTCGCAGCGGGCATCAATTCGCTCGGCAAGGAGGCCACGCTCGACGGCCGCAAGGCCCGCGCCTTCCCGCTGCGCTTCGCCGACGGCGCGGTGTTTCTGGGCCCGCTGAAGATCGCGCAGACCCCGCCGCTGTTCTGATTTGGCTCTCCGTGCCCCGGATGCCGCGCAGCGCGCCGCACTTCGCGGCGTGGTGCGCTGCTGATCCGGGGTCGTCCCAACGGCACCGGTCGATGCGATCGACGCTTCCGCCGGTACGGTCCCGGCTCTGCGAAGCGGCATAAGAATGCCGCATCGCGTCCGGGACGACGTCCCTGTTCATGGCTGCCATTAGCAGCATTCGTCATGGCCGGGCTTGTCCCGGCCATCCACGCCCCTTGTGCGTCAAGACGTGGATGCCCGGGACGAGCCCGGGCATGACGGTCGAGAGACACAAGCTCGATTTCGATATTAGCCCGCGTCCGGCAGCACCGCGTTGGTCGGGGTCGGCCGGTCGGAGATCTGCAGGCCGAACAGGCTGCCGATCAGTTCGACGGCGACGCGCGCGGTGCGGCCGCGTTCGTCGAGGAACGGGTTGAGCTCGACAATGTCGACCGAGCGCACGAGTCCTGAATCGTGCAGCAGCTCCATCACCAGATGCGCCTCGCGATAGGTGGCGCCGCCGGGCACCGTGGTGCCGACGCCGGGCGCCACGTCGGGGTCGAGGAAATCGACGTCGAACGACACATGCAGCACGCCGTTCGCGGCGCGCACCCGCTCGATGACCTTGCGCATCAGCACGCCGACGCCGAACTCGTCGATCGCCCGCATGTCGGCGACCGCGACGCGGCGCGCGCGCACCAGATCGCGTTCGGCGGCGTCGATCGAGCGGATGCCGAACAGGTCGAGCCGGTCGGGCGTGATCGACACCCGCAGCTGGTCGCCGAGCAGGCCGTCAAGGCCGGGCTCGCCGCACAGGAAGGCCGCCGACATGCCGTGCATGTTGCCGGTCAGCGTGGTCTGCGGCGTGTTGTAGTCGGCATGGGCGTCGAGCCACAGCACGAACAGCGGCCGACCGGCCTCGGCCCAGTGCCGCGCCACGCCGTTCACCGAGCCCATCGACAGGCTGTGATCGCCACCCATGAAGATCGGCACCGCGCCGGATCCCGCGAGCTGGTAGGCGCGGGCGCTGATCGCAGCGCACCAGGCGCTGATGTCGGCATAGGATTTTGCGTTGGCGGGCGCGTCGATCGACGACAGCGCAATCGCGGGCGGCGCCAGATCGCCGTGGTCGGCGACGACAAATCCGAGTTGCTCCAGCACGCGCCCGATGCCCGCGGTGCGCAGCGCGGCCGGGCCCATCAGGGTGCCGCGCTGGCCGGCGCCGACTTCCAGCGGGACGCCGAGCAGCGCAATGGTGTCGATCGATGGCAGGCCGGCATGTGGCATCGTCAGCCTTCGAGAGGTCTCGGCGCACAGTTGCTGATGCGCGCAATTCACGCCTTGAAGTAAGCGATCTGCTGCGTCGTTGCCAGCAGCCGTCCACCCGCAGACCACAGCTCGCCGGTCTGGTCCGAATAGCTCTTGTGGAACACATTGCCGTCGGTGACGCCGAGAACATGGGTGATGCCCTCATTCGCCAAATCGGCCGCATCGACGTGGAAATATGTCGTCAGCGACACCGTGCCGAACGGCACCAGCTCGCCGCGAACGTGGAAGATGCGCGCGAAGAACGCATCCGAAATCGCCGCCAGCGACACCGCGTCGATCCGGCGCGGCATCTTGTGTCCGATCCAGACCCTCGACAGGGTATCGCCGGGCTCGCCTTTCGCGGTCCCGAAGCTGAAATTCGGCGCGCCCTCGGCGAAGCGGAAATCGAATTGCTGGACCCAGGGTGCGGCCTTCGCGGTCGGATAGGCCGGCGTCCGCTCGAACGGCGGCGCGTCCGGCATGCGGGCCGGCTGATGCGCCCATGTCTCGCGGCGCTGGGCGAGCACGATGGTGGCGAACGCGGCGACGGAGTCGTCCTGCTGCAGTTCGACCGACCAGTGCTGGGTCGAGCGGTTGCCCTTCAGCAGCCGCACCACCAGATCGAACGCGCCGGGCGCGATCGGCGCGCAGTAGTTGACGGTCAGCGCCAGCGGATCGCCGGCGCTGTCGGGATGTTCGACCACCGCGCGCAGCAGGGTCGCCGCAGTGATGCCGCCGAACGGGCCGACGAAGGCGAAATAGTCCGGGTTGGTATGGCCCGTCAGCCGGCCGTCATCGCCGCGCGCCACCGCGCTGGCGTCGTCGAAGGGATGCCGTGTAATTGTGTCGTCCGTTGCCGCCATTGCCGCTCCCGCAGGTTGCACGCACCATACACGCCGGGCGTTGTCGGACAATGACGGGCAGGGTCATGGCTCAAATCCGCCGTATCATGCGCGCCACCATGCACTCGCCGCGGTTGCCTGCTAAGACAGGGCGCACCCGGAGTTTCGGCATGACCCAGCAGCCATCCATCAAGGCGTTCTTCGACGAGCCGACCAACACCATCAGCTATCTGGTCGCCGATCCGGCGACCAGGAAAGCGATCGTGATCGACCCGGTGCTCGACTACGACCACAAGGCGGGAAGCGTCGACGTCCGCTCGGTCGACTCCATCCTGCAAGCGGCAAGCGCCGGCGGGCTGACGGTCGAATGGGTGCTGGAGACCCACGCCCATGCCGACCATCTGTCGGGCGCGCCCTATATCAAGTCGAAGACCGGCGCGCGGATCGGGATCGGCGAGCACATCAAGGACGTGCAGCGCATCTTCCGGCCGGTGTTCAACGCCACCGACCTGAAGACCGACGGCAGCGACTTCGATCATCTGTTCGTCGATGGCGAGAAGCTGGCGGTCGGCGACATGCAGATCGAGGTCATCCACACGCCCGGCCATACGCCGGCCGACGTCTCATACAAGATCGGCGATGCGATCTTCGTCGGCGACACGCTGTTCATGCCGGACTACGGCACCGCCCGCGCCGACTTTCCCGGCGGCGACGCCGCGCAGCTCTATCGCTCGATCCAGAAGCTGCTGGCGTTGCCCGACGCGACGCGGCTGTTCATGTGCCACGACTACAAGGCGCCCGGCCGCGACAGCTACGCGTGGGAAACCACCGTGCGGGCACAGCGCGAGGGCAATGTGCATCTGAAGAACGGCGTCACCGAAGCGCAGTTCGTCGCGATGCGGACCGGCCGCGATGCCACCCTGTCCGCGCCGACGCTGCTGTTGCCGTCGATCCAGGTCAACATTCGCGCCGGGCGTTTTCCCAAGGCCGAGCAGAACGGCGTCAGCTATCTGGTGATCCCGGTGCATCCGAAGCAGGGCGCCGACACGGCGCTGAACTGACTCGTTTCTGAGCCGGAAGGCCGCGCGTCAGCGCTGAGCCTGCCGCGCTGGCGAAGGACGCGCGGCGGGCTTCACCGGCACGTCCCAGATTTCCTCGGCGTATTCGCGAATGGTGCGGTCGGACGAGAACCACGCCATGCGCGCGACGTTGAGGATGGCGGCGCGGGTCCAGGCCGGGCCGGCGGTCCAGCGGGCGTCGATGCCGCGCTGCGCCTGGAAGTAGCTGTCGAAGTCGGCGCTCACCATGTAGTGGTCGAGATGCCGCAAAGCGTGCGCGATCGAGCCGAACCGCCCGGGATCGTCGGGCGAGAATTCGCCATTGCCGATCGCCTGGATCGCGCGCGACAGCTGCGGGCACTTCTGGATCACGTCGGTGGCGTCGAGCCCCTGGGTTCGCCGCACCATCACCTCCATCGCATCCATGCCGAAGATCGCGATGTTCTCGGGCCCGACATGGTCGCGGATCTCGATGTTGGCGCCGTCCAGCGTGCCGATCGTCAGCGCGCCGTTCAGCGCCAGCTTCATGTTGCCGGTGCCGGAGGCTTCCATGCCGGCAGTGGAAATCTGCTCGGACAGGTCGGCGGCCGGGATGATGACTTCGGCGAGGCTGACATTGTAGTCGGCCATGAACACCACCTTGAGCCGGCCGGCGATCACCGGATCGTTGTTCACCACCTCGGCGACGTCGTTGATCAGCTTGATGATCAGCTTGGCGTAGCGGTAGCTCGCCGCCGCCTTGCCGGCAAAGATCTTGACCCGCGGCACCCAGTCGCGCTGCGGCTCGTCGCGGATCGCGTGATACAGCGCGACCGCCTCGAGGATGTTGAGCAGTTGCCGCTTGTATTCGTGGATGCGCTTGATCTGCACGTCGAACAGCGCGCCGGCGTCGACCTTGATGCCGTTGCGCTCGCCGATCAGCCGCGCCAGCGCCACCTTGTTGGCGTGCTTCACGGCGCGGAACTGCTGCTGGAACGCAGCGTCGCCGGCGAAGGCTTCGAGCCCTTCCAGCAGCGACGGATCGTCGAGCACCGCCTCGCCGCAGGTGGCGCGGACGAGGTCGGTCAATTTCGGGTTGGCCAGCATCAGCCAGCGCCGGAAGGTGATGCCGTTGGTCTTGTTGGTGATGCGGCCGGGATAGAGATGATGCAGGTCGTGAAACACCGTTTCCTTCATCAGGTCCGAATGCATCGCCGACACGCCGTTGATGCGGTGCGAGCCGACGAAGGCCAGATGCCCCATCCGCACCCGGCGCCCGGCGCGCTCGTCGATCAGCGACACCGAGGCGCGGAAGTCGACGTCGCCGGGGCAGCACTTGTCGGCGAGGCCGAGGTGGATCGCGTTGATGGCGTAGATGATCTCCAGATGCCGCGGCAGGGTGTGCTGGAACAGCTCGACCGGCCAGGTCTCCAGCGCCTCCGGCAGCAGCGTGTGATTGGTGTAGGACAGCGTCGCATTGGTGATCTGCCAGGCCTCGTCCCAGCGCATGCCGTGCAGGTCGACCAGGATCCGCATCAGTTCGGCGACCGCGAGGCTCGGATGGGTGTCGTTGAGCTGCACCGCGGCCTTCTTGGCCAGGCTGCGCAACTGGCCGTCGGAGTCGAGGTGCCGCTTCACCAGGTCCTGCAGCGAGGCGGAGACGAAGAAATATTCCTGCCGCAGCCGCAATTCGCGGCCGGCGGCGCTCTCGTCGTTGGGGTAAAGGAATTTGCAGATCGCCTCGGCGCGCGCGCCCTGGGCGCTGGCGCCGATATAGTCGCCGGCGTTGAACACGTCGATCCGCAGCGGGTCCGGCGCGCGCGCCGACCACAGCCGCAGCGCATTGACGTGCTGGCCGCGCCAGCCGACGATCGGGGTGTCGTAGGCCACCGCCTGCACGGTCTCGCCCGGATGCCAGATCGCGCGGTCGCGGCCGCGGGAATCGGTGACGTGCTCGACGCTGCCGCCGAAACTGACCTGGTACACCAGCTCCGGCCGCTGCAGCTCCCACGGGTTGCCGAAGCCGAGCCACTCGTCGGGATATTCCTGCTGCCAGCCCTGCGAGATGATCTGCCTAAACAGGCCGAAATCGTAGCGGATGCCGTAGCCGAAGGCGGGGATGTCGAGCGTCGACATGCTTTCCATGAAGCACGCCGCCAGCCGGCCGAGGCCGCCATTGCCGAGCGCCGCGTCGGGCTCGCATTTGCGCAGCTCGTTGAGTCCGACGCCGAGGTCACCGAGCGCCGCCTCGAATACCGGCAGCAGTCCCATATTGTTGAGCGCGTCGGTGAACAGCCGGCCGATCAGGAATTCCAGCGAGAGGTAGTACACCCGCTTGCGGCCGGCGTCGTAGCTCTCCTTCTCGGTCACCAGCCAGCGGTGCACGATGCGGTCGCGCAGCGCCAGCGCGGCGGCCTTGTACCAGTCGTGCTTGGTGGCGAGCGCCGCTTCCTTCCCGATCGCCAATGTCAGCTTGGCGACAATGGCGCTCTTGATTTCGGCCAGCGCCAGCTCGTCGAGCGGCGCGTTCACGGGCTGGAATTTTTCTGGAATGGACTGAATCGACAAATGATGTTCCTGCCCCGACGACGTGCAAAAATTATATCCGCATTATCGCCGGATCGAAACCCGTGGCGAGTGCATCGTGACGGCGCAGTGCCCGGCTTTTGTGCAAAAGCGAGCGCGTCCTGCGGCTTCGTCATTCCGGAGCGCGAGGCCGCAGGCCGAAACGAACCCGAAATCCTGCGGCGAGGTGCGCTGCGCAAGATTCCGGGTTCATGTCGCAGCTGCGCGGCTCATGCCCCGGAATGACGACCTTATTGGCTGGCTGAGGGTGGACGTTGAGGTGCTGCCGTCATTCCGGGGCGTAAGCCGAAGGCGCACGAACCCGGAATCTCGCGCGACGTTGCAACTACAGGATTCCGGGTCCTTGTCGCGGCTTCGCCGCTCATGCGCCGGGATAACGAACCCGAAGGCGAACAAATTAAGAACAATTTTGCAAGTCATTGATATATCATAGTGATTCGACGCGTGCCGTTACAATATCTAGCGTCTGTCCATGATTGCGAGGACTACATGTCCACCATTGCCTTCGACCAACTGGCGCTGACGCGGATTGCCGATTTCGCCCGCACGCTCTCCCGCCTGCATCAGGACGCGCGGCGGCAGGTCGTCGATGACGACGAGATCGACCGCGCCTTCACCGCGGTCTGCCTGTCGATCTGGGGCTACAGCACCGACGATATCAGCGACGAACTGTTCTCCGACGCCGACCATGCCTGGCTCGATACGCTGGACGAAGCGCAGGCGCGCATCTTCGCCGCCGGGCAGGGCTACGACTTGGTCGACGACAACGGCATGCTGACCGACTGGTGGGGCTATTGCTGGATGATCCTGGCCGAGAAGCGCGGCTTGCTGACGCCGGAAAACCGCGCGGCCGCGCGCGCGATGATCGAGGAAAAATATCGCGCGGCGCCGAATGTGATCGGCGTGATCGTCGGGCGCTGACAGGCGATGCTGCATGATGGCCCCGGTTTTGGCTTCGTCATTCCGGGGCGCGAGGGCGTCAGCCCGAGCGAACCCGGAATCTTGCCACGCGGTGTAAGGGGCGAGATTCCGGGTTCGCGCGAGCTTCGCTCGCCCGCCCCGGAATGACGACACAGGGTCTGCAGCGGCGGAACGTCAGCGCGCCTCGGCGCGCTTCGGTTTCGGGGCCATCACGATCGGGGCCGGCAGCGGGGCCACCTCGATGCTGTCCGACGGCGGCTGCTCGGTGATCATTTCGGCCGTGACGGGCGCGACCTTCATTTCGCCGAGGCGGTTGCGGACTTCAGCCGTCAGTCCCGGATAGGACGACACCGGGGTGAATTCCGCGGTCTGGTTGTTGCCGACGCGGACGCCCGAATAGGCCACCAGGCCGCTCGCGGTGGCGATCACGTCGCCCGGCCGCAGCGAAGTATCCAGCGACAGGTCAACCGGGGCGAGGCCGGCGGGATCGCGACCGTTGCAGGTGCAGTCCGCCTTCAGCGCCTTGCGATAGGCGAAGGCGTTTTCCGAGTCGGCGTAGCGCTCGCCGGTGCTGGTGGCGGCGCCGGTGATGCTGCTGCCGAAAAACACCTTGGTCGGGCTCGCCGGACAGAACGCCTGGCACATCTGCGCCGGCGTGGCGCCGCCGCGCGACAATTGAAAATACTTGCCGTCGCAGCTGCGCACGCAGAACGCCGGCCCGCCGCCGGCGCTGCGTGTCGGCTGCTGAGGCTGCGGCGGCGGCGTGTTGAGGCCGAACGGATCGGCGAAGAAGTTGGCGACCGACGGCGGCGGCCCGCTGCGCTGTTGCTGCTGGGGCCGCGGCTGCGCGCCGCCGAACAGGAAATCGAGCAGGTTCTGCGCCGACGCCGGCGCGGCAGCAGCCGATGCCGCGACCGCGATAGCCGCAAAGGTCAGGCCGATCCGGGAATGACGGGACTTTTTCGGCACGCTCACTCCACCGCCAGACTGTCATCGGCCCATGCGCGAAGCTGCGCTCGGGCTTGGCCGACAATAAGGCCGGATGGTAAATGAGGTATGAGCGCGGCCCGAATGGCCGCAACAAACCGCGGCGCGTTTTTCAGCCCTTGAGGAACTCGCTGGCCTTGTACAGTGCGCGGAAATCGAGCCCGGCCGCCGCGAAAGCTTCGGCGGCGCCTTCCTCGCGGTCGACCATGGTGAACACCAGCACGATCTCGGCGCCCGCCTCGCGCACGGCGTCGACCGCCTTGATGGCGGAGCCGCCGGTGGTGGTGACGTCCTCGACGATCACCACGCGCTTGCCCTGCAGCGTCTCGCCCTTGGCGAGCCCCTCGATCGCCAGCCGCGCTCCGTGCTCCTTCGGCTTCTTGCGCACGAAGAACGCCGCGATCGGATGGTTCTTCAGCCAGGACAATTGCGCGATGGCGCCGGCCAGCGGCACCGCGCCCATCTCCAGCCCGCCGACATAATCCAGCCGGTCGTCGCGCAGCGCGTCGAAGGTCAGTTCGGCGAGCAGCGCCGCGCCCTCGGGATGCAGCATGGTCGGCTTCAGGTTGAAGTAGAAATCGCTCTTGCGACCCGACGCCAGCGTGATCTCGCCGCGGCCGAACGAGCGGGTGCGGATGATGTCGGCGAGACGCGCGCGGGAGGCTGATTTGGACACGGAGGTTGCCCTGGGGTTGGAGAGGATCGGACCGGCGGCACATTCCAGACCGCGGGCAGGTTCGTCAACCGCGGCCATGAACCTTCGCCGGCGCGCGCGGTTGTCACGCGCGGAGCTTCCGGGGTAGTCCATACGGCTTCCGCCGGGAGCCCGACATGACCATCGAACTGTATACCTGGAATACGCCGAACGGCCGCAAGATCAGCGTCGCGCTGGAGGAAATGGGGCTGCCCTACACGGTCCGCCCGATCAACATTCTCAAGGGCGAACAGACCGCGCCGGCGTTCCTGGCGGTCAGCCCGAACAACAAGATACCGGCGATTGTCGATCCGGACGGGCCTGACGGCAAGCCGGTCAGCGTGTTCGAGTCCGGCGCGATCCTGCTCTATCTCGGCGAGAAGACCGGCAAGTTTTTGCCCGCCCCGCTGGCGGCGCGCATTCCGGTGCTGGAATGGCTGATGTGGCAGGTCGGCGGCTTCGGGCCGATGCCGGGGCAGGTGCATCACTTCATCGCGCTGGAGAATGCAGCCGAGCGCGACTACGGGCTGAAGCGTTTCACCGCGGAGACCCGGCGGCTGTACGGCGTGCTCGACCGCAGGCTGGCGGATCACGAGTTCGTTGCCGGCGAATTGTCGGTGGCGGATTTCGCGATCCTCGGCTGGGCCTGGCGCCACGAGCGTCACAAGGTGTCGCTCGACGACTTCCCGAATGTCCGGCGCTGGTACGAGATGCTGATGGCGCGCCCGGCCGTGCAGCGCGGGTTTTCGGTCAAGCTGGATTAGCGCGATGTCGCTGCCGTCCGAGGTCGACGTTGCGATCATCGGCGCAGGCGCTGCCGGGCTCGGCGCCGCGCACGCGCTGCGCGGCTCGGGCCTGTCGGCGATCGTGCTGGAGGCACGCGACCGGCTCGGCGGACGCGGCCACACCGTCATGGCGGCGCCCGGTATCGCATTCGACGTCGGCTGCGGCTGGCTGCATTCCGCCGACGAGAACTCCTTCGTGGGCATCGCGAAACAGCTCGGCGTCGCGATCGACACCACCCATCCGCCATGGGGCGAGGACAGTTTCGGTGACGTGTTTCCGCCGTCCGAGCGCGTCCAGTTCGTCAAGTCGCTGAACGCGTTTTACGACCGCGCGCACCGCGAGGCGCGGCGCACGCGCGACGCCGCGGCGAGCACCTGCCTGGCGCCGGGCAATCGCTGGAATCCGATGATCGATGCGATCTCCACCTACGTCAACGGCGCCGAACTCGACCGCGTCTCGCTGCAGGATCTCGACGCCTATCGCGACACCGGCGTGAACTGGCGCATCCGGCAGGGCTATGGCGCGCTGATCGCCGCCTATGGGGCGGATTGCGACGTTGCGCTGAATACCAACGCCACCCGGATCGATCATTCCGGCACGCGCGTGACGATCGACACCTCGCGCGGCACGCTGCGCGCCGGGCAAGTGATCGTCACCGTGCCGACCAATTTGATCGCCGACGAGGCGATCCGGTTCGATCCGCCATTGCCGGACAAGCTCGAGGCCGCGCGCGGGCTGCCGCTCGGGCTTGCCGACAAGGTGATGCTCGGACTGAACGACGAGGGCGACATGCCGCCCGACGGCAGCCTGCGCGGCGCCACCATGCGCACCGCGATGGGCAGTTACCATCTGCGTCCGTTCGGCCAGCCCTGCATCGAGGGCTTCTTCGGCGGCCGCTTCGCGCGCGAACTGGAAGACGCCGGTCCCGGCGCGCTGGCGGCGCAGAGCATCGACGAGATTGCGGCGCTGCTCGGCAATGACGTCCGCCGCAAGCTGACGCCGCTGTCGGAGTCGCGCTGGGCGCATGATCCCTTCGCGCGCGGCTCCTATTCGCACGCGCTGCCCGGCCACGCCGGCGCCCGCGCGGTGCTCGCCGCGCCGGTCGATCATCGCCTGTTCTTCGCCGGCGAAGCCACCTCGCCGCACTTCTTCTCGACCGCCCACGGCGCCCGGGATTCCGGCGAGCGCGCGGCAAGGGAGATCCGGCAAGGCGCAACGACAGCGCCACGCGCGTGACGTCGCCGCTGTCCGATTTCGGTACAAATCCGACCCGACTGATGCACGGAATCCACATATTAACCGATAATTAACGATGGACCTTGATGCCGGGCCGCTGACTTGCTTTGATCCGGTCATGAGCACAACCCTGATCGAGGTTCGACCGGCCAAGGCGGCGGATGCGTCCGACGTCGCAGCCACCCATGACGAGGCCTGGCGGTCGGCCTATCAGGGCATCATCCCCGGCGCCGAGCTGGAAAAGCTGATCAACCGCCGCGGCCCGAACTGGTGGGATTCGGCGATCCGCAAGGGCAGCCGCGTCAGCGTGCTGTGCTTCGGCGACAAGGTCGCGGGCTATGCCAATTACGGCCGCAACCGCGCCCGCAGCCTGCAGTTCGAGGGCGAGATCTACGAGCTTTACCTGCGGCCCGAATTCCAGGGGCTCGGCTTCGGCCGGCGGCTGTTCGCCTCCGCCCGGCGCGATCTGGTGCAGAGCGGACTGAAGAGCATGGTGATCTGGGCGCTGTCCGACAACGAGCCCGCCACCGAATTCTACCGCGCGCTCGGCGGCCGGATGGTGGCGCGCTCGTCGGAGCGGTTCGGCGCCAAGTCGCTCGACAAGGTGGCATTCGCCTGGTCGAACTGAGACCCGCCCGGCCCGGGGCTGGTCCTGCAACGGCCGCTTGCTTCCTTGCCAATGTCCATTAAACACCCTGTCTCGTCAGGACAATCAGTGCGGAGTTTATGATGCGCCTCGATGCCATCTCGATCGGCGCCAACCCGCCGCATGAAGTCAACGTCATCATCGAAGTTCCGGTCGGCGGCGAGCCGATCAAGTACGAGATGGACAAGGAAGCCGGCACCCTGGTGGTCGACCGCTTCCTCTACACCTCGATGCGCTACCCGGGAAATTACGGCTTCATTCCGCACACGCTGTCCCAAGATGGCGACCCCTGTGACGTGCTGGTCGCCAACACCCGTGCGATCGTGCCGGGCGCGGTGGTCGCGGTGCGGCCGGTCGGCGTGCTGCTGATGGAAGACGAGGCCGGCGGCGACGAGAAGATCATCGCGGTGCCGACCTCCAAGCTGACCCAGCGCTACGACAAGGTGAAGAGCTACAACGATCTGCCCGACATCACGCTGCAGCAGATCCAGCACTTCTTCGAGCACTACAAGGACCTCGAGCCCGGCAAGTGGGTGAAGGTGATCCGCTGGGGCGATGCCGCCGACGCCCATCGGCTGATCTCCGAAGGCATGGAGCGCGCCAAGGCTGCGCTCGAAAAGGCTGCGCTCGCAAAGTGAGCGCGACAGGCTGACCCTGTCGGCTTCGGCAAGGGAGACCGCCATGCGGCGCACGATGAGGATTGTCGGCTACGTCATTGCCGCGCTTCTGGCAGTCGTGCTGGTCGTCGCCGCGGTGCTGGTCGTCAATGTCGTCCGGCATGGCTCGCGGCAGGTCGAGGTCGCGGCGCTGCCGCCGGTGCCGGTCGACGAGCAGGGCGCGGCGCGGCGGCTTGGCGAATCGATCCGCTTCCAGACCGTTTCCAGCTTCCTCAATCCCGACCAGGCCGCCGAGCCGCTGCGCGCGATGCAGGCGCACATCGTCGAAAACTTCCCGGCGTTTCACGCCGCGGCGAAGCGCGAGATCGTCGGCGGCTACAGCCTGCTCTACACTTGGCAGGGCACCGACCCGGCGGCGCAGCCGATCGCGCTGCTGGCGCATCAGGACGTGGTGCCGGTGGCGCCGAAGACGGAAGGCGACTGGCAGCACCCGCCGTTCGACGGCGTGGTCGCCGACGGTTTCGTGTGGGGCCGCGGGTCGTGGGACGACAAGGGCAACCTCTACGCGATGCTGGAAGCCGCCGAGCAGATGGCGAAGCAGGGTTTCCGCCCGAAGCGCACGATCTATTTCGCTTTCGGTCATGACGAGGAGGTCAGCGGGCTGCGCGGCGCCAAGGCGATGGCCGACCTGCTGGCCGCGCGCGGCGTGCGGCTGCAATTCGTGCTCGACGAAGGCCTGCTGATCACCGATGGCATTTTGAAGGGACTGCCGAAGCCGGCCGCGCTGATCGGCGTCGCCGAAAAGGGCTACGCCACGCTGGTGCTGACCGCACGCTCGACGCCCGGCCATTCCTCGATGCCGCCGCGCGAGACCGCGATCGGCATGATGAGCGCCGCGCTGACCCTGCTGGAGAGCAACCGGTTGCCGACCCGCATTCGCGGCACGGTGTCGGAGATGTTCGATACGCTGGCGCCGGAGATGGGCGGCCTCAACCGCGTGGTGCTGTCGAACCTGTGGCTGTTCAGGCCGCTGCTGCAGCGCCAGCTGGCGCAGAGCGGCCCGACCGAGGCGATGATCCGCACCACCACCGCGCTGACGATCTTCAACGCCGGCGACAAGGACAATGTGCTGCCCGGCAATGCCGAGGCCAGCGTCAATTTCCGGCTGCTGCCCGGCGATACGCAAGCCAGCGTGACCGATCACGTCAGGCGCACGGTCGCCAACGACAAGATCGCGATCGGCGACTTCGAGGGCAATTTCGATCCGCCGCCGGTGACCGGCATTGCGAGCCCGTCGTACCGGCAACTCAATCAGACGATCCGTGAGGTGTTTCCGGATGTCGTCGTCGCGCCCGGCCTGATGATCGCCGCCACCGATTCGCGGCATTTCGCGGCGGTCGCCGACAACATCTTCCGCTTCTCGCCGGTGCGCGCGACGTCGGACGACCTGAAACGCTTCCACGGCACCAATGAGCGCCTCAGCATCAGCAACTACGCCGACATGATCCGCTTCTACATGCGGCTGATGCAGACGAGCGCGGGGTAGGGCTCACACTGCCGGCGCCGCGATCCCGTGGATCGCGCAGGCGGCGCGCAGGGTGTTGACCAGCAGGCACGCCACCGTCATCTGGCCGACCCCGCCGGGCACCGGGGTGATGGCGCCGGCGATCTCAAGTGCCTCCTGATAGGCGACGTCGCCGACCAGCCGGGTCTTGCCCTCCGCGGCGGGCAGGCGGTTGATGCCGACGTCGATCACGGTGGCGCCCGGCTTGATCCAGTCGCCGCGCACCATTTCGGGCCGTCCGACCGCGGCATAGACCAGGTCGGCGCGGGCGCAGAGCGCGGCCAGATCCTGCGAGCGCGAATGCGCGATCGTCACCGTGGCGTTCTCGTTGAGCAGCAATTGCAGCAGCGGCCGGCCGACGAGATTGGAGCGGCCGATGACGATGGCGTTCAGGCCGGCCAGCGAGGGACGCACCGTCTTGGTCAGGATGATGCATCCGAGCGGCGTGCAGGGCGCCAGTGCCGGGATGCCGCTGGCCAGCCGGCCGGCATTGATCGGGTTGAGCCCGTCGACATCCTTGGCCGGGTCGATGGCCGCGATGACGGCCTCGGAGTCGAGCCCCTTCGGCAGCGGCAGCTGCACCAGGATGCCGTGCACCGCCGGATCGGCGTTCAGCTTTGCCACCAGCGCCAGCAATTCGGCCTGCGGCACGTCGGCGGGCAGCTTGTGCTCGAACGAGGCCATGCCGGCGGCCTTGGTCTGGGTGTGCTTGCTGCGGACATAGACCTCGCTGGCCGGGTCGCTGCCGACCAGCACCATGGCGAGGCCGGGGGTGACGCCGTGGTCGCGCCGGCCCCGCTCGACCTCGGCGGCGACGCGGCCGCGCAGTTCGGCCGCAATGGTCTTTCCATCGATGATGTGCGCGGTCATGACGTGCCCCGTTCGGTTGGTTTCGCTGCGGTGAGCCGTTGCAGCGTCTCGCCGAGCTGCCGCGCATCGCCGTCGACCGCGACCTGCTTCAGCCGCGAGGTGACGCCCGACAGCACCCGGACGTTGCGCTTCGGCACGCCGAGCGATGCCGCGAGCAGTTCGGTGACGGCGCGGTTGGCCTCGCCGCCCTCGGCGATGGCGCGGACCCGGATCTTGAGCACGCTGCGGCCATTGGCCAGCGTCTCGATGCCGTCGATCCCGTCGCTGCCGCCGCGCGGCGTCACCCGCAGCGCCACGCTGATGCCGCCCGCGCCGTATCGCCAGGGCTGCACCGCAGGTTCCGTCAGAACACGCTCGGATAGATGTAGTAGGTGATGACCCGCTGGATGAACATGATGATCAGGATCAGGATGATCGGCGAGATGTCGAGGCCGCCGAGATTCGGCATGACGTTGCGGATCGGCGCCAGCACCGGCTCGGTGATGCGGTAGAGGAAATCCGCCACCGCCGCCACGAACTGGTTGCGGGTGTTCACGACGTTGAAGGCGATCAGCCACGACAGGATCGCCGAGGCGATCAGCAGCCAGACGTACAGGTCGAGAACGATGATGACGATGTCGAGAATGGCGCGCATGGCGGGGAGATCTCGCGGAGGCTGGTCGCGGATTCGACCTGTGCGGTAAATATCGCCTCGCACCTGCGCAAACAAGGGAAGTCCCGGCAAATGCCGGGTAAAATGGCGCTTTCGGTCGTTCTTGACTTGCCATTGGCGCGGACTGTAAATGGCGCGCTTGCCGACCGCATTCGCATGAATCCGGTCGCAACGGGGCCATAGCTCAGCTGGGAGAGCGCGTCGTTCGCAATGACGAGGTCGGCGGTTCGATCCCGCCTGGCTCCACCAGCCTTCGCTTGCGTCGCAAGCCTCGGCTCCGCAAGCCGCACGAGGATCCGGCAAGACCGGCCTCGCGGTCATCACTTTGGATCGTCGGACTTGGTAGCGGGCCTGAAGGGCTAGACCAGTGCGGCTATCGCGAAGAGAAGAACGACAAGGCGCCACCGCGCGACACGACGGCGGCGGAAGTATCGACTCGCCTTCTCTGCGGCTATTGCCGTCGACCGATGGCTGAATTCGGCGGAGCCGACCACTCCCGAGACAAGTGCATCGGTCGTTGCCGCATGGGCCATCCAGAACTGGATCTCGGGGATCTTTGGCGTTCGTCCGAGAAATTTCCGGTAGGCCCACACTACATCGTCTGTCGTAGTTTCTCGGTCCACGTAGCCCGGCTCCAGAATGCCCTACCACATCCCGATACTGCCAAAAGTTGAGTCTTTGTCAATAAACACTCTGCCGACGGACTAATGTCCAACCAGCTTAGAGACGGTGCTTAAAATCGAATGGCCGTTGGCTCTTGCCGTGCCGTTGGGAAAAGCTGGTGCTGCCAGACAGGATTGAACTGTCGACCTCTCCATTACCAATGGAGTGCTCTACCACTGAGCTACGGCAGCGTGCCATGGAACCGGAATCGCCGCGAAGGCGTCCTGCAAGGCGCCGATCCTTGCCACAGCGGCACCGGCGGTGCAAGCCGCATCGGGCGGGGATTGCGGCTCAGATCGCGGCGGCCTGCTTCAGCCGCATCAATTCCGGGCCGATCCGGCCGGCCATCTCGTCGGCCAGCGCCTGCAACGCCTTCAGCGGGCGGATCATCACCTCGAATTCGGCCATTTCGCCGGCCGCGTTGAAGCGGATCAGGTCGATGCCCTTCAGCTCCCACTTGCCGATATTGGCGCTGAATTCCAGCCCGGCGTCGTGCGGGCCGGCGACGAAGGTGCGGTGATAGCGGAAATTCTCGAAGATCTGCACCACGGTGGTCAGCACCAGCAGGGTCGCGGCGCGGCCCGGGATCGGCGACTGCACCGCAGGCGAGCGAAACACGATGTCCTCGGCCAGCAACGCCCGCAGACGTTCGGCGTCGCCTGTCCTGACGAAATCGTGCCAACCGGCAAGACAGCTTTGCGGTCGCGGTGCCAGAGCGTATGTTTCAGGCATCTCGTCTCCTCCGTTGGCGGTGCGCGGTCGGGCGGTTTTGACCCGAAGCATAGAACCGATCGCCCGATCCGTCACCGGATGAGCGGCCGCCAGAGACGGACTTTCCATGACCGAACCCGCCGATCCGCCGCACGACGCAGAGACCGCCCGCCAGGCGCGGCTGCGCGACGCGTTGCGGGCCAATCTGAAGCGCCGGAAGGCGCAGGCCCGCGGCCGCGCTGCCCCTGCGACCGATCCGGCACGGCAGATGCATGGTCGAGGCGACGCGACGCAGGATGAGGACGAATGACTGACGAATCGGTGGTGGATGATCCGTTGGCCAGTGGCGCGGAGCGGAAGGTCTTTCCGCGCCACGAGCAGACGTTTCCCGAGCTGACGGCGGCCGAGATCGAACGCATGCGCCGGTTCGGCGAGGTGCGTCACTACAGGAATGGCGATGTGCTGTTCGAGACCGGCAAGCCCGGGCCGGGCATGTTCGTCATCCTGTCCGGCCATGTCTCGATCACCCAGCGCGACGGCCTCGGTCATGTCACGCCGGTGGTGGAGCAGGGGCCCGGCCAGTTCCTCGCCGAGATCGGCCAGCTCTCCGGCCGGGTGGCGCTGGTCGACGGCCATGCCGAGGGCGATGTCGAGGCCCTGCTGATCGCCCCGGAGCGGCTGCGCGCGCTGCTGGTCGCCGAGGCCGATCTCGGCGAGCGCATCATGCGGGCGCTGATCCTGCGCCGCGTCAACCTGATCCAGGGCGGCGCCGGCGGGCCGACCTTGATCGGCCGGTCGAACTCGGCCGACGTGGTCCGGCTGCAGGGCTTTCTCACCCGCAACGGCTGGCCGCACCACCTGCTCGACCCCGCCAGCGACAGCGACGCCGCCGAGGTGGTGGCGCGCTACACGCCGTCGCCGCGCGACCTGCCGCTGGTGGTGACGGTCGACGGCAACGTGCTGCGCAACCCCACGGTGTCCGATCTGGCGCGCGCCATGGGCATGATCGGCAACACCGTCAAGGACACGATCTACGACGTGGCGATCGTCGGCAGCGGACCGGCCGGCCTCGCCACCGCGGTTTATGCGGCCTCGGAGGGGCTGTCGGTCGCGGTGTGCGATTCCCGCGCGTTCGGCGGCCAGGCCGGCGCCAGCGCGCGGATCGAGAACTATTTCGGATTTCCGACCGGCATCAGCGGCATGGCGCTGACCGCGCGGGCGTTCAACCAGGCGCAGAAATTCGGCGCCGAGATCCTCATCCCGGTGACGGTGACGTCTTTGGAATGTGGCTGCAAGCCGGCCGGCTTCGCGTTGAAGCTCGACGACGGCGAACAACTGCATGCCCGCTCGGTGGTGGTGGCGAGCGGCGCGCGCTATCGCCGTCCGACCATCGAAGGGCTCGAACGTTTCGAAGGTCGCGGCGTGTGGTACTGGGCGTCGCCGATCGAAGGACGGCTGTGCAAGTCGCAGGAGGTCATCCTGGTCGGCGGCGGCAATTCCGCCGGGCAGGCGGCGGTGTTTCTGTCGGCGCACGCCGACAAGGTCCGGATGATGGTGCGTAGCGACGGCCTCGCGGCCAGCATGTCGCGCTACCTGATCGAGCGCATCGAGGCGACGCCGAACATCGAGCTGATGTTCAACACCGAAATCGTCGCGCTCGACGGCAGTCCCGACGGCGGGCTCGAGCATGTGCGCTGGCGCAACCGCGTGACCGGCGCTCTCGACGCCGGCGAAATCCGCAACGTATTTCTGTTCGTCGGCGCCGATCCCGCCACCGGCTGGCTTGGCGGCTGTGGCGTCACGCTGGACCGCGGCGGCTTCGTCGTCACGGGCGTGTCATCGGACCAGACCCCAGGCCGCGTCGTGCCGGCGCTGGAGACCTCGGTGCCCGGCGTGTTCGCCGTCGGCGACGTGCGCTCCGGCTCGGTCAAGCGCGTCGGCGCATCGATCGGCGAGGGCGCGCAGGTGGTGGCGGCGTTGCACGGCTTTCTCGCCGACGTACCGCCGGCGCCATGCAACTGAGGCCGATGCTTCGGCGGCCGTCCCGGCCGCATCGGGCAATTGAGAAAAAACCAACTATCAAATCCGGAAAATCGGGATGCGGCACACGATATCCGTCTTGCCCGCCCGGTTTTGACCGTGGCACCGTCGGGCACGGCGCAGGCCAGCCCGGTCTGCTGGTTCGAAGGAGATTGCGATGGTACTCGGCCTGTCACTCGCAAATTTCACGTTGCTACACGTCGCTATCAGCCTCGTCGCGATCGTTGCCGGGCTGGTCGCGATGGTCGGCCTGCTGACGTCCAATCCGCTGCGCGGCTGGACCGCGCTGTTTCTCGTCACCACAATTCTCACCAGCGTCACCGGCTTCTTCTTTCCGGTGAAGCAATTGCTGCCGTCGCACATCGTCGGCATCATCTCGCTGGTGCTGCTGGCGGTCGCGGTCTACGCGCTGTACGGCGCGCATCTGCGGGGCGCGTGGCGGCCGGTCTATGTGGTCACCGCGATGGTGTCGCTCTATCTGAACTGCTTCGTGCTGGTAGTGCAGAGTTTTCTCAAGGTGGGATTCCTGCGGCAGCTGGCGCCGACGCAGAGCGAGCCGCCGTTTCTTATCGCCCAGGGCGCGACGCTGTTGTTCTTCGTCGTGGTGACCTTCCTGGCTGCCCGCCGCTTCCGGCCGGCGACGAGCACGATGCATCTCGCCTGAGCGGTCACGCCGCGCGATCGCGGGACCGAACTTCTACCCCAAGCCCGAGGACGATGGACTATGGCATTTATCAAGACCAAGGACGGCATCGACATCTTTTACAAGGATTGGGGCAAGGGCCAGCCGATCGTGTTCAGCCATGGCTGGCCGCTGTCGGCCGACGACTGGGACGTGCAGATGTTGTACTTCCTCGACAAGGGCTATCGCGTGATCGCGCATGATCGCCGCGGCCACGGCCGGTCGACGCAGACCGACAGCGGCCATGACATGGACCACTACGCCGACGATCTCGCCGCGCTCACCGCGCATCTCGACCTGAAAGATGCGATTCACATCGGCCACTCCACCGGCGGCGGCGAGGTCGTGCACTATCTTGGTCGCCACGGCGAAAGCCGCGCGTCCAAAGCGGTAATCATCAGCGCGGTGCCGCCGCTGATGCTGAAGACGCCGGCCAACCCGGACGGGCTGCCCAAGGAGGTGTTCGACGGCCTGCAGGCCCAGCTCGCCGCCAACCGCGCGCAGTTCTATCGCGACCTGCCGGCAGGGCCGTTCTACGGCTTCAACCGGCCTGGCGTGAAGACGATCGAAGGCCAGATCCAGAACTGGTGGCGGCAGGGCATGATCGGAGGCGCCAAGGCGCATTACGACGGCATCGTCGCCTTCTCGCAAACCGACTTCACCGAGGACCTGAAGAAGATCCAGCTCCCGGTGCTGGTGATGCACAGCGAGGACGACCAGATCGTGCCCTACGTCGCCTCCGGCCCGCTGTCGGCCAGGCTTTTGAAGAACGGCACGCTGAAGACCTACAAGGACTTTCCCCACGGCATGATCACCACCCAGGCCGACGTGATCAACGCGGACATCCTCGCGTTCTTGAAGGGCTGAGTCCCGCAACCTGCCGTGTCCAGGGCGAGGTGGTTCTACGTGTCCCGGACGCGATGCGGCATTCTTCATGCCGCTTCGCAGAACCGGGACCGTTCCAGCGGCAGCGTGAACCTTATTGGGTGTTTCCGCCCCGGCTTAGCAGCGCACCAGGCCGCAAGCGCGGCGCGTTGCGCAGCATTTGGGGCACAACGTTGTCGTTGCCGGGCTTGACCCGGCAACCCATCGTCTTCGCAAGGGGATGGGTGCCCGGGTCAAGCCCGGGGCACGACGGGAGTGCGTGGAGCGGCGTGAATGCCACGAGCGGGGCAGCACACGTCCCCGCAAAACGCTTTCCTCCGGTTCCCGCCCCATCAAATAGCCGCAAATCACGGAGCTTTTGCGTTCCGGGGCCATCCCGGCCTATACATCACGCCTCTCACAGCGGGAATCGGCATGGATCGCATTCGCATCGTCGGCGGCGCAAAGCTCAATGGCACTATTCCGATCTCGGGCGCGAAGAACGCCGCGCTGCCGCTGATGATCGCCGGGCTGTTGTCCGACGAGACGCTGATCCTCGACAATGTGCCGCGGCTGGCCGACGTCGCGCAGCTGCAGCGGATTCTCGGCAACCACGGCGTCGACATCATGTCCGCCGGCAAGCGGCCGGGCGACCACGAATATCAGGGCCAGACCCTGCACATCTCGGCCAAGGCCATCATCGACACCACCGCGCCCTACGAGCTGGTGTCCAAGATGCGCGCCTCGTTCTGGGTGATCGCGCCGCTCTTGGCGCGGATGCACGAGGCCAAGGTCTCGCTGCCCGGCGGCTGCGCCATCGGCACGCGGCCGGTCGACTTGTTGATCATGGCGCTGGAAAAGCTCGGCGCCGAACTCACCATCGACGGCGGCTATGTGATCGCCAAGGCCCCCGGCGGGCTGAAGGGCGCGGCGATCGATTTCCCAAAGGTCACCGTCAGCGGCACCCACGTCGCGCTGATGGCGGCGACGCTCGCCAAGGGCACCACGGTGATCGAGAACGCCGCCTGCGAGCCGGAGATCGTCGACGTCGCCGACTGCCTCAACAAGATGGGCGCCAGGGTTTCCGGCGCCGGCACCCCGACCATCACCATCGAGGGCGTCGCGAAGCTGCACGGCGCGCGCCATACCGTGCTGCCGGACCGGATCGAGACCGGCACCTATGCGATGGCGGTGGCGATGACCGGCGGCGACGTGCAGCTCTCCGGCGCGCGGCCCGAGCTGCTGCAGTCGGCGCTCGACGTGCTGACCGCGGCCGGCGCCACCATCACCGTCAACAATGACGGCATCCGCGTCGCCCGCAACGGCGCTGGGTTGAAGCCGGTGACCGTCTCCACCGCGCCGTTCCCGGGATTCCCGACCGACCTGCAGGCGCAGCTGATGGCGCTGATGGCCTGCGCCAAGGGCAGCTCGCACATCACCGAGACGATCTTCGAAAACCGCTTCATGCACGTGCAGGAGCTCGCACGCTTCGGCGCGCGCATCCATCTCGACGGCGAGACCGCCACCATCGACGGCGTCTCCACCCTGCGCGGCGCGCCGGTGATGGCGACCGATCTGCGCGCCTCGGTGTCGCTGGTGATCGCCGGGCTCGCCGCCGAAGGCGAGACCATGGTCAACCGGATCTACCATCTCGACCGCGGCTTCGAGCGGCTCGAGGAAAAGCTCTCCGCCTGCGGCGCGACCATCGAGCGCATCAGCGGCTAACGGACGAGGCGTGATGTGACCGATGCGCTCAAACTGATTGCGCTCGACGCCGACGATCTCGCGGTGATCTCCGCGCATGTGCAGGACGCGCGGCTCACCAGCTCCGACATCGTCTGGCGGCAGGGCGAGAAGCGGCTGGTGCTCGGCCTCAGCCGGCTCGACTGGGAGCAGACGCTGGCCGGCCACGCCGAACCGCGCCGGCTGGTGACCGCGCTGCGGTTCGACCGCGTGCTGGCCTGCAAGTCCCGCAACATCGATCTCGAGGCGCCGGAAATCGTGCTCGAACTATTGGGCATCGAATTTCACCCGGCCGAGCCGCCGGGCGGCAATGTGGTGCTGATGTTCGCCGAGGGCCGCATGCTGCGGCTCGACGTCGAGTGCCTCGAATGCGAATTGCGCGATCTCGGCCCCGACGACCTCGGCGCCGCCGATCCCGGCGCGGAAGCGGATTCGTCGGACCTGGGCGTCTAGCTCCCAGCCTGTGTCCCGGACGCGCTGCGGCATCCTTATGCCGCTGCGCAGAGCCGGGACCCCGGTTTGTACTCTTCAAGACACCGGGACCCCGGGTTAGCAGCGCACCACGCCGCAAACGCGGCGCGCTGCGCAGCACCCGGGGAACGGATCGCTGGCGCGGCGTCCGGCACGCACGCCCACCCCAAGGGTTGACGGCGATTTGACGCCGCGTCATTGAGCAGGGAGCCTTGCGACCAGGGCGCCCGGAAACCCGCAATGCCGATCCGCATCGACCAGGCCAGCGCCGATTTCATGCCGCGTTTCAACGCCTTCATGGCGATGAAGCGCGAGGCCGGCAGCGAGGTCGAGGCCGCCACCCGCGCCATCGTCGGCGACGTCGCCGCGCGCGGCGACGAAGCGCTGCTCGAGGCCACCGCGATCTTCGACCGCCTGACGCTCGACGCCGCCGGCCTGCGCATATCCGCCGCCGAGATCGCCGCCGCAGCGGCGTCCTGCGATCGCGCTACGCTCGACGCGCTGGCCTTCGCGCGCGACCGCATCGAGCTGTTTCACCGCCGGCAGATGCCGAAGGACGAGCGCTTCACCGACGCGCTCGGCGTCGAGCTGGGCTGGCGCTGGAGCGCGATCGAGGCGGTCGGGCTCTATGTCCCCGGCGGCACCGCGGCCTATCCGTCGTCAGTGCTGATGAACGCGGTGCCGGCGAAAGTTGCCGGCGTCGATCGCATCGTCATGGTGGTGCCGGCGCCGGGCGGCAAGCTCAACCCGCTGGTGCTGGCGGCGGCCGATCTCGCCGGCGTCAGCGAGATCTACCGCGTCGGCGGCGCGCAGGCGGTGGCGGCGCTGGCCTATGGCACCGCGACCATCGCGCCGGTCGCCAAGATCGTCGGGCCCGGCAACGCCTATGTGGCCGCCGCCAAGCGGCTGGTGTTCGGCACTGTCGGCATCGATATGATCGCCGGGCCGTCCGAGGTGGTGGTGATCGCCGATGCCACCGCCAATCCGGACTGGATCGCCGCTGATTTGCTGGCGCAGGCCGAGCACGACGCCAACGCGCAGTCGATCCTGATCACCGACAGCGCCACGCTCGCCGACGAGGTCGCGAGCGCCGTGGAGGCGCAGCTCACCACGCTGCCGCGCGCGGCCATCGCCCGCGCCTCGTGGGAGCAGTTCGGTGCTCTCATCGTCGTTCGAAATCTCGATGAAGCCGCGACGCTGGCCAACCAACTCGCCGCCGAGCATCTCGAGATCATCACCGCCGATCCCGACACCCTCGCCACAAAAATCCGCAACGCCGGCGCGATCTTTCTCGGCGCGCATACGCCGGAGGCGATCGGCGACTACGTCGGCGGCTCCAATCACGTGCTGCCGACCGCGCGCTCGGCACGGTTCTCGTCCGGCCTCGGCGTGCTGGATTTCATGAAGCGCACCTCGATCCTGAAATGCGGACCCGATCAGCTGCGCGCGCTGGGACCGGCGGCGATGACGCTCGGCAAGGCCGAGGGGCTCGACGCCCATGCGCGCTCGGTGGGGCTGCGACTGAACCTGCGATGAGCACGCCCGCGCCAGATCCCGCGAAGTGCTGCATCGTCGCGGTGACGCTCGATGAGGAATCGATCGGCCGCTCCGGTCCCGACATCGAGCACGAGCGCGCCATCGCGATCTACGATCTGGTCGAAAAGAACCTTTTCGAGCCAGAGGGCGCGGGCGAGGGGCCGTTCACCCTGCATCTCGGCATCACCGGCAACCGGCTGATGTTTGACATCCGCCGCGAGGACGGCACGCCGGTGGTGGCGCATCTGCTGTCGCTCACCCCGTTCCGCCGCATCGTGAAGGACTACTTCATGATCTGCGACAGTTATTACCAGGCGATCCGCACCGCGACGCCGGACAAGATCGAGGCGATCGACATGGGCCGCCGCGGCATCCATGACGAGGGGTCGCGCACCCTGCAGGAGCGCCTCGCCGGCAAGGTCAAGATCGACTTCGAAACCTCGCGGCGGCTGTTCACGCTGATCTCCGTGCTGCACTGGAAGGGCTGATATGGCCCGTCACCGAGCCTGACCGCGATGGTGCCGCCGCGCGCGGGGCAACCCCAGGCGGTGCTGTTCGCATGCGGGCAGAACAGCGTGCGCTCGCCGATGGCGGAGGCGCTGCTGCGCCAGTTCGTGCCGCGCACGGTCTACGTCAAATCCGCCGGCGTGAAGAAGGGCGAGCTCGATCCCTTCGCGGTGGCGACGATGGCCGAATTCGGCCACGACATCGCGCAGCACAAGCCGACCACCTTCGAGGAGCTCGATGCCTGGGAGGGCCTGAACTTCGATCTCATCATCACGCTGTCGCCGGAAGCGCATCACAAGGCGCTGGAACTGACGCGCTCCAGCGCGGTGGAGGTCGAATACTGGCCGACCCGCGACCCGACCGGCCAGCACGGCAACCGCGAGCAGCAGCTCGCCGCCTATCGCGAGGTCGCCGACGCGCTGATGCAGCGCATCCGCAAGCGGTTCGGCAAGCCGGGGGCGGGCAATGCTTGAGGTGCGGTCCCCGGATGCTGCGCAACCCGCCGCCCTGCTTTCCCTCTCCCCTCGTGGGAGAGGCTGGCCGCGCGCAGCGCGGACCGGTGAGGGGCGCCGAGCCGGCATTCCGCCGCGTATCGCGGAACCTCAGCACGTCGTGCCCGGGCTTGACCCGGGCACCCACCCCTTCGTTCAAGCGATGGATTGCCGGATCAAGTCCGGCAATAACAACACGCGCGGTTGTCCCCGCGATGCGCTTCCGATAGGTTCCGCGCGCATCCCTCCAGCCGCGAATCCCTCATGCTCGGCCGCCCCAAATTCGTGCTCGCTTCCGGTTCGCCGCGCAGGCTGGCCCTGCTCAACCAGGCCGGCATCGAGCCCGACGCGCTGCGCCCGGCCGACGTCGACGAGACGCCGAAGCGCGGCGAGCTGCCGCGCGCCTGCGCCAACCGGCTGGCCCGCGCCAAGGCCGACGCCGCGCTGGATTCGGTGCGGCTCGACGACGACCTGCGCGGCAGCTACATCCTCGCCGCCGACACCGTGGTGGCGGTCGGCCGCCGCATCCTGCCGAAGGCGGAACTGGTCGACGAGGCCTCGCAATGCCTGCGGCTGCTCAGCGGCCGCAACCACCGGGTCTACACCGCGATCTGCCTCGTGACCCCGAAGGCGAGCTTCCGCCAGCGGCTGATCGAGACAAGGGTGCGCTTCAAGCGGCTCAGCGAGGACGACATCCAGAGCTACATCGGCTCCGGTGAATGGCGCGGCAAGGCCGGCGGCTATGCGGTGCAGGGCATCGCCGGCACCTTCGTCGTCAAGATCGTCGGCTCCTACACCAACATCGTCGGGCTGCCGCTGTACGAGACCGTCACGCTGCTCGGCGGCGAGGGGTTCCCGATCCGCCACGGCTGGCTCAATGCCAGCTGATCCGCCGAAGCCGGCGGCCGAAAAGCGCTGCCCGATCTGCCGCAAGCCGGCCACCGAAGCCTCGCGCCCGTTCTGCAGCGAGCGCTGCCGCGACGTCGACCTCAACCGCTGGCTGTCGAATTCCTACGCCATCCCCGCCGCCCCGGCCGAGGACGACGAGCAGGATTGAGCATTTGCCGTCGCCGTCGGCGAGACGGCGGGCAGAATTGCCGCAGCTCCGGGCTTTGCCGACGCCGATATCGCCGCGATGACGACGCTTTGAACGCCCGCCGGCTTTCGCGCCGGACGGGTGGACAGACCCCTCCAGCCTGACTATAACCCGGCGCTCCCGGTCGTTCGCGCCCGGGCGGCGCCCAGGTAGCTCAGTTGGTAGAGCATGCGACTGAAAATCGCAGTGTCGGTGGTTCGATCCCGCCCCTGGGCACCATGAAGCTGTTCCAAGCGATCGCGCGCCGCGGGCTCCGTTCGTCAGGCTGCTGACCATGAATGCGCTCGTGGCGCAGGCCACCTCGTTCTTCCTGTTTCAGGTCGTAAGCCATGGAGCAGGATGACCACAGGCCCGGTGCCGGCCTCGGCACAGTGGATCCGCAGTCCGCCAGCCATCACGCGATGATGATCAAATCCCGTCATTGAGACTCCGGCTTCGTTCGTCGAGAGATGCGCTACCGGCGCGGCGGGATCATGCGAGGCCCGCTTCTCGTCGATCTTGTGGACGCAGCAAATGTTGCCTCGAACTCTCGGGCGCAAACGGTTGAAGGTCCCGGTCGCTTGTAGTCGGCCGGTCGCCCTGCTCGTCGGGGACCGCGCGGTGATATCGCGTGGACATCATCGGCGATGAAATGAGGAAGTCGGCCGACGCCCGGTTGCAGGCGACCGGCACATTCCTGACGACCGCGATGCGGAGCAGGGCCTTCACATCGCAATCGTGCGGCTGGCATTGCAACGGGTCCAAAAAGAAGATCAGCAGATCGATCAGGCCCTCGGCGATGCGGGATCCGATCTGCAGGTCACCTCCCAGCGGGCCGCTTTCCAGCAGCGTCACCTGCAGTCCGAGCGTGCTGGCAATCTGCCGCCCTGTCGTCCGCGTGCAAAACAACGAGTGCCTTGCCAGCAGGCTGCGGTTGGACTGCGCCCAGGCGACAAGTTCGGCCTTCTTGTTGTCGTGGGCGACAAGCGCAATATTCTTTTGTCGTGTCATCGCAACAGTCCTTTGCACGATTGGTCCCGGTGAAGCGTCCTGAAGATCTGCGTCGGCATCGATGGGATCGGTGTCGGCACGCATGAATTGCAGTGCTACGTCATCCGCCTGCCGGCGCGATGATGATGAGTCCGTCCGGATGGACGCAGGCGGAGAGCCGCAGAAAGGCGGCGCCTTTGCCAGGATGAAACGAGGTCGGCCGCCCCACGACAGCATCGAACGGCTCATCCGGAACGAAGGTGGCGGGATCGGCGGCGATAAACCGCGCCCAATAGCAACAGCCGGCCACAGTGGCATGTCTCCCGGCGTCATCGATGATCGTCTGCGACCGATCAACCCCGACGATCAGGCCGGACGGGCCGATCACCTTCGCGATCGTGAAGGCGAAGCCGGCGACTCCGCATTCCAGATCGAGCACACGCATGCCACGTGCGATGCCGGCCGTCCTCAGCGCATCTTCGGTGAGGTCAGGAAGGACAATGATTCGAGGTCGCAACGGACGGGCATCGGCCGTCGCAGGCCGCGGCTTCGAAGGGATGGCATCCGCCGTTGTGACCTGATGGTCCCGCTCTTTCATGAGTCGACACATTTGTATCTCACTCGGCTTGCGGAGAGGCCGCCTGCTCCTCCGAGCTCCAGCAATGCGATTCGCCGTGCACGTGCCGGCCTAACGCGATCAATCCTAAGAACCGTCGATGTCGGCGGATTGAAAAAATCGGACATCAGCGAGACCGGCGATTGCTGATGTGTTGAGGTCATTCACAATTTTATGTGACGACGACCGCCGCGATTTCGGACCTCAATCTGCCTGCTTATTTCTGCAGCGTCAGCGAACGGATACTCCCTGAGAGGGCCGCTCGAATGGGCTGCGGATGACGACGTGGTGAGTGTTGCATGGTCACATCGAACCGACAGCAAGGGCAGCGCGGGTCATCAGCAAGCCGGCGCTGGCGGCAGGCGAACACGAGGGGCGACGTGGCGGGCGACCGGCCCGAGCAGCCTGGATCCGTCAGGCTCGCCCGGGTGCATCCGCTATTGGCCGGAATTGTCGACCGGATTGTGGACTGGGATCTTCCGGATGGCGACGCGGCGCGTAGGCTCGGGACCAGGGCGCTGCCGAGCACCACGCCCTATCTGATCGCGCAATATCGCGTGCCGATGGAGACCGATCACCAGTTCCGTTCCAGCTGTTATCGGCTACGCTACACACACGTCGCGACTATGGTGCAGACCGGCGTTGTCACCCCGCGGGTGAGCGCGCCGCTCGGCGTTCTCATCGTTGGCCTGAAGCCGGAGGCCGCTGGTCGCCTGCTGGGCGAACGGCTGCAGGGCTTCGCCGATGCCAAGATTTACCTGGACGGTCTGTTCAGGGCAGCGGACGTTTCGTTGCTGGAAGAGATGCTGATGGAAGCGCCGGACAGCGATGCCCGGTTTGCGCGGATGCAGAATTTCCTGCTCGGTCATCTCCACGCGCGCCGGCCGGATCCGGCGGTCTGCCGGGCGGCCCAGACATTGCGACGAACGCCCGCGCTGCGCGTGCGGCAGCTTGCGGCGCAACTGGATATCTCCGAGCGGCAATTGTGCCGCGTCTTCCGGACCGTGTTCGGCACCAGCCCGAAGCACTTTGCACGCGTCGCGCGGATCGAGAAGATCCTGTCAATGCGTCGGGGCGGATCGGCCTGGGCTGAGATCGCCTATGCGTGCGGCTTTGCCGACCAGGCGCACATGATCAACGATTTCCGCGCCATCGTCGGCGAGGCACCGCAACAGCTGCTGCGCGCGACCGCCGGCGAAACCGGGGGCGCCGACGATGCGCCGATCGGCAGGGTGGCGGGCACCGATTTCTTCTGATGCCCGCGCGCGTCTTCGACGCGGAAGAGGCTGTGCGGCAGCTGGCGGACGAGCCTGGCCTAACTCTCCGCGCTGGCCGGCTTCGTCTTGAAGAACGGGCTCGGCTCCGGCGTCTCGACATTGCCGCGCATCAGCTTGCGTCCGGCCTCCAGGCCGCCGACCAGTTCGAGCTCGACGCGCTGGGCGTCGCGGTCGCGGACGTCCTCGATCGCGGCCCGCGCCTGCTCCTCGTCGAGGCCGAGGCCGGTCAGCACCGCCTGGCTGAACACCAGCGCGGATTCGAAGGTCTCGCGGACCTGGAACGTCACGCCGTGCTTGATCAGCCGCAGCGAGTGGCCGCGATCGAACGAGCGGACGTAGAGCTTGGCGAGCGGAAATTCCGACTGGCACAGTTCGACGATGCGGTCGGTGGTCTCCGGCTTGTCGACGCAGATCAGGATCGCCTCGGCGGTGGCGGCGCCCGAGGCGTGCAGCACGTCGAGCCGGGTGCCGTCGCCGTAATGGATCTTGAAGCCGAAATTGCCGGCGGCGCGGATCATGTCGACGTCGGTCTCGATCAGCGACAGGTCGACGGAGCGCGCCAGCAGCGCCTGACTCGCCACCTGGGCGAACCGGCCGAAGCCGATGAACAGCACCCGGCCGCGCAGCCCGTCGGCCTTGTCGATGCCGTCGAGCGACACCGGCGATTGCCCGAGCATCCGGCCATGCACCAGCAGCACGACCGGCGTCAGCGCCATCGACAGGATCACGATCGCGCTCATCACGGCGGAGGCGCGCAGGTCGAAGATGCCCGCCGCCAGCGCCGCCGCATACAGCACGAAGGCGAACTCGCCGCCCTGCGCGAACAGCGCGGCGCGATGCGCGGCGGCGGCATGATCCGATCGCGTCAGCCGCGCGATCAGGTAGATGCCGATCGCCTTCACCACCATGAAGGCGACGACGCCGCCCAGCACCATGCGCCATTCGTCGGCGACGATGCGCAGGTTGAGCGACATGCCGACGCTGAGGAAGAACAGGCCGAGCAGGATGCCGCGAAACGGCTCGATGTCGGCTTCGAGCTGGTGGCGGAAATTGGATTCCGACAGCAGCACGCCCGCCAGGAAGGCGCCCATCGCCATCGACAGGCCGACGCTCTGCATGAACACCGCCGAACCCAGCACGACCAGCAGCGCGGCGGCGGCCAGCACCTCGCGCGCGCCGGCCCGCGCGATGATCTGGAAGAACGGGTCGAGCAGCCAGCGGCCTGCCGCCAGCAGCACGGCGAGCCCGCCCAGCGCGATGGCGATGCTCTGCCACACCGGCACGGCCTTGGCGGCGGTGGGGTTGTCGACCGCGCCCCAGATCGCGACCAGCGCGAGCAGCGGCACGATCGCCAGATCCTCCAGCAGCAGGATCGCGATGGCGCGCTGGCCCTCGGGCGACGCGGTCTCGTCCTGCTCCTGCAGCATCTGCATGATGACCGCGGTGGATGACAGCACGAAGCCCATCGCGCCGATCAAGGCGACGGGAAAGCGGAGCCCCGCGGCCATCCCGACGCCGGTCAGCAGCGCGCCGCAGGTGACCACCTGGGCGGCGCCCAGCCCGAAGATCTGCCGCCGCATCGTCCACAGCTTCGACGGGCGCATTTCCAGTCCGATGATGAACAGGAACATGACGACGCCGAGTTCGGCGGTATGCAGCAGCGTCTCGGAATCGTCGATCAGTTTGAGCCCGAACGGTCCCACGCACAGGCCCGCCACCAGATAGCCCAGCACCGAGCCGAGCCCGAGGCGCTTGAACAACGGGACCGCGACCGTCGCCGCACCCAGCAGCACGATGGCCTGTCCCAGGCCGAAACCGGACGCGTCTGCCATGAAACCCCCGTTCGCCGATCCGCCGGACTGACCTCCGGCATGCGATGCAGTCGGAGGGTATGCCCGCGCAGCGTGACGCGGACAAGCTGCAGGACCGTGACGGCCGTCATGCGTCGTGCGATCCGGCTGCGGCTGCGCTCGCCCCTCAGCGCCCCGGTGGCAGCAGCGTCGCCGCGGGATGGCGAAAACTTTCGCGGCCGTTCTTGTAGCCGGCGAGCGGGCCGGCGATCTCCGCCATCGCATCGGCCCTGCTGGCCGCGTCGAACACGATGAGGTCGGCGGGATGGCCGACCGCAAAGCCGTAGTCGGTGAGGTTCATCAGTCTGGCGGGCAGCGTGGTCACCAGGTCGATGCAGGTGTCGAAGCCGCCGGGGCCGACCTGCGCGACATTTGCGTAGAAATTCGCCATCCGCAGCAGCGAGCCGTCGCCGAACGGCGTGAACGGATTGAGCACATTGTTGGTGGCGATCGAGCAGGTGACGCCGGCCTCGACCAGCCGATGCGCCGGCGCGAGACCGCGCGGCACATTGTGTGTCGCGTCGCGGCCCATCAGATAGACGTCGGTGGACGGCAGCACGGTCACCGCGACGCCGGCGCGGGCGAGCCGTTGCGCTAGTTGCGTGAGCTGCTCCGGCGGCAGCGCGGACAGCTTGGTGGCGTGGCCGACCGCGACGCGGTTGTGATAGTTGCGCCGCTCGGTCTGGGCGACGACCGCGTCGAGATGCATCCAGCTCGGGTCGAGGTCGAAGTCGAGATGGAAGTCGAGATCGACATCGAATTGCTGCGCCAGGTCGAACAGCCGCGCGATCTGCGCATCGGGGTCGCTGTCCGTATAGGGACAGCCGCCGAGCAGATCGGCGCCGTCGTGCAACGCGGCGACAAGCAGCTCGTCGGTGCCGGGATCGTTGGTGAGGCCTTCCTGCGGGAAGACGCAGATCGACAGGTCGATTGCCCAGGCGTAGTCGCGCTTCAGCGCCTTGATCGCCGCAAAGCTGCGCAGCCCGACGCGCGGATCGACCTCGACATGGGTGCGCATCCGCGTCGTGCCCTTGACGATCGCCTTCTCCAGCACCCGCGCGCCGCGCTGGTAGACGTCGTCCTCGGTGAAGTCGCGCTTCAGCGCCGCCACCGCGCGGATCGCGTCGCCGAGATCGCCATGATGCTGTCCTTGCGCGTGGCCGCAGCGTCCGAGCAGGCAGGCCTTGTCGAGGTGGATGTGGCTGTCGACAAAGCCGGGCAGGATCAATCTGCCGGCGAGATCGATCGCGCGTGCATCGCTGTCGAGGCGCGGCGCGATGGCGGCGAAGCGGCCGGCGCGGACGCCGAGATCGACGCGCTGCCCGGGCGCGATGGTCGCGTTGCGAAAGATCAGATCGAGCGGCATGCTCATGTTGCGCGCGCCCATGCGCGATGCAGCGCCGTCCAATAAAAGTGCATGCAATCACGCCTCGATCTTGCTAATTCTTGCGACGAAAGGAGCATTCATGTCAATCGCACAGCTTGCAACGACGAAGCTCTCCGACGCCGACGTGGTGCGCGCCTATCTGGAGGCGTCGATGATTCCGGATCCCGACGCCGCGGCGAAATACATGAAGCCCGGATGCGTCATCACCTTCACGGGCGGCCGCGAATTCACCCACCCGCGGGGGCCCCACCGGCTTCAACGCCGGCCGCTACAAATGGGTGAAGAAGCAGATGGACCGCTTCGACGTCTGCCCCGGCGAGCGCGAGACCGTGGTCTACAGCGTCGGCTCGCTGTACGGCGAATGGCCCGACGGCACCAGCTTCGACGGCAACCGCTACGTCGACCGCTTCGTGGTGGTCGACGGCGTGATCGTCAAGATGGACGTCTGGAACGACAGCGCGGAGCGGATTCTGACCGCACGCGGGATCGAGGCGTAGCGGTCAGCTCGCGCTCGCCGTCAGTCAGCGGCTTGATTGCCCCACGCACACCGTCATTCCGGGGCGTGAGGGCGCAGCCCGAAACGAACCCGGAATCCCGAGATCGAACGCGCCGTGCCCGACCTCTGGATTCCGGGTTCATGTCGCCGCTACTCGCCTACCGCCATCGCGGCGCGTTTGCGGCGTGGTTCGTCGCCCGCATAGGGGGCGAGGATGTCCAGCAGGTCGCGGCCGCGCGGCGGGGCGGGGGCGACCAGGGCGCGGGCGGCGACGGAATCCAGATGATGATGCATCAGCGCCATCACGGCCTCGGCGTCGCCGCGCCCCAGCGCCGCGATGATCTCGCGGTGTTCGGCGATGGCGCATTCCGACGAATGCGGCCGGCTGTACAGCGACAGCGTGAGACAGCAGCGGTAGGCGATCTCGCTGACATAACGCACCAGCATCGGGCTGCTGGTCATGCTGGCCAGCAGGATGTGGAATTCGGTGGCGAGCCGGATCGACACCGCGTCGGGGCCGTCGCGGGCTTCGGCCTCGGCGTCGACATGCGCGGTGAGCTCGTCGATCTGCGCGGCGGTGAGCTGGCCGGCGAGCTTGCGTACCACCAGCCGCTCCAGCTCCATGCGGATGTCGAAGGCGTCGCGGGCGTCCTGCCAGCTCGGCGTCGCCACCACGGCGATGCGATTGCGGCGCAGTTCGACCAGGCCCTCGGAGGCGAGTTGCCCCAGCGCGTAGCGCGCGATGGTGCGGCTGACACCGAAGCGTTCGCCGAGCGCATCCTCCGGCAGCTTGGTGCCAGGCGCCAGCGCCTGCTCGATGATCGCGCGGCGCAATGCACGGCAGATCGTCCCGACCTTGTCGGACGCGCCGCTGTCCTCTCCGTCCATCTCCGCCATGGAGAACCTCGCCGGGCTGAGGCCCGCTGATCCAGCCATAGCAAATCATCAGGACGATCCGCCGCCCGAATTGCATGCAGGTTGGGGAGCATCCTGCACAAATTATTATCGACAGGCGCTGTATGCGGCGACTGACGGCCGGCAAAACGCGTCAACGGCGATGGCATTCGCCTTGCATGCAGTTTCGGCGATGAGCCGTATGCAGACCATCACAGCCGAGACCTCAACGCCCGTGCGGGCCGACGCCGCGCCGGTCGCGATCGAGCTGTCGTCGACCTCGGTGACGTTCGGCCGCGGCGCCAGCGCGGTGCCGGCGCTGTCGGAGACCAGCCTGCGGATCGCCGACGGCGAGTTCGTCGCGCTGGTCGGGCCGTCCGGCTGCGGCAAGTCCACCATCCTGCGGCTGGTCGCCGGGCTGGTGCAGCCGACCGCCGGCGTGGTGATCGTCGGCGGCCGCGAGGTCGCCGCACGGGCGTTGCGGATCGGCATGGCGTTCCAGAACCCGACCATGCTGCCGTGGCTGACGATCGAGCAGAACATCATGCTGCCGCTGAAGATCGTCGAGCCGTATCGCTCGCAATTCCGCGCCCAGCGCAAGACGACGTTTCGCGACAAGGCGCATGCGCTGCTGGCGCAGGTCGGCCTGAAAGGGTTTGCGTCGCGGTTTCCGTGGCAATTGTCCGGCGGCATGCTGCAGCGGGCGAACCTCTGCCGCGCGCTGATCCACGAGCCGCGCATGCTGCTGCTCGACGAGCCGTTCGGCGCGCTCGACCAGTTCACCAAGGAAGAGCTGTGGTCGATCCTGCAGGAGTTGTGGATCGCGCATCGGCCGACCGTGCTGCTGGTGACGCATGATCTGCGCGAGGCGGCGTTTCTCGGCAGCCGGATCTGCGCGATGAGCGCGCGGCCGGGCCGCATCGTCGACGACAGCCGCGTCAGCTTCGCCCGCCCGCGCACCGTGGCGATGACCTTCGAGCCGGATTTCGTCGCGCTGAACCAGCGGCTGCGGTCGCTGATCGTCGATGCCCGCGCCGGCGCCGCGGCGGGAGCGACGCCATGACGGGCAATACCAACTGGCGGCAGAAGGCCTGGTCGGCGGGACTGATCGTGCTGTTCTTCGCCGGCTGGGAGTTGTTCTGCCTGGTCACCGGCATGTCCGACCTGGTGCTGCCGCGGCCGTCGCAGATCATGGCGACGCTGGTGGCGCGCTTCCCGGTGCTGTGGCCGCACATCATCCAGACGCTGACCACCACGATGATCGGCTTCGTGCTCGGCGTCGCGCTCGGCGTGGTGCTGGGCGCCGCCATCGGCGTCTCGAAGGTGGCTTACGACACGGCGTACCCGCTGCTGGTCGGCTTCTCGTCGATTCCGAAAGTGGCCGTCGTGCCGATCTTCGTGCTGTGGTTCGGCTCCGGCTCGGTGCCGGCGGTGCTCACCGCGTTGTCGATCTGCTTCTTCCCGATCGTCGTCAACATCGCCACCGGGCTCGCCACCACCGAGCCGGAGCTGGAGGACGTGCTGAAGGCGCTCGGCGCCAGCAAGTTCGACATTTTGTGGAATGTCGGGCTGCCGCGCACCATGCCGTTCTTCTTCGCCTCGCTGAAGGTGGCGGTGAGCTACGCCTTCGTCGGCGCGGTGCTGTCGGAGACCGTCGCCTCCAACCGCGGCATCGGCAATGTGATGATGAGCGCCTCGTCGAATTTCGACGTGCCGCTGGTGTTCGCCGGGCTGTTCATCCTCGCCGCGCTGGGCGTCATTCTCTACGTCATCTTCTCGATGATCGAGGGCCAGGTCACCGGCTGGGCCACCCGCAAGAACGATCTGGTGACGACATGAGCGTCGCCCGTATCCCCTTATCCCTCACCTCAAGGAGACCATCATGATTGGCAAACTTGGCGCCGTTATCGTCGGAAGCCTGCTGTTCGCCGGCGCCGCATCGGCGCAGGAGACCACCATCAAATTCACGCTCGGCTGGAAGACGCAAGGCAGCGACGCGGCGTTCTTCTACGCAAAGGACAAGGGCTACTACAAGGCCGAGGGCCTCAACGTGGTGATCGACCAGGGCGAAGGCTCCGGCGCCACCGTCACCCGCATCATGTCGGGCGCCTATGACGCCGGCTTCGGCGACGTCAACGCCATCATCCAGAACGCCTCGACCCGGCCGCAGGACGCGCCCGTGATGGTCTACATGATGTGGAACCGGCCGCCCTTCGCGATCGTCACCAAGGCGACCTCCGGCATCAACTCGCCGAGGGATTTCGAGGGTCGCACGCTGGGCGGCGCGCAGGGCACGCCGACCACCCGCTTGCTGCCGGTGTTCGTGCACAAGAACGGCCTCGAGGGCGAGAAGATCAAGATCTCCAACATGGCGCCGAACCTGCAGGAGCCGATGCTGATCAAGGGCGACATCGACGCCGCGCTGGTCTTCAACATCACCAGCTACTTCAACCTGGTGCTGAACCGGCAGGATCCCGACAAGGATTTCAAATGGTTCGCGTTCGGCGACTACGGGCTCGATCTTTACTCCAACGGCCTGATGGTGTCGCGCAAGCTGATCGCGTCGAATCCGAAGGCGGTGGCCGGGCTGGTGCGCGCCACCAACAAGGCGCTGGTCGAGATCGCCAAGGACCAGGACGCCGGTATGGCGGCGACGGTGAACTACGACAACCTCGTCAACGCCGCGGTCGAGAAGCGCCGGCTGCAATATTCCTTCGACAAGCTGATCGTCTCGCCGGAGATGAAGGAGATCGGCGTCGGCGACATCAAGGACGACCGCATGGCCCGCGCCATCGGCATGGTGGTCGAAGGCTACCAGCTCGCCCGCACGCCCACCCCGGCCGAGGTGTTTTCGCGCGACTACCTGCCGCCGCGCAACGAGCGCGAGCTGGAGTACGTCGCGAAGTAAGCGCCACCTCTCAACGCGGTCGTTCCGGGGCGCGAGCGCAGCGAGCGAGCCCGGAATCCATAGCCCCTGGCGTTGATGACGGGCACTGCGCCGAAGCCGCCGCTGCGGCGTATGGAGTCCGGGCTCGCGCGAAGACGCGCGCCCCGGAACGACGGAGTGAGTATGGCGAGGCCATCTGAAATAACCGCCGCCGCTCTCTTCGCCGGCCCGGCGCGTGGCGTTATCGACAACGCCATCCTCACGCATGACGGCGGTGTCATCACGTCGGTGACGACCGACGCCGCGCCATCATCCGGTCCGCGACGCTTCATCATCCCCGCGCTGATCAACGCGCACGACCACGCGCGGCCGACCGCGTCGTCGTTCGGCGCCGTCAACATGCCGCTGGAGAGCTGGATCCTGCGCAGCGCGGCGCTCGGTACGCCGCCGGAGCCCTATCTGGTCGCGGCTGCCGCGCTGGCGCGATCCGCACGCGCCGGCTGCGGCGCGATGATGGTGCACTACACGCGCCCCAGCGGCACGCGCTCGCTGCTCGACGAGGCCCGCGCCATCGGCCGCGCCGCCACCGACGTCGGCATCCGGATGGGTTTTGCGCTGGCGGTGCGCGACCAGAACCCGCTGGTGTATGGCGACGCGGCGGACATGCTCTCCACATTGACGCCTGCCGAATGCAAGACGGTCGAGGCGTTGTTCGTGCGCCCGCCGATGTCGCCGCAGGACTACATCGCGCTCACCGCCGAGATCGCCGAGGCGATCGGCGGCCCGACCATCGACGTGCAGTTCGGCCCGGCCGGCGTGCAATGGTGCTCGCGCCCGATGCTCGAAGCCATCGCCGACGCCTCGGCGCTGACCGGCCGCCGCGTCCACATGCATCTGCTGGAAACCATCTACCAGCGGCGCTGGGCCGACCGGGAATTCCCCGGCGGCATCGTGCGCTATCTCGCCGACATCGGCCTGTTGTCGGAGCGGCTGACCTTGGCGCATTGCATCCACGCCACGCCCGACGAGCTGTCGATGATCGGCGCGTCGGGCGCGCGGATCGTCACCAACTTCTCCTCCAACCTGCACCTGCAATCCGGCCTCGCCCCAATCGCCGAGGCGCATCGCCGCGGCTGCGCCATCGCGGTCGGCGTCGATGGCCTCGCGCTCGACGAGGACGACGACGCGCTGCGCGAGATGCGGCTGGTCAAGATGGCGCATGGCGGGATCGGCTACGCGCGCAACTGGACGCCGGCGGAGTTCTTCGGCCTGACCATCCGGAACGGCCGCGCCGCCACCGGCGCGCCGGGGCCGGGCGAACTCGCGCCGGGCGCGCCGGCGGATTTCACCGTGCTCGACCTCGACCGGCTCGATCGCGACGCCATCATGCCAGTCGACCCACTTGATCTGCTGTTCGCCCGCGGCAACGCTGCGCTGGTGCGCGTGGTGGTGGTCGCCGGGCGCAGCATCGTCCGTGACGGCCAGCCGACCGGCGTCGACCTCCCCGCAATCGAGGCCGAATTGCGCGACCGCTTCCGCCACAGCGTCGCGGCCAACGGCGAATTCCTCGCCGCCTGGCCGCAACTGGACCGCGCCGTCACCGGCTGGTTTCGCACCCATTGCGGCTGCGGGTAGCATGACCGCCGCGATCGTCAGCAAGCGCGGCCATCCCTTAAGACAATCTCAAACCGTCCGGATCGATCATGATCCGGTCGCACAACCAGCCTTCGCCTGGGTGAGAACGTGCGATCACGGGCAAGGGAGACTGCGATGTCCAGGAGCGGTTGGATCGTGGGCGTTGCACTGGCCGCCCTTGTCGGCCCGCTCTCCGTCCAAGCGCTGCGGCACGCCAGTGCCGAGACCGTCGCCGCGCCGGCGGCCAAGCCGGACTGGGTGGTGCCGGACATCGACCAGCTCGCGGACGATGATTGGGGCCGCACCGTGCGCCACGGCCGCGACCTCGTCGCCAGGACCGCGTCGCTGATCGGGCCGGAAGTCTCAAATCCTGACCACCGCTTCGCCGGCAACAATCTGAACTGCCAGAACTGCCATCTGGACGCCGGCACCAGGAAGTTCGGGCTTCCGCTGGTCGGGGTCTATGCGGATTTCCCGAACTACCGGGCGCGCTCGGGCGAGGTCGGGACCATCGAGGACCGGATCCAGGGCTGCATGGTGCGCAGCATGAACGGCAAGCCGCTGCCGGCCGACGGCAAAGAGATGACGGCGATCGTCGCCTATCTGAAATTCCTCTCGACCGGGCATGTGGTCGGCGCGCCGACCGAGGGCCGCGGCGCCGGACGGATGCCGGAATTGTCGCGTGCCGCGGACCCGGTGCGCGGGAAAACCGTCTACGCGCAGAACTGTGCGGCTTGCCATGGCGATCAGGGGCAGGGGCTTCGCGTCGGCACGGTCGGCGACGCCCAGGGCTACGTGATGCCGCCGCTGTGGGGCCCCGACAGCTTCAACGACGGCGCCGGCATGGCGCGGCTGATCAACGCCGCCAACTTCATTCATGGCAACATGCCGAACGGCACCACATGGGACCAGCCGACGCTGTCGGTCGAGGATGCCTGGGACGTCGCGGCCTATATCGAGGCGCAGCCGCGGCCGCAGATGGCGGGCCTCGATCGCGATTTCCCGAACCGGCTGCAGAAGCCGGTCGACGCGCCCTACGGTCCCTATGCCGACGATCTCGGCGCAGCCCAGCACAAATTCGGCCCGTTCCAGCCGATCCGCGACGCCATCAAGGCGCTCTCGGCGCGCGAACAGCAGGTCGTCCCGGCGAAGTAACGAAACGTCCGATCAGCTCGTCAGGACGTACCCTCGACGACCAATGTCCAGACCACGGTCCACGGACCGAGGCCTGCAGCGCTGCTGCCGCCCTCGGTCCACAGGGTGCGTCCCTCCGGCGGCCGCACGCCGTCCAGCGGCGTGGCCTTGAGGTTGGCGGTCAGCACCAGCTGCAGCCCGTTGGCCAGCAGCCAGCGCACGCGCACCGCCATGTCGCCGAGCACCTCGAAGCGGCTGGCATCGCCGGGGATGGCGGCCAGCAGCGGCACGATCTCGGCGTGGCGAACGGCGAGGATGCGGCGGTACCAGTCGAGCGTTGCCGCATGCTCGCCGCGGCTCACATCGTCCCAGTCCAGCTTCGCCGACAGGAATGTGGCCTCTGCGGTGGGATCGGGAATCCGCTCGCGCTGCTCGGGATCCTGAAACTCCGGAAACTTCGCGAACTCGGCGCGGCGGCCGTTGCGCACCGCGTCGGCCAGTTCCGGCTCGAAATCGCAGAAGAACGGAAACGGCTGCGCCGCCGCCCATTCCTCGCCCATGAACAGCATCGGGATCTGCGGGCCGAGCAGCGACACCGCCGCGATCGCGCGCACCGCCTCGACCGGAACGGTCGCGGTGATACGGTCGCCGAAAGCGCGGTTGCCGATCTGGTCGTGGTTCTGGGTGAACGACACGAAGGCGGTCGGCGGCAGGAAGCCGCTCGGCTCGCCGCGCGCTTCGCCGCGATACGGCATCAACTCGCCCTGGAAGACAAAGCCTTCGGCGATCGCGCGGCCGAGCTTCCGGGTGTCGCCGACATAGTCGACATAGTAGCCGGAACTCTCGCCGCTGGCGGCGGTGTGCAGCACATGGTGTATGTCGTCGTTCCACTGCGCGGTGAACTGCAGCGGCACGCCGTTGCCGTCCCGCTTCAGCAGGCCCGCCTCGTTCTCCTCGTTCTCGAGGATCAGATGGACGTGCCGGCCGGCGGCCTCGCGCACCGCTCCGGCGAGCTCGTGAAGCAGATGCTCCGGGCTGTCGTCGATGATGGCGTGCACCGCGTCGAGCCGCAGGCCGTCGAGATGATATTCGCGGATCCAGAACACCGCGTTGCAGACGATCAGCCGGCGCACCACGTCCGAACAGTCGGCGTCGTAGTTCACCGCGGCGCCCCACGGGGTGTGGTGGGTCTCGGTGAAGATCGGCGAATACAGCGGCAGATAGTTGCCGTCCGGGCCGAAGTGATTGTAGACGACGTCGAGTATCACGGCGATGCCGCGGCGGTGCGCGGCGTCGACGAAGGCCTTCAGGTCGTCGGGGCGGCCGTAGCTGGATTCCGGCGCGAACAGCAGCACGCCGTCATAGCCCCAGTTGCGATGCCCCGGAAAATCGGCGATCGGCATCAGCTCGATGGCGGTGACGCCGAGGTCGCGCAGATGGTCGAGCCGGTCGATCGCGGCGCGGAACGTGCCTTCCGGCGTGAAGGCGCCGACATGCAGCTCATAGAGCATGACCTCTTCCCACGCCCGGCCGTTCCAGCCGCCGTCGCTCCATTGATAGGCGCGGGGATCGATCACCTCGCTGTAGAGGTGCACGTCTTCCGGCTGGAATCGCGATGCCGGGTCCGGCACCTCGAAGCCATCCGGCAGCACGAAGCGATAATTGGCGCCGGGGCCAATGTCGCGCACATGCAATTCGTGCCAGCCGTCGGCCAGCGCCGTCATCGCGCGCGGCGCGGATTCGGTCTTGATCTTCAACGAGATGGCGTCGTGATTGGGCGCCCACAGCCTGAACCGCACGCCGCCCTCGGGGGTGATCTGGGCCCCGAACGGCATCGCATAATGCCGCTCGGTCGGCTTCTCCCATGCGGCAGCGCCGCCGGCGCGGCTGTCGTTGTCGAACGCATATGTTGTCATGTTGGCTCGAAATGTTTGGACCGCGACCAGTCGACCGGGCGCTTCGGACCGTCCGAATTCAATGTGGCAAATTGCACCGGAACACCGCCCTAACCAGCCGGGAGAACAGGCGTTCCCCGACACGGCGCTTTCAGGACAGCCGGACGCGAATGTCGGGTGCACGACCGACGGCGATGTCGATGGGATGTTGGCATCCGGCGAAGTCGAATGTACCCGCATCAACGCCGGTCCATCGTATCATCCGATACGATTGCCGTTGCCGGAGGCAACCTCGGTCGCAAGAGCCGGAGCCTCAGTCGGCGTGACGATCTCCGGACGAGGTGTCCTCCGTGCGCACGGTCGGAGCCCGCGCGCTTGCTGAGCCCCCCGACTCGAGCGTGGCTTTCATCAGACGCCGCGCCTCGGCCGCGGTCCGAAACCGGCACCCCATGATGCGGGCCTTCGCCTTGACGCTCACCATGCTGCGCTTGAGGGCGGCTGCGGCGCGGAGCGGCGATGCTCCGCTGGAGGCGAACGCCCTCAACCGTTCGATATCGGCCTCGGACCAGAGCGCGACGTTCGGTCGTTTGCTCATCACTTGCGATCTCCCGCGCTCGTCACCGGCCAATCTGGGAGATCTGGGCGATCGGGGACCCCTTTCGGCGACGTCGCGGGGACAGCGCTGCAGCGGCCGTCATGGCGGCATCGGCCGAGAGAAAATTTTCGGACGACGTCCTCATCGCGGATGACGAGGCGCGGCGGGCGATCCATGCGGAAGCCGAGCGCCTGAAGCTGCGAGCCCGGGTCAAGGGCTGGCTGAACAGCCCGTTACGCGCTCCGGACTGACGGCATCTGCGCAGAGAGGCGTGACGTCCCACGCGCTGACGTCGTTACGATTTGCGCGCGGTCAGTCCGGCCAGGATCGGGCGCAGATAGTCGAGCGCCTTCGCCGGGTTCTCGGTCATCGGGAAATGTCCGAGCTCCGGCATTTCGTGAACGACGGCGCCGTCGATCCATCCGGCCAGCGCATGGGAATCGCTGACGGTCGCCGAGAAGTCGTAATGGCCGATCAGCAGAAAGACCGGAATGCTCCGCCCGTCGATCCGTCTGGCGATCTGCTCGCCGTCGAATTCGTCGGAGTAGAACGCGAGGTCGCCGTCGTAGACGCCCGGCGCGCCCTGCGAATAGATCCACGCCGCGCGCCGGCGATCTTCCGCCGGACTCGTTGGACTCATCAGTCCGCGGACATAGGCCGCCGAGTGCCAGCCGCCATTGACCTGAGCGTGGGTCAGGTAATCGTTGCGCCGGCCGCGCGGGCGCAGCGGCGCCTCCAGCGCGATCACCGCGGTGACCAGGTCGGGTCGCTCGGCCGCGAGCGCCAGCGCGATGCCGGCGCCCATCGAGCAGCCCATCACCACCACGGGCTCGCCGATCACCTGTTCGATGAAGCTGACGCACCAGTCGAGATAGGTCGCCTGATCGAGCGCATAGACGCCGCCGTCCCAGCCTGACGGGGGCATCGTGCGGCCGTGATGCGGCATGTCGAAGCCGATCATCCGCCAGTCGCGGCCGAGCAGGGGATCGCACATCACGCCGTGAAACTGCCGGGTGTCGGCGCCGGCGGTGTGCAGACACAGCACCGGCCGGCCCTTGCCGCATGCCTCGAAATAGACGTCCGTGGTCTCGCCGCCGGCGCTGTGCACGCGGCGGTAGTGGCCTTCGAGCCAGGACAGGTCGATGTCGGTCGCAGCCGCCGCGGGCCGCGTCAGATTCGCGAACACCGCTTCGAGAAACGCGCGGGCCTGCGCGATCACCAGCGCGTCGCCGGTCACGTTGAAGTTCGGATTGCGCAGCTGGATCGACGAGAACGAATGCCAGGTCGGCGGCGGCAGTGCCGCGAGCACCGGCGTCCACGCGTCCTCCGCGCCCGCGAGCGTGATGTCGGCCGCGCTGCGCGACGCGATGATCGCCGGCGCATCGGGACGGCAGGCGATGGTCACGGTCGACGCGCCGACGCGGAAGTCGATCGCGAGATCGAGGCCGCGCGCGAAGGCGCGGACCTCCGGCGCGGCGAGGGCCGCCGCCAGCCGATCGCGCAGCTCGTCGATCAAAGTCATGTCAGCGCTTGGCGGTGAGGTAGCGGCCGATCTCGACATGATCCGCCGAAGGACCTAGCGCCTCCAGCGCCGCGTCCCACAAGGCAGCGACCTCGTCGGCCAGCGGCGCGTTGACGCCGATCTGGTGCGCGAGTTCGTCGGCGGTGCGGATGTCCTTGGCCATCAGCGCCAGCGCAAACCCGGAGGTGAATTTTTCCGGAATGACGAACTGCTTGAGTTTGTTCTCGGTGGAGTTGTTGCGGCCGGTGGAGGCGTTCAGCACGTCGACCAGCACGTTGGGGTCGATGCCGAAGCGGCCGCCGATCGCGACGGCCTCGACCGCGGCGGCGAGGCCGGCGGCGGACACGTAGTTGTTCAGCGCCTTGGCGGCGTGGCCGGAGCCGAGCGGGCCGGTGCGGAACACCGACTTGCCCATCGCGTTCAAGACCGGCTCGACGCGGTCGATCGAGCCGCCGTCGCCGCCCGCCATGATCGCCAGCGTGCCGTCGATGGCGCGCTTGACGCCGCCCGACACCGGCGCGTCGATGAAGCCGAAGCCGGCTGCGGTCAGCTCCTCGCCGAGCGCGCGCGTGCCCATCGGCGCCGACGAACTCATGTCGACCACCACCGTGCCCGGAGTGAGAAATTCCTTGAAGCCTTCGACGGCGGCGCGGACGATCTTGCCGTCGGGCAGCAGCGTGATGACGGCGGCGGCATCCGTCACCGCCTCTTTCGCGGTCGCCGCGGAGGTGCCGCCGGTCTCGGCGTGCTTCGCGCGGGCCGCTTCGAAGGTGTCGAAGCCGACCACGCTGTATCCGGCGCGCGCGACGCAGGCCGCCATCGGGCGTCCCATATTGCCGAGGCCGATCACGGCGATCTTCGCGGGCGGTTGAATGGCAGCCGAATTCGTCACGGGCGTTTCCTTTTGAAGTCTGTTGTTGTCAGGCGCGGCAGCCGGTCGTCGATCAGGACTGGTCGCGCCGCAAGGCGTCGAGCGCCACCGCGGCGGCGTTCTTGATGTGCTGCACGCAGGCGCGCTCGGCGCCGTCCTGGTCGCCGGTCTCGATCGCCACCAGGATGGTCTCGATCTCGGCGAGGCTGCGGTCGATGCGGTTGGACTGCGTCATCGACGTCATCCGCAGCACGGTAACGCGGTTCAGAAGCATCTTGAGAAACCGCTCGACGAAGATGTTGCCGCAGCCTTCGAGCAGCGCGGCGTAGAATTCGGTCTTGGCCGCCAGCAGCGCGCTGCGGTCGTCGAGCCCGGCCACCTGGCCCATGATGGCGAATTGCTTGCGCAGCCGCGCGATGATCGCCGGGTCGCGGCGCCGCGCGCATTCGCGGCCGGCATAGCCTTCCAGCAGCGCGCGCAGGTCGTACAGCTGCGCGGCTTCCTCGGCCGTGATGGTGCTGACGATCGGGCCGCGATGCGGGATGGTGGTGACGAGCCCCTCGGCCTCCAGCTGCCGCAGCGCCTCGCGGATCGAGGTGCGCCCGACGCCGGTCTGCTCGCATAATTCGCGCTCGATCAGCCGCTGGCCCGGCTTGAAATGGCCGCTGCCGATCGCCGAGCGCAGCCGGCTCTCGACCAGCAGCCGCAGGCTGGTGCTTTCCCGCGAGACGTTGAGATCGGACTCGATTTTCGTCATGGGGCAAGTTGACCGACTATCAGACAATCTGTCAACCAGCTTGACCGCTGGTCAGTTTTGTGACGAATTGCCCGCCAGTTGAAACGGCAGATTTCACGAGGGAGAGAAACAATGTCGAAGACCTCATCCAACCGCACGGGCCTGAACCGCCGCTCATTGCTGGCCGGAACCGCCTCGCTGCTGGCCGCGCCGATGATCGGATCGTCGGCCTTCGCGCAGGCCAAGCCGGTCAATATCGGCGTGATCATGCCGCTGTCGGGCGCCAACGCGCAGTTCGGCATCAACTCCCGCAACGGCATCGAACTGGTGGCCGACGAGATCAATGCGGCCGGCGGCATCAAGGCGCTGGGCGGCGCCAAGATCAATCTGATCGTCGCCGATTCGACCTCGACGCCGACCACGGCCGGCACCGTCGCGCAGCGCCTGATCACCCAGAACGAGGTCACCGCGATCCTCGGCGCCTTCGCGTCGTCGCTGACCATCGCGATTTCGGAAGTCACCGAGCGCCGCGACATTCCGCTGCTCACCATGTCGTTCGCCGACCAGATCACCGGCCGCGGCTTCAAGAACATCTTCCAGGTGGTCGCCAAGGCCTCCGCGCTCGGCAAGGCGCAGCTCGACTACACGGTGGCGATCGCGCAGGCCTTCGGCGAGAAGATCGAGAAGATCGCGATCATGTACGAGGACACCGCCTACGGCACCGCGCAGGCCAACGGGCTCCGCGCCGCCGCCAAGGCCGCCAACATCGAAGTCGCGATGGACGACGCCTATCCGCTGGGCATCACCGACACCACGCCGCTGATCAACAAGCTGCGCGCCTCCGGCGCTCAGGCCGCGTTCCCGGTCTCCTACCTCAATGACAGCCTGCTGTTGATCCGCACCATGCGCCAGCAGCGCATCACCATGCCGGCGATCGGCGGCGCGGCCGGCTACGTCATTCCTGACTTCGAGAAGGGCCTCGGCGAATTCGCCGAGAACGTGCTGTCGATCTCGCCGGCCAATTACGATCTCGCGCCGGAGCTCACCGAGCGTTTCCGCAAGCGGTTCGGCTACTTCATGGTGCACGAGGCGCTGGAGCACGCGGTGGCGCTCGACGTGCTGGTGCAGGCGATCGAGAAGGCGAAGTCGGCCAAGGCCGAGGACGTCACCATGGCGCTGCGCGGCGCCAAGTTCACCGGCGGCTGGACCAAGGCGATGACCGGCGGCGCCGTCGAGTTCGACGCCACCGGCCTCAACGTCCTCTCCGTTCCGGTGATGGTGCAGTGGCGCGCCAAGGAACTGGTCACGGTGTGGCCGAAGGACGTCGCCAAGGGCACCGCGGTCTGGAAGACCTGAGTCCGTAACGAAAGATCGACGTGGCACTTCTGCAAGCAATCTTCGACGGCCTGTTGGTTGGCGGCGTTTACGCCGTCATCTCGATCGGCCTGACGCTGGTCTACGGCGTGATGGGCATCGTGAATTTCGCGCAGGCGGAATTCCTGATGATCGGCATGTTCGTGGCCTGGTTCGCCTGGGCCTATCTCGGGCTCGATCCGGTGCTGGCCGCGCCGCTGTCGTTCGCGGTCGCGTTCGGCATCGGCTGGCTGGTGCAGGGGCAGCTGATCGCCCGCGTGCTGAAGGCGCCGTCGGTCGCGCAGATCTTCCTCACGGTCGGCCTGCTGATCGTGCTGGAGAACGGCGCGCTGCTGGCGTTCGGCTCGCAGTTCCGCTCGGTCACCACCTGGTATCAGACCCGCTCGCTGTCGCTGGGCGGGCTGTTCATCAGCGTGCCCTACCTGATCGCCTTCGCGATGTCGCTGGCCTGCGGCGTGGCGCTGTGGTGGTTCATGCGCACCAGCTGGTTCGGCCGGGCGATGCGCGCCACCGCGCAGAACCCGATGGCGGCGCAGCTGATGGGGATCGATACCGCGCTGATGTACAAGATCGCGTTTGCGCTCGGCGTCGGGCTGACGGCGTTCGGCGGCGCGGTGATCCTGCCCTACGTCACGGTCTATCCGGGCGTCGGCGGCCAGTTCGTCATCCTGATGTTCACCGTCGTGGTGCTCGGCGGGCTCGGCAGCGTCGCCGGCGCGGTGGTCGGCGGTCTCGCGGTCGGCGTCATCCAGGCGCTGTCGTCGCTGTACTTCCCGATCCAGCTGCAGAACCTGTTCCTGTTTCTCGTCTTCATCCTGGTGCTCGCAGTGCGGCCGCAAGGTCTCGTGGGAGCCAGCCGATGAAACGTACAATCGCAATCATTGCGGTCATCGCGGTGGCCTGCGTGCTGCCGCTGCTGCTCAGCCCGACCGGCTACTGGATCCGCGTGCTGACCTTCACGCTGCTGTTCGCCGCGATGGCGCAGGCCTGGAATCTGATCGGCGGCCTCGCCAACCAGACCTCGCTCGGCCACGCCGCGTTCTTCGGCATCGGCGCCTATACCTCGACCCTGCTGCTGACCAGTTTCGGCATCAGCCCGTGGATCGGCATGTTCGCCGGCGGAATTCTCGGCGGCGTCGCCGCGCTGATTATCGCGGTGCCGACCATGCGGCTGCAGGGCCATTACTTCGCGCTCGCCACGCTGGCGTTCGGCGAGGTGATGCGTGTCATCGCCAACGTCTGGGCGCCGCTGACCGGCGGACCGGGCGGCCTGTCGGTGCCGTTCAATCCGCCGAGCGTGTGGGGCTACTCCTTCAAGCAGCTGCTGCCGCACGCCTATATCGCGCTGGCCGCGCTGATCATCGTCACGGTGATCTTCGAGGTGATCCGGCGCAGCGCGATGGGCTACCGGCTGCGCGCCATCAAGGAAAACCCGGACGCAGCCGAGGTGATCGGCATCGACACCACCAAGGTGAAGCTGCAGACCGCGGTGATCTCCGGCGTGCTGATGGCGATGCTGGGCACGCTCTATGCGCAGGTCGCGGTGTTCTTCGATCCCGACACGGTGTTCAGCGCCGCGGCGATTTCCATCCGCGTCGCGCTGATCGCCATTCTGGGCGGCGTCGGCACCGCGGCCGGCCCGATCCTCGGCGCGCTGTTCATCGTGCCGGTCGAGGAGCTGATGAACGATCTGTTCTCGTCCGGCGCGGCCGGGCTGTCGCACCTGATTTTCGGCGTCATCCTGATCGCCGTCATCCTGTGGCGCCCGCGCGGCTTCATCACGGTGTTCGATTCGCTGCTGGCGCGGTTTTCGGGGAGGGGACGCTCGTGACCATTCTCGACGTCAAGGGCGTCTCGAAACGCTTCGGCGGCCTGCAGGCGCTGTCCGACGTGACCTTCTCCGTGCCGAAGGGCCAGATCGTCGGGCTGATCGGCCCGAACGGCGCCGGCAAGACCACGTTCTTCAGCACGCTGGTCGGGCTGGTGCGCGCCGACAGCGGCTCGATCGTGCTCGACGGCACCAGCGTGATCGGCAACAAGCCGCACAAGGTCGCCGCGCTCGGCATGACCAAGACGTTCCAGAACGTCGCGCTGTTCTCCGAAAGCTCGGTGCTCGACAACGTGCTGACCGCCGGGCTGCTGCGGCACGACGTCGAGACCGCGCGCCGCGAGGCGCTGGTCTGCCTCGACCGCGTCGGCCTGAAATCGGTCGCGCAAAAACTCGCCGGCAATCTGTCGTTTCCCGAACGCGCCCGCGTCGAGCTGGCGCGCGCGCTGTGCACCGGCCCGAAGGTGCTGCTGCTCGACGAGGTGATGGCGGCGCTCAACCCGGTGGAGATGCAGGAGATCATGGACCTGATCCGCTCATTGCGCGACGACGGCATCACGCTCTTGGTGGTCGAGCACCACATGCGCGCGATCATGAGCGTGTGCGACCGCATACTGGTGCTGAACTTCGGCAAGCTGCTGGCCGACGGCACGCCGCGTGAGGTCGCCAACGATCCGGTGGTGATCGAGGCCTATTTGGGCAGCTCGATGGAGGCGCGCAAATGACCGCGACTCCGCTGCTCGAACTCAAGGGGCTGAACGCCGGCTATGGCGAGATCGAGGTGCTGCACGGCATCGACCTGCAGGTGATGGACGGCGAGTTCGTCTGCATCATCGGCGCCAACACCGCCGGCAAGAGCACCATTCTGCGCGCGATCTCCGGGCTGGTGCCGCATGTCTCGGGCTCGCTGCGTTTCGCCGGGGCCGAACTCGCCGGCCGGCCATCGCACGAGATTCCGAAGCTCGGCATCGCCCACGTGCCCGAGGGCCGTCACGTCTTCACCGACATGTCGGTGGAGGAGAACCTGATGCTCGGCGCCTTCACGGCGCGGGACGCCGCCGATTTGCCGGCGCGGATGGAAGGCATCTTCGAATTGTTTCCGCGGTTGCGCGAGCGGCGCGCTCAGCTCGCCGGCACGCTGTCGGGTGGCGAGCAGCAGATGGTGGCGGTCGGCCGCGCGCTGATGCTGCAGCCGAAGCTGCTGCTGCTGGACGAGCCGAGTCACGGTCTCGCCCCGAAGGTGGTGGAGGAAATGCACGTCGCCTTCAGCAAGATCCACAGCGCCGGCACCTCGATCCTGCTGGTCGAGCAGAACGTCGCGCTGGCGCTCGACGTCGCCAAGCGCGGCTACGTGCTGGAGAGCGGCCGCATCACCATCCAGGGCAGCTCGGACGAACTCAACAACAACCCCGCCATCCGCGCGGCCTATCTGGGCATCTGACCGGCTGCGCCTTCGGACCATGCGATCCAGAGAGAAGGACACACCATGAGCTACGACCAGAAGATCACCCTCGGCGGCATGTTCGACATCGGTCTCGCCGCGCGGCGCGAGGTGCTCGGCGCCGAATATGTCGACAAGTCGCTGAAGTCGACCAACGACTTCATGATGGCGTTCCAGCACATCACCACCGAATGGTGCTGGGGCTATGCCTGGAACCGCCCGGGCCTCGACCGCAAGACCCGCAGCATGCTCAATCTGGCGATGCTCACCGCGCTGAACCGCGCGCCGGAGATCAAGCTGCACACCCGCGGCGCGATCAACAACGGCGTCACCGTCGACGAGATCAAGGAAGTGCTGCTGCACGCCACCGTCTATTGCGGCATCCCCGCCGGCCTCGACGCCTTCAAGGCCGCCAACGAGGTGCTCAAGGAGATGGGCAAGGTCGACTGAGGCCTTGTTGCAAGTGCCCCGGACGCGGTGCACTGCGCCGCGCCTGCGCGGCGTAGCGACGATACTTCCACCTTCGTCATGCCCGGGCTCGTCCCGGGCATCCACGTCTTGCGACTTGCGTAGAGTCATAGGCGTGGATGGCCGGGACAAGCCCGGCCATGACAGCATGGGATGTCGTCGCACCGCGTCCGGGACACAGGCTCTTTTGAGCGCCGCCCGCCCCAACCACTGCGTCGTACGCGGGCTTGACCCGCGTACCCATCGCCTGTGCCAGCGGGCATCTGGCGAAGAGGATGGGTCACCGGGTCAAGCCCGGTGACGACGTGGTTCTGTGCTGTGTTGGCTGTGCATAAGTTGCGTCCGGGTCACCACCTGACGACTCCTGCGACGATACTCCCAACCTTCGTCATGCCCGGGCTCGTCCCGGGCATCCGCGTCTTGAGACACGCCGCAGAGTCACAGGCGTGGATGGCCGGGACAAGCCCGGCCATGACAGCATGGGATGTCGCCGCCCCGCGTCCGGCACGCGGCTTCAAACGCTCACGCAAATGACCGCGTCGGCGGCAGGTGCACCGCATAGGCATCGGCCTTCCCCTCCGCGCGCGGATAAATCTCGCGCACCAGCGGATCGTGGCCGGGGATGATGCGGTCGGGATGGCCCGCGAGGCGCTCGCAGATCGCCCAGCCCTCCGCCATGTCGCCGATGTTGTAGACGATCGGAAACGGCATGCGGCGGTGGATGTTGCCGTAGTAATGCGTGGCGTCCGACGCCAGCACCACCGGCCCGCGCGCGGTCATCACGCGCACCACCTGCAGCCCGTCCGAATGCCCGCCGACCCGGTGCACCGTGATGCCGTCGGCGACCTCGCCGTCGCCGTCATGGAACGTGACGCGCTCGCCGAACACGTGCCGCACCATCAGCGTGACGTCCTCGGCCGAGAACGGATGGCGCAGCAGCGGCGTGCACATGCAGCGCCCGGTGGCGTAGCTCATCTCGCGATCCTGCAGGTGAAACCGCGCCTTCGGAAAGCGGTCGAGATTGCCGGCATGGTCGTAATGCAGATGGGTGACGATGACGTCCTCGATCGCCCCCGCATCGACGCCGAAATCGGCCAGCGCGTCGACCGGGTTCTGCGTCAGCTTGCGGCTGCGGCTCTGCGCCGCCGCCTCGTTGAAGCCGGTGTCGACCAGGATGTCGCGGCCCTGGCCGCGGATCAGCCAGACAAAGTAATCCAGATCCGCCGCGGCGGTCTCGTGCGGATCAGGCTGCAAAAAATTCATCGCCGGCGTCCGCGGCGTCATCGTCGCATAGCGGATCGCGTAGATCTCATAAGCCGCAGCCATCGGTTGCTCCCCGGTTGTCGTTGCCGGAGAGAAAGACATGGCCGAGGCGCGGGGTCAAATGGAGGGCAGCGTTGGAAAAGGCGTTGTCCTGTACAGATGCGGGGAAAATCAAGTTAGTCTTTCGGTAGAGGCCAGTGGGTCTCAACCATCTGAAGCCCGGCGCGTTTGAAATACTCGCCCATCCTGCCACCACCGACAACTTCGTCGATCAGTGCCCAAATATAATACTGGCGTGCGGGAATATCTTTGGTGTCGAAAGCCGGGCATGGCAGGCCAGCTCGGGCTCCATCAACAAGTACGCGACGGCCGCGGAAAACGGGCACACCGTTATATCGAAAATCGATCCAGTCGGAGCTGGCCCTTTGATCGGGGAAAGATTGGGCCCAATCTTCAGCAAAGCTCGTAAGGTCAGGCAGCCCGATTGCGATCGATATGCGAAGATCTGGTCTAAAGCTTAGAAGAGAATGGTGCTCTTGTATTTCAACCCAAGGCACAGGATGTCCGCCTCCAGAGACCTGTTGAGCGTCCTGAGCGAAGACGGGGCGATCGATTGTGGTCCATTCGGACGCTGAACTGTTGGCGATAGTCTCCATCAAGTCGTCAAGTGTCACTTATTTCTCCTTATCCCAATAAGTAGAGATCAATTCCAACTTAAGTAATCAAACGGGTAGAGACGTAGCAAGACCCAACTGGCCGCGCATGGGGATGCCCCCAACAAACCATCTGCCATCTGTGAAGTTCGTGTAGAGGCCGGCCATTGCGGTGACGCTCTAAGACTAGTTATCGCGCTGCAACACGTACCAGGAAGCGTCGGCCTTGAGGGACGTCACGTCTGCCAGTGCAAAACTAATTGGCGGCCATTGACAGAGCCTTCGATCCAGATTATATTCCTATCGTCCTGTCCGTGAGGGGCGCTTCTCGAGGGCGCTTTGAAGCGGGGCAGAGCGGGGGGCCGGGCAACCGGGCGCTCGCTGCCGGAGGCGATAGCCTCCGGCTGATGCGGCGTCCCGCGTGCGTGCCTCGCAAGCACAAGCCCGGGAGGCTTCGGTCGCGGTCCGGACCTACTACGGGGTCCTGCCCCTCGAGGGCTGCACGCGGCACGGAGATCGGCGGGAGACCGTCGTGAATGCGGACTTCGGTTCGCGCCCGTGTCCGGAAGCACCGTCCGGAAGCCGAAAATCGCCGCGGTGGGCGCGCCCTCGGGCGACGCGCGGTCGGCGTTCGCGCCGATTGCGATCCTCACCACAATCTGCGCACGGCGGCGCGCCCGCCCCCCTCAGCGTCGAGGGGATTCAAACCTCGGGCTTTCAAGGCCGCGGGATCGCAGCGTCATGTTCCGTCAGAAGTAATCAGTCCAGATCGACGCGAAACGGCCGGCCTTCGACCATCATGCTGCCGGGGCCCATCGCCTCCAGCGCGCGCAGCATGCGGCCGTCGCGGCCGAGCGCGCGGTCGGCGAGTTCGACGATCAGCCGGTTCGGAAACGCGGTGGGCGAGGCCTCGCGGATCTGCCGCGCGATCGCCATCTCGTCGCGCTGCGGATTGAGCGCGCAGGCGGCCGCAAAGGCGCTGGCCGTCGAGCGGCTGATGCCGGCGTAGCAATGCACCACCAGCGGCGCGGCGCGGTCCCAACTGCGGACGAAGTCGAGCACCTGCGCGACATGGTCCTCGTTCGGCGGCACGAAGCCGTCGATCGCCTCGGTGATGTCGTCCATCGAGATCCGCAGATGATTGGCCTCGCGCACCGACGGCGGCCGCTGCACCTGCTCGACATTCGCCATCACGGTCAGCACATGGCTGGCCTTCGTCGCCGCGACGGTGGCATGCAGGGCGGCGAGCGAGCAGACGTGAATCATGGGATGTCCTTGAAGCGCCGACTATAGAGCCGCGCGGCGCAGGGCGAAAGCGCCGCCTCAACTTCCATGCAGCATCCGGAACCGGTCGACGAAGCGCTTCGCCGCCTTGCCGGCCGACCACGGCGTGACGTAGTCGTCGCGGATCGCCGGCGGCAGGTTCGGATCGCGGCCGAACAGCCGCTTGGCCTCGGCCTGCGTGAAGCCGGCGAGATGGGTCGCTTCCAGATAGGCCGCGCCGCAATCGGCCGCCTTGATCTGCCGCGTCAGCGCCGGATCGAGCACCGGCGGCAGCCCGAAGCGGATGTGGATCGCCGCCAGCAGCCGCGCCTCGACGATCTTGTAGGCGCCGCCGATCACCGCCTTGAACGGCGAGATCATGTCGCCGATGACGTATTCCGGCGCGTCGTGCAGCAGGGCGGCGAGCCGCGCGCGATGATCGATCCGCGGCACCTGCGCGCGCAGCACGGCCTCGACCAGCAGCGTGTGCTGCGCCACCGAGAAGATGTGGGTGCCGTGGGTCTGGCCGTTCCAGCGCGCCACCCGCGCGAGGCCGTGGGCGATGTCCTCGATCTCGATATCGAGCGGCGAGGGGTTGAGCAGGTCGAGCCGCCGGCCGGACAGCATGCGCTGCCAGGCGCGCGATTCGAGCGGTGATTTCGGTGACGGGGCCATGAGACTGCCGATCAAGCGCAAGAACGTCGCGCACGGCATATCACGGACCGCGGCGCCGGACAGCGATTTGTCCGGCGCCGCGCAATGTGGCTGAAGCGACGATCAGAACTTCAGGGTCGCGAAGGCCCGCACGCCGATGCCTGGCAGCAGCACGTTGTTCTTGTTGAACGACACCGCATTGCGGATGTCCTCGTTCAACAGGTTGTTGCCGACCAGGCCGAGCGTCATCTCGCGGGCGCCGTAGCGCAGCGGATCGAGCAGGGTGCGGTAGCTGATCTCGGCCTTCAGCAGGTTGTAGCCCGGCGTCGCGGTTTCCTCGATCGGGTCGATGTCGTTCTGCGCGAAGGCGTGCAGCAGGTTGACCCGGGCGAACCAGTTGGCGTCGCGCCAGAACAATCCGCCGCCGGCGCGCACCGGCGGAATCCGCGGCACGTTGGTGCCGTCGGTGAAGGTGGCGCGCACCACGTCGAACTGGTTCTCGATGCCCCATGTGCCGCCGTAGAACTGCGCGACGTCGAGCTGGCTCTGGAATTCGCCGCCCTTGAAGATGGCGTCGCGCTGCGAATAGATCGCCTGCCGCAGTTCGAGATCGCCCGCCGCCGGATCGATGCAGGCGCCGTCCTCGCAGGTGTTGCCGGTGAGACGCCGATAGATGAAGCCGTCGAAACGCGTGTAGTAGCCGGTGATCTCGAAGCGCAGCGGACCGGTGGCGCGGCGCAGGCCGAGCTCGATCGACTTCGCGGTCTCGATGCGCAGATTGGGGTTGCCGATGTCGAACGTCTCGGTCGCCTCGTGCGCGCCGCGCGAAAACAATTCGGCCGGCCGCGGCGCGCGCTCGGTGTATTGCCCGGTGATGCTGGCCACCATGTCGTAGGGCAAGGCCTGCAGCAGGCCGATGCTGCCGCTCTTCGGCGCGAAGCCGAGGTTGCGCGACACCGACTGGCCGATCGCCGCCGGATCGGTGGCGAGATCGAACAGGTCGGGGATGAAAGACGGCGTCGATCCGGTCAGGCTGACATGCTCGATGCGGCCCGCGATCTGCGCCTTGGTGGTGTTGGTGAAGGCCAGTTCGTTGAACGCGTAGCCCGCGAGCCGTGTGTTCCGGTTGGGATCGAATAGCCCGTTGAGCGGGCTGCCGACATCGTCCGGGCTCGGCGCGGTCAGTTCCTGATGGCTGGCCTGCACGCCGAGCGCGGTCGTCACCGTGGCGAAGCGCGCGTCGAACGGCATCAGTTGCAGTTCGACGCGGCCTTCCTGCTCGCGGTTGGTGAAAGTCTGGCGCACGCCGTCGGTGGTGAAATCGGCGGCGTCGGTGCGGCCGATCTCGTTGTGCTTGTAGTCGGTCGCGCCGGCCCAGAACCGGATCGCCTCGATCGCCGCGGAGTCCGGTCGGAATTCGCCCTTGGTGGTGACCTTGGTCTGCCGCGCGTCGATTCGGGTGCCGAATTCGGCGCCTTCGGTGCCGGGGATGCGATACACCGTGTTGTTCTGGGTGATCGCCGCGCCGACGAAGCCGCCGTGGAAGAAGTACGATCCGCCGACCGATCCGCCATTGGCCTGCGTGGCGGAATTTGGCTGCCGGCCGTCGAACGGCAGGCCGGGCTCGGCATAGGGATAGCTCGGCACATTGTAGTCGCCGGCGCGGCGACCATAGGCGTCGGCGTGCAGCGCGAACTGCCCGGCGGCGGCGTCGAGCAGCACCGCGCCTTCGGTGCCGCGGTCGACCGAACTGATCGCGCGGACCTCGGCGTTCATGCAGCCCGGCTGTCCGCCGATGGTCGGCGCCTTGGCGGGCAGGCCGTAGCTCTGGAACGGCGCGGCGCAGGGCGGCATCGCATCGGGAATGCGGTTGTTGGTGGCGGAGACCACGCCGCCGATCGCCTGCGATCCGTAACGCAAGGTCGCCGGGCCGCGGATCACCTCGACCTGGTTGGTGGCCAGCGGATCGATCGGCACGAAATGATCTTCGCCGAGGTCGGATGCGCCGTTGCTGCCGATGCCGTTCTCGACGATGCCGACGCGGTTGACGTCGAGGCCGCGGATGATCGGCCGGCTGGACGCGCCCGGCGCGTAGCTCGAGCCGGTGATGCCCGGCTTGTTCTGCAACAGGTCGCCGAGCGTGCCGGCGCCGCTGCGGCGGATTTCCTCGTTGGGCACCACGGTGACGGTGGCGAACTGGTCGGTGACGATCGGCAGCACGCCAGGTTCGGGGAATGGCGCGGGCGCGGGTGCAGCAACGACGGGCTGTGGGGACGGCGCAGCGCTGCGCGCCGGACCGCGGGTGGCGACCCGCGCGGGCGTGCGCGGCCGCGCCGGCGCGCGCCGCACGATCGGGCTCGGCGCGGTGACGGTGATGGCCGGCAGTTCGCTGCCGGCAGATTGCGCGAAGGCGACATCCGGCAGGCCGAGCACGAGCGCGCTGCCGAGCAGCAGATGGCGTTTGAAGCGGACAGACATGGTGGATCCTGACTGCGCCGGTCCGGCGCCGCGCGGAGATCGCGTCGGCGGCCATGCGGCGGACTGATTGTACGGAACGGGAGCGCGCCGCGCCGTCCGGAAACGGACGCGGCGGCGGATCGGCGAGGCAATCGGTTCAGGAGAGCGGCGGCGCGCGGGCCTGGAACGCGCCGCGGATCGGCGCAAGCGCAAGGCGGTCGACAACAGCGGCTGGCGCGGTCGTCGCGCCGGCTGGCGGCGCGGACAGCGCCGGCGGCGGCGCGATCAGCGCCGCGCCTGCGAGCGCCATCACCGCGCAGATGTCGCAGGCGATCTGGTGCGGATCACGGGCGGGCTCGCCGCCGGCATGATCGTCGCTTGCCGGGATGGACGCCAGCGCGTGCGCGGCCCCGACGCCGTGCGACGGGTGCCCGGCGTGATGCGCATGCCCGAACGCCAGCGCGAACTGGATCGCCAACGCGATCAGCGCCAGTCCCGATCCGAGCCGGATGTTCGCGCGAAACCAGGTCATCGAAAGCCGCCCCGCACCGACGGGTCAGTCGGTGTTATAATGTAACATCGCCGGGGCAGGGGGGTGATGTCAACGCAACGCGCGGGGCAGCGGCCACGAAACGCAGCCGGTGTGGCTTTTCAGCCGGTCAGTACTTCACGACCAGCGGCCGGTCCGAACTGCCATAGGGCACCCAGCGGCACGCGAACGAGACGTAGCCGCCGTAATTTCCCTGCACGCCGAGCAGCTTCACCACCTTGCCGTAGCGCGCGCAGTGATTGATGGCGATCGCCTTGACGTCGGTGGTGCCGACCAGCGAATAGGCGATGATGCCGCCGGTGTCGTTGCCCTTGACCGGCGGAACCGTGTCGGCCCGCGCCGGCGCGCAGGCCAGCAGGCCGCAGACGGACGCGAACATCGCAGCATGCATCAATCGCATCATCGTCTCCGTCGTCATTTGGTCGCCATGCCCGGCACAGCGTCACGAGATTCGTCTGCCGCGACTGTAAGGTGCGCCGGTTGCCAATGAAAGAACGGCGTCCCGTCGGGGGCCGAGTTGTCGCCGGGTGTTGCCGTCCTGCACTTGACCTTGCGGGGGCTTCGCGGCACCGTTCGCCCAGCAAATATAGGCGGATTCTGCATGCGCACCTTCTCCTTCCCGACCGCGGTCCTGCGTCTCGCCTTTGCGGCGTTTCTCGGCCTGCTGGCGTTCGGTCAGCCCGCGTCGGCCGCCAATCCGCTCGAGCTGAACTTCTGGCTGTCCGGCCCGCGCTATGACGGCAACCTGCCGCCCTGCGAGGCCGGCCTGAAGCGCGTGACCTATCAGTTCGGCGAGAAGGAAGGCACCTTCTGGAATTCGAACCTGCGCATCGTCGGCTACGCCAGGGTGCACGAGACCGCGTTCCGGCCCTGGCAGTCCGACAACATTCCGCGCCGCTACTGCACCGCCGAGGCGATGCTGAACGACGGCAAGCCGCGCGTGGTGCACTACTCGATCATCGAGGATGGCGGCCTCGCCAGCTTCGGCGACGGCATCGAATTCTGCGTCGTCGGCCTCGACCGCGACTGGGCCTACAACCCGCGCTGCAAGGCCGCGCGGCCCTGATCGCCAATCGCCGTTGCTGATCGGGCGCTGTTGACTGTCGCGGCCGTCCCGCTAGGGTTTTCGCGGGGCAGGGGCGCAGCAACATGATCCAGACATTCGTTCGTGCGGGCCTGGCGTTGCTGGCGCTGGCCGGCAGCGCGCTGGCGCAGGACCGTCGGCAGAGCGCGCCGGGTGAGTTCGACTTCTATGTGCTGGCGCTGTCGTGGTCGCCGTCGTTCTGCGAGCAGGCGGCCGAGCGCGGCTCCGGCGCGCGCACGCCGCAGCAATGCAGCGGACGTCCGTATTCCTTCGTGGTGCACGGGCTGTGGCCGCAATATGAGCGCGGGTTTCCGGAGCACTGCCAGCGACCCTCGCCGCGGCTCGACCGCCGCATCATGACATCGATGCTGGACCTGATGCCGGCGCCCGGCCTGGTGTTCAGCCAGTGGGACAAGCATGGCACCTGCACGGGCCTTGCGCCGCGCGCGTATTTCGACACCGTCCGCAAGGCGCGCGCATCGGTGAAGATCCCGCCGGATTATCTCGATGTCGGTACGCACAAGATGGTGACGCCGGTCGAGGTCGAGGATGCTTTCATCAAGGTCAATCCCGGCCTCAGCGCCGCGTCGATCTCCGTGAGCTGCGACCGCAACCGGCTCAGCGAGATCAAGATCTGCCTCAGCAAGGAGCTTCAGTTCCGCGCCTGCGAGGAAGTCGACCGCCGCGCCTGCCGCCGCGACCAACTGGTGATGCCGCCGATGCGCGGCGGCTGAGAGGTCGACCGTAGCCCGGATGGAGCGCAGCGTCATCCGGGACTGCCGAACCCGGATTTCGCTGCGCTCCATCCGGGCTACAAGGGCCGCCTTGACTTCGTACGCCAGCGGACGTCACCGTCCCGCGCAAACCGGCCCGACCAGATGAATTCCACCGCCATGTCATCAGCCTTTACCGTGATCCGCGATACCATGCCCGTTTCGGCGATTCCGCGCGGCGCGGTGGTGGCGCTGGGCAATTTCGACGGCGTCCATCTCGGGCATCGCGCCGTGATCGGCGCCTGCCTCGACATGGCGCGGCAGCGCGGCCGGCCATCGCTGGCGGTGACCTTCGAGCCGCATCCGCGCAGCTACTTCAGCCCGGACTCGCCGCAGTTCCGGCTCACCGACGAGACCGGCAAGCTGCGGCTCCTGGCCGGCACCGGGCTCTCCGGCGCGGCGATCCTGACCTTCGACGCAGCCCGCGCCGGCACCACGGCGGAGGATTTCATCCGCGACGAACTGATCGGCCGGCTCGGCGTCAGCGGCATCGCGGTCGGCTATGATTTCCATTTCGGCAAGGGCCGCGGCGGCTCGCCGAGCCTTCTGGCGAAGCTCGCGCCCGCGCTCGGGATCGAGGTCGACGTGCAGCCGCATGTCGACATCGGCGCGCAACCGATCTCGTCGAGCGCGATCCGCGCCGCTCTGACCGACGGCCGGATTTCGGATGCGACCGCCATGCTCGGTGCGCCGTGGTTCATTACCGGCGAGGTGATACACGGCGAAAAGCGCGGCCGCGATCTCGGCTATCCGACCGCCAACATCCGGCTCGATCCGAACTGCAGCCTGCGCCACGGCATCTATGCCGTCCGAGTCGATGTCGGAGGCCGGCTGATCGACGGCGTCGCCAGCTTCGGCCGCCGCCCGACCTTCGACAATGGCGCGCCGCTGCTCGAGGTCTTCCTGTTCGATTTTTCCGGCGACCTCTACGGCCGCACGCTGGACGTCGCCTTCATCGCCTTCATCCGCGACGAGGTGAAGTTCGAAGGCATCGAGGCGCTGATCCGCCAGATGGACGACGACAGCGCCCGCGCCAAGGCTGCGCTGGCCGCCGCGCCGGATGCGTTTCCGAGATTGGGAAAGCTGGCGTAGCTGATATCGACAGCGTCATGCCCGCGCTTGTCGCGGGCATCCACGTCTAATCAGAGCCAGAGGCGTGGATGGCCGGGACGAGCCCGGCCATGACGAATGTGAGCCGCAGCTCAGCTCTTCAGCAGCGGGTCGATGCGCTTGGCGAATTCTTCAAAGGACGTATCGCCCTTGATGATCTCGCCATTGATGAAGAAGGTCGGCGTCGAGTTCACCTTCAGCACCTCGTTGGCGTACTTCTGGTCGGCGGCGATCTTGTCGAGCAGCGCCTGATCCTTCAGGCAGGCTTCTACCGCGGCGCCGCTGAGGCCGGCCTGGTTGCCGATCCGCTTCAGCGTGGCCGTGGTGTCCTTCATCACCCAGTCGTTCTGCTGCTTGAACAGCATGTCGACCACGGCGAAGTACTTCGGCGCGTCGCCATTGGCGATGCAGCGCGCCAGCATCGATCCGGCGGCGGCCTTGATGTCGAGCGGGAATTCGCGAAACACGAAGCGGATCTTGCCGGTGTCGATGTAGGCGGCCTTCAGCTTCGGAAACACGTTCTCGGTGAAGGCCGCGCAATGGCCGCAGGTCATCGAGGCGTATTCGATGATGGTGACCGGCGAGGTCGCGGGACCAAGCGCCATTTCCGGCAGCGCGCCGGGCTTGGCGATGTCGGATGCCGACGGAGTGGCGGCTTGCGCGAAGGCATCGCCGATCAGCCGCAGCGGCGTGACGCCGGCGACGGCGGCAAGGCCGGTGAAGGTAAGGGCGGCGGTGAAGGCGCGGCGCGTGATCATCAACGGGGTGGCTCCAGACCGATGGCGTCACACCTGACGGACGCCGCAAAACGTACATGTTCGCTAGCTTTAATCCGGGATTATGGCAATGCCGGGCCGCAGGGCGCCCGCTTGCCGGAAACTCAATTCCGCTTGATCGAGACGCCGAGCCGCGCCAGCGCGCTGCGCAAATCCTGGTCCTCGACGTTCGCCAGCGACGCGGCCAGCCGCGCCACGGCGGCGGGATCGGGCTCCGGCAATTGCTTGCGGCGGTCGAGACGCGACAGCGGCGCCTGCCGCAGCGCCAGCTTGCCGACCGCGCTCCAGCCGAAGAAGCGGTTGACCCGCTGCAGGATGGCGTCCGAGGCGTGCTGGATCTCCAGCGCCATCGGCCCTTCGACCCGCAGCACCAGCGTCGCCGGCTCTTGCGGCTGCCCTTCGACCGGCCGCGGCCACTGGATCTTCAGCGGCTCGGAATGCTTCGCCACCTCGGCGCCGGCGATCTCCGCCCAGCGCGTCACCAGTTCCCGTGACGCGAAGCCCTGCCGCGCAAAGGCATCGGCAAACACCCCGCCGAGCAGCACCGACAGCGGTTTTGCGGAGATCGGTCCGGGTTTGACGGGCTTGCTCATGGGATGCGGCTTTGCGACCATATGCACATGACTCTATCAGGCGTGGCCACACGACGAAAGCAACCCGCACCGTCAGGACCAAAGCGCGAAACGACCGACCGTCCCGCCTTGCTGCTGGGGTGGTACGACCGGCATCGGCGCGTGCTGCCTTGGCGGCCGGCGGCCGGGGTGAAGGCCGATCCCTATGCGGTGTGGCTGTCGGAGATCATGCTGCAGCAGACCACGGTGAAGGCGGTCGGGCCGTATTTCCGGAAGTTTCTCGCGCGCTGGCCGAGCGTCGATGCGCTCGGCGCCGCGGCGCAGGACGACGTGCTGCGGATGTGGGCGGGGCTTGGCTACTACTCGCGGGCGCGCAACCTGCATGCCTGCGCGGTCGCGGTGCGCCGCGATCATGGCGGCGCGTTTCCGGATACCGAAGAGGGACTGCGCGCGCTGCCGGGCATCGGGCCCTACACGGCTGCGGCGATCGCGGCGATCGCCTTCGGTCGCCGCACCATGCCGGTCGATGGCAACATCGAGCGTGTGGTGTCGCGGCTGTTCGCGGTCGAGGAAGCGCTGCCGAAAGCCAAGCCGCTGATCCAGCAACTGGCGTCGACGCTGCTCGGGCCAACCCGCGCGGGCGACAGCGCGCAGGCGCTGATGGATCTCGGCGCCACCATCTGCACGCCGAAGAAGCCGGCCTGCGCGCTCTGCCCGCTGAACGACGGATGCGTTGCACGCGAGCGCGGCGAGCAAGAGACGTTTCCGCGCAAGGCGCCGAAGAAAACCGGCGTGCTACGCCGCGGTGCGGCCTTCGTTGTCACCCGTGGCAATGATCTGCTGGTGCGTACCCGCGCAGAGAAAGGCCTGCTGGGCGGCATGACGGAAGTGCCGGTCTCCGACTGGCTGGCCGGGCACTCCGAAGATGCCGCATTCGCGCAGGCGCCCGTGCTGCCCGGCGCCACGCGATGGCAACGCAAGGTCGGCGTCGTCACTCACGTCTTTACGCATTTCCCGCTGGAACTCGTGGTCTACACCGCACGCTTGCCGGCACGCAGCACCGCGCCGGAGGGCACGCGCTTCGTGCCGCTGGCGACGCTGCAAGGCGAGGCGCTGCCGAACCTGATGCGCAAGGTCATCGCGCACGCGCTCGACTGATCACGCCGCGCGGGCAGCGGCCTCGTCGGCGTGCGGCATGAACACCACGCGGTTACGGCCGGAATTCTTCGCCGCATAAAGCGCCTGGTCGGCGCGCTCGATGATGTCCTGCACGTCGCGGTCAGTCTCCGCGAAGGTAGCGACGCCGATCGACACCGTGGCGGCAATCCTGGCCGTGCCATGGCTGATCGTCTCGCGATAGATCGCGGCGCGAATGCGGTCGGCCAGCAGCCGGGCGGTTTCCGCGTCCACCTCGCGCAGCAGGACGATGAACTCCTCGCCGCCGAACCGTGCGGCCTTGTCGGTGCCGCGGATACTCTCGCCGATCAGCGCGGCGATGCGCTTGATCGCGGCATCGCCCACCGCATGCCCGTGCACGTCGTTGATCTTCTTGAAGTGATCGATGTCGATCATCAGCGTCGCCATGCCGCGGCCGTAGCGTCTGCAGAACGCCATTGCGTCCTCGGCGGCGGCCAGGAAGGCCCGGCGATTGAGCATGTCGGTGAGTTGGTCGGTATCGGCCAGCCGCTGCAGTTCGGTGACGTCGTGCCGGAACTTGCGGGCGTTCTCGCTGGCCCGCAATTCGGCTTCCTTGAAGCGCTCCTCAGCAAAACCGATGCGGCGCAGCAGCGAACGCAGCGCCCTGGTCAGCTGAACCACTTCCGCCGAGCCGCCCTGCCGCGGCAACATGGTCGGGCCTGAGGCGCGGCCGATCCGGTCGGCTTCGGCGGTGATGATCTGGATCGGTCGCGAGATGCGCCGTGCCAGCAGCAGGGCCAGCGCGACGCCGATCAGTCCGGCGACTGCGCCGATCGCGAGGATCGCCTTGGCAGAGAAAATCGCTGCCGACATCGCCGTGCTGGAAGGCTGACTCGCCGACACAATCCAGTTGAGGCCTTTGTAGTCGCGATAACCGGTGCCGGTCTCGAACGCCGTCAGCAGGCCGTCTTCGTGCGTGACTTCGGACAGCGGCGCCTTGCCGGTCGCGCGGAACTTGGCGAGGCTCGCGCCGGCATAGTTCGGTTCTCCGCTGCGCGGCCCGAGCAGGACCTGACCGTCGCCTGAGAACACCGAGACGGTTGTCGTGTCGCCGTCGCCGTCGCTCTTCTCGATCGCGTCGATCACATCACGCGCCCAGTCCCAGTTGATATGCGCCCCGAGGACGCCCAGCAGCGCGCCGGACGTATCGTGGATCGGCACAGCAATATCGACGAAGCGATGCGGTTCGCCGTCCATCCGCGGCTCCAGCAATGGCGCGAGCAGCTTCGCTTCGTGGACGTCGCCGACCATCGGTCCGATCATGCCCTGCTTGAACCAAGGCCGCTCGGTCGCCGTGGCGCCTTCCAGCACGCCGCCGGTGGACGCCAGCACGGTGCCGTCGGTCCCGGCGAATCCGATCCAGACGAAATCGGAAAACGTCTGCTTGAGCTGGTCGAGCGCCAGCCGCAGGCCTGCCGGATTGTTCTGCCACAAGGGCTGCATCGGCTCGAGCCGCGCGAACAGCAGCACCTCTCGCTGCCGCACCGCCATGTAGCGATCGAGCCGGTCGGCGGTGATCGAAGCAATGCTGGCCAGCTTGGTATTCACCAGGGTCGCGGTGTTGCTATAGCTCAGATAGGCGGCGCTGGCGGCCAGCGCGCCCACCAGCACGATGATGGTCACGGCGCCGGCGGCTGCGATCTGCATCCGGACCGACATCCGGTCTTCCAGCGTGCCGAGCCAGTCCCGCAGTGTTTTCAACGATGAATGCATGTATCGAAGCCCTGTTGTGGGCCCGTTGTTTCACGCTGCGCTTGCGATTCCTTAACGCGTTCCGCCGCGGCTCGACTTGTGATGAAGGGGTGGTGAAGGATTTCCGACAGAATGCCGCGATCCCTGGTATTTTGCCGGGGACCGAAGCAAGAGCCTTCCACACGACGGGAGCACCCGATGGACGCAGCCGCCAACAAGCAACTGTTGCAGCGGATATTCGCCGGGACCGCGCAGCGCGATGGCACGCTGTTCGCCGAAGCCATGGCGGAGGCAGTAACGTGGCGGATCGCGGGCCAGGGATCGTGGTCGCGAATCTTTCACGGCAAGGACTCGGTGTTGCGCGATCTGCTGGGACCGCTGCGCGCCCTGCTTGCCGAGCGATCGCGCACGGTCGCGCATCGCTTCATCGCCGAGGGCGACCTCGTGGTGGTCGAGGCCCGCGGCGACAACGTCACGAAGGCAGGCGCCCGCTACGACAACGAGTACTGCTTTGTGTTCAGGCTGGATGCGGGGAAGATCGTCGAGATTACCGAATACGGCGACACCGCGCTGATAGATGCAGTGCTGGGCAGCTACCCGGACGCGGCCAGGGCCGGCTGACGGCGCTAGCCGACCGCCATGCCGCTGCGGATTTCGGCGCGCAGTTCGTCGATCAGCCGCAGGCCTTTCGTCGTCTCCACATGCCAGAAGGTCCAGCCGTTGCAGGCCTCCGAGCCCTGCGCCACCGCGCCGATGCGATGGATCGAGCCGACCTTGTCGCCGAGCATGATGGCGCCGTCGGCGCGCACCAGCGCGCCGTGACGCTTTTTCGAATCGACCAGCTTGGCGCCGGGCGAAATCATGCCGCGCTCGATCAGCTCGGAGAACGCCACGCGGGGGGCATCCCGCGCGGTCATGAACGGGGCGAGGGTGGCTTCGGGCAGCGGTTCGACTGCGGCGATGCGGGCTTCGGCGGCGGCGGCGTAGGTCTGGTCGCGTTCAAAGCCGACATAGCGTCGGCCGAGCCGCTTGGCGACCGCGCCGGTGGTGCCGGTACCGTTGAACGGGTCAATGACCAGATCGCCGGGCTTTGACGACGACAGCAGCACGCGCGCCAGCAGGCCCTCGGGCTTCTGCGTCGGATGCACCTTCTTGCCGTCGCCGCCCTTCAGCCGCTCCTCGCCGGTGCACAGCGGGATCAGCCAGTCGGAGCGGGCCTGGACGTCTTCGTTGGCGGCCTTCAGCGCCTCGTAGTTGAAGGTGTAGCCCTTGGCGTTCTCGTCGCGCGCGGCCCAGATCATGGTCTCGTGCGCGTTGGTGAAACGCCGGCCGCGGAAGTTCGGCATCGGATTGGTCTTGCGCCAGACGATGTCGTTCAACACCCAGAATCCGAGATCCTGCATGATGGCGCCGACGCGGAAGATGTTGTGGTAGGAGCCGATCACCCACAAGGTCGCCGACGGCTTCATCACGCGGCGGCAGGCCAAGAGCCAGGCGCGGGTGAAGTCGTCATAGGCGGCGAAGGATGAGAACTTGTCCCAGTCGTTGTTGACGGCATCGACGTGGGATTCGTCGGGGCGCTTGAGGTCGCCCTTGAGCTGAAGATTGTACGGCGGATCGGCGAACACCAGATCGACCGAACCTGCTTCCATCTTTGACATCTCGGCAACGCAATCGCCAACGACGATGCGGCTGTCCGGATGGGACTCGAATTTAGTGCGGGGCGCCCTTGCAGGCGCCCCGCGACGCGACACAACCATGACTCAATTACTCTGACTCAGGCGACGCTGTCGGCGACGCGGGACTAAACAACCGACTGGCCATACAGTGACGTGCCGAGGTAAACACCGGGTTAGCGGACGAGGCCGACGCCGCCCTTCGTGCTAGGCAATAATTGCCCGACAGGTTATTCCTGACCGGATGGAAATTTTTCCCGACTTCCGCGTTGGGGTCGCGGCCTTGTGCGGGGCAAAGCCACCGCCGGCGATGAAGGATCAAACCGATGCGTTACGATGACTTCCGTCGCAGCGACAATATCGACGACCGCCGCGATGATAGCGGAGGCGGCGGTGGGGGCGGCTTCGGTCTGCCGATGGGCGGCGGCGGTCTCGGCATCGGCTCGATCATCGTGCTCGGCCTGGTCGGCTGGGCGTTCGGCATCGATCCGCGGATCCTGATCAGCGGCGCCGAAATCCTCACCGGCGGCAACCAGGCGCCGACCTATCAGACCGATCGCCGCTCGGCGCCGTCGAAAGGCAGCGCACCGACCGACGAAATGGGCAGCATGATCTCCGGCGTGCTCGGCGAGATCGACGACCGCTGGAGCGAGATTTTCAAGGAAGGCGGCCAGACCTATGCCGGCCCGCGCATCGTGCTGTTTCGCAACGCCACCAATGGCGGCCGTTGCGGCATGGCGCAGTCGGCGATGGGGCCGTTCTACTGCCCGCCGGACAAGCAGATCTTCCTCGACACCAGCTTCTTCCGGCAGGTGGAAACGCGCTTCCAGGGCTGTTCGGGCAGCGCGTGCAAGTTCACCGCGGCCTACATCATCGCGCATGAAGCCGGTCACCACGTTCAGAACCTGCTCGGCATTCTGCCGCGCGTGCAGCGGCTGCAGCAGCAGGCCGGCAGCAAGGCCGAATCGAATCTGCTGCAGGTCCGGGTCGAACTGCAGGCCGACTGTTTCTCCGGCGTTTGGGTCAACCGCGAAGCCAAGAAGCGTCCCGGCTTCCTGGAAGATGGCGACATTGACGCCGCGCTGAAGACCGCCTCGGCGATCGGCGACGATACGCTGCAGCGCAAGGCTCAGGGCCGCGTGGTGCCGGATTCCTTTACCCACGGCTCCGCCGAACAGCGCAAGCGCTGGTTCATGATCGGCTATCAGCAGGGCACCGTGCAAGCCTGCAACACGTTTGCAACGGATCGGCTGTGATGCTTTGCCGTGTCCCGGGCGCGCTGCGGCATCCTTCATGCCGCTGCGCAGAACCGGGACCGTATCACAGGCAGCGTGGCGGTACGGCCCCGGCTTAGCAGCGCACCACGCCGCGAGAGCGGCGCGCTGCGCTGCATCCGGGGCGCAAGTGTCGAATTAGGACTGAACAGATGGCCTCGATCGATCAGCCGAAAACCTTCATCCCGCTCAACATCGCGGTGCTGACCGTCTCCGATACCCGCTCGGTGGACGACGACAAGTCCGGCGCGACGCTGGTCGACCGGCTGACCACCGCCGGTCATCATCTGGCCGCGCGCGACATCGTCGCCGACGACGTCGAGGCGATCCGCGCCGTGGTGCGCGGCTGGATCGCCGATCCCGGTATCGACGTCATTGTCTCGACCGGCGGCACCGGCTTTACCGGCCGCGACGTCACGCCGGAAGCGATCGAGCCGTTGTTCGAAAAGCGCATGGACGGATTCTCGATCGCCTTCCACATGCTGAGCCACGCCAAGATCGGCGCCTCGACGATCCAGAGCCGCGCCACGGCCGGCGTTGCAGGCGCGACCTACATCTTCTGCCTGCCGGGCTCGCCCGGCGCCTGCCGCGATGGCTGGGACGGCATTCTGGCGCCGCAGCTCGACTACCGAACGAGGCCGTGCAATTTCGTCGAGATCATGCCGCGGCTTGACGAGCACCTGCGCCGCGGCAAGGCCCGGGGCGCAACGGCATAGCGCCGCGTGACTACCGTCTGCGTATCAGCCGGCGCAGCCATCGGCCCAGCATCCGTGCCGCGGCGTACATCGCCTCGCGCCGCATGTGGTGGGCAAGGGCGGCATGGAAGGCGATCAATTCCGGCGTGACGCGAGGCGGGCCTGCGTGACGCCGGCGGCTCACAGCTCGCGCTCCCAGGTCTCGCCGATCAGATCCTGCCCGAAGCTGCGGTGCGGCTCGGAGGCGACCAGCGCAAAGCCATGCTGCTGATAGATGCGGCGCGCCGCGGCGAGAATACTCTGGGTCCACAGCGTGATCCGGCGGTAGCCGGCCTGTCGGGCGAAGCCGATGCATTCGGCGACCAGCCGGTGTCCGAGCTTCTGACCGCGGCCCTCGGGCGTCACCAGCAGCAGCCGCAGCTTTGCGATCTCGTCGGACTGCCGCACCAGAAACACCGAGCCGACCGGCGCACCGTCGATCTCGGCGATCCAGCAGCGCTCTCGCGCTGCCTCGAAGCTACGCAGGAAACCGGCCGCCACCTCGGCCACCAGCGCCTCGAACGAAGCGTCGAATCCATAGTCGGCGGCATAGAGCGCGGCGTGGCTCTGCACCACCCAGCCGATGTCGCCGGGCTGCGGCTCGCGCAGCGTGGCTGCTGCGGCTGGGCGGTCGCCGAGCAGGCGCTCCAGCGTTGCCATCGCCTGCAAGGCGCGGCCGCGCCCGGCGGCGGGCAACGCATCGAGCATCGCAGCCGCCTGGTCGCGCGAGCGCCGGTCGAGTGCGGCGAAGGCGGTCCGTCCCTTGGCGGTCAGCGCCAGCCGCTGCTGGCGCCGGTCGTCCGGCGACGGCCTGCGGCTGACCAGCCCGCGTTCGTCGAAGGTCTGCAGGATGCGGCTGAGATAGCCGGCGTCGAGCCCGAGCGTCGCGCCGATCTCCTTGGCGAGCGGCTGGTCGCGGTGGGCCAGTTCGTACAGCACCCGCGCCTCGGTGAGCGAATAGGGGCTGCTGAGCAGCTGCGCCTCGAGCACGCCGAGCCGGCGGGTGTAGAAGCGGTTGAACTGCCGCAGCGCCGCGACCTGCCGCTCAAGCTGCGGATCCGGGGCTGTGAAGGGTTTGGGTGCCGCCACAGTGCGCCTCCAATACTTGCCAGTGTCAACCATTCAGTTGACGATGGCAAGTATTTTGGGAGGCGTGTTATTCGGCCGGCACCAGCCGGTCGCGGCGCTGCGCCAGCGCGATCAGCGGCACGCCGCAGGCCAGCACGCCGAGCCCGACCAGCGCGCCGAAGCCGGTGTGCATCAGGCTGGCATAGAACAGGTAGCCGCAGGCGGCACAGAACAGTGCCGGCACCAGCGGATAGAGCGGCACCACGAGAAGGCGCGGCGGATGCGGGTCGCGGTGCCGCAGGATGACGTAGGACACCCCGACCAGCAGCATGAACAGCCAGAACGCCGGCGCGGTGTATTCCACCATCGCCTGGAAGCCGTCGCGCTGCATCGATCCGAACAGCAGCAGCGCCATCGCCACAGAACTCTGGACCAGCATCGCGCGGCGCGGATTGTTGCGGTCGCCGTCCCAGGCGCCGAGCTTTCGCAGCGCCGGCAGATCGGCGCCGAGCGCGAAATAAACCCGCGCACCGGTGAAGATCGAGGCATTCAGCGTGCTCAGCGCGGCGACGCAGACCGCGAGACTCAAGAGCGTGGAGCCGATTCCACCGGCCGCGAGCCGCATGACGTCGGCGGCCACCGCGCTGGAATTGCGCAACCCGTCGAGGCCGAGCGCCCGCAGATAGGCGATGTTGATCAGCAGATAGATCGCGGTGATCGCCAGCGTCCCGAACAGCAGCACCCGCCACATGTTGCGGCGGCCGTCGCGGACGTCGGCCGAAATGTAGGCGACCTCGTTCCAGCCGCCATAGGTGAGGAGGATGAACACCATCGCCAGCCCGGCCGCGCCGCTGCCTTCGCCTGCGGTGGATTGGGGCTGCGGCGTGGGCGCAGAGGCTCCAGCCCTGAACAGGCCGATCGCGACGATCGATACGATGACCGCAATCGTTAGCGCGCTCAGTAGATTTTGCGCGGTCTTGCCCTGATGGGTGCCGCGCAGATTGACGGCCGTGACGATCACCAGCACGGCGGCGGCATAGATCGCGCCGCCGTTATCACCAAGCGCGTAGATCTCCTGCGCGTAATCGCCGAACACGAAGGCGACCGCTGCAATCGCGCCGGTCTGGATGATGGAGATTCGTCCCCAGGCGAACATCAAGGCGGTATTGCGGCCGAGGCCGCGCGACAGGAAGGTGTATTCGCCGCCGGCGCTTGGATAGCGCGTCGCGAGTTCGGCGTAGACCAGCGCGCCGGCCAGGGTGATCAATCCGCCGAGCAGCCACAGTCCGATGAATGCAAATTCGCTGGCGACATTGGCGGCCACCAGCGACGGTGTCTTGAAGACGCCGATCCCGACCACGACCCCGATAATCATCGCGATGCCGTCGAACGTGGACAGGCTCGCCCGCGGCGCCGTTGTCGCGGTCGGGATACGATCGGTCATTGCGTGATCCTTGGCGGCGCCATGCGGCGCCGCCTTTTGAGTGACGGCAAGCGGTGCGGGTCTGCTTAGCTTCGCTCGGCGCGCCACTTGCCGTCGGCGGCGGGAACGATGGTGTTGCCTTCGACGCGTCCCTTGTAGCTCTGCTCGCCGATCCGGAAGCTGAGCTCTGCGCCCTTGAGGCTCGCCTGCTCGACCGGAAGATCACGACCATCGATCTTGGCCACGCCTGAAACCTCCTGATAGCGCTGCCTCAGGCTGAGGTCCACGACAGCTTCCGAGCCATTTTGCAGTTTCCACTGACCCTCGACCTTCGCAGGCACTGTCCAGAAGTACACATTGGCGCCGGAGACGACCTCGTGATGATCGGGCCGCCAGTCGCCCATCGTGAAGGCATGCGATACCACGCGCGCCCCGGGACGCAATTCGGCCAGCAACCGCGGCCGCAGCTTGGCGTTCAGCGTTTCAAGCAGATAAAGCGTAACGACGTCGGCCTTGCTGATGTCGGTCTGAAACAGGTTCTCCTGAACGAACTTCACCTTGTCGGTCACGCCTTCCTTGCTGGCGTTGGCGTTCGCCTCGGAGATCCGCTGCGGATCGATGTCGATGCCCTGCGCCGTCACGCCGTAGCGCTTGGCGGCGGTGATCGGAATGCGGCCGTCGCCCGAGCCGAGATCGATCAGATACTCGCCGGATTTCGGCTCGGCCAGTTCGAGCATGCGCGCCACCACCGGGGTAGGCGTCGGGACATAATGGATATCAGGCTTGTCCGAGAGGGTTTGTGCCGGCGTCGCGGCTATCAGGGCGGTGGCCGTGAAGGCGACGGCCGTCAGGCCGGCAAGAGAGCGGATCATAAAGTTTTGCATGCGGACGCCTTCTGGTTTTGTCAGCCCGCTTTCAGAACCCGCAACATCGCCGCATGATCCTGCGCCGGTGCGCGGCCGATTGTCGCCGGCAAGGACGCGCGTCACCGGCGCTCGGGTCGCTACGCCAACCGTGTCGCCGCTGCCGCGCCGTCCGACTTAAGCGGCTCGCGCAGGGCGCGGCTGAGTTGTTCGACGGCGCCGCTGAGCATCTCGACGGTCTGTTCGAGCGGCCTGCGGCTGACGCGGTCGATGAAGCCGGCGGTGCCGACGCTGTAGATGATGCCCGCGTCCGGCACGCGGATCGGCACGGCGACCGCGCCGAAGCCGATCTCCATCTCGTTCCAGCAGGTCGCGTAGTTGTTGCGGCGAACCGCCGCGTAGTCGCGGTCGATCTCGGCGCGGTCGGTTTTGGTTTCGGAGGTGAGCTTCGGCAGAGGCCCGGACAGCACCTTGTCGATCAGCGCCTCGGACTGAAACGCCAGGATCGCCTTCGCCGAGGCGGCGACATGCGGTGCCAGCATGTGCCCGGGGACCACATGGCCGCGCAGTCCGCCGCTCGGCGCCGCCCAAGCCACGGACACCACCTGCTGGCCGACAAGCCGGGCGAGGTAACAGGTCTCGTCGAACTGGTTGGCCAACTGATCGAGGATCGGCTGAACCGATATCGCCAAGCGCACCGTATCTGTGCCGGCGTGCAGGAGTCGCAGCATGCGTTCGCCAAGTTGGTAGTCCTTGCGGCGTCCGCCATTGTTCGCAAGCAGCCCGGCGCGCAACAGGTTTTGTAGTAACCGGTGCGCGGTGCCGAGTGGCAGGTCGCAGCTTTGAGCGATCTCCGAGACGCTGGCGCCGCGCGGAGCAATGGCGACCGCCTCCAGAGCGCGGAAGTAGCGTTCCAGCGGCGAGTCGTCCGGAGGCGTCGTGCCCGCCGCGTTCGTGTCCATGACCTGCCTCGTTTATCGCATTGACATCGAGGGACCCTAGCCCTAGCCTTTTCAATAATCAAGAAATCTTTCCGTTTATCGATAATGGAGACTGCGATGCTCGAGGTTCTCGGTTCCCGTCGTTCCGCGCTGAGGTGGGTGGCTGCAAGCGTGTCCGGTCTGGCGATGCTGATGGCCGGGCCGGCGCACGCCGAGCCTGGCGTGACCGACAAGACCATCAAGGTCGGTATTCTCGGCAGCCTCACCGGGCCGCTCGCGGTCTTCGGAACCGGCAATCTGGCGGGCGCCACCATCGCCTTTGAGGAGGCCAACGCCGCCGGCGGCATCAATGGCCGCAAGATCGAGTGGGTGTCGCTCGACGACGAATCCTCGCCGCCGAAGGGCATCGCCGCCTACAAGCGGTTGGTCGATCAGGACCAGGTGTTCGCGGTGTTCGGCCCCGCCGCCAGTGCGGTGGGCCAGGCGCTGGTGCCGACCTTCAAGGCGTCGAAGACACCGACCTTCGTCTCGGTGTTTTCGACCCCCGCCGTCACCGAGCCGCCGATTCCGGTCGTGTTCCGCACCGGGCCGATGAACGACCGGCAGCAGGGCACCGCGATCGCCAACTACGTTGTCGACGAATTGAAAGCGAAAAAAATCGCGCTGATCCGGCAGTCCGACGAATATGGCAAGCGCGGCGGCGAAAGCGTCAGCGCACGCCTCACCGAGCGCAAGATGCCGCTGGCGATCGACGAGACCTTCAACATCGCCGACACCGATTTCACCGCGCAGCTGTCGCGCATCATCCAGGCCGCGCCCGATGTGCTGATCGTTTATGGCTACCCGAACCCGTCCGCGATCATCACCCGGCAGGCCAAGCAGCTCGGCCTGAAGGCCACCGTGATGGGCGCCAACTCGGCCGGCAGCCGCAAATATCCGGAGATCGTCGGCGAAGCCGCGGCGGGGACGCAGAACATCGTCACGCTCAAGGTGCTGCCCGAAGGCAATGAGCCCGCCGCGGTGAAGTTTCGCGCGGCGTTCGAACAGCGCTTCCCGGATCTCGCCCGACAGGGACGTCCCGATCTTGGCGACGTGCTCGGCTATGGCGGCGCCCAGGTGTTCGTCGAAGGTCTGAAGCGTGCCGGCAAGGATCTGACCCAGGCCGGCTTCATCAAGGCGCTGGAATCGCTGAAAGGCTTCGAAACCGAACTGACCCTGCCGACCACGTTCAGCGCGACCGAGCGCGAGGGCAACCAGTCTGCCAAGATCGTCGAGATCCAGAAGGATCTCAGCCGCAAGTTGCTGCCGGTGGTGGTGCGCGCGGACGAAGGTGCCAAGTGAGCTCAGGCGACTTGCGACCGGAGCAATTGTTCGCCGACGATCTCGCCATCGGTCAGAGCTTCGCCGGCGAACCGCGCGCGGTCGGCGACGCCGCCTTCAAGGCGTTCGCCGGCATGACGGGCGACGATCATCCCATCCATTATGACGATGCCTATGCGGCAAAGACCCGCTTCGGCAAGCGGCTCGCGCATGGGCTGCTGCTGATGGCGATGACCGCCTTCGGTGCGACGAAAATGTCGCATCGCTTCAACGACTCGATGGTCGCCTTCATCGGGCAGGATTGCCGATACCTGAAGCCGGTGTTTGTCGACGCGGTCCTCACCAGCCACTTCAAGGTGGCGTCGGTGGACATCAAGCCGGGCCGCGACACCGCGGTGGTGCGGTTCGATGTCAGCCTCGTTAACGCCGACGGCGACACCGTCCTCGAAGGCCATCACACCTATCTGCTGCTCTGCAAGGCGGCCGCGCGCGAACTGGGGACGGCGCATGCCGGCTGAGACCTACGCCTCTGCTGTCGCCGCATTCGATTGGAAACAGGTTCGCGCCGCGCTGGGATGGACCGAGGGCCAGCCTGTTCTGCTCGGGACATCGATCGTCGATCGCCACGTCGGAAGCGGCAAGGTCGCGCTGATCACCGTCGATGCCGCCGGCAAGGCGCGGCGGCTGAGCTATCGCGATCTGGCCGAGGCCAGCAATCGCTTTGCGAATCTGTTGCAGTCGCTCGGCGTCAGCCCCGGCGATCGGGTCGCCGGCCTGATGCCGCGCGGCCCCGAAGTGGTGGTCGCCATTCTCGGCGCGCTGAAGGCCGGAGCGATCTACGTCCCGGTGTTCACCGGTTTCGGTCCGGACGCGGTGAAGTATCGCCTCGATCATTGCGGCGCCAAGGTGCTGGTGACGCACACCGCCGTGGCCGCCCAGGTGCCGGCCGACACGACAGCCACCGTCATTGGCGTGACGCAGCCCGGCGTCGATGCGCCTGCCAACTGGCTGGTCTTTGCGCGCGAAATGCCGAAGCACTCCGCGCAATTCGACGGCTTGCCGCGCGATCGCGACGATCCGGCCGCGCTGATCTATACCTCCGGCTCGACCGGCCAGCCGAAGGGCGGCGCCATCGCCGTGAACTTCCTGGCGGCAACCGCGCCCTACATGCATTACGGCCTCGACCTGAGATCCGACGACGTGCTGTGGCCGACCGGCGACCCGGGATGGGGCTACGGTTTCGTCTGCTATCTCGGCGCGCTGGCCGCCGGCGCCACTGTGGTGTGCGTCGAGTCCAATCCGACGCCTGAACTGTTTCTGTCAGTGCTGGAGGCTCATAAGGTCACCAACCTCGCCACCACACCGACGCTGTTGCGAGGCGTGCTGACGCTGGACGAAACGGCGCTGAAGTCGCGGCAGATCAGACTGCATGCGATCTCCAGCTGCGGCGAGCCGCTGAACGCGAAGGTGGTCGAGTCCTTCCAGCGGATCTGGGGGCTGACGCCGATGGATCATTTCGGCGCCACCGAATACGCGCTGCCGATCGGCAACCACAATGCGATCGAGATGCAGGTGAAGCCCGGTTCGATGGGATTGCCGGCGCCGGGCTTCCGGATGGCGATCGTCGACGAGCATGGCAACGAACTCCCGGCAGGTGACGTCGGTCTGATCGCCAAGCAGTCGAACCCCGACTGTCGCTACTGGCTGAGCTACTGGAACGATCCTGCCGCGAGCCGCGATCTGCTGCGGCACGGATGGATCGTCACCGGAGATCTCGGCCGACGCGACGAGGACGGCTATTTCTGGTTCGAGGGCCGCGCCGACGACATGATCAAGAGCGCGGGCTATCGGATCGGACCCTTTGAGGTCGAAAGCGCGCTGCTCAAGCACCGAGCGGTCGCCGAAGCCGCGGTAATCGGCAAGCCCGACGAGATGCGCGGCCAGATCGTCAAGGCCTTCGTGGTGCTGCGCACCGGCTACGAGGGCAGCGACGCGTTGTCCGACGAACTGGTCCAGGCGGTGAAATCCACCGTCGGCCGCCACCAGTTTCCGCGATTGATCGAATATGTCGGCTCGCTGCCGAAGACCGAGACCGGCAAGATCCAGCGCTTCGCGCTGCGCCAACGCTGACAGAAGGAGTCATCATGTCGAGCTACCAGCCGATCATTCCAAACAGCAGCTGGCCTGCGCGGTTTACCTTCTCTCCCGCGGTTCGCGCGGGCAATCTGATCTTCCTCTCCGGCACCACCGCGACCGACGACAAGGGCAAGATCGTCGGCCCCGGCGATATCGTCGCGCAGACCCGGCGGATCTTCGAGAAGTTCGAGGCGATTTTGAAGAGCGTCGGCGGCGATCTGTCCAACATCGTCGAGACCACCGACTACTTCCTGTCGCTCGAGGACTACAACAAGACCGGCGAGCTGCGCCGCGAGCTGTTCAAGGGTCCGCCGTGGCCGGCAGCCACCGGCGTCGTGGTGAGCGGGCTGATCCGGCCCGACGCGCTGATCGAGATCAAAGGCATAGCGGCTCTCTGATCGGATGCTGGCACAGGTCCTCGTAAGCTCGATCACGGCAGGCGCGGTCTACGCGCTGATCGCGCTGGGCTTCGTGCTGATCCACAAGGGCACCGGCGTGGTGCATTTCGGCTACGGCGATCAGGTGACGTTCGGCGCCTATCTGGTGCTGATCGCGCAGATGGCGGTGACCGGCCTGCCGTTCTGGCCGGCCGTCATGATCGCGCTCATCATCTCGGCAGGCCTTGGCGCACTGATCTATGGCGGCTTCATGTGGCCGCTGCGCAATGCGTCGCTGCTGGCGCGGATCATTGCCTCGCTGGCGCTCGGCACCGTGCTGCGCGAATTCGTCCGCGCCTTCATGGGGCCGAACGCCTGGCCGTTTCCTTTCCTGCTGTCGCAGAGCGCGATCCCGGTCGCCGGCGTGCTGGTGGTGCCGGCCAATCTCGCCATCGTCGGCGTGTCGCTCGGCATTCTGGCGATCCTGTTCCTGCTGTTCGAGAAGACGCTGTACGGCAAGGCGATCATGGCGGCGTGCGACAACCGCATCGGCGCCAGCCTGATCGGCGTGCGGGTCTCCACCGTGTTCCTGATGATCTGGATCCTGGCCTCGGTGCTGGCGACCGTCGCCGGCATTCTGGTGGCGCCGCTGCTGACGCTGTCGCCGGATATGGGGCTGATCGGCATCAAGGGGTTCACCGCCGCCGTGCTCGGCGGCTTCAACAGCCTGCCCGGCGCGGTGCTCGGCGGCATCACGCTCGGGATTCTCGAGGCGCTGGTCGGCACCTACATTTCCAGCGCGCTGAAGGACATGATCAGCTACGGCATCCTGATTGCCGTCATTCTCATCCGGCCGCAGGGGTTGCTCGGCGGCCTGCTGGTGAAGAAGGTTTAGCATGACCCTGCGCCTGATCCTCTGGGCTGCCGGCCTCGCGCTCTTCTTCGGCGCGCCGCATCTGCTGGCCGAATTCCACCTCTATGAAATCTGCCTGATTGCCGGCACGTCGCTGGCGGTGCTGGGACTGGTGGTGGTGACCGGGATGGCCGGGCAGATCTCGCTGGCGCAATCGGCCTTCGTGGCGCTCGGCAGCTATGGCGCCTCGATCCTGACGACGCGCTGGGGCGTGCCGATGTGGGCGGGGATTCCGCTGGTCGCGGTCGCGGTCGCGGCGTTCGGTTTCGCGCTGGGACAGATGACCCTGCGGGTTGCCGGCCATTACCTCGCGCTGGCGACGCTGGCGGTGACCGCGATTGTGCAACTCGGGCTGATCCACTGGGAGGCGTTGACCGGCGGCGCTGCCGGCATGGCGGTGCCGCCGTTCGAGATCATGGGCCGCGCCTTCGCCAGCGGCCGCGACTTGTACTACGTGATCGTGCCGGTGACGGCGGCGTTCATCCTGATCACGCAGAACCTGACGACGTCGCGGTTCGGCCGCGCGCTCACCGCGATCCGGCAGAGCGAGACCGCCGCGGAAGCGATGGGCCTCAATGTGCTGCGTTACAAGGCGGCGGCCTTTGCCGCCAGCGCCTTTCTCGGCGCGTTTGCCGGCGGACTGCTGGCGCCGCTCACCACCTATCTCGATCCCAACCAGTTCGGCGTCACCTATGCGGTGTACTTCCTCGCCATCGCGGTGGTCGGCGGCATGCTGTCGCCGCTCGGCGCGGTGATCGGCAGCGCGGTGTTCGTGCTGCTGCCGAACTACCTGCAGGCGTTCCAGGCCTATCTCGGGCTGGTGTTCGCGCTGCTGCTGCTCGGCTTCATCGTGCTGCGGCCGAACGGGCTGTCGAGCCTGCCCTGGCTGCGCCCGCTCGCCACGGCGTTGCAGCGGAGTAGGCCGTGACCGCGCCACTGCTCAGCATCCGCGATATCAGCGTCCGCTTCGGCGGGCTGGTCGCGCTCGACGCGGTGACGCTGGACGTTGCGCCGGGCAAGATCCAGGCGGTGATCGGCCCCAACGGCGCCGGCAAGAGCACGCTGCTCAACGTCATCACCGGCATCTACACCGCCTCCGACGGGCGCATCGATTTCGAGGGTGACCGCATCGACGGCCGCAGTCCCCACGCCATCAACCGGCAGGGCATCGCGCGCACCTTCCAGAACACTGAACTGTTCGGCGAGATGACCGCGCTCGACAATGTGCTGATCGGCCTCGACCGCTATCATGCTTATGGCGGAATTACCGCGGCGTGGCAGGGCAGCGCTTACCGCCGCATCGAGCAGTCCGCGCGCGACGAGGCGATGGAATTGCTCACCCTGGTCGGGCTCGCCGGCGACGAGATGGAGCAGGCCGCCTCGCTGCCGTTCGGCAAGCAGCGCCGGCTCGAGATCGCGCGCGCGCTGGCGACCCGGCCGCGGCTGCTGCTGCTCGACGAGCCGGCCGCTGGCCTGCGCGCCGCCGAGATCGACGCGCTCAACCGGATCCTGCTCGACTTGCGGTCACAGCGAAGTATTTCGATCCTTGTGATCGACCACGTGATGCCGCTGGTGATGGCAATTTCGGACTGGATCACGGTGCTGAATTTCGGCCGCAAGATCGCCGAAGGCACGCCGGAGGCGGTGCGCCGCTCGCCGGAGGTGATCGCGGCCTATCTGGGAGAGAAGGCGGCGCATGCTGTCAGTCCGTGACCTTCACGCCGGCTATGGCAACAAGACCGTGCTGCGCGGCGTCAGCCTCGAGGTGCCGCGCGGCGCCGTGATCACGCTGCTCGGCGCCAACGGCGCCGGCAAGTCGACTCTGCTGAAGTCGATCGTCGGGCTGCTGCAGCGCCAGTCCGGCGCGATCGAGATGGACGGCAAGCCGCTGCCCAACGCGACGCCGGACCGCGCCTTGAAGGCCGGCGTGTCGCTGGTGCCCGAGCAGCGCGAATTGTTTCTGAGCCTCAGCGTCGCCGACAATCTGCGGCTCGGCAGTTTCCTGCGGCGCCAGTCCCGCGAGATCGACGCCGATTGCGAGAAGCTGCTGACCATCTTTCCGAGCCTGCGCAACCGCGTCTCGCAATCCGCGCGAACGCTGTCGGGCGGCGAGCAGCAGATGCTGGCGATCGCCCGCGCGCTGATGGGCCGGCCGGCGATCCTGCTGCTCGACGAGCCGTCGCTCGGGCTGGCGCCGAAGGTCGTCGAGGAGATTTTCGCCATCGTCCGCCGGATCAGCGCCGAGGGCACCGCGGTGCTGCTGGTCGAGCAGAACGCCGCGATGGCGCTCGACGTCGCCGAATACGGCTACGTCATGGATCTCGGCGAGATTACACTGCAGGGCAGCGCGGCGGAGCTGAAAGCCTCGCCGGTGATCCGCAGCTCGTATCTGTAAGTAAGCTCAGACCAGCACGATCCGGCTGCGCAGCAGGGTGCGCGACGAGCGATCGAGCTGCCGCAGCAGCCGCGCCTCGGAGCGACGCGGGTCGTGGCCGCCGAGCCTGTCGTAGTGATCGCGCGCGATCAGCAGGCCCTGATCCGCTTTCGGCCCTGAAAATTGCCGCCACAAATCGTTCAGGCCCTTGCGCCAGTCGCGCTCCGCATAGGGCGAACGGGCGTAGCGGAAGATCCCGGCGCGCGGCCGGCCGCTGCTCGCGACGCCCTGGATGAACTGCGTGGTCTCGTCAATCCAGCCCGAATCGAGCACCGCGCCGGCATGCAGGAACATCAGCCAGGGCGAGCGCGCCTGCTTCGCGCCGGCGGCCAGCGCTGCGGCGCGCGGCCCGTCGAAAGCGAGGAAACCGCAGCCGGCGACATCCGCGACCCGCTCGATCACCCCGCCGTCGCCGCGGTCGACCAGGGTCACCTCGCGGATCACGCCCGCGGCGGCGCCGGGCACGAGCGCCGCGAGTGTCGCGACCGCAGTCCGTTCGACGCCGTCGGTGGGGATGATGACGCTGAGCATTCGGTCTCTCGCAGTCGCGAAACGCGGCAGCGTTATCATCTTGTCACAGTGAAATCAGCTGAAATCGCTGCTGTTATTTAGGGCAACACCGCCAGGCAGCATTTCGGGTCACGGAAGCCGTCACGAAAGTAACCGGCGTATGGAGCAATTATGTTCTTGATTTGTTCCGATCGCGCGCTATCTTCCACCCATGAGCCGAGCATCCATTGCCCTCAAGCACCCGCCGGTCACGGCGCCCTCCGAGCCGGCGGGTGCTACGTCTCCTTTTCCGCAGATCGATGTCGCGATCGATCGCGAGCGCCGCCGCGGTCGTGGCGCGCAGTCGAACGGCAGCGGCCGGTTCGAGGCGGAGGCGCGGGTCGCCTTCGACGACGGCTGGCAGAGCCTCGACGACCTGCCGGCGTTCAAGACCACGGTCGGCCTCGACACCGCGCGAAAGGTCATCACCCGCAACGAGTCGCCTGACATCGGCTTCGACCGCTCGATCAATCCCTATCGCGGCTGCGAGCACGGCTGCGTCTACTGTTTCGCGCGACCCACTCACGCCTATCTCGGGCTGTCGCCGGGGCTGGATTTCGAATCCAAGCTGTTCGCCAAGCCGGACGCGCCGGGTCTGCTCGAAAAGGAGCTGGCGGCGCCCGACTACGAGCCGAAGACGATCGCAATCGGCACCAATACCGACCCGTACCAGCCGATCGAGCGCGAGCGCCAGATCATGCGCGGCCTCCTAGAAGTGCTGGAGCGCGCGTCGCATCCGGTCGGCATCGTGACCAAATCGGCGCTGGTGACGCGCGACATCGACATCCTGGCGCGGATGGCCAAGCGCAACCTCGCCAAAGTCGCGATCTCGGTGACCACGCTCGACCCGAAGCTGGCGCGCAGCATGGAGCCGCGGGCGTCGGCGCCGGCGAAGCGGCTGGAGGCGCTGCGGCAGCTGGCGGAGGCGGGGATCCCGACTACGGTGATGGTGGCGCCGGTGATCCCCGCGCTGAACGACGTCGAGATCGAGCGGATCCTCGACGCCGCCGCCCATGCCGGCGTCAAGGAAGCCAGCTACGTGCTGTTGCGGCTGCCGCTGGAGGTGCGCGACCTGTTCCGCGAATGGCTGATGGCGAACTACCCGGACCGCTACCGCCACGTCTTCACGCTGATCCGCGACATGCGCGGCGGCCGCGATTACGATTCGCAGTGGGGCACCCGGATGAAGGGCACCGGGCCGATGGCCTGGATGATCGGCCGCCGCTTCGAGATCGCCTGCGCCCGGCTCGGCCTCAACAAGCGCCGCACCAAGCTGACCACCGATCACTTCGCGAAGCCGAAGCGACGCGGCGAGCAGCTGAGCCTGTTCTAGGTTCGACGCACACACGACCCTCCAGTAATGGCTGCAAAGGCTCGCGATGGCTGGGGCTCTAGCCACCGGTCTTCGAGGTTTCGCCAGCGCGCTCGCGACAATGCCGGGGATGAAGGGGCACCGGATGACGCCATCGGTCGTTCGAGACCTTGACTGCAACTTTGGTTCCAACCCCTCGTTGCCAGCAGCAAATGCATGCGCGGTATACCGGGCGACCGCGAACCATGTCGTGCACCGGGCATTGACGCTGCGGAGGTGTCGACATGGCAAGTAGCAAGCGGACTGCATTGATTGTTGAGGACGACGAAATTCAGCGCGCGGTTGCGGCGCTGTTGCTGGAAGACAATGACCTCGAAGTCTTGCAGTGTGACACCGCGGAAGCCGCAAGCCGTGTCCTGGACGACGTTGGAAGCGGCCTGTGCCTGATGTTTACCGACGTGAACCTGGTCGGAAGCATGAATGGGGTTGAACTGGCGCGGGTGGCGAAAGAGAAATTTCCGGCGTTGACGGTGATTGTGACGTCCGGCAACGTGGCGCCAGAGCTGCCGACCGGCGCAACATTTCTGCAGAAGTCATGGCGAGCGGCCGATCTGGTGCGAGAGGCTCATCTTGCATGTCCGGCCAGCAAGTCCTCGAACAGCTAGCGTTCCCCAGGTAATCAACAGAAGGAGCGCTGCCCGGCGAGTTCTGACGCCTTGCTTGACCGGGCTAGCTTGGTACGGTCTTATTGAAGGGTCTTATTCAAGGCAGTCAGATTGACAAGTCATCACGGGCGTCACGCGCGTCGATGGCGACGAGGACGGGATGACGGATGAAATTGAGGCAATATGCCGCCCTTCCTTTCAGAAGCCGGAGCGACTCCGGGCTTGAGGTGCTGCTGATCACGACCCGCAATAAGCGCCGCTGGTCGGTGCCGAAAGGCTGGAGGATTGGCGGCGAGACACCGCACGGCAGTGCGGCCATCGAGGCGTTTGAGGAAGCGGGCCTCTCTGGCCGGATCGACGCCAAGGATGTCGGACGCTTCAAACATCGCCGCATGAAGAAGCGTTTGCCGGTGCGTTGCGATGTTCGGGTGTTCCCGTTTCGTGTCGACGGTCAAAGCGACGACTGGCCTGAGAAGGGGCAGCGCCAGCTTGCCTGGGTGTCCGCCGCACGCGCCGCCCAATTGGTCCACAAGACTGGGCTCAAAAAGGCGATCCGTAGCTTCGAGAGGCGTCACCGTTGAGCTGAGGGACGACGCCTGCCGCCGCGTGAGCCGAGCCGGATAGAAGATGCCGACAATCACGTGTAGGGTGGGGCGCGCCGATATGCCACGTTTCCGTATCGGCATCGATGCCTGAGATGCAGCCTTTATCCCTCAGTTCGGTCCCCGCAGTGCTTCCAGAAGCTCGCTTGCCAAGTTCCCGCTCGTTGAACGCCGACCCTCTGGCGGGCAGGCGGCTGCTTTGCGCTCGCAACAGCGGACGCGCCCCCGCTGGCGGACGGGCTTGATGGATCTCGCGCTGATCGCCCTGGTCCCGTTGCTTGGCGCTTTGCTGCCGCTGATCGCGATCCGCTTCGGCCGTAACGCCTGCACGATCGTCACGGCGGCGGTGAGCTTAACCGCGCTGTTGATGTTGCTTTCAAACGCTTCGGCGGTGTTCGGCGGCGAGGTGCCGCGCGGAGGCGCCGACTGGATACCCGGACTCGGGCTGTCGTTCCGGTTCTTCCTCGATGGTCTGGGACTGTTTTTCGCAGCGATGATCCTGATCATCGGCCTGCTGGTCATCGTCTATGCCCGGTTCTATCTCGACCCGCGCGATCCGATGGGGCGGTTCTTTGCGTATCTGCTGCTGTTTCAGGGCGCGATGCTCGGCATCGTGGTCAGCGACAATATCCTGCTGCTGGTGGTGTTCTGGGAACTGACCAGCCTGAGCTCCTTCCTGCTGATCGGCTACTGGCAGCATCTGCCGGAGGGACGCCAGGGCGCGCGCATGGCACTGGTGGTGACCGGCGGCGGCGGGCTCCTCCTGATGGGCGGCATGCTGCTGCTCGGCCATGCGGCAGGCTCGTTCGAACTGACGGAGATCCTGCAGCGCGGCGAGGCGGTCAAGGCTTCGCCGCTGTATCTGCCGATCCTGTTGCTGGTGCTGGGCGGCGCCTTCACCAAGTCGGCGCAGTTTCCATTCCACTTCTGGCTGCCGCATGCGATGGCGGCGCCGACCCCGGTGTCGGCCTATCTGCATTCCGCGACCATGGTGAAGGCCGGCGTGTTTCTGATGGCCCGGCTGTGGCCAGTGCTGGCCGGCACCGAAGCGTGGTTCGCTCTCGTCACGACGACGGGACTGGTCACCATGCTGGTCGGCGCCTGGATCGCGCTGTTCAAGGACGATCTCAAGGCGATACTGGCGTACTCGACCGTCAGCCATCTCGGGCTCATGACCATGCTGCTCGGTTTCGGCACGCCGTTCGCCGTCACCGCCTGCATGTTTCACATCCTGAATCACGCCACCTTCAAGGCGGCGCTGTTCATGAGCGCCGGCGTTGTCGATCACGAAGCCGGAACGCGCGACATCCGGCGGTTGGGCGGCCTGATCGGGCTGATGCCGATCTGCGCGACGCTGGCGCTGGTGGCGACCGCGTCGATGGCCGGCGTGCCTCTGCTCAACGGATTTCTCTCCAAGGAGATGATGCTGGAGGCCGCGGTGGCGACGCCCTATGCCGGCATCGCGTGGCTGCTGCCGGCCGCGGCGACGCTCGGCGCGCTATTGTCGGTGGCCTATTCGGCGCGGTTCGCCTACGCGACCTATCTCGGGCCCAAGCGCACCGACTATCCGCACAAGCCGCACGATCCGACGTTCGGCCTGTGGCTGCCGGTCGCCATTCTGGTGGTGCCGGTGATCGCGATCGGGCTGTTTCCGCAAGCGATCGCCGGCGCGCTGGTCGAGCGTACGGCCCAGTCCGTGGTCGGCACGATGGCGCTGGATTTCAAGCCGCTGGCGATCTGGCACGGCGTCAACGTCGCCTTTGTCATGAGCATGCTGGCGCTTGGCGGCGGTCTTGCCCTGCTGTTGCTTCATCCCGGCTTGCAACGGCTGCGCTCCGTATCGTGGCGTCCCGAAGCCAAGGCAATGTTCGACGCCACGATCGACACCGCGGTTGCGGCGGCGCGCCGCGTGGTCGGGCGGCTGCACAATGAATCGCTGTCGCAGTACCTGGCGGTCATCATCGCGGCCATCGTGCTGATCGGCGCTGCCGGATTCGTCACCGGAACGCATCAGGCAGGGACGCGGCCGATGCTGCCGTTGAACCTGCCTGCGGTTATGGGCTTCGTCCTGCTCGCAGTTACCTGCGGCGCAGTGCTGGCACTGCATGCTCAGCGGCTTCTGACGCTGATCATGACCAGCGTGGTCGGCCTGGTCGTCTCGCTGGCATTCCTGCAGTTCTCGGCTCCCGATCTCGCGCTGACGCAACTCTCGGTCGAGGTCGTGACCACCATCCTGCTGCTGCTTGCGCTGAACCTGTTGCCAAAGCAGACCCCGGCCGAGCGGGCGATCGGTCGCAAGGCCCGCGATGGGATCCTCGCCGTCGTGGCCGGCCTCGGCACTGCGGCGCTCGCCTTTGCGATGATGACCCGCGACGTCGCTTCGATCTCGGACTACCACGTCGCGCAATCGAAACCCGGCGGCGGCGGCACCAATATCGTCAACGTCATCCTGGTCGACTTTCGCGGCTTCGATACTTACGGCGAGATCATCGTGCTCTGCATCGCGGCACTCGCGATCTACGCGATGCTCGACACCGCGCTGGTCGGCGCCGCGGCGCGCAGGCTGCGCGCGATGCGGCAAGGTATCGAATCCGCCGACGTCCATCCGCTGGTTCTGGTCGTCGCGACCCGCGCGCTGCTGCCGCTCGCGATCACCGTTGGCGTCTACATCTTCCTACGGGGCCACAATCAGCCGGGCGGCGGCTTCATCGCAGGTCTCGTCGTCGCGATCGCCTTCATCATGCAGTACATGGCGAGCGGCTACGCCTGGTCGGCGGAGCGGCGGCGGTTCGATCCGCATGCACTGCTCGGCGCCGGCGTGCTGATCGCAGGGCTGACGGGGCTCGGGGCCTTGCTGTTTGGCCGCCCCTTTCTCACCAGCGCCTTTGCCTATCTCCCGATTCCCCTGGTGGGAGACGTGGAAGTCGCCACCGCGGCGCTGTTCGATCTGGGCGTCTTCCTCACCGTGGTCGGCACTGTGATCCTGTCGCTGGCGCGGATCGCCCGCGTCGAGCAGCGCGCCGAGCAGGTAACCGTGCCATCGGATGCGCCGATGGACATGGTGCTACGGCGCCGCGCGGTTGCCGTGCCGCCGCGGGGGGAGAACTGAATGGAAATCCTCGTCGCATTGTCGATCGGCCTGACGACCGCGGTCGGCGTCTATCTGGTGCTGCGGCGCCAGAGCTTTCCCGTCGTGATCGGCACCGTGTTTCTGTCCTACGCCGTCAACCTGTTCCTGTTCGCTACCGGCCGGCTTGCGATCGACCGCCCGCCGATCATCACCCCCGACGCCGCCGGCTACAGCGATCCGCTGCCGCAGGCGCTGGTGCTCACCGCGATCGTGATTTCCTTTGGCATGACGGCGCTGGTGGTGGTGATGGCGCTGCGCGGCTACCTCGAGACCGGCAGCGATAGCGTGGAGGCCGGCGAACCCGGCGCGCCGGCGGAGCCACAGGCCGATCGGGGCGCCGGGCCGCAATGATGCACGCGATCGTCCTCCCAGTCCTGCTGCCGGCCATCATGGCGCCGTTTCTCGTTCTGGCGCTGCGCCACCGGATCGAGGTCCAGCGCGCTGTCTCTATCGCTGCGACCGCGCTGCTGCTCGCGATCGCAGTCGTGCTGTACCTCGTGGCGAGCGATGGAACGATCCGGCCGTATTATCTCGGGCAATGGCCCGCGCCGTTCGGCATCGTCCTGGTGCTCGACCGGCTGTCGGCCACCATGCTCTTGCTGACCGCAGCGCTCGCGCTGGCCGTCGTGGTCTATGCCGCAGCGGGCTGGGACGCGCGCGGCCGGCACTTCCATCCGCTGTTCCAGTTTCAGTTGATGGGCCTGAACGGCGCCTTTCTCACCGGCGACGTGTTCAACCTGTTCGTCTTCTTCGAAGTGATGCTGATCGCGTCCTATGGCCTCCTGCTGCATGGCGGCGGTGCGCGGCGGTTGCGTGCGGGTTTCCAGTACGTTGCGATCAACCTGATCGGTTCGACGCTGTTCCTGTTCGCCGTCGGCCTGATCTATTCCGTCACTGGCACGCTCAACATGGCCGATCTCGCGGTCAAGGTCTCGCAGGTGGCTCCCGGCGACGTCGCGCTGCTTCGCAGCGGCGCGCTGCTGCTGCTGGTGGTGTTCGCCATCAAGGCAGCGCTTGTGCCGCTGCAATGGTGGCTGCCCGGGGCCTATGCGGCGGCGTCCGGTCCGTCGGCGGCGCTGTTCATGCTGATGACCAAGGTCGGGGCCTATTCCATCCTGCGGGTCTATACGCAGGTATTCGGGACCGACGCGGGCGCTGCGGCCAACATCGCCGTGCCCTGGTTGCTGCCGCTGGCGCTGGCGACCCTGGTGCTGGGCGCGGCGGGCGTCCTCGCCAGCCGGACGCTGCTCGGCCTGGTCGCATTTGCCGTGGTGTGGTCGATGGGGTCGCTGCTGGTGGCATTCGGCCTGTTCGACCGCGCCGGCATCGCAGCCGGCCTGTATTATCTGCTGCACAGCACGCTGAGCGGGGCGGCGCTGTTCCTGACCGGCGATCTGCTGCGACAGCAGCGCGGATCCTTCGCCGACCAACTGGTGCCGACACCCACTTTGCCGATGGCCAGCCTGTTCGGCGGCTTGTACTTCGTCGGCGCGATCGCGATGACCGGGATGCCCCCCCTGTCGGGCTTCATCGGCAAGCTGCTGATCCTCGATGCCGGTCGTGCGGCCGCCGCCGCTGTCTGGATCTGGGCGCTGGTGCTCGGCACCGGACTCGTGGTCATTCTCGGCTTCGCCCGCGCCGGCAGCACATTGTTCTGGAAAGTTGGCGCCGGCGCCCCGCCCGCGACGGCGACACGGCCGGTGGCCGTGCCGGCTGCGGTCTGCGCCGCGCTGCTGGCCACCTCGATGCTGATGTCGGTATTTGCCGGGCCGCTGATGCGGCAGTTCGACGCCGCCGCAGGGCAACTGCTCGACGTCCAGGCCTATGTGCGCGCCGTGCTGCATCCCGCGGACGCCGCAACGCTGTGGAGGAAGTAGCATGTCGCGCCTGCTGCCTCATCCGGTCCTCTCCGCCCTCGTTGCAATCGTTTGGGTCGGGCTGATCAACGACTTCTCGCTGGGCTCCCTGCTGTTCGGGTTGCTGCTGGGCGTCCTGATCCCGCTGCTCACCAGCCCGTACTGGCCCGAGACCCCGGTGATCCGTCGGCCCCTGAAGGTGGTGGAATACATTCTCGTCGTGTTCTGGGATATCGCGGTCTCGAACGTGCAGGTGGCTTACTTGATCCTGTTCCGGTCGAGCGCCAGCCTCAGGTCGCAATTCGTCACGGTCCCAATCGAATTGCAGAGCCCGGAGGCGATCACCGTGCTCGCCGGCACCATCACCATGACTCCGGGCACCGTGTCGTCCGACATCGCCTGCGACGGCTGCGCAATCCTGGTGCATTGCCTCGATACCGCCGACCCCGCGGACGTGGTCGCGACCATCAAGGGACGCTACGAACGACGGCTGAAGGAGATATTCGAATGATCGCAACGGCCTGCGTCTTTGCCCTGGTGGTGATCAGCATCTCGATGATGCTGAACCTGTACCGGCTGGTCGCCGGTCCCGGCGTGCTCGACCGCGCGTTGGCGCTCGATACCATGACGATCAATGCCATCGCGCTGATCATGGTGCTCGGGATCTGGCTCGGCACCACGATCTATTTCGAAGCCGCGCTGTTGTTCGCGATGGTCGGGTTCCTCTCCACCGTGGCATTCTGCAAGTACTTGCTGCGCGGCAACGTGATCGAGTGAGGGCGCGATGGCGATGATATCCGAACTGATCATTTCCGCACTGCTGGTGATCGGCGCATTCTTCATGTTCGTCGGCTCGTTCGGTCTGGCGAAACTGCCCGACCTGATGCGCCGGCTGCACGGCCCGACCAAATCGACCACCGCCGGCGTCGGCTCGGTGCTGATCGCATCCATGATGTACTTCCTTCTGATCGCCGGCTCCTTGTCGTTGCACGAAATTCTGATTGCCCTGTTTCTCTTCCTTACGGCGCCGGTGACCGCGCACATGATCGCCAAGGCGCATATTCTGGAAGACCGCAAGCTGCAGTCCGAATTGCCGCAGCCCGGGCCGGACATCGGCTGGGCGACGCTGCATCCGGCCGTTCCGGCACCAAAAACGGCGGCTCAGCCCGAATCGTGATCCTGCCATGGCAACCACTGCCTGCGGCTGATATTTAAAATCTGGCGCGCGTCTCGGGCCGTCGGGAGTCGGGCATGACCGGGCAGTTGCTGCTGACCTTCAATCCTGGATCCTCCACCATCAAGCTCGGCATGTTCGCCTGCGCGAGCGACGGCCTGCACCGGATCGGCGGCGCGACCATCGATCTGCGCCACGCGCCGCTGCAGCTGCGGCTCACGAAGGGCAGCGATGTGAGCGAAGTGCCATTGGCGGTCGCGGTGACCGAGAATCTGCATGACGTCATCGCCGAGACGATCGAGAGCCTGGGCAGTCATTTTGACATCGGTAACCTTGGCGTCGCCGGTCACCGCGTCGTGCATGGCGGCGACCGCTTCGACGGGCCTGTGCTGGTCACCGACGAGACGCTGCAGGCCATCGAGGATCTTGTGCCGCTGGCGCCGCTGCACCAGCCGCAGAGCGTCCGTCTGATCAAGGCGCTGCAGCGTCTGCGCCCGGACCTGCCGCAGGTCGCCTCGTTCGACACGGCGTTTCACCGCACGCAGAGCGATTTGGTGCGCCGCTTTGCGCTGCCGCGCGAACTGTTCGACCAAGGCATCAAGCGCTATGGCTTCCACGGCCTGTCCTACAAATTCATCGCCGGCGAATTGCAGCGCGTCGCGCCTGACCTCGCCAGCGGGCGCGTTGTGGTCGCGCATCTCGGCAGCGGCGCCAGCCTGTGCGCGCTGCAGGACGGCGTCAGCCGCGACACCAGCATGGGATTCTCGACGCTCGACGGCATCCCGATGGCGACGCGCTGCGGCGCGCTCGACCCCGGCGTGCTGCTTCACCTGATGACGCAGCGGGGCTGGACGGCGGAGCAGGTCGAGGACACGCTGTATCACCACTCCGGATTGCTGGGCGTCTCCGGCATCAGCGCCGACTCCCGGGCGCTGCTGCGATCCGACACGCCGGAGGCGCGCGAGGCGATCGAACTGTTTGTGTTCCGGATTGCGCGGGAAGTCGCCGCGCTCGCCAACAGCATCGGCGGCCTCGACGGAATCGTATTCACGGCCGGGATCGGCGAGAATCAGCCGGAGATCCGCGCTGCGGTGTGCCGCCATCTCGGCTGGCTCGGCGCCGCTATCGATCCTGTCGCCAACAATGCGAACGCGCGGCGGATCGACGCTGCCGACTCCCGGCTCGCCATTTGGGTGATCCCAACAAATGAAGAGCGCGTCATTGCCGAGGAAGGTTTTGGGATTGTGCATGGTGAGACATCCGGTGGCCACACGGTCGCGCGGTCAAACGCCGCGCCACCGGAACTCACCGGAAGTTGAACGGTTGGCAGGCGGTCTGCTCAAACCAAGAGGAAACCCCTGCATGCAATTCAAATGGCTCGCACCTGTCATCGTCGGACTCGGCCTCGCGGCTGCCACACCTGCCGCCGCACTGCCGGTTACGCCGCTGTCGGGCTATGCTGTGGACCCGCAACTGATTCAGGTCCAAAACCGCGGCGACCGCCGCATGGACCGCGGTCCACGCCGCGCCGGTCCGCAGCGCGCCGCGCCGCGCCGCGACTTCCGCAGGCCGCCTCCGGGTTGGCAGCGCTACAACACGCGTCCGCGTGACTGGCAGCGCCGCCGCTGCAGCCAGATCGGGCCGGTCTGGTTCTGTCCATAACCGCCGATCAGTAAATCTCGAAAGCCCGGCCTCGTGCCGGGCTTTCTGCATCCTGCCGGATGCGGACGCTCGTGGAACAGAAGCGGATTAAATCGGTTCTAAAGGCCGCGCATCAGCGCGCGTCGAGGAACCCATCATGGACAGTGACACCACCGAGCGCGCACCGGCCGCCCCCAGCACTCCTCTTGAGACGGTGCCGATCACTCTCGTGATCAACGGTGCAGAGCGGCGTTTCCTGATCGAACCCTGGGTTACACTGCTCGACCTGCTGCGCGACCATGCCGATCTCACTGGCACCAAGAAGGGCTGCGACCACGGCCAATGCGGAGCGTGCACGGTGCTGGTCGATGGCGTCCGCATCAATTCCTGCCTGTCGCTCGCGGTGATGCGCGACGGCGCGGCGATCACGACCGTCGAAGGCCTCGGAAAGCCCGGTGCGCTGCATCCGCTGCAGCAGGCCTTCATGGACCACGACGCATTCCAGTGCGGTTATTGTACGCCAGGGCAACTGTGCTCGGCTGCAGGGTTGATCGACGAGGGACACGCCAAGACGCGTGACGAGGTTCGCGAATTGATGAGCGGCAATCTGTGCCGATGCGGCGCCTACACCAACATCGTCGATGCGGTAGTCGACGTCCTGGACCAGGGAGCCCGGTCATGAATCGCTTTTCATATCACCGTGCCGGCAATGTGGCCGACGCCGTCGAACAGGGCCGCGCCGGCAATGCGCGCTTCGTCGCCGGCGGTACCAATCTGATCGACCTGATGAAGGAGAACGTCGAGCGGCCGGACCGGCTGGTCGATATCAACCGGCTGGCGCTGAACGGCATTGAGGACATCGAGGGCGGCGGTCTGCGGCTCGGCGCGCTGGTGACCAACGCGACAACGGCCTACGACGCCCGCGTCAACGAACGCTATCCGCTGCTGGCCTCGGCGATCCTGGCCGGCGCCAGCCCGCAGCTGCGCAACGCGGCCACCAATGGCGGCAACCTGAACCAGCGGACCCGCTGCTATTATTTCTACGACACCGCCACGCCGTGCAACAAGCGCGAGCCGGGTTCGGGCTGCTCAGCGATCGGCGGCATCAACCGCATCCACGCCATTCTCGGCGCCAGCGATCAGTGTATCGCGACGCATCCGTCCGATATGTGCGTGGCGCTGCGCGCGCTCGACGCCACGGTCCGGGTGACGGGCCCGGATGGCGAGCGCACGATCCCGATCGCGGATTATCACCGGCTGCCCGGTGACGAGCCGTGGCGCGACAACACGCTCAAGCAGGGCGAACTGGTCACGGCGATCGACCTGCCGGCCGACGATTTCTCGCGAAACTATACGTACCTCAAGCTGCGCGACCGGCTGTCCTACGCCTTCGCGCTGGTCTCGGTCGCTGTCGCCGTGAAGATCGACGGCGACTCGATATCCGAGGCGCGCATCGCGATGGGAGGCGTGGCACACAAGCCGTGGCGGATGCCGGAAGCCGAGAAACTGCTGGTGGGCAAGACCGCTTCCGCCTCGCTGTTCGCCGGCGTGGCCGACGTGCTGCTGCGCGGCGCGGCGGGGCAGGGCAAGAACGATTTCAAGATCGAACTGGCGCGACGCGCCGTCATCCGCGCGCTCGAGCAGGCCGTCGACGGCAAGCCGCAGTCGCAAACCGACAAGCGCGTCGCGTAAGGACACAGACATGAACAGCGAAACAAAGTCGGGCATTGGCGCCGCGATTAACCGGGTCGACGGCCTTGCCAAGGTCACCGGGCAGGCGCGCTACGCTGCCGAATACAAGGCCGAGGGCTTGTTGCATGGCGTCGTTGTCTCGAGCGCCATCGCCAAGGGCCGCATCACAGCGATCGACGAAGCGGCGGCGCGCGCAGTGTCGGGCGTGGTGGAGATCATCACCCACGCCAACCGCCCGCACGTCGCTTTTCTCGACCGCAGCTATCCGGAGGATGCGGGTCCGCCGGGGTCGCCGTTCCGCGCTTTGTACGATGACAAGATCATGTTCAGCGCCCAGCCTGTCGCCCTGGTGGTTGCGGAGACGTTCGAGGTTGCACGCTTTGCCGCGAGCCTGGTGAAGGTGAGCTACGACGCGGAGCCGCACAACACCGACTTCGACAAGGCGCTGGCGGAAAAATTCCTGCCATCGAAAAAACGCGACTCCTATCACCCGCCCAAGAACCGCGGCGATGCTGAAGCTGCGTTTGCCCAAGCGCCGCTGAAAATTTCCGCCGAGTATCACATCGCGACCGAGCACCACAATCCGATGGAAATGCACGCCACGACGGTGGTGTTCAACGGCAAGGACGGCATCACCGTCCACGACAAGACCCAGGGCTCGCAGAACATCCAGGGCTATCTCGCCTCGGTGTTCGGCTATTCCGCCAAGCAGGTTCGGGTGATGAACCCGTATGTCGGCGGCGGCTTCGGCTCCGGCCTTCGCCCCCAGTACAACGTCTATCTGGCCGTGATGGCGGCGAAGATGCTGGAGCGCTCCGTCCGCGTCGTGCTGACCCGGCAGCAGATGTTCAGCCACGTCCATCGCCCCGAAGCGGTGCAGACCGTGCAGCTCGGCGCCTCGGCCGATGGAAAACTCACTGCGATCATCAACAAGGCCACCACCTCAACCTCCCGGTTCGAGAACAACATGGAAGACGTGGTGATCTGGGGCCTGATCAACTACGCCTGCGACAACGCGATGGGCGACTATACCATTGCGCCGGTCGACACCTACACGTCGGGCGACATGCGTGCGCCCGGCGCCGCGACCGGCATGACGCTGTTCGAGATGGCGATCGACGAGATGTCTTACACCGCCAAGCTCGATCCGCTCGAGTTCCGGCTGCTGAACTATTCCGACATCGATCAGATGAACGACACTCCGTTCACCAGCAAGGCGCTGCGGCAGGCGTATCAGCAAGGCGCCGCGGCGTTCGGCTGGGACAAGCGCTCGGCCGAACCGCGATCGATGACCGATCGTAAGGAACTGGTCGGGTGGGGTGTCGCGACCGGCATGTGGGACGCGATGTTCCAGAAGACCAGTGCCAGCGCCAAGCTGTCGGCCAATGGGCATCTCGAGATTGCGACCGCATCGTCCGACATCGGCACCGGCACCTATACGGTGATGACCCAGGTGGCGGCCGAGACGCTGGGCCTTCCGGTCAGCCAGATCACCGCCCGGCTGGGCGACTCCGACATGCCGACCTCGCCGCTGCAGGGCGGCTCCTGGGTCGCCGCCTCGACCGGCGCGGCGGTACAACTCGCTTGCCAGGCGGTCGCCAAAAAACTTCTATCGGCGGCTGCGAAGATCGACGGCAAGCCGCTGGGTCGCGCCGGGATCGACGACGTTGTGTTTGCCAATAGCAAGATCGCGCTCAAGGCCGATGGCTCGGCGAGCGTATCGATCACCGACGCGATGCGCGCAGGCGAGTTGGATACCATCGAGGTCGAGGAAACTGCGAGCGCCGGCATCGGCGACATGATCAGCCAGATGCGGAAATCGCGTAACACCCACAGCGCCATCTTCGCGGAGGTGAAGGTCGACGAGCAGCTCGGCATCGTCCGCGTGACTCGTATCGTCTGCGCCGTCGCGGCCGGCCGCATCATCAATCCGAAGACTGCGCGCAGCCAGATTCTCGGCGGCGTGGTGATGGGCATCGGCATGGCGCTGCACGAGGAAACCATGACCGATCATAAATTCGGCCGGTTCATGAACCACAATTTCGCCGAGTACCACATTCCGGCCAACGCCGACATTCACGACATCGAAGTCATCTTCGTCGACGAGCCCGACCCGGAGGTCACCCCGCTCGGCGTGAAGGGACTGGGTGAGATCGGCATCGTCGGCACTGCCGCCGCAGTGGCAAATGCAATCTACCACGCGACGGGAAAGCGCGTGCGCAGCCTGCCGATCACGATCGACAAGCTGCTCGACTGACCATGTCAATTACCGGCTGCATGCCCGGGCTCGTCCGGCATGACAGCCGTTGACAGCCGATGCGCGTCGGTCGCTGCCTTTGCGCTCCGGTATCAATGCGTCTTGGAGTCCTGCCAGTTCTCCAGATCCGGCTTGGCGATGTCAGCGTCGGTGTTTTGCGATGCCTGGCCGGGCTTCTTCCACGGTTCGTTGGTGCCCTTGGTCGGCTTGGTGTCGGACTTGCCGTGGGTGTCGTCGTAGGGATGTTCTTTGGTCATCGCGGTCTCCTGCGTTAAGCTGCAGGATAAAGGCCGGGCAAACACGCTTGTTCCCTGCGCCTAGACGGCGCCATCGTCTGGAATGTTGATCAGGCCGCCGCAAGCCTTGCAATGCACGGCGTCACGGTCGTGGCGCTGCAGGCCGCAGGCGTGGCACGGATGGCGGACCTTGTTTGGCGAGAACAGCACGCGTGCGAGATTGAGAAACAGGGTGACGCCGAAGATCATGATGGCGACGGTGATCAGCCGCCCCGCGGTGCCGGGCAGCGTGATGTCGCCGAAGCCGGTCGTGGTCAGCGCTGTGACGGTGAAATACAGCGCGTCCGCATAGTTGGCGATCTGCGGATTGGTCAGCCGTTGCGTTTCATAAACGATTCCGGTCATCACGAAGATGAAGACCATCAGGTTCACGACCGCATAGATCACGTCCTGATGCCGACGGAACAGCGCGCTGTCGCGACGCAGATATTCAACCAGCCGGAAGGTGCGCAACAGCCTGACCGTGCGAAGCGCCCGGAGAAAGCCAGCCGCTTCGCCGGAGGCCGAGGCCAGCAGCGATATGATCACCGCCACATCGGTCCAGGTCGTGAAGCGCGCCATTTCCCGCCACGGCCGCCGCACTGCGATCAAGCGTACAATGAACTCCGCCAGAAAAATCAACCCGACAGCGACGTCGAGCGAGCGGATCACCTCAGTCCGCGGGAGAAACGAGGTCGCAATGATGAACAGCAAGGTAACGAGGTCGAAGGCCAGCAGCCCGTAGAGGAACCAGCGGGTTCTATCGGACGTACCTTCGTACAGGTGCCGCAATTTACGCCGGAGGCGCCTCAGTCCCAGGTTATGCGGAGCGGCAGCAGCTGTGCTCAAGATGGATCACGTTCCTGGCCCGCGCGACCCAGCGCCCCCCGATCGAATTAGCGGGCAGACCGGAACGCCTCGAACGCATGGGCGATGAAGATGCTGGCGCTGACAACGCCGAAGAATGCCGTCACGGTCTCGATCATTACGCTAGTCCTGGCTGTCCGCTTTTGAACACCGAACGCCATAGCAGCCCGCACAGTCAAAAGGATTCAAAGCCTGCGGAGATGGTTTCCCACCAATTGATGATTTCGTGCAACATCCTAAGCAGTTGTGGCGCGCACTGTGGCCGGATAGCGGTGGAAATCGCGGCGGGATTGCGTCAGACTTGATGCATGAGTGTGAAAGCCGCCTGATGGATGCACTGCTCAAGATCGTCATCGTCGACGAAAGCCCGATTCGGGCCGAGATCCTGAAAGCCGGGCTGCGCGAGGCCGGGGTCCTGCAGATCACGCATCTGGAAGCCACCACCAACCTGCTGGCCCGCATCTACGAGATCGACCCTGACGTCATCCTGATCGACCTGGCGAGCCCCAGCCGCGACATGCTGGAGCAGATGTTTCAGGTCAGCCGCATCGTCAAGCGGCCGATCGCGATGTTCGTCGACCAGAGCGACACCGCCTCGATCCAGGCTTCGGTCGACGCCGGGGTGTCGGCCTATATCGTCGACGGGTTGAAGAAGGAGCGGATGAAACACATCCTCGACCTCTGCATCTCCCGCTTCAATGCATTTTCCAAGCTGGAAGGCGAACTCGACCGCGCCCGCACCGCGCTGGAGGACCGCAAGGTCATCGACCGCGCCAAAGGCATCCTGATGCGGGCGAAGTCGCTCACCGAGGATCAGGCCTACGTGCTGCTGCGCAACACCGCGATGAACGAGAAAAAGAAGATCGCCGAGATCGCCCAGTCGGTGATCACGGCGGCGGAGATCCTGAAATGAGCGACAAGATGCGGATCGGGTTTATCCCGCTGGCCGATGCGTCGGCGCTGATTGTCGCCGTCGACAAGGGGTTCTGTGCCGCGGAGGGCATCGAGGTCGAACTGGTGCGGGAGATTTCCTGGGCCAACGTCCGCGACAAGTTCAACATCGGCATTTTCGACGCCGCGCACATGCTGGCGCCGATGGCGGTGGCCTCCAGCCTCGGCATCGGCCACGTCAAGGTGCCGGTGGTGTCGGCTTTCGGATTAGGCGTCAACGGCAATGCCATCACGGTGTCGCCCGATCTATACGCCGCGATCGCCGCAGCAGCCGAGGGCGACATCGTCGCCCCGCTGGTGTCGGCCCGGGCGCTGTCACGGGTCGTGGCGAAGCGACGCGCCGATGGCCGGGAGCCGCTCATCTTCGGCATGACCTTCCCGTTCTCCAGCCACAATTATCATCTGCGCTACTGGATGGCGGCCGGTGGCGTCGATCCGGACGAGGACGTCCGGCTGGTCGTGCTGCCGCCGCCCTACATGGTGGAGAGCCTTGCCAGCAAGCACCTCGACGGCTTCTGCGTCGGCGCGCCGTGGAATTCGGTGGCGATCGATCTCGGCATCGGCCACATCCTGCATTTCGGCTCGGAGCTGTTTCGTCGTGCCGCCGAGAAGGTGCTGGCGGTGCGCGCCCCATGGGCCGAGCAGAACCCAGATCTTCTGAGCCGGCTGGTGCGCGCGCATGGCCGTGCCGCCGACTTTATCGAAGACGGCGGCAATCGCGACGAGGTCTGCCATATCATCACCGCGCCGGACCGCATCGAGGTGACGCCGGAACTGATCCGTCGCACGCTGGATGGCCGGCTCAAGGTCTCGCCGGACGGGACCTACCGCAGCACCGACCGATATCTGATGGTCGGCCGCGCCGGCGCCGCGCGGCCCGACCCGGTGCAGGCGGCGTGGCTCTATGCGCAGATGGTGCGCTGGGGACAGGCGCCGCTGTCCGACGCATTGCTTGCTGCGGCGCGGGCGGTGTTCCGGCCCGACCTTTATGATGCCGCCATCGGCTCGGCGGCCGGACTCCCAGGAAGCGAGCCCGCCGACGGCATCGGCGCGTTTGCCGGACCTGCTTTCGATGCCGGCGACATCGCCGGGTATCTGGCCGCCTGCAAGGTCCGCGAGTAGGCACACCCCGCTCATCATTCGATTGCTGCGCTGCACATTATTTTGTCAGCACTGCTCATCCACGTCGCGTTCTGGCGCCGCCAGCAGCCCGGCCGGAATTGGTGAGCCGTGTGCTAATCAGTTGCGTCGATTGAGTTTTCCGGCGCTTCCCGAGCTTGGCACGATAATCGCTTAGAAAGATTCGCAAGTGCCGTAGCGGCGCTGACCATCACTGACGAACCGACAGCACCGCCGCTGTCCTGAAAGTACGCGCAAGCGACCTTTCAGGCGCGGCGTTTTTGTTTCCGCTGCGCGATGTCGAGGTGACGGATGGCGCAGGCCGGCGATCAACTCAGGAGCAGGGCAACGATGACGACCAAGACGACGAACCAGGGCCGCACCAGGATCACCCGCCGCCAGCTTCTGAAGGCGGGTGCAGGCACCGCGGCCTTGCTGGCCGCCGCCAAGCTGAGCTTCCCCGCCGGCGCCTTCGCGCAGGGTGCCGGGCCGGAGACCAAGGCCGCCAAGCTCGGCTTCATCGCGCTGACCGACGCCGCGCCGCTGTTCGTTGCCAAGGAAAAGGGCATCTTCGCCAAATACGGCATGCCCGACGTCGAGGTGCAGAAGCAGGCCTCCTGGGGCACCACGCGCGACAACCTCGTGCTCGGGTCCGAAGGCAACGGCATCGACGGCGCGCATATTCTCACGCCGATGCCCTATCTGATCTCTTCCGGCAAGGTGACGCAGAACAACCAGCCGACGCCGATGTACATCCTGGCGCGGCTCAATCTGAACGGCCAGTGCATCTCGGTCGCCAAGGAATATGCCGACGTCAAGGTCGGCCTCGACACCGCGCCGTTCAAGGTCGCGCTCGAGAAGAAGAAGGCCACAGGCAAGGCGGTGAAAGCCGCGATGACGTTCCCCGGCGGCACGCACGATCTATGGATCCGCTACTGGCTCGCTGCCGGCGGCATCGACCCCGACAAGGATATCGAAACCATCGTGGTGCCGCCGCCGCAGATGGTGGCGAACATGAAGGTCGGCACGATGGACTGCTTCTGCGTCTGCGAGCCGTGGAACCTGCAGCTGATCCATCAGGACATCGGCTATACCGCCATCACCACCGGCGAACTCTGGAACAAGCATCCGGAAAAGTCCTTCGCGATGCGCGCGGCCTATGTCGACAAATATCCGAAGGCGTCGAAGGCGCTGCTGATGGCGGTGATAGAAGCGCAGCAGTGGTGCGAGAAGCCCGAGAACCGCGACGAGGTCGCCGCGATCTGCGCCAAGCGGCAGTGGATCAACTGCCCGGTCACCGACGTCACCGATCGGGTCAAGGGCAAGTTTGATTACGGCACCGGCCGCGTTGTCGAGAACAGCCCGCACATCATGCGGTTCTGGGAAGACGCCGCGTCCTACCCGTATCAGAGCCACGACCTCTGGTTCCTCACTGAAGACATCCGCTGGGGCAAGTACGAAGCGAGCCTCGATACCAAGGCGCTGATCGGCAAGGTCAACCGCGAGGACATGTGGAAGGACGCGGCCAAGGAGCTTGGGGTCGCCGCGGCCGGCATTCCGGCATCGACCTCGCGCGGCAAGGAGACGTTCTTCGACGGCAAGGTGTTCGATCCGGAAAACCCGTCGGCCTACCTCAAGTCGCTCGCCATCAAGCGGGTCGAAGTCTGAGTTTTGCGCGGGACGTTTGTTCTGACTCACGGAGACATGCGATGAATGTGCAAGCCCTGAAGACCGAACGCGCCACGGCGCTGGCTGCGACGCCCGCTCCGGTCGTCGCCTTGTCTCCCCAGCGTCCCGCGCGCTCGGAACGGCTCGGCAAGGCGGCGAAGGAGGTCGCGGTCCGCGTGCTGCCGCCGCTGATCGTGTTCACGCTGCTGATGGTGTTCTGGGAGCTGGTGTGCAGCCAGCCGAAGTCCAGCCTGCCGCCTCCGTCCAAGGTCTACGCCGATACCAAGGAGCTGATCTTCGATCCGTTCTTTGATCGCGGCGGCCTCGACAAGGGGCTGTTCTGGCATCTGTCGGCCAGCCTCTGGCGTGTCGCCTATGGCTACTCGCTGGCCGCCGTCGCCGGCATCGCGCTCGGCACGCTGGTCGGCCAGTCGGTGTGGGCGATGCGCGGGCTCGATCCGATCTTCCAGGTGCTGCGCACCATTCCGCCGCTGGCCTGGCTGCCGCTGGCGCTCGCCGCGTTCCGCGACGGCCAGCCCTCGGCGATCTTCGTCATCTTCATCACCTCGATCTGGCCGATCATCATCAACACCGCGGTCGGCATCCGCAACATCCCGCAGGACTACCGCAACGTCGCCGCGGTGGTGCAGCTCAACCCGGTCGAGTTCTTCTGGAAGGTGATGCTGCCGGCAGCCGCGCCCTACATCTTCACCGGCCTGCGGATCGGCATCGGCCTGTCATGGCTCGCCATCATCGCGGCGGAAATGCTGATCGGCGGCGTCGGGATCGGCTTCTTCATCTGGGACGCCTGGAATTCCTCGCACATCAGCGAGATCATCCTGGCGCTGTTCTATGTCGGCATCATCGGCTTCGTCCTCGACCGCCTGATCGCCGGCCTCGGCAAGCTCGCCACGCACGGCACCTCGGTTAGCTAAGGATCATCCCATGAAGCCATATCTGAAGCTCGATCACGTCGACAAGGTGTTCACCCGCGGCAACGTCGCCTCGGAGGTGCTGAAGGACGTCAACCTGACGATGGCCAAGGGCGAGTATGTCTCGATCATCGGCCATTCGGGCTGCGGCAAGTCGACGATGCTCAACATCATCGCCGGCCTGACCGACGCGACACGCGGCGTCGTGCTGCTGGAGGATCGCGAGGTCAATTCGCCGGGTCCGGATCGCGCCGTGGTGTTCCAGAACCACAGCCTGCTGCCGTGGCTGACCGTGTACCAGAACGTCCAGCTCGGCGTCGACAAGGTGTTCGCGAAGTCGAAGAGCAAGAAGGAGCGCGAGGCCTGGATCATGCACAACCTCAACCTGGTGCAGATGACCCACGCCAAGGACAAGCGGCCATCGGAGATCTCCGGCGGCATGAAGCAGCGCGTCGGCATCGCCCGCGCGCTGGCGATGGAGCCGAAGGTGCTGCTGCTCGACGAGCCGTTCGGCGCGCTGGATGCGCTGACCCGCGCGCATCTGCAGGATTCGGTGATGGCGCTGCACCAGAAGCTCGGCAACACCATCGTGATGATCACCCACGACGTCGACGAGGCCGTGCTGCTGTCGGACCGTATCGTGATGATGACCAACGGCCCCAGCGCCACCATCGGCGAGGTGCTCGATGTGCCGCTGGCCCGGCCGCGCAAGCGTCTCGAGCTGGCGACCGACACGACCTACCTGAAGTGCCGCAAGCGCGTGCTCGAATTCCTCTACGAGCGCCATCGCTTCGTTGAAGCGGCCTGACGTCGAGCGATGCGGGATACGGGCGCCAGCGGCTATGGACAGTCTCGATCGATTGACATCGAGCGATATCCGCGAGGTGCAGGCGGCATTCGACCTAATGTGGCCGAAGTCGACCGCGATGGCCGACCAGTTCTACAATCGTCTGTTCGAAATCGCCCCGGACTGCCGGCCCATGTTCCACAGCGACATGGCGACGATGAAAGGCAAGTTCATCTCAACGCTCGCCGTGCTGGTCGGGAGCCTCGCCAACGAGACCGGGCTTTATTCGGTCACCGGAAAGCTGGCCCGGGACCATGTGCATTTCGGCGTGCGACCGGAACACTATGCGCCCGTCGGAGAGGCGTTGATCTGGAGCTTCAGGCAACAGCTCGGACCCCGCTGGACCGACGAGACCGAGCAGTCGTGGCGCAAGGTGTATGCGCTGATCGCGTCGCGCATGATCGCGGCGGCCTATCAATGACCCGGAATTTTCCCGTGAAGGAGAATTGCAATGGATAGTCATCAGGTCGAACTGGTTCAGAAGAGTTTCTCGAAGGTGGCGCCGATTTCCGAGCAGGCCGCCGAGCTGTTCTATGGCAGGCTGTTCGAAATCGAGCCGGAAGCGAAGCCGCTGTTCAAGGGTGACATGAAGGAGCAGGGCAAGAAGCTGATGGGCACGCTCGCCTTCGTGGTGGGCGGTCTGACCAATCTCGAAAGCATCCTGCCGGCAGCCTCGGCGCTGGCCAAGCGCCACGTCGCCTATGGCGTCAGGCCGGCGCACTACACGCCGGTCGGCGCGGCCCTGCTGTGGACACTGGAGAAAGGGCTCGGCGACGACTGGACCCCTGACGTGGCGGAGGCCTGGACCGGGGCCTACACCACGCTGGCCGGCTACATGATCGCGCAGGCCTACGGCGAGGATGTGCCGGCGTGAGGATGTTTGTCTCGAGCGAGTTGTGTCGATGAGTGAGATGCTGGTCATCATCGGCAATGGTATGGCTGCGGCGCGGCTGGTCGAGGAACTGTCGTCGCGCGCGCTGGGGCGTTACGCCATTGCGGTGGTCGGCGAGGAGCCGCGGCTGGCGTACAACCGCGTGCTGCTGTCGTCGGTGCTCGCCAAGGAAGTCTCCGGCGCCGAGATCGAACTGAAGCCCGCGCAATGGTGGCGCGATCGCGGCGTGACGCTGATCTACGGCCACATGGCGCAGGCGATCGATCCCGCCATCCGCCGGGTGCGGTTGGCTGGCGGTGCGAACTTGCCGTTCACAAAACTGGTGCTGGCAACCGGCTCGCGCGCGATCCGGCTCAACGTCCCCGGCATGGACCTGCCCGGCGTGATGACGTTCCGCGATCTCGCCGACGTTTCGGCAATCGAGGCCGCCGCTGCCTCGCACAAACGTGCCGTGGTGATCGGCGGCGGGCTGCTCGGGCTCGAGGCGGCCTATGGGCTAGCCAAGGCCGGCGCCGAGGTCGCGGTCGTGCATCTGATGGACCGGCTGATGGAGCGCCAGCTCGATCCTCGCGCCTCGGCGCTGCTGAAGCGCGCGGTCGAGGACAAGGGCATCTCGGTGCATCTGAACGCCGACACCGCGAAGATCGCCGGCCATGGCCGCGCCGAAAAGGTGGTGTTCCGCGACGGCCGTGAACTGCCCGCCGACATGGTGGTGGTCGCCGCCGGCATTCGCCCCAATGTCGACCTCGCCCGGACCGCGGACCTCGCGATTGGCCGCGGCGTGATGGTCGACGATCATATGCAAGCCAGCAAGCCGGGCATCTACGCGATCGGTGAATGCGCCGAGCACAACGGCACCGTCTACGGGCTGGTGGAACCGGCCTACGAGCAGGCCCGCGCGCTGGCCTCGCATCTCACCGGCGGGAACGACGCCTATCAGGGCAGCGTGCTGGCGACCAACCTGAAAGTCTCGGGCGTCAGCGTATTCTCGGCCGGCGATTTCATGGGCGCGCCGGGGACCGAGCAGATCGTGCTCTCCGATCCCGGTCTCGGCAGCTACAAGAAGCTGGTGATCGCCGGCGGCAAGCTCGTAGGCGCAGTGCTGTTCGGCGATACCGCGGACGGGCTCTGGTACCTCGAACTGATCCGCAGCGGCGCTTTGATCGCGGCGATCCGCAACGACATGATGTTCGGCCGCGCGCTGGCCGAGCGTTCAGCCGACCTGGCGGCCTAACGCGATGGGCAGCGAATTCAGCGTCGATCAGAAGCGCTATCTCGAAGGCTTTGCTTCGGGCGTCACCGCCGCGCGTGCGGCGCGTGGCGTGTTGCCCGCAGGCGGCGGCAAAGGTGCTCCGTCCGGTCCCGACGCCATCCACCTCGCGGCACAGGACCGCGCGGTCGTGGCCGGCAAGAAACTCAACGACCAGGAAAAGTGGAAGCGCGAGGAGCATCCGTTCGACGCATATTCTCGCCTGAAGCAGCAGGCCCGCGATAACGCGGCGCCGAAGCCGCCGGACAATTTCCGCTGGCGCTATTACGGCATCTTCTACGTCGCGCCGGCGCAGACCTCCTACATGTGCCGGCTGCGAATCCCGAACGGCATGGTCAAGTCGTGGCAGATGGCCGGCCTTGCCGACCTCGCCGACACATGCGCCGGCGGCTACTCGCATGTCACGACGCGCGCCAACCTGCAGATGCGCGAGATCGAGCCGAAGCATGCCGTCGAATTGATCGAGGGCATCGAGAGCCTCGGCCTGTGGTCGCGCGGCTCCGGCGCCGACAACATCCGTAACGTGACGGGTTCTGCCACGGCAGGCATCGATCCGCAGGAAATCCTCGACACGCGGCCTTACGCGCGCGAGTGGCATTTCCACATCCTCAACGAGCGCGCGCTGTACGGGCTGCCGCGCAAGTTCAACGTCGCTTTCGACGGCGGCAGTGCGATCCCGACGCTGGAGGACACCAACGACATCGCATTCCAGGCGGTGCAGGTTGTGGACGGTTTCGGCGTCGAGCCGGGCGTATGGTTTCGCCTCGCGCTGGGCGGCATCACCGGGCATCGCGATTTCGCCCGCGACACCGGCGTGATCGTGCGGCCGGACGAGGCGACGCAGGTGGCCGACGCCATTATCCGCGTGTTCAGCGAGCATGGCGACCGCACCGACCGCAACAAGGCGCGGTTGAAATACGTGCTGGACGCTTTCGGCTTCGAGAAATTTTTGGGGCTGGTCGAGGACCGGATGGGCCGCAAGTTCGTCCGCGTGCCGGCCGAGGCGACCTTGCCGCGGCCGGTGCAGGACCGCGCGGCGCATATCGGCGTCCATAAACAGAAGCAATCTGGACTGAACTGGATTGGCGTGCTGCTGCCGCTCGGCCGGCTGTCATCGGCGCAGATGCGCGATCTGGCGAAGATTTCGCAGGATCTCGGCGACGGCGAGATTCGCCTCACGGTGTGGCAGAACCTGCTGATCTCCGGCGTCACGGACGCCAACGTCGCGCTAGCGCAGGCCGCGATCGAGCGCATCGGTCTGTCGATCGAGGCCACCGCGATCCGCGCCGGGCTGATCGCCTGCACCGGCGCGACCGGCTGCCGCTTCGCCGCCGCGCATACCAAGGAGAACGCGGAAGAGATCGCGCAATATTGCGAGCCGCGCGTCGCGCTGGACACGCCGATCAACATCCATCTCACCGGATGTCACAATTCCTGCGCGCAGCACTATATCAGCGACATCGGCATGATCGGCGCCAGGGTGGCGGTGTCGGAGGAGGACACCGTCGACGGTTACCACATCCATGTCGGCGGCAGCTTCGGCCCCGGCGCCAGCATCGGCGCCGAGCTTTATCGCGACGTCAAAGCCAGCGACGCGCCGCGTGTCGTCGAGCAGATGCTGAACGGCTATCTGGCCGCGCGGTCGTCGCCGGACGAGACGTTCCTGGATTTCGTGCGTCGCCACGACGTCGAAACGTTGCGCGAAAAATTCGGCGTGGAGGCGATGGCATGACCCAGAACCTGCCGTCACCGATCCCCTCGCTGGTGCCGGACACAGCGCCGTTCTCCGACGAGCAGCGCGCCTGGCTGAACGGGTTCTTTGCCGGGCTGGTGTCGATGGACGGCAGCGGCATCACCGCGCTGTCGTCGGACCAGGCCGCGGCTCTGCTGGGTGGCGGCGCGCCGGCCGAGGACGATGACGGCGGCGCGCCGTGGCACGACCAGAGCCTGCCGATCGCCGACCGCATGAAGCTGGCCGACGACAAGCCGCTGCGCTGGAAGCTGATGGCGGCGATGGCGCAGCAGGATTGCGGCCAGTGCGGCTACGACTGCAAGAACTATTCGGGCGCGATCTTCGAGGGCAAGGAGGCGCGGCTCAATCTCTGCGTGCCTGGCGGCAAGGAAACCACCCGCGTGGTCAAGGCGCTGGCCGAGCAGATCGGCAGCGCGCCGAAGCTCGACTCTGCGCCGCCGCTTGCCGCAGATGCCGTGCCGGCTGCCGCGTTGCCGCCGGCCGGCACCTCGCGCGACAATCCGGCGGTCGCGCGCGTGCTGTCGCGCACGCGGCTCAACAAGGCCGGCTCCGAGAAGGAGACCTGGCACGTCGAATTCGACCTCACCGGCACCGGCATCGAGTATGTCGCCGGCGACTCCTTCGGGCTGTTTCCGTCCAACGACCCGGCACTGGTCGATCTCATTATCCGCACGCTGGACGCGCCGCCGGATTTTCCGATCGGCGACCGCACCCTGCGCGAGACGCTCACCGACGGCGTGTCGCTGTCGCCGGCGCCCGACATGCTGTTTCAATTGATCTCGTACATCACCGGCGGCGACAAGCGGAAGAAGGCCCGCGCGCTCGCCAACGGCGAAGACCCCGACGGCGACGCCGCCACGCTCGACGTGCTCGCGGCGCTGGAAAAATTCCCCGGCATCCGCCCCGATCCCGAGGCGCTGATCGAGGCGCTCGATCCGTTGCAGCCGCGGCTCTATTCGATCTCGTCGTCGCCGAAGACCGTGCCGGGCCGCGTCACGCTGACGGTTGATTGCGTCCGCTACACCATCGGCAAGCGGCAGCGGCTGGGGGTCTGCTCGACCGGCCTCGCCGAGCGCATCGCGCCGGGCGATTGCGTCAAGGTCTATGTCCAGAAGGCGCATAATTTCGCGCTGCCGGACGATCCAAACGTGCCGATCATCATGATCGGGCCGGGCACCGGCGTGGCGCCGTTCCGCGCTTTCCTTCACGAGCGGAAGGCGATCAAGGCGCCGGGCCCGAACTGGCTGTTTTATGGCCACCAGCGTTCCACAACCGACTTCTTCTATGAGGAGGAGTTGAAGGCGATGAAGAACGCCGGCGTGCTGTCGCGACTGACCTTGGCGTGGTCGCGCGACGGCGACCAGAAGATCTACGTGCAGGACCGCATGCGCGAGGTCGGCCGCGATCTTTGGTCGTGGCTGGTCGACGGCGCCAACCTTTATGTCTGCGGCGACGCCAAGCGGATGGCCAAGGACGTCGAACTGGCGCTGGTCGACATCGTCGCGCAATACGGCGCGCGCTCGGCCGCCGAGGCCACCGCCTTCGTCGGCGAGTTGAAGAAGAAGGGCCGCTACCAGCAGGACGTCTATTGATGAACGCCTCCGCCCAGCACCCGCCGGCGGTGCGCACCACCTGCGCCTATTGCGGAGTGGGTTGCGGCATCCTCGCCAGGCCGGACGGCCGCGGCGGGGCGACCATCGCCGGCGATCCGGACCATCCGGCGAATTTCGGCCGGCTGTGCTCGAAGGGCGCCGCGCTCGGCGAGACGCTGGCGCTCGGCACGCGGCTGCTGCATCCGATGCTGCGGCAGGCCGACGGCGCGATGGCACGCGCGCCGTGGGACGACGCGCTCGGCGCGGTCGCACGCGGCTTCGCCGATACGGTGGCCAAGCACGGGCCGGATTCGGTGGCGTTCTATCTTTCCGGGCAGTTGCTGACCGAGGACTATTACGTCGCCAACAAGCTGATGAAGGGCTTCATCGGCAGCGGCAATGTCGACACCAATTCGCGGCTGTGCATGGCGTCGTCGGTCGCCGGCCACCGCCGCGCCTTCGGCGCCGATACCGTGCCGGGCAGCTATGCCGATCTCGACGAGGCCGATCTGATCGTGCTGGTCGGCTCCAACGCCGCCTGGTGCCATCCGGTGCTGTACCAGCGCATGCTGGCCAACAAGCGCGCGCGCGGTGCGAAGGTCGTGGTGATCGATCCGCGCCGCACCGCCACGGTGGAAGACGACGATCTGTTCCTGCCGGTCGCGCCCGGCATGGACACTGTGCTGTTCAGCGGATTGCTGGTACACCTCGCCGACACGCTGGCGCTCGACTACGTGTATCTCGATGCGCACACCACGGGATTCACCGATGCGCTGGTTCGCGCCCGCGAGATCGCGCCGGATGTCGCCGCGACAGCCGCCGCCGCGGGGCTCGCGGTGGAGGATGTGGCGCGATTCTTTGCGCTGTTCCGCAATACGCCGAAGGTCGTCACCTGCTACTCGCAGGGCGTCAACCAGTCGGCGCAGGGCACCGACAAGGTCAATGCGATCATCAACTGTCACCTCGCCACCGGCCGCATCGGCCGGCCGGGCATGGGGCCGTTCTCGCTCACCGGCCAACCCAATGCGATGGGCGGCCGCGAGGTCGGCGGCCTTGCCAACCAGCTCGCCGCGCACATGGATTTCGCGCCGGACAATGTCGATCGGGTCGGCCGGTTCTGGCGCGCCTCGACCATGGCGACGCGCGAGGGCCTCAAGGCCGTGCAGATGTTCGAAGCGATCGCGCGCGGCGAGATCAAGGCGCTGTGGGTGATGGCGACCAATCCCGTGGTGTCGCTGCCGCGCGCCGGAGCGATGCGCGAGGCGCTGCGCCGGCTCGATCTGCTGGTGATCTCGGAAAACGTCGCCAGCAACGACACGATGGCTTGCGGCGCACATATCCTGCTGCCCGCCGCCGGCTGGGGCGAGAAGGACGGCACCGTCACCAATTCGGAACGCCGCATCTCGCGGCAGCGGCCGTTTCTGCCGCTGCCCGGCGAGGCGCGGCCGGACTGGTGGATCGTGACGCAGGTCGCGCAACGGATGGGGTTCGCTGAGGCGTTCGCCTACAGCTCCGCCGCCGACGTGTTCTCCGAGCACGCCGCACTGTCGGCATTCGAGAACGATGGCGCGCGCGACTTCGACATCGGCGGACTGGCCGGGCTGGGCCATGACGGCTTCAACGCGCTCGATCCGGTGCAATGGCCGGCGCGCAGCGGCGGGGTCTTCGAAGAATCGCGGTTCTTCGGCGATGGCGGCTTTTTCACCGCGGACCGCAAGGCGCGGCTGATCGCGCCGCAGCCGCCGCAGCTCTCCGCCGGCCTCAGCGATGATTTCCCGCTGCGCCTCAACACCGGCCGCATCCGCGACCAGTGGCACACCATGACGCGCTCCGGCCTCAGCCCGCGGCTCGGCGCGCATCTGCCGGAGCCGTTCGTCGAGATCCATCCGGACGACGCTACTGCCAGCGGGCTCGTGGCAGGCGGCTTCGCGCGCTTGACCTCTCCGCACGGCGCCTGCGTGCTCAAGGTGATCATCAGCGACGGCCAGCGCCGCGGCGCACTGTTCGCGCCGATCCACTGGAGCGACCAGACCGCGTCGTCGGCGCGGGTCGGCGAACTGGTGTCGCCGGTCACCGATCCGTTTTCCGGCCAGCCCGAGGCCAAGGCGACGCCGGTGGCAATCGCCCCGCATACCTTTACCTGGCGCGGCTTCATGCTCGGCCACGATCTGCCATCGATGCCCGACGAAACCTGGTGGTCGCGCGTCGCGGTCGATGGCGGCACAGGCCTGCTGCTTGCGACCAATGATGCGCCGGCGCGGTGGCGCGAGCGGACGCAGACGCTGTTCGGCACGGGCGCAGAACTGGCGGAATATCTCGACGAGCCCGGCAGCTTCTATCGCGCGGCGGCGTTCGTCGACGGCCGGCTGGTCGGCTGCCTGTTTATCGGTCCGGCCGAGGCCGCGCCGCAATGGGACGCCGTGAAGGCGCTTTTCGAGGCCGAAACGCTCGGCGACGCCCAGCGCCGCGCGGTGCTGTCCGGCAAGTCGACATCCGGCCTCGCGGATCCCGGCCCGGTGGTCTGCGCCTGCTTCGGCGTCGGCCTCAACGTGATCCGCGCCGCGCTGCAGGACGGCACCGCCACGAATGTCGAGCAGATCGGCCAGGCGCTGCGCGCCGGCACCAATTGCGGCTCCTGCCTGCCGGAGTTGCGCAAGATCGTCGGCCATCCGCGCGTCGCGCAGCCGGCCTGAGGCCGCTGCCTTCACTTCGGCACGGGCATCCATTACGGTCGGCCTCATTCCCGCAGTCGAGAGACCCCCGCAATGAGCCAACTCATCGTCCATGCCGGCGACTTCAGCTTCGAAGCCCGCTTCGAAGACACGCTTGCGCCAAAAACCTGCGCCGCGTTCCGCAAGGCCATGCCGTTCGAGAGCCAGACCATCCATGTGCGTTGGAGCGGCGAAGCGGTGTGGATGCCGCTCGGCGACCTCGACTTTGGCGTCGGCTACGAGAACCACACCAGCTATCCGGCGCCCGGCCAGGTCATCCTGTATCCCGGCGGCATCAGCGAGACCGAGATTCTGCTGGGCTATGGCGGTGTGCATTTCGCCAGCAAGATGGGGCAGCTCGCCGGCAATCACTTCATCACGCTGACCTCCAACCTCGACCGGCTGCCCGAACTCGGCAAGACCGTGCTGTGGAAGGGCGCGCAGAAGGTCCGGTTCGAGCTCGTGTGATGACGGCGTCCTATCCACGCGACCTCGCCGGCTACGGCCGCACGCCGCCGCATCCGCGCTGGCCGATCCGCGCCCGCGTCGCGGTGCAGTTCGTCGTCAATTTCGAGGAGGGCGGCGAGAACAACGTGCTGCACGGCGATGCGGCGTCGGAAGCGTTTCTGTCGGACGTGCTCGGCGCGCAGCCCTGGCCCGGCCAGCGCCACGCCAACATCGAATCGATGTTCGAATACGGTTCGCGCGCCGGCTTCTGGCGCCTGCTGCGTATTTTTGCTGCTCACAAAATGCCGGCTACCGTATTCGGCGTCGCGACGGCGCTCGCGCGCAATCCGGAGATTGTCGACGCGATGCTCGAGGCCGGCTGGGAGATCGCCAGCCACAGCCTGAAATGGGTCGAGCATCGCGACATGCCGGAAGCCGAGGAGCGCGCGGTGATCGCCGAGGCGATCCGCGTCCATACTGAGGCGACCGGCGCGCGGCCGCTCGGCTGGTACACCGGCCGCAGCTCGATCAACACCTTGCGGCTGGTGACCGAGGCCGGCGGCTTCATGTATTCGAGCGATTCCTATGCCGACGATCTGCCCTATTGGGTGAAGAGCGCGGGGGCGCCGCATCTGATCATCCCCTACAGCCTCGACGGCAACGACATGCGCTTCATCAACGCGCAGGGGTTTTCCGAGGGCGAGCAGTTTTTCACCTACCTGAAGGACGCCTTCGACGTGCTCTACGCCGAAGGCGAGACCTCGCCCAAGATGATGTCGATCGGCCTGCACTGCCGCGTTGCCGGCCGCCCCGGTCGCGCCGCTGCGCTGATGCGCTTCATGGACTACGTCGCCGGCCACGAGCGGGTCTGGGTGCCGACGCGGCTGCAGATCGCAGAGCACTGGCACGCCAAGCTGGCGCATCTCGCGGAGAATGCGTGGGAGATCGGGTAGACTGCAACGTGCGCCGCGCCTTTGCGGCGCATGACAGGCGTGGATGGCCGGAACAAGTTCGGCCATGACGAGCGCAGAGGCACGGAGACGCCAAACCCGTCATCGGCTAGACTGCATCCAGCGCGCAACCACGCGTGCGCTCAACACGGCGGATCAACCGCCGCACTGCAACGGGAGTGACACCATGCCGGAATTCATCGCGCTTGCGGAGCTGGTGCAGCGCACGGCGCGTGAGGCGCCGACGCGGCTGGCGGTGATCGATGGCGAGCGGCAGGTGACCTATGCCGAGCTCGACGACCTGATCGACCGGGTGGCGGCGTCATTGCAGGCCAGCGATCAGCTGCCGCGCGATGTGATCGCGATCTGCGCGCTGAGCTCGATCGAATATGTCGCAACATTTCTCGGCGCGTTGCGCGCCGGCGTCGCGGTGGCGCCGTTGGCGCCGTCGTCAACGCCGCACGATTTCGCCGCAATGGTCTCGGACAGCGGCGCGACGTTGCTGTTCATGGACACCACGGTCGCGGCCGCGATGGCGGAGGCGTCGCTGGCGCCGAGCGTGGTGCCGGTTGCGCTCGACGATGGCGAGCACGGCCAGCCGTTCCGCGTGTGGCTCACGCCGCAAGGCACCAATCCCGAACCCGTCGCGATCGATCCCGACTGGGTGTTCAACATCATCTATTCGTCGGGCACCACCGGCACGCCGAAGGGCATCGTCCACACCCACAATCTGCGCTGGCGGCAGTACGGCCAGGCCGAGCCGCTCGGCTATGGCCCCGATGCGGTGACGCTGCTGTCGACGCCGCTGTATTCCAACACCACGCTGGTCTGCTTCAACCCGACCTTCGCCGGCGGCGGCACCGTGGTGCTGATGAAGAAGTTCGACGCCAAGGGCTTTCTCGACCTCGCGCAGACCCACCGCGTGACGCATGCGATGCTGGTGCCGGTGCAGTACCGTCGCATCATGCATCTGCCCGACTTCGACAGCTACGATCTGTCGTCGTTCCAGATGAAGTTCTGCACCTCGGCGCCGTTCGCCGCGGAATTGAAGGCCGACATTCTCAGGCGCTGGCCCGGTGGCCTCACCGAATATTACGGCATGACCGAGGGCGGCGGCTCCTGCGTGCTGCTGGCGCACGAGCATCCCGACAAGCTGCATACCGTCGGCCAACCTATGCCGGACCACGTGATCATGCTGATCGACGAGAACGGGCAGCAGGTCGCCACCGGAGAGATCGGCGAGATCGTCGGCCGCTCGGCGGTGATGATGGAAGGCTACCTCAACCAGCCCGCCAAGACCGCGGAGACGTTCTGGACCGATGCCGAAGGCCGGCGTTGGGTGCGCACCGGCGACATCGGCCGCTTCGACGAGGACGGCTTTCTCACTCTGATGGATCGCAAGAAGGACATGATCATTTCCGGCGGCTTCAACATCTATCCGAGCGACATCGAGGCGATCGCCAGCCAGCATCCCGCCGTGCTCGAGGTTGCCGTGGTCGGCATGCCGTCGGAGGATTGGGGCGAGACGCCGGTCGCCTTCGCGGTGGTGCGACCGGGCATGACGCTCGATCCGGCCGAGCTGAAGGCGTGGACCAATGCCAAGGTCGGCAAGACCCAGCGGCTGTCGGACGTGCTGGTGGTCGACACGCTGCCGCGCAGCGCGATCGGCAAGGTGCTGAAGCGCGAGTTGCGCGACCGCCAGATCGCAACGCAGCAGGTCTGAGAGCGGGCGATCAGTACTCCGTCATTCCGGGGCATGAGCCGCGAAGCGGCGATATGAGCCCGGAATCCCGAGATCGAGACTCCTTGCGTTCAATCTCCTTCGGCGCACGCCGTCGCGGGCGCAGCGGCCGACGAGATCGTCACAAGGCCTCAATAGTGCGGCGGCGGCTCGTTGGTGGCGGCCGGCGCGTTGGCTTCGGCTTCCCGCAAGCGTTCCTGCAGCAGCGCGACCTGCCGCGTCAAAGCATCGATCTGCTGCCACTGCGCGGTGATGGTCTTGTTCAGCGTCTCGATCGCCTCGTCCTGATAGGTCAGGCGGATCTCCAGCGCGTCGATCCGCTCGGTCGGCGACGGCGCGCTCATGCGACGCGCGCCCGTTGCGCGGCGAAATCCTCGGAATTGATCGGCAGATCCGGCGTCACCGCGCGGCTCTCGACCAGGCCGTGACCGAGTGCCACGCGTTCGTCGAACACGAAACATTCGCCGCGCCAGCGGCTGTCATGTTCGGGAACGGTTTCGAGGTAGTTCAGGATGCCGCCCTTGAGGTGATAAACTTCAGCGAAGCCGTGCGACAGCAAGTATGAGCTCGCCTTCTCGCAGCGGATGCCGCCGGTGCAGAACATCGCGATGCGGCGGTGCTTTGCCGGATCGAGCGTGCGCGCGACAAAATTCTTGAACTGCGAAAAGCTTTCGATCTGCGGATCGACCGCGCCTTCGAAAGTGCCGATCGCAACCTCGAACGCGTTGCGGGTATCGATCAGCAACGTGTCCGGCTCGGCGATCAGCGCATTCCACTCCGAAGCTGGTACATAGACGCCGACCGCGCGCGTCGGGTCGGTGGTTGGATCGTCGAGCGTGACGATCTCGCGCTTCAGCCGCACCTTCATGCGACGAAACGGCATGTCCGAAGCGTTGGAGAATTTCAGCTCGAGCCGGTCGAGTCGGCCACCGAACAGAACGCCGTGGCGAAACTGATCGATCAGCGCATCGATCCCCTCCGGGGTGCCGGCCAGAGTGCCGTTCAGTCCCTCCGGCGCCAGCAGGACGCTGCCGCGCAGGCCGAGATCGGCGCACAATTGGCGCAGCGGCTCGCGCAGCGCGACGTAATCCGGCAGCGGCAGGAATTGATAGAAGGCGGCAACCCGGAAGGACATCCGGCCTGTGTAACAGCGTCGCGAAGCCCGGGAAACCCCTGCCGTTGCTGCGCCGCCATCCGGTTGCCGGCATTGCGCTTTCTGGCCGGGCCATGCCATGTAACGATGCCGGTCGTCGGCCTCGCACGAACCCAAAAGAGTGACAGTCCATGAGGAATTTCCAACTCGCCGGCCGCTCCACGGTCCATGCCCAGAACGCCATGGTGGCGACCTCGCATCCGCAGGCGGCGCTGGTGGCGATCGACATCCTGCGCGCCGGCGGCACCGCGGCCGACGCGGCGATCGCGGCCTCCGCACTTCTGGCGGTGATCGAGCCGCAATCGACCGGCATCGGCGGCGACTGCTTCGCGCTGTATCAACCCGGCGGGCAGGGCGACATCGTCTCCTACAACGGCTCCGGTCGCGCGCCGATGGCCGCAGAAGCGTCGTGGTACGTCGACCATAAGTTCAGCGCGATCCCGCTGACCAGCCCGCATTCCGTCACCGTGCCCGGCTCGGTCGATGCCTGGGCGACCATCCTCAAGGACCACGGCAAGTTCGATTTCGACATGCTGTTCCAGCCGGCAATCAAGGCCGCGGAGGAGGGCTATGTCGTCGCGCCGCGGATCGCGTTCGACTGGGCCAACGGCTTCGAGAAGCTGAAGAAGGGCATCAACGCGCCGCGCTATCTGCTGCCGGGCGGCAAGCCCGCGGTGGCCGGCGACGTGATCCGCCAGCCCGAACTGGCTGCCACCCTGAAGCTGATCGCCAAGGGCGGGCCGGATGCGTTCTACAAGGGCTCGGTCGCCGAGGATATCGTCAACACGTTGCGCGCCGCCGGCGGCCTGCACACGATGGACGACTTCGCCGCGCACAGGACCGAGACCACCAAGCCGATCTCGACCACATACAAGGGCCATCAGGTCTGGCAGTGCCCGCCGAACGGCCCCGGCATCACGATGCTGGTGATGCTCAATATCCTGTCGCGGTTTGATCTCACCAAGTATCCGCCGCTCAGCATCGAGCGCTTCCACATCGAGGCTGAGGCCGCGCGCATCGCCTACATGATGCGCGAGCAGCACATCGGCGATCCCGAGCATGTCGATGTCGACGTCTCCCGAATTTTGTCGGAGGAGTTCGCCGCCGAGTACGGCAGCCAGATCAAGATGGATCGGATGCTCGACCTGCCCAAGGTGTCGCCACCGATGAACCCGTCGACGATCTACATCACTGTTGTGGATCGCGACCGCAACGTCTGCTCGTTCATCAATTCGATCGCGCATTCGTTCGGTTCGGCGATCGTCACCGACAAGACCGGCATCCTGTTGCAAAATCGCGGCGCTGGTTTCCGCGTGCAGCCGGGCCATCCGAACTGCATCGCGCCGGGCAAGCGGCCGCTGCACACCATCATCCCGAGCCTCGCCACCAAGGACGGCAAGGCCGTGCTGTCGTTCGGCGTGATGGGCGGACAGTACCAGCCTGTCGGCCAGTGCCACGTGCTGACCAACATGCTCGACTACGGCATGGACGCGCAGGAAGCGATCGATCTGCCGCGTGGCCTGCACTACGAAGGCATCTATCAGCTCGAGGACGGCGTGCCGGCCGAGACCGTCGCCGGCCTGCAGAAGATCGGCCACCAGACCGCGAAGGTCCTGGTGCCGCATGGCGGTGCGCAGTCGGTCTGGATCGACCGCGAGCGCGGCGCCCTGGTCGGCGCCTCCGACCCCCGCAAGGACGGCTGCGCGCTGGGGTATTGAGGGAACGCTCTCATCGCGCGGCGAGGATGATGGGATTCGTTACGTCATGCCCGGGCCTGTCCCGGGCATCCACGTGTTGAGCGGAGAAAAGCGTGGATGGCCGGGACGAGCCCGGCCACGTCGTCGCGAGTTTGATCGCGTTGCCGCCGTCTAACGGTTCGAGAATTAAGGACGCCACCCGTGAACATCACCATCCTCGACGACTACACCGACACGGTGCGAAGCCTGCAGTGCTTCGGCAAGCTGGCGGGGCACGACGTCACGGTGTGGACCGACCACCTGCAGGACAACGACGCGCTCGCCGCTCGGCTCTCGGAGACCGAGGTGCTGGTCCTCATTCGCGAACGGACCAAAATCACGGCGGCGTTGCTCGAAAAATTGCCGAGGCTGAAATTGATCAGCCAGCGCGGCGTCTATCCGCACATCGATGTCGAGGCCTGCACGCGGCTCGGCGTCGTCGTGTCTTCGAACATGCAAGGCACCGGGCCGTCCTACGCCACCGCCGAATTGACATGGGGGCTGGTGCTGGCGGCGATGCGGCGGATCCCGCAGCAGACGGTGTCGCTGAAGAACGGGCAATGGCAGAGCGGCATCGGCACCACGCTGCGCGGAAAGACGCTCGGCGTCTATGGCTACGGCAAGATCGGTGGCGTCGTCGCCGGCTACGGCCGCGCCTTCGGCATGCAGGTGATGGTGCTGGCGCGCGAGCCGAACCTGACGCAGGCGCGGGCCGACGGCTATTCCATCACGGCAAGCCGCGAAGAATTCTTCGCGCAGTGCGACGTGATCTCGCTGCATATCCGGCTGATCGAGGCCACCCGGGGGATCGTCACCGCGGTCGACCTGGCGCGGATGAAGCCCGATGCGCTGCTGGTCAATACCAGCCGCTCCGGCCTGATCGCGCCGGGCGTCCTCGTCGAGGCGTTGCGCGCCGGGCGGCCCGGAATGGCCGCCGTCGACGTGTTCGACCAGGAGCCGCTGCGCGATCGCAACGACGCGCTGCTGACCATGGACAATGTCGTTGCGACGCCGCACATCGGCTACGTGACCCGCGACGAGTACGAAGTGCTGTTTACCGACATGTTCGACCAGATCGTGGACTATGTTGCGGGGCGGCCGAGCAATGTCGTCAATCCGGACGTGATGTCGCGCCGGCCAGCCTGATCCGATTCATCGTTTGTTAACCGGCCTTGCTAACTGGGCTTCCATGTCTGGCCCCTAATCCTTGCCTCAGGGAGCAAGGATGCCAGGATATTTCGCAAGACATGGCTTAGCTGGGGGCTGGCGATGACGGCTCCTGATCAGGACGACACTCGCATCCGACGAAATCCGGTTCGATGGATGATCCTGTGCGGCGCTTTTTTGATCGCAGCTATCGCCCTGGGCACCATGGTGACCGTGATCAACTTCCGCGAACGTGCGTTGCTCAGCGGCGAACGCGAATTGCAGAACACCGTCCTGCTGCTGGCCAAGCATTTCGACCAGAAATTGGAAGACTTCGATTCGGTTCTGCGGGACATTGTCCTGCAGTTCGAAAAATCAGGCGTGCATTCCGCCGATGCGTTCCGTGGAAGGCACGCGACCCTCGAGACCCACGAATGGTTGCGAGAGAGGGCCTTTGTCGCCGCGCCCGACTCGGCCGCCGTCAATGTCTTCGACGAGAATGGAGACTTGATCAACTCCACCTTTGCCTGGCCGGTCCCCCGGATCAACGTCGCCGACCGGGCCTATTTCAAGGCTCATCAATCCGGGACGGCCCCAGGCGCGGTGACCGAACTGGTGCAAAGCCGGTCGACCGGAAAATGGGCGACGACCATATCGCGCAGGGTGAGCGGGCCAGGCGGGCAATTTCTCGGGGTCACGGTCCGCGGTTTTGAGCCCAGGCAGGTCGAGAAATTGTTCGCGTCGGTGGCCCTTGGTCCTGACGCGGCCATCTCGATGTACCATCGCGGCGGACAGCTGATGGCGCGATATCCTCACGTCGCTAATCTGATCGGTCGGAATTTTCGATCCGGACCTGCGGCGCAGATTCGGGTGTTCGACGAAGGTGCCACGACCGCCCGGGCGCCGAGTCCGGTCGACGGAAAGGCCCGACTTGTCGCTTCTCGCGCGCTCGGCAATTTTCCGCTGGTGTTGGTGGCAACAACGACGACCGCCGCAGCATTGGCCGAGTGGCGCGAGCAGACCAAGCTGCTCATTGCCGTGGCCGGGCTGCTGACGCTGGTCATCGTCATCATGCTGGCGCTGATCGTCAGACATATGACCCGGCAATACAGAACCTCTCAACAGCGACTGAGCCTCGAGAAGTTGCGGCTGGATACCGCCGTCAACAACATGACGCAGGGCCTGCTGCTGTTCGATGCCGACGCACGGCTTGTGGTCTGCAATCGTCACTTCATCGACATGTTCGGGCTGTCGCCGGACGTCGTCAAACCCGGCTGCAGCTTTCGCGAGCTGATCGCGCATCGCAAGGAAACCGGGACTTTCACCGGAGACGTCGATGCCTATTGCGATGCATTCCTGAAAAGGGTTGCCAACGAGTCCCTGGTGCAGACCGTGATCGAGACACCGGACGACCGTGCGATCCGCATTCTCCGACGGACGCTGGCGGACGGCGGATGGGTCACGATGCTGGAGGACATCACCGAGCGCCGACGTTCCGAAGCGCGGATCGCACATCTGGCGCATTTCGACGCGCTGACCGATCTGCCGAATCGAACGCTGTTCCACGAGCATCTCGGCCGGCTGCTCGCCGAGCTCGGTCCAGGCGATCAGCTTGCGGTGCTTTACATCGACATCGACGAGTTCAAGAGCGTCAACGACTCGCTCGGGCATCACGTCGGCGACGAACTGCTGAAGGCGGTTGCGTCCCGGCTGCGGGGATGCGTCGGAGCCGACGACTTTGTCGCCCGTCTCGGCGGAGACGAGTTCGCCATCGTGCAGACCCACGTCGTCGATGCGGCGCATATCATCGATCTGGTGACGTGCATCTACCAGACCATCAGGGAGCCCTACGAATGTCTCGGGCACCAGCTTTCCACCGATGCAAGCATCGGCATCGCGCGCGCGCCTGTCGACGGGACCGATCTCGATCAGCTCTTGAAAAATGCCGATCTGGCGATGTATCGCGCCAAGGCCGGCGGTCGCCGCACCTATCGCTTCTTCGCGCCTGAGATGGACGCATGGGTGCGTGCGCGGCGCACTCTGGAGCTGGAGTTGCGCCAAGCGGTGGCGGAGGGCCAGTTTGAAATCCACTACCAGCCGATGGTGAGCTTGAGCACCGGTTCGGTCACCGGCTGCGAGGCGCTGCTGCGCTGGCGCCATCCCGTGCGCGGCATGGTCTCGCCGGTTGAATTCATTCCGGTGGCCGAAGAGATTGGGCTGATTGGCCAGATCGGCGAATGGGTGTTGATCACGGCTTGCGCGGAGGCGGCGACATGGCCCTGCCATATCAAATTGTCGGTCAACGTCTCGCCGCTGCAATTCCAGTCAGCCACGCTGCCGCTTCGTGTGGCGGCGGCTCTGGCGCAGTCGGGGTTGCAGGCAAGCCGGTTGGAAGTGGAGATCACCGAGGCGGTGCTGATTCACGATGACGAGGCGGCGCTGGCAATCCTGCATGAGCTTCGCAGTATTGGCGTGCGTATTGCGCTGGACGATTTCGGCACCGGATATTCGTCGCTGAGCTACCTGCAGCGATTCCCGTTCGACAAGATCAAGATCGACCGCTGCTTCGTCACGGATATCGCCGCGGAAGACGGCTCGGCCCCGATCGTGCAAGCAGTTGTCAATATCGCCACGGCCCGCCAGATGACCACAACGGCGGAGGGCGTGGAAACAGCGCAGCAGCGCGATATCCTGCGGGCGCTGGGATGCACCGAAATGCAGGGATATCTCTTCAGCCCGCCCCGGCCGGCGATGGACATCCGCAGCCTGCTGGCGGCGACAGAACGGCTGGTCATCACGGCATGACCCGACAAGAAAAGGCCGGCCAATTGGCCGGCCCTTCCGTCTAAAGCTGGAACAAGCTCAGAGATTCTTGTTGATCGCGCCAGCGGTCTTGTCGGCCGCATCCTTGACGGCTTCCTTGCCCTCGCCGAGCGCCTTCTGACCGTGACCCTTGGTTTCCTGGATCACGCCCTCGCCCTGCAGCTTCTCGGAGCCGGTGGCTTCGCCGATGCCCTGCTTGGCTTTGCCGATGACTTCGTTGGCGGTACCCTTGATCTTGTCGGTGGTGCTGCTCATGGGAAATCTCCTTTGCGTTGGTGGATCGTCGGCGTGATAATCCCGCAGCCACTGCAATGTTCCCAGCGGCGCGTTTCCGCCGCAGCCATAACGAAGAACAGGGATTGAAATGACCGCATCGCACGATCCGCATTCGTCTGGTCACGGGCATGATCACGATCACAATCACGATGACGTGCACCGCTGGAAGCACGACGGCGTACGCGTCATTCCTGCGGGACAGCTGGATTCCAACGTGCCATCGACCGCCGGCATGGACCGCAAGGCCGCGATCAATTTCGCGCGGGTCGGCGCGCAGAAATTATGGGCGGGCACGGTGACGATCCGCCCCGACGCCAAAACCGGCGCGCATCATCATGGCCATCTCGAAAGCGTGATCTATGTGGTGCGCGGCAAGGCGCGGATGCGCTGGGGCGAGGCGCTGGAATTCACTGCGGAGGCCGGCCCTGGCGATTTCATCTTCATTCCACCCTATGTTCCGCATCAGGAAATCAACGCCAGCCCCGACGACATCCTCGAATGCGTGCTGGTGCGCAGCGACGGCGAAGCGATCGCGATCAATCTCGACATCGAGCCGGTCGAAAGGCCGGAGACGGTGCTGTGGATCGACCCGACGCATCCGGATCCGGCGGCGAAGGGGTAGCAGGACGCCATCATTCCGGGGCGCAGGCTGAGGGCTGAGTCTTCTGTTATTCCGGGCGCGCGAGCGTGGCTTGGGCGAACCCGGAATCCCCAGATTGAACGCAGTGCGTCCGATCTCTGGATTCCGGGTTCATTTCGCCGCTGCGCGGCTCATGCCCCGGAATGACAGAAGAGGCCGCTCGGCCTCTCGCCTTACGCGCCCTCGTCCAGCGCCACCAGCTCGCGCTTCTTGCGCAGCGAGGGCAGCAGGGGACTGATCAGCAGCAGCACGGCAAGCGCCAGGCAGACTGCCGAGATCGGGCGCTCGACGAAGGTCATCAGGTCGCCCTGTGACAGGATCAGCGACTTGCGCAGGTTGTTTTCCAGCAGCGGGCCGAGCACGAAGGCCAGCACCAGCGGTGCGGGTTCGTAGCCGAACTTGCGCATGAAGTATCCGATCACGCCGAACGCCACCATGACGTAGACATCGAACACGTTGTTGCTCGAGCAATAGACGCCGATGATGGTGAACAGGATGATCAGCGGGAACAGGATGTTGTAGGGCAGCTTCAGCACCTGCACCCACATCCCGATCAGCGGCAGGTTGAGCACCAGCAGCATCGCGTTGCCGATATACATGCTGGCGATGATGCCCCAGAACAGTCCCGGGTTCTGGGTGATCATCAGCGGCCCGGGTTGCACGCCGTGGATCACGAAGGCGCCGAGCAGCAGCGCCATCACCACATTGGGTGGGATGCCGAGCGTCATCAGCGGAATGAAAGCGCCGCCGGCCGCCGCGTTGTTGGCGGCTTCCGGCCCGGCAACGCCCTCGATCGCCCCCTTGCCGAACCGCTCCGGCGTGTCCGACAGCCGCTTCTCCAGCGCGTAGGAGGCAAACGACGACACCACCGCGCCGCCGCCGGGCAGGATGCCGAGGAAGAAGCCGAGCACGGTGCCGCGCGAGATCGGCCCGGCGCTGGCCTTCCAGTCGGCCTTGTTCGGCAGCAGGTGCTTGATCCTGGTATTGATGATGTCGCGCTTGATCGCCTGTTCGGTGTTGATCAGCACTTCGGCAAGGCCGAACAGGCCCATCACCACCGGCACAAGTCCGATGCCGTCGATCAGCTCGAGCTTGCCGAATGTCAGCCGCGGCTGCGCGTTGATGGAGTCGAGACCGACCAATCCCAGCACCAGCCCGATGCAGGCCATCAGCAATGCCTTCGGCATCGATCCCTGGGTGAGGAAGGTCAGGACGACGAGACCGAGCACCATCAGGCTGGCATATTCGGCCGGCCCGAACGCCACCGCAACGCTGGCCAGCTTGGGCGCGACCAGCATCAGCGCCACCAGCGAGAACGTGCCGGCGATGAACGAGCCCAGCGCCGAGATACCGAGCGCCGGGCCGGCGCGACCCTGCTTCGCCATCTGGTGGCCGTCGATGCAGGTGACGACCGAGGCGGCCTCGCCGGGGATATTGACCAGGATCGAGGTGGTCGAGCCGCCATACATCGAGCCGTAATAGATGCCGGCCATCATGATGATGCCGGACTCCGGCGTACCGGACAGCGTCACCGGCAGCAGCAGCGACATCGCCGAGATCGGTCCGATACCGGGCAGCACGCCGACCAGCGTGCCGATGAACACGCCGATGAAGCAGTAGACGAGGTTGATCGGCTGCAACGCGACGCCGAATCCTTGTCCCACATCGAGAAGTACGTCCATGGTCTATCCAGTCAGCCGATGTCGAACATGCCGGTGGGCAATTGGATCAGCAACGCGCGCTTGAGCACCCACCAGCATCCCAGCGGCGCCAGCACCGCGATCGGTAGCGCCAGCGTCCAGCGCACCGGATCGATCACGCGCAACAGCAGCAGCATCAGCGGGATCGTCGAAAGCAGGAAGCCGAGCGGCTCCAGCGCCATCGAGAACACGATCATGCTGGCGATGATGGTGACCGGCTTGCCCCAGCTGGCGCCCTCCCAGCGGGCGGCGAAGGTTGGGCCGCCCTCGGTCATCGCGGAAACGACGATGGCGGCAGCGAACATGCACATCAGGATGCCGGTGTAGAACATCACGAAGCCGGAGCCCGGATCGTTGATGCTGCCGAGACCCAGCTTGACGCCCGACCAGATCACGAATGCGCCCAGCGCAAGGCCGACGACGCCGCCCCACAGTTCGGAGTTGTTCAGCCGGAACGGCGGGCGGGTGTCAGTCGGCATCGGTCACGTCCTCTCGCGCGTAATGGAGACACTGGCGGCCATGTGAAGCGTGCCCCGGACGCACTGCATCACGACGCGATTGCGTCGTGATGCAGCGCAGAGCCGGCCGTGCCGCAACGATGCCGTTGATCCGGTCCCGGTTCTGCGAAGCGGCACTGCGTGCCGCGTCGCGCCCGGGACACGGCACGCATCAGTTCGTCTTCTTGCCGAGCCCCAGCGTGTCGATCACCTTGCGCTCCGACGCGGTGACCTCGGCGACGAACTTCTTGTAGTCCTCGGTGTTCTTGTAGTTCGGCACCATGTCGAACTTGGCAAGCGTGGCGACCACCGCCGGGTCCTCGACCGCCTTCTTGAAGGCGTCGTGCAGCTTGGCGACGATTTTTGGGTCCATGCCCTTGGGGCCGGCTATGCCGAACGGGGAATCGTACACCATCGGATAGCCTAGCTCCTTCAAGGTCGGCACGTCCGGGAAATTCGGCGACCGCGCCGAAGTCCACACCATCAGCAGCCGCAGCTTGCCGGCGTCGACCAGCGGCCGCCATCCAGTGGAATCCGCCTGCAGCATGGTGTGCTGGCCCAGCACCGCGGCGTTGGTCTCGGCGCCGCCCTTGAACGGCACCTGGGTCAGCTTGATACCGGCGAGTCCGGCGATCTGCTCCATGCCGATATGCAGCGAGGTGCCCGCGCCCGGGGTCGCGTATGTCACCTTGCCGGGATTGGCCTTGGCAAAATCGACCACGTCTTTCCAGCTCTTGAATTGCGATTCGGCGCTTGTGGTGACGCCGAATGTGTAGCCGGTGAGGTGGACGATGTAGCTGAAGTCTTTGTCCGGGTCCCACGACACCTGCTGCATCAGCGGCAGCCGGAACACGGTGATCGGAATCTGCGAGATGGTGTAGCCGTCCGGTTTCGCAGCCGCTGCCATCGTCGCCGGGCCGACCGTGCCGCCGCCGCCGGCCTTGTTGTCGATGGTGATCGGCTGGCCGAGATGCTTTGAGGCGGCCTCAGCGATTGCGCGCATCGAGATGTCGGTCGAGCCGCCGGCCGGCCAGGGCACGATCAGCGTGATCGGTTTGACAGGATAGTCCTGCGCCTGTGCGGAGCCCGCCACGATGGCGGTCAAGGCGGCAAGGGCGAGTATTACGCGGGAGCGCTGCATCATTCATTTCCTCCGGGGCGGTCCTGTTGTCGGACTCTGCCGGGCGATGATGCGGGGGAGTGAGGGTGGCAATCAACGATTATTTTCGGATGCCGCGTCAATGGCGTGGCAATCCCATGCGCATGAGCGCGCAAAGCGGTTTGCTTGCCGCGAGATGGAATTTCGTCACGGCCACGGTCGGCCTCGAAGTATTTTTCGCGATGTGTCGGATCGGCGCAGGCCGAGCCGTCCTCGGGCAACCTAAACGAGAGGACAATCGATGCCCAAGATGATTTTCGTCAATCTGCCCGTCGCCGACCTGGCCCGCGCCACCGCGTTCTATCAGGCGATCGGCGCCAACAAGAACGAGCAATTCTGCGACGGTACCGCGTCTTGCATGGTGTTTTCCGACACCATCTTCGCGATGTTGCTCACGCATGAGAAGTACAACCAGTTCACCTCGAAGACGATCGTCAACGCGAGAACCCACAGCGAGGTGATGATCGCGCTGTCCGCCGACAGCCGCGACGATGTCGACGGCTTCGTCAACAGGGCCGGCGCCGCCGGCGGACGGCTTGATCCGCTGCCGGTTCAGGACCATGGCTTCATGTATGGTCGCAGCTTCGAGGATCCCGATGGCCACATCTGGGAATCGGTATGGATGGATCTCGAGGCGGCCATGGCAGGTTGCCCGGCAGCGGCCGTCGCATGAGTGCGCTGCGCGAGGCCACCGGCGGGACGAAGATCGCGCCGTGCCTGTGGTTCAACGGCGAGGCCGAGGCCGCTGCGAAATTCTACACGTCGCTGCTGCCTGACTCGCGGATCGATCACGTTCAACGAAACGTCAACGACACCCCGTCGGGCCCCGAAGGGTCGGTGCTCGTCGTCGAATTCACGCTAGCGGGCCAGCGCTTCCAGGCACTGAATGGCGGCATGAGCGTGCCCTTCAACCAGGCGCTGTCGCTGTCGATCGATTGCAAGGATCAGGCGGAGGTCGACCGGCTGTGGGACGGCCTTTGCGACGGCGGCGCCCCGGTGCAATGCGGCTGGCTGACCGACCGCTACGGCGTGTCGTGGCAGATCGTGCCGTCTGTCCTGTTGAGGATGATCGCCGATCCGGACGTTGTGCGGGCCCGGCGCGTCATGGAGGCGATGATGCAGATGGTGAAACTCGACATCGCCACGCTTCAGCGGGCCTATGACAGGACAAGTTGAAGCGGGCGTTTCGTAAGCGCCGTCGCCCTTATCCTTCCCCGCAAGCGGGAGAAGGGCCGATCATGCGCGCAGGCGGCAAGCGTGGCACGCTCGCCAAGTGCCAGGCTGCCTCGCGGCACGCCTTTTTAGCCGCCTCGCCACGCCTCACGAAATCCTGATCACTGACGAATATTGACATTCGTCAGTGATCAGCCGAAAGTTCTTCCGCAGAAGCGAAGGAACGTGGCGATGTCGGTTCGTGCGGAATTTCCCAGATTCATTCGATTCTTGAATATCGCGATCGCTCTGGGCGCTGCCCTCGCGCTCGCCGGCTGCGACGAGAAGGTCGCCGAAAAGCCGGCTCCCCAGCGGCCCGTGCTGGTCACTTCCGTGCATTACGAGGCGGAATCGCCGGCGCGCAGTTTTGTCGGCACCATCCGGCCGCGGGTCGAGACCGACATGGGGTTCCGGGTCGCCGGAAAGGTGGCCAAGCGGCTGGTCGAGGTGGGCGAGACCGTCGAGGTCGGCCAACCGCTGGCGACACTGGACGAGGTCGACCTCAAGCTGCAGGCCGAGCAGGCCGAAGCCGAATTCCGCGCCGCCACCGGCGTGCTCGACCAGGCCGGCGCCTCCGAAAACCGCGCACGCGAATTGCGCGCCAAGGGCTGGTCGACCGAGGCGCAGTTCGACCAGGCCAAGGCGGCCGCCGCCGAGGCCCGCTCACGTTTGTACCGCGCGCAACGCTCGGTCGAACTGACGAAGAACAGCCTGTCCTACGCCACGCTGCTGGCCGACACCCGCGGCGTCGTGACCGCCACTTTGATCGACGCCGGCCAGGTGGTCGCCGCCGGCCAGGCCGCGATTCGGGTCGCGCGGTTCGGCGAGAAGGAGGCGGTCGTCGCGATTCCCGAAACGCTCGTGGGGCGCGCCAAATCGGGCGTCGCCACCGTCAGTTTGTGGTCCGATCCCGGCAAGAGCTACGCCGCGAAGCTGCGCGAGATTGCGCCGAATGCCGATCCGGCGACCCGCACCTACCTCGCAAAGTTCACGCTGCCCGACGCCGGCGATCAGGTCGCGCTGGGCATGACGGCAACACTGATGCTGGCCGATCCCGACACCCAGCGCGTGGCGCGTGTGCCGCTGTCGGCGCTGTTCAGCCAGACCGGCAATCCGTCGCTGTACGTCGTCGATGACGCCGGCGAATTGGCGCTGAAACCGGTGACGGTGAAGGCCTATGAAAGCAAGGATGTCGTCATCACCGGCGGCGTCGACGAGGGCGCCAGGGTGGTGGTGCTCGGCGTGCAGAAACTCGATCCGGCGCAGAAGGTCCGCGTCGTCTCCGCTCTGTCGTTCTGACGGGAGAAGCGCCATGCGCTCGTTCAATCTGTCGGGCTGGGCGGTCAGTCATCCCGCGCTGGTGATGTTCCTGATGGTCGCGCTGAGCATCGGCGGCTTCATGTCGTATCAGCGGCTGGGCCGCGCCGAGGATCCAAACTTCACCGTGAAGGTCGTGGTGATTTCCGCGATCTGGCCGGGCGCCACCGCCAGCGAGATGCAGACCCAGGTGGCCGATCCGATCGAGAAGAAGCTGCAGGAGCTTCCTTATTTCGAGAAGGTGCAGACGTACTCCAAGGCGTCTTTCACCGCCATGCAGGTCACCTTCCGCGACAATGCCCCGCCGCGGGAGGTGCCCTACCTGTTCTACCTGCTGCGCAAGAAGCTCGCCGACCTGCAGGGCCAGCTGCCGGCCAATCTGATCGGACCGTCGGTCAACGACGAGTACAGCGACGTCGATTCGATTCTCTACATGATGACCGGCGAGGGCGCCGACTACGCGCAGATGAAGAAGGCGGCCGAGGGTATGCGGCAGCGGCTGCTGAAAGTCGCCGGGGTCACCAAGGTCAATCTCTACGGCACCCAGGACGAGCGGATCTACGTCGAGTTCTCGCACGCCAAGCTGGCGACGCTCGGCATCACGCCGCAGGTGCTGTTCGATTCGCTGGCCAAGCAGAACGCGATTACCCCGGCCGGCACGGTTGAAACCTCGTCGCAACGCGTGCCGCTGCGCGTCACCGGGGCGCTGGATGGGGTCAAAGCCGTGTCGGAAACGCCGGTCGAAAGCAACGGCCGCATCTTCCGGCTTGGCGACATTGCTTCGGTCACCCGCGGCTTCGTCGACCCCACCGACTATCTTGTCCGGCAGAAGGGCGTGCCTGCACTCGGCGTCGGAGTCGTGACGGCCAAGGGCGCCAATATTCTCGATCTCGGCAAGGAGGTGGAAAAGGCAACCGGCGAGTTCATGGCCGCGGTGCCGCAGGGCATCAACCTGGAACAGATCGCTGACCAGCCCAAGGTGGTGCAGCACGCCGTCGGCGAATTCCTCCAGTCCTTCCTGGAAGCGCTGGTGATCGTGCTGTTCGTCAGTTTCGTCGCGCTCGGCTGGCGCACCGGCATCGTGGTGGCGCTGTCGGTGCCGCTTGTGCTGGCGATCGTCTTCATCGTGATGAACGCGATGTCGCTCGACCTGCACCGCATCACGCTCGGCGCGTTGATCATCGCGCTGGGCCTCCTAGTCGACGACGCCATCATCGCGGTCGAGATGATGGTGGTGAAGATGGAGCAGGGCTGGGACCGGGTTCGCGCGGCGTCGTTCGCCTGGGAGTCGACCGCGTTTCCGATGCTGACAGGCACGCTGGTCACGGTCGCCGGCTTCCTGCCGATCGGCTTTGCCAATTCCGCGGTCGGCGAATATGCCGGCGGCATCTTCTGGATCGTGACGATCGCGCTGGTCGCCTCATGGTTCGTCGCGGTGATCTTCACGCCCTATATCGGCGTCAGGCTGCTGCCGGACTTCGCCGCGCACGGCAAGGCGCATCACGACCCCGACGCGGTGTACCAGACCCGGATGTACCGCGGCCTGCGCCGCGTCGTGCAGTGGTGCGTCGATCATCGCGTCATCGTGGTGCTGGCAACGGTGGGAGTGTTTGCCGCCTCGATCGTCGGCTTCGGCCGCGTGCAGCAGCAATTCTTTCCGCTCTCGGAACGGCCCGAACTGTTCCTGCAACTCCGGTTGCCGGAAGGCACCGCCTTCGCCGTCACCGAAAAGTCGGTGCAGACCGCCGAGGCGCTGCTGAAGGACGACAAGGACATCGCGACATACACCGCCTATATCGGCAAGGGTTCGCCGCGGTTCTGGCTCGGCCTCAACCCGCAATTGCCGAACGAGGCCTTCGCCGAGATCGTGATCGTCGCCAGAGACGTCGAAGCGCGCGAACGCATCAAGGCGCGGATCGAGAAGGCCGCGGCCGACGGTCAGCTCCCGGAGGCCCGCGTTCGCGTCGACCGCTTCAACTTCGGCCCGCCGGTCGGCTTTCCGGTGCAATTCAGGGTGATCGGTCCGGACCCGACAACGGTGCGCGACATCGCCTATAAGGTGCGCGACGTGATGCGCGCCAATCCCAACGTCACCGATGCGCATCTCGACTGGAACGAGCAGACGCCGTTTCTGCGGCTGCAGGTCGACCAGGACCGCGCCCGTGCGCTCGGCCTGACCCCGCAGGAGGTGTCGCAGGCGCTGGCGATGCTGATCTCCGGCGCCAACGTCACCACCATCCGCGAAGGCATCGAGAAGGTCGGCGTGGTCGCCCGCGCGGTGCCGTCGGAACGGCTCGATCTCGGTCGGGTCGGCGACCTCACCATCACCTCGCGCAATGGCGTCGCGGTGCCGCTGTCGCAGATCGCCCGCATCGAATACGCCCATGAGGAGCCTATCCTGTGGCGGCGCAACCGCGACATGTCGATCACGGTGCGCTCAGACATCGTCGACGGCGTGCAGGCGCCGGACGTCACAAATGCGATCTGGCCGAAGCTGCAGCCGATCCGCGACCAGCTGCAGCCGGCCTATCGCATCGAGATGGGCGGCGCGATCGAGGAATCCGCCAAGGGCAACGCCTCGATCTTCGTCCTGTTTCCGCTGATGGTCATCGTGATGCTGACGCTGCTGATGATCCAGCTGCAGAGCTTCTCGCGGCTGCTGCTGGTGTTTCTGACGGCGCCGCTCGGCATCGTCGGCGCCTCGCTGGCGCTGAACGTCGCCAACGCGCCATTCGGCTTCGTCGCGCTGCTGGGGCTGATCGCGCTGGCCGGCATGATCATGCGCAACGCGGTGATCCTGGTCGACCAGATCGAGACCGACGTCTCGCACGGGCATACGCGCCGCGTGGCGATCGTCGACGCCACGGTGCGCCGCGCGCGGCCGGTGGTGCTGACCGCATTGGCGGCGATCCTGGCAATGATCCCGCTGACGCGTTCGGCGTTCTGGGGTCCGATGGCGATCACCATTATGGGGGGCCTGTTCGTCGCCACCTTCCTGACGCTGCTGTATCTGCCCGGGCTCTATGCTCTGTGGTTCAGGAAGACGCTCGATGAGCGTGGCAACGTCGCGCCGGACAATGGCGCGCCGCACCATGAAGGCGATACCCAGCTTGCATTTCCGCTTGCCGAGGCAGCGGAATAATTGAAGATTGAATCAACATGACCGTGATCTCCGACCATGTCGAGGCCGACATGCGGCAACGTATTCTCGTTGTCGCCGAGCGGCTGTTCCGCGACATCGGCTATCAGAAGACGACCGTTGCCGACATCGCCAAGATGCTGCGGATGAGCCCCGCAAATGTCTATCGGTTCTTCGACTCGAAGAAAGCGATTCACGAGGGGGTGGCCCGGCTGTTGATGGGCGAGGTCGAAGAGGCCGCGCAGGCAATCGCGCGGCGGAGCGGACCGGCCGCGCCGCGGCTTCGCGAAATGCTGCAGACCGTGCACCGGATGAATGCCGAGCGCTATGTCGGCGATTCCAAGCTGCACGAGATGGTGGCGATCGCGATGGAGCAGAGCTGGGATGTCTGCGTCGCGCACATGGAATGTATCACCGGGATCATCGCAGAAGTGATCGCGCAGGGCGCGCAGGCCGGCGAGTTCGACGCCCCGGACGTTCCGCTGGCCGGCATGTGCACCTGCACCGCGATGATGCGTTTCTTCCACCCGCAGATGATCGCGCAATGCGCCGACAAGCCGGGCCCGTCGCTCGACCAGATGATCGATTTCGTGCTAGTGGGATTGAGCCCGCAGGGACGCGCACCTGCATCCGCATAGCATTGGACCGATCCTTGACCGACCTGCATTTCTACGAGCCGTTGAACGGCCACGGCATGAAGCACGACCCGTTCAACGCCATCGTCGGGCCACGCCCGATCGGCTGGATTTCGTCGAAGGACAAGGACGGCCGCGTCAATTTGGCGCCCTATAGCTTCTTCAACGCGTTCAACTACACGCCGCCGCTGATCGGTTTCTCGTCGATCAACTGGAAGGACACGGTTTCCAACATCGAGGCGACCGGCGAGTTCGTGTGGAATCTGGCGACGATGGATCTGGCGCAGCAGATGAACAAGACCTCCGCCAGCGTGCCGCACGGCGTCAACGAATTCGAAGTGGCGGGGCTGACGCCCGTGCCGTGCCGGCTGGTCGATGTGCCGCGGGTCGGCGAAAGCCCGGTCTCCTTCGAATGCAAGGTGAGCCAGATCATCCAGCTGCAGGGTGCCGATGGGAAGAAAGCCCAGGCCTGGTTGACGATGGGCGAGGTGGTCGCGGTGCATATCGACCGCCGGCTGATCAAGGACGGCGTCTATCAGACCGCAATGGCGCATCCGATCCTGCGCGCCGGCCGCAGCGGCGACTACGTCGAGGTACGCCCCGAGGCGATGTTCGAGATGCCGCGTCCGGCCTGAGCTCCTCTCCGCCGAACCTCCCGCAGGATTTGCAATGGACATCAAGGTCAAGGACTCGAACGGCGCGCTGCTGGCCGAGGGCGATACCGTGACGCTGATCAAGGATCTGAAGCTAAAGGGCTCGTCCACCGTCTTGAAGCGCGGCACGGTCATCAAGAACATCCGTCTCACCGACAATGAGGACGAGATCGAAGGCCGCACCGACAAGGTCAAGGGGTTGGTGCTGCGGACCGAATTTCTGAAGAAGGCCTGAGATCCGGCTGTCGTCTCGGTCAGGGCGCCCGGATTGAACGACTTGCGCTGCTGATGCGACCCATGCACGCTGCGTCGGCTCCGCGGCCCCGGCCGCGTGCCGATACGTTGCCCGCTTCCGTCGTCCCACCAGGAGTGCTTCTCCATGTCGTCCGGCTGGATCATCCTCGGCATCATCGTGATTGCCGTGCTGTTCGCGTTCGCCGCCTACAACCGTCTGGTGGCGCTGAGCCAGCGGGTCAACCAGGCCTTTGCCGACATCGACGTGCAGCTCAAGCAGCGTCACGACCTGATTCCGAACCTGATCGAAACCGTGAAGGGCTACGCCGCGCATGAGCGCGGCACGCTCGACGACGTGGTCAAGGCGCGCAACGCGGCGCTTTCGGCGCAGGGGCCGGGGCAGGTCGCCGCCGCAGAGAACATGCTGAGCGGCGCGCTCGGCCGGCTGATCGCGCTGTCGGAGGCTTATCCGGACCTCAAGGCCAACGCCAACTTCCAGCAGTTGCAATCCGAACTGTCCGACATCGAGAACAAGATCGCCGCCAGCCGGCGGTTCTTCAACAACGCGGTTCAGGAATACAACACCGGCATCCAGCAGATGCCGGCCGCGCTGTTCGCCGGCACCTTCGGCTTCACCAGGAAGGATTTCTTCGATCTCGGTGAAAGTCGAACGCAGGTCGAACAGGTGCCGCAGGTCAGGTTCTGACTTTTGGCGATCACGCGATGCGGTGAGTCATGCACAGAGCCGTCATTCCGGGGCATGAGCCGCGCAGCGGAGACACGGACCCGGAATCCCGAGATCGGACACGGTGCGCTCAATCTCGGGATTCCGGGTTCGTGCGCCTTCGGCTCACGACCCGGAATGACGACGTCAAGCGTAGTCGCTCGTTCTGGAGTAGCAGGTGATGGCGGCCTACGGTCTCTACACCCATATCGCCTCGAACCGGCTGCGCTCGGTGCTGCTGCTGTGCGGGCTGTTTGTGCTGGTCTACGTCATGGTGTTCGCCGGCGCGTTGATCGCCGAGGCGATGACGGACGACGGCAGCTCAGTGAACGACCTGATCACGGCGGCGCTGCGCGACCTGATCGTGGCGCTGCCGGTGGCCACCGTCGCCACCGCGATCTGGATCGCGATCGCCTATTTCTTCCATCAGAAGATCATCGACGCCGTGACCGGCGGCCACGACGTCACCCGGCAGGAGCAGCCGCGGCTGTACAATCTGCTGGAAAATCTCTGCATCTCGCGCGGCATCGCGATGCCGAAGCTGAAGGTGATGGAGAGCGACGCCCGCAACGCCTTCGCCACCGGGCTGAATCCGCGGCAATACTCCATCACCGTCACCACCGGACTTCTCGCCGCGCTCGACGATGCCGAGACCGAGGCGGTGCTGGCGCATGAGCTGACGCACATCCGCAACGGCGACGTGCAGATGATGGTGGTCGCAATGATCATCGCCGGCGTGGTGGCGTTTCTGGCCGAACTGTTCTTCCGGCTGTTCTTCCGGTCCGGTTTCCGCTTCGGCGGGAGCCGATCGTCGGGCAGCAACAAGAAGGGCGGCGGTGCGTTCGTCGTGATCCTGCTCGCGGTCGCGCTGATCGCAATTGCCTGGGCGCTGTCGCTGGTGGTGCGGCTGGCGCTGTCGCGCGCCCGCGAGTTTCTAGCCGATGCCGGCGCGGTGGAACTGACGAAAAATCCCGACGCCATGATCTCGGCACTCCGGAAGATCGAGCATCGCGGCGAATTGCCGGGCGCGACCTCGGCGGTGATGGAAATGTGCATCGACAATCCGCGGCACGGTTTTGCGGATCTGTTCGCCACCCACCCCTCGATCGACAGTCGCGCCGCCGCGCTGGTGAAGTTCGCCGGCGGCCACGATCCGGGGCCATTGCCGCTGCCGTCGCCCGATGAGGCGCCGGCCGCGTTGCCGGTCGACAGCGACGACCCCGCAGCGCGCCCGCCGCAAGCCGGTCCATGGCAACAACCCGGCTCGCCGGCCGAGCCCGCGCAGGGCCCATGGGGCCGCCACGGGTAAGCATGGGCGGCCCGTGCCCCGGACGCTGCGCGGCGCGCCGCCCTTGCGGCGTGGTGCGCAGCGTCCGGGGCCGTAGCAGCGGAAACGGTTGATACTTGATGCTGCCGTTGGGACGGTCCCGTTCTGCGAAGCGGCACAAGGACGCCGTATCGCGCCCGGGACGCGAACCAACGCCACCGCAATCGTTAACGCTCGTCAATCATTGCGCTCCCGGCTCGGCTTGAAATCTCCCTTGTTTCTGGCAAGGTCGTTGCACAGCAGACAGAGGGTCTTCCGCTCCGTGCGAGGTCCGTTCGCGCGGTCGAGGATTCGTTGCCCGACAAAGGAATCTCATGGCGAAGCCAGCAGTCATCGTCGTCGGCGCCGACAAGGGCGGGGTCGGCAAAACCACCGTGTCGCGAACTTTGCTGGACTATTTCAGCGCCAACAACGTGCCGACCCGCGCGTTCGACAGCGAATCGCCGCGCGGCACGCTGAAGCGGTTCCATCCGGACATCACCGAGATCGTCGACATGACGACCACGGCCGACCAGATGAAGATTTTCGACACGCTGAACAACAACGTGCCGTCCGTCACTGTGATCGACGTCCGCGCCGGGCTGCTGTCGCCGGCGCTGGCAAGCCTGCGCGATATCGGCTTTCTCGACGCCGCCAAATCCGGCCAGATCACCTTCGCCGTGTTCCACATCCTCGGCCCGTCGATCGCCTCGCTCGACGAAATCGCCGAGACCGCGAATTTCATGCAGGGCGCGAAATACTTCCTGGTGAAGAACTTCATCAACAACACCAGCTTCTTCGAATGGGACCAGGCGACCTACAATTCGTATTTCCACCGCATCAAGGACGCCACTGAGTTGACCATCCCGAAGCTCAACGAGATGGCCTATGAGCAGGTCGAGGTCTCGTCGGTGCCGTTCCTGAAATTCGTCGCCAACAAGGGCGTGCATGACGAGGCGGCAAACTATTCCTTCGTGCTGCGGGGCTACGTCCGGCACTGGCTGGCCAATGTCTGGAGCGAGTTCGACCGAATCAAGCTCACCGACATCGTCGGCAAGGAAAAGCCGGCCGGCCGCACGTCGACCAATGGCGGCGGCGAAAAGTAGTTGCATCCGGCGCGCTTATGGGATGGATCAGGAGCCGCATCCTCCTGACCCATCCGCATGGCCCGCACCCCGGTCTACATCATCTGCTCGCCCCGGCCGTTCGTCGGCAAGACGCTGATCGCGCGGCTGTTGACTGAGTTTCTGGCGCTGCAGCGCCGTGGCGCGGTGGTGGCGTTCGACATCAACCTGAAAGAGCCGTCGCTGCTGGATTATCTGCCGCGGTTCACCGAGACCGCGGCGATCGAGGACACCGCCGGCAAGATCGCGCTGATGGACCAGCTGATCGCTCATGACGGTGTCGGCAAGGTGGTCGATCTCGGCTTCCACGCCTTCGACGAATTCTTTGCGATGATCGACGAGATCGGTTTCCTGAAGGAAGCCGCGCGGCGGCAGGTGGCGCCCCAGATCCTGTTCGTCGCCGACACCGATCGCGTTTCGCTGCGCGGCTACGACATGCTGCGCAATCAAATCCCTCCGCGCTCGCTGCTGGTGATCGACAACGAACACGTCGTGCGAGGTGAATTGCCGGCGGTCTGCGCGCAGGACCGCGTGCTGCCGATCGCCGCGCTGCCGACGTTTCTGAAGACCTATATCGACCGGCTGAACTTCTCCTTCACCGGCTATCTGCGCGCGGAAAAGGACTCCACCACCGAGTTGCACCAGTGGATCCGCAACAATTACTACAGCTTCCGCCAGCTGGAGCTGAGCCTTGGCCCGCAGCGGCTTTAAACTTGCGCATCGCATTCAAGTTCGTCATGGCCGGGCTCGTCCCGGCCATCCACGTCTTTGGTGCCATCAAGACGTGGATGCCCGGCACAAGGCCGGGCATGACGAACGAGAGGCAGCGGAGGTTTGTCGATGAAAGGTATGCGTCCCATTGTCTGCAGCGCTCTCTCTCCCTACCGGGGAGAGGGTTGGGGTGAGGGGGCACCAGCCTATCGACAGCCTCGTTCCCCCTCACCCGACCGCCTTCGCTGGGCTCAGTTGGTCGACCTCTCCCCGCAGGGGAGAGGTGAAGTAAGCCTACGTCTCGGCCGGCTTGGTCAGCGTTGCGTGTTTGCGACCGAAGTCGGGAGCCGCTTCGTCCTGGCCGATCGAGACGATGCCGCGGCGGATCGCGCGGGTGCGGGAAAAGTGGTCGAACAACGCCTCGCCGTCGCCGCGGCGGATGGCGCGGGTCAGCTTCGACAGATCTTCCTGGAATTCGCCGAGCATATGCAGCACCGCGTCCTTGTTGGTCAGGAACACGTCGCGCCACATCGTCGGGTCCGACGCGGCGATGCGGGTGAAATCGCGGAAACCGCCGGCGGAAAATTTCAGCACCTCGGAGCGGGTCACGCCTTCCATTTCTTCGGCGGTGCCGACGATGGTGTAGGCGATCAGATGCGGCAGATGGCTGGTCACCGCGAGCACCAGATCGTGGTGGTCGGCGGTCATGGTTTCGACATTGGCGCCGAGCCCGCGCCAGAAGGCGGCGAGCTTCTCGACCGCAGCCGGGTCGGCGCCATCGGGCGGAGTCAGGATGCACCAGCGGTTGATGAACAATTCGGCGAAGCCGGAATCCGGCCCGGAATTTTCCGTGCCCGCCACCGGATGCGCGGGGATGAGGTGAACCCCGCCAGGCATATGCGCAGCCATTGCCTGCAGCACCGCGCCCTTCACCGAACCGACGTCCGAGACGATCGCGCCGGGCTTCAGGTGAGGCGCGATTTCCTTCGCGACCTCGCCGCTGGCGGCGACCGGGATGCAGAGGACGACGAGATCGGCGTCCTTGACTGCCTCAGTGTTGCTCGCCAGCACTTTGTCGACGATGCCCAGCTCTTCGACACGTGCGCGGGTCTCCGCCGAGCGCGCCGTGGCGACGATCTCGCGCGCCAGGCCCTGCGCGCGGGCGCCGCGCGCAATCGAGCCGCCAATCAGCCCGAAGCCGATCAGCGCCAGCCGGTTGAAGGGAGCGGCGGGCGTAGCATTTGCGCTCATTTGCCGGCCATGAAGTCGCGCAGGCCGTCGAGCACCAAACGGTTGGCTTCCTCGACGCCGATGGTCATGCGCAGCGAGTCCGGCAGCTTGTAGTTGCCGAGCGCGCGCAGCACGAGGCCGCGCTTGGTCAGGAACGCGTCGGCTTCGGCGGCGGTCTTGCCCGGCGTGGTCGGGAAGTGGATCAGGATGAAGTTCGCCACGCTCGGCGTCACCTTGAGCCCGAGCTTGGTGATCTCTTCGGTCAGGAGGCCGAGCCAGTGCTGGTTGTAGGTGCGCGACATCTGGACATGCGCGGTGTCCTCGATCGCCGCGACCGCGGCGAGCATGGCGGGCCCGGTGACGTTGAACGGTCCGCGAATGCGGTTGACCGCGTCGACAATATGCGCCGGGCCGAACATCCAGCCGACCCGCAACGCGGCCAGGCCGTGAATCTTGGAGAAGGTGCTGGTCACCACGGTGTTGTCGGTGGTCGCCACAAGCTCGATGCCGAGTTCGTAGTCGTTGCGCGAAACGTAGTCGGCATAGGCGGCGTCGAGCACCAGCAGCACATGGCCGGGCAGGCCGGCGCGCAGCCGCTTGACCTCGTCGAACGGCAGATAGGTGCCGGTGGGGTTGTTGGGGTTCGCCAGCCAGACCAGCTTTGTGCGTTCGTTGACGCGCGCCAGCATTGCGTCGACATCGCAGGTGAAGTCGGTTTCGGGCGCGACCACATTGGTCGCGCCGTTGGCCAGCGTGGCAATCGGGTAGACCAGAAAGCCGTGGGCGCTGGAGATCGCCTCGTCGCCGGGGCCCAAATAGGTGTGCGCCAGCAGATTGAGGACTTCGTCGGACCCGGCCCCGCAGATGATGCGCTCGGGATCGAGCCCGTAGGCCCGGCCGATCGCCTCGCGCAGCACCCGCGAGGTGCCTTCCGGATAATCCTCCAGATGCGCCGCGGCGGCCTTGTAAGCCTCGATCGCCTTCGGCGACGGGCCGAACGGGGTCTCGTTGGCCGACAGCTTGAATACCTTGCGGCCGGGTTCGGCCACCGGGCTCTTGCCAGGGGTATAGGGCGCAATATCGAGGATGCCGGGCTTCGGCACGGGTCGGGACATCGTCAACTCCAGATCAACAGCGGCGTCAGGCGCGGGGCGTGCCGCCTTGCGGCACCGTATAGCGGGTTGCGTGGCTGCCGACGAGGGCCGAGGACCGCACCGAGGCGCCCGCCGCGATCAGGGCGGCCGTGATTTTCTCGAGCTGCCCGGCGCCGGCGATCGAGATCAGCAGTGCCGCGCCGTCGAATGCCCCGTCCGGCACAGCCATCACCTCGGCGAGCGGCGTCAGCGCCCGGGCGATCTCGGCGTTCCAGCCCGATACCCGCACGCTCCAGGTCTCGACCTCGGTCACCATCGCGTTGTCGGCCACCCGCGACACCACGAATACCGGCAGCGCGGCGGGATGGTCGGCGCGCTCGACGAATGGCAGCCGGGCGATGATCTTCGGCGCGCCCGCGGCCTCCAGAGCCAGCCACCACGGCGTCTGGCTCGAGGTCGCCGATACCAGCGCCAGATCGCCCTTGGAGCGGGCTACGGCGTCCACCGCGGCGGCGGCGCTGAAATGCGGCACGAACGGTACCGTGAAGCCGAAGTGAAACCGCGCCGAATCCCGCATCGCGGATTCGCCGAGCGACAGATCGGCCTGCACCGAGAACGGCGCCTGCACATAGGTGAAGGTCGAGATGATGACCCGCCAGATGCTCTCCACGGTGTCGAGCGGCAGGATGCCGCGATGTCGCTGCACCAGCCGGCGCATCATGTCGGCCTCGCGCGCCGGGCGGAACGCCGAGCCCACCTCCTGGGTCTGCTTGACCGAGATCAGCCGGTCGATGATGTCGCCGCGCGCCATCAGCAGGGCGTGGACCTGCGCGTCGATGCTGTCGATCTCGCGGCGCAGCTGGTCCAGCGACGGTGGCGCGGGGGGCGCTTGGGACATGGCGTGGCATTCCATCAGAACGTTTGCGGTCCGGCAGGCACCGGTTAACCGCGCGCTCTGATTAGGTAAGCGAAGGGAGAATTGCAAAGCAAACGTTGCGGATTGCGGCGCTTGATGAAGTGGCCGTGCAGGCACCCTCTCGGCCGTCATTCCGGGACGTAAGCCGAAAGGCGCACGAACCCGGAATGACGCAGGCGGGGACGTACCCGGGAGCTAGGGAGGGGCGGAACCGGCATCTTGACGGGCCTCAGCCCGCCTATTACGTTACAGGCTTACTCCGTGGTCATTTGAGCCGGCCGGCTTGCAGCCACGTTAAACAACTCGCTAAACAGGCCGGGGACAGTTGGATCCCGGCCGAACCTATGTTCTGGCCGGTTTTTTTATGGCCGGATTGTCCGAAAACCTCCACGGAGGTGAGAGCAAGATGGTCAATGTGCAGTTGGTGAAACCCCCGGCAATCGCCACCGACGAGCGGGCGCACGAAGCCGATCATCCATCCTCGCAGGTGGCGCTGTTCGGCGCCGACCAGCCACTCCGGCTGGATTGCGGCGTCGACCTTGCGCCGTTCCAGATCGCCTACCAGACCTACGGCACGCTCAACGCCGACCGCTCCAACGCCGTCCTGATCTGTCACGCGCTGACCGGCGACCAGCACGTCGCCAATGTCCACCCGGTGACCGGCAAGCCGGGCTGGTGGCAGACCCTGGTCGGTCCCGGCAAGCCGCTCGATCCGGCGCGCTATTTCATCGTCTGCTCCAACGTGATCGGCGGCTGCCTCGGCTCCACCGGGCCGGCCTCGACCAATCCGGCCACCGGCAAGCCGTGGGGGCTGGATTTCCCTGTGGTGACGATCCCCGACATGGTGCGCGCACAGGCGATGCTGATCGACCGGCTCGGCATCGAGACCCTGTTCGGGGTGGTCGGCGGCTCGATGGGTGGCATGCAGACTCTGCAATGGGCGGCCGCCTATCCAACCCGCGTGTTCTCGGCGCTGGCGGTGGCCTGCTCGACCCGGCATTCGGCGCAGAACATCGCCTTCCACGAACTCGGCCGGCAGGCGGTGATGGCCGATCCGGAATGGCGCGGCGGGCGTTACTTCGAGGAAGGCAGCTACCCGCATCGCGGCCTCGGCGTGGCGCGGATGGCGGCGCATATCACCTACCTGTCCGACGCCGCCCTGCATCGCAAGTTCGGCCGCCGGATGCAGGACCGCGAACTGCCCACATTCTCGTTCGACGCCGACTTCCAGGTCGAGAGCTACCTGCGCTATCAGGGCTCGTCCTTCGTGGAGCGCTTCGACGCCAACTCCTATCTGTATCTCACCCGCGCGATGGATTACTTCGACATCGCTGCCGACCACAATGGCGTGCTGGCGGAAGCCTATCGCGACACCAAGACGCGGTTCTGCGTGGTGTCATTCACCTCGGACTGGCTGTTCCCGACCTCGGAATCCCGCGCGGTGGTACATGCGCTGAACGCCGGCGGCGCGCGGGTGTCGTTTGCCGAGATCGAGACCGATCGCGGCCACGACGCTTTCCTGCTCGACGTGCCGGAATTCATCGACATCGCCCGCGCTTTCCTGCAATCGGCGGGGACGGCGCGCGGCCTGCCGGCGGGCTGACGATGGCCGAGCAACAGGTGCTGCCATTGCCTGGCCTCGCGCCGACGACGCCGAACTATCGCGGCGATCACCTGCTGGTGGCGCGCATGGTGCCGCCCGGCTCAAAGGTCCTCGACGTCGGCTGCGGCGAAGGCGACCTGCTGCAACTGCTGGAGACGCAGGGCGTCGACGGCCGCGGCATCGAACTGTCGCGCGAGGGCGTCAACCGCTGCGTCGCGCGCGGCCTCGCGGTGGTGCAGGGCGACGCCGACACCGATCTCGTCAACTACCCGGACGACGCCTTCGACTATGTGATCCTGTCTCAGACGCTGCAGGCGACGCGGCATCCCCGCATCGTCCTGGAAAATTTGCTGCGGATCGGCCGCCGCGCCATCGTCTCGTTCCCGAATTTCGGCTTCTGGAAGATGCGGCTGCAATTGCTGGTCGGCGGGCACATGCCGCGCACCGAGAATTTGCCGGCGACCTGGTACGACACGCCGAACATCCACTTCTGCACCATCAAGGATTTCGTCATGCTGTGCGACGAGATCAACGTCAAGATGGAGCGCGCCGTGGCACTCGACCGCAACGGCCGCCCGCTGCGGCTGAACCTGCCGTGGTGGTTCTGGAACATGTTCGGCGAGCAGGGGGTGTTTTTGCTAAGCCGGGCGGAGAAGCGTCTCGATCGATAGGCGAAAGCTCATCCTTCGTATCTCGCCTAATGCTGCGTCATGCCCGGACTTGATCCGGGCATCCATCCTCCTCGCTATCATGGTTCAAGATGATGGATTGCCGGGTCAAGCCCGGCAATGACGCATGAGCAAGAGACGCGCTTCATTAATCGCATGTGAGCATGCGACTTACTTCCTGATCGAGCGCGGGTCGCGAGCCGGCCAGTGGCCCGCCTCGGCCTGCGCCAGAAACCGCTCCAGGGCCGCATTGAACAGCGACGGCTCCTCGAGATTGAGGATGTGGCCTGACTTCGGAAACATCGCCAGCCCGGACGTTGCGATGTGCTTCTTCAGGAACAGGCTCGCCTCGACACACGCATCGTCCTCGTCGCCGACCATGATCAGCGTCGGCAATGTCAGCAGTTTCAGCGCGTCCTCGAATTCCCAGAGTGGTGGCCGCTCGCCCTGGAAGGTGCGCATGGTGCGCGCCGAGCCGGCGACGTCGTGCTTCGCCATCGCATCGTAGAACTCGCGGAAGCCGCGCGGATCCTTCAGCAGAAACGGAATGCGCCCCGGTGCCATGCCGTTGATCTTGGCGATCTCTTCGGAGCCGCTCCGCTCGAAAGCTTCGGCGTCGGCCGCGCATTGCGCGCGAAAGGCCTCGAGCCGCGACGCTTCGAAGCCGGAGCCGACACCTGATAGTGTCAGAGACCGCACGCGATCGGGCGCGTAGATGCCGACCTGGAGCGACGTATATGAACCCATCGACGAACCGACAAAATGCGCGGTGGGAATGTTCAGGCTGTCGAGCAGCGCGATCGCGTCGTCGCGGACATGCTTGTAGCTGTAGGCGCCATCGGAGCCCGGCGTATGCGATGGCGTGTAACCACGGGCCGAGTAGCTGATGCATCGATGGTTGCGGCCGAAGTAGCGCATCTGCGGCTCCCAGCTCGCATAATCGGCGCCGAACTCGTGAACGAAAAGGATCGGCGTGCCTTCGCCTGCTTCCTCGAAATACAGCTCGACATTGTCCGGCGTCGTGATGAACGGCATTCGGTTTCTCCCTGATGATTCCCAGACTCGCAATTAACCATGGTCAGCGCAACAGCGGGTTCCGCTGCCACATTCTGCCCGCGCAATGACCGCGAAATGACTGCTTCGGTGCCCCATCAAATCTTGCTCACGCCACACCGCAATTGGTTTTACGCCTCGGAGATCGGCTCGCTCGCGTGATTGAACGAGCCGGGGGTGTAATCGAGGAAGAGTGTGTATGGTTAAGTTCTCTGCGTTGCGTGTCGTCTTGCGTTTGTCTGCCTTGCTGTTCTGTGCCGTTGCGATCATCGCGTCCGCGAATCCGGCGTCGGCCAAGCCCTACAAGGGCTACCACAAGCATCACGCTCAATCCGCCCATGGCGTTCGTCACGTCAAGCGTCACTCCAGCCACCGCAAATACGTCAAGCGCTATCGCGGCGGACGGCATTATTCTCGCGCGCAACGCGTACGTCATGGCGCGCATTACTCGCGTTCGCAGCGCGTTCATTACGCCGCCCCGCGTTCGCAGCGCGCGCGCTACGCCGCTCCGCAGCAGGAGCAGGCTGTCGCCAGCGTGCCGCAGTCCGGGTTCGGCTCGACCAACATCGTCGCGGAAGCGCGCCGTTATATCGGCGGCAACCCGACCGGCCGCAGCCGCCTGTGGTGCGCACGCTTCATGAACATGGTGCTGCAGCGCTCGGGCCATAAGGGCACCGGCTCCGACATGGCGCGCTCGTTCGCCAGCTACGGCCAGCGCATTTCGGGCCCGCAGGTCGGCGCCATCGCGGTGATGTCACGCGGCAAGCGCGGCGGTCACGTCGGTGTCGTGTCGGGCATCGATGCCAAGGGTAATCCCATCGTTGTATCCGGCAATCATGGTCGCCGCGTCGCGGAGTCGGTTTATCCGCGCGGTCGCGTCTACGCCTATGTGATGCCTGGTAGTTGATGACACCTGGTGTCCCGGACGCGATGCAGCACTTTGTGCTGCGTCGCAGAGCCGGGACCCCGGCATCCTCGCGCGCTCGTTAAGCAACCCGAACTCCGGATCAGCTGCGCACCACGCCGCACGCGCGGCGCGCTGCGCAGCACCCGGGGCACGCCGCCGCGATGTCAGAGCAGCTTCGGCTGCTCGGTCTCGATGGCATCGCCTTGCGCGATGCTGCCGGCGGCGGTGACTTCGGCATAGACGCCGCAATCGGCGTGGCCGTATTCGCGCAGCAACGTCTTCGGCAGGTCGAGGTCGCGCGCCGCGGTCTCGGGATCGACGTTGGTGGCAGCACAGCGAACGATGCGCTTGACGATTTTCAGGCGGGCGTCGCCGATCGCGATGGTCTGCCCGAGCAGCGAAAACTCGTGCCAGGCCGGCCAACCCTCCACATAGAGGTTGGCGCGAAACCGCAGCGGGTGCACGGGTCGGCCGACGAGGGTTGATAGTTCGTCCACGCTGGCGAGGTTGATGATCGAGACCACCTTGTTGGCGACGTCGGAAAAGCTGTGGCCGCGGCCGGCCAGAATTCTTGGCGGGCCGCGCAGTTCGTCTGCAAAGTTTGCGGCGAAGTAGTTTTCGATCGCCGCGCGGCCCTCATCACTCTCGAGATCGCCCCGCGCGACCTCGATGCCGTCGCGGCTGATGGTAAGAACGTGGTCGTCGTCGTGATAGCGGCTGCGCAGGCGGGCCAGGCGCTCATTGCGCATCAGCATCAGGAAGCGGGTCTTCGGAAAATATTGCGGCGCCGCCGGATCGAACCCGCTCGGGCCGTTCTCGATGGCGTAGGCGCGGTCCGCCGGCAGGGTCTGCCCGACGCCGAGCGCAACGCCCGGCAGGTTTTCCGGCGTCAGACCCTTGACGGGATAGCGATAGATGGCGGCGAGGCGGGCGGACGGCTGATCTGTCATCGCCGTCCCATAGGGGATTCCCGGCGGCGGAGCCACCGCGCCCTTGGCAGGCCGCAGCGCCGTGACGAAAAAGTGAAGCCGCCTCTTCCACTTTCCCGGCCGTATTCCCACATGCGAAGCAACCGGCAAGGCCGGAACCAAACCTCGCCGGCGGTTGACGCTCGTCAAGTCGGCTGGCGACAACCCAACGAAGATGCCTGTTTCCGTGCTTTCGGGGCGGAGGCGGCAGGCTGAGGGAAATCGAATGAATATCGAAAAATATACCGAACGGGTCCGCGGCTTCATCCAGTCGGCGCAGTCGCTGGCGGTGCGCGAGGGCCACCAGCAATTCTCCCCGCTGCATATTCTGAAAGTGCTGCTCGACGATCCTGAGGGACTTGCCGGCGGTCTGATCGACCGCTCTGGCGGCAATTCCCGTGCGATTCTGCAAGCGACCGAAGCCGCGCTCGGCAAGCTGCCGAAGGTGTCCGGCGGCGGCGCGGGCCAAGTCTATCTGGCGCCGGCCACCGCCCGCGCCTTCGACGCGGCCGAACAGGCTGCCGAGAAGGCCGGCGACAGTTTCGTCACCGTGGAGCGGCTGCTGCTCGCGCTGACCCTCGACAAGGACAGCGAGGCCGGCGCGTTGCTCGCCAAGGGCGGCGTCACGCCGCAGAACCTCAACGCCGCGATCAACGCGCTGCGCAAGGGCCGCACCGCCGACTCGGCCACCGCCGAGAACGCTTATGATGCGCTGAAGAAATATGCCCGCGACCTGACCCAGGCGGCGCGCGACGGCAAGCTCGACCCGGTGATCGGCCGCGACGAGGAAATCCGCCGCACCATCCAGGTGCTGTCGCGGCGGACCAAGAACAACCCGGTGCTGATCGGCGAACCCGGCGTCGGCAAGACCGCGATCGTCGAGGGCCTGGCGCTGCGCATCCTTAACGGCGACGTGCCGGAGAGCCTCAAGGACAAGAGCCTGCTGTCGCTCGACCTTGGCGCGCTGATCGCCGGCGCGAAGTATCGCGGCGAGTTCGAGGAGCGGCTGAAGGCGGTGCTAAGCGAGGTCACGTCGGCCGAGGGCGGCATCATCCTGTTCATCGACGAGATGCATACGCTGATCGGCGCCGGCAAGTCGGACGGCGCGATGGATGCGTCCAACCTCTTAAAGCCGGCGCTGGCGCGGGGCGAACTGCATTGCATCGGCGCGACCACGCTCGACGAGTACCGCAAGCACGTCGAGAAGGACGCCGCGCTGGCGCGGCGCTTCCAGCCGATCTTCGTGTCCGAGCCGACGGTGGAGGACACCATCTCGATCCTGCGCGGGCTGAAGGACAAGTACGAGCAGCATCACGGCGTGCGCATCGCCGACTCGGCGCTGGTGGCGGCGACCACGCTGTCGAACCGCTACATCACCGACCGTTTCCTTCCGGACAAGGCGATCGACCTGATGGACGAGGCCGCGGCGCGGCTGAAGATGCAGGTCGATTCCAAGCCGGAAGAGCTGGATTCGATGGATCGCGAGATCATCCGGCTGAAGATCGAGCAGGAGGCGCTGAAGAAGGAGACCGATCCGGGCTCGCGCAGCCGGCTGCAGACGCTGGAGAAGGAGCTGGCCGAGCTCGAGGAGAAATCCGCCGCGCTGACCTCGCGCTGGATGGCCGAGAAGAGCAAGCTGTCGGACGCCCAGAAGCTCAAGAGCGAGCTCGATGGATTGCGCCTCGAACTGGCCGACGCGCAGCGCCGCGGCGAGTACCAGCGCGCCGGCGAACTGGCCTATGGCCGGATCCCCGAACTGGAGAAGCAGCTGGCCGACATCGAAGCCAACGAGAACGCCGGCGAGATGATGGAAGAGGCGGTCACCGCCAACCACATCGCGCAGGTGGTGTCGCGCTGGACCGGTGTGCCGGTCGACAAGATGCTCGAAGGCGAAAAGGACAAGCTGCTGCGGATGGAGGAGTCGCTCGGCAACCGCGTGGTCGGCCAGGCCGAGGCGGTGCATGCGGTGGCGACCGCGGTGCGGCGCTCGCGCGCGGGCCTGCAGGATCCGAACCGGCCGATGGGCTCGTTCATGTTCCTCGGGCCCACCGGCGTCGGCAAGACCGAGCTGACCAAGGCGCTGGCGGAGTATCTGTTCAACGACGAGACCGCGATGGTCCGGCTCGACATGTCGGAATACATGGAGAAGCACTCGGTCTCGCGGCTGATCGGCGCGCCTCCGGGCTATGTCGGCTATGACGAGGGCGGTGCTTTGACCGAAGCGGTGCGGCGGCGGCCCTATCAGGTCGTGCTGTTCGACGAGATCGAGAAGGCGCATCCGGACGTGTTCAACGTGCTGCTGCAGGTACTCGACGACGGCCGTCTCACCGACGGGCAGGGCCGCACCGTCGACTTCCGCAACACGCTGATCATCATGACCTCCAATCTCGGCAGCGAATATCTCGTGAACCAGCCCGAGGGCGAGGACACCGGCGCGGTGCGCGAGCAGGTGATGGCGACGGTACGGGCGCATTTCCGCCCCGAATTCCTCAATCGCGTCGACGAGATCATCCTGTTCCGCCGGCTGCAGAAGAACGAGATGGGGCGCATCGTCGAGATCCAGTTCAGCCGCCTGCAGCGGCTGCTGGAAGAGCGCAAGATCGTGCTGACGCTCGACAACGGCGCGCGCGACTGGCTGGCCGAGAAGGGCTGGGATCCCGCTTACGGCGCCCGCCCGTTGAAGCGCGTCATCCAGCGCTTCGTGCAGGATCCGCTCGCCGAGATGATCCTGGCGGGCGACGTGCAGGATGGCGACACCGTCGCGATCTCGACCGATGGCGGCGTGCTGACCTTCAACGGCAAGCCGCCGCAGACCGCCGACATCGAGCCGTTCGCCCGCCCGGTGCCGAAGCGGATGCTGAACTGATAAGCCTCAACGCGGGCCCGTTCGGGTCGCCGCATCCCTCCCGCAAATGCGGGAGGGAACTTGCGGTCGGCGCGGATGTTCGCTGCGCATGACATTTTCCCGCCTGCGCCCGTCCGTCCGAACCATCATTGCTTTCATGGCTGCGGTGATCGCGACGGCGATCGTCGGAAGCGTGGTCCAGACGCAGGTCAGTCTTGTCGCGCTGGTTGCTCTGGGCGTTCCGGTGCCTTGGCGTGTCGGCTTGAGCACCACGCTGCAGGATCTGGTATCGTTCGGTCCGGTGATGGCGGCGATCGCCGGCGCGTCGTTGCTGTTCGCGCTATCGGCCGGACACTTTGCCACAAGGGTGTTTAAGGACCGATGGCGGGTGCCGATCCTCGGGCTCGCCGGCGTCGTTGGAATATGGGTCGGCTTCATCGTCATGGCCTTGTTCACGCCGATGCCGTCGCTGGTTGCGGCCGCGCGTGGTCCGTCCGGTCTTCTCGCTATGAGCCTGACGGGTGTGATCGGCGGCCTCGTGTTCGCTTACCTCACCAGCCCGCGGGCATCTCCGGCCCAGCGCAGGCCGTTCGGCTGGAGCGCCGCCCGCTGGGGCGTTGCGGCCGTCTTGCTGGCGACCGTCCCCGCCGTGCTGATAGCGAAATTGTCGGCCGCAGCGGCAAACGTCCGTCCTCCCGATGCGACAGGTTACGTCGTGGAAAGCGTAGCCACCGGACTGGCCTTCCCGTGGACGGTTGCGTTTCTCCCCGACGGGCGGCGGATTGTCACCGAGCGCGCCGGCCGGCTGACTTCGCTTGCGCCCGACGGTGCGCGGTCGGAGATCAGCCTGTCAGGCTTGCCGCCGATCCATCGCGGCGGCGGCAACGGCTTGATGGACATGGCCGTCGATCCGGATTTTGCCGAGAACGCTTTCGTGTACTTCACCATGTCCTATGGCGACGCGGCGGCGAACGGCACGCGGCTGGTGCGGGCCACGCTGCGCGCCGACCGCATCGACGATGTCGAGACGCTGTTCGAGTCCACGGCGAAATCGGCCGACGGCAACAATGGCGGTCGCATCGCCTTCCTGCGCGACGGCACGCTGATCCTGTCGGTGGGCGATGGCCTGCGCTGGCGCGAAGAGGCGCAGAACCCGGCCAACCACCTCGGCAAGCTGGTGCGGCTCGATCGCGATGGACACGCCCCGGCGGACAATCCCTTCGTCGGCCGCACGGGGACAGCGCCGGAATTGTTCAGCATCGGCCATCGCAACGTGCAGGGCGTTGCCGTCGATCCGGCGGATGGCTCCCTGCTGATTTCCGATCACGGCCCACGCGGTGGAGACGAAATCAATGCGGTTGTCGCCGGCGCCAATTACGGCTGGCCAGCGGTCACCGGTGGGCTGGATTATTCCTACGCACGGGTGACCCCGTTCCGCCGCCTTGAGAATTACCAGGCGCCGCTGCTCGAATGGACGCCCTCGATCGCCCCCGCCGGGCTTGCCGTCTATGATGGCGCGCTGTTTCCGGGCTGGCGCGGCGACCTGTTCGTTCCCGCCTTGCGGGAGCGAACGCTGCGCCGTGTGATCCGCGAGAATGGCCGGATCGTGGGCCAAGAGCTTCTGCTGGCCGACCGCAAGGAGCGGATACGGGACGTCAAGGCGGCCCCGGATGGCTCGCTTTACGTGCTGACCGATGGGCCGGATGCCAGCCTGCTGCGGCTGGTGCCCGCTCCCCCCGGCGGTCGGACGAAACCCGCATTGTAGATCGCCCTCCGTCACCCGATATAAGGGGTCACAGCAAGCAAGGAGAGCGAACATGACAGTTTCGACCGAACGGGCCGTGTTGGCCGGTGGCTGTTTCTGGGGCGTGCAGGATCTGCTGCGCAAGTATCCCGGCGTGGTGTCGACGAGGGTCGGCTACAGCGGCGGCGAGGTCCCCAATGCGACCTATCGCAATCACGGCAATCACGCCGAAGCCGTCGAGATCATCTTCGATCCCAGGGTCATCAGCTATCGCAAGCTGCTCGAATTCTTCTTCCAGATCCACGACCCGTCGACGCCGAACCGGCAGGGCAACGACCGCGGCGCGAGCTATCGCTCGGCGATCTACTATACGACCGACGAGCAGAAGCGCGTCGCAGAGGACACCATCGCCGATGTCGATGCCTCCGGCATCTGGCCGGGCAAGGTGGTGACTGAGGTGGCGCCCGTCGGCCCGTTCTGGGAAGCCGAGCCGGAGCATCAGGACTACCTGCAGAAATTCCCGAACGGCTATACCTGCCACTTCATCCGTCCGAACTGGACGCTGCCGAAGCGGACACAGCCGACTGATGCGGCGTCGCAGGGAGCGTCGGCGGCGTGAGCAAGGGATCCGACCTGCTGGTGGCGGCCCTCGAAAACGAGGGCGTCACCTGCATTTTCGCGATTCCGGGCGAGGAAAATCTCGACGTGCTGGAGTCGCTGCGCGGCTCCAGCATCCAGCTGGTGCTGACCCGGCACGAACAGGCCGCTGGTTTCATGGCCGCGACCTACGGCCGCCTGACCGGAAAAGCCGGGGTCTGCCTGACGACGCTTGGTCCGGGTGCCCTCAACCTGACGACCGCCGCGGCCTATGCGCATCTCGGCGCGATGCCGATGGTGATGATCACCGGGCAGAAGGCGATCCATGGCGGCGGCCGCCAGGCGCGGTTCCAGATCGTCGACATCGTCGCTACGATGCGGCCGCTGACCAAGATGGCGACGCAGATCGTATCGGCGCAAAGCATTCCAACCTTGGTGCGCGATGCATTCCGGGTCGCGCAGCAAGAACGCCCCGGGCCGGTGCATCTCGAACTGCCTGAAGATATCGCCGGCGACGAAGCCGAGGCGGATGTGATCCCGCCGCACGCCGTCGATCTGCCGGTCGCAGCCCCGGCGGCGGTCGAGCGCGCCGCAGCCATGATCATCGCAGCCAAGCGGCCGCTGGTGATGCTTGGCGCCGCCGCCAGCCGGCCTCAGCTTGCCGAGCCGCTCTCGGCTTTCGTGCGACGCTGCAAGATTCCGTTCTTCAACACGCAGATGGGAAAGGGCGCGGTCAGCGCCGGATCCAACCTCTACATCGGCACCGCCGCGCTGTCGGAGCGGGACTGGGTCCACGAGGCGATCGACAAGGCCGATCTGATTATTTCGATCGGTCACGATACCGTCGAGAAGCCGCCGTTCCTGATGGGGCGCGACGGCCCGCAGGTCATCCATGTCGGCGCCACGCCGGCGACGGTGGAGCAGGTCTATTTCCCGCAGGCCGAGGTGATCGGCGATGTCGGCGCAAGTCTCGCGGCCATCGCCGATCGCGTCGAGGGCAAGTTGCCGAATGCTGCGGCGCTGCTGAGCCTGCGCGACAAGATCCTCGGCCATCTGTCGGAACGGGCGACCGAAGATCGCTTTCCGCTCACGCCGCAGCGCATCGTTCACGATGTGCGCGAGGCGATGCCGCCGGACGGCATCGTCACGCTCGACAACGGCATGTACAAGCTGTGGTTCGCCCGCAACTACCGCACCAGCGTCGCCAACACCCTGCTGCTCGACAACGCGCTGGCGACCATGGGCGCCGGGCTGCCGTCCGCGATCGCCGCGGCGCTGATCTACCCTGAGAGGCGGGTGCTGACGGTCTGCGGCGACGGCGGCTTCATGATGAACTCGCAGGAGCTCGAGACCGCGGTGCGGCTCAAGCTCAACCTCGTCGTGCTGGTTCTGGAGGATCTCGGCTACGGCATGATCCGCTGGAAGCAGGAGGTCGACGGTTTTGCGGATTTCGGGCTCGATTTCGGCAATCCGGACTTTGTCGCTTATGCGAAGTCTTACGGCGCCAAGGGCTCCCGCGTCACCAAGCCCTCCGAACTCTCCAGCATGCTCGAGGCGGCGTTCCGCGACGGCGGCGTGCATCTGGTGGTGGCGCCGATCGACTACACTGAAAATATGCGGGTCCTGGTCAATGGTCCGCATAGCGATGCAGATTGAAGCTGACTGAACGGCCGGAGGTACCTGTGCTGTCCAAAATCGGACATTGATTGCTGCGCCAAGGAAATAGCTGGAACCCTAACGGAACGGAATCGACATCATTGGCTTAAGCACCCACCATTGCTTCATTAGAGATGTGATAGTGCGTGGCCCGTCAGTCGTAGTTTCCGGTCGCTCTGCAGCCAGTCGAGCTGCGGTCGTCGCGATTCCCGCATACAACGAGGCCGATGGCATTCGCCGATGCCTCGCCGCGCTTGCGATGCAGCGCGACGACGCGGGCGCTCCTGTCCGGGCCGGCGCGTTCGAGATCCTGGTATTTGCCAACAATTGTACCGATGCGACGGCCGAAACGGCGCGCGCCTTTGCCGCGAACGTTCCGCATCCCGTCATTGTTGTCGAGGAGCAGCTGCCGGCAGGCCAGCGCAGCGCCGGTGCAGCGCGCAAGCGGGCAATGGATCTGGCCGCCGCGCGGCTGGTGGAGCAGGGCGCCGGTAATGGCTTGATCCTGACGACCGATGCCGACAGCTGTGTTGCGCCGACGTGGTTTGCGGCGACCCCCCGGGAGTTCGATCACGGCGTCGACTGCGTCGCCGGCTATATCGATGCCGAACCGTTCGAACTGGTCAGTCTCGGCCACGTCTTCCTGTCGCGCGGCCGCCTCGAAGACACCTATCTGCGGCTGATCGCCGAGATCAACGCACGATGCGATCCGCGGCCGCACGATCCGTGGCCCAATCATCGCGTGTCTTCCGGCGCCAGCCTGGCGTTGACACTTTCTTCCTACCGGGCGATCGGCGGTCTGCCGCCGCGACCTGTCGGTGAAGATTCCGCGCTGACCGAAGCGCTGGACCGCGCCGGCTTCCGGGTTCGGCATTCCATGGACGTGTCGGTGCTGACCTCCTGCCGGCTCGATGGCCGCGCGCAGGGTGGCGCCGCCGATACGATGCGGCTACGTCACGAAGTGCCGGATGCGCCGTGCGACGAGGACCTCGAACCGGCCCTCAAGGCAACGCGGCGTGCGATCTATCGCGGGCATCTGCGCCGGCTGCTGAGCGCGGGCAACGGCCCGCAGGCGCTGCCGCGCGGCTGGCGGGTGCCACCATCGCTCACAACGATGCTGTCGTCGAAAAGTATCGCATTCGAGGACGCTTGGCAGCAAATTGCGCGCGAGAGCGAGATCCTGAAGCGCGGCGCGCCGTTGCGGCCATCGGACCTGCCGCGGCAGATCGCGTTGGCGAACATCATTCTCAGCCAACTCAGGCGGCCGGTCACAGCGCCGAAAATCGCTCCAGCCGATACACCTCGTCACGAACGACTTTTCGAACCGGCAGCGTGAGCGCAACGGCATCTGCGAACATGTCGCTCGCAGCCTGACCGGTGAGCGGGTAGTCGGTTTCCCCGAGCCAATGGCACAGCACGATTTCGCCATTCGGTCGAAGTGCGCCGGTGCACTGCGCAGCAACCTGCCGCAGATCGGCCTCGACGAAGTAGTAAAGCACTTCGGACAGCATGATCAGGTCGAAGGACCCCCCCGGGAAATCGCGCGGCAACGTTCCAACCCGCAATTCGGCGTTCGCGATGTCTGTCTTCTGCGCCGCTGCGATGGCAGTTTCCGACGCGTCGATCGCAATCAGTGCGTCGCATCGCTGCGCCAGCAGTGCGGTAAGCACGCCGATCGAGCAGCCGACCTCGAGCGCGTTGGCATAACGGGCCTGCCCAAGGGCCCCGATCGTGGCCTGGTATTTCTCGCGTTCGTAGGCGCTGTACTGCCACGGGTCGATATCGGACTGGTATTTGGCTTCGAAATAATCCGGCGGGATCGTTTCGGTCTTGCGGCTCATCGGGGCACCTCGATGAAATATTCATACGGGCCAAGGAATGGCGCGAGCGTCGTCTCCGTGAAGCGAAAGCCGTCGGGATCGTCGTCGATCAGGTTGGTCATCTGCGATACATGGGCGTCGATCGCTGCGCGCTTGGCCGAGAGCTGCGGGGAAATATCCAGGCGAAAACCATGCGGCCGGGGTCGGTCCAGCGGCGCCGCGGGATCGAGATGCCAGCCCCAGATCGGATAGGCCCACAATTTGATGTCGGGCAGCCGCTTCCGCACCGCCACAGCCATCCGGGCGGTGGCTTCATGATCGCAATGCGGATCAGCGTCCCATGTGACGAACAGCGCGCCGGCCCCGGCAGCAGCGCAGTCGCTGACGATTGTGTTGACGGCCGCCTCGAACATCGGACCCTCGCTCGGCGCGGCGGTGTCCGGCAACATCAGATGCGTGACGTGGCCTGGCGGCAGTCCCAGCAACGAACCGGCGGCTTCCACCTCGCCCTGCCGCAGCGCGACCAGCCGTTCGCGTGGATAGCGTTTCGATCGCGGATGCGACCCCGCGCCGTCGGTGACCACGACCACTTCGACGCGCTGGCCGGCCGCGCAGGCCGCGGCAATCATCCCGCCGGCGCCCAGCGACTCATCGTCGGGGTGCGGAGACAGCAGCACGAATGGCGCGCCGCCGGTCACGTCGTTGAGCGAAGCGACCGGCAACTGCCTGATAAGCTCGAGATACTCGCCCGCCGTCAATCAGAAGTCTCCCACCGGCGTATCCGTGCCGAGAAACGCCCGCGCCGCATCGCTCATGGCGAGGTCCGGGACCGGTTGCCGCAGATAGGTCGAAAGGTCGCGGCAAATCCGCTCGATCGGGGTTGGCCGAATGAAGGACATCAAGCCGACGCCGCGCTGCACGGCTTCCATGATGTCGAGCGCAGATCGCTCGGTGACCATGCGGGTCATGTTGGCAAAGGCCACCACCGATGCGGGATCGAGGTCTTCCGAACCAAGCCGCCGGGCAGCCTCCTCGACCCAGAACCGCGCGGTCCTTGCTGCTGCAACGCAGGCTGCCACCCGCTGCAACTGATAGGCATCATCGCCACGTGCGCGCGACACCAGACCGTCGCGAAACAACTCGACCAGCCGCTCCATCGCGCCGAGGTGTGCTGCGCAGAACCGCCATGCGCCGCCGGAAAAGTGGGGCTGCCGCATGAAGTCGCAGGCGGTGCCGACGATGTCGTCGCGTCCAGCGACCAAACCCGTCAGGTTGATCGCGCCGGTGGCGGTCGAGCGCATGCCCTGGGCCGTCCAGCCGTTGAGATCGACGGGGTGGTCCGGCGACAGCTTCAACAGGCACATGAACTGCTCGCCGTCCCGCTTGGCGGTGACGACCGGCCGCGCGACAAACCCGGCGCCGGAAGCGAGGATCTTCCGGCCCTGCAGCCTGCCGTCGACGATCGTCAGCCCGGCCGCATCGTCGGCGCCCCACACCGCCGATAGCGCGCCGGCCGAAACGTCGGCCGCGAGCATTTTGATCTGCGCCGGCGTGCCATATCGGCAAACCAGCGAGATGGCATTGACATGGCCTTCGAACAGCCGGGCGATTGACAGGTCGGCGCTGCCGATCATGCGCAACACGGTACACAACTCGCCCTGGTGAGCCGGCTCGGACAGGCCGGCACCGCCGTGCGGCTCCGCAAAACCAGCCATCGCCAGTCCCGACCGGTGAAATTCGTCCCAGATGGCGTCGTCGATCACCGCTGTGGCATCGGTCGCTGCGGCGCGCTCGAAGGCCATCGACGAAAACCGGCGCGTGCGCTCGATGAGCAACTGAATGGGGGTGGGTGCGAGAATAGGATTGACTCTCAATCTGGAATGAATGGCGATTTATCGGGTGAGAATGCAGCGCAGACACCAAGGTTCCATCTTCGGCCCGGCAGGAACAACGCGCCGGCCGCGTCATTGACCACGCTGCAAACTGCAATTCGAAGCTGGAGAGAGTGACATGGCGCAGAGCGAGGACGGGATCGTCGAACGGCTGTCGGAGCGATACAAGGTCTCGACGTCCGCCGTACGCGCCGCACTGGACGCCTTGCGGTCCGGACGCGGCCAGGCGCAGTTCAGTCACCCCGATTTCGGCGGCATGTCGCAGTGGTCGCGCGGCATGACGATGGTCGGCGACATGTTCAACAGCGACCTCAAGGCGAAACTGGACGGCATCTGCACTGACCTTTCGGCCTATCTGGCCGACAATCCCGAGTCGGAGGCAAGCCCGATTAAAGACGATACCGCTAAATCGTCAGGCGACTGGTGGCCCGGCGGCTTGGGTTCGCCGAGCGCCGTCGGCGGCCAGAACGATCTGCGCTACGCAGTCTTCCCATCGTCCCGACGGCTGGTGATCGACGATCACGGCCGGATGGCCACCTATGACACCGGTGATCATCAGATTCACGGCGTGGCCCAGGCCCAGAGCACGGACCGGACGCTGAGCTTCACGAGCCAGAACGGCGTGGTGAGCATCGCCGACCTTGCCAAAGTCAGCGATTAGCAACACCTGCTGGGGTCAACCGACCTCCGGCAGCCGCTCCAGCAGCTTGTCTAATGTGATCGGGTAGTCGCGGACGCGAATCCCGGTCGCGTTGTAGATGGCGTTGGCAACCGCGGCGCTGACGCCGCAGATGCCGAGCTCACCCACACCCTTAGCCTTCATCGGCGATGACAAGGGATCGTCACCGTCGAGGAAGATCACGTCCTGATGCGGGATGTCGGCATGGACCGGCACCTCGTATCCGGCAAGATCGTGGTTGACGAAGAAGCCGCGCTTTGCATCGACCTCCTGTTTTTCCATCAGCGCCGCGCCGACGCCCATCGTCATCGCGCCGATCACCTGGCTGCGCGCGGTCTTGGGATTGAGAATGCGTCCTGCCGAACACACGGCCAGCATTCGCCGCACGCGCACTTCCGCGGTGGCGGCATCGACGCCGACTTCAATGAAATGTGCCCCGAACGTCGACTGCTGATATTTCTTCTGCAGATCGCCGAACTCGATGGCGTCCTCGGCGACCTGCTCGCCAGCTTGCGCCAGCGGGACGCTGCGATTGCCGGCGCGAACCTCGCCATCGACGAACTGCACATCGGCTTCGGTGAAGCCGAGCTTCTGCGCAACAGTCTCCCGCAGTTTCACGCAAGCGGCATAGACGCCGGATGTCGAGCTGTTGGCGCCCCACTGGCCGCCGGACCCGGCCGATGCCGGAAACGCCGAATCGCCGAGCTTGACCGTAACCCGCTCGAGCGGCACGCCCATCATCTCCGCCGCGGTCTGGCCGATGATGGTGTAGCTGCCGGTGCCGATGTCGGTCATGTCAGTCTCGACCGTCACATGACCGCGTGAATCGAGCCGCACGCGAGCACCCGATTTCCGCACTGGGCTGTCGCGGAACGCGGCGGCAACGCCAATGCCGATCAGCCAGCGGCCCTCGCGGCGCGCACCCGGCCGGGCGTTGCGATTGCCCCAGCCGAACTTGTCCGCGCCAATGCGCATGCATTCGGTGAGGTTGCGTTGAGAGAATGGACGCTGCGGGTTCTCCGGATCGACCTGGGTATCGTTACGGATGCGGAATTCGATCGGGTCGAGATTCAGTTTCTCGGCCATTTCGTCCATAGCGATTTCCAGCGCCATCGCGCCGGAGGCGTCGCCAGGCGCGCGCATCGCGTTGCCTTCCGGCAGGTCCAGCACGGCGAGCCGTGTGGCGGTCATCCGGTTCGGTCCGGCATAGACCAGCCGCGTCGAACGGACGACGGATTCCGGCTTGCCGTCGGGCAGGTCGCCCGACCAGCCTTCATGGCCGATCGCGGTGATCTTGCCGTCCCTCGTTGCGCCGATCCGGATGCGCTGGATGGTTGCCGGACGATGCGTGGTGTTGTTGAAGATCAACGGCCGCGGCAGAGCCACCTTCACCGGCCGTCGTGCAGCGAGGGCGCCGAGCGATGCAAGCAGCGCATCGGCGCGGAGGAACAGCTTGCCGCCAAATCCGCCGCCGATATAGGGCGACACAACGCGGATGTTGTCCTTCGGAATGCCAAGCGTCTTGGCCAGGTCGCTGACGTTCCAGGCGATCATCTGGTTGGAGGTCCACAGCGTCAGCCGGGTACCGTCCCACTTAGCGATCGACGCATGAGGCTCCATCATCGCATGCGCGTGATCGGGCGTGGTGTAGGTCGCATCGAGGCGCACCGGCGCCGCGCCGAACGCGCCCGGGAAATCGCCGACCGCAGTGTCCGGATCACCGCCGGTGATTTTCTCCGGCTTCTTCGCGTCGTTCTTGGATTCGGCGAGGTCGTAGTGCCCTTTGGCCTCGGCGTATTCAATCTTGACCAGCGCCGCCGCCGAACGGGCCTGCTCGAAGGTTTCCGCCACCACCAATGCGACCGCCTGGTGATAGTGCTGGATCTCGGGACCGGCCAGCAGCTTGGCCGTGTTGCGATCACCCTTGCCGACATTGCCGGCGTTCTCCGAGGTGACGATCGCGAGCACACCCGGCGCGGCCTTCGCCTTGCTCAGATCCATCGACGTGATGCGGCCCTTGGCGATCCCGGCGCCGATCACGTGGCCGTAGGCCGGCTTCGCCCCGATGTCGTGCCACTCATAGGCGTAGGTGGCCGTGCCTGTGGTCTTCAGCGGGCCTTCGATGCGGCTTGCCGGTTGACCGACGACCTTGAGCTGATCGATCGGGTTTGTGGTGGCTGCGGTTTCGAACTTCATCGGTCTCAGCCTTTCGCTTCGGCCAGCACGGACGCGAGCGTGCGCTCGACCAGCGGCAGCTTAAATGCATTGTCTTCAGTGGTGCGAGCGTCGGCCAACAGCTTTTCCGTAACGGCCTTGGCGCCGCGCGGCATCTCGGCTTCTGCCGCTTCGACGCGCCACGGCTTGTGCGCGACTCCGCCCAGCGCAACATGCCCGGCCCCGTCGCGCTGTACGATGGCCGCGACGGAAATCAGCGCGAATGCGTAGGATGCGCGATCGCGGACCTTGCGATAGATCTGCGTTCCGCCGACGGGCTTTGGCAGTGTCACGGCGGTGATGAGCTCGCCAGCGCCCAATGTGGTCTCGACGTTCGGCGTATCACCCGGCAGGGTATGGAATTCGGCGATGGGGATCTGCCGCACGGCCCCATCGGGCTTCGTCGTTTCGACGGTGGCATCGAGCGCGCGCATGGCGACGGCCATGTCGCTGGGATGCGTTGCAATGCAGACGTCGCTGCTGCCGACCACCGCGTGCTGCCGGCTGAAGCCGCCGATCGCCGAGCAGCCGCTCCCAGGCGCGCGCTTGTTGCAAGGCTGGTCGGTGTCATAGAAATACGGACAGCGCGTCCGCTGCAGCAGATTGCCTGCAGTGGTGGCCTTATTGCGCAACTGACCCGAGGCCCCGGCCAGCAGGGCGCGCGACAGCACCGCGTAGTCGCGGCGCACCCGCGCGTCGGCGGCGAGATCGGTGTTGCGCACCAGCGCGCCGATCCGCAGCCCGCCTTCCGGGATCGCCTCGATCTTGTCGAGGCCAAGCGGATTGACGTCGATCAGATGCCGCGGTGCTTCGATCTGCAGTTTCATCAGGTCGAGCAGGTTGGTCCCGCCTGCGATGAATTTCGCATTGGGGTGACGCACGGCAGCCGCGGCCGCCTCCTGCACCGAACTGGCGCGCTCATAGGTGAACGGCTTCATGCGGGCCTCCCGGCGACTTCGGTCATGGCATCGACGATGTTGGAATAGGCGCCGCAGCGGCAGATGTTGCCGCTCATGCGCTCGCGCAGTTCGTCGCTGGTGAGCTGCGGTGCGGCGACCAGGTCGCCGCTGACATGGCTGGGATGGCCGGCCTTGATTTCATCGAGCACGGCAACGGCGGAGCAGATTTGTCCTGGGGTGCAGTACCCGCACTGATAGCCATCGTGTTTGACGAAGGCCGACTGCATCGGATGCATCTTGTCCGGCGTGCCGAGGCCTTCGATGGTCGTGACGCTGTCGCCCTGATGCATCACCGCCAGGGTCAGGCAGGAATTGATCCGGCGGCCCTCGACGATCACCGTGCAGGCGCCGCATTGTCCGTGGTCGCAGCCCTTCTTCGTGCCGGTGAGGTGCAGCGTTTCGCGCAGCGCGTCGAGCAGCGTCGTGCGCGTATCGAGTTCCAGCTCACGCGCGACGCCATTCACGCTGAACAAGCACTTCGCCATCGACGGGATTTCGGCCGAAGCAGGAACACGGGCGGGCGCCTGCGCCCTTGCGACAGCCGGCGCTGCAGTGGCGGCGACAGTGGCGGCCGTCCCGGCGAGCAGGTCGCGACGCGACAGATCGAGGTCGTGGAGTGGAGGCATGGCTTCGCAGTCCCATTCGTTGGACGTGTGCGGGTTCGCCATTGCCAACGCGCGGCGGCGGAAAAGTTTCGCCGCCGCGCGATCACGTGCTCGAAATTGACTGCTTTAAAGGCAGAGTATCAGCCGGTCACGAGTTCCGGCGGCTTGCGATGCGCCGTCGCCTGCTCATAGGCATGGGCGATCGCCAGCAGGCTGGCTTCCTGCCACATCGGGCCGACCACGATGAGATTGAACGGCGACCCCGACGCGTAATAGCCGGCGGGAACCGTCACGCCCGGAAGACCTGCGATGTTGATCTCGCTCACCGTCGTCTCGTGAATGATGTCGTCGCCGTGCAACGGGCCGAGCGAGCTGCGCATCTGCGGGAAGACGACGGCGTCGAGCCGTTGCGTCGCGAACACCTCGTTGAAGATCGCGAGATATTGCTCGCGCAGCGCAATGAACGCCGACATGTCGGGCGGCTGCGACGGGTTGGCGATCGCCGCCTGGAAGGCGGGCAGCAACGGCATGAAGCTCAGCACGCCTTTCGGTCCGAACGCATCTTCCTTGGCGGTGGCCTTGGCAAACTCGGCGAAGGTCTTCAGGCTGGCATCCGGGCCGAGCCGCCTGAGATATTGTTCGAGATCGTAGGCGATCGATTCCAGCCCGCGCGCGTCGAACTCGGCGCCCTCGATGGTCGGCTTGCGCAACTCGGCGAAACCGGAACCGGCGAACGGATCCTCCACCAGTTCGGCGCCCTGCTGTTTCAGCTCGCCCTTGACGCGCTGGTACAGCGTCGTGGTTTCTTCCGACAGCGGCAGGTTGCGCCAGCCCGGCCCATATAGCCCGATGCGCTTACCCTTCAGCGCGTCGGCGTTGAGCAGCGACGCATACCCGCCGTGCGGGCGGTGGCCGACGCCCGACACGGTCTTTGGATCTTCCGAGGTGTAGCCGGCCAGCGCGTCCAGCGTCAGCGCGGCATCGCGCACGCAGCGCGCGATCGGCCCCACCACGTCGCGCAGCCCCGACAGCGGCATCACGCCGGCATTCGGCACCAGGCCGAAGGTCGGCTTGATGCCGACCAGTCCCTGCGCCGAGGCCGGATTCTGGATCGAGCCGCCGGTCTCCTCGGCGAGCCCCAGCACGCAGAAGCTGGCCGCCACCGCCGTGGCGGTGCCGGCGCTGCTGCCGCCCGGCAGGAATTCGCGGCCCGCGGCGTTGTAGGTCGAGCCCGCCCAGCTGCCATTGGCGTGGCTGCCGGTGTGGCTCAGCACCGGGATGTTGGTCTTGCCGAGGATCACGGTATCCGCCGCGCGCATCCGCGCCACCACCGGCGCGTCGGTTGCGGGAAACAGGTCCACGCCGCCGGTCTTGCTGTAGAGCAGCGACCAGCCGCCGGTGGTCGGAAAGCCCTTCATGTCCATCGCGTCTTTTACAACCACCGGCACGCCCGCGAGCGGCCCAAGCTTTTCGCCGGCCGCGCGCCGGCGGTCGACCGCGCGGGCATCCGCGAGCGCATCGGGGTTGAGGAAGATGATCGCGTTGTAGGCCGGGTTGTAGGTCGCGATGCGATCGAGATAGGCCTGGGTCAGGCTCTCCGACGTGAACGCGCCGCTGGCGAAACCATCCTGCACCTGCGCGACGGTCAGTTCGACGAGATCGATCGCGTCGCTGGCGGGTCGGGTTTGGTCGTCCATGATGAAATCCTTTGTCTTGCGGCGCCGGAGATGGCGCGAGCTTACCGCGACAAAGAGGCTGGTCAATTAGCGGGACGCGTGGGTCTTGCCGAGAATATCGCCACTCCGCGCCTTCTAAAAAGGCGCGGAGTGAAATGCGTGTCAGACGGCTGCAGCGGTTCGTGGGTCTTGCGCAGCATCGGAGCTGATGTCGCGCAGCCAGTCCCGCATACGAGCCAGATCGAGCTGCGACAGCTGATGCCCGACCGGCAAGGTCAGGTGCCGGACATCGGCGCCCGCTTCGGTCAACATCTCCACGAGCCGCCTGGCGTTCGACGCCGGCACGATGGGATCCATGCTGCCGGACAGCATCAGCACCGGTCGACCGGTCGGGTCGCGCTGCGGCGCTTGTTGCAGCGTCACCATCGGCCGTACCAGCATGGCGCCCGCCAGCGTCTCCGGCCGCAGCATCAGCATCGCGGCTGCAACGTTGGCGCCGTTGGAGAAGCCGAGCGCGATCGGCGCCGCAAGGCCGTAACGCTTGCGCGCGTCGGCCACGAAGTCGGCGAGTTCGTCGGCGCGGCTGCGCACCTCATCCTCGTCGAACACGCCTTCGGCGAGCCGCCGGAAGAACCGCGGCATGCCGTGCTCCAGCACCTTGCCGCGCACCGACAGCAACGCCGAGCCGGGCGCGACCGCCTGGCCGAGCGGCAGCAGGTCGTTCTCGTCGCCACCGGTGCCGTGCAGCAACAGCAGTGGCGGGGCTTCGAGCCGGTTGCCCGGCTCGAAGCGATGGATGAAATTGAGATCGTTACTCATCACGCAGCCCTCTCCAGCGACGGCAGCACGCCCTCGATCTCCTTGCGATGCCGCTCCAGGAACGCCGGCAGCTTCAACGCTTCACCGAGCGTCTCCACCGGCTCGTCCACGGCGAAGCCGGGAACGTCGGTGGCGATCTCGAACAGCACGCCGCCCGGCTCGCGGAAGTACACCGAGCGGAAGTAGTTGCGGTCCTTCTGCTCGGTCGGATGCTGACCGTGCGTCTCGACCAGCTTGCGCGACATCTCGGCCTGGTCGGCATCGTCGGCGGCGCGGAATGCGACGTGATGCACCGAGCCCGCACCCTGCCGACCGGGCAGGAAGCCTCCGGCCGCGTAGATGTCGACGACGCCGCCATTGACCGCGTCGGCCGTGTAGCGGACCACCGCGCCTTCACGGGCGGTCTCGGCGAAGCCGAACACGTCGGTGAGGATCGCGCCGGTCTTCTCGGCCTTGTCGAGCAAAAGCGTGACGCCGTGGAAACCGCGGATCGCGTGCTCGGCCGGCACGTCGCCGTTGCTCCAGCCGGCCTCGGCTTCGGCACCGGCGACGCCCACCAGCGCCAGGCTCATGCCGTCCGGATCGGTGAACGGCAGTACGGATTCGCCGAACCGCTTCTCGATCGCCTGATGCGCGATGCCCTTCTCGACGAAGCGGTGCGTCCAGTAGCCGAGCGAGCTCGCCGGCACGCGGAACGCGGTCTGCTGGGTCTGGCCGACGCCGGCGCGGCCGGCCGCGGCGCCTTCCCACGGGAAGAAGGTGAGGATGGTGCCGGGGCTGCCGGTCTCGTCGCCATAGTAGAAATGATAGGTGCCGGGATCGTCGAAATTGACCGTCTTCTTGACGAAGCGCAGCCCAAGCGCGCGGGTGTAAAAGTCGAAATTGCGCAGGGCGTTGCCGGCGATCGCGGTCACATGATGGATGCCTGACATGGTCTGTCTCCAGGTTTGAGAGGCCATTGCCTCCGCTGCGTGGATAATTGGTCAGGGTGTGTTGACAGACAATCCGCTCTTTCATGGCATCACTGTCTATGATTTGATGACAATCATGGACAAGCTGGGCAGCCTGCGGGCCTTCGTCAAAGTGGTGGAACTGGGCAGCTTCTCGGAAGCCGGCCGGCAGCTGCGGCTGTCGCGCTCGGCAATCTCGAAATATGTCGGCGAGCTCGAACAGGAACTCGGCGTGCAGCTGCTCAACCGCACCACGCGGCACGCCAGCGCCAACGAGAACGGCCAGCTCTATTACGAGCGCGCGCTGTCGATCCTGGCCGATCTCGACGCCGCCGACCATGCCGTCTCGGAATTGCAGGCGACGCCGCGCGGGCTGTTGCGGGTCAACGCCCCGATGTCGTTCGGCACCTTGCAACTTGGCCCGGCGATCGCCGACTTCATGGGGCGCTACCCCGAACTGCGAATCCAGCTGGCGCTCAGCGACGAGCAGGTCGATCCGGTGCAGGGCGGCTACGACGTCACGCTGCGGATCGCCGATCTGGAATCCTCCAGCCTGATCGCGCGGCGGATCGTGGCGATCGATCGGGCGATCTGCGCGTCGCCGGATTATCTGGCGCGGCACGGCGAGCCGACAACCATCGCGCAGCTGCGCGGCCACGCACTCCTGACCTACGGCTTCCTGCTCACCGGCAATCAGTGGAAGCTGACCGGCCCGGACGGCGAGCACTGGGTGCAGCCGGAGTGGACGCTGTGCGCCAACAACGCCGAGGTACTGTGCGATGCCGCGGTGGCGGGGCGGGGCATCGCGCTGCTGCCGACCTTCATCGCGGGCGCCGCGTTGCGCGCCGGCCGCCTGCGCAGCGTCATGCACGACTGGCATGCGCCGCCGCTGAACCTCTATGCGATCTACCCGCCGACCCGTCATCTGTCCGTCAAGGTGCGGCTGTTTATCGATTTTCTGGTCGAGCGTTTTGCGAGCAAGGCCGGCGATGATCTGCAGGCATGACATTCCTGCCGATCCTGAAACGCGATCCGAAGGTTGCATCGGTCCGCTGGGTGACAATTGATGAGCAGTCGGTCATCCTGCGACACAAGCGGGACGTCACTGTCGGGGGTAATTTCCAAATGATCTTAATTGCATTGCTGATCGGAGTGATCGCCGGGCTGCGAACGATGACCGCGCCGGCCGCTGTGAGCTGGGCCGCCTCTATGGGCATCCTGCCGCTGCAGGCGACGTGGCTGTGGTGGCTCGGCGCCTGGATCACGCCTTACATCTTCACTGTCCTGGCGCTGGGCGAACTGATCACCGACAAGCTGCCCTCGACGCCGAGCCGCAAGATCCCGATGCAGCTCGGGGGACGACTTATCAGCGGCGCCTTGTGCGGCGCGGCTGTCGGCTTCGCCGGCGGATCGGCGATCGCTGGCGCGGTTGCGGGCGTCATCGGCGCTGCGATCGGGACCTATGGCGGCGCTGCGATGCGCGCACGGCTGGCGCAATCGTTCGGCAGCGATCGTCCGGCCGCGCTGACCGAGGATGCGATCGCGGTGATCGGCGCCGTCGTCCTGATGGCGCTGGCGCGATGAGCGAAAAATTCGACGCGATCGTGATCGGCGCGCGGCAGGCGGGCCCGCCGCTGGTGGGGCGACTGGTCGCCAGCGGCATGAAGGTCGCCATCATCGAACGCAACCAGTTCGGCGGCACCTGCGTCAACACCGGCTGCATGCCGACCAAGACCATGATCGCCAGCGCCCGCGTCGCGCATCTCGCGCGCCGCGCCGCCGACTACGGCGTGACGCTAACCTCGGCGCCCACCATCGACCTCGCCCGCGTGCAGGCGCGCCGTAACAAGGTCACGATGGACGCCCGAGGAGGTCTGGAAAGCTTTCTGGGCGGCATGGATGGCTGCACCATGATCCGCGGCCACGCTAGGTTCATATCGAGCCGCGAACTGACGGTCGGCGATCGCACCCTCACGGCGGACAAGATCTTCATCAACGTCGGCACCCGCCCCAACGTCCCGCCGATGCCCGGCCTCGACCGGGTTTCGCATCTCACCAATTCAAGTCTGCTGAAACTCGACGTGCTGCCGAAGCATCTGGTGGTGATCGGCGGCAGCTATATCGGTCTGGAGTTCGCCCAAATGTATCGCCGCTTCGGCTGCGAGGTCACCGTGGTGGAGATGGCCGACCGGCTGGTGCAGCGCGAGGATGAGGACGTCTCGAACGAGATCGCGCGCTTTCTCGAAGCCGAGGGCATCCATCTGCGGCTCAGCGCCACCTGCATCAGTTTCGAACAGCACGCCGACGGCGTTGCCGTCGGCGTCGACTGTGCGTCGGGCGACCGCACGGTGGTCGGGTCGCACGTGCTGCTGGCGATCGGCCGCAAGCCGAACACTGATGACCTCGGCCTCGAGGCCGCGGGCGTCGAGGTCGATTCCCGCGGCATCATCCAGGTCGACGACCAGTTGCGCACCTCGGTCGAGGGCATCTGGGCGCTCGGCGATTGCAACGGCAAGGGCGCCTTCACCCACACCGCCTACAATGATTTCGAGATCGTCGCCGCCAATTTGCTGGACGACGGCAAGCGCCGCGTGTCGCAGCGCATTCCGGCCTATGCGCTCTATACCGACCCGCCGCTCGGCCGCGTCGGCCTCACGGAGCGCGAGGCGCAGCAGAAGCACAAGAACCTGCTGATCGGCAAACGGCCGATGACGCGGGTCGGCCGCGCGGTGGAAAACGGCGAGACCAGCGGCTTCATCAAATTCGTGGTCGATGGCGAGACGCGGAAAATCCTCGGCGCCGCGGTGCTCGGCATCGGCGGCGACGAGGTGATCCACGGCGTGATCGACACCATGGCCGCCGATGTCCCCTATACCGTGCTGCAGGACGCGGTCCCGATCCACCCCACGGTCTCAGAGCTGCTGCCGACCGTGCTGGGAGGTCTGCGCGCCCCGGAGGGCTAAGTTCGCCCGCATGGATGCGGCCACGGCGCGATGGCGTGTTGCCACGAATCGGGGTTATCAACGGGGTCCGGCGCGCCATCGCGCACCGCACCCGGACCCCATGCGCTTTTCCTTCATCCACGCCGCCGACCTGCATATCGACAGCCCGCTCGCCGGGCTGAGCCTGAAGGACCGCGCCGTCGGTGCGCGTTTCGCGCAGGCCGGTCGCCGCGCCGTCGAGGCGCTGGTGGCGGAAACCATCGCCAGCAACGCGAAATTCCTCATCATTGCCGGCGATATCTTCGACGGCGACTGGAAGGATGTCACCACCGGGCTGTTCTTCGTCCGCGCGATCGGCGAACTGCATCGCGCCGGCATCCCGGTGTTCATGGTGAAGGGCAATCACGACGCCGACAGCGTGATGTCGCGCGATCTGCCTTACGCCGATACGGTGACCATGTTCGAGTCCGGCAAGGCGCAGACGGTCACGCTCGATGACCTTCGCGTCGCGCTGCACGGCCGCAGTTTTCCGAACCGGCTGACCGACGATTTCGTCGCGACCTATCCGGCGCGCCGCGATGGCTGGCTCAATGTCGGCGTGCTGCATACATCGCTCGACGGCAGTCGCGGCCACGCCGGCTACGCACCGTGCAGCGTCGACGATCTGAAGCGCTTCGGCTACGACTACTGGGCGCTCGGCCACGTCCACGCCGCCGAGATCGTCAGCCGCGATCCTTGGATCGTGTATCCCGGCAATCTGCAGGGCCGCAGCGTGCGCGAGACCGGCAGCAAGGGCGCGATGCGTGTCACCGTGGAGGACGGCCGCATCGTCGAAGTCGCGCCGCTGGCGCTCGATGGCGCGCGGTGGGCCAGCCTAGCGATCGATGCCAGCGAGGCCTCGACCGAGGCCGAGATCATTGCGCGGGTCACCGCGGCGCTGGCCGACTCGCACAGACTAAGCGAAGGTCGTCCGCTTGCAGCGCGCGTGACGCTCAGCGGCACGACGAAACTGCACAACCACCTCGTCGCGCATCGCGAGCGCCTGCAGGACGAGCTCCGCGCCGCCGGCTTTCATCTCGGCGCCGATTGCTGGGTCGAACAACTCAAGGTGAAGACCGCGCCGCCGCAGGCGGCCGTGCCGCTGTCGGCAGCAGACACGCTCGATGTCGACGATCTGTTGGCTGAAGCGGCAGCCGACCCTGACTTTGCGCCGGTGCTCGCCGAACTGATCGAGAGCATCAAGTCGAAGCTGCCGAAGGAATTGCACGGCGAGCTCGATCAGTCGGACGTCGTGCAGCGACTCGCCGACGACGCGCGTGCGCGGCTGTCGGGAGGCCTGTCGTGAGGATCGAACATCTGTTGTTCGAGCGCTACGGGCTGTTCACCGACCGCCGGCTGGATTTTCGCCCCGGTGCGGCGCTGCACCTTGTGCTCGGCGCCAATGAGGCCGGCAAGACCTCGGCGCTGTCGGCGATCGGCGATTGGCTGTTCGGCTTCGGCGGTCGGACCGACTACGACTTTCGGCATCCGAGCAATACGTTGCGGATCGGCGGCCGGTTGCGTCACTCCGATGGCCGGACCGTCGAGGCGCGTCGGCGCAAGGGCAACAAGAACACGCTGATCGACGCCGATGATCAGCCGCTTCCTGACGATCTGCTGGCGAAATGTCTTGCCGGCGTGTCGCGTGAAGCGTTCGGCCGCGAGTTCGGTCTGACCGCGCAGGCGCTGCGCGAGGGCGGCCATCAATTGCTCAACGCCGGCGGCCGCCTCGCTGAAACGCTCGCGGCAAGTTCGGCGGGAATGGCGGCGCTGTCGCGGATCAGGTCGGGACTGCAGGACGAAGCCGACGAGCTGTTCACGCCTCGCCGGTCCGGCAGCAAGCCGTTCTACATCGCCGCGGAACGTCGCGAAGCGGCAGACCGCGCGTTGCGCGACGCGATCGTAACCCGCGAGTCGATCGAGCAGGCGGAAGCTGCGCTCGCAGAGTCGCGTTCGCGACTCGAACAGCTCAATGCCGCCCATGCCGAGGTCGGCGGCAATCTGGCGCGGCTGGAACGGACACGGCGGGTGAGCTCGAAACTGGCGCAGCTTCACGGCATCGCCAACGAACTCGCAGCCCTTGCTGGCCTTCCGAACGTATCGCCACAAACGCTCGAGGGCTGGCAGGCGGCGATGCTGTCACACGCCGCGCTTGAATCCGAAATCGCCAGGCTGGATTCGGCAGCGGTCGTCGATGCAGCAGAAATCGCGAGCTTGGCGGTGGATGAACCCCTGCTCGCGCAGGGCGTTGCGATCGATGCACTGCGCGAACGGCTCGGTGCGGTGCGCAAGGCGCTCGACGATTTGCCGCGCCGCCGGCAGGCGCGCGACCTCGCACAGGCGACGCTGGACGACGCGGCGCGCCGGCTCGGCCTGCGCTCGCATGTCGAACTGGTAGCCAGCCTGCCGACCGATCCGGCGCTGGCGCTGGCCCGGGATCTGATCGATCAGGCGCGTCGTGCCGGACAGGCGACCGCCGATGCCGCTGCGCGTCACGCGCGTGCGCTGCAGGAGCGCGACGACCTTGCTGCGGAAGCGGCTGAAGCGCCGGTCATCGCCGATATCGACCAGTTGCGGCAGCGCTTCGATGCGCTTGGCGATCTGCCCGGCCAGGCCGACCGCATGCGCCGTGACACTACGGCACTGGACCTCGAAACGACCGCGCTGACTTCCGCCGTTGCTGCTCTCGACCCCACCCCTGGCGCGTTGGATCGGCTGCGCGCTCTGCCGTTGCCGGACAGCGGCACCATCGCAAAGTACGCTCATGCCGCCGAAATCGGCGATACCGAAGCAAAGCGCCTTGCGGAAAAAGTCACGGCGGCCGACGGGGAGATCGCTGCATCCGAGGCCGAACTGGCGCGGCTCTCCAGCGCCGGCGAAGTCTCGACGCGGGCTGACCTGATCGACGCCCGTGCCTCGCGTGATGTCCAGCTCAACGCACTGCGCGCGGCGCTCGACGCCGATATGAGTTTGCGTGAACGTCAGTTGGATCACGTTGTCCGCGCTTCTGATGCGGTTGATCGCGTCACCGATCTGCTGCTGGCCGATACCGAACGCGCCACCCGCGCCGAGGACGCGCGGCAACGCCTCGCGGACTGGAGCGCCGATCGCGATCGTCACGCCGCCAAGCTAGCGACCGTGCAGGCGCGTTTGGCCGAAGTCGATGCCGCCTGGCGGCAATCCTGGGGAGCCTCGGGACTGGCGCCGCGTTCACCACCCGAGATGATACGCTGGCGCGAGCGGATGGACGAACTGCTGGCGCGCGTGGAGCGGCTTGACGCGCACAAGGCCGAGCGCGATGCGTTGGCGGCGAGTGTCGAGGTCGGCCGCGCCGCCGCGCTGTCCTTCCTCGAAGCCGCAGGCCGCGCGCCGGATCGTTCACTTGCACCCGAGCTGCTGTATCGCGAGGCCAGGCTGCGGCTCGACCAGCTGCAGGCCGCGTGGGCCGACGCACGCGAGCGGGCCGCACGCCAGCGCATGATACACCGCGACCTGTCCGAAGCCGAGGCTGCGCGCGCTGCCGCGGACAATGCACGCGATGCGGTGCGCAGGGCGTGGCCGGCGGCGATGGCCGGTATCGGTCAATCCGAGGGTGCGACGCTGGCCGAGGCAGAGGCCGCGCTGGCGGTCTGGCAGTCAGTCCCGGTGCCGCAGGCCAGTTTCGAACGCGAGGGCAGAAGCGTCGAGACCATCGAGGCCGATCTGCATGCGTTTGAACACGATGTGTGGGACATCGTCGGCCGCGTCGCGCCGCAACTGCAAGGCGTCGCTGCTCAGGATTGTCTCGCGCAACTCGCCGACAAACTGGCGACGGCGCGACGCGACACCGAGACTTGCCGCCGTCTGAAAGACACGGCGACCAAGCGCATGGCGCAGCGCGACGATCTGCTGGGCAAGCGAGCGGCAACCGAGACGGTGCTGTCCGAAGCCTGTCAAACATTGAGCGTTTCGGGCATCTCGGCATTACCGGAGCTGCTGACCCGGCTTGGCTCGCGGCATCTTCTCGAGACCGACGAGGCCGCATTGCGCCGCGATCTGGAGACGATTGCCGATGGCCGCGACGAAGCAGCATTGCTGCGCGAGCGCGAAGGCGTCGATCTCGATCAGTTGCGCGGCGCGATCGCCCGTGAAGAGGTGCGGCAGCAGCAATTGCTCGATGAGATCAAGGAGGCTTCTGCCATCGAGCACCAGGCGAAGAACGAGCGCGATACCTTGCTGAAAGGTCGTGACGCGGCCGCGGCCGCCGCGGAGCGCGCGGAGGCCAGTGCCGAACTGATCTCGATTGCCGAGCGATGGTTGCTGCGTGCGGCTGCGGCAAGACTTGCCGGTCGCGCCATCGAACGGCACCGGGCGATGGTGCAGGATCCCCTGATCGCCCGCGCCAGCACGCTGTTCGCGTTGGCCAGCGGCGAGGCCTTCAGCGGGCTTGGCGTCGACTACGGCGATGACGATCAACCCGTGCTGGTCGCGCGGCGGCCGGACGGCGAGCGCGTCGCGGTGGCCGGGCTCAGCGAAGGCAGCCGCGATCAGCTGTTTCTGGCGCTGCGGCTGGCGCTGCTGGAGCGCAGAACGGCCGAGCCCATGCCGTTTATCGGCGACGATTTGCTGACCAGTTTCGACGATTCCCGCACGCTGGCGACCCTGCGGCTGCTGGCCTCCACCGGCGCGCAGCGGCAGGTCATCCTGTTCACGCATCACCGGCATGTCGTCGACATCGCGCGGTCGCTGCAGGATCACGCGATCGACGTCATCGATCTTTGACGCAAAGCCCGTGGCTGCTTCGCGCGGTTTGCGAAACGCGTGTCGACGGTGTACTTCTTTGTGGGCGGGCGCCTCGACGTTTAAGATATTTGAAATCTCGAGCAGTATTTTATCGAGGCACGGGGAATTGATAATGATCCATTCGGTTCATCGGGGCGCCAGGGCTTGCATCGTAGCCACTACGATTATTCTCGGCGGGTCAACGATCGCACTTGCGTTGATGGATCGCCCCGACCTGGAATCCGTAAATACGCCTGCAGCACAGGTTGTTCTCGCACAGGCGCAGCCGGCCGCACCGCCGAAAGCGAAGTCGTCACCATCGAAATCGGCGCCTCCCGCGGCCAAGTCCGCACCCGCAGCTACGCCTGCCGCGGCGGCGAATAACGATCAGCGGGCATGGGTGGTGAACTGTGCCGCGCCGCCGAATGGCGGGCCGAGCCGCTGCACCATGCTGCAAAATCTGGCGATCAAATCCGGTGAGCAGCAGAATCGTCTGCTGACGGTGCTGATCCAGCAGCAGGCCGGCAGCGCCGACTACGTGCTGCTGCTCAGTCTGCCGCACGGACTGTTCCTGCCGGCCGGCGCGCAGATCCAGATCGACGAGGGCAAGCCGGAGAAGATCGTGATCCAGACCAGCGATGCCACCGGCAGCTATGCGGGCACCAAACTGACGCCGGAGCTGCTCGCCAGCCTGCGCGGCGGGCAGTCGCTCAAAGTGTCAATTCTGTCGGCGGATCAAAAGGGTATCACCATTCCGGTAACGCTCGCCGGATTCGGGCCGACCTATGACGAACTGATGGCGAAGAAGTAGCGACGTTTTTTCCCGGGTTTTGCCCCCATGAGCTTCACGCCGCAGTCGTTCGATCCGCATGTCGGCGGGATTTTCAACCTGGTCGTCGGCGAACAGACGCTGCCCTTGCATCTGGCCCAGGTCGAACAGCTCGGGCCGTCGATCCGCGACGGCGGATCGTTTTCGATGCTGTTCATCGGGCCGCAAGAGCCGGTGTTGCGGCAGGCGATTTATACGCTACAACGCGATGGGCTGGGAGACATCGAGCTGTTCATCGTGCCGGTCGGACCTCAGCAGGGCGGCATGGGCTATCAGGCGCTGTTCAACTAATCGCTCGCCATTCCATCAGGTCGTAGACGCCCTTGTCGGCAGTCGTGCGAAAGCCGAGCCGGCGATAGAGCCGCATTGCCGGGTTGTTCTTCTCGACATGGATGCTGACCGCCTTGTCGGCGGCGGCAGCCTCGTCGAGCACGTCGCGCAGGATCGCCGCGCCGAAGCCGCGGCCGCGCGCCGATGGGATCAGCGCGATGTCGATGATGCGATGTTCGCTTGTCCAGCGTTCGAGATAGAGCCGACCGATCGGCGCGGCGGCATGTTCGATCAGCAGCCAGTCGGCGTCGGGGTAGTAGGTCCGGTAATGCTTGCGCTGGGCGTCGTACTGCTGGCGCAGGAACGCCTCGAGCTGCTGCGGCGGCCAGCGCGCGGGCGCCATTTCCTCGCGCCGCGTCGAGGCGAACAGTTCGGCGACGAAGGCGTCGTCGTCGTCGCGCTCGATGCGAAACGAAAGACCGTCTTCGGCTGCGCGCGGCCAGCGCGACTTGAGCGCGGCGACCGACGGCATCGCGTCCATGCTGCCCGCCCTCAGGGCCGCGGCGGGAAGACGCCCGCCAGCGCGATGCAGAAGTTGATCGCGAGGTAGGGCTGCATGTTGTTGTGCGGCAGGCCGCTGCCCTGCGGCTGCAGCACGTTCGCCATCTGCACGGTCTGGCCGGTGGCATAGATCGGTTGCTCCGCGGGCGAGGCGAGCGCGTCGCCGACCGCTTCCGCGCGATTGGCCACGTCGAAGCGGTTCGGCGGCTGTCCCATCAGATTGTGACTGTGGGCGGTCATCTCCGTCGTGCTCAGCGTGTGCGTGGCCTCGCCGCCGGTTTCGCCGACGACGAGGGGCGTGAGACCGGGGCCGGAGCCGGCGCCGGGAACGCAGGTGCCCTGCAGGTTCGGCAGTCCGAAAGTGACCTTTCCGTCACCGCCGAAATTGGTGCCGACCAGGGAGAACAGCGCGGTGTTCTGGCGGATCGCCATGATCGATCCGTCGCACAACGCCCAGTTCCTCGGCGCGAAGTTGCAGGCGAACATCCGGACTTCGGCAACAAACGGCTCGGCCACGGCGGTCTCCTAATTCTGCTGCGGGAAAACGCCTTGCAGCGCGATGATGTAGTTGATCGCCTGGTACGGCATCATGTTGTTGTGCGCCCCGCTGCCGCCGGCGGGGCCGATGGCCGAGCCGGACATCGGATTGAACGGAAGCCCCAGCTTGTCCGAATAGATGTGGGTGCCGGTCTTGGCGAAGGTCTGTCCGGTCGGCTCGGTCTTCGTTCCAACTTCGGGCGCCGCCATAAGAACGTGCGAATGGCTCGGCAACTCGTCGGCGTCCAGCGTCACGTCGTTCACGCCGGCGCGCTGCCCGAGCGGATAGACCGGCTGGTCGGGGCCGCTGCCCCAGTGGATCGGCACCCGGCCGCGCAGGTCCGGCACGGCGAAGGTCTGCTGCCCGTCGCCGCCATAGGTGGTGCCGATCAGCGCGTAGAGCGTGTCGTTGGTGCTGATCGCCAGCAGCGAGCCGTCGCAGAAATTCCAGCCGACCGGGGCGTAGGTGCCGGCGAAGATCCGGATTTCGCCGATGAAGGGGTCCGCCATGAGAGGCTCCTCAATTGCGCGACGGGAAGATGCCGAACAGCGAGATGCAGAAATTCACCGCCAGATAGGGCTGCATGTTGTCGTGCCCGGCGTTGCTTCCGGTGATCTGCACCGTCTCGGCAGCCATCGGCTGCGGGGCGGCCGGCGGGCCGTAGGGCGTCACGGTGGTGTTGGCGGGCAATTGGCCGGTCGGATCCTTGCTCGTCGCGGCGACATTGGTGCCGGAGAGGCTGTGCACATGCGCGGGGATCTCGCCGATGGTAAGCGTGTGGGTCGCCTCGCCGCCGCTGGCGCCGATCGGGAATTGCGATCCCGAAACGCTCATGCCGATCGGCGTGCGGCCGCGCAGATCGGGCAGCCTGAAGGTCCGGATTCCGTCGCCGCCGAACGCCGTGCCCAGCAGCGAGAACAGCGCCTGGTTCTGCACGATGGGGAGAATGGCGCCGTCGCATTGCGCCCAGTTCTTCGGCGGATAGTTGAAGCTCATGATCCGGATCTCGGACATGTAGCTCTCGCTCATGACATCCCCCATTGGTCGCGCCCGTCGCATGGTGCGGGCAGCATGCATCGTGTCAGGCTGCCGATAGGCCCGGCAGCGGTGTCATTCTATTCGGGGCCGACAAGTCTTGCGGGAATCGTCAGATCGGTCGGACTAATCAGCAGGTCAAAGAAAATCATAAACGACGACGCTGCTCTGGTCGCGGTGGTAATCACCGCGCAACGTCGTCCTTGCGCGGTTCAAAGTCTAATGCAATCCGGCAGAATGACAATACGTCGTCATCGATCTGCGACGAAAAAGGCAGGCCACCAAGCTGGTAGTTGCGTGGCATGCCGTGTCGTCTCGCAGCTTACGGGACGGTGTTGCAGGTACCGGAGGTGTAGTTGACAAAAGCTGGATTCAGTTCCGAGCCGGTGTTGAGGGTGTTCTGGACGTCGACGAAGGCGGTCACCTGCGCTGCAACCGTTCCGTCGCCGCCGAAGCCCTGCAGCAGGAAGGCATTGCCGGTGTCCATCTCGAGCGTAACGCCGGCGATCGTCGGGCTGGTGCTCATGTTGACGGTGTTCTGGTTGGCGGGGATCGCCGCCGAGCCGATGTTCAGACAGATGGTGTTGCCGACACCGGAGGATCCGCTGCGGACCGCGATTCCGAAGTCGGAGGCCAAGTCCGTGCCGGGATTAGTCACCAGGTTGCCCCGAATGGTCGCGTCGGTCCTGTTGCCGCTGTTGGCCTCGACGGTGATGCCGCGGCCGCCCAGGGTCGGCATCGTGATGATGTTGTTGGCGATGGTGAGCGTCGTATTGCCCGAGCTCCGGCTGTCGAATTCGATTCCCTGAATCCTGTTCGCCCCGGCATTGACCGGCGCGATGGTGTTTCCGGTGATCGACGCATTCAGCACCGCCGAGCCGGTGGTGAAGAACCGCATGCCATAGGGACCGCCGGCGACGTTCTGCGGGGTGATGGTGTTGCCGGCGATGTCGACTGTCATCAGACCGGCGGTGGGCTGCCCGAATACGCCGATGGCGTTGTTGCTGAGCACGTTGGCCGAGCCTGATCCGTCGATTACCACGCGCAGGTTGCCGCTGCCGGACGTCGTGGCAAAGACGCCGGCCGAGCCGATGGTGGCGTTCACGCCGCTGATCGTGGTGCCGTTCTGGATCGTCAGCCGGTCCTGCAGCGTGGCGTTGGTGTTGCCGCTGTTGGTCGCGGTGCTGTTGCTGACGGCGACGCCGCCCAGCGTGGCGCCGGAGATCGTCACCGCGTCGATCACGCTGGCGGTGCCGGCGGCGGTTGTGCCCAGCAGGTCGGTCGCCTGCAGACCGTGGCTGCCACCGGTCAGGGTGCTGCCCGAGATGGTGAGCGCGTTGATGTTGGATCCGGACAGCACCGGATTGCCGCCAGCATTGGTGACGGTGAGCCCGGTCAGCAGGTTGCCGCTGGCCAGCGTCACCGTGGCGGCGCCGGCGCTGGTGGTCAGCAGCGGCGCGCCGTTGCCGGGGTTCGGGTTGTTGATCTGGCCGGAGGTGATGCCGGTCAGCAGCACGTTGCCCGGGGCGCCGACGCCGGCCAGCGTCAGCGAGTCGCTGTTGCGGAACGAGACCAGCCGCTGGTTGGCGTCGAGCGTCAGCGTGGTGCCGCTGCCCTGCGCCGGCGCGGCGACGTTGATGGTGTCGAACGATCCGCCGCCGGCCTGGGTGTCGACCAGCGCGATGACGCGGGCCGAACTGGCCATCGCGCCGGCCAGCGAACCGGGGTTGGCCGCGGTGCCGGTGCCGGTGCCGGCGGCGTTGACGTAGTACACCGAGGCCGACAGCGACGAGGTGTCGCCGACCAGATTGACGTCGAGGAAGTTGTAGGTGCCGTTCGACCCGTTGAGGCCGGTGATGACGATCGGCGTGGTGGCGGTGATGGTGGAGGCGGTCGGCGCCGAGCCGTCGCCGTAGCGGAACAGGCCGGTGATGTTGGCATTGGTGAGGTCAACGCCGACCGCGACGCCGCTGATGCTGCCGGAGCCGATGGTGTAAACGCTCTGCGTGGTGGTCTGGCCGGTGAAGTCGATGCCCTTGGAGCCGGCGGTGCCGTTGCCGGTGATGTTGAGGCTGGCGAAGCCGATCGCGCTGTTCAGCGTCGCGCCGGTGTAGTCGACACCGGTTTTGGCGCCAGCGAAGGTGATCGAGGTGGCGTCGAAGAACACCGTACCGTTGCTGCCGGCGAAGTCGATGCCGTTGGTGCCCTGACCGGTGATGGTGGTGGCGCCGAAGGCGACGGGGCCGGAATTGCCGTTCAGGGCGATCGCGTGGCCGCCGGTGGTGGCGACATTGGTGGTGCCGAAGGTCACCGTGGCCGCATTGCCGGTCAGCGCGATGCCGTTGCCGGTGGCGTTGTTGACGGTCGTTGTACCGCTGACGGTGAAGAGCGAGCCGGCGGCGAGGTTCTGCAGGGTCACGCCGGTGGACGCCGATCCGGTGGAGGAAAGCTGGTCCAGCGCGATATCGGTGGTAAGCCCGTTGATGTTGATCGCCTGGCCGGCGGTGGCTGTGATGCTCTCGTCGCCCGCCGTGGCCGCAATGGTGAGGGTGCCGCCGCCGCTGGCGCTAAGGCCTGTGCCGCTGGTGGTGTCGATGTTCAGGCCGCCGCCGCTGAAGTTCACGGTGCTGCCGGCATTGGTGGTCAGCGTCACGGCGGTGTTGCCACCGGTGTTCAGCGTCTTGGTCGCGCCGCTGAAGTTGATCGTGCCGCCGCTGTTGTTCGCAACCAGGATACCGCTGCCGGTGCTGTTGAGGTTGCCCGACAGCGTCACCGTGCCGCCGGTGCGGTTCTGGATGTCGACGAGGCGGCCGGTGCCGGTGAGCGCGGCGTCGATTGCGATCGTCGCGCTGCCGCCGGTGCCGTCGTTGACCAAGGTCGTGCCGCTGCCGCTGATGATGGTGTTGGCGCTGCCGCCGTTCGTGGTGACGTTGACGGTGCCGCCGCCGGTGACGACGAAGGCATTCGCGACGTTGGTGCGGACGTCGAGCCCGCCATTGCTGAAGTTGACGGTGGCGCCGGTGTTGTTGGTCAGCGTCACGGCGGTGACGGAGCCGGTCGACAGGTTCATTACCTTGCTGGAACCGCTGAAATCGATGGTGCCGGCGGAATTGCCCTGCACCAGAATGCCGGTGGCGGCGCCGCTCTGGTTCAAGATGTTGCCGGACAGCGTGACGCTGCCCCCGGTGCGGTTCTGGATGTCGGCCAGCCTGCGGAAGCTGTTGAGGTCCGCGTCGATGGCGATCGTGCCGCCGCCACCATTGCTGCTGAAAGCGATGCCGCTGTTCGAGTTGATGACGTTGACGCTGCCGCCGTCTTGGGTGACGTTGACGGTGCCGCCGCCGGTCACCGCGAACGCGGTCCCGGTGGATGTCTGCAAAGCCAGCCCGCCATTGCTGAAGTTGATCGTCGTGCCGGTGTTGTTGGTGAGCGTCACGGCGGCGTTGGCGCCGGTGCTCAGCGTCTTGGCGGCGCCGCTGAAGTCAATGGTGCCGCCGGAATTGTTCTGCACCAGGATGCCGGTGGCGATGGCACCCGTGTTGCTGAGGTTGCCGGACAGCGTGACGCTGCCGCCGGTGCGGTTCTGGATATCGACCAGCCGGCGGGAGCCGGTGAGCGCGGCGTCGATCGCGATGGTGGCGTTGCCGCCGGTGCCGTCGTTGACGAAGGTCCTGGAGCCGGCGCCGGTGCTGGTGATGGTGTTGGCGCTGCCACCGTTCGTGGTGACGTTGACGGTGCCGCCGCCGAAGACGGCAAAGCCGGTTCCGAGGGTGGTGTCGATATCGAGCCCGCCATTGCTGAAGTTGATGGTGGTGCCGGTATTGTTCGCCAGCGACACGGCGATGTTGGCGCCGGTGTCGAGCACCTTGCTCGAACCGCTGAAGTTGATGGTGCCGCCGGTGTTGTTCTGCACCAGGATGCCGGTGCCGGTGCTGTTGAGAGTGCCCGACAGCGTCACGGTGCCGCCGGTGCGGTTCTGGATGTCGATCAGCCGGCCGGCGGTGCCGGTGAGCGCGGCGTTGACGCTGATGGTGGCGCTGCCGCCGGCGCTGGCGAAGGTGGTGCCGGCGGTGCTGTCGATGGTGTTGGGCCCGCCAGACACCGTCACCGCGCCGGCGCCGTTGACGTTCAGGCCGGTGCCGCTGGTGGTATCGACATTCAGCCCGCCGGTGAAGTTCACCGCGGTGGTGGCGGCGTTGCCGGTGATGCTGATGCCGCCGCCGGCGGTGTTGTCGATCGTGGTGACGCCGTTGAAGCTCGCGGTCAGCGCGGCGGTGGCGTTGCGGATGTCGATGCCGTAGGCGGTGGTCGCGGTGATGCCGACCGGGCCGCTGACCGTCAGAAAGCCCGAGGCGCCGTCGAGATAGATGCCGTTGGCGCCGTTCGCCGCGGTGATGGCGTTGAACGCCATGTCGATCGCGGTCGGGTTGACGTAGAGCGCGGTGCCGTTGGTGGAGGTCACCTGGTTGGTGCCGTTCGGATCGGTGATGTTGACGGTGCCGGAGGTTTGCGCGCGGATGCCGAACGCGCCGGCGCCGTTCACGGTGACGTTCACGCCGGCGAAATTGTAGATGCCGGTGTTGGTCTGCAGGTCGATGCCGTTGCCGGTGCCGGCGTTGTTGACCGTGGTCAGGCCGCCGAATGTGGCGTTGGCCGAGGAGCCGACGATCGAAATACCGGCGGTGCTGGCGTTGGTGATATTGGTGGTGCCGGACACGCCGAAGCTGCCGCTGACGGCGTTGAGCCCGATGCCGGTCGCGCCGCCGCTGGCGCTGATCTGGTCGAAGCCGATGTTCGCCGCGATGCCGGAGAGCGCGATGGCCTGGCCGGCGGTGGTGGTGACGGTCTCGGCCCCGGTCGAGGCGGCGACGTTGACGGTGCCGCCGCCGGTGGCGGAGAAGCCGGTGCCGGACGCGGTGGCGATGCCAAGGCCGCCGCTGAAATTGATGGTGGCGCCGGTGTTGTTGGTGAGCGCGATGCCGCCGCCGGTCGCCGCCGCGTTGTTGATGCCCGTGTTGGTCAGGGTCGAGACCCCGGTCATCGCGGTCAGGCTGATGGCGGGGCCCGGCGTGTTCTGCACCGTCAACCCGGTCGAGGTGAAGGCCGCCACGCCGGAGCCGCTGACGCCGCCGCCGGCGCCCGACGAGACGATCATGTCGGCCAGCACGCTGTTGTTGGCCAGCGTCACGGCGGGGCCGGCGAGGCTGGTCAGGGTCGCCACATTGGTGTCGCTGACGGTGCCGCCGACCGGCACGTTGGTGCCGGTGACGTTGCCCGGCGCGCCGGTCAAAGTGAAGGTGCGGCCGTTGGCGAACGACGCCAGGGTCTGGTTGTCGGACAGCGTGTAGCCGGCCGGGGTGACGATGTCGGCGCCGTCATTGACCAGCACGAAGGTGCGGCCCGAGGTGGTGTCGGCGTCGGCGGTGGCGACGCTGGCGCGGTTGGCGACGGTGGAGCCGTCGCCGGTGCCGGCCGCGGCCGAGCCGACGAAGATCAGGTTGGCGGCGCCGTCGAAATTGAACGGCGCGGTGAAGCTGGTGGCGTTGAACGCGTAGCTGCCGGAGACCTGGTTCTGGCCGATGGTGTCGAGCGAGTAGGTGACGCCGCCGATCGAGCCGCCGCCGAAATTGAACTGCGCATTGGCGGACGTTCCGGCAGCGCCGTTGGTCGCCAGCACCACGCCGGTGCCGACCCCGGAGATCGTGCCGCCATTGACGATGGTGACGACGCGGTTGCCGGTGGTGCCGGACAGGTCGATGCCGCGGCTGGCGGGGTTGTTGGTGCCGGTGGTGTTGAGCGAGGTCGCCGTGAAGGTCGCGTCGCCACCGGCGAGGTTGAGGCCGGTGCCGGCGCCGAGGCCGGTGATGTCGATGCCGGCGAAGCTCAGGGTCGGGTTGGTCGCGGCGGTGAGGTCGATGCCGTCACCGGCCGGATTGCTGATCGTGGTGGCGCCGGTGACGTTGACGGCGCCGCCGCCGGCCACGCGGAGGCCGTCGCCTGCAGGGCCGGCGATGGTCAGCGTGGCGAAGTTCACCGTGCCGCTGTTGCCGGTCAGCAGCACGCCGTCGGAGCCGGCGTTCGTCACCGTGGTGTCGCCGAGGCTTACGGTGCCGGCCATGTTGGCGATCGAAACTCCGTTGCCGGCGCTGCCGGTCGAGGACGTCGTCGCGAAATTGACGTTGGCGGTGATGCCGTCGAGGTCGATCGCCTTGCCGGCGCTGGCGGCGAGCGTGTTGCCGGCGCCGGTGACGCTGATGGTTCCGCCGCCGGAGGCGTTGAAGCCGGTCGCCGTGGTGGTGGCGATGGCGAGCCCGCCGCCGAAGCTGACGGTGCCGCCGGTGTTGTTGGTGAGATTGACCGCGGTCGCGCTGCCGGTGCTGGCATTGACCGGGCCGCTGAAGCTGGCGAAGCCGCCGGTCAGCGCGTTGATCGCGACCGCGCCGGCCGCATTGTTCTGCGTGATGCTGCCCGCGTAGCTGATCTGCGCGGTGCTGGTGTCGACGTTGAAGGCGGTGCCGCTCGGGCTGGTGATCGCGGTGCCGGCGCCGAAGGCAAAGACGCCCGCGGAGCCGTTGAGAATGTCGATGCCGGCGTCGCCGCCGTTCAACGTCGTCGTGCCGTTGAAATTGTAGCTGCCACTGGCGTTGCTGAACTGCAGCCCGGGGCCGTTGCTGGCGCTGATGGTGCCGGACTGGAACGTCACGGTGCCGCCGCTATGGTCGGTCACCGCGACGGCGGCGGCGTTGCTGGCCTGGGTGATGTTGCCGCTGTAGGTCACGCTGGCGGTGCTCGACGCGATGTTGAACGCCGCGCCGGTCGGGCTGTTGATCGAGGTGTTGGGACCGAAACTGAAGGTGCCCGCGGATCCGCCGGCGATGTCGATGCCGGCGTCGCCGCCGTTCAACGCCGTGGTGCCGTTGAAATTGTAGCTGCCATTGGCGTTGCTGAATTGCAGCCCGCTGCCATTGCTGGCGGCGATGGTGCCGTCGAACACGACCGTCCCGAAGGCGTGGTCGAAGATCGACACCGCGGCGGCGTTGTTCGACTGCGAGATGTTGCCGCTGTAGGTGACGCTGGCGGTGCTGGCGGCGATGTTGAACGCCGTGCCGGTCGGGCTGATGATGGAGGTGCCGGCGCCGAAACTGAATGTGCCGCTCGACCCGTTGACGATGTCGATGGCGGCGTCGCCGCCGTCGAGCTGGGTGCTGCCGTTGAAGCTGTAGCTGCCGTCGGCGTTGTCGAATTGCAGGCCGCTGCCGGCGGTCGCGACGATCACCGAGGTGGAATCGAACACGACCGTGCCGGTGTGGCCGCCGCTCACCGACAGCGCCGCGCCGGCCGTGCTGTGGTCGATGGTCGTGCCAGTGGCGTTGATGCCGATGCTGCCGCCGTTCAGCGCCAGGGCCGAGAAGGCGGAGTTCGTCAGCGTCGCCGTTCCGCTGGCGTTGCTCAAGGCCAGGGTCGCGACCTGGCTGCCCCTGATCTCGACGCCGTTGATGCCGGCGCCGGAAACCGCCGTTGCGGCGCCGCCATTGGTCACGACGATGCCGTTGAGCAGGTTGCCGTTGCCCAAGGTCACCGTGTTGCTGCCGGGATCGGTAGTGGTGAGCACCGGCGCGCCGCTGCCGGGGTTGGGATTGGCGATCGCGGCGGTGACGCCGAACAGTTGCAGGTTCGGCGTCACCGCCGCGTTGACGGTGACGCTGTCGCCATTGGCGAAGCCGACAAGTTGCTGGCCGCCGAGCAGGGTCAGCGTGTTGACCGCGCCCTGCAGCGCCGAGGCGGCGTCGATGATGTCGGCGGCGCCGCCGGGCTGGGTATCGACCAGCGCGATCACCGACGCGGCGCTGGCGATCGCGCCGGCGAGCGTGCCGGGATGGGCGCTGGTGCCGTTGTCGGTGCCGTCGGTGACATTGTCGACGAAGTACACGGTGGTGCTGAGGTTCGAGGTGTTGCCGACCAGATTGACGTCGCGGAAATTATAGGTGCCGACGCCGGGGTTCAGTCCGGCGACCACCAGCGGCGTTGTGGCGCTGATGGTCGACGCCGCGCCGTTGGCGTCGGTGTTGGAGCCGTCGCCGAACTGGAACAGCCCGGTGGCGGCGGCATTGCCGAGATCGACGCCGATATCGACGCCGCTGATGAAGCTAGGGCGCAGCGTGACGACGTCGCGCGTGTTCGTGGTGCCGCGGTAATCGATGCCGCGCGATCCGGCGACGCCGGTGCCGCTGATGGTGAGCGAGCCGAACGTCACCTGCGCCTGGGTCGGCGTCGCGCCGTCGCGCAGGTCGACGCCGGTGCCGCCGCCGAGGCCGGTGATGCTGACGTCGCCGAAGCTGATCGGCGCGTTGCTGCCCTCGATGTCGATGCCGGCGACGCCCGGATTGCTGATGCTGGTGTTGCCGAACGCCACGCTGCCGCTGTTGGTGGTCAGCGCGATGCCGTCGCCGGCAGTGCTGGCGACGCTGGTGGCGCCGAAGGCCACGTTGCCGGTATTGCCGGTCAGCGCAATGCCGCTGCCGCCGCTGGTGTTGACGCTGGTGGTACCGAAGTTGAATGCCGCGCTTGAATTGCGGATCTCGATGCCGCTGCCGGTTGTGTTCGAGACGCTGGTGGTGCCGGTGACCTGGAACGAGCCGGCGACCTGGTCGAACAGCAGGCCGTTGACGCCGCCCGACGCGGTGACCGACGACAGGATCATGTTGACCGTCACCGGATCGAGATCGACCGCGGTGCCGCCGGTGGTCGCGATGCTGCCGCCGGTCGAGGCGAGCGCGAAATCCTGTCCCGGCGTGTTGCGGACGTAGAGGCCGGTGCCGCCGCTGTTGCCGATCGTCAGCGTCTGGAAGCCGAGGCTGCCGGCGACGTTGTTGAGCCACAACCCGTTGCCGGTGACGTTGGTGATGCCGAGGTTTCCGGCCGCGACCTGCTGGATGCCCGGCGCCGCCGGATCGGCATCGAACAGCACGCCGTTGAACAGCGCGCCGCCGCCGCCGGCATTGGCGATCGTGTTGTTGGCGAAGGAGGTGAGCGTGGTGCTGCCGCCGGCCGAGCCGTCGACCGAAACGCCGGCGCCGCCGGCGCCCGCGACCACCAGATTGTTCAGCGCCAGCGTGTTGGCGCCGCCGCTGTTGACGACCTGCAGGGCGTTGCCGGCGATCGGCGCGGTGGCGCCGAACGTGGTGCCGGTGATCGCCAGCGCAGCGACGTTGCCGGCGCTGATGCCGGCGCCGCCGGTGCCGTTGATGGCGCCGCCGGTGATCTGGAACGTGCCACCAATGCCCTGCAGCGAGATGCCGGCGCCGCTGGTGTTGCCGACCGAGACGTTCTGCAGCGAGCCGCCGCTGATGGCGTTGCCGAAGATGCCGCTGCTGCCGCCGGTTGTGGTGATGTTGGCGACGATGTTGGCGTTGCCGAGCGTGATGACGTTGGCGGCCGTGGTGCCCTGGATCACGCCGGCCACGGAGCCCAACGTGAACGTCGTGGTGGTGCCGTTGCTGAGCCGGATCGGCACGCTGGTGCCGCCGCCGAGCAGCGACTGGCCGTTCTGCAAGGTGGCGCCGGGCGTGGTGATGATTCCGGCATTGCCTTCCGCCACCACGATGCCATTGACGCCGGCGCGGGCGACCGCGTCGTTCAGCGTGGTCGGTGCGGCTTGAGTGCCGTCGCGCACCGTGTTGGCGCCGTTGGCGAAGTAGATGCTGCTGTAGGGTCGCCCGGTCAGCGGGTCGGTGACCACGCTTGAGGAAGTCTGCGGCGTGCCGAGGCTGGCGCGCTTCTCGATCCGCGTCGCGCTCGGCCGGATGTGTTCGGTCATCCGCCGATCCAGCGCGGAGAGCCGGGTCGGCGCGAGCGTCTTCACATCGCCGAGCGGCATCCGCAGCCGCGCCTCGCCGAACCAGCGGGTGCCGCGGACGTCGTCATGGCTGGCGCCGACGCCGAGGATCAGCCGGGTGTCCGGCAGGCGTTCGCCGAACACGTCGTAGGCGCGATATTCGAGCCGGCCGGTGACGCCGGTGATGTCGGGATTGCCGCTGCTCCAGTAGTGATAGCCGCCGGCAAAGCCGCGGATTTCGCTGCCATTGGGCAGCGCCACCGGCAGTTTCGCGCCGACCTCGCCGTCGACGCCGTAATAGGCGAATTCGTCGAACCGCAGGATCGGCGTGCTGATCAGTTCGATCAGCTGGTTGCCGCTCAGCGCAACGCTCGAGGTCGGCGCGCCGGCGATCTGGCCGACCTGCTGCGAGGTCTTGAACGGGACGTGCAGGTTGACCCGCGCATCGAAGGTCTCGGTCAGCAGTTCGCCGCCGATCGTGGCGCCATAGAACACCTTGCCGGACGGCGAGGGGGTATGGTCGAAAAACACATTGGCCCCGAGGATCACGTCCGGATGGATGATCTTGCGGAAGCCGGCGCCGAGATTGCCGAAGAACTCGGCGTCGAAGGTCGACGACAGATTGGCGTCGATGAACACCAGCGCATCCGGCGCCTGCGCCACCGGCACGAAGAACTCGAAACCGGCGGCCGACTGGTTCTTGTTGCTGGTCGGCCTGATCACGACGTCGGCGTAGCCCGACCAGCGGTTGGCGTTCCAGGCGGCGGTGCTCCACAGATCGGCGGTGCGGGACTGCGCGACAGCCGGACTCAGCGCGAGGCCCAACGCCACAGGGGTCGTCAGGCAAACAACAGCAATCGCGGTGCGACGTGATCGTGGCACTACAAGCCCCGAAGCTGTCCACGGCTGCGGCCGTGAGAAAACACTCAAACAAAAGAAAGTCCGCTTGCCGGCAGAGGGTAAAGTTCCACCGAGGACAGTTCAACCTGTGCGTGTCTGTGACCTCGAAAGTTTACGAAGTGTTACTACGCCGCCACAGTGCGACTTATCCCATTGTTATTGCTTAAAGTGCGGCTGGAAGGTTTGGCGCCGCGGGACGTCGGGGCAGGGCGGCTCGAGATTGCCGGGGAGACCGCAACCTCCGGTTCAGTGCGGTCCCGGGCAAAGCGGTGGACGCAACGCGTGTAGTTGAGGGCCACCGACCACGACGGCAGGCCGAAGCGCCGCAATGCCCGATACACGACGGCGACACGTTGGCGCGGCGGCCTCGACGGCTGCTCAGACTGTCGATACAACGATGCACCACTCCGACGCCCGGACAACGGGCGCGGACGACAGCGTCGGTCGAAAGCCGACACAATCAGGGGAAACGCCATGTCTCATTTCACGTCATTCCGCCGTGCGGCATTTGCCGCCACGGCCGCGGCGACGCTGCTGCTGTCGCAGGCGGCGCTTGCGCAGGAGACCTTCAAGCTCGGCATCGTCACCTTCCTGTCCGGCCCCGCCGCCGACAGCTTCGGCGTGCCGGCCAGCAAGGGCGCGCAGTTCGTGATCGACCAGCTCAACAAGGGCTCGGCGCCGGCGCCCTACAACAAGACCGGCTTCGGCGGCATGAAGATCGAGCCGGTGATCATCGACGAGAATGGCGGCGCCACCAAGCAGGTGCAGGAATTGCGCAACCTGTATCAGCGCGAGAATGTCGACGCGGTGATCGGCTATATCGGCTCCGGCGACTGCCTTGCGGTGGCGCCGATCGCGGAGGAACTGAAGAAGCTGCTGCTGCTGTTCGACTGCGGCACGCCGCGGATCTTCGAGGAAGCCAAGTACAACTACGTTTTCCGCACCGCCTCGCATGCCACCATGGATAACGTCGCGCTGATCCGCTACATGAAGGCGCGCAACGTCAAGATGGATACCTTCTCGGCGATCAACCAGGACTATGCCTGGGGCCAGGACAGCCGCGCGGACTTCGTCGGCGCCGCGTCGCAGCTCTATCCCAACGCCAAATTCGGCTCCGACCTGCTGCCGAAATTCGGCGCCGGGCAGTACGGCACCGAGGTCTCCGCGCTGGTCGGCGCCGGCTCCGACGTGGTGTACTCCTCGCTGTGGGGCGGCGACCTGCAGGCCTTCATCCTGCAGTCCGCGCCGCGCGGTCTCGCCAAGCGCAGCCAGCTGGTGCTGAGCGCGGCCGACCACGTGCTGCCGCCGCTCGGCGACAAGATGCCCGACGGCGTCATCCTCGGCGCCCGCGGCGCCTACGGCCTGATGTCGCGCAAATCGCCGATCAACGACTGGTTCTTCAACGGCTATGAGGCCGCCAACGGCGTCTATCCGGTGCAGGCGGCGTATCGCGTGACGCAGTCGATCCTCGGCCTGAAGAGCGCGGTCGAGAAGGCGATGGCCGCCAATGGCGGCAAGAAGCCCTCGACCGACGAACTGGTGAAGGCGATGACCGGGCTGGAATGGGAATCGCCCGGCGGGCTGATCCAGATGAAGCTCGGCGACGGCCACCAGGCGATCCAGCCGATCGCGATCGGCCGCACCAAGTACAACGCCGAGAAGAAGCGCGTCGATCTGGTCGACATCCAGTACTTCAACGCCGAATGCGTCAACCCGCCGCCGGGCGTCAAGGCCGCCGACTGGATCAAGGGTGGCATGGCCGGCGCCAAATGCGATTGATCGAGCGCGACTGATCGAGTGCGACTGATCAAGTGCGATTGATCAGGCGCGATCGATCGAGTGCGCTGATCGCGCGCTGCTGATCCGTTCCGGCTGCGACCCGGCGCGCGCGTTCTGCGCGCCGGGCGTTCCTTCCTGAAAGCGGTGACATGACCTTCCTGCTGACGATCCTTCTCGACGGCCTGATCCAGGCATCATGGCTGTTCATCGTCGCGCTCGGCATGACGCTGGTGTTCGGCGTGCTGAAGATCCTCAACATCGCCCATGGCAGCTTCTACGCGCTCGGCGCCTATATCGCGGCGACCGCGGTGACCATGGTGGCGGCGCAGGGGCTGCCGCCGGCGCTCGGCTTCGTCGCGATGCTGCTGGCGGTGGCGCTGATCGCCTCGGCGGTCGGGCTGATGCTGGAGCGCGGCATCCTGAAATTCTTCTACGGCCGCGACGAGGTCGTGCTGCTGCTGGTGACCTATGCGGTGTTCCTGATCATGGAGGACCTCACCAAGCTGATCTGGGGCGTCAACCCGATCTACGCGACGCAGCCCTACGAGCTGTTCGGCTATCTCGACTTCGCCGGGCTGTACTATGTCGGCTACGACCTGATGCTGATCCCGCTGTCGGCCGGGCTCGGGCTCGCGGTGTGGTTCGGGCTGAACCGCACCATCACCGGCAAGATCGTGCTGGCGGTGATCCACAACGAGGAGATGAGCGCCAGCATGGGCATCAAGGTGAAGCGGGTCTACGCCGTCGCCTTTGCCTTCGGGGTGCTGCTGGCCGCGCTGGCCGGCGCGCTGACGGCGCCGAAAATCTCGATGCAGCCGGGACTGTCCTCCGACGTCATCATTCTCAGCTTCGCCATCGTGGTGATCGGCGGGCTCGGCAGCGTCGAGGGCGCCGCGATCGGCGCGATTCTCGTCGGCCTGGCGCGCGCCGCCTCGGTGCATCTGATGCCGCAGGCCGAGCTGTTCGTGATCTATCTGATCATGGCGCTGGTGCTGATGGTGAAGCCGGAAGGGCTGTTCCAGCGACTGACGGCGAGGCGGATCTGATGGGCCGCTATCTGCAACACCCGCTGGTGATGATCGCGCTGGTCGCGGCCTTCGTGCTGGCCGGCCGCGCGCTGCCGACCTGGACCCTGTCGCTGGCCACGGTCGCCGCCTCCAACGCGCTGATCGCGCTCGGCATCGTGGTGCTGGCGCGCACCGGCAACATCTCGTTCGGGCAGGGGCTGTTCTTCGCCGGCGGCGGCTATGGCGTCGCGCTGATCGCCAACGCCTATGGGATGACCGACGCGGTGGCGCAGGTCGCGGTCGGCGCGGTGTGCGGCGGGCTGCTTGGCATGCTGATCGGCCCCTTGATCGCGCGCTACTCCGGCATCTTCTTCGGCATGCTGACCCTGGCACTGTCGATGGTGCTGTACGGCGCGCTGGTGAAGTCCACCATGCTGGGCGGCTCCGACGGCTTCAATGTCGGCCGGCCGACGCTGTTCGGCACGGTGTTCAGCGATCCGCGCGAGGCCGACTTCATGCTGTATTCGGTGGCGGTGATCACCACCGGGCTGGCCGGGATCGCCTCCACCATCCTGTTCCGTTCCGAACTGGGCCTCGTCAGCCTCGCGGTGCGCGAGAACAATCTGCGGGTGGAATATCTCGGCATCTCGGCGAAATGGATCGTGACCATCAACTTCGTGATCGCCGCGGTGTTCGCCGGCGCCAGCGGCGCGCTGGCGCTGATGGCGCAGCGTCACATCGATCCGCAATTCGCCTACTGGACCACCTCGGGCGAATTCGTCTTCGTCGCGATCCTGGCCGGCACCCAGAGTGTCGCCGCGGTGTTCGTCGCCTCGCTGGCGCTCGAACTGGTGCGTTCGTTCTCCAATCTGTACATGCCCAATACTTGGCAGCTGGTGCTCGGCGTGTTCCTGCTGGCGGTGATCCTGTTCCTGCCGCGCGGCATCGGTTCGCTGTGGATCGGCCGGCGGCGCAGGGCGCGCGAGGCCGACGAGCCGGCGCTGGCCGAGAAGGAGCCCGCGTCATGACCCCGGTGCTCTCGGTGCGCGGTCTGGAGAAACGCTTCGGAGCGGTGGTGGCGGCCGATGCGCTGTCGATCGACATTCCGGCCGGCCAGAAGGTCAGCCTGATCGGCTCCAACGGCGCCGGCAAGACCACCTTCGTCAATCTCGTCACCGGCTACCTCAAGCCCGACGCCGGCTCGATCGTGCTCGACGGCGTCGACATCCGCGGCCAGTCGCCCCGCAATGTGGCGCGGCGCGGCATCTCGCGCTCGTTCCAGATCCCGCAGCTGTTCATCGAACTCACCGCCGCGGAGAACCTGATGGCCGCCGTCTCGGGGGCGCGCGCGGGCCTGCTGTCCGGCTTCACGCCGGCGGAAGGCCAGGGCCGCCGCGACACCGCGATCGAATTGTTGCGCCGCTTCGGACTCGCCGATCTGGCCGACCGGCCGGTGGCCGAACTCGCCGGCGGCGTCCGCAAGCTGATCGACATCGCGATGGCGCTGGCGCGGCGCCCGAAACTGCTGCTGCTCGACGAGCCGACCTCGGGCGTCTCCGCCGAGGACAAGTTCTCCAGCATGGACCGGGTGTTTCACGCGGTGGCGGCGGATGCCGCCACCATCGTATTCGTCGAGCACGACATGGATATCGTCAGCCGCTACGCCGACCGCGTGGTGGCGTTCTACAGCGGCCGCATCCTCGCCGACGGCGACCCCGCCACGGTGCTGGTCGACAACGACGTGCGCCGCTACGTCACCGGAGGCGCGCGATGAGTGCGCAGGCGATGATCGAGGTCGACCACCTCAAGGTGGAGATCCAGTCGATGCCGGCGCTGCGCGGCTTCTCGATGCAGGTGCGCAAGGGCGCGATGGTGTCGCTGGTCGGCCGCAACGGCGCCGGCAAGACCACCCTGATGCGCGCGATCATGGGGCACCTGAAGCCGACCCATGGCGGCATCCGCTTCGACGGCGCCGATCTGGCCGCCCGCGCCCGGCACGACCGCGCCGCGCTCGGCATCGGCTACATGCCGGAGGATCGCGGTTTGGTGCCCGAACTCACGGTCGAGGAAAACATCCTGCTGCCGCTTTGGGTGTCGAAGGGCGTCGACCGCAAGGCGCGGCTCGACTTCGTCTACGAGGTGATCGGCGAACTCACCACCATGCGCGACCGCAAGGCGCTGTTGCTCAGCGGCGGCCAGCAGAAGCTGGTGGCGCTCGGCCGTGCGCTCGGCATCGGCACCCGCTGCCTGCTGCTCGACGAACCGTTCGAGGGCATCGCCCCGGCGCTGTCGGAGCGGTTGTCCGAGGTGATCGGCTCGCTGCGCGGCAAGGACCTCACCGTGCTGATCTCGCAATCCGACCTCAACCACTCGCAGAGCCTGTTCGATACGGAGTTCGTGATCGAGCGCGGGGCGAATGCGAGGCCGTAGCCGTCCAGCTACGCGTCCACCGTGTTGTCGCCGCGCAGCGCCTCGCACACCGCGTCGGTGACCTGCTGGGTCGTCGCGGTGCCGCCGAGATCGGGCGTGTGCAGCTTCTGGTCGCCGGTGACGCGCTCGACCGCGCGCATCAGGCGCTTCGCCGCGGCCTTTTCGCCGAGGTGCTCGAGCATCATCGCGCCGGTCCAGAACGTCGCCACCGGATTGGCGATGCCCTTGCCGGTGATGTCGAAGGCCGAGCCGTGGATCGGCTCGAACATCGACGGCGTGTCGCGCTCGGGGTTGAGGTTGGCGGTCGGCGCGATGCCGAGCGAGCCGGCGAGCGCCGCGGCGAGGTCGGACAGGATGTCGGCGTGCAGGTTGGTGGCGACGATGGTGTCCAGCGTCTGCGGCTTGATCACCATGCGCATGGTCATGGCATCGACCAGCATCTTGTCCCAGGTCACGTCGGGAAAGTCGCGCGCCACCTCGGCGGCGATCTCGTCCCACATCACCATGCCGTGGCGCTGCGCGTTCGACTTGGTCACCACCGTGAGCAGCTTTCGCGGACGGGAGCGCGCCACCTCGAAGGCGTAGCGGATGATGCGCGACACGCCGAGCCGGGTGAACATCGCCACGTCGGTGGCGACCTCGTGCGGCAGCCCCTGATGCACGCGGCCGCCGACGCCGGCATATTCGCCCTCCGAGTTCTCGCGCACGATCACCCAGTCGAGTTCGGGGCCGGAGACGTTGCGCAGCGGGCTGACGATGCCGGGCAGGATGCGGGTCGGCCGCACATTGGCGTACTGGTCCAGTGGCTGGCAGATCGCCAGCCGCAGGCCCCACAGGGTGACGTGGTCCGGGATGTCGGGCGCGCCGACCGCGCCGAAGAAGATGGCGTCGAACTTGCGCAACTGGTCGGCGCCGTCGGGCGGCATCATGATGCCGTGCTTCTTGTAGTAATCCGAGCCCCAGTCGAAATGCGCGACGTCGAAGGAAAAGCCGCCGTCGCGTTCGGCGCAGACCTCGAGCGCGGTCAGCCCGGCTGCGATGACTTCGGGTCCGATGCCGTCTCCGCCGATGGCTGCGATGCGATGAACGCGCATGATGGGTGTTTCCTTCGTGAGTTGTCGTGAGCAAATTTTATCTCCCTCCCCCTTGTGGGAGGGTGGCCGGCCGTCAGGCCGGTCGGGTGGGGGTTAGCGGCGAGTCGCAACCGCCGTGATTGCCGCTCCCCCCACCCGACCCGGCTTCGCCGCGAGGGGGAGGGACGGTCCAGCGGCGCGCGCCGGTGCATATCATGGATGCCGCGTCATTTCTCGGCGGCGCCGCTGAGCAGCTTGTTCCAGCGCACGATCTCCGACTGGAATCGCTGGTCGAGCGCGGCCGGCGTCGCCAGGTCGGCGGCGACCGGCGTGGTGCCGAGCGCGGCGAAGCGTTCGATCACCCTTGGGTCTTCCAGCGCCTTGCGCAGCGCGGCGGCGAGCTTCTGGCGGATCGGCTCGGGCGTGCCCTTCGGCGCCCAGATCGCGTGCCAGGCCGACAGGTCGAAATCCTTGACGCCGCTTTCCGCAAGGGTCGGCAGGTTCGGCAGCAGCTTGATGCGCTGCTTGGTGCTGACGGCGTAGGGCCTGATCTTGTCGCCCTCGATCTGCGTCGCGGTGTTGGTGGTCTGGTCGCACATCACGTCGATCTGGCCGGCGACCAGATCGTTCATCGCCGGTCCGGTGCCCTTGTAGGGCACCACGGTGAATTTGAGGCCCGCCGCATCGGTGAGGAAGCGGCCGCACAGGTCGGACACCGCGCCGACCCCGGCGGTGCCGAAGGTCGCGCCGGCGCCCTTGCCCTTCAGCCAGTCGAACAGCCCGGCGACGTCCGTGGCGGGCAGGTCCTTGCGGCCGACCAGCGTGAGCGGCACGTCGGTGACGAGGCCGACGGTGTCGAGCGCCTCGCCAGGCTGGTAGCCGAGCTTCGGATACAGCGCGCCGAAGGTGGCGACGCCGATGTGATAGAGCAGCAGCGTGTAGCCGTCCGGCTCCGCCTTGGCGACGCGGGTGGTGCCGAGCGAGCCGCCGGCGCCGCCCATGTTCTCGATGATGACGCGGCGGCCGAGCTCGGCGCTCATGCCTTCGGCGACCAGCCGCGCAACGGTGTCGCTCGGGCCGCCGGCGGCGGCGGGCACGATCATGGTGATCGGCCGGTCGGGATAATTGCCCTGCGCCAGCGTCGGGCCTGACAGCAGCGTCAATGCGCCAAAGGCAGCGGCAAGCTTCAGCCGGAATGCGGTCATGCGATCCTCCCTGATTTGGCGCGCCCGCTCGTGCGGCCTGCTGCGCCAGATGACGTCCCCTCGGTGGGGGAAGCCTCCGGCGAAACTTGCACGCGACTTGAATCGAGTCGACGGTTTGTTTGATCGGCGGTAGCCGGCTCAGCCCGGTGTGGCGAACAGCAGATCGCGGGTCAGTTCCGGCACGGTGGCGACGGCGGCGAGCGCCTGTTTCAGGCGGTCGCGGTCGCCGGCGGACAGGCGGCGGATGTCGACCGCGTTCGACGCCGCGAGGCCGTGGCCGATGTCGTCGATCTGCTGCGCCAGAATCAGGTCGAGAAATAGCGCCTGTGCGGCGTCCAGCGCCGCGATGTCGCTCGCTCCAGCGAGCGCGGCCATGCCGGCGAGCCGCGCCGGCGTGGCGCGTTCGACGACATGGTGCCGGATTGCCAGCGCGCGCGCCGCGGTCACGATGCCGAACAGGCCGGCCTTCTTCAGGTCGATGCGGCCCTGCTCGGTGCGGATGTTGCCGAACAGCGTCATGCTCGCTGGCGGCTCGCCGGCGAGTTCGACCAGCAGCTTGGCGAAGGCGGTCTGGCCGCTCGCGACATCGAAGGCGGCGCGCCAGATGTCGATACCGATCCCGCCGTCGCCATGCACCGGCCGCAGGTCGAAGAAGATATCGACGGACAGCAAATCCTGCGGCTGCGAACGGTCGATCCAGTCAGCGATCCGGCGATGCCAGGTGGCGACCGAGCCACGCCATTGCGGGGTGCTGGCCATCACGCCGCCCTTGCAATAGGGCACGCCGGCCTCGTGCAGCAGGTCGGCGATCCGGCTGCCGAGCGCGGCGAACCAGCGGTCGGCGGCGCCGTCCGGCTCACCCTCCGTGAACACCAGCGCGTTGTCCTGGTCCATCGCCAGCAGGCTCTCGCCGCGGCCGGCCGAGCCCAGCACCAGCACGGCGTAGCGGCACGGCGGCGCGCCCTGGCCGGCGTCGCGCATCGCGCGCTCGGCGATCACCGCGGCCTGTCGGGTCAGCGCGGCGAGTTCATGAGAGATCACTTCGGCGATGTCGCGGCCGGTCAGCTTCTCCGACAGCAGCGCCTGCGCCACCTGCGGCAGCTTCCCCCACGCCAGGGCAAGGCCGTGGGCGTCGGTGGCGTCGTCGATCTCGTCGCCGAGCGCGATCGCCGAACCGGCGCGCAGCCGCAGCAGGTCGCGCGCCGACAGCGCGCCGACGACATGGCCGCGTTCGTCGACCACGCCGAGATGCCGGGTTTTCAGACGGTCCATCCGGCCGATCGCGCGATAGACGAAAGCGTCGGCCGGCACCGCGGCCAGCGGCCGGCTGGCGATGTCGCCGACCGGCAGCTGCAAGGCGTCGGCGCCTGTTCGGGCGATCGCGCGCAGCACGTCGCGCTCGGTGACGATGCCGGCGTCGCCGGCCCTTATCGGGCTGGCGTCGCCCGGCGACGGCCGAACGTAGAGCGACGAAATCCGCTCGTCGGCCATGCGCTGCAGGGCGTCCGTGACGCTGACATCCGCAGCGACGAAGACCGCCGGTGTCCGCATGACGTGGCTGACGCGGTGCCGGTAGGGATAGCTGTCGAAGCGCTGCAGCGTGCGCTCGGCGTCACGGCGGGCCGGCGGCTCGACCGGCTCGATCCAGCCGGCGCGCAACTGGCCGTCGAGCACCTCGGTCAGCGCCAGGCAGGCGCGCTCGGCCTGCGCCACGGTGCGGATGCCGTGGTCGCGCAGCAGGGGGATCAGCGCCAGAAAGATGCGCGCGGTGGTGAGCGCATCGCCGAGCGCGGCGTGGCGGTCGGACGCTTCGACGCCGAGCCAGATGGCCAGCTTGTCCAGCGTGTAGCCGGCGAGATCGGGCGCCACGATCTGCGCCAGCAGCCGGGTGTCGAGCGTGCGCGGCCGCATCCACGGCAGCCCGGCCAGCTCGCATTCGCGCCGCAGCATCGCGAGGTCGAAACCGATGGTGTGTCCGATCACCAGCGCCTCGCCGGCGAAGCTGCGGAATTGCGGCCATGCCTCGGAGAACAGCGGGGCGGCCGCCACCATGGCATCGTCGATGTGGTGGATGCGGGTGGTCTCCGGCGGGATCGGATCGTTGCCTGGCCGCAGCAGCTGCCTGTACGGCGGGCCGTCGCTCAACCGGCCGCCGGCCAGCCGTATCGCAGCCAGCTCGACGATACGCGCCTTGCGGGGATCAAGGCCGGTGGTCTCGGTGTCGATGACGACGGCATCGAGCGACAGCAGGGCCGCCTCGCTTGCCGTGCGGTCCATCGCGTCTCCGTCCGGGACTAGCCGACCGGCGTTGCCGGCGCCGCGGCGAGCAGGTCGCGGGTCAGCGCCGCGGCGTCCATCCGCCTGGTGAGTTCGTCGTGAATGTTGCACAGCGTCACGCGCAGGTAGTTGTGCGTGGTGTGGTAGTCGCGGCCGCGCAGCTTCTCGTGGATCGGCATCATCGCGAAATACTGCTCCGCCAGCGGCGTCGGAATGTCCATCACCCGCTTCGGCGCATGAGCGCCGGCCAAGTCCAGCCGCTGCGCCAGCGCGGTCCGTGCATCGCGCCAGGCGTCCGGTCCGACCGAATCGGGCACCGGATAGCGGTCGTATACCGACAGCACCACGGCGATCAGTCGATCGAGCACGGCCCGGCGTTGCGATGCAGCGTGCGGCCGCAGTGCAACCTCGGCGGCTTCGCCCACCATTGCCAGACCGAGCGGAAAGGCCTGCCAGCGGGCGTGTTCGACGGAGGCCGCGAAGCCCGGCTCGGCAAATAGTACCTTCGCGTAGTGCCCGGCGCGGGCGCGGGAATACTCGTAGATGCCTTTTTGCGTGATGAACGCGGCCTGGGAATCGATGAAGTCGGCGAGACCGGCGCGGTCGGTAATCGGCGGCGGCGTGCGCAGAAGTCGATCGAGTAGTTTCATTGCAGTGCGGTCCCGGCTGGCGTGGTAGTATGACGAACTGATCGACGCGCGGTGACTACATATTGTCGCAGGTAGTACGGGCCTTGCGATGATAGTCCGGAAAACAGCGCATTTTTTGCCTGCGACAATTTGGTCTATCCCAAAGTCTAAGAAGGCTGCGGGCGATACCATGGATAGCCTGACCACCGCATGTACCGGCGTCAAGACCGGATATGAAGCGGCTGGGGGGCTGCGCGTGAAAGGGAATTGCATTCCCCCTCGGCCATGTCATCCGGCGTTCGCGCCCGATTTTCAGGGGAGGAATTGCAAGTCATGAACCAGCCTGCAAGCGCACACCAAGCCTCGGAATTGAGAGAACGTGAAGAGGCGCACTGGAGCCGGACGTCGCGGCTGATGCTGACGCATCTCGCCGTCTGGTTCTTCTTCGGCTTCATCATCCACATGTTCGTGGTCCCGCTCAACTCGATCACCATCCCGGTGCTCGGCTTCCCGCTCGGCTTCTACATGGCCGCGCAGGGCTCGCTGATCGTGTTCGTCGTCATGCTGTTCATGTTCGCAAGGCAGCAGGACAAGATCGATCGTGAATTCGGCTTCGCCGAAGACGACGGCGAATAGGGGAGGACGGCAAATGGCAACGCAGACAGCTGGCCGCGGCGACTTCCTGAACAATCTGGGACGCGTCTACGGCTTCTACACCGGCGGGTTTCTCGCCTTCGTCATCCTGCTCGCCGTGCTCGAGCAGGTCGGCGTCCCCAACAAGATCCTCGGCTATCTCTTCGTGTTCTTCACCATCGCGGTCTACGCCATCATCGGCGTGATGTCGCGAACCGCGCAGGTCTCGGAATACTACGTCGCGGGACGCAGCGTGCCGGCGCTCTACAACGGCATGGCGACGGGCGCCGACTGGATGTCGGCGGCGTCGTTCGTCGGCATGGCCGGCACCCTGTTCCTGCTCGGCTATGACGGGCTGGCCTGGGTGCTGGGCTGGACCGGCGGCTTCGTGCTGGTGTCGATCCTGATCGGACCTTATCTGCGCAAGTTCGGCGCCTACACGGTGCCGGACTTTCTGGCGTTCCGTTACGGCGGCAACTTCGCCCGCGGTCTCGGCGTCATGGTGCTGGTGGCCTGTTCGTTCACCTATGTGACGGCGCAGATCTACGGCACCGGGCTGATCGCCTCGCGCTTCCTCGGCATGCCGTTCGAACTGGCGGTGTTCGCCGGGCTGGTCGGCATCCTGGTCTGCTCGATGCTGGGCGGCATGCGGGCGGTGACCTGGACCCAGGTGGCGCAGTATATCGTGCTGATCATCGCCTATCTGACGCCGATCGTGATCCTGTCCACCAAGAAGTTCGGATTTCCGATTCCCGAACTGACCTATGGCCAGGCGATCGTCGACATCACCGCACGCGAGCAGCAGATGCTGGCGACCGGGCTGGCGACCGCGGCCAATTTGAAGCCGCATGTCCAGCCGTTCCTCAGCTACACGCCGCTGAACTTCTTCGCCATCATCATCTGCATGATGGTGGGCACGGCGTCGCTGCCGCACATCCTGATGCGCTACTTCACCACGCCGTCGGTGCGCCAGGCCCGGCAGTCGGTGGCGTGGTCGCTGCTGTTCATCTTCCTGCTGTACTTCTCGGCGCCGGCCTATGCGGCGTTCTCGAAGCTGGAGGTGTACACCAACATCATCGGGTCCAATGTGGACGCGCTGAAGCCCTGGATCTTCCAGTGGGGCGAACTCGGCCTGATCCAGATCTGCGGCAAGAACGCCGGCGCGATCGATGCGATCATCGCCGCCTGCAAGGCGATTCCCGGCCATGCCGGCGTCATCCGGCTGCAGGATTTCGTCATCAACACCGACGTGATCGTGCTCTCCACGCCGGAGATCGCGGGGCTTCCCTATGTGATCTCCGGCCTGGTTGCGGCCGGCGGTCTGGCTGCCGCGCTGTCGACCGCTGACGGGCTGCTGCTCGCCATCGCCAACGCGCTGTCGCACGACATCTACTACAAGATGGTCAATCCGGACGCGCCGACCGCGCGCCGGCTGACCATCGCCCGCATCCTGCTGCTGATCGTCGCGGTGGTGGCCGCGGCCACGGCCGCCACCAAACCGGGCGACATCCTGGCGATGGTGGGCTGGGCGTTCTCGCTGGCGATGGCCGGAAACTTCCCGGCACTGGTGATGGGCGTCTGGTGGAAGCGGGCGACGTCCACGGGTGCGATCTGCGGCATCATCGCCGGCTTCGGCCTCTGCCTGTTCTACCTCGTCGTCACCCGCTACTTCCCGGGCGCCGGCGTGCAGTATTTCGGCATGTGGTCGCTGACCAACCCGGCCACCGGCGCGCCGCTGGTGGACGTGGCCAAGGCGATGGCGCTGCCCAACGCGATGGACAGCTGGGTGACGCTGGCGCACCCGCTGGCCAGCAAGGTGGGCTGGTTCGGCCTCACCAACATCGCCGCCGGACTGCTCGGGGCGCCGGTGGGCTTCGCGGTGATCTACGTCGTCAGCCTGATGGGCAAGGAGCCGTCGAAGGAAATGCAGGCCTATATCGACGACATCCGCAAGCCGCGCGGCCGCACGGTGCTGGAGGAAAAGTCCGCCTGATGGCTGCGGCATCAACGACGGGCGGGGCCTTCGGGCCCCGCTTTGTTTTGTGCGGCGCTTGCCGGGTCCGGCCGCGCTTGCGATGCTCTGCGCAAGGGGCGCGCGGCCCCCGGGCAGACGTGGACATTTCGGGGGGACGGCTTTTGGACGTGACGTCGCTGGCGACCTATTGGTACTTCCACCTGCCGAACTTCATCCTGGCGGCGCTGATGTACACCATGCTCGGCCGGGTGCTGCTGGGGATCTTCCTGGACGCGGATTCGCCGAACTACATCTGGCGGTTCTTCTGCCGGATCACCGACCCGGTGGTCGCGCTGGTCGCCAGGGTGACGCCGAAGGTCGCGCCGCCGGTGATCCTGTGGCTGTTCGGCGTGGTCTGGCTGTTCTGGGCGCGCGTGGTTCTGCACTACGCGCTGCTGGTGCTGAACCTGGCGCCGAAGCTGCCCGGAGCAGCGCCATGAGCCGCACCTTCTATTATGTCGGCATCGCCTTTTTCGGCATGGTCAACGGCGTGTTCAACCAGCTCTGGCTGCTGTTCGCGCTGATCTATGTCCGTCCGCTGGCCGGCCCGCTGCTGTTCGACAGCGTGCCGCTGACCCTGATGTTCGCCTCGCTGATGGTATCGACCGCCACCGTGATCCTCGGCGGCATTCCCGCGGCCATCTACGAGCGGGTCCGCGGGCTGCCGGACTCCGACGACGTCTCGTTGTGGATCTGGCTGGCCGCCACCGCGCTGCTGGCGCTGCCGGCGGCCGGGAACTTCCTGCGCATCGGGCTCTAGGCAAAACCGCGAGTTGCGGCATCGGGCCGCAAACCTATATTTCCACCGGGCGGCCGGACGGCCGGCTGGCACGGGGGTATCGGACCGTGGACGAGATGCGGCGGATTGCCTATATGACGGTGCTGCGCGCCTGCGGCTTCGCATCGCTGGCGGTGCTGTGCGTGATGATCGCGCTGTCGTTCGATCCGCATGCCGCATTCCAGTCCGGCGGCGTGCTGACGCTGATGATGGTCGCCGTGCTGCTGTACAAGGCGCGCGAGGCCCGCAGCAGGGATCACCGCCGTACCGAGATGTGGCTGTATCTGCCCGACACCCTGCGTCCGGCCAAGGCCACCGCGCAGCAGACCGTGTCCGCGATGATGCGCGAGATCTATCTGCTGTTCGCGCATTGGACCACCATCATCGCCATCGTGCTGCTGACGATCACGCTGTTGCTGTCGCTGGTGGCCGAGTAGGCGGCGTCAGGGCGCCAGATGCGGCGTGGTGTTCGGCCGCGGCGGGCCTTCGGCCACGCTGTCAGTGGGCAGCACCTCGTCGTGGATCGCCAGCGGCGTGCCGATCCAGAACGGATGATCGACGTGGTCGCGGCGCGGATTGGCGGTGTTCGGATGGATCAGGATGCTGAGCCCGGAATGGTTGAGCATCAGCCACGGCACCAGCGTCGCGAACGCCTCCCTGGCGAAGGCGATCTGAATCATTGCCCCGTCATGCGGGCCCACCTTCACATCGTGCCAGCGCCCGCGCTGCACGGTGAAGCGCTCGCCGATCCAACCCACCAGCCGTTCGGCAGCGGCCCGCGTGGTCGCCGGATCGTAATAGATGTGGGCATGATAGCTGGCGATCGCCGCGATCGGCTGCGGCTCGGCGGTTTCGGTCTGGCTCATGAAGCGTCACTCCTCGACATGCCGGACCGACATAAGGCGCGCACCGGCATCGGCAAGGGTTCGTGCGCCGCGCGGGCACGGCGCGGAGCCCTGCGTTGCGCGCATCCGGGACGCGCCGCGGGGCGCGTTCACGCCGTCGTGCGAGTGATGGCAAGATCGCCATGCCAGCCGCGCGACGCGACGCCACCAGCACTAGAGACAGCATGTCGAAAGCCTGCACGCATCTAGCCGGAATCCGTACCGTGACGCCGAGTGCGCTCGGCTGCGAGGAATGCCTGAAGATCGGCAGCCGCTGGGTTCATCTGCGGATCTGCCGCAGCTGCGGCCATGTCGGCTGCTGCGATGACTCTCCGCACAAGCACGCCACCAGGCATTTCCACGCCACGCGGCATCCGATTATCGAGGGCTATGATCCGCCGGAAGGGTGGGGCTGGTGCTACGTCGACGAGGTGATGTTCGACCTGTCCGATCGCATGACGCCGCATGACGGTCCGATCCCGCGCTACTACTAGCTGTCGGGGATGTGAGGCCCGGGCAAGACTAAACGTGAATATAATGGATCCGACGGCCGGACGGACTACCTTTGTATTGAGGGTTCGGCGTCGGGAGATAGACATGACACCTGTTGCATCCGCCACGGCGGCTTTATCGATTGTGATCTGCGCCAGTTTTCTGGCGGCCATGCGGACACCCGCAACGGCTGCGGCCAATGTGACGGTCGACCAGGCCTATTGCCTCAGTTCCAACGAGGGCGGCAATGATTGCGGCTTCGTCAGCCTGCAGCAGTGCCAGGCCAGCGCGTCCGGAACGAATGCGAGCTGCTACGCCAATTTTCGTGCCGTCCAGAATGATCCGGCGGCTCAGCCGCGGCCCGGGCCGAGGCGCCGGGGCGGTCGCTGATCGACCGCATCAAGAGCTGGCGGCAGCGCGGTTGCCGGTCGCGCGGACCGGCGATCGCCGGGGCTTGGCGGTGTCTGCTCTAGCGACGGCGCAACTGGACGCGTCCGACCATGCCGAGAATGAAGCCGCGCGGAAAGAACCGCAGCAGCCGCGGCAGGATCTTGACGCCGACGCCGGGCAGCACCATCCGCTCGTTCGCCATCAGGCCTTTGTAGCCGACCCTCGCCACGTCGGCTGACGACACGCTGAGCACCGCCGAATCGAGGCCGGCCTCGAAACCGGCACGGCCCTGGAATTCCGACGGCACCGGGCCGGGGCAGAGCACCGTCACCCGCACGCCCTTCGGCGCGAGTTCGTTATGCAGCGCCTCGGTCAGCGACAGCACATAGGCTTTCGAGGCGTAGTACACCGCCATGCCGGGGCCGGGCATGAAGGCCGCGATCGACGCGATGTTGAGGATCCCGCCGCGGTGGCGGATCAGGCTGTCGGAGAACCGCAGCGACAGGTCGGTCAGCGCGCGGACGTTGACGTCGATGATTTCGAGCTGCGCGTTGCGGTCGAGCTCGTAGGTCCGGCCGAACAGCCCGAAGCCGGCATTGTTGACGACGTATTCCACCTCGACGCCGGCGGCATCGAGCGCTGCTGCGATGGTGTCGCCGCTGTCAGCTCGCCCGAGATCGCAGGGGATGACGATCGGGGCCTGGCCCCCCGCGGCGACGATCTCTGCCGCCAGCGTGTCGAGCCGGTCGCGGCGGCGCGCGACCAGGGCCACCTTGTGGGCATTCGCGGCGAAAATCCGCGCCAGTTCGGTGCCAATTCCCGCGGAGGCACCCGTTATCAACGTCACGCGCTCAGTCACTGGTTCCCAATTCTTGCGTTCATTGCAATGTGCAAAAATGAACAGACCATAACGGTGATCGGGGATGCAAGAGCCGTGCTGGCATGCAGGAGCGAGGTAGCGCGGATGGGCAGCGGCCGCCCTCAGGCGATCGCCGCCGCGGCGCTGCGGTGGAGAGCGATCAGCTCTCGACGCTGCTCTGGGTGCTTGCGGCGACCTGACGCTTCAGATCGATGCGGTCGCGGGCGGAGACGCCGAGCAGGTCGGCGGCGCGCCACAGCACGTTCTCCTCGAACTCGGTGACGTTGCCGTCGGCATAGACCAGCTCCCACATCGCCTCAACGATGCGGCGCCGTCCCTCCTCGTTGACCGAACGCAGGATCACGCTGGTGAAGCGATAGAGGTCGACCGCGTCGCCCTCGGCCAGCGTCGCCGATGCGATCAGCCGGTCGGCCGTTCCCGAATCCAGCCCGAAACGGCTTTCGACCAGCGCGTGCAGCTTCTGCTTCTCGATCTCGGACGGCGCGCCGTCGAGCGAGATCACATGGATGAAAAGTGCGGTGGCGGCCAGCCGCTCGCCGCTCTCGTCAAAGGCCTGGTCATCTGCGGCGGAGGGGGAAACCACATCGGTGATGAACTGTCGGATGGTATCGAACATCTCGTCCTTCAATCGCAATCGGTGCTAATCGCTTATGCCGTGAAACGCCAACGCGGGCAATCCGGCCCGGTTCCTCGCGGCCGGATGACGGTTTGTCCATCATGGTATTTCGTAAACCACCATGCTGTCGGCGATGCCGCGGAGCGCCGCGCTCTTGCGGATCGGGGTGATGTCGGCGGCCTCCAGCAGGTGGGTGACCCCCGGAGCGTCGTAAACCGGACCTGTGACGTGGATCGCCTGCGAGTTCGAAAGCCCCTGCACGCGGGCGGCGATGTTGACGGTCTGGCCGAAATAATCCTGCCGCTCGTTGAGCATCACCGCCAAGCAGGGGCCTTCGTGGATGCCGATCTTGACCACCAGGTCCTGGGTGCCGCGCTCGACGTTCAACTGCTCCATCGCCGCGCGCATCCGCAGGCCTGCGGCGAGCGCGTGCTCCGGCTTGACGAAGGTCGCCATCACGGCGTCGCCGATGGTCTTCACCACCGCGCCCTTCTCGGATGCGATGATCTCCAGCAGCGCGTGGAAATGCGCCCGCACCAGATCGAACGCGGTGAGGTCTCCGACCCGTTCGTACAGCGCGGTGGAGCCCTTCAGGTCGGTGAACAGGAAGCTCAGCGAGGTGATCTTGAGGCGCTGGTCGATGGTGAGATTGTCGGCCTTGAAGACATCGCGAAACGTCTGGTTGGTGAGGATGCGCTTGGCGGTGAGGAACGGCTTGCGACGTCCGATCAGTTCGTGAAGCGCGTCGGCCGCCACGAATACCGATGGCAGAACCCGAACGTCGGTCTGGTTGTCGAGCGACAGCCGAAGAGGTCCCGGTCGCATGGTCATCGTGCCGGTCGGCGCCTGCTGCCGATTATAGATCAACGCCAGTTGCTGGCGCTCCCGGGTGGGCTCGCCCTGCACGTCGATGAATTGCGCGGCATGCGTCACCGGTTCGAAGACGATGAGGAATTGCGGCGGCAGCTGCAGCGACATCACGGCCTTCTGGTGCGCCGGCAGCTCGAGCGCATCGAGCACGACCTCTTCGGACAGCGCCCTGAACGCGCCCTCGTTGAGGTCGACCCCCGAACTCCAGAACACCTGCTTGAAGTAGTCCCACAAGGGCAGCGAATTGGGATCGTGCGCCGCAATCCTGCGGATGCGCGGGCTCACCGTGAAGGCGACCTCGACCTGCTCGTCGACCGAGGCCTCGTACCCGCAGGCGCACATTCCGCAATGGTAGTCGTCATGCCGCAGCGATTTCAGCGTGGAGTGGGCGTCGAGCACGCCGCTGCAGCCGGGGCACAGCACATTCCAGCCGAGGTCGAACAGTCCGAGCCGTGACGCGTGCAGGAATCCGGAGATCACCCGCTCTTCGTCGAGCCCGGTCCGCGCCGCGAAGTCGAGCGCGTTGATCCGGTTCAGTTCGGGGTCGTCCCCGTGCTGGATCAGTTGCTGGATGGCGGCAGCGACGGACGGATCGGCGATCTGCCCCAGAACCGAAAACTGCGCTTGCGCATCGCTCATGGGGCTTATCTAGGATGCACGGCTGGAAAATCCAATGACGCCTTGTCAGCGGCGTTCGATCCGGAAAGCCGGCGAGCGGTCCGGCTGCGTGGTGACGACGCCGACCGGCATCACCGGGTCGCGGTCGATCAGCTCGATGCGGAAGGCGCCGACCAGTTTGGCCAGCGCCAGGGTGGCCTCGACCAGCGCGAAATGCGCGCCGATGCAGACCCTGGGGCCGACGCCGAACGGCAAATAGGCGAAGCGGTCCGGCGGCGGCGCGCCGGGCATGAAGCGCGCCGGGATGAAGGCGTTGGGATCGTGCCAGAGCTTCTCGTGCCGGTGCAGCAGCCAGGGCGCGATCAGGATGACGTCCTGCGGCGACACCGCAAGGCCGGCGACCGTGTCGGGTCCGGTCGCGGCGCGGGCGATCAGGAAGGCCGGCGGATACAGCCGCATGGTCTCGTCGAGCACCGCCCGGGTGAACGGCAGCCGTTCGATGTCGGCCATCCCGGCGATCGGGCCGGCGCGGACTTCGGCAGCCACCTGTTGCTGGGTCGCGGGATCGAGCGCGAGCAGATAAAGCGCCCAGAACAATGCGGTCGCCGTGGTCTCGTGGCCGGCCAGGATCATGGTGGCGACCTGGTCGACCAACTGCTCGTCGGAGAAGGCGGCGCCCGTCTCCGGGTCGCGCGCCGCCAGCATTAGGTCGAACAGGTCGCGCGGCGGCGCGCCGTCGGACTTGCCGGCGGCACGGCGCTGCGCCACCAGCGCGGCGACGAAGCGGGTCCAGCGCCTGCGGAAGAAACGGCGGGAAATGTCCTGCGGCGTCGGCCAGGGCAACGGCAGCAGCAGGTCGAGAAAATGCGGCCGCGCCAGATTGGCCGCGTATTCATAGACGAAGTCGCGCAAGGCGGCGCCGTGCTCGCCCATCCCGAACGAAAACATCGTGCGGCCGGCGATCTCCAGCGCCATCCGCTGCATGATCTCGCGCAGGTCGACCGGCCCGTCGGCCGCGCCCAGGGCGTCGATGGTCTCGTCGATCGCCGACATCATGTGCGGCACCAGGGTCGTGACCGCCTTCGGCGTGAAGGCCGGGGCGAGGGTGCGCCGCTGGTGCTTCCAGTCGCGTCCGGACGCCAGCAGCAAGCCCTGGCCGAGCATCGGACGCAGCACCCGGATGCCCGCCGGTGTCCGCGCGTAGTTCTCGTAATTGTCCACCAGCACGTGGCGGATGGCGTCCGGCGTATTGAGGATGAAGCTGTTGTGCCGGAAGAAGCGGCCCTGGATGACATCGTCCTCATAGGCCCGCTGCCCCCAGGTGCCGATCACGCTGGTGCGCATCGCCCGCAGGCGGCCCAGCGCGCCCATGCTGGACGGGGCGCGCGACGGGCTCGGCGGGACCAGCGGCTGGCGCCGGACCGGAAGGTCGAAAATCTCGGCAACACTCACGGCTGGCCTCTTATCTCGGATCCGTTGCTTCGACCGATCAAACCGCCGCTCCGCGGCGCCAGCAAGGCAGGCGGATGGGCAGCGTCAGAAAATGAAACAGCCGTAAAGCTGGTGTTAACCATAGTCGCGGACGATGGCCGTGGGGGAAGACAACGCAAACTGGAGCGGATGCCATGAATTCCGTCAGTCAGCTCACACGACTTCTGGTGCTGCCGGTCGCGATGGCGATTTTCATTCTGGCGGCCCAGTCCGCAGGCGATCTCAGCCTGCGAACCGACGTGCCGTTCCAGACCGGCGCCGCCCTGCTGCGCTAGAAGGTCAGCTCGGCGATCGTCACCCGGTTTTCCGAGAGCGGCCAGGCGCGCGCGACGATCCGTTCCTCATCGAACTGCCCCACCACGGCGCGGCCGGCCTCGGTTGCCGGCAGTCGTACGGTGGTCACCGAGTCAGTCGGCACGCCGGCCTTGACGTCGGTGGGCTCCTTGCCGTCGAGCAGCACGACGTCGCGCGGCAGGCCGAAATAGCCGCGCGGCCGCGACAGCATCACGATCGCCCCGGCGTTCGCTTCGGCCGCGGCGGGCGGCCGGGCAGGGCGCAGATGCACGACGTCCGACGATCGCGGAAACGGCGACCGATAGAGATGCGTCACCGGCGACCCGGCGACGGTCAGGACGAATTCCAGCGGCCATGACGGGTCGACCTGCGCGGGGCCCCAGCGCCCGTCGGCGCCGGTCCTGGCACTGAACAGCGCCCCGCCGATGCGTTCGCCGCTGTCGGCGGCGATCCGAAACACCTCGACATTGGCATCAGCCACCGGCCGATTGGTCGGGACACCGGCGGGATTGCCGGTGACCAGCCCCGACAGCCGCACCTCGGCCTGCGGGACGATCGCGATCCGCTCCGGCTCACGCCCGGCGATGAACTTGAAGAACTCGCGGAAGGCGCGCGGGTGGAACGCCACCTCGCGGTGGTCCAGCGTGCCGAGCACCAGATTGGTGGCGCCGCGCAGCGCCGGGCCTTCCGACGTGACGTTGGTCGGGGTGCCGGGCTTGCCGACGAAACGGCCGTCGGGCTGGGCGAATTTGTCGGTGCCGTCGCCGCGCAGGGTGAGGAAGGCGGTGCCGGGCGTGACTTCGCTGTCGCCGGCATTGAGCCCGCTGAGGAATGGGCCCTTGCCGTTGAATTCGTTGCCGAGGCCCTCGTCCCAGGCATAGACGCCATGGTTCGGCACGCCGCACAGCACCGCGTGGCTGACGTCGGCGCTGCCGCCGTTCTTGATGTAGCTGCGCACCGAATTCCCGCCGCGCGAGCTGGCGACCAGCGCCACCCGCGGCGCGCCGGTGCGGCGCCTGAGTTCGGCGATCGCCTCGCCCAGTTCGCGGCGCTGGTCCTCGGTCGAGGAGCGGCCCGGCTGCGCCACGCTGTCGTCGGTGCGCGCCAGCGGATCGGTGAAGTTGAGCGCGGCGATCCGCTCGCGCGGGATGCCGTTGGATTCCAGCCGCCAGATCGTCGTCATCCACAGCGCGGCGTGGTCGCCATTGCCATGCACCAGGAGGATCGGCGGGACGTCCGCGGCGGCCGGCGGCGCGGCGGTCTGCGCCAGCGCGCTGAGGCGCAGCGAGCTGGCGGCCAGCGGCAGCAGCGCTGCACCCGTCAATAACAGCCGGCGGGACATGTCCATGGGTCGATTCCTCTCGATTTTTCCGCACCCTAACAGGGCGCGACGATGCTTCAAGCGCCTCCGGCACTGGACAGTCCCGGCGCTCACGGGCATCAGAAGGCGCCGAGAGCCCGGCTGTCAGCGCCGCTGCGACCCTGCCTAGCGGCGAACGGACAAGATCATATGACGCAACCGCCGCAACCGAAGATTCTGTGCCACGACAGCGTCGGGGCGCCGCTGCGGCATGCCGTGTTCCGCCGGATCTGGCTGGCCAGCCTGCTGTCCAATCTCGGGCTGATGATCCAGGGCGTCGGCGCGGCCTGGGCGATGACCCAGATGACGTCGTCGGCCGACAAGGTGGCGCTGGTGCAGACCGCGCTGATGCTGCCGATCATGCTGATCTCGATGCCGGCCGGCGCGGTCGCCGACATGTACGACCGCCGCATCGTCGCGCTGGCGTCGCTGGTGCTGGCGCTGGTCGGGTCGGCGGCGCTGACCATCATGGCCTGGCTCGGGCTGGTGACGCCGAACATCCTGCTGGCGTTCTGCTTCATCGTCGGCAGCGGCATGGCGCTGTTCGGGCCGGCCTGGCAGTCCTCGGTCAGCGAGCAGGTGCCGAGCGAGACCTTGCCGGCCGCGGTGGCGCTGAACGGCATCAGCTACAACATCGCGCGCAGCTTCGGCCCGGCGATCGGCGGCATCGTGGTGGCGACCGCCGGCGCGGTGGCGGCGTTCGCCGCCAATGCGCTGCTCTATGTCCCGCTGCTGGTGGTGATGTTCCTGTGGCGGCGGGTCAGCGAGCCGTCGCGGCTGCCGCGCGAGCGGCTGAACCGCGCCATCGTCTCGGGCGTGCGCTACATCGCCAATTCGCCGTCGATCCGCATCGTGCTGGCGCGCACCATGGTCACCGGCATCGCCGGCGGCTCGGTGTCGGCGCTGATGCCGCTGGTGGCGCGCGACCTGCTCGGCGGCGGCGCGCAGACCTACGGCATCATGCTCGGCGCCTTCGGCATGGGCGCGGTGCTGGGCGCGCTCAATATCGGCAAGGTGCGCAAATATCTCAGCGGCGAAGCCGCGGTGCGGCTGTGCGCGATGATCATGGGCGTGTTCATCGCGGTGATCGCGGTGTCGACCTCGCCGGTGCTGACCGCTGCGGCGCTGGTGATCGCCGGCTCGGTCTGGATGCTGGCGGTGGCGCTGTTCAACATCGGCGTGCAGCTGTCGGCGCCGCGCTGGGTGGCCGGGCGGTCGCTGGCGGCGTTCCAGGCGTCGATCGCCGGCGGCATCGCGATCGGGAGCTGGGGCTGGGGCCGGCTCACCGACATGGTCGGGGTGGAGAATGCGCTGCTGGTCTCGGCGGCGACGATGTTCGTCTCGCCGCTGCTCGGGCTGTGGCTGCGGATGCCGCCGGTCGGCGGCCAGACCGAGGACGCCGACACGCTCGCCGATCCCGAAGTGCGGCTGCAGCTGACGTCGCGCAGCGGTCCGCTGGTGGTCGAGATCGAATACCGCGTCGATCAGGAGCAGGCCCGCGCGTTTCACAATGTGATGCAGGACGTTCAGCTCAGCCGGCAGCGCAACGGCGCCTATGGCTGGTCGATCGCGCGCGACATCGCCGATCCCGAATTGTGGACCGAGCGCTATCACTGCCCGACATGGCTGGACTATCTGCGCCAGCGCAACCGCTCGACGACGGCGGACCGCGCCCTGCACCAGCGCGCGATCGATTTCCATCGCGGGCCGGATCCGATCCGGGTCCGCCGCATGCTGGAGCGGCCGTTCGGCTCGGTGCGCTGGAAGGACGACACGCCGGACCGCGGCGGCGGCGAGGTGATGCCGGTGTCGAGCGTCAGCGGCGGCACCTGATCGCGGCTACTGGCCGTTGTCGGTGAGCACCTTGGCGCAGGTCTTGCTCAGCCGCGCGCGGTTCTGCTTCAGGCACGACAGGATGACCATGTCGCCGTCATTCATCTGTGCGCGGCAGAAGCGCGAGACGTCGCGTGCGCAGCCGGGATCCTGACGTCCGCTTTGCGCGAGGGCGCCCGACGCCGTCAGCAACAGCGTTGCCATCACAACTAAGTATTTCATGAGCACATCTCCGCCCGGGTGCATCGCGCGCATTGAGCGAACACGCGCGATGCGAATGTTCACGCTGCCGGAAGACGGTGCATCGCGCAGATCTTGTTGCCATCCGGGTCGCGCAGATAGGCTAGGTACATCTGGCCGGCCGGGCCCTGGCGGATGCCCGGCGGATTCTCGCAGGGCTGTCCGCCATTGGCGACGCCGGTCGCGTGCCAGGCGTCGGCCTCTTCGGTCGAGCTGCACAGAAATCCGATGGTGCCGCCATTGGCCGGGGTTGCCGGCTCGCCATTGATCGGCTTCGACACTGAGAACACGCCGGTCTTGGTGCGATAGAAAATCCGGTGGCCGTCGACCATCGCGGGTTTAACGCCGATGGTGCCGAGCAATGCGTCGTAGAACGCCTTGGCCTTGTCGAGATCGTTGGTGCCGACCATCACATGTGAGAACACGGCGTTTCCTCTTCGTTTCTTGCTGTTGCGGCGTTCGGCACAGGCCGTTATCGCTGCGCCCAGTGTAGCTGAGCGCGCCGCACAAAATCAAGAAGAGCAGACGCAGGCGCGATCACGCGCGGTTTGACAGCGGGGATGATTTGCAGGTCTAACTGCGCCGCGACGAGGCGCTGATCTCGCGTGTCAGCCCGTGGTTTTTCTCAATGCTGTTTTCGGCTGGCTGATGCGACGTCTCCCTTTCTTCTACGGCTGGATCATCGTCGCCGTCACCTTCGTGACGATGGGAATCAGCGTCAACGCGCGCACCTCGTTCTCGCTGCTGTTCGCGCCGATCGTCGACGAGTTCGGCTGGGATCGCGGCATGACCGCCGGCGCGTTCTCGTTCGGCTTCCTGGTGTCGGCCATTCTCAGCCCAGCGATGGGCAAGCTGATGGACCGCACCGGCCCGCGCACGGTGATGGAGCTGGGCGTCGTGCTGATGGCGGCCGGCCTGCTGCTGGCGCCGCTGACGACGCAGCCGTGGCATCTGTATCTGACGATCGGCGTGCTGGTCGGCAGCGGAAGTATCTGCCTCGGCTATTCCGGACAGTCGCTGTTTCTGCCGAACTGGTTCATCCGCCGCCGCGGTCTCGCCGTCGGGCTGGCGTTCGCCGGTGTCGGCGTCGGCTCGATCGTGCTGCTGCCGCTGTTCCAGATCGTGATCGACCAGAGCGGCTGGCGCGCGGCGAGCTGGCAGATGGGCCTGCTGGTGCTGTTCGTGCTGGCGCCGCTCAACCTGCTGCTGCGCAAGCGCCCGGAAGATCTGGGGCTGAAGCCGGACGGCGATGGTGCGGCCGTGCAGTCGGCGTCGCCGCCGCCGTCCAACATCGTCGATCCGGAATGGGCGGCGACCGACTGGACCCTGCAGCGCGCGATGCGGACGTCGCGGTTCTGGTGGCTGGCGCTGGGCTATTTCGGCGGGTTGTACATCTGGTACGCGGTGCAGGTGCACCAGACCAAGTACCTGGTCGAGATCGGCTTCAGTTCGACCTCGGCGGCGTGGGCGCTGGGGCTGGTCAGCCTGTTCGGCATCCCGGGCCAGATCTATCTCGGCCATCTGTCGGACCGCATCGGCCGCGAATGGGTCTGGACCGCCGCGTCGCTCGGCTTCGGCTTCTGCTTCGTCGCGCTGATCGCCCTGCAATACTTTCCGACCATGGTGCTGGTCTATCTGATGGTGGTCGCACAGGGCTTTCTCGGCTACGGGCTGACCTCGATCATGGGCGCGGTGGTCGCGGAGATCTTCCAGGGCCGCAATTTCGGGACGATCTTCGGCACCATCATGTTCGTGGCGCTGTCCGGCGGGGCGGCGGGGCCGTTCGTCACCGGCGTGATCCACGACCTCACCGGCAGCTACGAGATCGCGTTCGGCATCGGCATCGCCATGAGCCTGGTGTCGGCGGGCGCGGTCTGGCTGGCGGCACCGCGCAAGGTCCGGGCGGTCGCCGGCCGGATTCCTGTAGCGGCCCGTTAAACGGATTTCGCGCTCGGCATCTCGTGTAGTGACTTTCCCGACGGCTCATGTAAAGCCTCTTCACATGAGCTGGCGCAAGGATCGCGACCGCGCCGAGCGCGGCTATCACCACGGCAATCTCAAGGAAGCGCTGCTGCAGGCGGCGCTGGGCCTGATCGCCGAGAAGGGGCCGGGCGGCTTCACCTTCGCCGACGCCGCGCGATTGGCCGGGGTGAGCCCGGCCGCGCCCTACCGGCACTTCCGCGACCGCGACGAATTGTTGTCGAGCATCGCGCAGCGCGGCTTCGAGCAGTTCGAGGCGGCGCTGACCGCGGCCTGGGACGACGGCCGCCCCGACACGGTGAGCGCGTTCGAGCGGGTCGGGCGGGCCTATCTCGCCTTCGCCCGCAACGAGCCGGCGCTGTATGCGGCGATGTTCGAATCCGGCGTGCCGGTCAGCCACAACCCGCTGCTGATGGCGGCCTCCGAGCGCGCCTTCGGCATCATCCGCGCCGCCGCCGAGCGGCTGGCGGCGCTGACGCCGCCCGGGGTGGCGCGGCCGCCGGCGCTGATGATGGCGCTGCATATCTGGTCGATGGCGCACGGCGTGGCGTCGTTGTTCTGCCGCGGCGACGCGGCGCGCCGTCCGCTGCCGATGTCACCGGAAGATCTGCTGGAGGCCGGCGTGCTGATCTATCTGCGCGGGCTGGGATTTCCGACCGACCGCCGGCCATCGCCGGCTGCGGAGCCCGCGCCGGCCGGGCCGTGGGGCGCCCGCGCGAAATAAGGTTCACTCACATCAAGTTGAGGGCCGACCCGAGAATATTCGCCGCACCAATCCCGCCGCCGCTTGACAAAAATGAGTGGTCGATTACGTATGTAAATGTTATTTACATTCACACGGCAGACGCGCCGTCATGGAGAGGCAAATGAGTAACGCCGCAGATCTCAATCGTTGGGGCAGCCGCGCCGGCGATACCTACTACCCCAGCATGATGCGGCCGCGGATGTCCCCCGGCTGGATCGCGCTGATGGTGCTCGGCTTCATCTTCTGGTGGCCGGTCGGACTGGCGATTCTCGCCTACACATTATGGAGCAGGAACATGGGTTGTTGGGATCAGGACCGCTTCGCCAACAAGATGGAGCGGATGCAGAACAAGATGGAGCGAATGCGCGGCCGGATGGAAAGCCGCGGCTTCGGCTTCGGCCCGCCCTCCAGCGGCAACCGCGCCTTCGACGAGTATCGCGTCGAGACGCTGCGCCGGCTCGAGGAGGAGCAGGTCGAGTTCAAGAACTTCCTGGACCGGCTGCGTCACGCCAAGGACAAGGAAGAGTTCGACGCCTTCATGGCGCAGCAGCGCCCGCGTCCGACCACGCCGAACGACGGCCAGCCGCAGGCCTGACGTCGCACCGACCGAGACTTCACCGCCCGTCTGCGCAAGCAGGCGGGCGGTTTCGTTTTGCGCCTATCCCGTTGCCAAGCCGCTATTTGCGGCACTGCAATTGCTCTGTCGTAACCGGATGTTAACCAAGATTAGCGTCAGGTTAGGGCGGCCAGAACGGGGCATCAGCCCTTGTTTTGACACGTTGGCAGGGGATGCACACCGAGGCTTCGGACGGGCCCCTTTCGACATATCGGATTTGCGCTGGCGACGGATGCCAGCCAGGCGCGTAGCCGCGAAACCGGCGGCGTGTGGCCGCGCCGGACTTTTGGTTGAGAGGAATTTCGAATGAATCCGGCTGATGTCGCCCAGTCCGCCCTGCCGATGGCCACCATGGACATGTCGCTGACCTCGCTGTTCTGGCAGGCGCACTGGGTCGTCAAGGCGGTAATGCTCGGGCTGCTGGTCTGCTCGGTCTGGGTCTGGGCGATCGCGATCGACAAGATGTTCCTCTACGCCCGCACCAAGCGCGCGATGGACCGCTTCGAGCAGCAATTCTGGTCGGGCGAATCGATCGACGAGCTGTACCGCGCGCTGTCGGCCAAGCCGACCCATTCGATGGCCGCCTGCTTCGTCGCGGCGATGCGCGAATGGAAGCGCTCCTTCGAAAGCCAGGCGCGCTCCTTTGCCGGGCTGCAGATGCGGATCGAGAAGGTGATGAACGTCTCGATCGCGCGCGAGATCGAACGGCTGGAGCGGCGGCTGCTGGTGCTGGCGACGGTCGGCTCGGCCGGCCCCTTCGTCGGGCTGTTCGGCACCGTCTGGGGCATCATGTCGAGCTTCCAGTCGATCGCCGCCTCCAAGAACACCTCGCTGGCGGTGGTGGCGCCCGGCATCGCGGAAGCGCTGTTCGCAACCGCGATCGGCCTTATCGCTGCCATTCCGGCGACTATTTTCTACAATAAGTTCACATCGGAGGTGAACCGCCAGGCCCAGCGCCTGGAGGGTTTCGCCGACGAGTTTTCCGCGATCCTGTCGCGCCAGATCGACGAGCGCGGCTGATGCCGTGCGCAGTATGAGCAGCAGATTATGGGAATGAACGCGGCAGGGGCTTCGGGGGGCGGCGGACGTCGGGGTCGCCGGCGCGCGCCGGTGATGGCGGAAATCAACGTCACGCCGATGGTGGACGTGATGCTGGTGCTGCTGATCATCTTCATGGTCGCGGCGCCGATGCTGACGGTCGGCGTGCCGCTGGATCTGCCGCAGACCCAGGCCAAGAGCATCGATCAGGACAAGGATCCGCTGACGCTGTCGGTCAATCTGAAGGGGCAAGTCTACCTCAACAACACCGAAATCGCGCTCGACGACCTGGTCGCCAAGCTGAAGGCGATCACCGAGGCGCGCAGCGGCATGGACGAACGGATTTTCGTGCGCGGCGACACCAAGGTCGATTACGGCGCGGTGATGAAGGTGATGGGCCGGCTGTCGGCGGCGGGATTCCGGCGCGTGGCACTGGTCACCGAAGTGGAGCAGGGCTAGGCCGGTGAAAGTCGACAAGACCCTCGTTGCGTCGGTTGCCCTGCACGTCGCCGTGCTGGGTTGGGGGCTCGTGTCGTTTTCCGCCAAATCGCTCGAGGCGCCGCCGCAGGAATCGATGCCGGTCGACATCATCTCGGCGGACCAGTTCTCCAAGATCACCGCCGGCAGCAAGACCGGCGAAAAGGACAAGCCGAAGCCGCTGGTCGAGAAGGTCGCCGAGGCCAAGCCGGTCGACGATCCGGTCGGCAAGATTTCCGAGAAGCCGCCGGTCGAGACCGCAGTGGCGCCGACGCCGCCGCCCAAGCCGGTGGAAAAGCCGGTCGAGAAAAAGCCTGATCCGCCGAAGCCCGATCCGCCGAAGCCGGTGGTCGAGGAGAAGCCGAAGCCCGATCCGAAGCCGGTCGAGAAGAAGCCCGAGCCGCCGAAGCCGGATACCATCGCCGAGGCGCTGAAGAAGGACGAGGCCAAGAAGCCGCCGCCGCCGAAGCCGCAGGCCAAGGCGCCGCCGCCGAAGCCGGTGCAGATCCAGGAGCGCCACTTCGACCAGTCGAAGATCGCCGCGCTTCTCGACAAGCGCGACCCAACGCGCGCCGCCGCGACCGGCTCCGAACTCAATTCGCAGGCCTCGCTGGGGTCGTCGCGCGGTACGGCGAAGACGCTGTCGCAGTCCGAACTGGATGCGCTGCGGGCCCGGCTGACGCAGCTGTGGCAGGTCCAGGCCGGCACCGAGCGGCCGGAGGAACTGGTCGTCGATATCCGCATCCGCCTCACGCCGGAGAAGCGCCTTGCCGCGCCGCCTGAGATCGTGTCGAGCGGCAGTTCGCCGCGCTATCGGGCCGCGGCCGACGCGGCGATGCGCGCAGTTCTACAGGGGCAGCCGTATGACATGCTGCAGCCGGCCACTTACGAGCAGTGGAAAGACATGATCGTCACCTTCGATCCGCGCCAGATGTTTCGCAGCTGATCAATTTGAAATGAGCCAACGATGTTGAAGTCATTCCCTCTGCCCGCTCTGCTGCTGAGCCGACGTCAGGCGCTGATCGGCGGCGCCGGCGCGGCCGCCGGCCTGCTGCTGCCCTCCGTGGCCGGCGCGCAGACCCGGCTGCAGATCACCGAGGGCAATGTCGCGCCGATGCCGATCGCGATCCCCAACTTCGTCGCCGGCAGCCCGGCCGACAATGAGGTTGCGGCCGGCGTCGCGCAGGTCATCACCAACAATCTGAAGCGCAGCGGACTGTTCGCGCCGATCGATCAGGCGGCCTTCATCGAGAAGATCTCCAACATCGACGTGCCGCCGCAATTCCAAAGCTGGAAGACCATCAACGCTCAGGCGCTGGTCACCGGGCGCATGACGCGGCAGGGCGACGGCCGGCTCAAGGCCGAGTTCCGGCTGTGGGACGTCGCGGCCGGCCAGCAGCTTACCGGCCAGCAGTATTTCACGTCTCCCGAATACTGGCGCCGCATCGCCCACATCATCTCCGACCAGATCTACGAGCGGCTGACCGGCGAGAAGGGCTATTTCGACAGCCGCGTGGTGTTCGTCGACGAGACTGGCCCGAAGGAGCGCCGCGTCAAGCGGCTGGCGATGATGGACCAGGACGGCGCCAATGTGCGCTATCTGACGCGCGGCGCTGACCTGGTGCTGACGCCGCGGTTCTCGCCGTCGACCCAGGAAATCACCTACATGGAGTTCGGCCAGGGCGACCCGCGGGTCTATCTGTTCAACATCGAGACCGGGCAGCGCGAGATCGTCGGCAACTTCCCCGGCATGTCGTTCTCGCCGCGGTTCTCGCCGGACGGCCAGCGCGTCATCATGAGCCTGCAGCAGGGCGGCAATTCCAACCTGTTCGTGATGGACCTGCGCTCGAAATCCACCACCCGGCTGACCGATACGCCGGCGATCGACACCTCGCCGTCCTATTCGCCGGACGGCAGCCGGATCTGCTTCGAATCCGATCGCGGCGGCAAGCCGCAGATCTACACCATGGCGGCGACCGGCGGCGCGGCGCAGCGCATCTCGTTCGGCGAGGGCAGCTATTCGACGCCGGTGTGGTCGCCGCGCGGCGACTACATCGCCTTCACCAAGCAGGGCGGCGGCCAGTTCTCGATCGGCATCATGAAGACCGATGGCTCCGGCGAGCGGCTGCTGACGTCCGGCTTTCATAATGAGGGCCCGACCTTCGCGCCGAACGGCCGCGTGCTGATGTTCTTCCGCGAGCCCGGCGGCAGCGCCGGCCCGTCGCTGTATTCGGTCGACATTTCCGGCCGCAACGAGTTGAAGGTACCGACGCCCGGTTTCGCGTCCGACCCGGCGTGGTCGCCGCTGCTGTCGTAAACGACGCCGGGGCAATTCGACTGGCAATGGACACGCAATTTCAACCTCTGCGTGTCTAAAGTCGCAATTTCAGGCGCCCACGGCGGTAAATCCGCCGGGTCGAGTCGCTTGGTTACCAACCGGTAACGACGTTCCCTCAGAAAGATTTCATCTGCAAAGGATAGCACTGTTCTTTGCACGAGGCAGGGAGCGGATGCAGCTAGCTGACAAGAATCGGGATGCCGATCAGCGAATGTCGCCGTCGATTTACGCGGCGCTGGTCGATTCCCTGTTTCAGAATCCCGCGCCGTTGTTCGCCGGTGCCGTCACCGCCGCGATCGCGGCGATCATGACGGCGCTGAAGACCGGCAACGAGAACCTGTGGCCCTGTGCGCTGCTGCTGATCGTCACGGGCGCCTATCGCGCCATCGACATGCGGCGGTACCAGCAGGAGAAATCCGTGCTGACCGCGGCGCGCGCGGCGTGCTGGGAGGTGCGCTACCAGGTCGGGGCGATGCTGTACGCCACCGCGCTCGGTATCTGGTGCGTCGTCACTCTGACCGTCACCGACGATGCGGTCGCGCATCTGATCTGCACCTCGGTGACGATCGGATATCTCGCCGCGGGGGCAGGGCGCACCTACGGGCGTCCCTGGATCTACCATCTGCAGATCTTGCTGGCCTGCGGTTCGCTCTCGATCGCGCTGGCGCTGCGCGGCGACCCCTACTACATCGGCATGGCGCTGCTGAACGTGCTGTTCTTCGTCGGGCTGAAGCATATCACCACCAGCCTGCAGCAGATTTTCGTCCGGGCGCTGATCGCGCGCGAGCGCGAGGCTGCGCTTGCGAGCCAGTTCGACACCGCGCTCAACAACATGCCGCACGGGCTCTGCATGTTCGATGCCGGCGGCCATCTCGCCGTCATGAACCACCGGTTTGCCGAGATGATGCGGCTGCGCGAGGGAATCGTCCGCAGCGACAGCGTGGTGCGCGACATCGTGGCATCCTGCATCGCCGCCGACACCATGTCGGAGCCGACCGCCAGGATGATCGTGGCGGAGATCGAAAGCGCTTCGGCCGGCGGCATCATCACGCTGGACCCCGACGTCAAGGACACCCGGGCGCTGTCCTGGACGTTCCAGCCGATGGCGGGCGGCGGCACCGTGGTGCTGGTGGAAGACATCACCGAACGGCGCAGCGCCGAGGCGCGCATCATTCATCTGGCGCGCTACGACGAACTGACCAAGCTGCCGAACCGGGTGAACTTCCGAGACGAGATTCAGCGGATGCTGAGGCTGTCGAACAGCCAGCGCAACAGCACGCTGTCGGCGCTGCTGTTCATCGATCTCGACCAGTTCAAGCAGGTCAACGACACGCTCGGTCATCCCTACGGCGACAGCCTGCTGTGCGCGGTGGCCGACCGCCTGCGCGAGATCCTGCAGCCGGATGATTTCGTCGCGCGCTTCGGCGGCGACGAATTCGTCGTGTTTCATCAGAACATGACGTCGAAGGACGACGCCGCCGACCTGGCGCGGCGGATCGTCGACCGCCTGAGCGAGCGCTATGTGATCGATAACCATGTGATCGAGATCGGCGCCAGCATCGGCATTGCGATGACGGCGCCCGGGACCGAGGCCGACAGCCTGCTGAAGAACGCCGACATGGCGCTGTACCGGGCCAAGGCCGACGGTCGCGGCCGGTACTGCTTCTTCCGCGACGAGATGGCCCAGACCGTCGAGGCGCGGCGTATTCTCGAACTTGACCTGCGCAAGGCGCTCGCCAACGAAGAGTTCGAGCTCTACTTCCAGCCGCTGATCAACCTGAAGTCGGGACGCATCTCGACCTGCGAGGCGCTGCTGCGCTGGAATCATCCCGAGCGCGGCACGGTCTCGCCGATCGACATCATTCCGGTCGCCGAGGAAATGGGGCTGATCGTCGATCTGGGCCGCTGGATCCTGCGCAAGGCCTGCATGGAGTGCATGAAGTGGCCCGAAGCGGTCAGCGTCGCGGTCAACTTCTCCTCGCAGCAGTTCCATCAGCGCGACGTGCTGGAGGAGGTGCGCTACGCGCTCGAAGTATCAGGCCTGCCGCCGCACCGGCTGGAAATCGAGATCACGGAATCGTCGCTGCTGCGCAACACGCAATGGACCCACGACGCCCTGTCGCAACTGCACGCCGCCGGGGTTCGCATCTCGCTCGACGATTTCGGCACCGGTTACTCCAGCCTCAGCTATCTGCATAATTTCCCGTTGCAGAAGGTGAAGATCGACCGATCCTTCCTGCAGGGGATCGACACCGACCGGCCGCTGATCCTGCTGCGCGGCGTCGCGCGGCTCAGCGCGGATCTCGGCATGACGGTGGTGGTCGAAGGCATCGAGACCAACGAGCAGCTGGAACTGATCAGCGTCGACGGCACCGTGACCGAGGCGCAGGGCTATCTGTTCAGCCGTCCCGTGCCGGCAACCCGCGTACGACAACTGCTCGCGGCGTCACATGGCCGTCGCAACGCCGACGAGCCGGCCGACCAGATCCGCTCCACCGTCTAAAATTTCGGCGCACTATGCGCGCGAGACGCGCAGCAGCCATTTAGTTAACCGTAAGCACTCGATTCCTTTGCAGGATCATTAACAAACCGTTAATCTCGACGCTGCAGATTGCATGGCGGCGTGGGAGTTCGTGATGAGTTTGGTTGAACCGGCTGCCTCGACCGGTCGTGCGGCGCTCCGCGGCGCTGAAGTTCTGGACCAGGTCGACTATCGCCTGGCGGTGACGGAAGCCGACAAGGAGGCGATCTACCGGTTGCGTTACCGCGCTTACCTGAACGAAGGCGCGATCGAGCCCAACAGCGACGAAATCAACACCGACCGGTTCGACGAGATGCCCAATACCTGGGTGTTTGGCATCTATGTGGCCGGCATGCTGGCCAGCTCGATCCGGATCAGCGTCGCGACCCCGGACTGCCGCACCTCGCCCTCGGTCGACGTGTTCCCGGATATCCTCCAGCCCGAACTGGCGGCCGGCAAGGTGATCGTCGATCCGACCAAGTTCGTCGCCGACCCCGATCGCGCGATGCGGATGCCCGAGCTTCCCTATGTCACCGTCCGGCTCGGCTACGTCGCCTGCGGCTATTTCAACGCCGATATCGGCCTCGCCACGGTGCGCGCCGAGCACCGGGCGTTCTATCGCCGGGTGTTCCTGCAGGAGCCGCTGTGCGAACCGCGGATGTTTCCGGGGCTGCTGAAGCCGGTCGGCCTGATGGCGGCTGACTATCCCGCGATCCGCGAACGGGTGTTCGGCAGGTTCCCATTCATGCGCTCCAGCCAGTTCGAGCGGCGCATGCTGTTCGGCCGCGACGACAATCCGGCCAGCGCCAACCTGCACCAGTTTCCGTTCTCGCGCGCCTCGCTCGCGCCGAATGCGGAACTCACCGAGGCGATGTCACGCGTCATGCCGGCGTCCTCGGCGTCCTGATCCCTGCCGCAGCAGACTGTTGCGGGACTGCCGCAGGCGGGCGCCTTCGCGCGCGGCTTCACCATCGCGCCTTATTTACGCGCCATTAACCATCACAGTTGCTTTACGCTGCGGTGCTGCATTTGATCTGTTCCGGCAAGGTCTCGTCAAGGTTGACGGAACGTTCGCTTAACCATCGCCCTGTAGACCGGATGCAGTCGGACAAAACGCGAGCGTGGAGGCTCCGGAATGAAACATCAGATGCGAATCCTCCAGGGATTTAAGCTGGCTGCGGCGCTTGCGGTGGCGTTGTCGATGGCGGCGTGCGCCAACACCAACCCGCTCGGCGGCGCCGACGGCGCGATGGCCAATGCGGCGACCCCGGGAAGCCAGCAGGACTTCGTGGTCAACGTCGGCGACCGCGTGTTCTTCGAGAGCGACCAGACCGAGTTGTCGCCGCAGGCAATCGCGACGCTGGAGAAGCAGGCGCAGTGGCTGCAGAGCTACAACCGCTATGCTTTCACCATCGAAGGCCACGCCGACGAGCGCGGCACCCGCGAATACAACATCGCGCTCGGCGCCCGTCGCGCCCAGTCGGTGCGCTCGTTCCTCGCTTCGCGCGGCATCGACCCGTCGCGGATGCGTACCATCTCCTACGGCAAGGAACGCCCGGTCGCGGTCTGCAACGACATCTCCTGCTGGTCGCAGAACCGCCGCGCCGTCACCGTGCTGAACGCCGGCGCCTGAGCGACAACGCGCACTCACGCGACAAGCCGGCGCCTTCGGGCGCCGATTTTGTTTCAGCGCATACGTCCAGTCACATTTCCGGCGTAGTCCGGCGAACATTCTGGATTTCTGCCATGCAGCCCCATTTCACGCGTCAGGCCCCGATGTCGTTCAACATGACTGTTCTCGCCCGCGGCGTTGCGGTTGCCGCGCTGATCGCGCTGTCGTCTCCCGCGCTGGCCCAGATGGGCGGCGATATCGACCCCGAAATCCGGGTGCAGCAGCTGGAGAACCAGCTGCGCACGCTAACCGGGCAGAACGAGGAGCTGCAGTTCCGCAATCGCCGGCTCGAGGAGCAGCTGCGCCAGTTGCAGGGCGCGGCCGGTCCGGGTGCGGCCGCCGCTCCGAATGTCGCCGCCGCTCCCCCGGCGGCGCCGCTGCGGCAGCCGCAATATGATCAGCAGCCGCCGGCGCCGATCGTTCAGGAGCAGGTGGTCGCGCCGCCGGTGCAGCAGGGCCGGCGCCGCGGCGATGCCTTCGATCCCAGCCAGAATCCCGCAGCGCCGGGCGTGCCGCGCGCGCTCGGCGGCGGCCAGCTGCCGATCCCGGCCGATCCCGCCACCGGACAGCCGGTCGGCCGCAATGCCGGCGAGCCGCTCGATCTCGCCACTGCGCCGCGCGACCGCGGCCCGCCGCCGGCGCGCGGCGGCGACCCGATCGGCGCGATGGCTACCCTGCCGCCGTCACAGACCCCGCGCGACGAATTCGACCTCGGCATCGGCTACATGCAGCGCAAGGACTATGCGCTGGCCGAGGAGACCATGCGCGGCTTCGCCCAAAAGTACCCGAGCGATCCGCTGGTCGCCGATTCGCAATACTGGCTCGGCGAGAGCTTCTTCCAACGCCAGCGTTATCGCGATTCGGCCGAGGCCTTTCTCGGCGTGACGACGAAGTACGAGACCTCGGCCAAGGCGCCGGATTCGCTGCTGCGGCTCGGCCAGTCGCTGGCGGCGCTGAAGGAAAAGGAAGCCGCCTGCGCCGCGCTCGGCGAGGTCAACCGCAAGTACCCGCGCGCCTCCAACGGCGTGAAGCAGGCGGTCGATCGCGAGCAAAAGCGCATCAAGTGCTGATGCGATCCGGCTGTCATTCTGGGGCATGAGCGGCGAAGCCGCGACATGAACCCGGAATCTTCCCGCTTGTCCTGTGTCGCGGCATTCCGGCCTCACGCCCCGGAATGACGAACCGAGAGTTCTGGTCGCAGCTGCGCTAGATTGTCGTCTCGGCTCCGATCCGGGGATCATCATGAACGACGACCACTCGCCGGTCTCGGCGCAGCAGGCCCGCGCGCTGTTCGCCGATTGGGCGGCGGTGCCGGCGATCGTGCTGGCAGTGTCCGGCGGGCCGGACTCGCTGGCCCTGCTGTGGCTGGCGGCGCGCTGGCGCAACGCCCGCAAGCACGGCCCCGATTTGATCGCGGTCACCATCGATCACGGGCTTCGGGCGAAATCGGCGCGCGAGGCGCGCGAGGTGAAGCGGGTGGCCGGCACGCTCGGCGTCCCGCACAGCACGCTGCGCTGGAGCGGGACCAAGCCGGCGACCGGTGTGCCCGCGGCGGCGCGGCAGGCCCGCTACCGGCTGCTGGCCAAGGCCGCGCGCAAACACGGCGCGTTGCACGTCTTCACCGCGCACACGCTCGACGACCAGGCCGAGACCGTGCTGATGCGGATGGCGCGGGGCAGTGGCCTCGCCGGCCTCGCCGCGATGAGCCGCGAGACCGACCGCGACGGCATCAGGCTGGCCCGGCCGCTGCTCGATGTGCCGAAGGCGCGGTTGCTGGCGACGCTCGCCAAAGCCGGACTCGGCTTTGCGTCCGACCCGGGCAACACCGATCCGCGCTTCGCGCGCGCCCGCTTGCGCGCACTGTTGCCGTCACTGGCCGCGGAAGGCTGCGACGCGCGCAACCTGGCGCGGCTCGCATCGCGGCTGGGGCGCGCCAATGCGGCGATCGAGGCGATGGTCGATGGCGCAGAGCGCGTGCTCGCGGCCCGCGGTACGTCACAGACCGATCTGCCGGGCGCGTTCTTCGCCGCGTTGCCCGAGGAGGTCCGGCTCCGGCTGCTGCATCGCCGGCTCAACGCGGTGGGGCACGAAGGCCCTGCCGAGCTGCGCAAGGTCGAGGCGCTGCTGGCGTCACTGGACCGCGCATTGATCGGAACCGCGTCCATCGGCCCCCTGTCCCTGAGGCGGACCCTGGCCGGCGCGGTCGTCAGCCTGAACGGCGGTCGGATCCGGATCGAACCGGCGCCCCGGCGCCGCCGGACGGTTTGATCCCCTCCGCCTGTTCAGCCAGCAACGACAACGGCTTCCGATTTATTGGTCTGCAGCCTCAGACCGCCGCATTGTGCGCTAAATAGTCCGCAAGGTTCCCTTGGCAGCGGCAAGGACCGCACCTAGATTGTACCTCAACCGGCCCAAGGTCAGCCTTGCCCCCCAGCAAGGCACGGACGCGATCCGCGCGGCCAAGAAGGAAGATCGATGAACGCCAATCTGCGAAATTTCGCCCTGTGGGTCATTATTGTCCTGCTGCTGTTGGCGCTGTTCACGCTGTTCCAGAATCCGGGCCAACGCGCCGCCTCGCAGGACATCTCGTTCTCGCAGCTGCTGAGCGAGGTCGACCAGAACCACGTCCGCGACGTCGTGATCCAGGGGCCGGAGATCCACGGCACCTTCACCAACGGCTCGACCTTCCAGACCTATGCGCCGAACGACCCGACGCTGGTGAAGCGCCTGTATGACGGCAAGGTCTCGATCACCGCGAAGCCGCAGGGCGACAACGTGCCGTGGTTCGTCTCGCTGCTGGTCTCATGGCTGCCGTTCATCGCGTTGATCGGCGTGTGGATCTTCCTGTCGCGCCAGATGCAGGGTGGCGCCGGCAAGGCGATGGGCTTCGGCAAGTCGCGTGCCAAGATGCTGACCGAGGCGCATGGCCGTGTGACCTTCGAAGACGTGGCGGGCGTCGACGAGGCCAAGCAGGACCTGCAGGAGATCGTCGAATTCCTGCGCGACCCCGGCAAGTATCAGCGGCTCGGCGGCCGGATTCCGCGCGGCGTGCTGCTGGTCGGCCCTCCCGGCACCGGCAAGACGCTGATCGCGCGTGCGGTCGCGGGCGAAGCCAATGTGCCGTTCTTCACCATTTCGGGTTCGGACTTCGTCGAAATGTTCGTCGGCGTCGGCGCCAGCCGCGTCCGCGACATGTTCGAGCAGGCCAAGAAGAACGCTCCTTGCATCATCTTCATCGACGAAATCGACGCGGTCGGTCGTCACCGCGGCGCCGGTCTCGGCGGCGGCAATGACGAGCGCGAGCAGACCCTCAACCAGTTGCTGGTCGAGATGGACGGCTTCGAGGCGAACGAGGGCGTGATCCTGATCGCCGCCACCAACCGCCCCGACGTGCTGGATCCCGCGCTGCTGCGCCCGGGCCGCTTCGACCGTCAGGTCGTGGTGCCGAATCCGGACGTCGTCGGCCGCGAGCAGATCCTGAAGGTCCATGTCCGCAAGGTGCCGCTGGCGCCGGATATCAACCTCAAGACCATCGCACGCGGCACGCCCGGCTTCTCCGGCGCCGACCTGATGAACCTGGTCAACGAGGCCGCGCTGACCGCCGCCCGCCGCAACAAGCGGATGGTGACGCAGAGCGAGTTCGAGGAGGCCAAGGACAAGGTCATGATGGGCGCCGAGCGCAAGTCGCTGGTGATGACCGAGGAAGAGAAGATGCTGACCGCCTATCACGAGAGCGGCCACGCCATCGTCGGCCTCAACGTGATCGCCACCGACCCGATCCACAAGGCGACCATCATTCCGCGCGGCCGTGCGCTCGGCATGGTGATGCAGCTGCCGGAGCGCGACAAGCTGTCGATGTCGCTCGAGCAGATGACCTCGCGCCTCGCCATCATGATGGGCGGCCGCGTCGCCGAGGAACTGATCTTCGGCCGCAACAAGGTGACCTCGGGCGCGTCGTCCGACATCGAGCAGGCCACCCGGCTTGCCCGCATGATGGTGACCCGCTGGGGCCTGTCGGAAGAACTCGGCACGGTGTCCTACGGCGAGAACCAGGACGAGGTGTTCCTGGGCATGTCGGTGTCGCGCACGCAAAACGCGTCGGAAGCCACCGTTCAGAAGATCGACAGCGAGATCCGCCGTCTGGTCGAGGAGGGCTACAACGAGGCCACCAAGATCCTCACCGAAAAGCGCGGCGACCTCGAGACCCTCGCCAAGGGCCTGCTCGAATTCGAGACGCTGTCCGGCGACGAGATTACCGATCTGCTGAACGGCAAGAAGCCGAACCGCGAATCGGTGCTGGAGCCGACCACGCCGCGCGCTTCGGCAGTGCCCCCCGCCGGCAAGCCGCGCCCGCGGCCCGACGCCGGCCTGGAGCCGCAGCCGCAGGCGTAACGCTGATTGAGATGAGTTGAGAAAACGCGGCCGCGATGGCCGCGTTTTTTTTATGCGCTGACGCCGACTTCTTCCCACGAGGGGAGGGGAAGAGCGCGCAGCCATCGGGTCGGCTGGATCGCTGTTCCGGCTGCGGTCTGCGCATCTCTCATAACGGATATGAGTCGCTTCCAATTCGCGCCCGTGTATCCTTTGCCCAAGCCTGCGCGTGAACGCGCGGGCAACAACAACGGGAAGGAAGCACCATGCGAATTGTCGCTGGATGGACCGCCGCCTTGATCGGCGTTGCGGCGCTGGGTCCAACAACCGCGCCGGCCGCCGAGATGCGCGGCGTCACCGCCACCGAAATCAAGATCGGCCAGACCATGCCCTACAGCGGTCCGGTGTCGGCGTTCGGGGCGCTCGGCAAGGGCGAGGTCGGCTATTTCAAGATGGTCAACGACCGCGGCGGCATCAACGGCCGCAAGGTCAATCTGATTTCGCTCGACGACAGCTACGCGCCGCCGAAGACCGTGGAGCAGACCCGGCGGCTGGTGGAAAGCGACGAGGTGGCGCTGATCTTCTCGTCGATCGGCACCGCGCACAACACCGCGATCGCCAAGTACCTGCAGGGCAAGAAGGTGCCGCAACTGTTCGTCGGCTCCGGCGCCTCGAAATTCGCCGACCCCGCGAGCTATCCGCAGGCCTCGCTGGGGGTTCAGGCGCCGTTCCGCTACGAGGCCCGGCTCTACGCCCGCCATGCGCTGGCGCAGAACCCCAACGCGAAGTTCGCGGTGATCTCGCAGAACGACGATTTCGGCCGCGACTACCTGCTCGGGCTGAAGGACGTGCTCGGCGAGAAATACGATGCGGTGGTGACCGCGGCCACCTACGAGATCCAGGATCCGACCATCGATTCGCAGATCGTGAAGCTGAAATCCTCCGGCGCCGACGTGCTGGTGATCGCCGCCACGCCGAAATTCGCCGCGCAGTCGATCCGCAAGGCACACGAGATCGGCTGGAAGCCGATGACCTTCCTGGCCAACGTGTCGGTCTGGATCAATTCGGTGATGGAGCCGGCCGGGCTGGAGGCCGGCATAGGCATTCTCTCCACCGCCTACGTCAAGGATCCCGACGACCCCGCCTGGAACGACGATGCCGGCGTCAAGGGCTGGCGCGAGTTCATGGCGAAGTACGTGCCGGAGGGCGACGTGCACGACGCCAACTACGTCAACGCCTACAACAGCGGCATGGTGATGGAGGCGGTCCTGAAAGCCTGCGGCGACGACCTGTCGACCGAGAACATCCTGAAGCAGGCCTATGCGATCAAGGACATGGAGCTGCCGATGATGCTGCCCGGCATCAAGGTCAACACCAGCCCGACCGATCACGTCCCGATCGACCAGATGCAGTTCATGCGCTTCACCGGCAAGAAATGGGAGCGGTTCGGCGAACTGCTGACCGGCAACTGAGCGACGCCGGCGTCGGTCGCCGTCCGGCGGCTGACGCATGGCGCTGCAACCACCCTGCAATTTCTGTGGCCTGGACATTGCAGAATTTACTTCTGACCGAAACGATCCATGAAGTCGCGCGTCGCCGCACCGAGCTTGTTTCCGTCGATGATGCCAGGATAATTCACGCAGAGGCTTCTGACGAGTTTGCGGACGGCTGAGCGCGAGCCATCCTCAGCCCAAACCATGGCACTTCCATCGTCCATGATAGCACCACGAAAGCCTAGATGCTGGCCGGTACCCGAAAAATGGAAACCTTCAGCATTGGCGGGACACCCTCATACTCGTAGCGAAAATCTGACATGCGAACAGATTTGCCGATCAAAGATGAGCCTGTGCCGCCTCAGCGGCTAAATCTTTGGCTAAGAAGTCATGCGGAGGAATGCAGGCCGCGGGCTTCGGCCTTGCCTCCTCAACTCCATTTTGACGTTGCTATATAGGCCGCAGAAATTATCTCATGACGACTCACATCCCGAAGGCGCCGGCCTATTGGTCGCGCGAGGCGATCTGGCCCGGCATCGTGGCGATCGGCCCGATGCTGCCCGGGACGCTGGCCTTCGGCATGGCGTTCGGCGCGCTGTGCGCGCAGAAGCAGTTCTCGCTGGCCGAGGTCGAGGTGATGATGGCGACCGTCTATGGCGGACTGTCGCAATTCGTCGCCGTCCAGTCGTGGCCGGCGCAGCTGACGGCCTCGTCGATCGCCACGCTGGCGCTGCTGACGCTCACCGTCAACATCCGGTTCTTTCTGATGAGCGCGACCTTGCGTCCGTGGTTCGGCACACTGCCGCCATGGCAGGCCTATCCGTCGATGCTGCTGGTCACCGACGGCGGCTGGCTTGCCGCAATGCGCTATCGCGAGCATGGCGGCGCCAATGCCTGGTTCTATCTCGGCGGCGCGCTGGTGCTCTACCTGGTGTGGCTGGTCGCGGCGATCCCGGGCTTCGTGCTGGCCGAACGCCTGACCGATCCGAAGAAGTACGGCGTCGACCTGGTGATGCCGGCGTTCTACGCCGCGATGCTGGTGCCGGCCTGGAAGGGCTTTCGGCGCGCGATCCCGTGGGCCGTCTCCGGCGCGGTCGCGCTGGCGGTGCACTGGCTGGTGCCGGGCTGGTGGTTCATCATTGCGGGCGCTGTGAGCGGCAGCATTTGCGCGGGACTGATGGACGACCCCGAGCCGGCGCGGGAGGCCGCGGCATGACCGAGCTGTTGCGCGGCGACGTGATGATCGCCTTCGCGGTGATGACGGCGGTGACCGTCGCCTCGCGGCTCGGCGGCTACTGGCTGATGGGCTACGTCACCGTGACGCCGCGGGTGCGGCGGATGCTCGATGCGCTGCCGGGGTCGATCATCGTTGCGGCCGCGCTCCCGGTCGCGGTCAATGGCGGCCCGGTGGTGGTGTTTGCCATCGCGGCGGCGATCGGCGTGTCGCTGCTGGTCCGCAACGACTTCATCGCGGTCATCACCGGCATGACCGTGGCGGCGCTTGCGCGGGCATTGGGATTCAGCGGTTAGTCACCCTATCCCGCGCGCAAACGGCATTGCCATCTGCCCTGAACTAGTGTTCACTCTTTTGCTGCCGGCGTTCCATCGCCGGCGGGTCAGAAGAAAAACACGTGCCGAGCCAAGCTGTTGGCTGCACGCAGGGACGAAGCGATCGATGGTGTACCGGCGCACGCATCAGGTGGTGAAACGGCTCGCCGCGCGCCGCACCGCCATCCTGGCAGCGGCCCGCGATGCCGCTGCCGATGGCGGAATGGCGGCGGTGCAGATTGCTCCCGTGGCCAACCGCGCCAATGTCGCCGCCGGTACCGTCTATCGCTATTTCCCCTCCAAGGCGGACCTGATCTCGGAACTGATCGCCGACGTGTCGCGCGACGAACTGGCGGCGATCCGCCGCGCCGCCGACGCGGCGCCGGGACCGTCCTCGGCGCTCGCCGCCGCCGTCACGACGGTCGCGGTTCATGTTCTGTCGAACCGCAAACTGTCCTGGGCGATCTTGGCCGAGCCGGTCGACGTCGACGTCACCGATTCGCGCCTGGCGAGCCGCCGCGACATCGCCGGCGAGATCGAATTGCGCATCGTCGCCGCAGTGCGCGCCGGTCACCTGCCGGCGCAGGACACCGCGCTGGCGGCGACCGCGCTGCTCGGCGCGCTGCACGAGTCCTTGGTCGGTCCGCTGGCGCCGGACAATCTTGACGACCCGGCGCGAATGCGCGACGCGGTGCAGACCGTCACTCTGCTGGCGCTGCGCGCCGTCGGGGTGATGGATGCCCGCGCCCGCGGCCTCGTGGTGCAGGCGGTGCTGCCGACACGGATTCTGGTGGGAGCCTGATGCGCCCCGCCGCGTTCAACGTCCCCGAGGGCGGACACAGGAAGGGTCGCAGATGTCGGTGATGATGCCCGAGCCGGATCGCGGCGTGCTGGCGCGCCGCGGCGATATCGTCGCCGCCTTGCGCCGGATCGTGCCGGGAGAGGGCGTCATCGACAGCGCCGCCGAGATGATCCCCTACGAGTCCGACGGGCTGATGGCCTATCGCCAGCCGCCGATGGTGGTGGTGCTGCCGGACACCACGGCGCAGGTCGCAAGAGTGCTGCGCTACTGCTTCGAGAACGGCATCAAGGTGGTGCCGCGCGGCTCCGGCACCTCGCTGTCGGGCGGCGCGCTGCCGCTGGCCGATGCGGTGCTGCTGGGGCTCGGCAAGTTCAAGCGGATCCGCGAGATCGATTTCGACAATCGCTGCGTCGTGGTCGAGCCCGGCGTCACCAATTTGGCGATCAGCCAGGCGGTCGACCATGCCGGCTTCTACTACGCACCCGATCCGTCGTCGCAGATCGCCTGCTCGATCGGCGGCAATGTCGCGGAGAATTCCGGCGGCGTGCACTGCCTGAAATACGGCATGACCACCAACAACGTGCTGGGCTGCGAGATCGTGCTGATCAACGGCGAGGTGCTGCGGATCGGCGGCAAGACCGCCGAGCCGTCCGGCTACGACCTGATGGGCATCATCACCGGTTCGGAAGGCCTGCTCGGCGTCATCACCGAGGTCACGGTGCGCATCCTGCAGAAGCCGGAAACCGCGCGGGCGCTGATGGTCGGCTTCGCGGAAGTGGAAGCCGCCGGCGAATGCGTCGCCGAGATCATCGGCGCCGGCATCATTCCCGGCGGCATGGAGATGATGGACCGGCCGGCGATCCACGCCGCCGAAGCCTTCGTCCACGCCGGCTATCCGCTCGACGTCGAGGCGCTGCTGATCATCGAATTGGATGGCCCGGGCGTCGAGGTCGACGAACTGATCTCCCGTGTGGAGGCGATCGCACTGCGCTGCGGCTCGACCACCTGCCAGATCTCGACCTCGGAAAAGGAGCGGCTGCTGTTCTGGTCCGGCCGCAAGGCGGCGTTCCCGGCGGTGGGCCGTATCTCGCCGGACTATCTGTGCATGGACGGCACCATCCCTAGAAAACATCTGCCGCTGGTGCTGCGGCGGATGAAGGAGATGTCGGACACATACGGCCTCGGCGTCGCCAACGTGTTTCACGCCGGCGACGGCAACCTGCATCCGCTGATCCTGTACGACGCCAACAAGCCCGGCGAGATGGACAGGGCCGAGGCGTTCGGCGCCGACATCCTGCGGCTCTGCGTCGAGGTCGGCGGCGTGCTGACCGGCGAGCACGGCGTCGGCATCGAGAAGCGCGACCTGATGCCGGAGATGTTCAGCGACATCGACATCGCCCAGCAGCAGCGGCTGAAGTGCGCGTTCGACGCGCAGGGCCTGCTCAATCCGGGGAAGGTATTTCCGACCCTGCACCGCTGCGCCGAACTCGGCCGCGTCCACGTGCACGGCGGCAAGCTGGCGTTTCCCGAATTGCCGAGGTTTTGAGATGAAACACGGTCCGATCCAGATGCTGAGTCATGCCCGGCCTTGTGCCGGGCATCCACGCCTTTGTCGTCCCAGAGACGTGGATGGCCGGGACGAGCCCGGCCGTGACGACCGTCGCAGACTCATGCCCGGATCGGTCAAGCCGTGGACACACTGAAAGTACGCGACGCCAGGCAGGTCGAGGACGTGGTGCGCGCGGCGATCGCTAGCGAGCAGCCGCTGGAGATCGTCGGCCACGGCACCAAGCGCACGGTCGGCCAGCCGCTCGCGACCAATGCGCTGCTCGACCTCTCGGCGTTGAACGCGATTACCGAATACGAGCCGAGCGAACTGATCATCACGGTCGAGGCCGGCGCGCCGCTCGCCGATGTGCTGTCGCTGATCGACTCCAAGAATCAGCAATTCGCCTTTGAGCCGATGGATACCGCGACCCTGCTCGGCACGCCGCCGGGGGGCACCGTCGGCGGCATGATCGCCGCCGGGCTCGCCGGTCCGCGCCGCATCAAGGCCGGCGGCGCGCGCGACCATCTGCTCGGCGCGCATGCGGTATCCGGCTTCGGCGACAGTTTTAAAGCCGGCGGCAAGGTGGTGAAAAACGTCACCGGCTACGATCTGTGCAAGCTGCTGGCCGGCTCCTGGGGCACGCTGGCGGTGATGACCGAGGTCACGCTCAAGGTGATGCCGCGCCCCGAGAGCGAGCGCACCTTGCTGCTGCGCGGGCTCGACGACGTCGCCGCCAACAAGGCGATGACCGCGGCGATGGGTTCGCCCTACGACGTCTCCGGCGCCGCGCATCTGCCCGGCACCGCGCTGCGCACCATCGACGGTCCGCTCGGCGAGATCGGCGCGCCGGACCAGTCGGTGACGTTGCTGCGGCTCGAGGGCATCACGTCGTCCGCAAGCCATCGCGCCAATTCGCTGAGCGCCGCACTCGCGGCGTTCGGCACCGCCGAGATCGTCGAGGATGCCGCCTCCGCAGCGTTGTGGGCGGCGATCCGCGACGTCGCGCCGTTCGCGGCGAGCGGGCCGCGCGCGCTGTGGCCGGTCTGGCGTATCGTGTGCCCGCCGGCGGCGGGCGGCGCGTTCGGCCAGGCGCTGGCACGCGAGAGCGGCGGCGAGGTGTTTTACGACTGGGGCGGCGGGCTGATGTGGGCCGCGCTGCCGCCCACGCCCGATGCCAATGCCGTGCCGCTGCGGGAGCGGCTCGCGGCGATCGGCGGCCACGCCACGCTGATCCGCGCTTCCGACGAGGTGCGCAGCGCGGTGGACGTGTTTCCGCCGCAGGAGGGCGGGCTCGCCGCGCTGGGGCAGCGCGTCAAGAACAGCTTCGATCCGAAAAACATTCTCAATCGCGGCCGCATGCTGCGGGGACGCGCGACATGAAAACCGACTTCACGCCGACACAGCTGGCCGATCCCGACATCGCGGAGGCCGACATGATCCTGCGCGCCTGCGTGCATTGCGGGTTCTGCACCGCGACCTGTCCGACCTATGTGCTGCTCGGCGACGAACTCGACAGCCCGCGCGGCCGCATCATGCTGATGAAGGAGATGCTGGAGAAGGACCAGAAGCCCACCCAGCAGGTCGTCAAACACATCGACCGCTGCCTGTCGTGCCTCGCCTGCATGACCACGTGCCCGTCGGGCGTGAACTACATGCATCTGGTCGACCAGGCGCGCGTCAAGATCGAGAAGGACTACACCAGGCCCCTGCCGGAGCGGCTGCTGCGCAGCGTGCTGGCCTTCGTGCTGCCGCGGCCCGCGATGTTTCGCCTGAGCATGACGCTCGCCGCGCTGGCGCGACCGCTGGTGGGCCTGCTGCCGTCGAACCCCGACGCGGTGAACCCGACCATGCTGAGCCGGATCAAGGCCATGCTGGCGCTGGCGCCGGCGGATCTGCCGGAGGCCGGCCCCACCGGCGGCAGCGTGTTTGCGGCCGAAGGGCCGCGCCGCGGCCGCGTGGCCTTGCTGCAGGGCTGCGCGCAGCAGGTGCTGGCGCCGCGTATCAACCAGGCGGCGATCCGGTTCCTGAACCGCCACGGCATCGAGGTCGTGCTGGTCCGCGACGAGCAGTGCTGCGGTGCGCTGACCCATCATCTCGGCGACGACCACGACGCGCTGTCGCGGGCCCGCGCCAACATCGGCGTCTGGCTCGGCGAGGCCGACCGCGGCGGGCTCGACGCCATTCTGGTGACCACCTCCGGCTGCGGAACGGTGATCAAGGACTACGGCTATCTGCTGCGCGAGGATCCGGACTACGCGGGCCCGGCGGCGAAGGTATCGGCGCTGGCCAAGGACATCAGCGAGTATGTGAGCGAGTTGCAGCTGCGCGCGCCGCATCCGCCGGCCGATCTGGTCGTCGCCTATCACTCCGCCTGTTCGCTGCAGCACGGCCAGAAGGTCACGCAGCTGCCGAAACAATTGCTTTTCAACAGCGGCTTCGTGGTGAAAGATATTCCGGAAAGCCATTTGTGTTGTGGCTCGGCAGGTACCTACAATGTGCTGCAGCCGGAAATCGCCGGCCGGTTGCGGGACCGCAAGGTCGCCAATATCGCGACGGTGAATCCGAACATGATCGCGGCGGGCAACATCGGCTGCATGGTGCAGATCGCGAGCGGCACGTCGATTCCGGTGGTGCATACGATCGAACTGCTGGACTGGGCGACCGGCGGTCCCCGGCCAAATCTGAACTGATCGATTGTCGACTGGCGGGTCCGCAGGATCACCGCCCGCAATCAGGCGCAACAGGAGCGGGACATGGCGAAAGACAAAAAGGGCAAGAAGGACAAAAAGGGCAAGTCGAAGAAAGACAAGCTGAAGAAGGACAAGTCCAGCAAAGGCCAGTCGAAGAAGAACAAGGCGAAGGATGCGAAGAGCGTAGCGAAGGCGCAGCCCAAAGCCACGAGCAAACCGGATACCAAAGCCAAGTCCAAGGCGAAGGCCCCGGCCAAATCGGCGGGAAAGCCTGCGAAGGATTCGGCAAAGCGCAGCACGAAGCCTGCCGCAAAGACCGCCGCGAAGCCTGTCACCAAATCCGTGACGTCCAAGGCGGTCGCAAAGGCTTCGGCGCCCGCCAAGGGCAAGCCTCCGGCCAAATCCTCGACGAAGCCGAAGGGCGCAAAAGCTTCCAACGTCGCTCCCGCTGCTGCCGGCAAAGCCGTCAAGACACCCGCGGCACGCGACGACAGTGCATCGCCGAAAGCGGCGGCGACGACAAACGAGCCGCCGGCGCTGGCTACCAAGCCGAAGCGGGTGAGGACATCAGCCGCGGCGCCCAAGCCCTCCGAGACCGCGCCCGCCGAAGCCCGTCCGAGCCAGTTGGGGTCGGTGACAGCCAAGCCGACGCCGCCGCGCAAGCCGCGCGCGAAGAAGCCGCCGGCCGACGCGCCGGCCGCTGCATCGCCGCCCGCTGCTGAAGATCCGGTGGCCGCTTTCGAGCCCGAAAAGACCTCGGACGACGTCCCGGCATTCGACCCGGCGCCTGACGCCGATCCAAGCCCCCGTTCCGATCTTCCGATCTAGCTTTCGCAAGTCATCGAAGAGGGCGGATCGCCGGCTACCGGCGATTCCGAGGTGCGACGGCCGAATCACTTGACGCGCAGGGCGCAATGCCCTGCGGGCGTAGCATGCGTGTCGGTTTGCTCTCCGATCTCAGCGCAGCATGCATATTTTCGTTGTGAAAATGCCACAGTTCCTAACAACCATGACAGCACGGAGGCAAAACGCCTAAAAAGACAGCAGTTGCAATTCTTTTTTGCTTCCCGAAAATCGAGTCCTCACCGCAAATTGACATCGAGTTACGGAATTCGCGCCAGTCGATCTCGCCGGTCCCAGGGACTTCGAAATCAGACTGATCATTCAAGTGATGGGGATCGTCATGAACAAATCGATTTTGTCAGTCGCAGCAGTGCTCGCGATCGGAGTGGGCTCGGCATCGGCGGCTGACTTGCCGGCCAAGGTTTACACCAAGGCTCCGCCGATCGTGGCGTTCGACCCCTGGGATATCGCCTTCGGCAGCTCCATCACCAACGACTACATCTTCCGCGGCATCACCCAGTCGAACCATCGTCCGTCGGTCAGCGCCTATTTCGAGCCGCGCTACAACGTGACCAAGGACCTACAGTTCTACATCGGTACCTCGGCGTCCAGCATCTCCTTCGCCAACCGTGCGGCGCTCGAGCTCGACGGCTACGTCGGTGTCCGTCCGACCTTCGGCCCGGTCGCCTTCGACTTCGGCTTCTGGTACTACGGCTATCCGGGCGGCACCTGCCAGTACGGCGCCATCGCCGACACCGCCGGCAGCCTGCTCAGCACCGAGTGCGCCACCAACTTCCTGACGAACGGCAACGTCATCAAGAAGGACGTCAGCTTCTACGAAGTCTACGGCAAGGTGAACTACACCTTCAGCGACTATTTCACCCTCGGCGCCAACGCCTTCTACAGCCCGAGCTTCCTCAACACCGGCGCCGAAGGCACCTACGCCTCGGTCGTCGCCAAGGTGATCGTGCCGCCGTCGATGTTCGGCAGCAGCGGCGTCGGCTCCTACATCTCCGGCGAATTCGGTCGGCAGTGGCTGGGAACCTCGGACTCCTTCTACGGCGTCCCGGCCTTCCCGAACGGCATCAACTACGCCGACTACAACACCTGGAACGTCGGTATCGGCTTCACCTACAAGGTGTTCACGCTGGACCTGCGCTACTCCGACACCGACCTCAGCCAGGCCAACTGCAACGCCTTCACCAGCGATTTCAGCTCGACCTTCAACGGCAGCTTCAGCCCGATCAATCCGACCGGCGTTGGCTCCAAGTGGTGCGGCCAGGCCGGCATCGTCAAGCTCTCGGCTGACCTGACCGCGGTGTCCAACCTCAAGTAAGCGTCTTCCCGAAACGAGGGGGCGGCAGAGCGATCTGCCGCCCCCTTTTCGTTTGCGCTGCGCCTGATCAGCGAGGCGCATCCTGCAGCCGATAGCGGTCGCCATCGCGGGCCAGTTCGACGTCGCGCTGGTGGAAGGCGTCCAGCGTGCTGCGGTGGCCGATCGAGACGATGGTGGTGTCCGGCAACGCCTGCTCCAGCAGCCGGTACAGCATGGCTTCCGACGGCTCGTCGAGCGAGGCGGTTGCCTCATCGAGAAACAGGAATTGCGGCCTGTGCAGCAAGGCACGCGCCAGTCCAAGCCGCTGCTGCTCGCCGAGCGACAAGATCCGGTTCCAGTGGTTCTCTTCATCAAGTCTTTCGGCCAAGGCCGGGAGGCCGACCGCCGTCACGGCAGCGCGAAGCTGGTCCGCACTGAAGGCCGCAGGTTCGGCAGGGTAGGCGATCGCCGCATGAAGCGGCCCGACCGGAAAGTAGGGTCGCTGCGGCAGCATCATCAGCGAGGCGTTCGCCGGCACCGACACCGCGCCTGAGCCGAACGGCCAGATTCCGGCAATGGCGCGGAACAGCGTGGACTTGCCGGATCCCGATGGCCCCTTGATCAAGGTGCGCTGGTCGCCGCTCAGGCTGAAGCCATCTGCGCCGACCAGCGGTTCACCGGAGGGCAGGTCGACCTGCAACCGATCGAGACCGATGTCGGTGCGATCGGTCCGGTCGATCCGGATGGTGTTGCCGGTCGCCACCCGTTGACGCGTCGCGCCGATCGAAGCTTCGAATCCGTCGAGCCGCGCGACCACCGACTGCCATTCCGCGAGCGTCCGGTAGGCGGTGATGAAGAACGACAGCGAATCTTGGACGCTGCCGAAGGCCGACGCCGTCTGCATCATGCCGCCCAGTTGCACCTTTCCGGCGAAATAGGCCGGCGCCACCAAGATATAGGGGAAGATGATCGAGGCCTGCGAGTAGCTGGCGGTGAAGGCGGTCAGCTTCTTGGTGCGCAGCATGATGGCGATCCAGTTGTCCACCACCCGCGCAAATCGGACGCCCAGCCGCTCGCGTTCGGCGCGCTCTCCGTGCAGCAATGCGATCTGCTCGGAATTTTCCCGCGCGCGCACCAGGTTGAAGCGGAAGTCGGCCTCGTAGCGTTGCTGCTGGAAATTCAGCGCCACCAATGGCCGGCCGATCAGATGGGTCAGCGCAGTGCCGATCACCGCATAGATCAGCGCGCCCCACACCAGATAGCCGGGAATATCGATGTCGCGGCCGAACAGATGCAACGGCGCCTCGGCGGACAGACCCCACAGGATGAAGACGAACGAGATCAGCGTGACCACCGACCCGAGCAGCCCGACGCCGAGCGACAGGGTGCGGTCGACGAACAGCTGGGTGTCCTCGGCGATGCGCTGGTCCGGGTTGTCGGCGGCGTCGCCGAGCAACTGCATCTGGTAGTGATTGGCGTCGTTGAGCCAGTCGCCCAGGTATCGCGCGGTCAGCCAGCGCCGCCAGCGAATTTGCAGCCACTGGTTCAGATACAGCTGATAGACCCGCAGCGCGATGAAGCCGGCCGCCAGCACGCAGAAATAGCCGATCTGATAGGTGAAGACTTCCTGATTGCGCTCCTGAAGCGCATTGTAGAACGTGTTGTTCCAGCGATTGAACAGCACGGTGAGCCAGACCACCGCCAGTTCGATGACGATGACGGCCGCGAGCAGGCCGCGCCCCGCCCATCGATCTTCGGATCGGAAATACGGGGCCGCAATCCGCCAGACGGTCGCCAGGGTGGTCCGAATATTACTCACTGATACCTCCGAAACTGGAAGGACGGGCCCGACGGCCGCGCCAGACTAAAGTTCAATGCGGAACCCGCCATGACAACTTGTCGCACCCATGCGGCGGCCCGTATAGCAGCATGAGCCATTGCGATTCACCCCTCCGCGGACTGCACGGCAATCGTCAGGGAGCGCGACGGCGCACTGCGAAAAAAAGTCAGTCGATCTGTCGAAAAAACCTCATGCGCCGCACCCGCGCTGTTCGCGGCGCCAACGACAATACGGGGAGAAAATCATGTGGAATCAAGTCTATAATCCGCTCGGAAGTCCGGTCCTGTCGACCGTTGCGGCTGCGATTCCCGTGGTCACCCTGCTGGTGCTGATCGCCACCGGCAAGGTCAAAGCGCATCTCGCTGCGATCATCGCGCTGATCCTGGCCAATCTGGTGGCCATCTTCGTCTTCACCATGCCGGCCGGCATGTCGGTTCGGGCATCGCTGCTGGGTGTCGTGACCGGCTTCTTCCCGATCGGCTGGATCGTCCTCAACGTCATTTTCCTCTACAGAATTACCGTCGAGACCGGGCGCTTTGAACTGCTGCAGCGCGCGATCGGCGGGGTCACCACCGATCGCCGGCTGCAGCTGCTGCTGATCGCCTTCGCCTTCGGCGCGTTCTTCGAAGGCGCCTCGGGCTTCGGCACGCCGGTCGCCATTACCGCCGCGATCCTGATCGGTCTCGGCTTCTCGCCGCTGGCGGCCTCGGGCCTGTCGCTGATCGCCAATACCGCGCCGGTCGCCTATGGGGCGCTCGGCACGCCGATCCAGGGCCTGTCGTCGGTCACCGGGATCGATCCCTACATCCTCGGCGCGATGGTCGGACGGCAGCTGCCGTTCTTCTCGCTGCTGGTCCCGTTCTGGCTGATCTGCGCCTTCGCCGGCTGGCGCGGCATGGTGGCGATCTGGCCTGCCATCCTGGTCACCGGCCTGTCCTTCGCAATCCCGCAATTCGTCATCTCGAACTACATCAATCCCTGGATCGTCGACATCGGCGCCTCGCTGATCTCGATGGGCTGCCTGATCCTGTTCCTGAAGGTGTGGCAGCCGAAGGAATTGTGGCTGTCGCCATCGCTGCGCACCAAGGACGAGTCGGCTGCGACCATGAAGCCGCCGACGCCGATGAACAAGACGCCGCTGACGCAGGCGCAGCTGTGGGGCGCGCTGCTGCCGTGGATCATCGTCTGTCTGGTGATGCTGGTGTGGGGCACCGGCATGTTCAAGACCTGGGCCAACGCCACCTTCGCCTGGTCCTATCCGGTGCCGGACCTCCACAACATGATCAACAAGGTGCCGCCGGTCGCGGCGAAGCCGACGCCGGAAGGCGCGGTGTTCGCCTTCACCTGGCTGTCCTTCACCGGCACCGGCATGCTGATTGCGGCGCTGATCTCCGGCGTGCTGATGGGAATCTCGCCGGCCAAGATGATCGGTGAATACGGCCGCACCATCAAGCTGTGCGCGATCTCGCTGATCACCATCTCGGCGATGCTGGCGATCGGCACGCTGACGCGGCTGTCGGGGGTCGACGCGACGCTCGGCCTGGCCTTCGCCGCCACCGGCGTGCTGTACCCGTTCTTCGGCACCCTGCTGGGCTGGCTCGGCGTGGCGCTGACCGGCTCCGACACGGCGTCGAACGTGCTGTTCGGCAATCTGCAGAAGATCACCTCGGAACAACTCGGCCTGCCGCCGGTGCTGATGGCCGCCGCCAACTCCTCGGGTGGCGTGATGGGCAAGATGATCGACGCGCAGTCGATCGTCGTCGCCTCCACCGCGACCAACTGGTACGGCCATGAAGGCACCATCCTGCGCTACGTCTTCATGCATTCGATCGTGCTGGCGTGCCTCGTCGGCGTGCTGGTGATGCTGCAGGCCTACGTCTATCCGTTCACCGCGATGGTGATCCAGATTCCCTAACCATCAACGTCCGCCTCGCTCAAGAAACCCCCGCGGCCCCGCCGCGGGGGTTTTTCCATGTGAGTTCGGCTTGGTATGGTCAATCCGGGAGGCGGCGTCTAAATTATGCGGACGTCGTATGAAGCAAGAGGCCAGATGTTCCCAGCAATCGTGTCCAGATTCGTGTTCGCCGTTGTTTTGTCGGCGACCGCGGCGCCAATCGCCATCGCGCAAAAGGCAGAGGAATTCCCGTTCGGACTGGAGATGACACTCGACGTCGCGCCGCAGGCGGGCTCCAAGCGGCTGCCGTCGCTCGAGATCGGCGACAAGGGTGAGGTGCTGCTGGAACTGTGGTGCAAGTCGGTGCGCGGTCAGTTTTCGGTCGCCGGAAGCAGCATCATCTTTCTGGCGGGCGCACAGGACAACCGGAGCTGCACGCCGGCCCAGATCGCCACCGATGACGCGCTGATCGCCGGTTTGGGCAATGTGACAAGCTGGAAACGGCAGGGCGATGTCGTGAGATTCGAGGGCCCGCAGTCGTTCCGGTTTCGGCTGAATACCAACTGAGCGATCAAGTCTCGTTCAAGATGATGTCGGCGCAGGCCGCCGCCGTCTCGATCACGCCGCTGTAGCCGCCATAGCCGCCATAGGCCGATGACAGATACAGGCCGGGTATCACCGTGCGCGGCGATCGCGCCGGCCCGTCCGGCGTCGGCGCAAAGCCGTACACCGCGCCGTCCGGTGCGTTGAGATATTGCTGCACCGACTGCGCGGTGTTGAAGGACGAGGCCGTCACCGCATCGGCGAGACCGGGATAGTGCCGGTCGAGATGTGCCACGATCGCATCCTGCCAGCGCCCGCGGCGCGCGCGATAGTCATCCGGATCGAGCGCGCTCCAGTTCGCCAGCCGGTCCGGCCCCACCACCGACAGCACATGCGGCGGCGACGGCAGGCCGGAGTCGATCGCCGTGTAGTCGACCACGGCGAGCGGCGGCATCCGTTCGGCCGGCTCCGACCCCAGCAGCGCTGCCGCCTGGGCGAAGTCCGAGAGTCTTGTCATCCAGTCCGGCAGCAGTTGCGTGGAATAGCTGCTGACGCCGAACGCGCCGGGCGGCTTCGCCAGTCCGAGCGTGAGCGCGAACAGCGAGATCGACGGCTGCTGTTGAGCATAGCTTTCGCTGATCGCTGCCGCGTCCCGCTCCGGCAGCAAGGCGGCCAGCGTCGCGGGCGCAGCATTGCTGATCACCAGTCCGGCGTCGACCGTTTGCGGATCGCTGCCATCGCGTGCGGTATGCGAGACGCTGGCCTCACCCGGCTTGACCGAGACCGCGCTGACGACGCGGCGCACCAGCACTTCGCCGCCGGCCTTTCTCACCGAACGGGCGAGCGCACTCGACAGCCGTTGCGAGCCGCCCTGCACGAAGCGCCCGCCGCTCTGCAAATAGCTGCCCTGGGCCGATGCGAAATACCGCCACGACAATTCGGCAGGGTCGTCGTGGTAATAGGGCAGGTTGGCGGCGATCGCGAATTTGACGGCTTCGTTGTCGCCGAACATGCGATCGAGCTTGTCGGCCAATGTGTCACCGTCACCGGGCGCGTCGCCTGATGCTGCGCGCGCCATCTCGTCGAGCAATTGCGTGATGCCGCCGCGCGAGTCCGGAAAGCGGGCGATCATCGCCTGCCTTGCCGCAGCGAAATCGTCGGGCAACACCAACGGCTCGGCAAACGGACCGCCGCGCACCTCGTAGAGCGAGCCGGCCGGGATCCACTGCACGGCATCGCGTACGCCGGCGCGCGTCAGCGCATCGTGCTTGGGATCGCGCGCGTCATGCGGATTGCTGGTTTCGTGCAGCGAGCCTTCGACGAACAGATCGCCGACCTTGTAGCTCGACGCCGCGCCGCCGACCGAATTGCTGCGCTCGATCACCAGCACCTTGCGGCCGGCGCGGGCGAGGATCGCCGCCGCGGTCAACCCTCCGAGCCCCGCGCCGATCACCACCACGTCGAAGCGCGTCATTCAGCCCGAACCCGTCGAAAATTGTCCATTCGAGGTGGTTCTTGCCGCTGCCGGGGCGCATGTCAAATAGGCCAATCTGACGGTGTCCCGCTATCGCCAGGTCGCCTTGTCGGGGTTCCAGCGCTGGCCCCTGAACTCGCGAGCGACGGCGTCGAGCGCGCCGCTCTCGTCCTTCCGGTAGATCTCCTCCTCGCTGCCACCGGCGTCCGAGAGGCTGAGCCTGCTGCCGCTGCCTTCGTCCGCGGTCGATATCAGCGGGTTGCTGATCCAGAGCAGCATGCGGTCGGAGCCGTCCGGCTTCTCCGGGGCGGCCAGCGCGGTGAATTCGATGGTGTCGGTGAGGTTCAGCGCCGGGATCAGTTCGTTCGGTCGCTTGAAGGTCAAGGTCAGCTTGCCGGTCTCGTCGCTCCACTTGGCCGCGACCTGTTGGGCGGACGTCGCCTTGGCCAGCACCGCGCCGACGGCTGCAGCGAGCTTGTCGCGATTGAGCCGTTCGCCGTCGCGCCAGTCTGCCGCCGCGAAGCGGATCGTTCGATCCATGTCGAAGGTGCCGCTGGTCCAGCCGGCGGCAACCACGCCCGGCGCCGCCTTTATCTTTGCAACGAAGGCGGCGGCGCGCTCCGGATCGATGCTGAGGCTGATCAGCTGTTCTCCCGCACGCAGCGCCTCGCAGGTGACGGCGAGGCTGGCCAGCGCCACCTGGACGTTCTGGCCTTTCAGGCTTTTCAGAAAGTCGGTCGCGGCATCGAGCCTGACCCGCACCGCGATCGATTCCGGCGACACCTCAGTGAAGTCCTTAGGATCGGCCGCAATGCTGTCGTCGGTCGATTGGCTTTCCTTGAACTCGGCTTCGCTGAGATCGGAATTGTCGGTCGACACCACCTCGACAACATTCGGTCCGATCGCAACTTGTCCCCTGAACTCGAAGGTCTCGCCGGTGGGCTTGCGGGCGAGTTTGACCGAGATCGGGGCCTTGTCGACCAGGCTTTGCGCCGTGCCGGAGAACGTCTGTCCGCTTGTCGCCAGATCCATCACGAAGCGATCCTTGCGCTCGCTGCCGCGGGCGGCGGGATAGCAGACGTCCAGCGTCGCGCCGGTCACGGTCTTGCCCTGCCGGGTTTCCTTCAGGATGATGTCGGCATTGCCGTCCATGAAACCATCGATCGAGGTGAAATAGCGCGTCTCGGTTGTCGGACCTGACGACTTGGTGACGGCCTTGCTCTGGGCCACGGCCGGACCGGCCACTGGCAGCATGGCGATCAGGCCAAAAACAAGCGCGCGCATGGGCGTCCTCACGATGCGGTTTCTCGGTTCGAGATGCAGAGCCTAGTCGTCCGATTGAATCAGAACCAAGGCTCGCAATCAAATCGGCGGATCGGCGCGCAAAAAAGAAGGCCGCCCCTAGGGACGGCCTTCGATCAAATCCTGTCGGTGGGGTGGCTCAGAAGCCCATGCCGCCCATGCCACCCATACCGCCCATGCCACCGCCGCCACCGCCCGGCATGGCCGGAGCGGCCTCGCGCGGCAGTTCGGCGACCATGGCTTCGGTCGTCACCAGCAGCGCGGCAACCGACGACGCATCCTGCAGGGCGGTGCGCACCACCTTGGCGGGGTCAATGATGCCCTTGGCGACCATGTCGACATATTCCTCGTTCTGCGCGTCGAAGCCCCAGGTCTCCGACTTGTTCTCGAGGATCTTGCCGACCACGATCGAGCCTTCGACGCCGGCGTTCTCGGCGATCTGGCGAACCGGAGCCTCCAGCGCCTTCAGCACGATGTTGATGCCGGCCTGCACATCCGCATTGTCGTTCTGGATGCGGCCGACCGCCTTCTTGGCGCGCAGCAGCGCGACGCCGCCGCCCGGCACGATGCCTTCCTGCACGGCCGCGCGGGTGGCGTTGAGCGCGTCCTCGACGCGGTCCTTCTTTTCCTTCACCTCGACCTCGGTGGCGCCGCCGACGCGGATCACCGCAACGCCGCCCGCCAGCTTGGCCAGCCGCTCCTGCAGCTTCTCGCGGTCGTAGTCCGAGGTGGTCTCCTCGATCTGCGCCTTGATCTGGCCGACCCGGGCCTCGATCTCCGGCTTCTTGCCGGCGCCCGACACGATGGTGGTGTTCTCCTTGTCGATCACCACCTTCTTGGCGCGGCCGAGCATCTTGATGGTGACGTTCTCGAGCTTCATGCCGAGGTCGTCGGAGATCAGCTGGCCGCCGGTCAGGATCGCGAGATCCTCCAGCATCGCCTTGCGGCGATCGCCGAAGCCCGGCGCCTTGACGGCGGCCACCTTGAGGCCGCCACGCAGGCGGTTCACCACCAGCGTTGCAAGGGCTTCGCCCTCGACGTCTTCGGCGATGATCAAGAGCGGCTTGCCGCTCTGCACGACGGCTTCCAGCACCGGCAGCATGGCCTGCAGGCCCGACAGCTTCTTCTCGTGCAGCAGGACATAGACGTCCTCGAGTTCGGCGGTCATCTTCTCGGCATTGGTGACGAAGTAGGGCGACAGGTAGCCGCGATCGAACTTCATGCCCTCGACGATGTCGACTTCGGTCAGCAGCGACTTGTTCTCTTCGACGGTGATGACGCCTTCATTGCCGACCTTCTGCATCGCCTGCGCGATCATCTTGCCGATCGCGCTGTCGCCGTTCGACGAGATGGTGCCGACCTGGGCGATCTCGGCGGAGGAGGCGACCGGCTTGGCGCGCTTCTCGATGTCCTTGACCACTGCCTGAACGGCGATCTCGATGCCGCGCTTCAGATCCATCGGGTTCATGCCGGCGGCGACCGACTTGGCGCCTTCGCGCACGATCGCCTGCGCCAGCACGGTGGCGGTGGTGGTGCCGTCGCCGGCCGCGTCATTGGCCTTGGAGGCGACTTCGCGCAGCATCTGCGCGCCCATGTTCTCGAACTTGTCGTCGAGCTCGATCTCCTTGGCGACGGTGACGCCGTCCTTGGTGATGCGCGGAGCGCCGAAGCTCTTCTCGATCAGCACGTTGCGGCCCTTCGGGCCGAGCGTGACCTTGACCGCGTTGGCGAGGATGTCGACGCCGCGCAACATGCGGTCGCGCGCGTCGCCGGCGAATTTTACGTCTTTGGCTGCCATGGTGATTGTGTCCTGTTCTGATTGATGCGCGTGGCGCTTATCCGAGCTGTCATGGCCGGGATCGATCCAACCATCCATCGTCCTCGCGGAGAATGATGGATGCCCGGATCAGGTCCGGGCATGACGCATGTGAGCGCTGCGATGTCTTTTTTATGCGGAATGCTTGGGCGGCGGCTTTAAGCCAGCACGCCCATGATGTCGGATTCCTTCATGATCAGCAGCTCTTCGCCGTCGAGCTTGATCTCGGTGCCGGACCACTTGCCGAACAGCACGCGGTCGCCGGTCTTGATGTCGATCGGGATCAGCTTGCCGGCCTCGTCGCGTCCGCCGGGACCGACTGCGACAACCTGACCCTCCTGCGGCTTCTCCTTGGCGCTGTCCGGAATGATGATGCCGCCCTTGGTCTTGGACTCGGCATCGATGCGCTTGACCACGACGCGGTCGTGCAGCGGACGGAAATTTGTTTTGGCCATGAGAATATCCTTTCAGGTTGCCATCAGCACGAAGCGAGCGCGAAGCGGCGCAACGCATGTCGCGCTGCAGCGAAGGTGGAGTCCCTCGACGTCTTGGCAATCGGGCATCGTGAGTGCTAATTGTGCACCGGGAATATGGCGTGCCGGTGGTCATGTCAAGCGAGGCTCTTAAGGGCTTGGTCAGATCATTCCTGCATGAATTGGAAACCATACCGCGGGCGCGGCGTAGTTACCCGAATGCATTGCTCCGAACGGCGATCTGCGCTTTTCTGCGGGCTTGGGGGCGACAGGATTTCAAGGACATGCCGATGATGAGTTCAAGCAGCGCACGCGCGGTCGTCAACCTCGGGGTTGTGTCGGCGACGGCGTTTCTCCTTGCCGGCTGCGGCAGCTTTGACGGCTTCGGATCGTCGCGCCCCGCCGTGGTTCAGGAACCGGCCTTGCCGCCGGAAATCCCAGCAACGATACGGCCCGACGAGTTGGTGGGACGGTGGGGTCTGGCGTCCTATATGAACCCGGCCGACCGGGTGCGCACCGAGAACAACGCGCGCGGCCAGTGCAAGCAGCCCTACATCATCGGCCCCGGCACCTCCGGCGGCGTCATCATGCATCTGGCCGATGAGGCGACGCCGCAGGAACTGCGCCTGAAGGGCAGCCAGAGCGGCAAGAACTACATCGGGCCTCCCGGTCCCGCAGGCGACACCCGCGATCGCGAGATTGTCTCGTTCGACGGCCGCGTGCTGGTCACGCGCTTCATCGACAAGGACGCGTCGGTTCGCTATGGCAACATGGTCTATGTCCGCTGCGCCCCGCGCGCGTAGGACCCCGCCGCCTGCATGACCAACTGACATAGAGACCGATGCCTCAGCTGCGCGACCTTGTTTTCGGACCGGGACGCGCGGTCACCGTGCTGTCACTGACGCAAATCCTCGGCTGGGGCATCCTGATCTATCCGCCGGTGCTGACGATGCCGCGTGTCGCGGCCGAACACGGCTGGTCGCTGGCGTTCTGCATGGCCGGCTTCTCGCTGGCCCTGGTGGTTTCGGGACTGCTGGCGCCGCTGATCGGCGGCCTGATCGATCGTCACGGCGGCCATCTGGTGATGTCGTTCGGCGCGTTGACCGGCGCGGCAGGCCTGATCCTGATCTCGGTCGCCGACCACCGCATCGTCTATCTCGCAAGCTGGCTGCTGATCGGCGCGGCGATGGCCTCGACCCTTTACGATCCGGCCTTCACGACTTTGGCGCGGATCTTCGGGGCGACCGCGCGGCGGCAGATCACCTTCGTCACCTTTGCCGGCGGGTTCGCGTCGACGGTCGGCTGGCCGGCGACCCAGATCCTGCTGCAGCAGGTCGGTTGGCGTGGTACCTATCTGGTGTTCGCCGCCGTGCTGGCGCTGGTGGTCGCGCCGCTCCACGCCTTCGCGCTGCCGCGCAGCGCAGCGCCGGCACCGCTGCCGGTCGCCGCTCATCCCACGGCCGAGGCGCCGGCGACGATGAAGCCGCAGGGCTGGCCCTTCGTGCTGCTGGCTGCGGCCTTCGCGATCTACGCCTTCGTGCTGTCGGGCGTGACGTCCAACCTGCTGTCGATGCTGGAGCGCGGCGGGCTCAGCGCGGCCGCGGCGGTGACGGTCGGGGCGATGTTCGGGCCGGCGCAGGTCGCCGCGCGGCTGGTCGACTTCCTGATGGCCGGCCGCACCCATCCGTTGTGGATCGCGCGCGGCGCCATCACGCTGATGGCGGTCGCCTTCGCGACGCTGGCCTTCATTGGAATTTCGTTTCCGCTCGCGGCCGCGTTCTCGATCGCGTTCGGCGCTGCCAACGGTGTGATGACGATCGCGCGCGGCGCGCTGCCGCTGCTGATGTTCGGTCCCGTCGGATATGGCCGCGTGCTGGGGCGGATCGCGCGGCCCGCTTTGTTCGTGCAGGCCTCCGCGCCTTTCATCGTCGCGCTGGCGGTCGAGCGGCTGTCCGACCAGACCGTGCTTGAAATGGCGATGGTGGCGACGCTGCTCGCGCTGGGGTGTTTCCTGGCGATCCGCCGGCCGCGCGGGACGCGGCCGCTGCTGTCGTGACGATCAGTCGAACAGCGCGTCGATATCGTCCTGCGAGACGTGCCCGACATCGCCGGCCAGCCGCGGGCCGTTGAGCAGCCTTGCGTCGGGACCGCGGGTGTCGACCAACGGAGGAGCGTGCGCCTTGATCGCGTCGATGCCGCCCCAGATCTCCATCATGACGTTGATGCGCGTCTCGATGAACTTCATCGTGCCCATCACCTTGCTGATGCGCTGGCCGGTGAGATCCTGAAAATTGCAGGCCTCGAAGATCGAGATGACGCGCTCCTGGATTTCCTCGCCGAGCTGCTTCTGCTGGTCGGGCGACGTCACGCGCGCCATCGCGGCGGCGGCCTGATCGATCACTTCCGCGGCCTCGAGGATCTGCTGCGTCGCTTCCTCGGTGCCGCCGACCACGGCGCCGAGTTCGCCGTTGACCCGCGCCATTTCCTCGCCGCTGAAACTCTTGGCGTGCAGCACCGCGATCTCGCGCTTGGTCTGGTTGATGGCGTCGTGAATGAGATCCAGCTCGACCTTCAGCTTCTCGCATTGCTCGATCTGCGCGCGATAGCTCAGCAGCAGCGCGCCGGCATCTGCGGAATCCTTCGCGGCGGCTGACAATGCGGCGTTGTCCGCCGTGGGCTGCCGGGCGTTGCTGATCATCATGTCGCGGATCGCGCGCAACTCGCTCATGAGCTCGCGGTGCATCGGGGCGGCATCGGCTTGCGTCGCTGCAACAGCCGGCGCGGGGCCGTAGGTAAGGTCTTCAATTCGAAATCGCTGGCGTGGGGCGGGCATGGTTCGGCATCCCGTTTGCAATAGCCAAGTCGATAGCAGTCCGGATTTAACGCTGAGTTCACAGCGCAGCGGTTGCACGGAGCGACACGACTCACTGAGCGCGTTAACCATGCCGGTTGTCTTTTCATCAACCATGTGCCTTCGCGTTTCATCGAAAATAAACGCTACTTGCAACACGCGGTCCGTTTGGCGTCGTGGTGAATCGCAAGGCTGTTTCCGTTTACCAAACCGATGCGGTTTTGAACTTAACTGTCCGCATTCAGCCGCGCCGTTCGCGCGCATCCACGACGAAACAGTGCAGAGTACGTCGATGTTCAAAAAATCTACGCTTGCGTTTCTCACCGGCGTCTCGTGCCTCGGCGCCGGACTTCATTCCGTCGCGGCAATCGAAGTAGCTGATCCGCTCGGGCAGCCGTCGGGCGTCTATGCCGCACAGCCGGCTGCGCCGATGCGCGTCGCGGCCGCGCAGCGCGGCATGGGCGGTGGCTTCATCGAGTTCCTGTTCAGCGACGGGCCGGCGCCCGCGCAACGCTACGAGCCGCGGGGCGCTGAGCGACGGCCGCTCTACGCGCCGCAGCGGGCGGCGGTGCCGCAACAGGGATACGACCAGCAGGGCTATGCGCCGCAGCAGGCGTATCCCCAACCCAGCTACGAACCGCAGCTCGGTTATCAGCCGCGCTATCAGGTGCTGCCGCCGATCGATCCGCAGCAGCAGGCGATGCGGCAGATGGAGGATCCGATGGAGCCGGCGCGGCCGGCGGTCGATCCGAAATACGACAAGCAGGTGGTCGACTACAGCGGCCGCGAGTCGGCCGGCACGATCGTGGTCGATACGCCGAACAAGTTCCTGTACCTGGTGCAGGGCAACGGCAAGGCGATGCGCTACGGCATCGGCGTCGGGCGGCCCGGCTTCACCTGGTCCGGCGTCAAGCAGATATCGGCCAAGAAGGAATGGCCTTCGTGGACGCCGCCGAAGGAAATGCTCGCGCGCCGCCCCGATCTGCCGCGCTTCATGGAAGGCGGGCCGGAAAATCCGCTCGGCGCCCGTGCGATGTATCTCGGATCGACCCTGTATCGGATCCACGGCTCCAACGAGCCCTGGACGATCGGCACCAACGTGTCGTCCGGCTGCATCCGGATGCGCAACGAGGACGTCATCGATCTCTACGGCCGCGTCAATGTCGGCGCCCGCGTCGTGGTGATCTGAGCGAAAGGCGATTAGCTCACGCTCGTCATGCCCGGGCTCGTCCCGGGCATCCACGTCTGTGCACCTAATGTCGTTCAAAGACGTGGATGGCCGGGGCAATCCCGGCCATGACGAATTTGTTTGCTAACCGCTGCGATGAAGCGTGCGATTACGCGTAGTCGCTATCGCCGCCGCCGTCATCGAAGTCGTCGTCGAAGTCGTTGTCGTCATAGCCGCCGCTGTCGTCATGCGACGCCTGGTCGTAAGCGCCCTGCGGGGCGTGCTGGCCGGATGACGCAATGTCGTTCGCGCCGGCATCGCGGGCGAGATCGCCGCTGGACTGGTCGGACCACGGACTGGCCTTGTCGCCGCCGGCATCCTTGCCGAGCGATGCGGTGTCGCCGAGGCCGTGCTTCTGACCGTCGGCTCCGCCCATCATGCCGCGAATGCTGTTCAGCAGCAGACCGCCACCCACCGCGCCCGCCGCAGCCGCGGCGGCCGTGCCGAGGAACGATCCGCCGGCGCCGCCCGCTTGCGGCTGCTGGCCGTAAGGCTGCGGCCCGCCCGGCTGCTGGCCGTAGCCCTGTTGTCCGTAAGGCTGCGATGGTCCGCCGGTCTGGCCGAGCACCTGTCCGGTATTCCACGCCGGCCGGCTGTCCGGGTCGCGGGGCCGCACATTCGGCACCGAGCCGCGCGGCTGCTGCTGGTTCTGACCAAACAATGCATCGCGCATGTTGTCGAGGAATCCGCCCGCGGGGGCCGCGGCGGGGGCATCGCCGGCCTCAAGCTCGGCGATCCGCGCATCGGCGCGCTTCAGCGCCTCGTCCTGGATCAGCACGGTCTGCACCAGCGCGTAGGTCGCGTTCGGCGCCTTGCGCAGGCCCTGCGCAATCGCGTTGACAGCGTCGGGATCGCGCGCCGCGCCCTCGAGCCTGGAGAGCCGGTCGAACAGATCGTCGATCAATTGCCGTTCCTGGGGTGTCATGGCGTCCTCTCACGTCGATTCATCGCGCCCGACCGGCGCGCAGATGGATGTAGTGACGCTTTGTGTCGCCAGAAGTGCCGCGGGGATTAAATTTCGGTATGCGGCATATCGACCGGCGGTCAGGCGGGCGAATGCACAAGCGTTGCGCGGTGCTCGGCCAGCAGATCGGGAAACGCTTCGCCGGCGAGATAAGCATGTTCCCGCTCGCGCTGATGCGTCAGCGGGTCGAGCTGCAGCAGCGTGTCGTCAACGAAGCCCGGATGGCACATGATCAGGCCGCCATCGGGCAGGCCGTCGAGAAAGCCACGCATGTGCCGCCCGAAATCAGACTCACGGGTGAAATCATAGGCGCCGGAAAATCCGGGATTGAACGCGACCTCCGCGCGTTGCGCGCGCGCGCGAAATCCTGCGCTCAGCGTGTCCAGCAACAAGGCCTTGGGTTGACCGAGACGTTGCCCCAGCGGCAGCGCACGTCCGCACTGCCGCACCCATGCGTCGGGCGCTCCCGTTTTCACCGCATCGAGAAACGCGTCGCGCACCCTGGGAAACAGCTGCACATGCTGATGGCCATCGACATAGTCCGGTGCGCGCCCGAACAATTCTCCGAACGCCGCGAGTTGGGCGACGAGTTCGGCATGAATCATCTCGCGATCGAGCCGCCGTAACAGGCTCGCGCGCAGCTTCTTGCCGACCGGCAGGAACATGCCGCCATCCAGCGGCCGGAACGGCATCGTCAGCGGATGAAACGGCGCGGTCAGAGTCGCATGCAGGCCGATGGCGCAGCCGGCGCCGGTCGCGACGTCAAGGAGAGAACGCGCCTCGTCGCGGCCGATCGCGGGGCCGACCACCATCACCGAGGTTGCATTGATCCGCCGCTGCGCGATCAGGTCGCGGATCGCGCGGTTGACGCCCGGACTGAGCCCGTAATCGTCGGCGCATAGCCAGATCCGGCGCAGCGCGGCATCGTTCATTCGGCCGCGGTCCGTTCCGGATCGCTGGCGACGATGTCGGATGCGCGCTTCACGCTGTGCTCGGCGACGAAATAGATCGGCCGCGCCTTCAGTTCGGAGAGGATCTTGCCGATATACTCGCCCATGATGCCGATCATGATCAGCTGCACGCCCCCGATCGTCATCAAACCGACCACCAGCGACGGATAGCCCGGCACCGACTGGCCGCTGACCAGCGTCTCCCACAGGATCACCAGGCCGAACAGAAACGCCACGCCGGCGAGTAGCACGCCGAGCAGGCTCGCGATGCGCAGCGGTGCGACGGAGAACGACGTCAGCCCTTCGATCGACAGGCCGACCAGTTGCGCGGGATTGAACGAGGTGACGCCATGCGCGCGGGCGGCCGGCTCGTAGTCGACGCGGATCTGGCGGAAGCCGATCCAGGTGGCGAGGCCCTTGAAGAAGCGGTTGCGTTCGGGAAGCTGGCGCAGGGCGGCGGCAGCGCGCGGCGACAGCAGGCGGAAATCGCCGGCGTCCTCCGGAATCTTCTGCCGCGCGCCCCAGTTGATCAGCGCGTAGAAGCCGCGCACCGCCTTGCGGCGCAGCCAGGATTCGTTGTCGCGGTTGGCCTTGGCGGTATAGACCACGTCGAAGCCATCATCGATCCAATGCGAGACCAGCCGTTCGACCAGCGCCGGCGGATGCTGGCCGTCGCCGTCCATGAACAGCACGGCGCCGAGGCGGGCGTGGTCGAGCCCGGCCATCAGCGCGGCTTCCTTGCCGAAATTGCGCGACAGCGATACCACCTGCATGTCGAGCGTGGAGGCCGCCAGGCCACGCGCGACATCGAGCGTGCCATCGGCGCTGCCGTCGTCGACATAGACCACTTCGCAGGCGAGGGCGTAGCGCTGCTTCAGCGTCTGCGACAGCGCAACCAGCCGCTCATGCAGATACGGCAGGCCGGGCGCTTCATTGTAGAGCGGAACGACAATCGACAGCCCTTGCGCGGCGGCCGAGCCACCGCGGGCAGACAGAGCAGAAACATCGGTCCCGAGCATCATCGATCATCATCCGGCGAGCGGTCGTTCACCATATGGCGTCCGCAGTTCGTTACGCCACGGCGCGCGCGACATTATTGCGCGAGGAAAGCTGCAAGTTTGCTGAACAACGGATTCTCGCGGTCCAGCACGTAATCCAGCGAGGCGACCGAGACGGTTTCGGCGCCGTGGTCGCGCAAAAAGCTTCCCAGCGCGTAGAGCTGCGCCGGCGGGCAGTGCAGCGTGACCATGCCCGACGAGGTCGGGCCGCCGAACGGCGAGACCACGCCGAAGCGGTTGTGCGCTTCCGCCAGCAGCGCTTCGTCACAGCCGGCGAAGCGGGTGCGGACTTCCTTGTACTTGCCGGCGCGGGCGCGGGCGGCGATGTGGTCGAGAATGACGCGCGCGGTCTCCAGCGCATGCGGCGACCAGTCGGCGTCGCGCGACGCGACCAGATTGGCCTGGCTGCGCAGGATGACGCCGTCGTCCAGCACCTTGAGGCCGTTGGCCGCCAGCGTGGCGCCGGTGGTGGTGATGTCGACGATCATCTCGGCGGTGCCGACCGCGGGCGCGCCCTCGGTGGCGCCGGCGCTTTCGACGATGCGATAGTCGACCACGCCATGCGACGCGAAGAAGTTGCGGGTCAGGTTGATGTACTTGGTCGCGACCCGCATCCGGCGGTTGTGCTGCGCGCGAAAGCCGGTGGTGACGTCGTCGAGATCGGCCATGGTGCGGACGTCGATCCAGGACTGCGGCACCGCGACCACCACATTGGCGCTGCCGAAGCCGAGGCCGTCGATCAGCATCACGCGCTTGTCGGCGTCGTGGATGGTTTCGCGCAGCAGGTCCTCGCCGGTGACGCCGAGATGCACGGTGCCGCGCGCCAGCTGCGAGGCGATTTCGCTCGCTGACAGATAGGCGATCTCGACATTGTCGAGGCCGTTGATGGTGCCGCGATAGTCGCGCACGCCGCCCGGCTTGGCGAGCGCGAGCCCGGCGCGGCTGAAGAATGCCTCGGCGTTTTCCTGCAGACGGCCTTTCGACGGGACGGCGAGCACGAAGGGGGCGGTCATGACCGTTTTCCCTTGGTGGTATCGGCACTTAACCGCACCGAAGGGGCGCTTGTGACCGGATTGGGGCTAACCTGCGTCAAAGCTTCGATCCAGATCGAGAAGCCGACCGCGGGGATCGGCGCGGCAGCGCCGAGCTGACTCATCAGTCCGTCGTAGCGTCCACCCGCCACCAGCGGGTCGTCGCCATTGCCCCGGCGGTGCAGTTCGAACTCGAAGCCGGTGTAGTAATCGACGCCGCGGCCGAACGAGGTCGAGAACCGGGTTTGCGCGATATCGATTCCGCGCGCGGTCATGTGGTCGATGCGGCTTTCGTACTGATCGATCGCGGCGGTGATGTCGAGTTTGGCATCGGCCGCGAGCGCGCGGAGCTGGCGCAGCGCATCGGCGGGATCGCCGGCGATGGCGAGGAAGCGCTGGATTTTTTCCAGCGCGTCGCGCGGCAGCGCGCCGCCTTTCAGGGTCGATTGTTCGAGGAAGCGATCGGCGATCTCGTCGACGGTGCGGCCGCCGACATTGCTGGCGCCGGCGATCGACATCAGATCGGTGACCAGCGCCAATGCGGCCTTGCGGTCGGAGCCGGCGAGCGCGGCGAGCACGCCTTCATACTCGTTGCGCCTGGTGCCGGTGGCCAGCGTCAGGCGTTCGAGGTCCTGCGCCAGGCTGATCTTGCGGTTGAAATCCTTGATCAGCCGGCGGCGCCAGACCGGATAGAGATCCAGCGCATCGATCAACGCGATGAACAGAGCGACGTCGCCGGTGCGGATGTCGATGTCGGACAGTCCGAAGGTCGCGGTGGCCTCGAGGCCGAGCGCCAGCATCTCGGCGTCGGCAGCGGCGCGGTCCTGGCGGCCGAAGGATTCGATGCCGGCCTGCAGAAACTCGCTCGGCTTGCCGCCGCGATAGCGGAACACCGGGCCTAGGTAGCAGAACCCGGCCGGCTGACCGGCCAGCGGCGAGGCCAGATAGTCGCGAGCGACCGGAATGGTCAGGTCGGGCCGCAGGCAGAGTTCCTCGCCGCTGGCGTCGGTGGTGAGATACAGGCTCTTGCGGATGTCTTCGCCGGAGAGGTCGAGGAACGGCTCGGCCGGCTGCAGGATCGCGGGACGAGCCTCGGCATAGCCGGCCTGGGTGAACGAGCGCAGCATCGCTTCCGCCCATGCGGCGGACCCTGTCGCATCGGCGGCGGTCTCGGTCATCACGAAGTCCAGATTTTTAGTGGGGTCGGCAGTCGGCGCAGCCCTTAGCATGGCGTTGTGACCGTTTCGACCGTCATTGGCCAACTGGCTTGCAAGTGGCTTAACGTGCCTTATCGAGATACCGGCTGCGTCCAGTCGCCGAGCACGGCCTGCACCAGCGCCAACGCAGCCACGGCGGCGGTATCCGCCCGCATGATGCGCGGTCCGAGGGAGAGCCGCAGGATGCTGGGCTGCTTCAGCAGCAGCGCGCGCTCCTCATCGGCGAAGCCGCCTTCCGGGCCGATCAGCACGTCGATGCCGGCGGCGGCGGCAGCCCGGGCGGCCTGCAGCGCCGCCACCGGGTCGGCCAGCTCGGCTTCCTCGTCGCAGAACACCAGCAACCGGCCGCCATCGCGACCGTCCAGCGCACGTCCGAGCGCGAGCGGTTCCTCGACGGTGGCGAGCCCCATGATGCCGCATTGCTCGGCGGCTTCGATCACATTGGCCCGCATCCGCTCGGTATTGACCCGCGAGGTCTGGGTGTGGCGGGTCACTACCGGGCGCAGCGACGCCGCACCCATCTCGACCGCCTTCTGCACCATGTAATCGAGCCGAGCATGCTTCAGCGGCGCAAACAGGTAATGCAGGTCCGGCAGCGCGTCCTGCGCACGGGTCGGCGCCAGCAGCACGAGCTTGTCGGCGCGCTTGCCGGCGGCGATCGCCGCCTGCCACTCGCCGTCGCGGCCGTTGAACACCAGCACGGGATCGCCGGCGCCGAGCCGCAGCACATTGCCGAGATAGTTGCTCTGGCTGCGCTCCAGCGCCAGCGTGACGCCCGCCGCGAGCGGCGAATCGACATAGAGGCGGGGACTGCGGAAATCGGATCGGGCCATCACAACTGTTCCATTTGGTCGCAGTGATAGACGAAATCGCTGCAAATATCAGGGCTTGGAGCGACCGAGCGCCGCGCTGTCGCCAAATTCCACGGGTTGTTAAGGCTTGGCAGGAATCGTAAGAAGCTCCCGGAACGCAATGCGCCCATGTTTGTCACGGGCCCGGCTTTGGCCGTGACGCGTCAGCCGGGACCATCGAACCCTGCCGGAGGAACAGCTTTGATCATCCGTCGTTTGATTGTGCCGCTCACCGTCGTGGCTTTTGCCGCGCAGTTCTCCAGTGCCGTCGCGCAGAGCGCGTTTCCCGCGCCGCTGCCGGGCCAGGCGGCGCCCGCCGCCGCATCGCCGTTTCCCCCGGTTGGAGGCGCGCCAACCGCGCCGCCAGCAGCGTCGCCGTTTCCGCCCGTCAATGGCGCAGCCGCCGCGCCGAGCGCGTTCTCGAACGGCGCACCTCCCGTCGGTGCCTTCTCGCAGCCCGCCGGTCCGCCTCCCGGCGCGCAGGCCGGACCGCCCGGCGGCGACGATTGCATGAAGGAGTTCGCGCCGCTGCGTGACGAGGCGCAGAAGCGCGGCAACGCCATCAAGGCCGCCAGTGACCGCAAGGCGTCGCCCGACGAGGCCTGCAAGCTGATCGGCAATTTCGCCCAGGCGGAAATCCGCATGATCAAATATGTCGAGACCAACTCCCAGAAATGCGGAATCCCGCCGCAGGTCAGTGAGCAGTTGAAGACCGGCCAGAAAAACACCATGAAGATGCAGAAACAGGTCTGCCAGGTCGCGCAGCAGCAGCAACAACAGCAGCGCGGACCGGCGGCTCCGAGCCTGGCCGATGTGCTGGGCTCCTCCGCGGCGATGCCGTCGGCCACCGCGACCAAGCGCGGCGGCAGCACCTTCGACACGCTGAACGGCAACGTGCTGGCGCGATGATCCGCCAGCAGCCGAGACCGCTGCGATGACCACCGCGGCGGCCCGGGTCGCCGATTCGACCGGCAACTGGGTCGACAGCCGTGCGCCGCTGTGGATGCGGCCCTATCTGCGGCTGTCGCGGCTCGACCGGCCGATCGGATCCTGGCTGCTGCTGATGCCGTGCTGGTGGTCGGCGGCGCTGGCCGCCGGGGTGGCGCGCGATCTCTCGCAACTGCCGGCGATCGTCGTGCTGTTCTTCATCGGCGCCTTCGCGATGCGCGGCGCCGGCTGTACCTGGAACGACATCACCGACCGCGACCTCGACGCCAGGGTCGAGCGCACCCGCTCGCGGCCGATCCCGGCCGGGCAGGTCAGCGTCAAGCAGGCGTTGGCGTTTCTGGTGCTGCAGGCGCTGGTCGGGCTCGCGGTGCTGCTGCAGTTCAACGGCTTCGCCATCGCCACCGGCATCGCCTCGCTGGCGATCGTCGCGGCCTATCCGTTCATGAAGCGGATCACCTACTGGCCGCAGATCGTGCTCGGGCTCGCCTTCTCCTGGGGCGCGCTGATGGGCTTTGCGGTCACCTTCGGCCGGCTCGATTCGGCGGCCTGGGTGCTCTACGCCGGTTCGATCGCCTGGGTGATCGGCTACGACACCATCTACGCGCATCAGGACACCGAAGACGACGCGCTGATCGGCATCAAGTCGACGGCACTGCTGTTCGGCGCGCGCACGCGGCCGGCGCTTGTGGCGTTCTACGCGCTCGCGGTGGCGCTGATCGGATTTGCGTTGGCCCTGGCCGGCGCGCGGTGGCCGGCCTGGATCGGGCTGACCGCATTCTCGGCGCATCTCGCCTGGCAGGTCGCGCGGCTGAACATCGCCGATCCGGCGCTGTGCCTGCGCATCTTCAAGTCGAACCGCGACGCCGGTTTGCTGCTGTTCGCGGCGCTGGTCGTGGATGCGGTGCTGAGGGCCGCGTAGGTCCGCGACTAGCAACGCACCACGCCGCAAGGGCGGCGCGCTGCATCCGGGGCACGAGATAACTAATAAGTAGCCCGGATGGAGCGTAGCGAAATCCGGGGAAGGCGGTTCGAGCAGCGGGAATCCCGGATTTCGCTGCGCTTCATCCGGGCTACAGATCTTTCAATGCCGCGCGATGATCTCGCGTTCGCCGGCGTAGAAGCCCGGCGCGCCGAGCAGGCCGCCGGGCCGGCGGTGGACCAGAAATTTCGGGCGGCGGGTGCTGACCGCGTTGCGGCGGCGGCGGCGCTGGGTGGGTTCGCGGGTTTTGTCCTCGGCAATCCTCGGCAGCGCGAAGATCTCGCTCCACACCGGCCAGGCCGCCTCGATCTCCTCGGCGCTGGCGCTGACGCAGAGCGGGATCGACAGCGACGGATCGCGATGCACCAGCATCAAGGCCTTCGCGTCGTCGAGACCGCGCACCGCGAGCCCGAGAAAATCGCTGACGCGGACATTGACCGCCATCCGCATCCCCGCGACCGCGCGGTGCAGGATGACGTGTTCGCGATGCAGTTCGACGTGACGCACGCCGCCATCGGCGCGCAGATCGTGCGCATCGAAGCGCACGGGAAGGGAGTGGGGGTCGAGCCGTAACGCACGGCCCGACCCCGCGGGAATGACCCCGCCTGTTGCTGTTTGACGCCTCAATGTCTTAGTCTCCCCCGCCAGGATTATGCTCCCGGTCGATGTGAGGAGCTTGCCAGACGCGGTGCGGAAAACGCTTAAAAAGGCTGGTTAATCCAATCTCACCCGCGCGCATGATTGACAGAAGCTTGGCCGACATGATTGACGAGACCTTGCGCGGATGCGGCAGATTTGCCGGATTGTTGCGGCTCCGACGGTTGAAGTCGGCGCCAATCGGGCACATCTGACAGGTCTGCCTCGCAGACATCCGCCCTCCTTTCATTGCCGGGATTTGTTCGTGATCACTTCGCAAAAAGATTCGCGTGCCGCTTCATCCGACCTGCTCGATCAGTCCGCGCTGAGCGACCTCGCGCAGCGCCTCGTCGAGGCGGCGAAGCGCGCCGGCGCGGACGCGGCGGATGCGGTGGCGGTGCGCGGCGTGTCGGAGGGCGTCGAGATCCGCGACGGCAAGGTGGAATCCTCCGAGCGCTCCGAAGGCGACGACGTCGGGCTGCGCGTGCTGGTCGGCCGCCGTCAGGCGGTGGTGTCCACCAACGACATCAGCGGCGACGGCGTCGCCAAGCTCGCCGAGCGCGCGGTGGCGATGGCGAAGGTCGCGCCCGACGACGCCTATGTCGGCCTCGCCGATCCGGCACTGCTGGCGAAGACTTTTCCCGATCTCGATCTGCTCGATCCCGTTGCTCCGTCGACCGCCGAACTGGAGCGGCGCGCCATCGCAGCCGAGTCGGCGGCGCTCGACGTCAAGGGCGTCACCAAATCCGGCGGCGCATCGGCGTCGGCGGGAATCGGCGGCATGGTGCTGGTCACCTCGACCGGATTTCACGGCGCTTACTTGCGCTCCAGCCACGGCATCTCGATGACCGCGATCGTCGGCGACGGCACCGGCATGGAGCGCGACTACGACTACACCTCGGCGCCGCATGCCGCCGACCTGATGTCGCCCGAAGCGGTCGGCCGCAGCGCCGGCGAGCGCACCGTGGCGCGCGCCAATCCGCGCAAGGTGGAAACCTGCAAGGTGCCGGTGATCTTCGATCCGCGCGTCGCCGGCTCGCTGGTCGGTCATCTGGTCGGCGCGGTGAACGGCGCCTCGATCGCGCGCAAGACCAGTTTCCTGAAGGACCGGCTCGGCGAGAAGCTGTTCGACAACGCCGTCAGCATCATCGACGATCCGCTGCGCGTGCGCGGCCTGCGTTCGCAGAATTTCGATGCCGAGGGCGTCGCGGTGAAGCGGATGGCGATCGTCGAGGATGGCGTGCTGAAGACCTGGCTGCTCGACTCAGCCACCGCGCGCGAACTCGGCCTCGTCACCACCGGCCACGCCCATCGCGGCGTGTCGTCGTCGCCGTCGCCGGGGCCGTACAATCTGCACATGGATGCGGGCTCGGTCTCGCCGGCCGAGCTGATGAGCGACATCAAGCAAGGGTTCTACGTCACCGACCTGATCGGCTCCGGCGTCAACGGCGTCACCGGCGACTACAGCCGCGGCGCGGCAGGGTTCTGGATCGAGAACGGCGAACTGACTTACGCGGTGAGCGAAGTCACGATCGCCGGCCATCTGCTGCAGATCTACCGATCGCTGACGCCGGCCAACGATCTGACGTTCCGCTACGGCGTCAACGCTCCCACGGTGCGGATCGAGGGGCTGACGATTGCAGGACGCTAGCTCCGCCCGCCCCAGCGCAGCCCTCGCCGCCATTGCGCGCGACTCGGCGCTGCTGATCGACACCGTGCGCGAGGCTGGCGCGCTGGCTTTGTCGCTGTTCCGCACCGACGTGAGGAACTGGACCAAGGAGGGATCGTCGCCGGTGTCGGATGCCGACCTCGCCACCAACGATTTGATTCGCTCGCGGCTGCAGGCTGCGACGCCGGATTACGGCTGGCTGTCGGAAGAAAGCGTCGACGACGAGACGCGGCTGGGCCGATCGCTGGTGTGGATCATCGATCCGATCGACGGGACGCGCGGCTATCTCGCCGGGCGCGAGGACTGGTGCGTCAGCGCCGCGCTGGTGGAGAACGGTTCACCGCTGATCGGCGCGGTGTTCGCGCCGGCGACGAAGGAGTTCATGTTCGCCGCGCGCGGGCAGGGTGCCTCGCTGAACGGCAAGGCGCTGGCGGCATCGACAGGGATCAATCTCGAGCCCGCGCGCATCGCCGGCCCAAAGCCGCTGGTAAACCGGCTCGGCCTGCCGGCCGGCGAGCTTTATCCGCGAATCGGCTCGCTGGCGCTGCGGCTGTGCCGCGTCGCCGACCGCAGCCTCGACGCCGCATTCGCCGCAGGACACAGCCATGACTGGGATCTGGCGGCGGCTGATTTGATCGTGCACGAAGCGGGTGGTAGGATGACGTCGCTATCGGGCGACGCGATTGTGTACAATCGTCCCGACGCGACGCATGGCATGCTGGTGGCCGCGGGGCGCGACCGTCACGCCCGCATCGTCGCGGATTTTCGCAATCGTTCCGCGCGCTGACGTTGCGCGGCCGGAGTGGCTACGGCCGCGGTGGGGAACAGTTTGATGTCGGACAACGCACCGCAGCTGCTGCATCTGGTGATCGGCGGCGAACTCACCAATCTCGAAGGCACCACGTTCAAGAATCTCGACGAGGTCGAGATCGTCGGCGTGTTTCCGAACTATGCGTCCGCCCATGCGGCGTGGAAATCCAAGGCGCAGATGACCGTCGACAACGCGCATATGCGCTACTTCGTGGTCCACCTGCATCGGCTGCTCGATCCGGGGCAAGAGCCGAAGCCCGCGCGTTGACGATGTCCCGCGACTGCATCGGGCCGTGGCGGCGCGAGGCCCGCCTCGTCGTTACGGGCGCAACGCAGTGAGCCCGCTGATGGCTGAGCACCTGCCGCTGACGCTCCGGCTGTATCGCAGACTGTCCGGCGCGGCGTCGCCGCTGGCATCGCTGCTGATCGGCCGGCGGCTGAAGCAGGGCAAGGAAGACCCGGCGCGGATCGGCGAGCGTCGCGGCGTCAGCGCGCTGCCGCGTCCGCCGGGGCCACTGGTGTGGATCCACGGCGCCAGCGTCGGCGAGGTGCTGGCGGCGGCGGGACTGATCGAGCGGCTGCGCGCGCTCGACATCGGCGTCCTGCTGACCTCCGGCACCAGGACCTCGGCGGCGATCGCCGCCAGCCGGTTTCCCGCCGATGTGATCCACCAGTTCATCCCGTTCGACTCACCGCGCTTCGTCGCGCGCTTCCTCGAGCATTGGCAGCCGTCGCTGGCGCTGTTCATCGAGTCCGACCTGTGGCCGAACCTGATCCTGCAGAGTTCGGCGCGGCGGCTGCCGATGGTCCTGATCAACGGCCGGATGTCGCCGCGCTCGTTTCCGCGCTGGCGCCGCGCCGCGGCGACCATCGAGGCGCTGCTCGGCCGCTTCGACATCTGCCTGGCGCAATCCGCCGCCGATGGCGAGCGCTTCGCCGCGCTCGGCAGCCGCAACGTGGTCGTGACCGGCAGTCTCAAGCTCGACGTGCAGCCGCCGCCGGCGGACGACGCCAGGCTCGAGCGGCTGCTGGCGGTGACGCGCGGACGCACGGTGATCGTCGCGGCGTCGACCCATCCCGGCGAGGAGGAGATGCTGCGCGACGCACATCGCGCGCTGGCGCGGCGGGTGCCGTCGCTGCTCACCGTGATCGTGCCGCGCCATGCGGATCGCGGCGAAGCGATCGGCGCGATGCTGGCGGAGGCGGGCGTCAACGTCGCACTGCGCTCGCGCGAGGCGCTGCCGACCGCGACCACCGGGATCTACGTCGCCGACACGATGGGCGAACTCGGGCTGTTCTACCGGCTCTCCGACATCGTGTTCATGGGCGGCTCGCTGGTGCCGCATGGCGGGCAGAATCCGATCGAGCCGATCAAGCTCGGCGCGGCCGTGCTGCATGGCCCGCATGTGGCGAACTTCGCCGACGTCTATGCGGCGCTCGACCGCGCCGGCGGCGCCACGGCGGTCGACAGTGTCGAGACGCTGGCGCAGCAGCTCGCGCTGCTGATATCCGACCCCGCCGCGCGCAGCCGTTCGGTGGTGTCGGCCGGGCGCGTGGTCGAGCAGCTCGGCGGCGCGCTGGACCGCACCTTCGCCGCGCTCGAGCCCTATCTGCTGCAGCTGCGCATCGAGAAGGGCGCCGCGGATGCATGAGCCGGCCTTCTGGCACCGGCCGTCATCGTGGATCGCGCGACTGCTGACGCCCGCCAGCGCCCTGTATGGCGCGATCGCCGCCGCGCGGATGGGCCGGGCCGGCGTCGACGCCGGCGTGCCGGTGCTGTGCGTCGGCAACTACCATGTCGGCGGCGCCGGCAAGACGCCGACCGCGCTGGCGCTGGTCGAACTGCTGCGCGAACTCGACGAGACCCCGGTGGTGCTGAGCCGTGGCTATGGCGGCCGACTGCGTGGCCCGGTCAGCGTCGATCCGGCGCGCCACGCGGCGGCCGATGTCGGCGACGAGCCGCTGATGATGGCGGCAGCCGTGCCCGTCGTGGTGTCGCGCGACCGCGTCGCCGGCGCGGCGCTGGCGCGGTCGCGCGGCGCCACTGTTATCGTCATGGATGACGGCTTTCAGAACCCCGCGATCGCCAAGGATGCCTCGATCATCGTGATCGACAGCCACCGCGGCCTCGGCAACGGCCGGGTGCTGCCGGCCGGACCGTTGCGCGCGTCGTTGCCGCCGCAGCTGGCGAGGACCGATGCGCTGATCGTGGTCGGCAACGGCAATGCGGCCGATGCGGTGGCCGGCGCGGTCGGCAACGCCGGCGGTCTCGTGCTGCGTGCAACGCTGCAGCCAGACAAGGTGAGCGTCGACGCGTTGCGTGGCCAGCGCGTGCTGGCCTTTGCGGGGATCGGCGATCCGGCGCGGTTCTTCGCAACGCTGCGTAGCGCGGGTGTCGAGCTGGTCGCCGAGCGGCGGTTTGCCGACCATCATCCGTTTACCGCGCAGGACATCGCCGCGTTGCAGGACGCCGCGCAGCGCGACGGCCTGACGCTGGTGACGACGCAGAAGGATCTGGTACGGCTGCGCGGCGCCGGTGGCGCGTCGGCGATGCCCGAAGCCGTCGCTTTTGCGGTGACGTTGCGGATAGACGACCGCGCCAAGCTCCGCCGCTATGTGATGGGCTGGCTCGCAAAGGCGCGCGAGAAGAGGTTTGGGCGGTAGGGCGGCTGCCAAGCCGATCATCCCTCGCAGTCGTTATGCCCGGCCTCGGGCCGGGCATCCACGCCTTTCAAGCATCAAAGACGTGGATGGCCGGGACAAGCCCGGCCATGACGAAGCAGGAACGAGTTCATCGTGCCCCGGATGCTGCGCAGCGCGCCGCTCTTGCGGCGTGGTGCGCTGCTAGACAGGGGCCGTCGCGGCGGAAACGTCGGATACGATCGATGCTGCCGTTGGTACGGTCCCGGTTCTGCGAAGCGGCATGAAGAATGCCGCATCGCGCCCGGGACACAATCGCTAATCCTCGCCGTCCTTTACCGCGTGCGGGAAATGCCGCTGCAGCACGGCGCCCGGCAGCGCGTAGGCTTCCTTGAGATCGACGCTCCAGTATTTCAGCTCGTCGAGCGGAATCTGCACGCCGGTGACGGCGCAGCGGACATAGGTGCCGGGCGAGATCACGCGGAAATCGCCGTCGAGATACTGCACCTGCGCTTCGCCGAGGCCCGAGGGGCCGAATTTGTTGAGCACGATCGACGTTCCTGATGTCCTGCAGCGCCGCCGCCGCCATCGCTTCCGACATAAATAGGCTGAGCGAGGCTTCGGTGCAAATCCGCCACGCCGTCATTCCGGGGCATGCGCAGCGAAGCTGCGCGATGAACCCGGAATCTTGCCGCTTGGACGTGCCGCGAGATTCCGGGTTCGTGCGCCTTCGGCTTACGCCCCGGAATGACGGGCCTAAAACAGCGAGCCCTGATCCGCGGTCTTCGACACGCGCCTGGCTTGCGCGGACGCCGCGGCCGGTCTCGCCCTTGCCAGGGCGCCGTCGGCGTCGGCGGTGGCGCCGATCCGGCCGTCGGCGAATTCGATGCTGAGGCGGGCGGCGGGGCCCACCGCGGCCGCGGCGTGCAGCGCTGCGCCGCTTTCGTCGCGCACCAGCGCGAAGCCGCGCGCCAGCACGCCGCGATAGGACAGCGCCGTCAGCAGCTTGCCGGCCTGGCCGAGCCGCGAATCGCGGCGCTCGATCAAGCCGCGCAGCGCCCGAAGGCCGCGCTCGGACAGGCGCAGGGCGCGCTCCTTGTCGCGCTGGATGGCCGCGCGCTGCGCCTGGGCGTTGGCCAACTTGGCCAGCCGCAGCCGGATCGCCAGCCCCGCAAAACGCTCGCGGCGGTGCCTCACATTGGCCCGGGCGCAATGCGCCATCCGCGCGCCGTCCGATTGCAGCCGCTGCGCGGCGTGGTCGATCTGGGCGCGCAGCACCTTCAAGGTCAGCCCGGCGGCCGCCTGCGCGAAGCGGCGGTGATGCGCATGGGTGTTGGCGCGCAGCGCGCGCGGCAGCGCCGAGCCGGCGCCGTCGAAACGCTGCCGCGGGATCGCCAGCAGATCGGCAGCCGACGGCAGCGCCCGCATCGCGGCACGCAATTCGTTGCGCCGCGCCTCCTGGCAGCGCTGCCAGGTGCGGACCGCGCGGCCATTCAGGCTTGCGAGTTGCGAGAACAGTTCGGCGCGCACCGGCACCGCCATTTCCGCGGCAGCCGTGGGGGTCGGCGCGCGGCGGTCGGACGCAAAATCGATCAGCGTGATGTCGGTCTCGTGGCCGACCGCGGAGATCAGCGGAATCTGGCTGTCGGCCGCGGCGCGCACCACGATCTCCTCGTTGAAAGACCACAGATCCTCCAGCGAGCCGCCGCCGCGTGCGACGATCAAAAGGTCCGGCCGCGGGATCGGGCCGCCCTCGGGCAGCGCATTGAAGCCGCGGATCGCGGCGGCGACCTGCTCGGCAGAGCCGTCGCCCTGCACCTTGACCGGCCACACCAGCACACGGCGCGGAAAGCGGTCCTGCAGCCGGTGCAGGATGTCACGAATCACCGCGCCGGTCGGCGAGGTGACGACGCCGATCACCTCCGGCAGATACGGCAGCAATTGCTTGCGCGCTGCGTCGAACAGGCCCTCGGCGGCGAGCTTCCGCTTGCGCTCCTCCATCAGCGCCATCAGCGCACCGATCCCGGCCGGCTCGAGCGCCTCGATGACGATCTGGTATTTCGACGAACCCGGGAAGGTGGTCAGCTTGCCGGTGGCGATGACCTCGAGGCCTTCCTGCGGCTTGAACCGCATCCGGCCATGCACGCCCTTCCAGATCACCGCCTCGATCTTGGCACCCTCGTCCTTCAGGGCGAAATAGCAGTGGCCGGAGGAATGCGCGCCGCGAAAGCCGGAAATCTCGCCGCGCACCCGGACATGGCCATAGGCGTCCTCTACCGTGCGCTTCAGCGCGCCGGACAGTTCGGAGACGGTGTATTCGGGGGAATTGGCCAGCGGTTCGGCGGCGCTTCGGCTCATGGCGGTCTCACCTGTTGCGGACCCGAACTAGCATGCTAAAGCCCTCCGCGACCAATCAAAACCTCTCCACGGCTGGCCTCCATGAACATCCTTCTGCTCGGCTCCGGCGGCCGCGAACATGCGCTGGCCTGGAAGATCGCCGCGTCCCCGCTGCTGACGAAACTGTGGTGCGCGCCGGGCAATGCCGGGATCGCGCAGGTTGCCGAATGCCTCGCGCTCGATTTCGGCGACCATGCGGCGGTGATCGCGTTCTGCAAGGCCCATGCGGTCGATCTCGTGGTGGTAGGGCCGGACGCGCCGATCGCCGCCGGCATCGTCGACGACCTCACCGCAGCCGGGATCAAGGCCTTTGGCCCGACCCGCGCGGCCGGGCAATTGGAGAGTTCGAAAAGCTTTACCAAGGCGCTGTGCCGCGCCAACGGCATCCCGACCGCGGCCTATGGCCATTTCACCGATGCGGATGAGGCGAAGACCTATGTCCGCGCCCAGGGCGCGCCGATCGTGGTGAAGGCCGACGGTCTCGCCGCCGGCAAGGGCGTGGTGGTGGCGATGACGCAGGCCGAGGCGCTGGACGCGGTGGACATGATGTTCGGCGGCGGCTTCGGCGAGGCCGGTGCGGAAGTCGTGATCGAACAATTCATGCAGGGCGAGGAGGCCTCGTTCTTCGCGCTGTGCGACGGCACGCACGCGCTGGAGCTGGCCACCGCGCAGGATCACAAGCGCGCCTTCGACGGCGACACCGGCCCCAACACCGGCGGCATGGGGGCCTATTCGCCGGCGCCGGTGCTGACGCCGGCGCTGCGCGCGCGGGTGATGGACGAGATGATCCGGCCCACGCTGCGCGCGCTCGCCGCAATGGGCACGCCGTACAGGGGCGTGCTCTATGCCGGCATCATGGTCACCGAAGAGGGGCCGAAGCTGGTGGAATACAATGCGCGGTTCGGCGACCCGGAATGCCAGGTGCTGATGCTGCGGCTCGACTTCGACATCGTCCCGGCGCTGCTGGCCTGCTGCGACGGCACGCTGGCGGAGGTGTCGCTGCGCTGGCGCGACGAGGTGGCGCTGACCGTGATCATGGCGACGCGCGGCTATCCCGGCGATTACGGCAAAGGCTCGGTGATCCGCGGCCTCGACGCCGCCGCCGCGCAGGACGGCGTGCAGATCTTCCACGCCGGCACCAGGGCCGATGGCGACCGCATCCTCGCCAATGGCGGCCGCGTGCTCAATGTCTGCGCTGTCGGGCAGACGGTGCGGCAGGCGCAGCAGCGCGCCTATGCGGCGGTCGACCTGATCGACTGGCCCGAAGGCTTCTGCCGCCGCGACATCGGTTGGCGGGCGCTGGCGCGCGAGCAGGGCTAGGGCGAGGCCGCCGGGCAATTGCCATGGGCGTGTCGGCGAGGGCAATGGCGCGCTTCGCCGTCGCGCCGAGGCCAGCCGCCATGGCCAACCCGAACCGATGGACCTCTAGCGCAGCGTCGCCCGGATTCGCAGGCCGGCCGCACCCGTCCGGCAAAAGCACCCGGTTCCGGCCGCCCGGCCTTGCCAAATTCCTCCCGCCCCGTCATGAGAGGGCGCCCGGAGAGATGGCCGAGTGGCTTAAGGCGCACGCTTGGAAAGCGTGTGTGCGGGAAACCGTACCGTGGGTTCGAATCCCACTCTCTCCGCCATCCATTTCTAAGGTTTCCTGTCTCCCCGAATGCCGGGCGCTCGTGTCGGCACCGTGAATTTAAGACCAGGAGGCGCCGATCGTCGTTTTATTCGATGACCACCTCTTCTCATTCCGACGCTCCGCGGGGAATGGACTTTGAACAGGCTAAACGTTGCGACGTTGAGGACAAAGTGTCTTTGTAGCCGGTAGCAAGATCATGGCCAGCTGGTCGCGAACTGCCAATGCTATAAGCTTCGATGTGACTGGCCGCAGATAAACACCAGCTGCAGCGGCGCCGAGCTGGATCGGCGCGGCAAGCGGCTCGCGTTGGGCAGCTTAACAGCCAAAGACTTAGCGGTTCAGTCTCTGCCGGCCGAGACGACGTCGGCGAGCGTGAAGCCGGCGACCTGCTTATAGTTCTCCGACAGCTGCCGTAGCTCGTCCTGGGTGATGTAGTGGTCGAGCTTATCGAACGGCTTATCGCCGACCAGGCGCTCGACCGTGGTGTTAATGAAGTCCGGCGGCGATTGCCGATTGGTGCGCACCACGGCGGCGGCGGCCTTGGCGCGGACGGCCTCATAAGCCTTCAGCGCCTGCTTGATGTCCGCATGCGCCACCAAAGTGTCCGCCAGCGTCCGCGCATCGATCAGGCTCTGCGCCGAGCCGTTGGAGCCGCGCGGATACATTGGGTGCGCAGCATCGCCGGCTAGCGTCACCCGATCGAACGACCAAGTTTCGATCGGGTCCTTGTCCACCATCGGATATTCCAAAATCTGATGCGCGTCGCGGATCATCTGCGCGACGTCCAGCCAGTCGAACTTCCAGTCCTTGTACACCGGCAGAAAGTCTTCGAGCTTGCCCGGCTGGTTCCAGTCGTTGCGAACGAAGGTGTCCCGCTCGATGTCGGCCATCCAGTTGATCAACTGATTGCCCTCGTCGTCCAAATTGTCGATGATCGGATAGATCACCATTTTACCGGTCCGTATCGAGCCTACCCGCATGTAGGTCCGGCCGCCGAGGATCGGCTTGTGCCGGGTCACGCCGCGCCAACTGTTGATGCCGGCGAACGCCAGCTTGTCGTCCGGATAGTACTGCTTGCGAATCGCGGAGTTGACACCGTCGCAGGCGACCGCAATGTCGCCGTGCACGCTGTCGAGCGTCTGACCGGTCGTGGTCTGGCGGAAGTTCATCGTCACGCCAGTCTCGTCCTGCATCACGCCGGTGCATTCGCAATCGGTTACTACGGCTTCGGCACCGAGCCGGCTGCGTACCGCGTCCGCCAGGATGACGTGGAGCCGCCCGCGATGAATGCCGATCTCCGGCACGTCGTAGCCGGCGAATTTGCCGCGCGGCTCCTTGTAGATCAGCTGGCCAAACCGATTGAAGAACGCGCTCTCGCGGTTCTCGATGCCGGCCGCCACCATCTGGTCGCGCAGACCGAGCGCGGTGAGTTCCCGCATCGCGTGCGGCAGAAGCGTGATGCCGACGCCGAGCGGCTTGATTTCCGGCGCCCGCTCGTAGACGCGGCAGGCGATACCGCGGCGATGCAAATTAAGGGCGAGCGCGAGCCCGCAAATGCCGCCACCGGCGATCACGACGTTCGGCGTCTTGCTCATCTGTTCAGCCTCTTGAAATCATCGTAAGTGAGACGGCTCATCGGGTGCGGCGCAATCGGATCGGCTGGGAAGGGAGCGAGGGGCGGGCTGCTTCGCCAGCAAGCCTAATCGCTTTCTACCGAATTTGCTGTATGGGAAGTGAGCGGTGCCCTCGGCGGAAGAGCGCTGCGGGGATCGCAGCGACGTAGAGAACGTAAAAAACGATGGCGACGGAACTCGAGGTCTTCATCTTGGTGGCGGAAAGCGGCGGGTTTGCCGGTGCGGCCCGCAGGCTGCGGCTCACGCCGTCGGCGATCAGCCGGCGCGTGGCGTTGCTGGAAGACAAGCTCGGCGTCCAGTTGCTGTCTCGCACCACCCGCAAGGTCGGACTGACCGCGGCGGGCGAAGCGTACTTCGCCCGGATCAAGCCGCTGCTCGCGGCGATCGCCTCGGCCGCCGACGATCTTGATCAATTCTCGCCCGTTCCGGTCGGGCAACTCGTGGTCGGCGCGCCGGCTGCGCTGCTGGAGCGCAAACTGGTGGGATTCGTCCAGGAATATCTCGATGCGCATCCGCAGATGCGCATCGAGTTGGTGCCGACCGAACTCGGCTCGAATATTGACTACGACTTCATCGTGCAGTCGCTTGCGTCCTCGGACAAGAACAAGGTCTCGATGAAGCTGACCGGCAATCCGTGGACGATCTGCGCGGCGCCGGACTATCTGAGCCGGCACGGCACGCCCGAACACCCGCGCGACCTGCAGGCCCACAATTGCCTGGTGATCGGCACCCATCCGCACTGGCAGTTCTTCGTCGACGACAAGGAGTTCAATATTGTCCCGCCCAGCCGCCTGATCAGCTTCGGGAGCGCCGTTTATCGCGCCGCGCTCGACGGCTTCGGCATCGCCCGGTTGGCGGCATTCCTGGTCAACGACGATCTCGGGAGCGGCCGGTTGGTGAAGCTGCTCGACCGCTATTCCGACACGCGGCCGCGCGATCTTTATCTGATCACCGATGCGGACAAGATTGCGCTGACCAAGTATGCCGGGTTCGCTGAGTTCATCAAGTGCAAGTTCGCGGCTGGCTTCTGACCACCATACGTCCAGGTCGCGCTTCATCGCGCCAGCTCCTGGGCTGCCGAGCGCGGCGTGGCGGCGCTGTGCTGGCGGAAAAAGCCGGCAAGCGCGGCATTGTAGTCGTCCCCCCGCGTCTCGGGCAGGAAGTGCCCACCGCGGTCGAGCACCAAGTAAGCTGCGCCTGGAATGCGGTCCGCCAGCTCGTCGGACATGTATTGCGGGACTAGCGCGTCGTCCCGGGCGGCGAGCACCAGGGTCGGCACGGCGATGTGCGGGCTGATCGAACTCATGTCGGCATTGAGGATCGCGTCGATCCGCGAAATGGTGATCTCGATATCGACAGCGCCGCCGCCGTCGAAGCTGGCATCGTGGGCTTCCGCGTAGTCCGGCGGATAGCGGAAGAACACGCCGGCCTTGTGAAACAGTTCGGTGGCGCCGAGCTCCAGCAGCGAGCGACGGAACTCGAACACGCGGCGGAAGTATTTGCCGGGCGTGCACCACGTCGACGACAGCACCAGCGTTGCAACGCTAGCGGGCGATTCGACCGCTAGCGTCTGGGCGATCGCGCCGCCGGTCGAGTGACCGACCAGGGTCGCGACATCGATGCCGGCATGGTCCATCACGATGCGGACATCGTTGGTCATCTGCCCGATCGAATAAGGGCTGCGGGTGCGCGCGCTGGCGCCCGCGCCGCGCATATCGATCGCGATCACCCGATGGGACCGACTGAAGAATTCGACTTGCCGCTTCCAGAACGAGCCGACGCCGCCGAAACCGGGTATGAAGACGATCGCCGGGCCGTGCCCGGCGTCTTCGTAATACAGATCGTCGCTGTCACCCGCGTATGGCATTTCGCTCAGGTCTCGTTATTCATGCCGTTTGACAGCCTGACGCGTAATACAAAGCGCGGCAGTCGATAAGCGTCAAAAAAATCATCAATGCTCGTGATGCGGCGCCACAATCCATTTGATCGCCGATTGTGCGCGCTGCCTGACGATTGCACGCGACAAGCCTGCGGATTCGGCAGGGGCGACAGTCGCCGATGACTTTTCCGCACGCATCATAGTGAGTTTTTTCTAGTTGCGGGCTTCGGATCGCTTCCGCGATAGACTTGGTTCAGTCATCGGGCCCGGCACCCGATGCGGCCCGAGCGGCGGGAAGACGCGTATCGATGAGGGCCTAAAAGCGCCGAGCGACCCCTCAACACCACGAAAGGCTTTGCGATGAAGGTTCTGGACCACAACGCTCAACCGCTGGAGAAGTGGCGCGACGGGGTGATGACGCGGATGCGGATGTCTTACCTGCTTGGCGGTCGGCAGCTGTGCGTGTTCGATCAGTTCTGCGATTTCGATCTTGGTGCGCCGATCCACATTCATGCGGTCGAGGAAGTTCTGGAAGTGATCGACGGCCGTGCCGAGATTTCGCTCAACGGCGAGACCGCAATCGTCTCCGCCAATCAGTCCGTCCTGATTCCGGCCGGCATGAAGCACGGCTTCCGGAATCTTGAAAAGACCATCCTGCACGTCCGCGCGACGTTGGCGGCGTCGATCTTCGAAGCGTCCTACGAGAACCGCGCGGAGATGTCCCGTCGGTGGACGCCCGAAGTTTAGAGGCTGAACGCAAAGACCTGGATGGCCGGGACAAGCCCAGCCTTAACGCACGTCGTGGGCGAACTGTTCGGCGTGCAGCGGGATGCGTTCAGGTGCTGCGCCGCCCCTTGGAGCGGTTCCGCCCGCTCGCCCGTCGCTTCGCCGACTGAGCGTGCACCGCAAGCTAACCCGCGCTGACCGCGTCTGACCTAAATGCACGTTCTTTGAGCGAGAAATGACTGTCCCGCAGGCAATTTCGCCGGGGCGACGTTGATTTTTTCGAACTCAACTTCGTGAGTTTTTTCTGCGTTGCGTGACGGAAATCGCGCCAAGATAGTCTGAGCCAGAGCGTGTGGCATCACGATCCATCCGCGCCGAACCGACAGACGAGGGCTGAGACTCATGGCTTTGCAGAAACTAACGGCGGCGGCGCTGTTGCTGATGTCTTCGATGGGGTGGACGGCAGCCTCCGCGGAGGAGTGGCCATCGAAGAGCATTCGGCTGATCGTGCCCTATGCGCCTGGCGGCTACACCGACACGGTCGGCCGGATCACCGGGAATTACCTGCAGAAGGAACTCGGCCAGACAGTGATCGTCGAGAACCGCGCCGGCGGCGGCGGAATCGTCGGGACCGACTTCGTGTCGAAACTTCCGGGCGACGGCTACGCACTGTGCGTCTGCAGCATCGGCGCCGTGTCGATCGCGCCGATCGCGCAGGGCGTGAAATACGATCCGTTGAAGGATTTAACGCCGATCAGCATCATCAGCACAATCCCACAGACCGTGATCGTCAATCCTTCGGTACCGGCGAAGTCAATGCAGGAGCTCGTCGACTACGCCAAGGCGAATCCTGGCAAGCTCAGCTTCGGGTCGAGCGGCGCCGCCGGGTTGATGTACTTCTCGGTCGCGCTGTTCCAGGCGCGCACCGGGACCAAGATGACGCACGTACCTTTCAAGGGCGGTGCGCCGGCCACCGCGGCGGTGGTGTCGGGCGAGGTAAGTCTGTCCTTCACCAACATGACCGACGCGCTGCCGCAGATGGAGGCGAAGACGGTACGGGCCATCGCCGTGACCGGCGAGAAGCGCAGCGAATTCGCCCCGGACTTGCCGACCGTCGCCGAAGCCGTTTTGCCGAACTACAGCGCCGAATCGTGGAACGCCATCATGGCACCGGGAGGCACGCCGGCCCCGGTGGTCGCCAAACTCTCGGAAGCCCTGAAGAAGATGGCCGACGATGCCGAGGTCAAAAAGGCAATGGCGGTGGTCGGGGCCTCCACCGTCTATACCACGCCCGATCAGTTCCGAAGCGCGATCGCCACCGAGCTCGAACAGTGGAAGGAACTGATGAAGGAAATTCGGGCCAACAAGACCTGATAGCAACGCCGCGCTGTGCGCTCTGTCCGACGGGGATGATTCGGGTCGCTCGGTTCGCGCGACTTGGCCGTCCCGCAAGCAAGGGAATGACTGATGAAGTCGGTCGGACGACACGTCAACGATGATGTCTGCACCGGCGCGCTGCTGGCGGTGGTGGCGATGGTGGCGCTCAGCTACATCCGGACGCTGGACGTCGGGACCGTGCTCGAGATGGGCCCCGGTTATTTCCCGTTCGGTCTGGCCGTTATGCTGCTCGGAATGGGGCTGATCCTGATCGTCAAGGGCGTTGTGATCGGCGGCGAGCCGGTGGAGCGGTTTCATCTGCGGCCGTTGATCTTCATCCTGGCCTCGTTCGCGGCATTCGGGTTTCTGCTGGAGCGTGCTGGCATGGTCATTGCGGTGCTCGCACAGGTCGGCATCGCGGCGCTGGCGTCCCGAGAAACGACGCCAGTGCAGACTGCGGTGACGGCTATGGCATGTGCGGCGGCCAGCTCGGTGCTGTTCGTGTGGATCCTGCGGATCCCGGTCCGTGTCTGGCCATGATGGACGTTTTCGCCCTGCTGGGCCACGGTTTCGCCGTCGCCGGCACCCCTGAGAACCTGCTGTATTGCCTGTGTGGTGCACTGTGCGGCACGTTGATCGGCGTGCTGCCTGGCCTCGGACCGGTCGCCACCATCTCGCTCCTGCTGCCAGTGACCTTCGCGCTCAATCCGCTGTCGGCGATCATCATGCTCGCGGGCATTTATTACGGAGCGCAATATGGCGGCTCGACCACGGCGATCCTTGTCAACATCCCGGGCGAGTCGACCTCGGTGGTGACCGCAATCGACGGTTACAAGATGGCGCGGCAGGGGCGCGCCGGCGAAGCGCTGGCGATCGCCGCGATCGGCTCGTTCATCGCGGGCTGTTTCGGCACGCTGGTGATCGCCCTCATGGGCCCACCGCTGGCACTGCTCGCCCAGCGCTTCGAGTCACCGGACTACTTCTCGCTGATGGTGCTTGGCCTGGTCGCGGCTGTCGTCCTGGCGAACGGCTCGGTGTTCCGCGCCGTGTGCATGATCTTTCTTGGCCTGCTGCTCGGCATGGTCGGCATGGACGTCAACACCGGCGAAGCGCGGATGACCTTCGGACTGATCGAATTGTCGGACGGCATCAATTTCGTCGTGCTGGTCATGGGTCTGTTTGGCGTCGCCGAAGTAATCTCCAATCTCGAAGGCCAATCGGTCCGCATGACGGATCGAGTCAGCATTTCCAACATCTGGCCGTCGTTCAAGGTGCTGCGGGGCGCCTGGGGCGCGGTGACGCGCGGCACGCTGCTGGGATCGATTTGCGGTCTGCTGCCCGGCGCCGGAGCCACGATGGCGTCGTTCTCGTCCTACGCGCTGGAGAAGCGCCTGGCGAAAGATCCGTCCAGGTTCGGCAATGGCGCCATCGAAGGCGTCGCCGGGCCGGAGTCCGCCAACAACGCTGCGGCGCAGACCTCGTTCGTGCCGCTGCTGACGATGGGCATTCCGACCAGCGCCACCATGGCGCTGATGGTCGGCGCGCTGACGCTGCACGGCATCGCGCCGGGGCCGATGATCATTTCACGTCAGCCCGAGCTGTTCTGGGGCCTGATCGCCAGCATGTTCATCGGCAACGCGATGCTGGTGATCATCAACCTGCCGCTGATCGGCATCTGGGTTCGGCTGCTGGCTGTGCCGTACCGTGTCTTGTTCCTGGTGATCTGTGTCGTCTGCGCGATCGGTGTCTACTCGGTCAACAATTCGAGCTTCGACGTCTATCTGACGGTCGGGTTCACGGCGCTGGGTTACGTCCTGCTTAAGCTCAAGGCGGAGCCGGCGCCACTGTTGATGGGTTTCGTGCTCGGTCCGCAGGTCGAGGAGAACTTCCGACGCAGCCTGATCAGTTCGCACGGTAATCCCATGGTGTTCCTCGAGCGGCCGATCAGTTGCGTGCTGCTGCTGGCGAGCGTGGCGCTGCTGGTGTCCATGATGATGCCGCAGATCGTCCGGCGCCGTCAGGAAGTGTTCCAGGAATGACGATGCGTCGGTCAGGCCGCGACTCACCGCCAAGGGAATTTGACCATGAATTTTCAGCCTTCAGCCGGATCGGCATCGCCGCCGGGAGATCGCCTGCGCAACGGCGGCGAAATTCTGGTCGCGGCTTTGCGAGGCAACGGCGTCGACCGGATGTTCGGCGTGCCGGGCGAAAGTGCGTTGCCGGTGTTCGACGCCGTGGCCGACGACGCTTCCGGCGTCCGCTTCATCGTCTGCCGCCACGAGGCGACGGCGTCGCACATGGCCGAAGCCGACGGCAAGCTCACCGGGCGCCCTGGCGTCTGCATCGTCAGCCGCGGTCCCGGCGCGATGCAGGCGATGGTCGGCGTCCATACGGCATGGCAGGATTCCACGCCGCTGCTGCTGCTGATCGGGCAGGTCCCGCGGGCCTATAGAGGCAGGGAAGCATTTCAGGAGATCGACTACACCAGCGTGCTCGCCGGGATGACCAAATGGGTCACCGAGGTCGGGTCAGCCGACCAGATTCCCCAACTTGTGGCGCAGGCTTTCGCCGTCGCCATGCAGGGGCGCCCCGGACCGGTGGCGCTGTCGTTGCCGGAAGATGTCCTCAGCGACCTCAGCGATGCCGCCGACGTCGCGCCGGCGACGGTCGAGCGCGCTGCGCCGGCACCGGCCCAGATGAACCAGGTGCGGGCTCTGCTGCAGCAGGCGCAGCGGCCCGTGGTCATCGTCGGTGGTCTCGGATGGAGCCGCGCGGCTGCCGACACGTTCCGCCGTTTCGTGATCCAAAACGACCTTCCCGTCGTTGCCGGCTTTCGCTCGCAGGACGTTCTGGACAACCAGTGCGAACAGTATCACGGCGATCTCAGCCTCGGCTGCAGCCGTAAGCTGGTCGAACGCGTCAAGCAGGCCGACTGCGTGCTGGCGATCGGCGATCGGCTCGGTGACGTGACCACGCAGCACTATTCATTGCTCGATCTTCCTATCCCAAAGCCCACCCTGATCCATGTGTTTCCCGATGCCGGCGAGCTGGGCCGGGTCTATACGCCGACGCTGGCGATCGAGGCCGATGCGTCGCATTTCGTCGCGGCGCTCGCCGGACTGCCGCCATTGAGCGTGACGCCGTGGGCCGAATGGCGCGCCGCCGGTCGCGCCGAGTATGTCGCTTATCAGCAGGCACGGCCATACCAGCCGCCGTTGGATATAGCCGAGGTTATCACGCATTTGCGCGAGCGCATCCCCTCCGACGCCATCGTCACTAACGGCGCCGGCAACTACACGATCTGGCTGCACCGCTACTTCCGTTATCGTGAACTGGGCACGCAGATTGCACCGAAGTCGGGCTCGATGGGATACGGTTTACCGGCCGCGATCGCCGCCAAGCTACGCCACCCGGATCGCACCGTGGTTTGCATCGCTGGTGACGGCTGCTTCATGATGGCGTCGCAGGAGTTCGCCACTGCGCTGCGGGAGAAACTGCCGATCATCCTGATCATCGTCAACAATGCCAGCTACGGCTCGATCCGGATGCATCAGGAAAACCAGTTTCCAGGCCGGCCGAGCGGCACGACGCTAACCAATCCCGATTTCGTCGCGCTGGCCCGTAGCTACGGCGCCTACGCCGAAGCGATTGACACCCACGCCGCGTTCCCGCAAATCCTTGAGAGGGCAATCGCGGCTGATCGTCCATTCGCGATCGAGTTGCGCGTCGACCCCAGGCAGCTCACGCCAGACCGGCAAATCTGAAAGCTGGCGGGCAGAGTACTCGTTCGTGGCTCGAGTCGTCACCGCGGGCCTCTCCGCCATGACGCTTTGATCGTCGCGCGCGACAACGCACGAGCTGCAGCGCCGCCGGCTCGCGAGGTCGCGCATGAAGGTCGTCGGGGATGGCGCAGCGCCGCCAGATCGACGTCCCGCTTCTTCTTACAGCCGGAGCATTCGATCTCGAGCCGCGAAAGCCGCCGTTGATCCTCTGTTCGGCCATCGGCGACGGATCGGCCAGCTCCCCGTCCGCCTACATCGGCACACGGGCTTGGCGGGTGCGGCGCAAGCGCCCCGGTCCTGGCCAATAAAGAAAGGGAGCAATAGTGGGGCCAGCGGCAACCCGCCTTTCAAAAAGTGATGCCGGTCAACGCGGTCTCCTGAACGGCATTTGATGCTGGCAGCATCGGGCTTGATGCGGAGCATCCATGTCCAACTCGTTGCATATCGTCTGCCCCCATTGCGATGCGATCAACCGCCTGCCGCGCGAACGGCTGCGCGACGGCGCCAAGTGCGGATCCTGCCACCGGACGCTTTACGAGGGAAAGCCGATGGTGCTGGACAGCGTCGCCCGCTTCGACCGGCATGCGACGCGCAGTGACGTTCCGTTGCTGGTCGATTTCTGGGCCGGCTGGTGCGGTCCCTGCAAGGCGATGGCGCCCATCTTCGAACAGGCGGCAAGACAGCTCGAGCCCGATCTGCGATTGGCCAAGGTGGACAGCGACGCCCTGCAGGACCTGCTGCGACGGTTCACGATCCAGGGCATCCCGACGCTGATGCTCCTGCATCATGGCCGGGTGATCGCCCGCGAGGCCGGTGTGATGCCGCTCGGTCAATTGCTGGCGTGGGCCCGCAAACACGTCGACGGCATCCAGCCGTAACAGGCCCCGGCGCGGGTGCAGCGCTGCGGAAAGGCCCGGGAAGCTGACATCCGTCAATGGACGCCGGCTCCGGCTGCGGCACGGTGGCGTTCGATGCACGGACACGATCGCAGCGGTGTAGTTGGGACGAACCAGGTCGGCGCGCTGCGCCTGCCATTCGACCGGCAGCTGATGTGATCGCCCGGAAGATCACCGATGGACGCTCTGGCGGGATGGCGGGCTTGCAATGGCAGCAATCAATTGCCGCGACGAACGGATGTTTCCGAAGCTGACGCCGAACGAGATCGTTCGGCTGCGTCGCTTTGGCGAGGTCCGGCACTATGCCCCGCGGGAGGCGCTGTTCCTCACGGGAAGCGTCGCGCCCGGCATGTGCGTGCTGATCAAGGGGGCGGTGCGCGTCATGCGCCGCGATCCTCTGGGGCACAGCGCCCCGATCGTGGAGCAGGGCCCCGGCGACTTCGTTGCCGATGTGGGGCAGCTGTCGGGCCAGCCGGCGTTTGTCGACGTGCACGCGATCGATCATGTCGAGGCGCTGATGATCCCGCCGGATCATCTGCGCTCCCTGATGATCCAGGAGCCCGAACTCGGCGAACGGATCATGCATGCGCTGATCCTGCGTCGCGTCGCCTTGATCGAGGCCGGCGCCGGAGGCCCGGTGCTGATCGGCTCCGAAGACAGTCCCGATATCGTCCGGCTGCAGGGCTTCCTGGCCCGCAATGCCTATCCGCATCAACTGCTCGATCCGGCGCACGATCGGGACGCAGCCAAGCTGGTTGAGCAATATGCCCCGAATCCATGGGATCTGCCGCTGGCGGTGTGCCCGAACGGGACCATCCTGAAAAACCCGAACGAGACAGAACTGGCGCGGGCCCTCGGAATGGTGCCGGTCGACGAGCGCGAGCGGGTCTACGACGTCGCGGTCGTCGGCGCCGGACCGTCCGGCCTGTCGACCGCCGTCTACGCTGCATCGGAAGGTCTATCGGTCATCATTTTCGATACGCGCGCGTTCGGAGGACAGGCCGGGGCCAGTGCGCGCATCGAGAACTATCTGGGGTTTCCGGCCGGCGTGTCCGGGCAGGCGCTCACCGGCCGGGCTTGCATTCAGGCGCAGAAGTTCGGCGCCAGGGTGGTGATACCCTGCGAGGTGGTGCGGATCGATCAGACCGAAGCGGAGCTTGGGCTTCATCTCGCGGATGGCCGGCGCATCAAGGCGGCGTCCGTGGTCGTCGCGACCGGTGCGCGCTACCGCCGCCTCGACGTCCCGCACCTCGCCGATTTCGAAGGGCGGGGGATTTGGTACTGGGCGTCGCCGATCGAGGCGCGGCTCTGTCGCGATGAGGAAATTCTTCTGGTCGGCGGTGGCAATTCGGCAGGGCAGGCCGCGGTTTTCCTGCGTGGCTTCGCCAGAAAAATCCAGCTGCTGGTGCGTGGTCCGAGTCTCGCGGAGAGCATGTCGCAGTACCTTATCGACCGCATCAACGCGATCGACAATATCGAGGTGTCGGTCCTCACGGAAATCGTCGCCCTCCACGGCAGCCGCGAGAAGCAGCTCGAGCGCGTGCGATGGCGCAACAATCTGACCGGCGAAGAGACGGAAAAGCCGATCCGCCATGTCTTCTGCTTCATCGGTGCAGAGCCGGCAACGGGCTGGCTGAGGGAGAGCGGGATCGCCCTCGACGACAAGAATTTCGTTCTGACGGGCTCGGACATTCCAAAAGGCCCGCGGCCGTCGAACAGTGAATCCGGTCGGCCGCTGCCGCTCGAGACCAGCATGCGCGGCGTGTTCGCGTCCGGCGATGTGCGGTCCGGATCAGTCAAGCGCGTCGGCGCCGCCATCGGCGAGGGGGCTGTGATCGGGGCCGAACTGCACGTGGCGCGCGCCAATAGCGGGGCGGGAACCTGTGCGGACGCGCAGGCGGATGCCGCGATGCGCAGCGGTGGGATCTCCAAACTGCAGGGAGCGCGTCAGGAGTTTGTTGCGGTCGATAATATCCGCGCCACCCGCGTGACTTGAACGGTGTCTTGCCCAGCCGATCTGTTTCACGCGGGTGCGCGACATCAATCCTTTACAGAACTCAAACCGAAGCTGGCATCGGACATAATGACGAAGGCGACCGACGCCAGCGAAGATCAGAACAGGAGAGCAGAGTGGCAAAGTTCGCACTGTACGTTCCGCTTGAGGCCAAGCCCGGGAAGGAGAAGGAGGTCGCGGAGTTTCTGCAATCGGCCGTTCCTCTGGTGAACGCCGAACCGGGAACGATCTCATGGTATGCGATCCAGGAAGGGCCATCCTCGTTCGCCATATTCGACACCTTCGACGATGAGGCCGGCCGTGACGCGCATCTCAACGGAAAGGTCGCCGCCGCACTGATGGAGAAGGTCGCGGCGGGCGAGCTGTTCGCCAAGACACCTCAGATTCATAAGTTGGGCATCATCGCGGATAAACCGGCGAGGTGACGGTCGAAGCCGTCGGCGATCCGCGATGACCGGATCCGACAACGCAGAGCGCGGCGCATTCAGCGCGGCGATGCATGACGGCAAGCGGAGTGCGGAGGATAACATGGCGATATTCTGCAAACATCTCTCGGCTATCCGCGACGTCGTTCCAAGCGCGCCGGGGTGCGAGGAATGCCTAAAGTCGGGCGCCCCCTGGCTGCATCTGCGGATCTGCCGCAGCTGTGGCCATGTCGGTTGCTGCGATCAGTCGCCGAACCGGCACGCGACGAAACACTTTCACGCAACCCGACATCCGATCATCGAGGCCTATGATCCACCGGAAGGGTGGGGCTGGTGTTACGTCGATGAAGCGATGTTCGATCTGTCGGATCAACCGACGCCGCATCCGTGGCCGATCCCTCGATTTTACTAGGGCAGGGCCCGCGGCACCTTCAGCCTGGCAGGATTGGCGCGGTTCGCAAGCCGGCACCGAGGGCGTCGATTCTTGCGAATGCCGATCGCTGGAAGGGCTGATCCGGTCTCGGCGCAGCCACGAGGTGGCCGCGGCGGCCGGGCCCCGCCATTGTTTGTGTAATGAGGCGCGACTTTTTCCGCGCCCGCCGGCCTAGCCGGTCGACATCAGATTGGTCATGTTGTGCGGATCGATCACGAATTTCTTGGGAGATCCGTCCTGGAAGATTTGATACGCCTCGACAGCCCGCTCCAGCGGGATCACCTCGGTGTTCAGAAGGGGCGTCAGATAGGGCATCCTGTCCCAGAGGATGGCCATCATCAGCTCGCGGTTGTAGTGCATGACCGGACATTGCCCGGCCGTGAAGCTCGGAGATTTGACCCAGGCTGAGGGAAGGCCCAGCGCCATCAGGCCCTTCTTGTTCAGTTCTGTGGGCGCACCGGGATCCATGTTCGTGTAGACGCCGGGGATGCCCATGGCGCCGGCGGGCTTGATCACTTCCATCATCGTGTTGATGACGGCTTCCTCGATGTTCTCGGAACTGCCGTCCGGTCCATAGCCGTGGCATTCGAGGCCGACGCAATCCACCGCGGCATCGACCCAACGCGAACCCGTGCCGAGCAGTTTTTCAATCTGATCGGCGACAGGCGTGGTACTCGACGGATCCACGACCTCGTAGCCGGCCGCTTTCACCAGATCGCGCCTGGCCTTGTTGTGATCGCCGACGATGATGCAGGACGCCCCAAGGAGATGCGCGCTCGCGGCCGCGCAGCGACCGACCGGCCCGGCGCCCGCAATGTACACGGTCGAACCCGTTCCAACCCGCGCTTCGACACAGCCATGATACCCGGTCGGCAAAATATCGGACAGCAGGGTGAGATCCCTGATCTTTTCCATCGCCTGATCCTTGTCGGGAAATTTCAACAGCGCAAAGTCTGCCCACGGCACCAGCATGTATTCGGCCTGGCCGCCCTGCCAGCCGCCCAGGTTGAAGCCGTAGGCGCCGCAGAATCCGAGATCCTCGTTGGCGTTGAGGCACACTTCCGTGTGGCGCTCCTTGCAGTTCCGGCACGTGCCGCAAGACACGTTGAATGGCACGGAGCAGACATCGCCGAGCTTGATGCGCTCGACATGCGAGCCGACCTCGACCACCTCGCCGGTGTTCTCATGACCCAGCTGCATGCCCTTCGGGGCCGAGAAGCGCCCGTTGTAGATATGCAGGTCGCTGCCGCAGATGTTTGTCGTAATGATCTTGAGAATGACAGCATGCCCGATCTTCCTGCCCTGCGGATCCTCGAGCTTCGGATATCCCTTGTCCTGAAGCTCGATGCTGTTCGGCCCCAGGAACGTGATGGCGCGATTGCCGACTGCCATAGTGCTCTCCTCGGTTGGATGAAGCGGGGTTTGGCGCTGAACACCATCAATGCTCATGCGGTCATGGACGATAGGCGGCGACGGCGTCGTCAATCCTTGACAGTCATCAACAGGGTGACGGCTTGAAGGATACTATTCGATGCGCGACCGATCGTGATCGGCTGTCGCCGAGGCCCGGCGATGCGCCCGTCCGAACTTCAGACGAAGCGGTGTTTCCGTCAAACCTTCGCTGGTGAGGCCGTAGAAAATCGGCAATGCGAGAAAGATCAGCATGGCCAGTTGCGGGCTCGCCAGCCAGGCGGCCAGGCACGCGACGGCATACAGGACGATACCGAGCACGGCACGAAAGCGTTCCTTCGGAAAGAAGTCGGGATCGACATTCTCGTCCACGAGATACGGACGCACGCTCAGGACGTGAAACACGGCGAGCCATGCCAGGCACATCGACCCGGCGATTGCTGCATAAAGGGTCGCAGCCACCCGTGCGTCGAAGTCGCTGCCCGCCTGGATCGCTGCGGACAGCACCGCTGTCGGCAAGGGAATCAAGGCCGACGTCAATAGAAGAAAGAGGTTGGCAAAATGCAGGCTGCGGTCGCAGTAGCGGACGCGGGCGAACACCGCGCGATGATTGAGCCAGATAACTCCGGCGTAGCAGAACGAGGCCAAAAACGCGATGTAGCTGGCCCATTGGGCGGTCAGCTTGTCCAGCAGATGGCCCGATGCGTATTCCGGCCGCACGATCTCTGCGACCAGCAGGGTGATGGTGATCGAGAGCACGCCGTCGCTGAAGGCCTCGAGACGATCGGTGTCCGACAATCGGACATGCGGCAACTGCGAATCGTTCGGCGGCTCGGCGGCCCGGCGGATGTCGTGCTTCGTGGTGCTCATGGCATCTACTGGGAGATGAATCCGCTGGCCCGACATGACGACCGTCAATTCGCGCCGGACAGCGGCGACCGAGTGGCCCGCCGCTCGCACCATGGATCATGATGAAGCAACGCCCGCCGGCGAGGCCCGACGCCGCGCCCGATAATGAAATCCGGTCTTGACGAATGCCAATGTCAGCTACTTGCCGGGCCGCTATTCGTCGTCGGTGAGGTCGGGCTGCAGAAGTCAGCTGGCTGATGTGAGCGTCAAACCTCCTGCATCTCGGTTATCTGCCTACGATCTCGCGAGACATTCTGAGAATTGGAGTTGCCGGATGATCCCTCTCTCGGTTCTGGACCTCTCCCCGATCAATCAGGGCAGCGATGCAGCCCAGGCCTTTCGCAATTCGCTGGATCTGGCGCAACACGCCGAGGGCTGGAACTACCGGCGCTTCTGGCTTGCCGAGCATCACAATATGCCGGGCATCGCCAGCGCCGCGACCGCGGTGGTGATCGGCTACATCGCGGGCGGTACCAAGACCATTCGTGTCGGATCGGGCGGCGTGATGTTGCCGAACCATTCGCCGCTGGTGATCGCAGAGCAGTTCGGTACGCTGGAATCGCTTTATCCCGGCCGCATCGATCTTGGGCTCGGCCGTGCGCCCGGCACCGATCAGCGAACCGCGCGCGCGTTGCGCCGCGAGATGGATGCGGCCGCGGATCGTTTCCCCCAGGACGTCATGGAATTGCAGGCCCTGCTGGGACCGTTGCGGCCCGACCAGGTGGTGAGGGCGGTGCCGGGTTCGGGATTGCAGGTGCCGATCTGGTTGCTTGGCTCGAGCACGTTCAGTGCGCAGCTTGCTGCGTTGCTTGGTCTGCCCTTTGCCTTCGCGTCGCATTTCGCCCCCGCCGAGCTGAAGCGGGCGCTCGACGTGTATCGCGCCCGCTTCCAGCCGTCGGAACAGCTTTCCGAACCCTATGCGATGGTTGGCGTCAACGTCATCGCCGCCGATAGCGACGCCGAGGCGCAACGCCTCATGACATCGCTGCAGCAGCAATTCGTCAGCCTGCGGCGCGGCGCGCCGGGGCCGCTGCTGCCGCCGGTCGACAACATGAATGACATCTGGTCTCCGGCGGAGCGGGCGGGAGTCGAACAGGCGCTGGCCTATTCTGCAGTCGGTCGTCCGGATACCGTCGAGCGGCAGCTTGCAGCCATCATTGCCGAGACCGGTGCCGACGAATTGATGTTGACGGCGCAAATCTATGATCACGCCGCACGGCTCCGCTCGTTCGAGATTGCCGCCGACATCCGCCAACGGATCGACGCCGGTCAGTCGACGCCATTGCTGCGGTCCATCGCCTGAATGTCCCTGACCAGCGAGCGCAGTCCATACAACTGGTCGAGCAGATGCAGAATGATCGCGATGCCCTCGTCGTTGACGCCGAAATCCGACCTGAGACCTACGATCAGCCGGGCCCGCGCCAGATCGGATGCTGAAAAGTGACACGTCGCGTTTGAGCCGACCAACGGCACCAGCCACTCCGCCTCGACCCAGGCCCTCACGGTTGGCGCATCGAGCCGCGATCGACCGACGAACTCCCCGATCTCCATCATCAGGCTCCCATCGCTTGCCGCGGACTGGAGTCGACGGGCTGCCATCGCGCGACGAACGCCTCGAGGTCCGGATCCGGCTTGTCCGGGAGCATCAGAATGAGCTTGACGTATTCATTGCCCTTGCTGCCGTCGCTCCGTGTGACGCCGCGCCCTTTCAGCCTGAGCACGCGGCCGGTATTTGACCATTTCGGCACGGCCGCCGTGACCGCGCCCGCTGGCGTGGGGACGCGCAGCTTGGCCCCCAGCACCGCCTCCTTCAGCGAGATCGGCAGATCCAGATAGATGTCGTCACCTTTGCGGGTGAAGTAGGGATGCGGCAGCACGGTGATCTCGATCAGCGCGTCGCCTGTCGTACCCTCGCCTGGCGCCGGGCGACCTTTGCCGCGCAGCCGCAGGATCTGGCCGTCGCGCGTTCCCGGTGGAATGCTGACGTCAAGCGTCGTGCCGTCCGGAAGCACGAGGGACTGCTTGCCGCCATTGACGGCGTCGAGGAAGGCGAGCTCGAGATGATAGCGGACGTCCTGGCCCCGCCGGCGGCGGCTGGCGTTGCCGGCACGGCCGAACAACTCCGCCAGAATATCTTCGCTGCCGGCAAAGTCGCCGAAGTCGGAAAGGCCGGACGTGTCGGGAGAGGCGGACCAGCCGCTTTGATCGGCGAAATCCCTGTAGTACGGCTGGCGCGGTCGCTCGGTGCCCGCGGCATCGATGTCGCCGCGATCAAACCGTGCGCGTTTTTCCGCATCGCCCAGCAGATCGTACGCAGCCGCGACGTTCTTAAACTTGTCTTCGGCACCCTTGTTGCCGGGATTGAGATCCGGGTGCAGCTTCTTCGCCAGCCGGCGATAGGCCTTCTGAATCTCGTCCTGGGTCGCGCCCTTTTTTACGCCCAGCGTCGCATAGGGGTCCACGGCCAAGGCCCACTCCTGTCTGCACGTCGGCGTCGCCGAGCGGCGTTGGCGTCAATGTTCTGCCGGTTGCGCGGACGTTTGCGGTGACTTCGCCACCACGACGCGCGCCGGGCGCAACAGACGGTCATGAAGCGTGTAGCCGGGTTCCAGCACCTGGACGACGCGGCCGGGTGGCTGGTCGGTCTGATCGGTCTGCATCACCGCTTCGTGCTTGCCGGGATCGAAGGGCTGGTGAAGGGCGCTCACCTGCTTGACGCCGTATCGATCCAGAATCTGGTTCAGAACGCGATCGGTCGCGGACACGCCCGCGATCAATCCCTCCACCTTTCCAGCGTCGCCTTCGGCGGCGGCGAGGGCGCGTCCCAGATTGTCGACAACCTGAAGCAGTTCGCGCGCGAAGCTGGTGATCGCGTACTGATGGGCATCCTGCGCGCGGCGCTCAGCCTGACGCCTGATGTTCTCGGTCTCGGCCAGCGCCCGCATCAGCCGGTCCCGCAATGCCGCGACTTCCGACGGATCGCCGGCGCTGCCGTTTGCTGCTGGTGGCGGGCCGACATCATTGTCCGTTGTTTCTTCCGCCATGTCATGCTCCCGATCGCTGCGCGACCCGTTCGTGCTCTCATGCGTTAGGACGCCTGGCGATCGCGGGGATCGACTTCCTCGAATTCGGCATCGACGACGTTGTCGTCGGAAGCACTGCTGCCGTCGCCCGACGGTCCGGCCTGGCCGCCGGGTTCATCCGCAGTGGCGCGACGGAGCGCGTCGGCAATATTGGACGCGGCTTGCTGCAGGCGTTCCGTCGCCTGGCGGATCGATTGCACACTTTCCGACGTCAGACTTTGCCTGGCGTCGGCGATCGCCTGGTCGACCTGGCCTTTCAGGTCGGCGGGAATCTTGTTCTCAGCATCCGCCAGGGCCTTCTCGGTGCTGTAGATCACCGCATCGGCTTGGTTGCGCGCTTCGACCAACTCTTTGCGGCGCTTGTCCTCTTCGGCATGCGCTTCGGCGTCCTTGACCATCCGCTGGATATCGCTCTCGCTCAGGCCGCCGGACGCCTGGATCCGAATGCTCTGCTCCTTGCCGCTGGCTTTGTCCTTGGCCCCGACATTGACGATGCCGTTGGCGTCGATGTCGAAGCTGACCTCGACTTGCGGGACGCCTCGCGGCGCCGGCGGGATGCCTACCAGATCGAACTGGGCGAGCAGCTTGTTGTCGGCCGCCATCTCGCGCTCGCCCTGGAACACCCGGACGGTGACGGCCGTCTGATTGTCCTCTGCGGTCGAGAACACCTGGCTGCGCTTGGTCGGGATGGTGGTGTTGCGCTCGATCAGCTTGGTCATGACGCCGCCGAGCGTTTCGATTCCGAGCGACAGCGGCGTGACGTCGAGCAACAGCACGTCCTTGACGTCGCCCTGCAGCACGCCGGCCTGGATCGCCGCGCCGATGGCGACCACCTCGTCCGGATTGACGCCCTTGTGCGGCTCGCGCCCGAACAGCTTCTGGACGGTCTCCTGGACCTTCGGCATCCGGGTCTGGCCGCCGACCAGCACGACTTCGCTGATGTCGGAGGCGAGCAGGCCGGCGTCCTTCAACGCCGCCTGGCACGGCTCGATGGTGCGCTGGACCAGATCGTCCACCAGGGCCTCCAGCTTGGCGCGCGACAGCTTGATGGCGAGATGCTTCGGTCCGTTGTGGTCCGCCGTGATGAACGGCAGATTGACCTCGGTCTGGGTGGCGCTCGAGAGTTCGATCTTGGCCTTTTCGGCGGCATCCTTGAGCCGCTGCAGGGCCATGCGATCGTTGCGCAGATCGATGCCGCTCTCCTTGCGGAATTCGTCAGCCAGATATTCCATGATCCGCTGGTCGAAATCCTCGCCGCCGAGGAAAGTATCGCCGTTGGTCGATTTGACCTCGAACACCCCGTCGCCGACGTCCAGAATCGAAATGTCGAAGGTGCCGCCGCCGAGGTCATACACGGCGATCTTGCCGCTCCCGCTCTTCTCAAGCCCATAGGCCAGCGCTGCCGCGGTCGGTTCGTTGATGATCCGCATCACGTCGAGGCCGGCAATCCGGCCGGCGTCCTTGGTGGCCTGACGCTGGGCATCGTTGAAATAGGCCGGCACCGTGATCACCGCCTGGGTCACCGCGCTGCCGAGAGTGGCTTCGGCGGTTTCCTTCATCTTGGTGAGAATGAAAGCGCTGATCTGGCTCGGCGAGTACTTCTTGCCCCGGGCCTCGACCCAGGCGTCGCCATTGTCACCGGGGACGATATGGTAAGGCACCATCGCCTTGTCCTTCGCGGTGATCGGGTCGTCATGGCGCCGGCCGATCAGCCGCTTGATGGCGTAGATGGTGTTTTCCGGGTTGGTGATGCTCTGACGCTTGGCCGGCTGGCCGACCAGCACCTGGCCATCGTCGGTGAATGCGACCATCGACGGCGTGGTGCGGCCGCCCTCGGCATTCTCGATCACCCGGGCCTTGTTTCCTTCCATCACCGCAACGCAAGAGTTGGTGGTTCCGAGATCGATGCCAATTGCCTTCGCCATCATCAGGCTCCTTCTACAAAGATGCGTGGAGGCGGCTTTCGCCGATACTGCTCGTCTGGATCGTTGAACGGGGCTAGCTCGGTGGTCCGCGCGACCGAAGTTGGCGAATTCTGCTCGGAGGCTCGCGGGCGACGATGACGGTCGTCAACATCCGCCCTATCTTTGTCGGCGCGGCTGGCAGGAGAGGTCCGGGCGTTCGACGCTAACCCCGGTTCGTTCGCTCAGGGTCTGTGAAGTGGGTCGAAAGGCCATCACCCGGCCGATATTCGGAATGCAGCGCAGGACTCTCCGGCGCGTGCTGCCAGGCAAGCATGGCTGCGACCGCGATAGCGGCGATGCATCCGGCCAGGCTGCCAACGACGATCTCGGCGCCGAGCGCGTCGTCGAAGCCCGCGAAGGATCGGCGGGGCGTGGTCGGCGGATCGGACAGATCCGCCGCAGCGATCGTCCGATCGTTCCAGCGCCGATTCAGTCCGTCGACCGGCGCACTGACGCCGATGTCGGCTCGTTTACTTCCGGCAACGAACCGCTCGTCGGCGGCATCGAGCAGCGCCTCCCGGAAATGGAAAGCGCCCGTCACCTCGCGCGTGCGCTTCCAGTCACCCGCTCCATCTGGCGGGCCGAGCATCCGGCTGCCCAGCTGCTGCGTCATGACGCCGGATAGGTGAATATCGATAGCTTCTTGAGTTCGTCCTTTGACGCACCCGGCAGGGTGATCGTCTTGCCGACGCTGTCGATTACCAGGCTGCTATAGGGCACCGCCACCAGATGTCCGCCGACGCCGAGAAAGCCGCCGACCTGCAGCACGGCGAAATTCAGCTGCGCCTTGTCGGCGATCACATCATCGAGGGTCCCGATCTTCTCGTTCTTGTCGTTGACGACGCCGCTGCCGATCAGCTTGCCCATCCGATAGCCCTTCGCGACGACCGACAGATCCACCTTGATCAGCTGCACGCCAGCTTGTGTCTGCGCCGGCCCGGCCGCCACCGTCAGCGACAGGCCCGCGACCACAGCCGCGATGATCCAGGCCGAAACCAGCCGTCGGGACACAGGACTGAACTCATGTCGACTATTCAGATCGGACGCATCGATGCCGGTATGCAGGGAGGATGATCGGAGTCTGTTGAAGGCAGCCATGGGTCTCTCCTCGGTTTGAGCACTTTCAACCGGGTAGTCCCCAGCCCGTTTGCAGGAACTGACCATCGTCAATTCGAGGCAGCCTTTTCGATTCGATCCGCGGGCCGCTGATGTTCTTGCGCAGCGGTCGTCGACTTGGCCGCAGCTTTTCCAAGCGGAGGGGTCACGCGTGCGGTCGGGTTCGGTTGTCAGTGCCGTGTTTAACCGACCGGAGGTTGCGACTGGTACGTAATCTTACGTTACGCAGATTCGCCAGATTGCCCGACCGTCATCGAGCGGCGACCATTCGACCCGAAAGACGGTGCGGCTCTCTGCGCCGGGGAATCTCCAGACGAAAGGACGTCGCCATGAAGCCGAAAAGCCATGCAGCGGACTACTATCGGCGGATACTCTTAGCCCAGCCCCACGGATTGAAACGCCTCGACCGCGTTGCAGCGATCATGCGCTGCCATCGCGAACAGGAAATTCCCACCAGCCCGGGACCTTCCGGCCACTGGTATTGTGTCATCACCGGCGCGGTCCGCCGCTGCACCTTCCGGGCTGACGGCCGGCGACAGATCCTCGACTTGATGCTGCCGTGGGATTTCATTTTCGTCACCAATCGCAATTGCGACGGGACGATCGAAGCGGCCGTGGAAGAGACCGTCTTGGCGAGCTATCCCGGCGCATGGATCGAACAGATCGCCGAACGCGATCCGCTGTTTGCGCGCGAACTCCGTGAGGTGGCGCTGCAGTCGCTGACGCGGTCCCAGGAGCAGCTCCAGATCCTCGGCGGCGTCACCGCTGTCGAGAAGGTCGGCCTGTTTCTGCTGTCGCTCGATGGGCGAGGTCTCGAGAAAACAGGGCAAGTGGAGCTGCCGATGTCCCGCTATGACATTGCCGATTACCTGGCTTTGTCGGTCGAGACCGTCTGTCGCGCCATGACCGACTTGCAGCATCGCGGCGCAATTGCCCTGGCCGGCAAGCGAACGGTCAGGATACTGAACCGCGGCGCGCTCGAGGGCCGCTTCGGCAGCCGTGCGATGGTGGCGCGACCGGTCGCGCCATTGGACCGCGGTCGGGAGCTATCCCTTGTCGCAAGCCGCTGAGATATGGAGCTTCGTCAGCACGCCGAAACGGATGGCTTCGGCGAGGCGCCGTACACCAAGCCTCTCCATCATACGCGCCCGGTGGACCTCGACGGTCCGCACGCTAAGCCCGAGATGATGCGCGATCAACTTGTTGGAGTGACCCGAAACCAGATGGTCGAGAACTTCCCGCTCGCGAGGACTGAGCGTCGCGAGTCGCCGGACCGCATCGCCGATCTCCTGGTTGCGATCGAGCAGCGCGTCTCTCCTGAACGCCGCCTCGATCGACCCGAGTAGCGCATCGTCGCTGTACGGCTTTTCCAGGAAGTCGACTGCGCCCGCCTTCATCGCCCGAACAGCGATCTGAACGTCTCCCTGGCCGGTCACCACAATAACAGGAAGGTCGCTTCTCATCTGCAGCAGGTGGGCCTGAACATCCAGCCCGCTCATGCCGGGCAGGCAGACGTCCAGCAGGACGCACCCGGTCTTGAACGTCTTGGCGGCCGCCAGAAACGCGGCCGGACGGTCGAACATCACCGGCTCGAAATTCGCCAGGCTCAGCAGGCATTTCAGCGATCGACGCACGGCGTCATCGTCATCCAGAACGTAGACGGTTCGTTCAACGGGCATTGGCCGCTCCGCTGCACGGCAGGGTGAAGCGAAACAGGGTTCCGCCGCCGGGATTGGACTCCGCGGTCAAACGGCCGTCATGGGCTTCGATGATCGAGCGCGAGATCGACAGACCCAGCCCCATGCCGTCATGCTTGCTCGAAACGAATGGTTCGAACAGCCGCCCGGCAATGTCGCCGGAAATTCCGGGCCCGATATCGGCGATGGCAATCTCGATCATGTCGCCATCGATTGCCTTGGTCGACAGGGTGACCTGCCGCAAATCCTGATCGGCCATTGCCTCGAACGCATTGCGGATCAGGTTGATGATCACTTGCTGGATCTGAACGCGGTTTGCCAGCACGACCTGGCTGTCATCGAGTTCAAGCTCCAGATCAACCTCGTGCGGGGCAATGCCCCTCAGTACGAGGGCGCCGGCTTCCTCGATCAACGAGGTGAGTACCTCCGGTCGTCTTTCCGTGTCGTCCCTGCTGACCAACTGGCGGAGGCTGCGGACGATTTCGCACGCTCGCAGGGCCTGCCCGGCGGCCTCTTCGGTGATCACCTGCGCGGTCAGCAGATCGGCCGTCCCCCCGCGTGACAGCAGCCGCTTGGCCGCATTGACGGAATTGACGACCGCGGTCAGCGGCTGGCTGATCTCGTGCGCAAGGGCGGCGGCCATCTGACCGGCGACCGTCAGGCGGGCCGCTCGCGACAGTTCATTCTGCAATTTCTGAAAACGCAGATCGGCCTGCGCGCGCTCGAGCCGCTCTGCGATCAGCCTTCTGTTGGCAGTTGCCAGTTCAAACGTTCGGTCTGCGACGCGGCGTTCCAGGGTCTCGTTCAAATGGCGCAGGGCCGCCTCTGCATTTTTCTGCTCGCTGAGCTCCCGGCTCACGGTCGCGACGTTCATCGGTTCGCCCGTGCGCGGATCGTCGATCCTGAAGCAATCGACCAGGAAGGGGATCGGTTGTCCGGATTCAAAATGGCGGAGGTTGAACTCTCCTGTCCACCGTCCGGTGCGAAGCACCAGCGGCCAGAGCTCCTGGTGAACCATCTCACGATCGTTCGGTGAAAAGAAATCCAGCACATGAAGCCGCAATGCGCGGTCGAGGGAGTCGAGTCCCACCAACGCCAGGCCTGCGGGATTGATATACTGAATCTGCCCGGAGAGGGACGCGATGCTGATGAAATCGGTGGTGCGCTGCACGATCGCCGTGAACCGCCGCTTCTCGGCGTCTCCCAGCCACTGCTGGAAGGCGACTGCCGCCTGGTTGGCTCCGGTGTTCAGCAACAGTCTTTCCGCTTTGCTTGGAAATGTATCGCGAAAGCAGCCTGCGGCAAGCGTCGCATCGCTGCCGAACCCGATCGGCGCAGTCGCCACGTGGAGGTCGTCGCCGCCGGAGACGCCGGCAAAGACAAATGTCTGTCGGCCGTCGGGAACGGCGCGCTCTCGCTGCAGCAGCGTGCGGACATGCCCGAGCCCTTTGGACGTCAGCATGCTGCCGGCTGACTCGCTGATGAACTGATCGTGCTCACCGGGGAGCGCTATGCAAACGAAATCGGCCTGGAGGATAGTCGTCAGTGCGGCGACGATGCTGTCGCCAATCTGACGCATATCGTAATTCTGCCATCCGGCCGGGAGCGTTGAGAGCGCGACCAGATCGCGAATGCAGTGTTGTAGCTCGCTGGATTTGGCGGGCAGCTCCGTCCACGGCATGGCCTGCACCCTAGGTTAGGTTCGCGCTGCCTGGAGGAATTGGATACCCGTCTAGCGGGAATGGCAACGGCAAACTGATGTTCTGCGCAGGCTGGGCGATGCCGCGGGCTGGCGTGAGGGTTTCTTGTCGCTGCATCGCCGGAAAAGAGCTGAAGTTGTGTCGGCTGCACGGCAAACGGAGGACCGGCGCCGACTGCTGCGCGAGTGGACCGGCAGCGCAAAGCTGACCGCGCTCCGTGGCGGATGATCATCCCTCCTCAGGACCGTGCCATTCCGCACAGGCGACAAGCTTCTTCATGATATGATTGCACGAGGTGCACGCGAAATGATGCAGGTCGGTGCCCGGGAACGCCGGGACGATGCTGGCAAGGGTCGTCCCAGCCTGGCAGTTCGGGCAGGACGGACGTTCAATGGCCTTGGGCGGTACGATCGAAGACGGCAGTTGCGGTCGGGCCATGATGCGTCCTTCGAACACGTGTCAGTGCAATACGAACCCACTTTTGATTTCTTGAGCGATCTGGCCTTCAAGAAAAAAGACCGCGCGCGCTTTCGCCGGCGGTCAAAGTCAGGGAGATTCCGAGAGCAAGGTCTGCAATGGCGGGGATGGGGTGCCACCGCGGATTCCGTTTTACAGTTCGCAGCATGCCTTGCATTGACGACGCTCAGTTTTCCTAAGGCTTCGCGTCCTGAGCCGCAACCGCTACCGCCCCCAGCGCCCGCGCAGGAAGGGGCCGTGTTGCAAGGTCGCGGAGGCGCCGATCAATGACGCCCGTCAATGTGCCGACTTCCATTGATGCAATATGTCGAAGGTCCAGAGAACGCGGCGCTGCGTTTGGTGGGCTTGCTTGAGAAGCAGGCGGGCGCAACAGGGGATAATAGGCCATGCGACGACAACCTCAGCGACGTTCGACTTCGAACGTCTGATCCTTCGCCTTCATCGACGCTTTCACCCCGACGGCCGTCCTCGTTCCGGCGGCCCGGTTGGTGTGCTGCCGTTCCGACGGCTGCGTCGCTGCCGGGCAGGGAGCCAGTCCTCGAACTGATCGACCCGCATCGCATCAGACCTGATTTCGCACAACTTGGAGCCGTCAATGTCGATCAAGGAAGAGCTGAGAAATACCAGGTCGCAGTTCAAGGTGCTGTCCATCTATCAGCGCTTCGAGCATATCGTCATCATGATCCTTACGCTGCTGATTGCGATCATTGTGGTGGTGGCCGTGTGGAACCTGGTCCTGAAGATCGTGTTCGGCCTGCTGCTGCCGGGTAATCTCGATCCGTCCGACTACGCGATGTTCCAGTCCGTGTTCGGCATGATCTTTGCGGTGATCATTGCGCTTGAATTCAAGAAATCGCTGCTGGTGGTCGCCGAGCGTCGCCGCAACATCGTGCAGATCCGCTCGGTGGTCATGATCGCCCTGCTTGCCATCTGCCGCAAGGTCATCATTCTCGACATGAAGGAAACGGATGCGCTGGAAATCTTCGCGTTGGCGACAGCGATCCTTGCGCTCGGCATTGTCTATTGGCTGATCCGCAATGGCGAACGCCGCACCGCCAATGCGACTTGATAGTACGAAGACGGGTCCATCGACGGTGAAAGTCGGCATTTCCGAAGAGCCGGCTTGCTATTTCAGTGTCGCTGAATGATGGCGACGAGATGATTCCAGTAAATCATTCGCAGCAATAGCATAGAGAATGCTGCAGGCACGCATGAAACAGCCGCCCGATCGGCGCAGCTACGCGTCGACCCGATAATCGATCGGCTTGAACGAATAGTTGTTGGACTGCAGGGCCGAGCAGGCCGTCAGTCCGATGATGAGGTCCATCTCGGCGCGGAATGAGACCAGATCGCCCTGCTTGCTGGTCGGCGCTTCGACGGTGAGTGCGCCGGTCTGGGCGTCGATCACGACATTCATGAAACAGTTGAAGGCGACCGGGATCTGGTCCGGGCCGATGCCATACGGCGCCAGCGCGGCTTCGAGATTGCCGAAGCAGCCGCGATGCGGGTTCGGATCGTCGTAGATGATCCGGAAGGTGTCCTTGGAGCAGGGCGTCAGCAGGAAATCATGGCGGCCCACGGTGTCGCGTTCGATCCGCAGCATGATGTTGCTGCGGTTCGAATAGATCGGATCGCCCGTGGTGAGATACAGCTTGCTGGCATAGTCCAGGCTGCGGCCGGAGGAGATCGCCTCGCCGATGTCGGCGGCGCTGAAGGCCACCAGATCGGAGACCTGCTCGCCCTGCGGATCGATCACGGTCAGCAGGCTGCCTTTGGCCAGCCTGAATGCGGTGCCCGATCGCGGCGCGATGCGATTGACCGTCATTGCGGGCGCTCCACCGGGTTGAACGGACACTTCCAGTCGGATTCGTTGACCAGGCGCCCGCTGTATTGGCGCGCTTCCGAGGTCTCGCCGTGGCGCGCCAGCATCGGGTTGGCGTCGCCGGCGAGCGCAATGTCCCGCTCGATGATCTTGGCGCGCAGCTTCTCGTATCGGCCCTGTTCTCTCAACTGCTCGAACTGGTCGTGCAGGTTGAACACCAGCACGGGTCGAACGAAGCGGCGGGCAGGGCGGCTCGCGCCGGGATGCAGACCGACGATGAAGAACGCCTCGCCGTTGAAACTGAGCGAGAAGTGCGGATCGTCCGGGTCGTCGCTGACCCGCTTGTCGTAGGGCTTGCCCAGCCAGGTGTCCTTGTTGGTCAGGCTTTCGGCCCGCGCCCAGAGAAACTGCTCGAACTCGCGCTCCGACAGATTGTCCGGGCCGGAGAAGATCACCGCAAAACTGCGGAACAGGGCGCGGTCGTGGCGATAGGCGTTCACGGTGTTCATCAGCCCGTCATAGATCCGCCGGTCGTCCCAGTTCGACCGGATGTCCTGGACGACGAGCACGTCCATCGTGCCCTTCGCCAGCGCCGATTTCGCGCCAACGCAGGGAAACGACGCGTTTTCGATCAGGGCCCGGAAGTCGCTCTCAAGGGAATCCACGACGGGTCGGTCAATGGTCAGCATAGACGCTCCATTTGAGGTCAATTCGCGCGCGATGGAAAGCAGACAGGAGGGTTTTCGGGGACCCGCGCCTCGTTGCGCAGGTCGCCATGGGGCTTCGGCCCCACCAACAGGTGCAGCGCATTTCGGTTCCGGCGATGTTTTTCGCCGCGGGTGGAACGATGAACGGACCAATGAAGGCGCGCCGCCTAATCCTTGGCGGTCAATTCGTGCACGGCATCGATGATCTGGGCCGGCTGATACGGCTTGGTGAAGAATCGCGCGCGGTCCGGGAGATCGCCTGCCTGCACCTTGAAATGCCCCGACGTCGCGATGATCCCGACGGTCGGCCAGCGCTCGCTGACGACCGCGGCGAGCGCCAGACCGCTCATCGAGCCCGGCATCTCGATATCCGTGAAGACGAGCTGGATGGCAGGTTCGCTTTCGAGGATGCGAATCGCTTCGTCCGCGCTGCCTGCCTCCAGCATGTCGAATCCCGCTGCGTCGAGCAGTTCCACGGCGTCGATCCGAATGAAGGTTTCGTCTTCGACGACGAGAACGCGGATCGGAGCGATGCGGGGAGGCATCAGCGTGGCGGCGCGTGCGAGGTCGCAGGGTGACCGGCAGTTGCCGCGTGTCCGGGCTGCCCGGCGTGGGCGTCCGACGGATCCAGCGGAAGCGTGATGGTGAAGCGCGATCCGGTCGGATCGTTCTTCTTGATCGTGAGCTCGCCCATCAACTGTCGGATCAGCCCGTTGATGACCCTGAAGCCGAGGCTTGCGCGGGGCTGTTCGATGTCGAAGCCTTCCGGCAGACCCGACCCCTCGTCGGACATCTCGAGAACGAGCTGCCCGTCGATCTCGCGGGCGTCGACCTTGATGTCGCCGGTGCCGTCGACATAGGCATATTTCACCGCGTTGGTGACGAGCTCGTTGACGAGCAGTCCCAAGGGAATCGCCTTGTCGGCAGAGATGATGACCGGGTCCGAGTGACAGTGGACGGTGTGGTCCGGCGCCGCGCTTTGCAGCGTTTTGCACAGATGGTGCATGAAGTCGGACAGCTCGACGAAGCCGACCTTGTTGCCGCGCCACAGATGGTCGTGCACCTCGGCGATCGAGGCGACCCGCATCGCCGCGGTCTCCAGCGCCTCCTTGACGTCGGCCGAACTGGAGCCGCGGGCCTGCACGCGCAGCAGGCCGACCACCGAACCCAGGCTGTTCTTCACCCGGTGACTCATCTCCCGCGTCAGCAGCGCTTCGTGCTCGAGGGCGCGCTGAAGCTTGGCGTCGGCGTGCTGGCGCTCGATGGCGATGCCGAGCAGATCGGCGAAGCCCGCGAGGAAATCGGCGTCGGCGTCGTCGAACTGGCCGGGATCCGGACTGTCGGCTTCAAGAACGCCGAACGCCTTGTCGCCCTCGCCGCCGCGCCCGATCAGCACGTTGATCGCCCGCTTGATGCCGTGCTCGACCAGCAGCTGAGGCGTGCGGAAGCGGGTTTCGTCCTGCAGATGATTCGAGATCACCGATTGCCCGGTCTGGAAGGCGAAGCCCGCAGGCGAGCCCATATCGGCGCCGAGCGACACCGTATCGATCGTCTCTGCGGGCCAGCCGACGCCGGCCCGTACGATCAGGCGCTGTTGCCTTGGATGATATTCGAGCACCTTGGCGAAGTTGCATGCGAGTCCGCGCGCGCTGAGTTCGGATGCCTGCTGGAGAATCAGCCGGAAATCGCGCGTCTGCAACGCCGCGCTGCCGAACTCGCGGAGCAGCGATTGCTGGCGGCGGCGATAGGCGAGCTCATCTTCGAGAGTGAGGGGTGCGTCGGACACCGTCGGTGAGACGGACGTCGGTTCTGATGGCATTTACGCTGCCGATTCTGAGCTGGGACATTGCCGGGGACTGCGACTAAACCGGACGAACGATGAAAACCCGCACCAGCCACCCGATGGCGCGTGAACGGTTCCGTCACAATATCGATCCCGGCGCGCTGACCGAATTTTCGAACGAGGGCTGCGCGGAACGCGTCAGTCAGGCTTTTTCAGCCCCGGCGATGAGATCCAGCGATCCAGGTGACAGGCGACTTCGAATTCGCGCGCGCGACGCAGGACGGCGTCACGTTTGGCTCCCGGCGGGAGCCGCTCCGCTTCGGCAGACAGGCTCGTCACATGCTGCGAGAGCCGGTCATGCAGCGAATCCTTGGCGTGAGGGTCGCTGTAAGGCATCGGTCTCCTCCGGTCGAGCCGATCATTCCACGGCCGGCAGGGCGGCGTCCGGTCAATCCGGCTCACATATTTGCCAACCAGTGAGTTGCGGGCGGTTGGCGGTGCGCAGCCGATGCGCCGGTGACGTGATGCCTCATAGGGCTCCTGCAGCGAATCGCCGCTTCCTTGACAGCAATCGTAGCATCCGATGTATTTGGCGAATGGGGATCGCGATCTCCCCACGAGGCGACATGCTGAAGTATCGCGTCCCGTTTTGACGAGGGCGCAGCCATCCCGTCATACAATTCCATTTCAGTCGACAAGCCTGCGCGGTTGATCGGCACGGCGACCACGCCGGGGCTGATCGACCTGTCGGTGTCGACATGACCGATATCGTCCCCGACCGCGCAATCGCGTCAGCCCCGCACAGTCACGGGATCGGCTTCGGCGAGGCGGTTCGGGTCTGGCTGCGGATCGCGCTGCTGAGCTTCGGCGGTCCGGCCGGCCAGATTGCGGTGATGCATCGCATCCTGGTCGAGGAAAAGCGCTGGATTTCCGAGGGCCGGTTTCTCCATGCGCTGAACTATTGCATGCTGCTTCCGGGTCCGGAGGCGCAGCAGCTGGCCACCTATATCGGCTGGCTGCTGCATCGCACCGCGGGCGGGCTGGTGGCGGGCGGGCTGTTCATCCTGCCCGGTGCGGTCGCCATCATGGGCCTCAGTTACATCTATGCCGGGTTCGGGCGCATCGGAATCGTCGCGGCGATCTTTTTCGGGCTGAAGGCTGCGGTTCTGGCGATCGTCATCCAGGCCGTGGTGCGGGTCGGGAGTCGCGCGCTGCGCAACAATGTCATGATCGGAATTGCGGTCGCGGCCTTTGTGGCGATCTTCTTCTTCAATGCGCCGTTTCCGCTGATCATTCTGGCCGCGGGGCTGATCGGCTATGCCGGTGCGAGGGCCGGCTCTCCTGCGTTTGCGATGCCCGGTCACAACGGCGCCGGATCGACGGCGCGGGTTGACGCGCTGATCGACGACGACCTTCCCGCACTTGCGCGCCCCGACGGGCGCCGCGCTTTGCGGGTCTGCGTGGTGTGGGGCGCGCTGTGGCTGGTGCCGGTGATTGCGCTGCTGGCGCTGCTGGGCGAGGCGAATGTGTTCAGCCAGATCGCCGTGTTCTTCAGCAAGATGGCTATGGTGACCTTCGGCGGCGCCTACGCGGTGTTGGCCTATGTCGCGCAGCAGGCGGTCGAGAACTATCAGTGGCTGCAGCCGCGCGAGATGCTGGACGGGCTCGGCATGGCGGAAACCACGCCGGGGCCGCTGATCATGGTTCTGCAGTTCGTGGGCTTCATGGCCGCCTTTCGCGATCCGGGGCCGCTGTCGCCGATGCTGGCCGGCACGCTGGGCGGATTGCTGGCGACCTGGGTGACGTTCACGCCCTGCTTTCTTTGGATCTTCCTCGGCGCGCCGTTCATCGAGGTGCTGCGCGGCAACAGGGCGCTGGCCGGCGCGCTGTCGGCGATCACCGCGGCCGTCGTCGGCGTGATTCTCAACCTGTCGATCTGGTTTGCCACCCACACTCTGTTCCGCGAGGTGGTGCCGGTGCGAGCTTACGGGCTGTCATTCGACGCGCCGGTGTGGACAAGCCTTGATCCGGCCGTTCTGCTGCTGTCGGCCGCCGCTGCGCTGGCGATCTTCCGCTTCAGGATGGGGGTGCTGGCGGTCCTGGCGGCGTCGTGCGTCGCCGGCATGCTGATGCATGCGGCCGGCCTGACCTGACGGCCGAATTACCGCGTGCTGCTGCGGCTCTGGGCCGACGCCGTGACGCCGCGGCCGGGCGGCACGGCGAGGTCTTCGGCGACGCGGCCGCCGCGGCTGGCCATCATGCCGTCGAGACGGTCGCGCTCCTTCTCGAAGCCGGCCATCAGCGCGCCGTCGAGCGAACGGCCGCGCGGCAGCTTGATGCGCATCGGGTCGACGAAGCGTCCATTGACGAGGATTTCGTAGTGCACATGCGCGCCGGTCGACAGGCCGGTCGAGCCGACGAATCCGATCACCTGGCCCTGGCGCACCCGTTTGCCGGGCTCCATGCCCTTGGCGAAGGCAGTCATGTGGCCGTAGGCGGTCTCGTAGCCGTTATTGTGCTTCAGCTTGACGTATTTGCCGTAGCCGCCTTCCCAGCCGACCTTGTCGACGACGCCGTTGCCGGAGGCGAAAATCGGCGTGCCGTAGGGCGCCGACCAGTCGACGCCGGTGTGCATCTTCACATAGCCGAGGATGGGGTGGCGGCGTCCGCCGAAGCCGGAGCGCATGATGCCGGTATTGACGGGCTTGCGGATCAGGAACTTCTTCGCGCTCTTGCCGGTCTCGTCGTAGTAGTCGACGACCGAGTCGTCGGGGGTCTGGAAGCGGTAGTATTTCTTGGTCTCGCCGCCCACGGTCAGCGCCGCATAAAGCACGTCGTGCTTCTCGACGATGGTGGAGCCCTCGTCCTCGCCGGCGAAGAACACCTCGAACGAATCGCCCGGCTGCACCCGGCGCTGGAAATCGACGTCGTAGGAGTAGATCCGCACCATGTCGTCGATCACCGGCTGCGGCACCTTGTTGCGCAGCGCGGTCTCGTAAATGCTCTGGTAGAGCCGGACGCCGGTGCCGTCATCCTCGTCGTCGTCATCGGCCGTGGCGGTTTCGGTCACGGTGTTGAGGCTCTGGACGTCGACCGCGACGTATTTGCCGAGGTCCGACAGCGCCGCCACCGCTTCGATGACGGACTCATTGGCGATCACCAGGCGGTACGGCACCAGCCGCTGCCCGGGTCCGGCCGGCGCCATCAGAATCCGCAGCTTCTGGCCTTCCTTCAGGCCGCCGTCGCGGCCGCGGGCGCCGAGCGCGGTGGCAATCGAGCGGGCTTCCTCGACCGTGGCGCCCTGGTCGCGCAGCACCGTCATGACGGTGTCGCCCTTCTTGACGACGTGAATGCGCTCGCTGGTCGGATTGCCGCCGGTGGCCTGGTCCTTGGTCTTCGGCAGCAGCGTGACGTTTTCCGGCACCACGCGGGTCTCGAAGCCGGCATAGGGGTCGGCGACGTTGCCCTCGGTGGCATAGGCCATCCGCATGTCCGGCGGGGTGCCGTCGGCGGAGGCGGTGGCCATGGTGTAGCGGACGCCGCTGTTGCCGCGCCAGGTGGAGGCGTCGCGCACCCGCAGCAAAACCTCGTCGATCGCCACACTGGCGGTGATCTTGGCCTTCGGCAGAATCTGGGCGAGGTCGCGGGTGACGAAGGAGACCTCGGCGTCGGGCTCGACGGCATCGGGGTTCTGCGCATCGTCGGCGGCGGCGGCGGCCGGCGCGCCGACATCGGTCAGCATGCGCTGGGCGTTGAAAGGCGGGATCTTGGCGCTGAGCTCGCTGGACGACATCGACAGATTGCCGGCGATCCGGATGAACGGCCGCACCCGCATGATGTCGCGGCTGCCGACCCTGGTCACGGTCGAGACCCGAACCACGTGACGCGCGGCGACCAGATCGCTGGGCGGCGGCAGCCGGTCGCTCTTGTGCAGGCTGGCATTCTTGTCGGCGCCGCTGAAGGCGCCGCGCAGTGCGCCTTCGACCCGCTCGGGGACCTTGGCGAAGGTCATTTCGCCGTCGAGGGACGCAAAAACGGCGCCGCCGATCAGGGCCGCGCCGCACAGGCCGGTCAGAATCGTGCCGCTGAACCACTGCACCGACACGCGCCGGCGATCGATGACCGCAGCTTCGGAGCCGTCGACCGATAGCGGCGGCTCGTGGCCGAGGTCGATGACCCCGGTCTCGCGTCCGTAGCCGCGTCCGCGTGGCATCCGTTGACTCAAACCGTCGTCCCCCGAATTTGCGTCACCGCCCTCACACCCATCCGCACTACGTCAGCCCCTGCGTCAGTGAGTTCGATCGACACGAACGATCACGCGCCAAAATGCTGGCGGAGATTCGATACGTCAATGAGGAGAAGAAGGCACCAAGGAGCTCGTTGAAGCGCGAAAGGCGATGTCGTCATGGTGATCGCGATCCTGCGCTGGCGATGGGCGACTGCCATTGAACTGGCATTCAACGATTCTTAGCTTATCCATTAAGCAGAACGTCGCAGGAATGTGGCTCAAGCATGGCGCAAGCCCTTGTTCTGCGGTGCCCGCCAGGCCGGAAAAGTTACGCACAGGCCGTGCGACATTTTTCTGACGATTGGGCGTTGACAACTCCGAGGGCCGGGGCCTATAACCCGACCACTGAGCGCGGCGGCGCCGGGGCCCACGGGTCCGGGCGGGTGTTTGTGTCTCACAAGCTCCTCACCTCGAAGAGTGCATCGGCGACCGATAGGAATCGGTCGCGGATCTGTCGCCGGGGTAGGGTGTCGGCGTCTCTAGGAATAGAGACCTGACAGATCTTCTGCTTCAGAAGGTTCGCTGATCGTTTCGAGAGAAAGGGTCGACGAAAAATTCTGAAAAAAGAGGTTGCTTCCTTCCTTCGGGAGGTCTACTGGTTCGCTCCCTTCGGGGCGCTGGCGATCTTCGGATCGCCGCCTGATGACCTTCACTTAGGAAGATCAGATCAAGACGTTCTCCTTCAGGGGAGGGCGGTCCTTTCGGGGACGACCTCTCTTCGGAGAGATGGCGCATCGCGCCGGGCTGTTTGACAAGTTTAGATGAAGAAAGAGAAACGTGGACGGCGAAGTCCTTGCGGGTCTCGATCACAGAAGGCTTCGGCTTTCGAAGGATTGGGACCGGACGAAAGACTTCGGCGGTACACGTTTTGAAAAGGTTACACCATCGTTGTCCGCGATGTGAATCGCAGACAGCACGCTGATTTCGATCAGCAAATGGTGGGACCTCGTCAATAACGTTGTGATCAGCCGGTTTAAAGTTTCAAGTCCAACTTGAGAGTTTGATCCTGGCTCAGAGCGAACGCTGGCGGCAGGCTTAACACATGCAAGTCGAACGGGCACTTCGGTGTCAGTGGCAGACGGGTGAGTAACGCGTGGGAACGTACCTTTTGGTTCGGAACAACACAGGGAAACTTGTGCTAATACCGGATAAGCCCTTACGGGGAAAGATTTATCGCCGAAAGATCGGCCCGCGTCTGATTAGCTAGTTGGTAGGGTAATGGCCTACCAAGGCGACGATCAGTAGCTGGTCTGAGAGGATGATCAGCCACATTGGGACTGAGACACGGCCCAAACTCCTACGGGAGGCAGCAGTGGGGAATATTGGACAATGGGCGAAAGCCTGATCCAGCCATGCCGCGTGAGTGATGAAGGCCCTAGGGTTGTAAAGCTCTTTTGTGCGGGAAGATAATGACGGTACCGCAAGAATAAGCCCCGGCTAACTTCGTGCCAGCAGCCGCGGTAATACGAAGGGGGCTAGCGTTGCTCGGAATCACTGGGCGTAAAGGGTGCGTAGGCGGGTTATTAAGTCAGAGGTGAAATCCTGGAGCTCAACTCCAGAACTGCCTTTGATACTGATAGTCTTGAGTATGGGAGAGGTGAGTGGAACTGCGAGTGTAGAGGTGAAATTCGTAGATATTCGCAAGAACACCAGTGGCGAAGGCGGCTCACTGGCCCATTACTGACGCTGAGGCACGAAAGCGTGGGGAGCAAACAGGATTAGATACCCTGGTAGTCCACGCCGTAAACGATGAATGCCAGCCGTTAGTGGGTTTACTCACTAGTGGCGCAGCTAACGCTTTAAGCATTCCGCCTGGGGAGTACGGTCGCAAGATTAAAACTCAAAGGAATTGACGGGGGCCCGCACAAGCGGTGGAGCATGTGGTTTAATTCGACGCAACGCGCAGAACCTTACCAGCCCTTGACATGTCTATGACCGGTACCAGAGATGGAACCTTCCCTTCGGGGCATAGAGCACAGGTGCTGCATGGCTGTCGTCAGCTCGTGTCGTGAGATGTTGGGTTAAGTCCCGCAACGAGCGCAACCCCCGTCTTTAGTTGCTACCATTTAGTTGAGCACTCTAAAGAGACTGCCGGTGATAAGCCGCGAGGAAGGTGGGGATGACGTCAAGTCCTCATGGCCCTTACGGGCTGGGCTACACACGTGCTACAATGGCGGTGACAATGGGACGCTAAGGGGCAACCCTTCGCAAATCTCAAAAAGCCGTCTCAGTTCGGATTGGAGTCTGCAACTCGACTCCATGAAGTTGGAATCGCTAGTAATCGTGGATCAGCATGCCACGGTGAATACGTTCCCGGGCCTTGTACACACCGCCCGTCACACCATGGGAGTTGGTTCTACCTGAAGGCAGTGCGCTAACCCGCAAGGGAGGCAGCTGACCACGGTAGGGTCAGCGACTGGGGTGAAGTCGTAACAAGGTAGCCGTAGGGGAACCTGCGGCTGGATCACCTCCTTTCTAAGGATGGATCTTCAACAGCTTGCTGTTATCGATCCTCTTTTGAAACATCAGTGGCCAGTGATTGGATCAATCGCTGAGCTGCATTGGCGGGATTTCGCCGTCTTCGTTTCTCTTTCTTCGCGGACGAACACACGCTGGGGCGTGCTTGTGCCGTCCCTGGTGTTTGCTTTTGCAGTGCCGGGGTACGAGCTCGGCCCTATGTAGTTAGGGCTTGTAGCTCAGTTGGTTAGAGCGCGCGCTTGATAAGCGTGAGGTCGGAAGTTCAAGTCTTCCCAGGCCCACCACGTTCAGCCAGTTGCAAGCTTTTCGTCTCTGGAACGGGGGCATAGCTCAGCTGGGAGAGCGCGTGCTTTGCAAGCATGAGGTCGTCGGTTCGATCCCGTCTGCCTCCACCAGATACGCTTTGGTGGAAGCGACGAGCAGATCAGCCCGACCATCCACATTCAGTGTGTTCACGAGAAGCGCCATCTGGGCAGCATCTCGACAGTCCGCGATACATCACTTCGCATGTCGTCGTCTTCGGGTGACGCGTGCGGGATTTCTGACATCGTATAGAGGAGATCGATCCGGGTTCGGATCCGGCGAAGCAATTCGCGGGGTTCGTCCACTATCTCCATGGCATTTCGGCGCCTGCC